>JGI12383J13903_1000006_pt1 | contig 233974 bp, 180 predicted proteins | sample Passage237B_FD_13903 | JGI IMG/M metagenome (IMG submission 13903)
CTTTCTTTTCGAAAATAAATCTTATAGAATTACTTCCTCCGCAGGCCTTTTATCAGTAGGAGGGTTACATACAAGAAGCACACCATTATACCCCATAATAAGCACGATACCAATCTACAAAAGCCTTGACGCCATCTCGTACAGATGTTTGAGGTTTAAATCCTGTAATGGCTTCGAGGGAAGAAACATCTGCATAGGTATCGGGTACATCTCCGGGTTGTATGGGTAACAGATTTTTTTGTGCGGTTTTTCCGGTAGCGGCTTCAATGGCTGCTATATATTCCAGAAGTTGCACGGGGCTACTGTTTCCAATGTTTACGATACGATAGGGTGCAGAGGAGCTGTCAGGTAGTGGATGGTTTGCATCCCAGTTGGGATTTCTTTTAGGTGAATGGGGTAGCAGTCTGTAAATATTTTCTACAATATCAGCAACATAGGTAAAATCACGGGTCATTTTCCCATGATTATATACATCTATAGGTTCTCCCGCGAGAATAGCCTTTGTGAATTTGAATAAAGCCATATCGGGTCGTCCCCAGGGGCCATACACAGTAAAAAAGCGAAGTCCTGTAGAAGGAATATCAAACAGATGGCTATAACTATGTGCCATCATTTCATTGGCTTTTTTAGTCGCAGAATAAAGAGATATGGGGTGTTGTGTAGGGTGGTGTGGTGCAAATGGCATAGAAGTATTTAATCCATATACACTGGAAGTGCTTGCATAGAGGAGATGCTTTACAGGAAAGTGTCTACAAGCTTCCAGAATACTGATAAAGCCATTGACATTACTTTCTACAAACTGGAAGGGGGCTTCTAATGAGTAGCGCACACCAGCCTGAGCTGCTAGGGCAATGACATAGTCGAACCGTTCAGCTGCAAAGAGTGAGTGCATTGCCTCACGGTCTTCGAGTTTCATTTGTATAAACTTATACTGCGGGTATTGTGAGCTAGTAACGGGTTTATGGTATGCAATGGTTTCTGGGTCTATACCATGTTGGCGTAATCGATTATATTTCAGATTTACATCGTAATATTCGTTTAGGCAGTCGATGCCTACTACAGAAATATCACTTTCGCTGAGTAGCTTTTGTACGGTATGAAACCCTATAAATCCAGCGGAACCTGTTACCAGAACTTTCATGCAGTTATATTTTTGAGGACAATGCTTCTTTTTGAATCAGTGGCACAGGCACTTCTGCAGTTATTTTCCAGCCTAAGGATTCTAAATAAAGAATTGCCTTGTTGCCTTGTATTTTGACTAACCTTCCTTTTTTTGTTTTTAAAGGCCCATCTGTCACTACTACTACATCACCAGGTTGAATATCGGTAGTAAAATGTGCTCCACGATAGTGTTGTAAAAAATCCTGAATCGCTTTAATCTCTTCCTCTCTTACAACTCCTGGTGCTCCAGCCCACCAAAGAAAACGTACAGCACCTGCTGTTTCCAGTACGGCTGTTTGTTCTTTTTTATAATCCTCCAGTCTGACGAATATATACGATCGAAATACAGGTTCAATAATTTTCTTTTTTCGGTCGCTCCACTGGCGAATCACTTCCTGGACAGGACAATATACAGTAATGCCTTTTTCTGCAAGCTTTTGAGCAGTTTTTTTTTCATTTCTCGGTTTTGTATATAGCACGTACCAGGGCATTCTCAGTTTTTGGTCAGAAAAGGAATCTTCACTCAGACAATAAAGTGTCGAATGAAAGTTTAATGTTTTTCCCACAGAAGAAGTAAGGGCTCATCCTCACTCAGGTTATTTCTGGCAGCATCCCATTCTTCAGAAGTATATACTAGGTATCGGATTTTTTTACCGATCAGATTTTCTGCTTTTTCAGTGAGGCGTGCCAAATAACTTTTGTTTACTTCTCCTACAAGAATCAGATCAAGTACTCCCGAGTCTTTTCCTTTGGCATAGTCGCCAGTGAGATAGGCTTTTTCCATATTCCCAAGGCGATCGATGATTATTTCCACGATGCGATCGATTCCTACATACTTTAAAAGGATGTTATTGATTGCACCGAATAAAGGATGTTTTTCATTGGCTCGATAGAGTTTTTTATTCCCACGAGATTCAGAAAGCAACATGCCTGAATCTTCAAACCTGTTGAGTTCCATGCGCACGGAGTTAGTACTCTCACCAAAGTCATCTGCTAAGCCGCGAAGATGCGCGGAGTTTCCAGGGTTTAGAAAAAGTCTGAGGAGTAATTTTATCCTCGTTTTGGATGATATAAGTGTCTCTAACATTTTCGGTGATCACAAGGGAAAAGCTACTTGACAAGTCTTTATAGTCGACCGTCAACTAGTTCTTTATCCCATTTTCCTTTTACATCGTAAATAATACAATTTTCTTTGCAAAGCTTTTTAATGGGTTCAAATTCAAATTCATTGTGGGCAACTGCGAGAATCACTGCGTCAAAACGTTGGTCTTCTGGCAAGTTTTTATGACAGGAAACATGATATTCATGGTGTACCTCTTCGGGGTCTGCCCAGGGATCGTGTATGGTAACCTGCGCATGATAACTTTGCAGTTGCTGTACGATATCTATCACACGAGTGTTTCTAACGTCCGGACAATTTTCTTTAAAAGTAAATCCCAGCATAAGGATGTTACTATTAACAACCTGAATTCCTTTTTTGAGCATTTTTTTCACTACTTCATCTGCCACAAATCCACCCATGCTATCGTTCAGTCTTCTGCCAGCCAAAATGATTTCAGGGTGGTAGCCAATTTCCTGAGCTTTTTGTGCTAAGTAGTATGGATCTACACCAATACAGTGACCTCCGACGAGGCCTGGTTTAAAAGGTAGGAAGTTCCATTTAGTAGAGGCGGCAGCTAACACATCGTTGGTATCGATGCCCATTTTATTAAAGATTTTAGCCAGTTCATTTACAAAGGCGATATTGATATCTCGTTGTGAATTTTCAATTACTTTGGCGGCCTCTGCAACGCGGATACTTGTAGCTTTATGTGTACCAGCTTTGATCACTACTTTATATAACTGATCTACTACTTCAGCAATTTCCGGAGTAGAACCCGAAGTTACTTTTTTGATTTTGGTAACAGTGTGTTCTTTATCTCCCGGATTAATTCTTTCAGGAGAATATCCACAGAAAAAGTCCTGATTAAACTTCATACCTGTAACACGCTCCAACACAGGCACACATTCCTCTTCTGTTACACCGGGATAAACGGTAGATTCATATACTACAATATCTCCTTTCGACAATACACGTCCCACTGTTTCACTGGCTTTATATAAAGGAGTGAGATCAGGGCGGTTATGCTTATCGACGGGAGTAGGGACGGTAACAATATATACATTGCAACTAGCTATATCCTCTAATTTATTAGAGCAAAAGAATCCTTTACCGCCTTGAGCCGGTAAAGCATCCACTAATACTTCCTGCAATAAACTATCTTCCACTTCCAAAGTACGGTCGTGACCTTTCCTAAGCTCAGCGATACGCTTTTCATTGATATCAAATCCAACTACAGGGAAATGTTTTGAGAATTCTACAGCTAAAGGCAACCCCACATATCCTAATCCGATTACGGCGATTCTTTTATCTTGTATCTGATTCATTTTAATAATGTGTGATGTTAAAAATTTATATTGTTTGTCTTAAACTAATTAAAAAACGGATTTAAAAACGAGTAAAAAAAGTACTCAAACTTGGCGCAATGATACATAAATAATATGAAAAATCCATGTTTTGTACAGTTTTTAACGATAAAAAATGAAAATATTATGGGTTAAGTTAGTATCTATATAAGCATTGATTCAAATTTTAATCCCATTATTCCCAGTCAGATAGGGCATGCTATTTAGAAACGGTCTGATGATAGTATGCTGCAATACGGTTCATTTCATCGAGTTTCAGATTCCACATAAAACTTAAAAAACGAATATAGCTTTCAGATTGTTCTTTGGGAGAAACTCTGTCGAGGTATTTGTTTAAAGTATAATCCCTTCTAGCCTCATATATTTTTTGAAAGCCTTTACCTAACCAAGATATATAAGTACTATCTGCTGGTGTGTGCTGAAGATAATAGAGAGAAACATAGACAACTCTTCCATATTGTTCATTGTAATATAAGTTAGGGATCAATTGTTTTTCGGCTAGTAATTGCAGCGGATGAAAGTTGGTAGTATCTCTGGTGTTTTCTGTGGCTTGTGCTGGAGCTAGTTCGGGGAAAGTAGTTATCAGATATTGTATCCGTTCTGATAGTTTAGGATGTGAAGAAAGAGAGTCTATATCTAACTTTTCTTTAAATGAACCATAATTATAAGCAGAGAAATCCTCTACTTGTAACCAATCTTCTTTAAATGGTTGCTCTGGAAGGTCAAAGAATTTCCGGTAGGTGGCTTCTTGTACGCCTTCTGAACGACTAGAATCGTTTTGTTCAATTATTTGCAAGGCTTTTAAAAAAGAGGCTGCTTGATATTTTGTATTGCGAAGCAATTCAAATCCTAATGAGTCGGCCTCGAGTTCATGCTTTCTGGTTAGTTGCCCGCTTTGATACACAGAACTGCGAACTAAATCAAAGGCACGGTCTGCCTTGGAAATAGTTTCTTTTGCCAGTGTCTTATAGGCTTCCTGCTCTATTTGATTTTGATGGTACTTGTAGGTTAAGGTTTTTAAGGTATGCTGCTGCAATAGGTGAGCGATTTCATGCGATATGACGGCTGCTACCTGATCTTCGTTTTCGAGATAGTATAGCAAACCCATGTTAACATAGATGCTGTTATCACCAATGGTAAAGGCATTGGGGATATTTTCACGAACCAGATATACTTCAATATTTTTTGGAATTTGGGGATTGGTACTTTGGAGTTCTAACAGAATATGCTGCAATGCATCATTGATTTCTGGAATCTTGGTAATGATGCCATCCTGAATGTCTTCCTGAAATTGAGCAAATATTTTCCTGTATGAAGTTTCATAGTACTTCCTCAGTTTTTTGTCAGTAGTTTTTTCTTTTAAATGAGTTAAAAAAGCTTCATTTCGGGCAGGATAAGCTTTAGAAAGCCAGCGAATATAGGATTGTGCAGTAGTATCTTCTGCATAAGCCTGGGTTATAAAAGAAGGAAAGCAGCCCAAAAGGAGCAAGAAAAAAACAAAGCATATGAGCTTATACCGTTTAAGATATATAAATCCATATGCTTTGGTTAAATAGGGATGGTACATGCTGGATAATTATAGTGAGCTATTGAGGAATAAAAATAATAGCCCTTACTTAAAGATAAAAAAACCATTAAGTAAAAGAAGCATACTTATTCCTAATTCAAGCTCCTGAAGTCAACGGGTACCAACTTACTTACCCCTGCTTCCTGCATGGTAACCCCATAGATTACATCTACGGCAGCCATAGTTTGCTTATTGTGGGTAACAATGATAAACTGGGAGTTGTCTGAAAACTTCCGAATCATTTGTGTGAATTTGCCCACATTTGCATCATCTAAAGGAGCATCTACCTCATCCAGAATACAGAAAGGTGCTGGTTTGATTAGATAGATGGCAAAAAGGAATGCTGTAGAGGTGAGGGTTTTTTCTCCTCCCGACAACTGAGTTAAGGTACTGGGTCTTTTTCCTTTAGGCTGTGCATAAATCTCAATACCACTTTCTGCTACATTATCGGGATCTGTAAGGCGAAGATCGCAGGTGTCTTCCTCCGTAAATAAAGCTTTAAATACTTGGATAAAGTTTTCCCGCACTTTATCGAAGGTTTCTCTAAACCGTGTATTCGCTGTGTTTTCTACTTCTTCGATGGTTGCTAGGAGCGAATCTTTAGCTTCCTCGAGGTCTGTTTTTTGTGCCACGATAAAATCGTGACGAGCTTTCATTTCAGTATAGGCTTCCACAGCGGTGGGGTTAATTTCACCCATGTTGTCGAGCCGTTTTTTTATGCGTTCAGATTCTGCCATGAGTTCTTCTACTGTAAGTGCATTGCTGCGAGCTTCTTCCAGAATATCATCGATATTCACTCTAAATTCTACATAAAGTCTTTCTTTTAAACCAGAGAGACGAAGTTTCATTTCGTTGAGCTGATCTTTGATATGACTTAGTAGCGTTTCTGTTTGTTCTTTTTCTCTTCTTTTCTGGTTTAATTGACTTTCTTGAGCAGCAATTTCATTTCGAAGCACATAGTATAGCCTGTCTTTCTCATTCAGAATTTGCTCATCTTTTTCTTTCTTACTCATCAGTTCGTATAGCTCTGTATCTCCACCGTGAAGTTTTCCTTCCGTTTCGGCTATTTGTACTGTGGTTTGTTGCAACTGTTCTTTATTGCTTTTTATTTGCAATTGCAGATCGTTGAGTTGATTGGTGCGGAAAGAGAATTCCTGACGCAGATTATCTATTTTACTTTGCTGTCTGGTTTGCTGAATATGTATTTGGTTGTATTCCTGATTAGCCAGGTTATACGCTTGTTCAGCAATTTGGAATGTATTTTCTGCTTCTCTGATCTGCTGTGTAATGCCGGCTAGTACCTCGGTAAGCTGGGAGAGCTCTTCACGAGTTTGTGCAATATCATCGTGTGTCTGCTGCATTTGCTCCTCTTGTTGAGAGAGACGTTGTGCAGCAGTCAGGTTAAGATGAGTGAAGTTTTCTACCTGATAACTATAATTGGTGATTTGATTTTGCAGACGGTTAATTTCTTGTTTAGTTTGGTCAATAGCTTTGTCATTTAGCTCTGCATTGAATCCGGTAATTTTAGTTTGCGTGTCTGCAATTTCTTGTTTTAGTTTTTGGGTAACAGTAGTTAATTCTTGTATTTCCTCTGCCAAGCGTTCAAGATTTTTAGCTCTACCTATTTTATTTCCTTCAAACAGTCCTGTAGAGCCTCCGCTTAGGGTATATTTACCACGTATCATTTTCCCTGAAGGAGATATGATTACCCAATTCTCTCCCTGAGGATATTCTGGTAACTGTGTATCATCTGATGCGATATATACATGTCCTAAAAGATGTTGGGCAAGAGGTTTGTACACCTCGTCAACGTGTACCACGCTAAGCGCAGGAATTAGATTATCAGCTTGTGGTGCTGACGGAGAATTTTCTTGATTAAATTGATTTAATACAAAAAAGTTAGCCTTTCCTTTTTTATGCTGATCTAGTAATTGTATTGCCTGTACCGCATCCTCTACAGAGTTAACCAGATAATAGTTCAGATAGTTATCGAGTAAGTTTTCTAAAGCTACTCTGTAGGCTGGTTCTACCACAAATACATCTGAAAGCAGAGGAGCTTCGTTATTCCAGTCTTTATTTTTCTTTAGGAATTTAATGCTATCCGGATAACCTTCTAGGCTTTCGACCAAGGATTTAAGCAGGTCGTGTTCGTTCCTTTTAGCATCCAGTTTTCGATTTTCCTCAATAAGTGTGGAACGGGTATTTTCCAGTAATTCCTGATTCTCAAGAATTTTATTTTTTACCTCTTCCTGTCTATTTTGTAGATAAGTAAGTCTTTCCTGTTGTTCTTTTACTTCAATTTCCAGAAGTTCTTTCTGGTGATTGATTTGGTCTATTTGTGCATGCCGCTGATCTTGTTCTTCGCGAAGGTGNTGAATACTTCTTTGTAAATTGGTGAGTGAAGTATCTGCCACGGCAACCTTTTTTTCAGCATCAAAAACCAGTCTTTGTTTTTGTTGATATTCATTTCTCAATGCTTCCAGTACCTTTTTCTTTTCATCAAAGATGGCGCGTTTTTCATCTACCAGATCTCTCAGTGTTTCCATCTGGTCTTTCATAGCATCGAGGCGAGTGGTCTCTTCAGCAGTTTGGGTTTCAATAAACACCAGCGAATCCTGAAGCTGTTGTAATTGTCCGTCAGCTTTTTGTAGAAACTCACGGATGTTACGTTCTCTTTCTCGCAGGTGTTCCATACGTTGGGAAGCTAGTTTTTTATCACTTTCCAGTTGGCGTATGCGATTGATAAGTTCGTTGAATTGCTTTTGAAGCGAGGTAAGCTCCTGTTCACGAGCGGTAAGCGTTAACTTTTGTTTTTCGATAGTTGCTTCTTCGGTGCTTAGGGTCACATCCAGAGCGAGTTTACGGTCAGTTTCTTTATCGTGTTGTTCGTTTAATTCTTTGTATTGTTCATTAAACTGTTCTAGCGAAGCTTTGGCAAGTTCTATACTTACTTCTCTGTATTCGTTTTTGATTTGGAAATAGCGTTCAGCTTTTCGTGCCTGGCTTTCCAGTGTACGGAGGTTATTGCCTATTTCAAACAAAAGATCTTCAATACGAGCTATATCCTGTTGGGTAGCATCCAGTTTGAGTTTGGCTTCTTTTTTTCGGGTTTTATAAATAGAAATACCAGCTGCCTGTTCTAACATTCTTCGGCGGCTACCATCTTTATCCTTAATGATATCGTCTACCATGCCCAGTTCAATGATCGCGTAAGAATCGTTGCTAACACCCGTATCCAAGAAAAGGTTATGGATATCTTTCAAACGACAGGGGACATCGTTAAGTCTGTATTCACTTTCTCCGTTTCGGTAAAATTTACGGGTAATAGTTACGGTATTGAACTCGGTAGGTAGTAGGTTTCTCGTGTTTTCAAAAGTAAGCGACACTTCTGCCATGCCCGAAGCGGCGCGAGTTTTAGAACCATTGAAGATCAAATCTTCGAGGTTGTCTGAACGCAGTGCTTTAATTTTATGTTCACCTATTACCCAGCGGATAGCATCCACAATATTGGATTTTCCACAACCATTGGGCCCTACCACTCCAGTTACTGGGTGGTCGAGTAATACGAGGGTTTTATCTGCAAAGGATTTGAACCCTTTTATTTCCAAGGATTTTAAACGCAAGACCTAATTTTTTTGTAGGATGGCAAAAATAATCAATTGAGGCAAGTATATACAGTCGATAAATATATTATGTGTAACAGATCAGAAATCCTAGTTGATAAATGGTTACATGTCTTATCTCCCAATTTAAATAGCCCTAAAAATTGTTTCTGAAAAAAATTTAATATAAAAAACAGGCAGGTATAAAAAAGGAATGAGGGGGGATTAGTATGGAAAGAGAACCAGCTAAGAATGTTTCCTTTATATATGTGTTGTATTGTTTTTACTAGAGATAGTAACAAACAAAACCGGCAAGCAATGGCCCACCGGTTTTCTTTAATAAATTTGTTATTGACAGCTGATTTTATAGTTCGAGTAAAGCCTGCGTTGGGTCTTTACCGATCAGCATTTTTTCCGGATTTTCCAGTAATTCTTTTACTCTTACGAGGAAGCCTACAGATTCTCTACCGTCAATGATACGATGATCATAGCTAAGGGCTACATACATCATAGGTCTGATTTCCACCTTACCATTGATAGCCATAGGCCTTTCCTGAATTTTATGCATACCTAGGATAGCAGATTGAGGGATATTGATAATAGGGGTTGACATCAGCGAGCCAAACACACCACCATTGGTAATGGTGAAAGTACCGCCGGTCATTTCTTCCAAGGTTAATTTATTATCCCGAGCTTTGGTTGCAAGTTCTACAACTTTTTTCTCGATTTCTGCCATACTCAGACTTTCTGCATTTCTGATAACAGGAACTACAAGGCCTTTAGGTGCAGAAACCGCGATGGAAATATCGCAATAATCGTGGTATATGATAGAGTCTCCATCAATATAGGCATTTACAGCAGGCCATTCGTGGAGAGCGATTGTACAAGCTTTGGTGAAGAAACTCATGAAGCCCAAGTTTACCCCGTGGATTTCCTTGAATTTGTCTTTATAGCGACTACGAGTTTCCATGATACGGGTCATGTCTACTTCGTTGAAAGTAGTGAGCATGGCCGTAGTATTTTTGGCTTCAACCAGTCTGCGGGAAACGGTTTTACGCAGATTGCTCATTTTTTCTCTGCGATCGTTTCGACTAAAGGCTTCGGTACCAGCTTTTCTTGCCGGATTACCTAATGCTTCTAGTACATCCTGTTTGAGAATACGCCCTAGAGGTCCGCTACCTTTTACAGTAGAGGCATCTACCTGTTTATCAGCCATGATAGATTTGGCGACAGGGGTAGCTTTTACGTTTGGATCCACAGCTTGGGCAGGGGTGGGTTCTTTAGCGGCAGGTGTTGATGCAGCTGGGGCAGGAGTTTCTGCTTTAGGAGAAAGAGGAGGAGCGGCAGCGCCTTCTGGGCGTTTAGCCGTTTCATCGATTGTACAAGCTAGGGCACCAATTTCTAGTGTAGCTCCTTCTTCGGCAACTATATGCAATATACCCGCTTGCTCTGCTACAAGCTCAAAAGTAGCCTTTTCAGATTCAAGTTCGCAAAGCAATGTATCGCGTTCAACATACTCCCCTTCTTGCTTCAGCCATTTAACGAGAGTAACCTCTGAAATTGACTCTCCTACGGGAGGTACTTTAATTTCTATCATGGAAAAAAATATAGTCGGTTAGCAGCATGCAAAAATAGCGAACCCACACGGATAAATCCAGAAATTTCAATTGAAAATGTTTTCTGCAAGAAAATCAACCCTAAAACCGACTAACCATTTACCGTTGTGGCAAATAATATATCACTATATGCAATGTCTTTCTAAAATTTTTCATGACACACGGTAAATAATGATAATATCAACTCAAAATTAGCCAGTTTTATGGGTGTACATTCCTAATCATAAATCCTTACTTTTATGCGCGTTAAGAAAGTCCTTACTTAAAGTGTTTAATTAAGTAAGATTTGTTGTTTCATAAAAAAATATGTAAAACCACATGTATCAGACATTATTGACCTCATTGCAGGAGGGATTATTGACCATTACCATCAACAGACCAGACAAGCTTAATGCATTAAACAAAGATGTGATTGAGGAATTAGGCAAAGCCATAGAAGAGGTATATCAAAATGAAGCAATTAAAGCGGCAATCATTACAGGTGCTGGAGAAAAAGCATTTGTAGCGGGTGCAGATATTTCTGAATTTACTTCTTTGGATGTAGCAGGTGGAGCTGCTCTGGCTGAAAAAGGACAGCGAATGGTATTTGATAAAATTGCTAACGCGCCTAAGCCAATTGTAGCGGCAGTAAATGGTTTTGCTTTAGGTGGAGGATGTGAGCTGGCTATGTCATGCCATTTCCGTACAGCCTCTGAAAATGCCAAATTTGGTCAGCCAGAAGTTAATTTAGGACTGATTCCCGGTTATGGTGGCACACAAAGACTTACCCAATTGATTGGAAAAGGAAAAGCTATGGAGTTGATGATGACTGGAGATATGATTTCCGCAGCAGAAGCAAAGACATTAGGGCTGGTAAATCATGTATTTTCTACAGAAGAGCTGATTTCAGCTACCGAAGCTTTATTGCGAAAAATAATGACAAAGGCTCCGATTGCCATTAGTAAAGTGATAACTTTGGTAAACGAGGCTGCTACCGGTAGTCCGGAAGGTTTTGCCAGTGAAATACGCCATTTTGGAGAATGTTTTGGCACAGAAGACATGAGAGAAGGCACAAATGCTTTTTTAGAAAAAAGAAAAGCTATTTTTAAAGGAAAATAATTTTTTTATCTTGTACGCTAAAACTTAAGTTCATGCGGAAGAATATTATCCGATGCATCTTGCCCATTTGTATGTGTATTCTTACAGTAAGGGTTAGCCACGCTCAGCTGGGGAATTCCAAAGAATATGTTGAACCCCCAGGATGGTCGTTAGGTGCTACCTGTGGCCTTGCTGACTTATGGGGTGATGTGGGTACCCAAGGCATCATTGATCACTATGCAAACAGTAAGTATTGGGGTAAGCCTCATTTTATGGGAGGCATATTTGTAAGATATAGCGCTCATCCCTCACTGGCGTTTCGCTTAGGGGTAAATTATGGCTCCTTATATGCAGATGATGCATGGAATTACGATAAAGCAAAAAAGGCAGAGTACATTGAAGATGATGCCTATCAGCGTTATTTACGTAATCTCAATGTGCGCACGAATATATGGGAAACTAATCTGATGGTTGAATTTTCTCCGTTTAGGCTCAATTATGAATCACGCATGGCAAATAAAAGGTTTCAGCCTTATTTGTTGCTAGGTGTGGCTGCTTTCCATTTTAAACCTAAAGCAAGATATTTTGATCCTGCCGGAAACGATCGCGGGTATGTAAATCTTTATGATTTACATATTGAAGGCGATGGACTTCCTTCGGATGTATTTCCAGATGCACCTAAAAAATATTCTTTATGGCAAATTGCCGTTCCCATGGGCATAGGCGTGAAATGGGATATTGGTCGCAGATTAGCCTTAGGAGTAGAATATGTATATCGCTATACATTTACCGACTATCTGGATAATGTTAGTGATAAATACATTGATCCTTTGTGGTATAGTCATCCCGAATTGAAGATGACAGAACAACAAATGGTAATGGCTGCTCAACTACAGGATAAGTCGTGGTTAATAGATGATACCTATTCCCATCAGCCAGGTGACCAACGCGGAAATCCTGCTGTAAAAGATGGGTATTCTACATTTAGCGTAACTTTAATTTTTAAAATTCCAAGCAAGAAGAGTCCTTGGTGGTTTTAATTTTTCACTGTATTTAAGTAACTTACGGGGCGGTATGCATAGCATGCCGTTTCTTTTTTTATAAGATTTTTTTTTTGGTAAAAGATGGGTTAATTTGAAGTTATGTTTGCATATCTGGAGGGCAATCTTACTTATAAGTCCCCTTCCCTCATATATCTGTCTGTAAATGGCGTGGGTTACGAAGTACAAATAACGCTACAGACTTATGGCAAAATTCAACAGTTAGAACACTGCAGGTTATATACACATCTTCAGATAAGAGAAGATGCTTGGGTATTATATGGCTTTGCAGATGAACAGGAAAGAACAACGTTTCGACAACTACTCTCTATTAGTGGCGTGGGGGCGGCTACTGCCCGTATTATACTATCCTCACTTACACCTGCAGAGCTTGAAAAAGCTATTTCTGCAGAAGATGTAAAAACATTAGAAAAAGTTAAAGGCATTGGTGCAAAAACTGCTCAAAGAATCATATTAGAATTAAAAGGTAAGCTGTCAAACTTTTCTGCTGATTCTATCACAATATCCGGAAAACCACACAATACCACACTGGATGATGCGTTAATTGCTTTGGTGAATTTAGGTATCAGCAAAGCTGCTGCCGAATCAGCCCTCAAGAAAATACAGGGTGCTGAATCCTTATCTGTTGAAGAATTAATTAAACAAGCATTACGCAATATTTAAACTTAAGAATTGAGCTTGAAGGGACAACATAATTTTGGATACAAGTTTCTACTAGTAGTGGCTGCTATAGTCTTTATAGCTCATGTCGCTGCAAGAGGATTTCGTAATCCATTTCATTATGACCCAGATCCCGATCCTGATCCAGATTCTACTGTAGTAAGTACGGATACTCCCGTAACACTCATTTTTCCTATCCAAGATCATACCGGAGACCCATTTATAGATGCACAGTCGGGTGCTATGGACTTGCAAGATCCGCCCAATATTAGCAGCTCCATCGAGTATGACCCTGATGAAAACAGATATTACCTCACCGAAAAAGTCGGCAGTCAGCTCTATCGCATGCCTAGCTATATGAGCTTTGAAGAATATCTGCGCTATAAAGCTGAACAAGACGAAAAAGATTATTGGAAAAGAAGGCTCGATGCACTCACGCTTTTCAATAAAAAACCTCAAATGCCAACCATGTATAAGGAAGGCATCTTCGACAGGATCTTTGGTGGTACCTCTATCAAAGTAACACCACAGGGAAATGTGGATGTGACCGTGGGGGGAAACTGGCAAAATATTAAAAACCCCACTCTGGTACAAAGAGCCCAGAAATATGGCATCTTCGATTTCGACCTGCAGATGAACATAAACCTGCTGGCAGCCATTGGGGAAAAAATGAAATTAAATATCAGTAACAATACCCAACCCACCTTCGATTATCAAAATATTCAAAAATTAGAGTACACAGGAAAAGAAGATGAAATCATTAAAAAGATAGAAGCCGGTAATGTTAGCTTCCCTCTGAATAGCACTCTAATTAATGGTGTGCAATCGCTTTTCGGTATCAAAACACAATTACAGTTTGGACGACTCTGGATAACAGGAGTTGTGTCTCAGCAAAAATCGAAAAGACAGAGCATGACCATTCAGGGTGGTTCGCAAACCCAACAGTTTTCAATTAAGGCAGATGAATACGAAGAAAATAAACACTTCCTTTTAGGTCATTACTTTCGTGAAAACTATAACAGTGCCTTAAAAAACTTCCCTGTATTACAGTCATTAATCACCATTAATAAAATTGAAGTCTGGGTAACTAATCGTACAGGTGCAGTAGATGGAATCCGTGATATCGTGGGTTTTATGGACTTAGGTGAAAAAGATCCTTATCGCCAGTTTATGGCCGGAGGAACGGTGGTGGGAGCTCCAGACAACAGAGCCAACCAGCTTTACGATCAATTATTACAAAACCCAAACAGCCGCTTACAAGCCACTGCAACCAATGCAGTATTAGCATTGGGATTAGAACAAGGAGTAGATTTTGAAAGAGCCACTGCACGTAAACTGAATCCCTCTGAGTTTACCTTCAACCAACAACTCGGGTTTATCTCTTTAAACACCACCTTGAACCCTGATGATATCCTTGCTGTAGCCTACCGTTTTACTTTCAATGGAAGGGTATATCAGGTGGGGGAATTTGCAGAAGACCTTCCGCCTGATTCAACTAATTCAAAAGTTATTTTCCTGAAACTTCTGAAAGGAACTTCTGCAAGACCAGCTTTCCCAATCTGGCACCTGATGATGAAAAATATTTATGCGCTGGGAGGTATGGGGGTTTCTCAAGAAGACTTCCGCCTCAATGTGTTATATCAAGATCCTGGAGGTGGAGAAAAACGCTATATCCCTGAAGGTCCATCGGCGGGAATTCCCTTATTGACTTTGTTAAATTTAGATAGACTGAATGCTCAGGGTGATCCTCAGCCAGATGGTATTTTTGATTTTATTGAGGGCATCACGATCAATACCCAACAAGGAAAAATTATTTTCCCTGTACTCGAACCCTTTGGTTCAGATCTGAAGCCAGCATTTGACGGTGCGCCACAACTGGAAAGAAAATACTTGTACCAAATCTTATACGACTCTACGAAAACAATTGCCCGTCAGTTTCAACAAAATAACCGCTATGTTATTAAAGGAACGTATAAATCTGCTTCTTCCTCTGAAATATTTCTGGGCGGATTTAATATTCCTCCCGGCTCTGTATCGGTATCAGCAGGCGGACAAAAGCTCATTGAAAACCAAGATTACCAGATTGATTATGGATTGGGAAGAATTAAAATCCTGAATACAGGTATCCTTAATTCGGGTATCCCAATCAATATCCAATATGAAGACAACGCTACATTTGGGTTTCAGCAACAAAACTTTTTAGGAGCTAGGTTAGATTATTATTTCAATGATAAATTTGCCGTAGGGGGTACCTTTATGAGATTAAAAGAACGCCCCTTTACTCAAAAAACTACTTTTGGAGACGATCCTATCAAAAACACAGTAATAGGATTAGACGCAAGTTATCAGTCTGAATTTCCCGCACTTACACGTTTGTTAGATAAACTTCCCCTGTATTCTACTACTGCACCTTCATTTATCAATGCATCAGGAGAAGTAGCAGGATTGTTTCCCGGACACCCGCAGCAAATCAATGCCCTAGATCCGGAAGGCTCCACTTACATTGATGATTTTGAAGGTACCCGTAGTTCTATTGATTTAAGATTACCCGCACAAAACTGGTCATTAGCTTCTACTCCGGTTGGGGCACGCGATAAAAATGGAAATCTACTTTTCCCTGAAGCCACCCTTAATGATAATCTGGATTATGGTAAGAATCGTGCACGACTTGCCTGGTACTTAATTGAACCTACCTTGATTGATGGATCCAATGGCATTCCTGAGTATGTAAAAAATGACCCTGACCAACACTATATCCGCCTAGTGCAAATGCAAGAGGTTTTCCCTCAACGCTCATACACTAGTTTACAAGGAGGACTTAGTACATTCGACTTGGGTTATTATCCTCAGGAACGCGGGCCATATAACTACGATGCGGTAAACATTGATGCTGACGGACGCTTACTGAATCCATCTACCAGGTGGGGGGGAATTATGCGTGCCATTGATCAAAGTGATTTTGAACAAGCAAATGTGGAATTTATTGAGTTCTGGCTCATGGATCCATTTATCAATAAAAGCAACTCTCCAGGCGGATATCTTTATATCAATCTGGGTAATGTATCGGAAGATGTGCTCAAAGATTCACGTAAGTTTTTTGAAAATGGCATCCCTTATCCCAAAATCCCACAACAGCTTGCTGTGAGCTCTTGGGGTTTTATTCCCCAACTACAAACACAGGTGGTACGTGCATTTGATAACGACCCAGCAGCCAGAGCTGTACAAGATGTGGGTTATGATGGTTTAGATGATGATGAAGAAAGAGAGAAATTTGCAGCCTATCTTGCTGCTGTCGCTACACGCGTATCTCCCAATGTTTTGAACCAAATTCAAAACGACCCTTCGTCGGATAATTATAAATACTTTAGACATAGTGATTTTGATGCTAGTGGAACAAGTATTTTGGGTCGCTATAAATACTTTAATAACCCACATGGAAACTCTCCGGTAACTACGGCATCACAGGCTTATTCCAATGCTGCTACCAATCTTCCAGAGTCAGAAGACATCAATAGAGATAATACACTGAATGAGTCTGAAGATTATTATCAGTATAGAATTGAGCTTAAACCATCAACGATGGAGGTGGGAAGCAATTTTATAGTCAACAAACAGGTTACAGACGTAAAACTATTGAATGGTAATGTAGAACCTGAAACATGGTATCAATTTAAAATCCCTATTCAAGAGTTTGATCATCGTGTTGGAAACATCTCTGATTTTCGTTCTATACGGTTTATGCGTATGTTCCTGAATGGATTTGAAGATAGCGTGATTTTGCGTTTTGCCCGACTTGAACTGGGAAGAAATCAATGGCGTAGATACCAGTTTTCTTTACAAAGTGGTGGAGGTGTAATCCCCGAGCCCGACCAGAAAAATGTGGAATTTGCTGTCAATACCGTAAGCATTGAAGAAAACAGTCAACGTCAGCCAATTCCTTATGTAATACCACCAGGTGTAAACAGACAGACGCAACAGGTGGGAACCGGACAAAATATCCAGCAAAACGAACAAGCTATTTCACTTCAGATATGTGGACTTCCCGATGGAGATGCTAGGGCTATATTTAAAGAGGTAAATGTGGACATGCGTCAGTTTTCTAACCTGCGTATGTTTATACATGCTGAATCTCGTATCAATGCACCACCCTTACAGGATGGTGATCTAAAAGCATTTATTCGTATTGGTAGTGATTTTATCAACAACTACTATGAATATCAAATTCCGCTGAAAATTACACAGCCAGGCACAACCAGTCCTGAATTGATATGGCCTGAAGAAAACAGACTGGATCTGGTTTTACAAGATTTGGTAAAAGTAAAAACATCTCGAAACACAAAAGGTCTTCCTGCCTATGCTCCTTATCAGGAAACGGATGACAAAGGGAATACAATTATTGTAGTAGGTAGCCCCAATATTGGAGATGCAAAAACGATTATGCTGGGTGTGCTGAATCCTAAGAAAAATAGAGATAACCCTGGGGACGATGGATTAGAAAAATGTGGAGAAGTATGGTTTAATGAACTTCGCATGACCGGAATGAATGAAAAACCAGGTTATGCTGCCACTGGTAAGGTAAATCTTCAAATGGCAGATCTGGGAAGTGTTCGTCTGGCAGGTAGCTTCCATACCATTGGTTATGGTAATATAGACCAGAAATTAAACCAAAGACATCGTGACAATTACTATCAGTACGATGGTTCTACCAATCTAAATATTGGTAAGCTGCTACCACAGAAATGGGGCGTACAATTGCCAGTATTCTTTGGATATACGCAAAATGTAAGCAACCCACAATATGATCCTTATGATCTCGACGTGGAATACAGAGATAAATTAAATGCTGCCAGAGATCGTGCTCACAGAGATTCACTTAAAAAAGTAGCCCAAGACTTTACTTCTATTACCAGTTTCAACGTTTCCAATGCCCGTATTATGGGTAATCCGGAAAAACAAACAAAGACCAAACCCTGGAGTACTAAAAACTTTGATTTCAGTTATGCCTTTAACCGTCAGTTTAAAAGAAACCCACTGATTGAATCAGATGAACTTACCACGCATCGAATTGGATTAGGATATACCTATAACATTCGCAACAAACCTATTGAACCTTTCAAAAAGGCCATCACCTCTAAGTCGAGGTGGCTGAGTATGATTAAGGACATTAACATAAACCTCTTACCGGCGAATTTTACCTTCCGTACTGAATTGAATAGAACCATGAATGAAACGCAGGTGAGGAATGTAGATGGAGGTCCTTATAAGATAGAACCCACTTATTTCAAGAACTTCACCTGGATGCGTAATTATAGTCTCCGTTGGGAACTTACACGTTCGTTATCTTTTGACTATAGTGCTACCAACCAATCAAGAATAGATGAGCCTTATGGACGTATTGATACAAGAGAAAAGAAAGATACCTTATGGCAGCGAATAATGAGGTTTGGTAGAAATACACATTATACCCAAAATTTTGGCGCAAGCTATAATGTGCCCTTACAGAAAATTCCTGCAACAGACTGGACGAGTCTGCGTCTCACATATGGTAGTTCTTATACTTGGACAGCTGCTTCACAGCTTGCCCGAAGTTTGGGAAATACTATTTCCAATACACAAACCAAACAAGTGAACGGAGAACTGGATTTTAAGAGACTCTATCAAAAAAATAAATGGCTAAAAGCAGCAAGTATGCCTAAGCCTAAAAAACCCAAAACCGAAAGCTCGCGTAAAAAACCTGGTAAAGACAATGCTAAAGGACAAGATTCATTAGATGAGAAAGAAAATATGAATTCAAGAGGAGACAAAGGCGAACAAAAAGAAGAAGATAAGAATAACCCCAACCTTCAGGAACAAACAAGAGCTAAAAAGAAACAGAATCCTGAAGACACTACCGTATTGGTAGGCATTGATGCATCTAAACTATCCAATGAGCAGCTAGATTCTTTAAGGAAAATTCAAAAGCAACAGGAAGCTGCTAGAAAGAAAGCAGAAAAAGAAAAACGTAAAAAAGAAAGAAAAGATAGAAGAAAAGAACGCAGGGCAAGACCAGCTGAAATGAGTGATGGACTCAGAATGGGTCTGAACTTGCTGACTATGCTAAAACGTACTACCATCAATTATTCCGAACAAGGAGGAACTACCCTGCCAGGCTATATGGATAGTACTCAAATCTCTGGAATGAATATATTGAATGGACAACCAGGATTTGATTTTGTATATGGATATCAACCGGGTAGAAGCTGGCTTGAATCGAAAGGGCGTGATGGAAAACTGAGTACCGATTCGTTGTTCAATGCCCAGTTTATGCAACAGTATTCTCAAAACTTTACCTTGATGACTACCCTAGAGCCAATCAAGGATCTGAGAATAGACCTTACCTGGAATAAAACATTCTCTAAAGCACATTCTGAATTATTTAAAGACACTACAGGCAATGGCATTTTAGATTATGAGCATTTAAATCCTTATGAAAACGGATCGTTTAATGTGACCTTTATCGGATTGAAAACGCTGTTTAAATCGTCGGGTGCAGGGTATGGAACCTTCCAGCAGTTTATGGATTATAGAAGTGTAGTATCACGCCGATTAGGAAGCAATAACCCCTATACAAATAATACACTTGATCCTAATGATCCAAATTATACCAAAGGATATACGCAATATGCCCAGGACGTACTTGTACCTGCCTTTATTGCTGCCTATGGAGGAAAGAGCCCTCAAGATGTTCCGTTAATAGACTATAGCGACCAAAGCATTAGGGGCAACCCTTTCCGTTATTTCTATCCTATGCCTAACTGGCGACTTACCTATAATGGTCTTTCTAGGTTGCCATTCTTTAGGGAATACCTGCAGAATCTGGTAATAAATCATTCTTATACCGGAACTATGTCTATGAATAGCTTTGTATCTTCATTGTTCTTTGAAGATATCTATAGCTTGGGATTCCCGTCGTTTATAGACTCCAATTCAGGAAACTATATTCCTTTTTTCCAGGTGCCAAATGTAACCATGTCTGAACAACTTGGGCCATTGATTGGGTTTGATGCTTCGTTCAGAAACAATCTTACTGCGAAGTTTGAATTCAGAAAATCACGTACGGTAAGCCTGAGCTTAATTGATTATCAGGTAAGTGAAACACATAATACTGAATATATCTTTGGGTTGGGATATCGGGTGAAAGGGCTCAGACTACCATTCCCGATTTTGGGAACTAGGGTATTAAAGAATGATTTGAATATTAAAGTGGATGTAGGTGTACGAGATGATAAAACAGCTAACCATTATTTAGCTCAGAATATAGAAGTAACTACGAGAGGTCAAAAAGTGATAACCATATCGCCTTCTATCGACTATATCGTAAGTGACAGGCTTACCTTGCGCTTTTTCTACGACAGGCGACAAAGCATACCGTATGTATCCAGTTCATATCCCACCATTACCACCAGAGGAGGGTTAACCCTGAGGTTCATTTTTGCACAATAAATTGCCAGGTAGAAAAAAAAGTGAGTAAAGGAGAAATGAGTAAGAAAAAAAGTGGAGCCGGCGGGAGTCGAACCCGCGTCCAAACATATGCCCGATAAGCTTTCTACATGTTTATTCCGGAATCGAGATTCGGGATTCGGCCAGAACCGGACAAACTTACCTCATCCCTACTCTGCTATGATTTTCGTCGAGAATACCGCAGTTTTACCTCGCTTATCCCACTTTGTTTCGATTTAGGCGGCGGCAACAGTGGTGGGAATACTGTTTGCGGCGGCCAAAATGGTGCGCTAATCTATGATTAGGCAGCCATGGCGTAATTAGATTCGCCATTTAAAAGTTTGAATATTCAGATTTACGTGCTGACTATCCAACGCACGACATGCTTACTTACCCTGCCCTATGCTGTCAAAACCAGTCGGCCCCGGTTTTGAAATCTATAAAGAGCTCATTTCAAAGAACTATGCAAAGATACGAAATTTGAAAGACTGCATGATTGCCACCCCACTCCCTACAAAATTTTAACAGTTATAGGTACTTCGGCTCTTTCTTACGGGAATGCGATAGGACTTAAAAAGGATAGCCAATGGCGAGATTAAAAATCAGATTTTCTCTGCGCCACTGACGATTTGAAAAATCTATCTGATTAAATACCCAACGAGAATTTTCGGGAAGCCATGGTTTTCTTATGGGCATTGCAAAATCAAAACGTAGCAAAATGATTTTAAAATCTAAGCGTATCCCCAACCCGGCGTCTATAGCAAGTTCTTTATAGAAAGAAGAACTGAAAGCACCGCCAGGAAAGCGAGGATCTTCACCATTAGTCCAGATGTTGCCCGCATCCACAAATGCAGCAGCATTAAGAAAATCAACTATATTGAGACGTAATTCTGTATTTAACTCCAGTTTTACATCTCCTAATATTTCTATGTACTCATTAGTGCCATAAAGATATTCCTCATTAAAAGTTCCGGGACCTACCATTCTCGATCTAAATCCACGAAGACTACTGGCTCCCCCGCTGAAAAACTGTTTGATATTGGGCAATCGTTCAGAGTTTCCATAAGGATGTCCATATCCAAAGAGTAACCGGGTTACCCATATATTATTCTCATGCAGCCCGAAATGTTTGTAGTAGCGACCATCAACTTGGAATTTTAAATATTGAGCATACCGAGTGCCCAATATTCTTTTAGGATGTTCTTTAGAAGCACCTTGTGCCAATCCTAGAATATTATTAGAAAAATCTACCAAAGCATTCAGGTAATAATTGTCGGGTTTAAGTCCTGCAGCCTGACTGTTAAATGTATATTCATAACTAGGCCCCATAATCAGACCCGTAAATAAGATATTGGAAAAATTAACTTGCTCTGCCTGTCCTGTGGAAAGTGTATCTGTTTTTACATACGTAATATTGATGGGGAATAGTTGGTGTTCTTTACGAATATCCTCCTTAAAGTTATAACCATAAGAGGCTTTAAAAGAATGGATATTGTAAAGTTTATACCTCATACTTAAATCATAACCCACTTGTATAATGGTGCGTGGCACAAACATATTGGAGGGCTTGATATCCATAAAGGGCACTAAAAATCTGGGAATAGACAAACTTGCCTGCACTCCTCCTTCAAAAGCACCGGGACGCTGCACACTTCCTCCTGCCTGAGCTTCATAACCACCTTTAACAGTTATGGCAAACAACTCTGCACCTTTTAGTGCGTTTCTATTGCGCCAGCTTACACTAGTAAGCGCAGCTATGCGACTATCACTTTGTGATTCCACCCCGGTTTCAATCCTTAGTGATTTTTTAGGATAGGGTGTCAGTTCATAATAGACATTCAACAGTGCAGAATCCCTATTTTCGAGAGGTTCAAATTTGTTCTTCACAAATTTAAAGACTCCAAGACTCACCAAACGGTTAAGTGAACGGTTTTGTTCAGTCCGGTTATATAATTCGCCTGGCTGAAACTGCATGGCATGTTTAAAAATAAAAGGGCGAAAAGTATTGCGGCGATCGGTTATGTAATAGCCTTCATAATACTTAGTATATTCAGTACTGTCCTGTCTCACCCGACCCATTCGTATGCTAGGATTAATAAAAATCTTACCAATCCGATAAATTCTAGACGCAGAAATAGGCATATCTTCTTTTATGGTGAGATAGAAATCTACCTGATGGTTTCCAATAGAAGTATCTGTTTTAACGAGTATGTAATCAGATTTAAAATAGTAATACCCACGTTCGGTAAGGTCTCGACTAATGCGATCACGTTCTCCTTTGATTAAATCCAGGTTAAACGGCTGCCCCTCTTTCAATAAAGTGTTTTTAGCGGTAAGTGAAATGTCTTGTGCTATCTTAGAGGTGTCGCTAGGAAAATAAATATTTCTGACTGTGTATTGTGGGCCGGTGAGTATTTCAAAATACCCTTTTGTTTTTTTCCTTTTCGTGACGGTGGTAGATGTTACGGTAGGATAGAAAAAACCTTTGTTTTCAAGAATATTTGCCAGCAAAGCCTCTGATTTTTCTTTACGAAGCTGACTAGTAAGTACAGGAGGCTCTCCCGCTTCTCGGATACGATTTCGAAAAGTTGAAGATTTGGATTCAGGACCAGCAAGATTATATATAGACAGTTTAATACGCATACCCAAAAATTTTCGATTTCTTTTAGGAACTACTGCCTTGGTAAGATCATCTTCCAGCATCTTACGTACATTTTTAGGGGCATGCTTATCCTGAATGGTCACTTTGGTTCCCACATATAAAGTTTCCCCTTCTGGCAGATATTTGGTATTACTACATGAGGTCCAAATCAGTAATCCTAATACCCACCACAGTTTCCCTGTCCAATGCATATATGTTTTTCTTAAACGCATCTATCTGGGTTTTTCAGGAGCGATGGGAGTACGGCTGCTATCGGCTGCCATACGTTCTTTCCGTCGTTGCTCTCTTAAAAGTCGTTCTTTTTTTCTGTTAATAAATATTTCCTTGAAACGATTATAATCAATTGTATAAATAAAACTGGCTCCGGTTTTGATGACAAAGCCCCTTACCCCTGCTTCTTCATTTCTTCTATATACGCGCATTCTATAGCGACGGTCGGCAGTGAAATCATAATCAATTGTGATATTTCCGGGAATAAGTGAGCTTGCTTGTGAAGAACCTGTTTTAGCACCTTCTAATTGGAAGGTATTACCCACTGATACTGTTAGTTTTTCATTAATTGTTTTAGAGGCTCCCACATTCAGGTCAGTACGATTTCTTTTTTGCCCTGAAGTATAATCTTCAGAAGTCACAAGATCCATAGTCAAATCAAGACCTTCTACCAGACCTCCGGCAAACTTGTTAAGTTGTTCGCTGATAAATCTGCTAGCACTTTGTCGTGCTATGCCTTCAATACCTCCGCCTGCACCACTTTCAAATGGATTGTCTGCGACAAATCTGTTTAAAATAATCAGAGAAAATACTTGTTTATTTAATTCAGAGGGATTGTTTCTCAGGTCAGTAAGTCTTCCTTGCACTACATCAATTACTTCGGAAGAAGCTCTATGACCTTTAGACTCAGGTAAGATAATGTCGAATTTTATTTCTGGCTTTAAGAGTTCCCCTTTGAGCTTCATGTGTACTTCAAAAGGAAGTCTTTGTTTATAATAAATAAGTTGTCCTGGATCGGTAACTTGTTTTTCTACAAGATCATAAGGTGCAACATTAGCTTCATAAATTGCTGTAATGTTTGCTTCCGCATCGGTAGGTTCACCAGCAAAGACGATAGTACTTCCCGATTCAATCCTGAAGTTTTTCCGAATCATGTTGTAGTTCATTTGGTATTTACCGTCCATGATTTCATACGTTCCAGCCAATCCTATAGAACCATTGGGTGCCATAGTAGTATTTAAATCAGCTTTACCTTTTACTTCCAGAAAATCGCCGCTGCTTTGATCTAATAATACAGTAAAGGTTGCGGTCTCATCGAGGGTAATATTGAGATTTACTTCAGCACCTGGAGCTGAAAATGTAGTAATGTCAGTTGTGTCTTTTTCTTTTACTAAAAAGATTTTTCGATCTGGTTTGGCGACATTCACAAATTCAACAATGCCGTCTCTTTCCTGCATGCCTACATTATCTTCAGGGATAGAAATAGTTACGTCAGTTCCCTTGAGCACATCGATTTTACCTTCTACTTTTGGAGCAGTAGGAGGTCCTACGATTTGTATGTTGGAGGTTAAAAATAAATCGCCATAAAAATCTTGATAGTTTCTAGAGGTAGAGTTCATTAACTGCCACTTAGTAGTACGGATGCGCAAATCAAGTGATCTGTTGTCAGAGAGATAAGAAGCTATTTTTCCAGAAATTTGAGCTTTATTTCCAAGGCTATCTTCAATGGTGTAATCTTTTAGTAGAATATCTTCTTTGTCGAAGATAATTTGTTCATCCGGAAGTTTAAATCGGTTATTGAGCATGGAAATATGAGTGCTTACATTCTTGGTGTTGATCTTACCGGTAATGATAGGTTTTTCAAAAGAGCCTTCAATCTTCAGATCAGCATTGATAAAACCTCTTGACTTCCTAATCTGACCTGCTGTAAACCTATCGATGGCGCGTAAATCCATGCGGTCAACGTCTAGTATTAAATCAAGGTTTTTTTCATTTTGCACATTTGGATAAACTTTTCCAGTCAATGAAATTTGATTTCTCAGACTCGACAATTTTACCAATAGCTTCACATAATCATCTGAATTTTCAGCCTGTACATTCAATGTGCCAAGCGTATCTCCTAAAATGGCCATGCTGATAACGTTCATTTTCCCTGACAGACTGAGACTAGGGTCAAATGATTCCATTTGGATAGTGCCATTTAAAATTCCACCTGCTAGCAAAGTGTCTTGACTTAGCATACGTGTGAGGTTAGCAATATCAAATTCTTTGATTTCCATGGATAAGGGAGAGCCAGGCACGGCTTCCTTACTATGTACATAGATGAAAGCTTTCCCTTGTTGCAAACGAAGATCACGAATGTAAAAGCCACTATCTGAAAATACAATCTTATTATTGGGGTTTACGTTCCAGTCTTTATATTCTAATAAAAATTTGTTGCCTATTTGAACAATAGTATTTCCGTTTTCCTGTAATGCAGTGGCAGAAATTGCAAATCGATTATTGCTGTCTTTATCCGAGATGTTTAAATCAGCAAATACATTGCCTCTGTGTACATTTCCATCAAGAGCGGTATGCCAGAGTGCAATATCTCCTGAATGGATGGATTGTATGTTCGCTTTAAATGTGAGTGCAGAATCTTTCCCTACTAAACTAAAACGAACATTGTTTATTTCTTGACTTCCATAATGAATGGCAGGTGCGTTCAATAACAAATCCATACGATTATTGGTAAGTCGAGATGTTATGTGAATAGTGTCTAAGCGGGATAATTCCGGTGTAAGTACTTTAAGAATAGGCCGATGTATAAGCTGCGCTTCCAGGAATAAATCGTCCTGAGTGGTAAATACATAAGCATTACTATCGTTAGGAGGCTTGAATAATAGGGTATCCGATGAAGCAAAGTACCGGCTTATGTGTGTGGTAAGCAGATGAGATGCCTGTGTGAGTGGAAGTTTTCCTTTTATGGTAGCCAGTAGTATGCCAGCATCTATAGCTATATTGTTCTCTGGTTGTTGCTTTGGTTTTGAGATGATAGCTATTTCATCTGGAAAATAATTTACTCCATTCATTCCAAGGGTAGTCCCAGTTATATAAAGGTGCCCTTCTGGATAATCAGGGTTTAGCCTAGTAATTTCCATAGCTACCGTACTGCGCAGTCTGGTTTCTTCTGTGGCAAAATGTAGCGTATGTAAATCTATGCTATCTATTTGCAGTACAGTTTTTACCGATGGATACTCAGGATTAAAATCAGCACTACCTACTAACTTGATATCTACATGTGGGTCTGGGGATCTCATTTGCCAAGTTGCTAGACCATCTTTTATTTTGGCTTCTAGAGAGATATTCTGGTAACGGTACTTGTTATATTCAAACAGGGATATTAGCATATTTGCTTCTGCCTCCATGGTTTTTGGATCAAACCCCTTCCCGGTAACATAAATATCAGTCTGTACATAACCCATGCTTGTATCCTGTAAGATATTGCCAAGGTTAATTTTTTGAGTCTCCAATGTTAACTGATAATTACTATTTGTATCTGCTATATCTACAGATCCCATCAGACGAATTTGACCATCTGAAGTATGAATCCATAAATCTGGATGATACGCTGTTGTGGTGCCAGAGAGAGAGCCAGTAAGATCAATATAATCAGGTAAACGAAGTGATGTAGACAAGCTTGCGGGCATCCATACAGATAAATCCTGACGACCTGTATTGAATTTTTTGATTTCAAAAGTGTATTGTAGTTTATCAGGATCTGGGAGTCCGCGAAGTCTTCCCTGCATATCTAGGGTGGTATTTCCTGGAGCTGCTAGTTGGAATTTTGCTATATGAAGATCTTTTACCTGCCCTTCTACTAAAGCACTGACAATGATTTTCTCTTGTTTATGCTTTGTAAAAAACTCTTGTGACCTGAGCTCTGGAGCAAACATCAGAATATCTCCTACCCCTAAAATGCTTTGTTGTAAAGACAGCTTCAGATATCCATTCCCGGGATGAGTACTAAATGCGTCTAAGCTAGAGTATTTTAAGCTGAGTTGATCCTTAATCAGTGAGTANGGTGTTTGCAGATGTAATTGCTGTAGGAATATTCCTTGCGGATGATATAGAAAGTTTGTTTTTAGTTGCTTCACTGCTAACCCACTGTGTTTTTCATTCAGAGAAAGATGCTTGATAGCTGCTGCAATGGTATCAGTAGTATAGTATAACTTTTGTGCGTGTAGAGAAAAGTTTTGAATTCCCAAATGAGCATAGTCTAAAGCGTCATTATGGATAGCATGTGGGGTGCCTATATCATCCAGAGAAAAATGAATTCCTTCCAGTTTGATATTGCCAGCCAATACTTTCCAAGGAGCCGATACAGTAGTATCTTTTATTTCTTCAGGATTTTCAGGTGTTACTATTTTACTGTTATACTGTATATAGACATGGGCATTACTCAACAGAAGATCTTTTACTGCCACTTCCTGATCAGACAAACTAAAATGATGCGGTTGAAGAATGGCCTTATCCAAGGTTACATCCAGCAGGAAATCCTGTAAAAGATCTTTTTGCACGTAACCAATGCGACGAAGGTCGATTTCTTTGGCTGCGATGCGCAGGTTGGGGGTTTCTGCCATAGTCGTATCAGGCGGAGAAGATAAAAGCACAGAATCCATGATAAAATTACTCTGCAATCCAGCTACTGTGAGATATTGAATATCAAAATGGAGCTGATTTAAGTCCATGGATTGCATAGAAAGCAAAAGTGTATCCAGGCGAACAGAAAATAAAGCACCCCCAGCTGAATCATTAAAAGCAAATTGGATATCGTACAATTTCACGCGATCCAGATCAATAGTCAGAGAAGAGCTACTAGTGTCTTGAGAGACCGTAACCGTATCTATGGGCTCTTTGCCTGCAAAAGCCTGAATGATATACTCATAATTATATACCGAATCTCTCTTTGGACGGTAAATATGCGATGTAATTTGTGAGAGCAGTACCTCGCGAATATGAAGTTTCTTTTTAAACAGAGGTAACACATCTATCTGCACTGTTATTTTTCCTGCTGAGAGTAATGTGTCTTGCTGCTGATCTAAGAAAAGTACATCACTAAGTCCCAGCTTTTTAGGTAAAAGATAGTCGAGCCCACCTATGACAACTTTAGTGGGAAGCTTTTCTTGTAAATACCGTTCAACTTGCTTTCTAATCAGATTTTTCCCGGCTGGCGTATTGAGAAATACCAGTACCAAAATCAACAACAAAAAGAGTCCGGCCAGTATCCGGAAAAAGATTCTCAATACCTTACGCATGGATGTTGCTTACACGAAAAAATCATACCGAGACTTCCGGGCTTAAGGCCAAAAGCATATGAATGGGGTTTGCAAGTCATAGGCAGTGCTGTTTACCGGGTAGTAGTCATCGTTTTCTTATGCAAACATACACATTGTTTACATTGATTCGTGTTAGGATATCTGTTTGCTTAACAGTTAGTTTAGGGGTGTTTTTCTCTTTTTTTAGCCTCATCCCAAAGCTTATCCATTTCATCTAACGACATTTCCTGCAAAACAAGATTCATACGTTCTGCTTCTTTTTCTATAAACTGAAACCTACGGATAAATTTTTTATTGGTGCGTTCCAGGGCATTTTCAGGATCAATTTTTAAAAATCTGGCATAATTCACCAAAGCAAATAGCAGGTCTCCGAACTCTTCCTCCATTTTTTCCGGATTATTTTCCGTAACAGATTCCTCTAATTCTTGGAGTTCTTCTCCCACTTTTTGCCAAACCTCTTTGGTTTCAGACCATTCAAAACCCACTTGTTTTGTTTTTTCCTGCAGTCGAAAGGCTTTTACCATTGCAGGTAATGCTCCTGGCACGCCACTTAATACCGACTTTTTCCCTTCTTTTAGCTTTAAACGCTCCCAGTTCTGTTTTACTTCCTCTTCGTTTGCCACTTGCGTTTGAGCATACACATGGGGATGGCGGAAAATCAGTTTGTCGCATACAGTTTTAATAACATCTTCGAGGGTAAAAAGGTTTTGTTCACTGGCAATATGTGCATAGAATAATACATGGAGCAATACATCTCCCAATTCCTCCTTTAAACCTTGCCAATCTTCACGGGTGATAGTATCTGCTAGTTCATATACTTCTTCGAGCGTTTGAGGACGAAGACTTTGAAAAGTTTGTTTTTTATCCCAAGGGCATTTTTCTCTTAATTCATGGAGGATAGCTCTTAGTCTATCCAAAGATGTAGCATATGGCATGAGCAATATTATTAATAAATGTTTGTTTGGCGACTTATTCCTGCCAGCGGAAATGCGGGGTTTGAATACCAGCAAGTGCGAGGGCACGATCTACAACTGTTGCTGCTAACGCTTCAAAAGATTCCGGTAAACTATAAAAAGAAGGGCTTGCGGGACAAATAATGCCACCAGCTTCTGTAAGCAGAGTCATGTTTTTAAGATGAATCAGATTATAAGGTGTTTCACGGACTACACATACAAGTTTTTTTCGCTCCTTCAACATTACATCCGCACAACGAGTAATTAAATCGTTGCTGATTCCTTGGGCAATTCTGGCCACTGTTCCCATGCTACACGGGCAAATAATACAGGCATCCCATCCTGCGCTGCCTGAAGCAAAAGGAGCTAAAAAGTCTTGTCGATCATATACCTGAAAAGGCAAACTACGATAGCTTTCATTTTGCAGTTCATATTTCCATACTGTTTGGGCATTATCCGACCACACCAGCGCTACCTGATCCACGGTAGTTTCCAGGTCTTGTAGTTTCTTTAGTAGTACTTTAGCATAGATAGCGCCACTTGCACCAGTAATAGCCACAACCAGTTTCATATGGAAAATATTTAGAATTCTGCACGACAGGCAAGCCCACACAGAACAAATCTTTAACAAATCTAAAGGGAAAAATCCGTAAATTCGTTAATTCAATTCGCTCCTTCCTGTAAGTGGTTTAGGAGTAAAAAAGGATTTAGTTATGCGTGTATTTCGCTTATTCATATGGTTAGGAATGTGTTTTTTGGGATTTTCTGGCGCCTGGGCACAATCGGGTACAGAAAAGCGTACGGGTACTACCACCACTACAAAAGCTTCCCAAGAATCTATTCGCTGGTTATCGCTCGATGAGCTGCAGGAAGCCATGAAAAAGAAACCCAAAAAGGTGTGGATTGATGTATATACAGATTGGTGTGGCTGGTGTAAAAGAATGGATGCTACTACCTTTAAGCATCCCGATGTGGTGCGCTATATGAATGAACATTTTTATGCGGTAAAGCTCAATGCAGAGCAGAAAGATAGCATTATGTTTATGGGCAAGAGTTATGGCTTTATGCCTCAATACAGAGCAAATATGTTTGCGATAGAGTTGCTTCGTGGGCAAATGTCGTATCCCAGCAATGTCTTTATGGAGGAAAACTATCAGAATGCACAAGTGATACCAGGCTATCAGTCAGTACAACAGATGGAAATGGTACTTAAATACCTTGCTGGTGGTCTTTACAAAACCCTGCCTTTTGATGAATACAGAGATTCTTTCAAACCTACGTGGCAGTAGAAAATATTGCAGTAAATGGTGTCTAAGAGAAAATCAATGTTTCCATTAGAAAGAGGAAGTTCTTTCCGTCGAATGAGCTTAATCTAATTCCTTATTTTATTTAGTACTTTTTCTCCTGCTTTTTTTGCAGGTTTCTTTTTCTTGGTTGCTTTCTTCTGCTGTTGTGCTGCAGCTTTTTTCGCCTGCAGTTTTTCTATTCGAATATTATTGCGGACAACATCCCAGTATTCTTTTCCGTAGCTCACAAAGATTTCCTCTCCGGGAGCGATGTCGTACAGAGCATCAATATATACCCTTTTGTCTTCAATTACATAGGCGCAATTATTGCGTATGCCTTTTACGCGGCTAAGCCCTCGCGCATCGTTTGCATACCTAGCCAGTGATTTTTTATAAGAGTAAGCATCAATGACTACACTTTTACTTACATAGAAGAGATAGCCATTATTACCGTCCAGTTTATTGGCATCCTTCCAACTGGTAACTTTCCCTTTATATTCAATGATGCGCGTGCCTTTGGGAATAGCAATTTTGGTAAATAATCCCTTACCAGCACCGGGCAGTGTGGATTCTTTTACTTCGAGATGTTTTTCAAGAAAAGTCATGACAAATAGATCAGTAGCAATGAGGCAGCGAATATATCATTTAAATAAGGGAGTGCAAAACCGCACAGTTATACTATTTGATTGAAAATCAGTCTCCGAAGCCTTACTACAAGCAGAAAGGCTGTAATCAGTATCGATTACAGCCTTTCTGGATTTATGAAAAGTGAGAAAGATTATTTAGCAACTTGGAATTTTCCTTTATGCATCTGAATGCCTTCGTGGTTGATAATTTGATAAAAATATGTTCCCGATGGAAGCTGTCCGATCTGCAAAGTAGTTTTTTCAGTAAAGTCGGCTTGCATTACAGTACGACCGGAAACATCCGTGATGATACATTTTTGAGTACCCGTATGAGCTGTAGAGAGATGGAGAACTTCTGTAGCTGGATTGGGGAAAAGGCGTAAAGACTGAGTAGTGTGTACTACATCATTTACATCAGTAAGTATTACAGCTTCTACATCATCTACGAATAAAGTAGTTCCTGCAGTTGGAGTTTCCGCTTCGGTTCCTTTGGAAGCGCTTACCAGATTGCTGCTATAGAAGTTAACAATGATTTTACTAGGAACAACGGTACTATTTGCATACGTAACAGGAACCGAAATTTCAGTATAGGTATTGTGTGCGTTTGACAGTAAGAGCGTGCCTTCTCCTACTGGTGCATCCAGATTATTTAATGCCATTACATGAACAAGGGCATTGTCGGAACCTTGTGGATCATATTTCACCCAAGCTTTTACTTCAGATACCCGGTTGTTGACAGTTGTTCCGCCAACGAAAATGAGAGAACCGAGAATATTATTGGGATCAAAAGTAGCCAGATCTATAAATGGTTCTGCATTAGAGAGGAGACCGGGAACGACACCAATATCAGCTCCCACATTTTGAGAAACTAGTTTTACAGCATAGGAGCCTGTGTGCGCATCTGCATCTTTATACATAGCTACAAGTGGTGTAGAACCGGGGAGCAAAGGTGCATAGTGGAATAAAAGAGAATCTGCACCAAACCATCCGTCTGGCACTTCAAACTGAGTAAGAGGAAGACCAGAGGAGACAGTTCGCCAATTTTCAAAATCACCCTGTAGGTTTTGTGCTTTTACATGGGAAAAAGATAAAAAGCAAAGACATGTAGTAAGAAAAGTAGCAGTGCATTTCATGTGAAAAAATTTTGCTAAAGATATAAAAAATTTAATCCAACAATATATGTCTACTTTTGGGTATGTCATTTCCCTTTAGAGTGATAGGCAAACTTTGACGGGTTTATTTTTTCATGATTGCGAAATTTGTCATTTTCAGATGTCAAATTTTATGCGTTTCTGCAAAAATGTCGCACTTTGTGAGGTGGCATAAAATCTGATAAGAAAGCGGTGACAACAATTCATTTTATTAAACCTTCTAAATATCGAATACGCTATGTCTAACAAATTAAACATTACGCCCTTGCATGACAGGGTTATTGTGAAACCCGCAGCAGCGGAAGAGAAAACTGCCGGAGGCATCATTATCCCTGATACAGCGAAAGAAAAGCCACAACGCGGTACTGTGGTAGCGGCTGGTCCGGGTAAAAAAGATGAACCTGTTACCGTAAAGGCGGGAGATACCGTACTGTATGGTAAATATGCTGGTACAGAAATTACGTTGGACGGAAACGATTATTTAATCATGCGTGAAAGTGATATCCTGGCTGTTATCTAAGACGGGATAAAGCACAACTCTTTTATTACTAATTACTTTTAACTATTACTAAATAAAATACAAACTATGGCAAAGCAACTCTTCTTTAATACGGAAGCACGCAATAAAATGAAGCGCGGTGTTGACGCATTAGCCGATGCAGTAAAAGTAACCTTGGGCCCTAAAGGTCGCAATGTAGTTATTGAAAAGAAATTTGGTGCTCCCGGTGTTACAAAAGACGGGGTATCTGTAGCTAAAGAAATTGAACTGGAAGATTCTATTGAAAATTTAGGAGCTCAAATGGTAAAAGAAGTAGCTTCCAAAACTGCTGATGTGGCAGGTGATGGTACTACTACCGCTACTGTTTTAGCTCAGGCTATTATTAGCGAAGGACTTAAAAATGTGGCAGCTGGTGCAAATCCGATGGATTTAAAACGTGGTATTGATAAAGCTGTAGAAGCTGTTATCGAAAACCTTCGTAGCCAGTCTGAAAAAGTAGGTAACGACAACCAAAAAATCGAACAAGTAGCTACTATCTCTGCCAATAACGATAATAACATTGGTAAGCTCATTGCTGAAGCTATGAAAAAAGTAGGCAATGAAGGTGTAATTACTGTAGAAGAAGCAAAAGGAACAGATACTACTGTAGAAATCGTAGAAGGAATGCAGTTTGACCGTGGTTATCTGAGTCCATACTTCGTTACTAACACTGAAAAAATGCAGGCTGAATTGCAGAATCCTTATATCCTGATTTATGATAAAAAAATCAGCACCCTGAAGGATATTCTGCCTATGCTGGAAAGCACTGTACAAAGCGGACGCCCGCTGTTGATCATTGCTGAAGATGTGGACGGAGAAGCTCTGGCTACTTTGGTAGTAAACAAACTGCGTGGTTCGCTGAAAATTGCGGCTGTAAAAGCTCCTGGATTTGGAGATCGCCGTAAAGAAATGCTCCAAGACATCGCTGTTCTTACCGGTGGTACTGTGATCAGCGAAGAACAAGGTTATAAACTTGAAAACGCTACCATGGAGTACCTGGGTCAGGCAGAAAGCATTACCATCGACAAAGACAATACTACTATCGTTGGTGGTAAAGGCGCTAAAGAAAATATTACTGCCCGTATCAACCAGATTAAAGCTCAGATTGAAACTACTACTTCTGACTACGATCGTGAAAAATTACAAGAACGCTTGGCTAAATTAAGCGGTGGTGTAGCTGTATTGTACGTAGGTGCTGCTTCTGAAGTAGAAATGAAAGAAAAGAAAGATCGCGTAGATGATGCTTTACATGCTACCCGCGCTGCTGTAGAAGAAGGTATCGTACCTGGTGGTGGTGTTGCCTATATTCGCGCTATCGAAAGCCTCAGCAAAGTAAAATCTGATAACAACGATGAAAATACAGGTATCTCTATTGTACGCCGTGCTTTAGAAGCTCCGCTTCGCACCATCGTAGAAAATGCCGGTATCGAAGGTTCTATCGTTGTACAAAAAGTACGTGAAGGAAAAGCTGACTACGGTTTTAATGCACGCACTGAACAATATGAAAACCTGCTGAAAGCTGGGGTAATTGATCCAACTAAAGTAAGCCGTGTAGCTCTGGAAAATGCTGCTTCTATAGCTAGCATGCTCCTTACTACTGAATGTGTGATTGCAGATAAGCCAGAACCTAAAACATCTTCTGCTCCTGCAATGCCCGGCGCTGGTATGGATATGGGATACTAATCGTTCCTATAGACCACAGCAAAAAACTATAAAACTACGAGGTCGTCTCATGCATTTGAGACGACCTCGTGCGTTATAACCCAAGTAATATTGTGCTGGATAGCAGATTAATATAATAAGATTACCCTCAGCCTACTGAGTGTCAGTTTTTAACAACTCAGTTTCTGCCAGAAAAAATGTTAACCTTTTTATAAATGCACCATAATAATATACTGCGTAAAAAACTTAATCATTTGAGAAACATTTCGTTACAGGGAATAAAAACAAAATGATATCCTACATAACAATTTCAACAATACACAAAATATAACCAACAGGTAGCGCAAAAACACTGTCTATAATTATAATTATTTTGTTCTTTTGTAAGAATCATATTTTTTGCCTATATAACCCACTTTATGAAGATAATTAGAAATACACTCGCTATTTATTTACTGGGGATGATGTTACCTGCCACGATTTCAGCACAAGTAAATGTGACAAGTGGTCTTACAGCAAATCAATTAGTGGCAAGACTTATTGGGGAAAATGTCGTTGCTTTTAACGCTCAGCTTAATTGCCCGAGTGGAAATAGTGGAACTTTTGACGTGGTTTCCAGCAACTTAGGATTAAATGGTGGAATTATACTCTGTACAGGAGATGCTAAATCAGATGGAGGATCTGTAGGTGTTAACGGAAATGTATTTGATGCTATTACCCAAATGAACAGTGGCCCTGGAGATGCAGATCTAAGCGGGCTTGTAAATGGAAATGTTACCAATGATGCATGTGTGCTGGAGTTTGACTTTGTGCCGGATGTAGATACTGTTTCAACTTTACGGTTTGGATATGTATTTGGCTCAGAAGAATATGAATCGTTTACTTGCTCACAGTTTAACGATGTATTTGGCTTTTTACTTTCCGGCCCGGGTTATAATCCACCAGTAAATATTGCCCTTGTTCCCGGTACCAATATACCTGTAACTATCAATAGTATTAATAGTGGTGTTCCTAGTCCAGGATTTAACATTGCCACTTGTAACGCCATGGGGCCAGGGTCTCCTTTTCCTGCTTATTTTGTAAATAATGCAGCTACACCTGCTAACACTACCATTACCTTATTTGGTTTTACCACGGTATTGGAAGCAACAGCTGTAGTATATCCCTGCGATACCTACCACATGAAATTGGGCGTTGCCAACGTGGTAGATCATGCACTGCAATCAGCTGTGTTTTTGCAAGAAAACAGCTTTTCTGTAGATAGTGTTGTGTTGGTATTGGATGGTATTATACAGTCAGATTCTGGATACTTAGTAGAAGGATGTACACCTGCTACAATTAGAGTGACGAGAGATAATCCTTCTCCACAAAAGAAGAAAATTTGTCTTTCTTATGGAGGAACTGCTATTAATGGTGTAGATTATCCGCTATTACCCGATAGCTTAGTTATTCCTCCGGGTGGTATAGAGGCTAGTATGGTACTTTCCCCTACACAGGATGGCATAGACGAACCAGGATTTGAAACGATTATTATACGTAGGCTGAATTGCTGTACTTTAGATCCTATAGATAGTGTGGAGATTAAAATAAGAGATTCACTTAAAATGGAATTACTGAGTAAGGATACGGCTATTTGTGCACTTGCTACCGAAGTCAAGTTACATGCTACCGGTGATCCTAGCTTTACTTATACCTGGACCTCTACAGGAACGACAGTACATAATCCTAATGATACCCTCACCTATGTAACACCAGATACTACGAGTACATTTACCATTACAGCAACATTCCAAAGCTGCCCTAGTGTTTCCAGATCCTTTACCGTTACTGTAGAACCCATACCCAGGGTAGATATTCATATTGAAGACACTTCACTTTGTATAGGAAAGCCTTTAGTACTGTATTCCACAATTGGGCCTGCCTTTTTCAATGACTTTACAATTGAATGGTCGCCACCAGAATGGCTGAGTAGTATAAATACTCCGGTGACAGATTTTTATACAGATCAGCCCGGTGATTATAAATATTATTTAACGGTAACTACTCCCTTAGGATGTGAAAGCTATGATAGTATATTCATCAATGCACAACCCAAATTAGAGCTTACAGATGTTACTGCTGATTTTAAAGCAGCCTATGGCGATGAAGTACAATTAAATGCATCGGGTGCCAAATATTATATTTGGTTTCCTACACGATTTCTCAATAATGCCAATATTGAAAACCCCATTGCACAGGCCACAGACACCACAACATTTATGGTTATAGGTATGAATCAGTGGGGATGTAAAGATACCGCTTATGTACGTATGGATATTGATTATACCATGCACGAGATTATTCCTTCTGCATTTTCTCCCAATGGAGACGGAAGAAATGACGTATTTAGAATAATTAATTTAAAGTATCAGCGGATAATAGAATTTAAAGTGTTTAATCGCTGGGGTGAATTGGTTTATGATGATATTAATCCCACCCATGGATGGGATGGCACATATAAAGGAGTACCACAGCCTCCAGGTGTATATTATTATTTGATACGCGTGGCCACTCCGGGAGGAATAATGCGGAATTATAAAGGAGATGTAACCTTAATTCGTTAGGTATAACTTATATCAGTTAGCCTGACTTCCCATCAGGGAAGTCAGGCTTTTTTTTTGTGGGTATAAGGTTGTTTACCAGTATGTGTATGGGATACAGCTGAACAGTTTATTCATCCATGAGTTCCATCCAGCGTAGTTCTTTTTCTTCTAACAGTTGTGTTACCTCAATGAGTTGCTTGCTAAGTGCTTCAAGGTTTTCATAAGAAATATCCGGGTTGCTCATGGCTTCGGTTAAAGAAATCTTTTGATTTTCTAATTCCGGAATTTCAAGTTCCAGTTTTTCCAGCTCTCTTTGTTCGTTATAAGATCTTTTTTTCTTTCCGGAGGTTTTAGAAGGTTTGGGTGTAGACTGGTTTATGGATTTAATTTCTAGTTTTTGGGATACCTCATTCTTTTTTACTTCCTCACGATACTGCTGATAGTTTCCAGGGAAATCGCTAATAACACCATCACCTTCAAAGACAAGCAGGTGATCTACTATTCGGTCCATAAAATAGCGATCATGCGAAACAATTACCAGACAACCTGGGAAGTCGAGCAAAAAGTTTTCTAAAACGGAAAGAGTAGGAAGATCAAGGTCGTTTGTGGGCTCATCAAGAATTAAGAAATTTGGATTTTTAAATAAAACGGTAAGTAATTGCAGCCGTTTTTTCTCGCCTCCGCTAAGTTTAGAGAGATAGGTATATTGCTGTTCTGGAGAAAACAGGAATAGTTGTAAAAATTGTGCTGCACTTAGCGAGCCTCCTCCTGCAAGCGGAAAACTTTCTGCAAATGTTTTTACATACTCAATCACTCGCATGTCTTCTTTATATAGAAGACCTTGTTGGGAGAAGTTGCCAAAAACTACAGTATCTCCAATGTTTATTTTCCCGCTATCTGGAAGTTGATTGCCTTGTAATATTTCCAGAAAAGTAGATTTCCCAGTGCCATTGGGACCTATAATACCGATGCGTTCTCCTTTCTTAAAAGTATAATCAAAGCCTTTTAAGATGCGTTTTTCTCCAAAGCTTTTATATATCTTTTTAAGCTCGACCACTTTTCCTCCTAGGCGGCTCATTTTCATTTGGAGCTCTAGGGTGAGGTCAGATTTTTTTTGTTTTACTACCGCTTCTATAGTTTCGAATCTATCTTCTCGACTTTTAGCTTTTGTAGTACGAGCTTTAGGTTGCTTTCGCATCCATTCCAGCTCTTTTCTGTAAAGATTTTTCATTTTATCCAGATGCGCCTGGACATTTTCTGCTCTGGCAGCTTTTTGTTCTAAATAATAAGCATAATTGCCTTTATAGGTAAATAGAGACTGTTCGTCTAGTTCCCATATTTCATTACATACTTCATCCAAAAAATATCTATCGTGTGTAACCAGTAATAAGGTTATTTTTTCCTGATTAAGAAAATACTCAAGCCATTCCACCATTTCAATATCAAGGTGGTTAGTAGGTTCGTCCATGATAAGTAATACACCGTTATGGTCAAACCCTGCATCAATAAGAGTCTGGGCAAGTGCCACCCGCTTTTTTTGTCCCCCCGATAACGTAGAAATAGGTTGTTGTAAATTATGAATATTAAGTCGGCCGAGTACCTGTTTTACTTTTGCTTCAAAGTTCCATGCACCCAGTTCATCCATTTGTATGATGGCTTTTCCCAGCGCTTCAGTATCGTGCGAAGCACTTACGGCTTCATAGTGTTTTACAGCATGAATGATAGGATGGTCTTGTTGAAAAATATATTCCAGAATAGACTGGCTTTGATCCAGTGCTATATCCTGCTCAAACAAAACAACCCGAATATCTTTATGTACCCATACATTGCCTTCGTCAGGGGTTTCTTTCCCAGCCAGAATATGGAGGAGTGTGGACTTCCCGCTTCCATTTTTGGCTACTAGGGCTATTTTGTCACCTTCATTTATATGAAATGAGATATTAGAAAATAATGGTTTAATGCCATAAGATTTGCTGATTCCTTCTGCAGATAGAAAGTGCATGTATCAGGTAGAAGTTTTATAATGAAAAATCAATAAAAATTTTCTTATTATGTAAAAATAATATTTATATTTTACTCGCCTTATTTTCTTTGTGATTTACAAAAAATAATTTATCATTTTTTTGATCTTTTGCTTTCTTTAGTCATTAATATTATTTAATATTGTTTTGTGTTCAGTAGGCACGAAGACTTCTGCAATCAGGTGTATTTAGACGATTATTTGCAATACTACGAAAATAATAACTAGGATTTTTTCTAGACTGAACACTTATCTAACCAGAATTTATATTACCCTCTGTTACTATTTCTTGTGTCTCTGTGAGATAAGAATAATTGTGTTACGTGACCACGGACACATAGAATAATTGCTTACTTGATTTAAGCCTGTAAACTATGGTTCCTATTACTTATTTGGATTCAACTAGATTGTACGCATTGCATCAACTCCATTGTCCACGGACTTTCCTCTGTATTTATCTCGACGACGCTAGCTTAAAAATATGTCGTTTTATAGCTATGTATTTTATGCATGTACTTGGGTTTCTCCTAGAGCCTAGGTATCGGATTTCACCATGAAAAGATATTCCCTATATAAAACCTTGAATTATGAAAACATTTACACAAAAAACCATACTCTGGTTAACCCCATTATTGGTTATATTCCTGGGAAATGCACGTGCACAGTATTGCTCGGTATCTTTTCCTGATAATGTAGAGCCAATTACCTTAGTACAATTTGGTACTATTAACAACGCTACCTCTGCTACATTAAATGGTACGCCTCCTCTAGAAGATTTTACAGCTATATCTACGACTGTACTGCCCAATTCTATTATTCCAATTACAGTGAAAGGAAATACAGACGGATCATATACAAACTGGATTCGTGTATATGTAGATTGGAACCAAGATTTAGATTTTGATGATCCTGGTGAATTCTATGATCTTGGATCTATTTATGGATCTACAGGTTTAGATGGGGTAGCAGCAGTAGGAAACATAACTGTTCCAATTACAGCTATTTCCGGAACTACACGTATGCGTGTAATGAAAAAGTATGGANCTTCTACTAACTATGCTCCACCCTGTAATACTACTGGATATGGACAGGCAGAAGATTATACCATAGAGGTTATTCCGCTAGCTGGATGTAGCGGGATGCCAGATCCAGTAACGATAACCGGACCTACAGTGGTATGCCCAAATACACCTTTCTCCCTAATCGCAACCAATATGACTATTGGAGCTAATATTGAATATCAGTGGGAAGAAGATAATGGTTTAGGATTTACTCCTATACCTGGTGCAACCACTACAACCTACAATCACCCTGGTATCTCAACGCTTACTGAATTCAGGTTTATTACTACTTGTACAGCAGGAGGAGACCAAGATATATCTAATACTTTATCTGTTGACATAGATGACTTCTTCAACTGTTATTGTACTTCTGAACCAAACTACACACAAGACGGTGAAATATTTAATGTAAGTATTTCTACTTTAAATAATACTTCTACCTGTGCACAAACCGGAGGACCAGGATCTATTCTCAATAAATATTCTGACTATACCTCGGTTTTGCCTGCAGTAGAATTAATGCAGACAGTAATTTATCCTATAAGTGTTACTGCAGGCGCCTGTGGTACAAATCAGTATGATGCATGGGTGAAAGTTTGGATGGACTTTAACCACGATGGAATATTTGATGATGATCCTGCTGGTACAGAGTTGGTATATTCTGGAACTACACCTTCTACTAAATATACTCCAGCCGGCGAGCTAGCAACTGGCTTTATTGAAATTCCAGCAACAGCGCTAACGGGTATTACTCGCATGAGGGTGATTTTATGGCAGGCAAATAATGGAGCTATAGTAACTCCCTGTCAGCAAGGAAGTCCTTATAACTATGGTGAAACAGAAGATTATCTGGTAGATATTCTTCCAGCTATACCTTGTAGTTCTACCCCAGATCCTGTTACTGTCAGTGGCCCTACTGATGTATGTCAAGGGGAGTCTTTTCAATTAGAAGCTACTGGTGTGAGTGTAGGAGGCGGTATTGAATATCAATGGCAGTATGATGACAATGGAACCTGGACTGATATTGTAGGGGCTACTTTACCCGTGTATATTAATCCAAGTGGTATTACTGCAACAACAGATTTTCGATTTGTAACAACCTGTACCAACGGTGGAGCGCAAGATGTATCTAACACTGTTACTGTTGAGATTTCACCCTTCTATAAATGTTATTGTACCACTTCCTATTTGTATGGAGGTGGTAATGATTATATAGGAGAAGTGGAATTAGAAAACTTGCTTCACAATACTTCAGCACTAGGCAATGTATTCCCATATTATCATGATTACACAGATCTGCAACCTGCCAGTCTGCCTATCCCCGATCTTGCACAGGGCTTTAGTTACGATCTTCATTTAAGTTTTGGAGCAGATGGTACACAATATCATATGGTATGGATAGACTTAGATCAAAATGGCGTATTTGATGATACAGAATCGTATGTAGGAACGCCCAATCCTGCTGGAATAAATGGATCTGCAACAATAAGTATTTTTATTCCCCTTACTGCTACACCTGGCATAACGCGCATGCGTATCAGAGGAGCAGAAGATGTGGCATTATCCGACACTCAGGCCTGTGGTGCATCCAGCTCTAACTATGGAGAAACAGAAGACTATCTGGTAAATATTTATGTCCCCACTACGTGCATGGGTACCCCAGACCCAGTTACGGTTACGGGTCCTTCCCAGGTTTGCCCCAATACAAGCTTTCAGCTTTCAGCAACAGGAGCTACCGTGGAAGCAGGTATTGAATATCAATGGCAGTATGATGACAATGGCACATGGACTGATATCCTTGGAGCTACTCATGTAAACTATACGCACCCTGGTATTACTGCTGCTACAGATTTTCGATTTGTAACAACCTGTATCAATGGGGGAGCACAAGATATCTCCAGTGTATATACAGTTGATATGGAATCATTCTATAATTGCTATTGTACTTCTTATGCAAACTATGTGAATGATGGTGAGATATATAATGTAACTCTTGGTGCATTAAACAACAGCTCTACCTGTGCTCAAACAGGAGGACCCGGCTCCATGATTAATCAGTATTCAGATTACACAACCCTAGTCCCAGCGCCGCAATTAATGCAAGGTGTAGGCTACCAACTCTCTGTTACTGTTGGTGCCTGTGGAGCCTTTAATTATCCTGCCTGGGTTAAAGTATGGATAGATTTTAATCACGACGGTATTTTTGATAACGATCCTTCTGGAGATGAATTAATATTCTCAGGTACCACACCTTCTACCTATTATACTCCTGCCGGAGAAGTTGCTTCGGGAACCATAACCATTCCTATTTCTGCTTTAACAGGAACCACACGTATGCGTGTTATTCTATGGCAGGCAACTAGTGGAGCCTCAGTAATACCTTGTCAACAGGGAGCTCCTTATAATTATGGTGAAACAGAAGACTATCTGGTAGAAATAATTCCCACTACATTATGTACAGGCGCACCAGACCCCGTAACTATTATAGGCCCTGCTGATGTATGTGAAGGATCTAACTTTGTGCTCAGTGCATCAGGTATGACCGTAGCCAGTGGTATCGAATATCAATGGCAATATGATGACAATGGTACTTGGACAGACATTACAGGTGCTACCCAGCCAGCCTATATGGTGGTGGGAGGCATTTCCGCTTCTGTTGATTATCGCTTTGTTACTGTCTGTACCACTACGGGAGATGAAGATGTTTCTAATGTAATCACCGTAGATATAGCTCCAGCCTCAAACTGCTTATGTATTCCTGATTATAACACAGGCTGTGATGAAGGGGATGATATAAATTCATTTACGCTCACTGGAGAAGGTAGTACTTCTATCAGTAATCTTAACACAGGTTGTGCATCAGGTGCATATGATGACAGAAGAATCGAAACCCCTGTAATATTAGCTGTAAATAATTCTTATTCAGGAACTATTAACTCGAGCTATACCGGAGTTTTTGGTGGAGCTGAATATGCCCGTATGTGGATTGACCTAAATGCAAATGGCATTTTTGAAAATACTGAAGAAGTAGCAACAGCAAGTAATTACTTAACTTCTGCAACGTCCTTTACACTTACCATACCCGCTACTGCCACTCCTGGTACTTATGTTTTGCGTGTAAAAGGAGAGTGGGATGATGGTTCCTACACGGCCTCTGATATTGATCCTTGTACCTCATTCTGGGGATATGGTGAAACTCACGATTATCTAGTGGAAATAGTAGATGCTCCTTTATCAATTCATCTGGGTGAGCTCAAAGCTACTCATGAAAAAGGACGCAATAGACTGGAATGGAATACACATAAAGAAGATCGTGGCGACTACTTTATCCTCGAAAAGAGTACAGATGGCTCAAGATTTATACCTATAGGTACTATTGCAGCTAATGGTAAACCATCTGTATATACTTACTGGGATGATGAACCTATAGTTGGCAATAATTACTACAGATTAAAAATGTTAGACGCATCGGAGAATATTTCCTACTCTAATGTAGCCTCAGTAAGAGTAGCCGCAACCGAAAGTACTCAGTTTTATGTGGAAGCATATCCTAATCCCATACAAGACATGCTCCATATAAGAATCTCTGGTACATTGCAGGGCAATGCACAGATCTTAATCACTGATGTAGCCGGTAAGTTAATTCAATCTATTCCAATGAAAGAAAACCAAATTGAAGTGGATATGCGGAATCTTTCTTCTGGTGTGTATTTGATAAAATATGTAGATGATGCAAGAATGCAAACCTTAAGGATAAGTAAAGAATAATATCTTGCTTACACTCTCCTTATGAAATGGGGATCCGGAAAAGGATCCCCATTTTTTTAAAAAAACATATCATGAACCTATGTATACAAATCAAAGAGGATCGTTATGGGCAAAAAAAAAGCAGCAGAGTTTCGAAAACTCCGCTGCGGGGATTATTACATCACCCTCTAACGTCATAATTTTAGACAAATTCGTTTTGTCTGCTGGGGGTAAATGGTATTAACCAACTCTCGTGATATAAGGTTAATATTTTCAGGAGTAAAAGAACTTTTTAAGTTGATTTATAAGTACAAATGTACTTTTAGGGAGTAGCGCTAGAAATACCCATTTTTGTGTATTTTTTTCTCAGTACCAGCACTTAACCTGAAATAGGCACCCGTTTTCCAAGAAAATAAATAGGATTGACAGTGATATTCCATTAATCCGCTATTTTTGCGCCGTTATGAGCAAACAATCAGATAATATTTTTCAGCAGATAATTTCACATTGCAAAGAATACGGATTCATTTTCCAAAGTAGTGAAATATATGATGGTTTAAATGCTGTGTATGATTATGGACAATATGGAGCAGAACTAAAGAGAAATATTCGCGACTATTGGTGGCATAGTATGACTCGTATGCATGAAAATATTGTGGGTATTGATGCAGCCATTTTTATGCATCCGAAAGTGTGGAAAGCTAGCGGTCATGTGGATCATTTCAGTGATCCTATGATTGATAATAAAGACAGCAAAAAACGCTACCGAGTAGATCATCTGATTGAATCTTTTGCAGAAACCCTAGAGGATAAAGAAGCCAATGAACTATTGGCGGAAATGGAGCAACTGCTGGCTGCTGAAAACTTTGCAGGACTAAAACAATTAATTGAATCCAGAAATATTTGCTGTAGCATTAGTGGTACTTGTAACTGGACAGATGTGCGCCAGTTTAACTTAATGTTTTCTACCGAATTTGGCGCAGTATCTGCTGAGGAAGAAGATAATAAGGTGTATTTAAGACCAGAAACTGCTCAGGGAATTTTTGTGAACTTCCTGAATGTGCAAAAAACAGGTAGAATGAAAATACCTTTCGGAATTGCACAAACTGGAAAAGCATTCAGAAATGAAATTGTTGCTCGTCAGTTTATCTTTCGCATGCGTGAATTTGAGCAAATGGAAATGCAATTCTTTATTAAGCCGGGTACGCAAAAAGAATGGTATGAATACTGGAAGGAAGAAAGAATGAAATGGCACCTCGGACTGGGAATTCCTGCTGAAAAATACCGCTTCCACAACCATGTTAAACTTGCTCACTATGCAGATGCCGCCTGCGATATAGAATTTGATTTCCCGATGGGATTCAGAGAAGTAGAAGGGATACACAGCCGAACTGATTTTGATCTGAAAAACCATCAGGAGCTAAGCGGCAAAAAACTTACTTACTTCGATACAGAAGAAAATAAACATTACATCCCCTATGTAATTGAAACGTCTATAGGGCTTGATCGGGCTGTGATGATGGTGCTAAGTCATGCTTATGCCAGAGAAGACTTGAGTACACCCGAGAAAAAGGATGAACGTGTAGTACTGCGCCTGCCTGCCAAACTGGCTCCTATAAAGCTGGCCATACTTCCTCTTACTAAAAAAGATGGTCTTCCTGAAATAGCCCGTAATCTAATGGATCAGTGCAAACCTCATTTTAAGTGTTTTTATGAGGAAAAAGATGCCATTGGAAAACGTTATCGCAGACAAGATGCTATCGGAACTCCATTCTGTGTGACCATCGATCATCAAACTAAAGAAGACAATACGGTTACAATCCGATATCGTGATGATATGACACAAGAAAGGATTCCTCTGGATGCAGTTTGCGACCTGGTGCGTAACAAAATCCTATAAGGCATGAAAGATGCTGACGGAATGCCTGATAACCTAGTGCATATTCCCAATTTGCAGGATCAACAGGAAGTACTAGCCTTTCTTAAAAAATGGCTTACTTCAGGATCTGAAGATTTGTTACAAAAACTATATCGAATGGACGTTTCTGAAAAAAAGCTTGAAGAAGCTTTCTCCAACGCTAACCCCGATATAGACAAACTCGCAATACTTGTATATGAACGATTATGCGAAAAAATCAAAACCCGAAAATCATACCCAAAAGACCATAACATAGACCCAGAGCTGTTGTGGTAGAACAAACCATTCACAGCAGAAGAAATAATAGTTTACGCACCATGAACAATAAAATAGTACTCATAGGATTTTTTTTGATTCTATTAGCATCAACGTCCTTTGCTCAGGAATTAACTAAAGAATTGGATTCCATTACTATTCGTGAAAACAGACTGAGTTATAGTTTTCGCGACAATAACCGCAATGTATATTTATTAACACGTACACAAATAGAACGCCTACCCGTAAAGTCTGCTACCGAACTTCTTTCTTATATAAGTGGTGTGGACTTGCGACAAAGAGGTCCTTCAGGTGTGCAGGCTGATATTGGCATTGATGGAAGCAATTTTGATCAAGTATTGGTGCTGGTAAATGGTATTAAGCTTTCAGATCCTCAAACTGGTCATCATATGCTCAATTTAATGGTGCCCTTGCAAGCTATTGAAAGAATTGAAGTATTACGAGGTGCTGCAGCAAAAATATATGGCGTAAATGCATTAGCCGGAGCTATCAATATCATTACAAGAAAGCCTGAACATAATGAAGTTTTTATGCAAACTTTTGCAGGAAGCAGTTTTCAAAATGATACAAGTACTGGTAAAACCTATGCTAATTACGGTATTCAAGTGGGAGCTGCCTTGGCAGGTAAAAATCAGGCACATAATATTTCCCTCTCACAGGATCAGGGAAATGGCTATCGCTATAATACAGCTTACAATATTCAGCGCATATTCTATAACAATCAGATAGAAATATCACCCACACAAACTCTGGCTTTTACAGGAGGATATATACAAAACAAATTTGGAGCTAGTTTGTTTTATGCGGCACCGGGAGATATGGAATCAGAAGAAACGGTACAAACTGCATTAGCTGGTATTAAATATACTATTGCACTACGGCCGGGTATTAAGCTTTCGCCAGGTATTAGTTATCGATACAATAAAGACGATTACATCTATATCCGCCAAAACCCAGGAGTATACCGTAATATACATGAAACTGGAGTTGTTACCGGCGAATTACATAGCAGTTTTGATTTGAAAAAGGGCAAATTAGGAGCAGGTATAGAAGTAAGACAAGAGCAGATAGTAAGTAATGGATTAGGAAAACATCAGCGGAACAATGTGGGTATGTATGCAGAATATAAACACTGGTTTTCTCCCTATCTTAATATCGGCATGGGTGTTTTTGCTAACAGCAATAGTGATTATGGCTTTCAGGCATTCCCTGGAATAGATCTGGGCTATCATTTTACAAAGCACTGGAAATTATTTGCCTCGGCTTCTACCGGACAACGACTACCTACCTATACAGATCTTTATTACGTGGGTCCTGGAAATATCGGCAATGCTCAATTGAAGCCCGAAACTGCCACATTTACAGAAGCAGGTGTGACTTATAAAAATGAGACATGGGAGGTTCAGACTTCGGTGATGTACAAACAAACCCAAGGGTTTATAGATTGGGTGAAGGAAAATGACATGGCTCCCTGGCAGCCGCTTAATTTTCAGGATGTACAAACCACTGCGGCCACATTAAGAGCCACATGGGATTTGTCGCGACAATATGCTTTTTCTGATCACCTAAAACTCCAATTGCAAGCAGCATATACCTACTTGGATGCGAGTCTACAAAAACCCGAAGAGAAAATATCTAAATATGCTATAGACGCTTTAAGGCATCAGCTCATTACTACAGCGAGTGCAGTCTTGTATCAAAAATTCCATATACAGTGGCATACCCGCTATCAGTATAGAATGAGTGCGTCAGATTATACCTTGATGGATGCTCGTTTTTCCTGGAAGTTTAAGAAGGGAGATGTGTATGCAGATATCAACAACTTATTGGATACCCAATATAAAGAAGTAGGTGTAATTCCGATGCCAGGCAGGTGGGTTACGTTGGGAGTAAGGCTCCAGATAGGGCTATAGTATCCATTGGAGATCTTTTGCAATTGCATGGAGCAAATTTCCAGCAGTAGTATGCTTTTCAGAAAACATACTATGGGTGCGAAGCGTATGATGCGTATTCATTTAAATTACAGCTGTATAAAGTCTTCGTTTTTACAATCGTAAAAGCGATAGCTAGTAATAGCTGCATTTTCGTCGGGAGAAATCTTGAGTTTAACCCCATATTTACGCGACCATTTCCATTTCAGACTGCTAAAAAACAATCCTTTATTCAGGTAAGCACTTAGTATTGGGTGAACATGCAGGGCTAGATTTCTATGTCCCTGTTGTACAAGAAATTTAAGGTCTTTTTCAATTTCGTCAGCAAGAAGTATGGTTGGGCCAATTTTTCCTGAACCTTTACAGGTAGGACAGAGTTCTGCTGTAGAGATATTAAGTTCTGGGCGCAGGCGCTGACGAGTAATCTGCATCAATCCGAATTTAGATATAGGCAAAATGGTGTGTTTGGCACGATCATTTTGCATCAGCTCTTCCATGGCTTCCAGAAGTTTCTTTTTATTTTCTGGGAGCTTCATATCGATGAAGTCGATAATGATGATTCCGCCCAGGTCTCTAAGGCGCATCTGGCGAGCAATTTCTTTAGCAGCTTCTAGGTTTGTGGTAAGAGCGTTTTGTTCTTGGCCAGCATCTGCACTTCGTGTACCACTGTTCACATCAATTACATGAAGTGCCTCAGTATGCTCAATAATGAGATATGCGCCACTGTCTAGGTTTACAGTTTTTCCAAAAGAAGATTTTACCTGTTTAGAGATTCCATAGTGGTCGAATAGAGACTGAGTGCCACTATGAAACGATACAATATCTTCTTTTTCGGGTGCGATTCGTGAGACGTATTCTTTAGTTTCCCCCAGTAATTTTTTATCGTTAATGATAATTTTTTGGAAGCTTTCGTTCAGCAAATCCCTTAAGATAGAAGTGGTTTTATCTTGTTCACTGAGGATGATTTGAGGAGGTTTGGCTTTCTTAAGGTTTTGGATAACAGACTGCCAAACGTTACTGAGTTCAAGCAAGTCGGCGTGGAGTTCTGCTGTATCTTTCCCTTCTGCCGCTGTACGTACGATTACACCAAAGTTTTTAGGCTTGATGCTTTCCACAATACGTTGTAATCTTTTTCTTTCGTCAGCAGAATGGATTTTTCGTGAGATGGCAACAATATTATTGAAGGGAGTTACCACCACAAATCGACCTGGTAGAGAGATTTCGCAACTTAGTCTGGGTCCTTTAGAGGATATAGGTTCTTTCAGGATTTGGACGAGGATATCAGGTTTACCGGAGATTACTTCTGTAATTTTTCCAGTTTTGATAATTTCTTCTTCGTTGTTAAACTTTTCAAAGTCGTGTACCCAAGGGGCATTACCGTCTATAGCTTCTTTAGTGAATTTGAGTAGAGAGCGAAAATAGGGACTGAGATCCGTATAATGTAAAAAAGCATCTTTTTCAAAGCCCACGTCCACGAATGCGGCATTCAGCCCTGGCATTAATCTTTTAATTTTACCAAGATAAAGATCTCCCACGGCAAACTTATTCTGGCTGTGTTCATAGTGGAGCTCAACCAGCTTTTTATCTTCGAGGAGTGCAATTTCTACACCTTCCCCGGCTGCATTAATAACGAGTTCCTTATTCATGCTACTCTGGATTTTGTATCCTGATGTCCATTATCATTCCACGCATTACAAAAGGTATGTAATGGATGGAAACGACAACAAACCCGCCTTATGTATGCTCTCCGTAAGAGTCATAACGAGGAAATATGGGTGCAGGATTGTACAGTAGAGAAAAACAATGAGAAAAATGTACGGGAAGGACTCCCGTACATGTGCACATTTATTTCTTCTTCTTGTGACGGTTTTTTCTCAGGCGTTTTTTACGCTTATGAGTAGCAATTTTATGTCTTTTTCTTTTCTTACCACAAGGCATAACGTAATAATTTAAAATTTTATTTGAATGACTTAATATACTCGTCAATATCCTTACTGAAGCCAGGATGATTCATAAGTTCTTTTGCCTGTTCCAGTAGGGCTATTGCTTTAGTTTTGTCTCCTTTATTCTTGAGTGCTTCAGCCATACCTAGGATTGCTTCCAGATTTTTAGGTTCCTGCCTCAGTACGGTTTCGAAGCGAGCAATGGCTTTATCCAGTTGACCGGAAACAATACCCTGTTGTCCTAAAATGAGGTTAGCAGGAATATTATCTGGATTTTTCTCAGTAACCTCACGGAGTAGCAAGACGCCCTGCATAGTTTCTCCGGTTCCTATATAACATTCTGCGAGGTGAACTTTTGCGGTATCGTTATCCGAATTAAGTTCCAAAACACGAGAAAAGCCCGATATCGCCATTTGTCCTTCCCATGCCTGTAATGCTGCATCATCAGCCCTCCGGGCAAGGTCAAGAAATAATTGGGCTGCAAAGTTGAGCTTTTTTTCTGAATTCTCCAACCGCGCAGCAATCATATGATAATATGCTACAGGAAGGAAACGTTTATGCTCCAACCACACATCGGCTAATTTTTCGAATAAAGGAGCCATTTTTATGGAATCCTTTAAAGCGCTTAACTCATGCTCCAGTGCTGTTATGGTTTCTTGTGCATGATTGGGTAAATCAGCCTTAGATACCTTAATCAGGCTATCAGCATTGATTTGTGCTGGAGCGTGAGAAGGTGTAGCCACGCTTATGTTGGAGTCTTCTTTAGGAGGAGCTATATTTCCCCAGCGAAATAAGACCCACACCAAAACGGAGGATACAATAATTGTGATATAGTGGACTGGTCGCAAAAAAAATTTTTTGCAAAGGTAGGTGAATCTACGCTGAGATTGCTACATATATTTTCTTAAAATTTTTTCGCGCCCAGTCAGACGATAAAAATAGCTTGAGGGCAACTTTTAAGAAAGCCACCATAATACCCAAATCAAAGCATGCAGACAGCTTCCCCCCACTTAATGTATAGGGGTAAATATATCTATAGTTAACATGCAATATAATTTACCGAATAATAATGCCGGTAAAATGTATGAGATAATAGGGTAATCAACCACACACCTGCACAAGGATACAATAGAGGTAAGAATTTATTAAAATGTGCCAAGTGTGAAAAAAAGATGCAATTGGGCAAGTAAAGTATATAGCACTTCCCATATGGGAAGATAAATTACTACAAAAAAATTTTTATGCCCTATGCTTCTTTCTTCTGATTACGTTCTTCTACAATTTTTAAATTTTTGGTATTCCCCTTCACAGCTGTAACAAATTCTTTAGCTGGTTTAAAGGCGGGCACAAAGTGCTCTGGAATTTCCACGGCCACATTCTTTTTAATGTTACGCCCGATTTTAGCGGCACGTTTTTTCAGAATAAAACTTCCGAACCCTCTTACGAAAACAGGCTCACCTTCAATTAATGAGCTTTTTACTTCTTTGAAAAAAGATTCTAAGGCAACCAAAATATCTACTTTCGGTACGCCTGTTTTTTCAGCAATGCTGTTTACAATATCAGCTTTTCTCATAAAAAATACTTTTGTGAGATTTAAAAAATAAATTGGTAAAAAGAGTTTATTGTTTTTTTGTGCTTCTCTTTCTACGCATAATACAAAGATATAGCAATATTCAGTCCAGAAACGAATGATTTATGCAGAAAGTTGTGTCATATGTGAGTTTTTTAGTCTAAAAATAAATAAATATCCCTGAAACCCTTGTATAACAGTAGACATATAAAAATATTATATTCTTTAATATTGTAGTGTTGTATGTTAATTTTACGCGAAACAGTTGCAATTTTTGACAATCTGTGGTAAAATCTCCACATTTATTTTGCTGTATTGAGGAATCTGAAATGTGTAAGAAATCGATGGTACACCAGAGAGATGAGATACATTGAAGTAAAAATTACTGAGTTATACGCTTAGCAAACTGATATCCACCAATGCTTTTACATAGTCACGAAAATCTTTAGGATAGTTGATTGCCGCTCAAATCTTCTATACAGATGTTGTGCCATAATTTTTAAAGAAAGTCCTATGGCAAAGCATAAAAATTTTTGATACTACCGAATGGCTGCAGCTGACAAGAGGTTATGCATCTTCATCCTTCTTATCTGAAATAAGATTTCTTTTGGGAAAATTAAACAAAATGGAAGTAATGACTGGTACGAAGAAAATAGAAATACTTATAATTGAAGTAAGAATGTCTCCCCAAATTGTAGGGTGCTCGCCTATTGGCAAATGTTTCCCCTGACTTTCCAGGCAGTTTTGCGGCCCTTCTAGAAATAAAGAAAAAGCATGACAGGGGTAGTAGTGTGTAAAAACGGAAAGTGTGAGTTTTGTGCCCAATAAGATAATTACCAAATAAGCGCAAGTACTTAAAAAAGGATATTTTTCCATCAGCCTCACAAACCCCTGTGCTACAAAACGCATAGCCAATATGCCAATAAATACCCCCACCCAAATTAAAATGATATTATTGGTATATGCGTTGGCAGCAATAACGTTATCAATTGAAAAAGCAAGATCCATCAACTCCACCAGAATTACCGTAGCCCAGAAAGGGCCAAATGCACCTAATGTTTTGCGATAAATCCAGCTTTGTTTTTTATGTTGTATTTCTTCATCTATGGTATGTGGAGGTTTTTCTTTTGCAGGAAATAAAAAGTGGCGAATACCTAATATGAGCAGGTAAATCCCTCCGAGCGGCTTAAACCACCAAATTTGTATCAGAAAAGCAGCAAATACTAAGCAAATACCACGAAAAACATAAGCACCTAATATGCCATATTTTAAAGCTTTCTTGCGCTGGTCTTTAGGAAGGGTAAGCACCATGGTAGCTAATACAGCCGCATTGTCTACTGATAGTAAGCTTTCAATTAAAATTAAATTGACAATTACAGACAGTGAGGCCCAGGGATGATCTGTGATCTGCTGTAATAAATGGCCAAGATGCTCTGTCATGTTATATTAGGCTAAGACACGAAGATAAGATAGCCGTATGATATGAAAAAAAGAAAAAAACAAACCGGTTTACATTATTCTGTCTGCATGCCTTTTTCGAATACGTTATCATACCATTGTTCAGGATTTTCTTTAAACTTCAAAACCTTGGCTACATCTTCTTCTTTTATTCTCCCTGTACGCTTAGCGGTTTGAATCATCAGGTCGAGATTACAGATACTATGTACTTGTATTCCTTCTTCTTGAAAGAGTTTATATGCTTTGTCGAAGCCATAAGTCATATTGCTGATGAGTCCCAGCAACTGCAGGCCTTCGTTTTGAATTCCTTTTACTGCTTTCATACTACTCCCACCGGTAGAAATATGATCTTCTATTAATACTACTTTGGCTCCAGGTTCAAAAGCACCTTCTACTTGCTTCATAAGACCATGTTTTTTAGCCTCACTTCTCACATAGATAAATGGCAATTTCAATCTGTCTGCCACCAGCACACCAATAGGAATACCGCCTGTAGCCACACCGGCAACCATTTCCACATCTTTATAGTTAGCTGCAATGTAATCTACAAAAGCACAGACTACCGCATCTCTTACGGCAACATTTGAGTTGATTTTTCTGTTGTCACAATAAAGGGGAGATCTAATTCCGGAAGTCCATACAAAGGGGTTTTGCATATTGATTTGAAAAACTCCAATGTCGAAGAGCATCTCAGCTAGTTTTTCCGTTTGAGATAAGTTGTTTCCTGTGGTCATATTGGAATGTGATATATGATTATTGTTCTGTAATTAAAAAGGGAAGACAAAACTAATCATTCTTTCTTAATTGCATGGAGGGTAGTTATGCAGTATGGTAACAGCAGAAATAGAAGTACTTAGGCTGTGTGAGAAGATTGTGTTTGTGTAAACAATAAAGTGTACACCATTACGAGTAATAAGGAAGTTATACTCGATGCACAGATTTTTAACAATAGAATGCCTGGGTTTGCAAAGCTCCAGGTTTCGATACAAAAAAATACAGCATGGTGAATGAATAGTAAAATAGCACTGTATGCTAAAAAAGGAATCCACCCCATGCTTTTAACACCGGGTAGATGGGTAGTGTACTCTGTACGATTTTTAGGTAATAGCATGTTTAATGCCGTAGTCCTCAACCAGGCAATAAGTACTGTGGCGAAGGCATGCATACCAGCTGTGTTCATAAAGACATCGATAGTAAGTCCGGTGACGAACCCCCAGAGTAATACTTGCCAGACAGGGATTCGTAAAGGAAGTACAAGGATAAAGAGCGGGTATAAATAGGGTACGAAAATGGGGAAGCCGGAAGGGTGTGTCCACCATTGTATAGAAATCTTGTTGAGTACTAATACTTGTATTAATACAATTGCACAGAATCGAAAAATAAGTTGTACTCTGAGCAGCATGAGCTATTTTTTTCTTTGAGTTGAATCTTCGAGTATGCGTCTTTCTTCCAGCATGGAGTTTTCCACGACATACACGTAATTTAGATTCCTGAAGTTAGTTGCTGGTTTAAGATATAACAATTGTAAGTTGTTTTTGCGTATCAGGAATTTTTTAGTTACAGTTCCAATCAACACACCTGGAGGGAAAAAGGAATAGCTACTGGTGTACACACTATCTCCAATTTTTACTTCGATTTGTTGTGGGATGTTTTTAAGTAATAAAATATCTGGATTTCCTTCTTCCCAGCCTACAGATCCTATATTTCCATCACTAAGTTTGGCACTGATTTCCTGTTTTACATTTAATATAGAAAGTACGGTGGCAAAATTATCTGAAACCTGAATAACTCGACCTACTGCACCGGAGGCTGATAATACTGCCATATTTTTACGGATTCCCGACTTTGCCCCTCTGTTGATAGTTATATAATTGTTTTCCGCAGTTACAGAATTATTAATTACTCTAGCGCTTCGGTATGTGTATTTAGCGTATTGAATGATTTGTCTGGAATCTACAGTGGTAGAGGTTAAAGGAAAATCTTTTACTTCGTCTGAGAAGGTATCTACACTATGTGTTGCGAGAGCAAATAATTGTCTTAGTCTTGCGTTTTCCTGCAGTAAGCTATCATTGATTTTCTTAAGACTGAAATAGTATAGTACATCTTCGCGCTTCTGATACAAGGCACCAGAAACAGCATTGGCAGAACTTAGCAGGCTATTGCCCTGAAGTGTTTGTGTACGGCTAATCAGAATCAGGCAAATGCCTTCCAATAGAAAAAACAAGAGCAAATTGGCATGCCGGCGTATGAATAAAATGAGGTTACGCACGCGATATAAAAATATTTTGGGTCTGAATAGCTCAAAATAATTTACTTCATGAGGAATGGCATCTTATGAATATTCTTCAATGCCATACCTGTACCACGCACCACTGCACGCAATGGATCATCTGCTACATGTACCGGAAGTTTTATTTTATGAGAGATTCGTTTATCTAATCCTCTCAAAAGGGCACCACCACCGGTTAGGAACAAGCCCCTTCTGTATATATCAGCAGCTAATTCGGGTGGCGTACTCTCCAGAGCTTTAAGAATGGCTTCTTCAATTTTGAAGATAGATTTATCTAAGGCTTCTGCTACTTCCTGATAAGAAACCATTATTTGTTTAGGAATACCCGTTACTAGATCTCGGCCATTTACAGCGATATCGTCGGGAGGGTTATCCAGTTCTTTCAGCGCAGAACCTACATGAATTTTAATTTGTTCAGCAGTTCTTTCTCCGATCATCAGACTATGATATCGGCGCATAGCTTCCATAATATCGGCGGTAAATTCATCACCTGCTATACGAATACTTTGATCACAGTTAATGCCACCTAAGGCAATTACGGAGATACCTGTAGTACCACCTCCGATATCGATAATCATATTTCCTGTAGGCTCTTCTACATCGATACCAATACCTAAGGCAGCAGCCATAGGCTCATGAATCATATATACTTCTTTAGCTCCAGCTTGTTCGGCAGAATCTCTGACAGCTCTTTTTTCCACTTCGGTAATACTAGAAGGGATACAAATCACCATTTTCCAGCTGGGTGGGAATAAGGGCTTTTTGGGATATACCATTTTGATCATCTCACGAAGCATACCTTCTGCAGCATTGAAGTCGGCAATTACACCATCTTTGAGCGGACGGATGGTCTTGAGATTTTCATGGGTTTTTTCATGCATCATCATGGCCTTCTTGCCCACAGCAACAATCTTGTTTGTTAACCTATCAATGGCAACAATAGAAGGTTCGTCAACAACGACCTGATCGTTGTGTATGATTAGCGTATTGGCCGTACCGAGGTCAATCGCAATCTCCTGTGTCAAGAAGCTAAACAATCCCATAAATGTAAAATCAGCAGTTTTCCCGGAAATATTTGGCAAAAATGCAAAAAAATGCCTTGTTTCAGGTGTTTTCTTTTATTTTTTTCTAAAAAAATATACATCGAATTTTTTGAGGTGTATCAAAAAAGTAATAAATGTATTTTTTGTTATAGAAAAAATCAAAATAGGAAGGAAGGAAATTAGGATTTAATTTCTTGGGTTGATTCTTTATCCCGAGTGAGTTCATCCACTTCTTTGATCATTTCATCGAGCTGAACACTGAGCGATTTGATATGATTAAGGATATCAGCATTCATGGGATCAGCAGGATTATCTCTGTTTAATAAGTCTGATAATCCGATGATAGTAGCGACAGGACTGCGCATTCGGTGTGATTGGACCCATGCTATTTTTTTGAGCTTTTTGTTCTGCTGCTCTATTTTTTGCATATGTCGCCTTAATTCAGAAACATCCTGAAGGGTACCTTTGACATAAATAGGGTTTCCCGCAGCGCTTCTGATAACTTCCCCTTTGAAGAGGATATGCTTTATTTCCATATTAGTGGAAATAACTCTGAAATAAAATTCCTGAAACTTTCGTGAGTTTAGGTTTTTCTTCATGCAGTCGGTTACAAACTTTACATCGGCAGGATGTATTTGCTGTATCACCTGACTTAGCTCGATTTCTGTGCTGTAAGGAATACCTAAGATTTGGCATGCCATTTCTGAAAAGGTTCCCTTTTTCTTATGAATGTCCCAGCTTCCATAGCCTAGTCTGGCTGTTCTTTCTGCTTCCAGTAAACGCTCGTTTTTGGCCTTTAATTCTTTTTCTGCAAGGATTCTTTTTGTAATTTCATCCTGCAAAATTTTAGGGGAAGTGCTGGTAAATGAAGTGAGCAGGTAACGTGCTAAATAAATTACTGTTGCCCAGCTTGTGAGCGCGGTCATAAACCTGAAAAATAACTGGGTAGCAGAAAAAGATTGTGCTGAAAAAAGGGTATCCAATAGGAAGGTGATGCCAGTAATGAGCACAAAAGCACTGAAAAGCAAATAAAGCCCATTATGGGTCAGTTGTTTTCCCCTTTTCCTTAAATATAGAAAAATCAGGATCGGCAGAATGATATATGCCGACCAGATTAAGGTATTGCTGATTACATAAAACACCTTTTGAATGTCTGTAATGTCCGCAGTTACAGCCAACCAAAGAGGGCTATTGAAAGAACCGGGCATATGGTGTATATGGATTGCCAATCGAACTATTATTTTGAAACGCTCACTCTCCCGGGATTAACTAATGGTTAAGAATTTCACCGCAAAAGTAGAATGGCTGTATATACAGAAATAATTTCGAGGGGTCATTAACAATTTATTCGCAACTCACACCACTGATTACCCTGGCACACAAGGCCTGCTTGCCTGAGTGATCAGGTTTGTCTGACGCCCGATTCATTATACAACACTTGTCCTTTTTAAGATGATTTAGAGGTAGGCAGAAATGATGTAGTAGAGTATTAGATTCTTATAGAGACATATTTGTAGGGACTTCATGCTCGATAGCATGGGTCTGACCCATATTCAAAACGGCTAATATATTTGCTGTTATTACTAGATATGGTGATTCATAACTTTTTATCCATAGTTTGTACCGTTGATTTTTACGATTAGCTTTGCTATTTATTATTTTTTGTCAGCCATGTTGCAACTAGCCAGTCGTCTGAATCTAATCTCTGAGCCACAAACCATAAAGATGGCCAAGCTTGCCAGAGAACTTCGATCTCAAGGAATTGAAATTATTGATTTGAGCTTAGGAGAGCCAGACTTTGTAACCCCTGAACATATTTGTCAAGCCGCTACGGAAGCTATGAAAATGGGATATACAAAGTACACTCCTGTGGCGGGTATTCCTGAACTTAGGCAGGCCATTAGTGCAAAACTAAAAAGAGATAACCAACTGGATTATGCTCCTGACCAGATTATAGTTTCTACTGGTGCAAAACAATCGCTGGCAAATGCAATTTTATGCCTAATTAATCCTGGGGATGAGGTTTTGATCCCCACACCTTATTGGGTGACTTATGCAGCCTTATCCTCACTTGCAGAGGCAGAGATAAAATATCTTCCCTGTGGTATTGAATCCAATTTTAAACTTCGCCCAGAGCAATTAGAAGCAGCTATCACACCTGCTACGCGATTGTTTATTTTTTCTTCTCCCTGTAACCCTACAGGAAGTGTATATACTCGTGAAGAGTTAGCTGCCTTAGCAGCGGTTTTTGAGCGTCACCCTCATGTGTCGATATTGAGTGATGAGATTTATGAATACATCAATTACTCTGGAAGTCACCAAAGTATTGCTCAATTTGAGCAACTTAAAGACAGAACTATCATTGTAAATGGTATGTCGAAAGGCTTTGCTATGACGGGGTGGAGAATTGGCTACTTAGCGGGTCCTAAAGAACTGGTGCAAAGCTGTGAAAAGTTACAGGCACAGTTTACTTCAGCTACCTGTTCTATTGCACAGCATGCTTCTGTAGCTGCATTAACACAAAGTTTGGAGCCTACTAAAAAAATGACGGAGGCATTCAAAGCTAGGCGCGACTATGTATATCAGGCATTAAGTGAAGTACCCGGAGTATCTGTGCGTTTACCAGAGGGGGCATTTTATTTATTCCCTGATATGCGCTATTTCTTTGGAAAAACAGATGGAGAGACTGTTATTACAGATGATGAATCATTGTCCATGTATTTGCTGCATAAAGCTCATGTAAGTACGGTGAATGGGGCTGCATTTGGTGATCCAAATTGTATTCGCATTTCTTTTGCTACATCTATCGAACAGTTGAAAGAGGCTATGCGTCGCATGGCTGAAGCTCTTTCGCGACTTAAATAAGTTTAAGTAAAAAGTTATAGAGGTCTTTTTAAAGACTGACAGGAAAGAACATTCATAAAAATAAAGGGCGTAGAAGATTTACTTTCTAGGCCCTTTATCTGTATAAGCGTCTAAGGATTTGTTATAACATTAATTTTTACCTGTTTGCTGTCTGTGTAATTCTTTCCTGGATTTATTGATGCCTATGCCGAGTGATTCATAAAGATAGTCTTGTACTACCGTTCTTACGCTGAGTCTGGTAATATTAGAATTGTCGGCAGAAGGGAAGACACGATTTGATAAAAATACATATACTATTCCAGTAGCAGGATCAGCCCAAGTACAGGTGCCTGTAAATCCTAAATGTCCAAATGCATGTCCGCTCACTCTATTGCCTGCAGGGCCTCCATCAGATGGATCAGCAGCAGGTTTGTCGAAACCTAGTCCACGTCTACTGATGGTAGAATGATAGCGTGTAAAATAGGTTACAGTTTCTTTTTTGAAATATTGCTTTCCATTGTAGGATCCACCGTTAAGCAGCATCTGCATCAATACAGCTACGTCGTGAGCGGTAGAAAAGAGTCCGGCATGTCCTGCTACTCCACCCATCATAGCTGCGCCGGGATCATGAACATAGCCATGAACAAGCTGATTTCTATAGGCTACATCTTGTTCTGTAGGTGCTATTTGATTTTTAGAAAATACGTTCAAAGGGTTAAATACTGTGTGTTTTAGTCCTAAGGGTTTATAAAACGTTTCAGATACATATACATCCAGACTTTTGCCGGTTATTTTTTCTACAATGGCACCCAGTATGATAAAGTCTAGATCACTATATACATACCGTACTCGACTGTCAAGCGGGCTCTTTTTAATTCTTTCCCAGATAGTATCTCTGTAGCTGCCTAACAGGAATATGTTTTCTGTAACAGGTATGGAATAGGTTTCCGAAGGTTTGGTAGCATACAGCTCTTCCTTCATATTTCCCGTAGAGTCGAGTGTCTCTTTATAGAAAGGAATCCATGCTTTTAATCCAGCCTGATGTAAAAGCAGTTTTTTTAGCTGAATTCTGGATTTATCAGTGGTGGCAAACTCAGGTAAATAGTCGGAGATGGTTTTTTCTAAATCTATTTTTTTCTCTTCCCACAGCTTCATGACGGCTAAATTGGTAGCCAGAATTTTTGTAATGGATGCTAGGTCATAAATAGTGTTTTCAGTTACTTTCTCTGTTTTCTCATAAGTTAAATATCCAAATGATTCATCGTAGAATATTTTCCCATCCTTAGCGGCTAATATTCGGCATCCAGGGAAAGCACCGGATACGATACAGCGTTGTATAAACATGTTGAGCTGGTGCAGTGCTTCAGGAGACACCACTCCTGCATCTTCTACAAAAAACGTTTTCGTAAGCACATGTTTACCTCCATCACTAGCAACTGGTTTTGTGGTTACAGGCTCTTCAACCTGAGGAAGAGTATAGTCGGGACATGAAGTAACTGGAAGTTTTCCTTTGGGTTTTAATTTTCCTAAAACGACATCTGCCATGCGAGACTGAGTAATACTATCGTCTTCATAACCAACTAATATCGATCCCGCCTCGCAAAAGTTCTTCATAATATAGGGGTTGCCCATCAGCACAAAAAATACATTTTTGTATTTGGCACAGTCTTTTAGAAAAGCAATTTGCTGTGCATCTAAGCCGTATTGCCCGCCTGAAGGATAGAATTTTAGATTGTGAATACCTACTATGACTACATCGCTGGCAGAAAGTGTTTGTGTAAGGGTTTGACGATAAGCTGCATTAGTGCCAGCGGGGAACCATTCCGAACGCAGTGTGGGTATGTTTTGTTGGAGTGCTTCGAATAAAATAGTGCTTTTTTGTTGCGATGCATTTACCCCGATATAGGTGATTCTACCATCGGGTAGCCTAAGTTTAGGTAGCAATTTATGCTGATCTCTTACCAGGGTGATAGCATTTTCTGCAACTGCATTACGAACCTGTGCAAAATCCTGGTTTAGGTCATTTACTAGATTGGCTGTGGAGATGGGCGTAAAAGTATGTAAACCTGCATCGTATTTAGCGGCTAAGATTTTTTTTACTGTCCAAGCAAGTTGTTTTTGCAGTGAAGGAGAAGTGTCCACAGCGCTATATATTTTTTCAATAGCCGTGGGAACATCTTCCGAGAAAAGAAGCACATCATTCCCTGCTACAAAGGCCATTACATCTACCTCTCCAGGTTTGTAAAATTTGGTAACCCCTTTCATATTGAGGGCATCCGTAAAAACAAGTCCTGAGAAGCCCATACCATATTTAAGCTCATTGGTAATGGTGTTTTTGGAAAGGGAGGTAGGCACACCTTTTTGAGGTTCCAAAGCAGGGACTTCAAGATGAGCTACCATCACGCTTTTAACACCAGCTTCAATCATGCGTCTGAATGGGTAAAACTCTAAGGTGTCTAAGGCTTCATAACTTTTACGAATGGTAGGTAGGTCTTTGTGAGAATCCACATCCGTATCCCCATGTCCAGGGAAGTGTTTGGCACATGCCATAATACCATTTTGCTGTAAGCCATGCATATAGGCAATGGCAAGTTTAGAAACATGATATTTATTTTCCCCGAATGCACGAGCATTGATAACAGGGTTTTTAGGATTATTATTTACATCGGCAACAGGAGCGAAGTTGACATGTACGCCCAGACGTTTGCATTGTCTAGCAATAGCTTCTCCGACACTATATACGAGCATCGAATCGTCGGCAGCACCCAACATCATTTGTCGTGGAAAATCTTTAATACCGGTTAAGCGCATTCCCAGTCCCCATTCTGCGTCCATAGCTATGAGTAAGGGGGTTTTAGAAAGCCGTTGGTATGCGTTGGTGAGATTGGCTTGATTTACAGGATCATTTTGCATGAAAATGAGTCCTCCAATATGGTAATTTGTAATTAAATTTCTTATTTGAGTTTCGTTGTAATTTTTCCCTCCTGAATAAGCAGCTACCATAAACATTTGGCCAATAGCTTCCCGAGTGCTTAGACTGGCGTATACGCTATCTATCCATGCCTGTTTCGAAGAGGTGTGTTGTGCATTCGTATGATATCCGATTAGGGAATGTGTGAATATAATTCCCCAAATAAAAATATGCCTGAAGATTCCCATCTGGCAAAAGTATAAGTTAATAATCGGAGAGAAAAAAACTAGGCAAAAAACAATGTTTTTCTGGGTATAAGTCAGATCTATGTTCATGAAAATTAGGGAAATGTTTGAAATTTTAATACAAATCCCGCATGAGGGTGCTAAATTTTCAATGAAACAATAGTATTTTAGCAGCATTACATTGCACGGATGGAATATGAAATCAAACACCTGGGTAAGTTCAGGTTTGTAGAAGAAGGCGAAGGAGAACCCTTAGTTCTGCTCCACGGCTTATTTGGAGCACTGAGTAATTTTAAAGGAATAATAGATCATTTTAAGCATACACATAGGGTGATTATCCCGATGTTGCCTTTATATGATTTATCTATTCTAGATACCTCAGTTGGGGGACTAGCTAAGCATGTGCAGAAGTTTATAAATGCTATGAAGTTGCGTGATATTCATCTTTTGGGTAACTCATTAGGTGGACATGTAGGCTTAGTATATACCCTGAAAAACCCTCAGTACGTTAAGACGATTATACTTACTGGAAGTTCTGGATTATTTGAACACGGGATGGGAGAAACATATCCCAAGCGTGGCGATTACGAGTATATCAGAAAAAAGGCTGAGCTCACTTTTTATGATCCTAAAGTGGCTACCAAGGAGCTTGTAGATGAGGTATATAGTATCGTGAACAACAGACTTAAGGCATTAAAAATTATTCAGCTAGCACGTTCTGCTATTAAACATAATCTAGGAGAAGAATTACGATTGATTCAGGTTCCTGCCTGTCTGATCTGGGGTTTAAATGATACGATTACTCCGCCTATGGTTGCTGAGGAGTTTAAAAGATTATTACCCAATTCAGAATTGCATTGGATTGATAAATGTGGTCACGCACCTATGATGGAAGTTCCGGATTCATTTAATGAGGTCTTAGCTGATTTCTTGGAACGTCATAAAGGATGACCATGATTAAAAAAAAATGGCTTCAAACGACTAGTTGCACTATAGGTGTGATGATCCTGATGCTCAGTATGTCCTGCCAGTCAGGCTGGGATAAAGAGACTCAGGATCTTTTTTTACAAGGTTGCTTGGAAGATGCTAGGGAAAGAGGTATGGAAGAGTCTGCTGCCAAGAGCATGTGCAACTGCCGTTTGGAAACAGCCATGAGGAAATTTCCCAATTTATCAGATGCTTTAGAAAATATAGATGTACTTATCCACGATCAGGATATGAAAGACTGCCAGTAATAAGTTGTTTTTTCTCCTCACTATTGCTATCTCTGCGTTTTTCCCATGCACTTTCCTGCTTTATAGGGGATCGTTATTTACTCGTTGTAAGGTACTGCCTACTAGGGTTATGTCAAGACGGTGTGTGGCACCTAGCATTAAGGTATAGTTTTCTTCCTGGTGTCCTGCCGGAAACTGAAAGCAAACAGGATATGTGTATTCCCGGATTTTGTCTGCAATGATTTCCTCTACTGCTTGTCCAAAAGGTCGCTCGGTATCTTTTAGCTCGGTGAATCCACCGATAATTAAACCAGCCAAATTATCAAACCAGCCTGCACGTTTTAATTGAATCAGCATACGGTCAATGTTGTAGAGATATTCTCCTACATCTTCTATAAATAATATTTTCCCTTCTGTTGAAAAAGCAGAAGGTGTACCTGTAAGATGTGCTAACATGGCTAGATTGCCACCGGTTAGTATTCCCTGAGCACTCCCCAGTCTATTGTAAGAAGAGGCTTTAATACGATATTCTATAGATTCTCCATGTAAGGTTTGGAATAAGGATTGAATATGCGGAGTATGCCAGCTCTCTTCGTGAATTGCTCCACACATGGGGCTATGCAGGCTAGGCAGATGGCAGATACACTGGATTTGCTGGTGTAATAAGGTAATATCACTAAACCCGCAAACCCATTTGGGATATTTCAGGAAGCCAGAAAAATCTATATCATCAATAATTCTACTAAGTCCATATCCTCCTCGTCCCATAAGTATGGCATGTATCTCAGGATCGTCGAGCATATTTTGCAAATCCTTTTTCCGTATTGCATCGGTTGCAGCAAAATAATGAAAAGCACTACCGACTGTTTCTCCTAGTTTGACGTGGTATCCAGCCTGTTTAAGTAGCGATATAGCAGGTGTAATGCGTTCCATGGGCATATGTCCGGATGGACAAGTTATACCAATAGTAGCACCATGTTGTAAAAAAGGGATCAGAGATTTCATGCCTATTATTCGTAATTGCCAATAAAAATAATACCCCGTTCCTGTTTTACTGGATATGTTTTCAATTTATATCCTTCACCACTCGTATTTCTTCCTGTTGCCGGGTCAAAACGGTAATGGTGTTTTTGGCATACAACCTGTCCTTTATTATCCAGATAACCCTTGCAAAGGCTTTCTCCGGCATGTGGGCAACCTTCTGAAAATGCATAAATAGTATGTTGGTATTTCAATACGGCGATTTTTTTCGTACCCAGAAAAAATGGCACAATGATACCTTCTTCAAGTGAGTTTAGCGATGCGTCTATGGGGTACCAAACAATATTCATGAAGTGAAATTAGGAATTTCCAGGTATCTGTTACGGGATCTATAATGACCAGAATCAACTATATTAGATTTAATATTTTGTAGCTTTGACAGAGATTATTTTGCTATGAAGCAGCTTACTATACTTTTTTGTGTGTTGCTAGTAGTGGTGTCGTGTCGAAAGAAACCAGATCCGGCATCTACTTCTAGTCAGCCTACTCCTATCGACAGCGTTATAATTGATACAGTCGGTACTGTTTCTTTTAAAGTGACCAATATTGTGGGGGATGAGCTGTTAGTCTTGAAAGACAATTGGTATTTAAATGAAAATGGAGACTCATTTAAAGTATTTGTGTATAAATACTATCTTTCGAATATTGCCTTCGTAAGAGAAGATGGTACTATATACTCTGTACCAGAAAGCTATTATTTGTTAGATCAGTCAAATCCAAGTTCCTTAACTTTTACGGTAGAAAATGTACCTGTGGGTACTTATCATAAAATCCAACTGATTATTGGTGTGGATGAACGTAGAAACCAGGCTGGAGCTCAAACAGGTGCTCTGGATCCCATACATGGGATGTTTTGGGATTGGAACACGGGTTATATCATGGCTAAAATAGAAGGAGAATCGCCACAAGCTTTGAACCCAGCCCAAATTATAACTTATCATGTAGGGGGAACCAAACCTCCTTACAATTCAGTAAGGCGTGTGGCTCTGGATCTTCCCACAAAGTTGGAAATCTCATCGTTAATAAGTCCACAAGTTCTTATTACTTCAGATGTGGCAGAGTGGTTCAAAACACCGAATCTCATTAAGTTTGGAGAAAGTAGTGGTGCCATGACTCCGGGAGAAGAGATAATGATGATTGCAGATAATTATAGAGATATGCTTACCGTTAAAGCCATTATGCCTTAGATATAGTATATGGGTAAATATTCTTTTTCGCTGGTTGTTGTGGCGGTTTTTATAAATTTATGTTTTTGGGTATCCTGCAAGCCAGATTCGGAAATTGCTCCTGCACAGGAGTTTAGTTTTCATATCCCGGAGGGATGGCCGCAACCTGTCTATAATTTCGAAAACAATACACTAAGCCAGAAAGGTTTTAACTTAGGTAAAAGATTGTTTTTTGACCCTATTCTCAGTCGTACCCATACCGTTTCATGTGGAAGTTGCCATCAGCAGTTTTCTGCATTTGCTCATAAAGATCATAATGTGAGCCATGGCGTGGATGATCTTCTGGGCACCAGAAACGCTCCTCCTCTTTTTAATCTGAATTGGCATCCTGAATTTTTCTGGGATGGAGGTGTAAATCATATTGAGAATCAGCCCATAAATCCCATTCAGAATCCGGTGGAGATGGATGAAACCCTAGAAAATGTGCTGGCTAAACTACAGGCAGACTCCAGTTACAGAGCAGAATTTGCGGCAGTTTTTGGAGATGAAACTATTAATACGCAACGAGTGTTTAAAGCCATTGCGCAGTATATGGGTATGTTGCTATCTACAGATGCTCCTTATGATCAATATATGAGGCAGGAAGCTTCCCTTTCCGACGAAGCAATAGAAGGGATGAAAGTATTCAATAAACATTGTGCTACTTGTCATAAACCGCCATTATTTACTGATTTCAGTTATCGTAATAATGGTATTGCCCCTACCATAGTGAACGACTCTGGTCGAGCATTAATCACCAGAAACGTAAATGACTTGTATAAGTTTAAAGTCCCTTCGTTACGGAACTTAAAATATACTCCACCCTATATGCATGATGGTAGGTTTAACACCCTAGAAGAAGTGCTGGACCATTACGCCACAGGCATCCATCAAAGTGCTACGCTAGACCCGCAGTTGATTTCAGGCATACAACTTAGTAAAGAAGAGCGAAGCTATTTGCTGGCATTCTTACATACTCTCAACGACGAACATTTTGTGACGAATCCTCTGTACAAGGAGTAAGTGCTATCAACTAATTTTTTTGTTGTATTGAAAGGGTTGCTGAGCAGTGGTGCAAAATTCTTCCCAAATGTTTTTGACAATATCTGCTGCCGGTAAGATATTGCGAATAATAGAACTTACCTGACCTATTTCTAGTTCTCCTTCTTTCATGTCCCCTTCAAACATGCCTTTTTTGGCACGGGCATGTCCTAAGAGTTCTCGGAGTTTTTCATCGGGAACACAGGAGCTTTCAGCTTCAGCTACTCGTTGATAAAATTCGTTTTTAATGAGTCTTACGGGTGTTAACCTTTTAAGTGCTAGTATAGTACTTCCTTCGTCAGCTTCCACTACTGCCTGTTTAAAAGCACTATGAGAAGAAGCTTCTTCACTGCACACAAAGCGACTGCCTATTTGCACGCCTTCTGCACCGAGAGCCATCATGGCATACATAGCACGGCCAGTAGCAATACCACCTGCCGCAATCAGAGGTACCGAAATAGCTTCCCGAACCGATGGGATGAGACAAAGCGTAGTTGTTTCTTCTCTACCATTGTGTCCTCCCGCTTCAAACCCTTCAGCAACAATGGCATCGACCCCAGCATCTTCAGATTTTTTAGCAAATTTTGTGCTGGAAACAACATGCACCACTTTGATATGATTTTGCTTGAGCAAAGATGTCCAGGTTTTAGGGTTCCCTGCTGAGGTAAAGACAATCGGTACTTTTTCTTCGAGGATAATATCGATATGCTTGTCTATATCCGGATATAGTAAAGGTAAGTTTACACCAAAAGGTAACGACCCTAAAGCTTGTTTACATTGCTGAATATGCTCTCTGAGAATATGGGGATACATGCTGCCTGCACCTATAAGTCCAAGCCCTCCTGCTTTACTTACAGCAGCAGCAAGTTTCCAGCCAGAGACCCAAATCATGCCCGCCTGGATAATTGGGTAACGAATATTGAAAAGTTGCGTAATTCTGTTGTCAAAACTTGTTTTGTCTGGAGAAAAATTTCCTGTGATTTGCATACAATAAAATAATTGCTAAGTGCTTTAACCTAAATCGATTTCCGTATTGTCACCTATATTGAGACTTTGGCTTAGTCCGCGCACATAGGCATCGTTGCCAATAATGGAGGAACGCAATACGACTTCTTCCAATTCAGCAAAGGAGCCAATAATACTGTCTTTAATAATAGAAGAGTGAATAGTTGTTACTTCCCCAATGGTTACGTTAGGGCCTATAATACAGTCCCTTATATTGCAACCCTTAGCGATATTCACAGGAGGAATAATTACAGTATTCACGAAACTATCTGCAGATACAGTTCCTGACTGCTCATCCATTTGTTTTAATAAAATTGCATTGGTAGTAAGTAAAGTTTCTTTTTTACCACAATCGAACCAACTATCCACCTTAAAAGCTTTAAAGTAAACTCCGTTATCGAGCATATACTGTAAGGCATTGGTCAGATGATATTCTCCATCTTCATTGGCTGTATGAGAAAGATGTTTGTCTAAAGCCTCAAAGAGTTTATGTGTTTCACGGATATAATATATACCCACCATAGCCATATTGGATCTAGGAATGATAGGTTTTTCTACCACTTTTAGTACCTGATCGTCTGTAGATAATTCAGCCACTCCAAAACTACGGGGATCGTCCACTTTTTTAACCCCTATTTGTGACTGCCCGCTATTGATTACCGCTTTCACATCATAATCGCATATGGTATCACCCATAACAATGAGTACATCATCATCACCCACAGCGTCGTGTGTGAGCCATATCGCATGACCTGTGCCTCTTCTATCATTTTGTGTAACAAAGGTGTATGATATATCAGGATAGGTTTTTTCAATGTAATGCTGAATTTTTTCACCTAAATATCCAATTACAAAAACAAATTCACGTACACCCGCCTGTAACAACTGATCCACAATTACGGCCAGTAATGTTTTTCCGGCAATAGGTATGAGGGCTTTAGGTTGCGTATAGGTTAACGGTCTTAATTTGGTGCCCGCACCGGCAACAGGAATAATAGCTTTCATGGAACTAAAATTTGACTAAACATGGGTATATGCCAGCTCATTGACTCTGTGAAATTAAACAAGTAATCTTATATGTAGTACCGTAGTGAAAATAATATTAACGTTGTGTGTAAGAAAAAATATTTTACCACCATTTAGCAAAGTATGCTATACTGCCCATGCTGGCTATTATATAGAGTGATATAAAAACTATGGATGCAGCAAGGTGAAATGTAAGCATAGCTTATTCATTATGTTGTTTGTTCATTACAAATTGAGTGCATAATATGTACGCTAACATCACGGCGTATTCCATGCGATTCGAAGGCAACCTTGTTTGTCTGGAGTATCGTGTATAAGCCTATTAAAGCAGCCTTATCGTTGGCTAATGGGTACAAGTTGTTTTTCGTGATCTATAATAATATATTTGTTTGCATCAATTATTTCTTATGCGTTATGTCATTTTACTTGCTTTATTATGCAATGTGTTTGGAATCAATAAATTATCAGCTCAGACACAAAATCTTATTTCCTTAGCACAGGGTGAGTTTTTAGGAATGAATGCACTCTTTCAAGAAAATGGTGATCTGTTTGGATATATATCCTTGTATGGATATGGTAAGACGAGTGAAAAAACGAAGAAATTTGAGTATGTGATTTTAGACAAAAACCTCAATCCATTTGCGAATAATACTTTTGAAGGAGATATCACAGCAGGCAACTATCGTGGGTATATGACTTTTGATGGCACTATTACTCTTCGTCCTACAGAACTAGATCTTTCTCAGACTAAAAAGAAAGAACATTATACGCCCTTTTCGATGGTAATTGATTTAAAAGAAAATACCGTGAAGAAAAAGATATTCTACGATTTTGATCATGGAGAATTTAAAGATGTTACAGAACATAATTCATGGGCAGAAAATAAGAAAGAGTATAAACTGGAAAAAAAAGAAAAGGGCTACAACTATATTTCTTATGTAGTAGAAATTAAAGAAGGCGGCTATCTGGTGCTAGAGTATGACGATTATGATTCTTATACTAAAAACAATAGAATCCTTCGATTTAATGAAGAGAAAGTGGAGATGTGGAGGTATGATTATAATACCAACGGTTCTAAAAAAGAGTCTCAATATTTGCAGCTTTTAGATAAAGACTCCAGTTATTTCTATGGATTGTTACGCGAAAAAAGCAAGAAAGAAGAAAAATATTATTTGGTGGTGGTAGATATGCAAACGGGAAAAGAAGTGCATAAGAAGCAAATTCAGGATCCGGAAAATGCATTACCCAGAATTTTTGATTTTCCCACCATCAGCTATGGAGAATTATACAATAAACAAAGATTTGAAGACAAGATTGTAATTGTGGGACGTACAGCTAGCAATACGCTCAATTACAAAAATGCTCTTTTTAGCGGTTTGTCTAGGTTGATGATTGATAAAAAGACGTTTGATGCACGAGTGAGTCTTCTTACCTATAAAGAATGTAAGAAATTTCTCCCCAGCCTCAACGGTATGGGCATGATGGGATCAATTGGTTCCATGTTTATTCTTGATCCAAGAGATATTTTCTTTTTCCCTGATGGCAGAGTGGGCATTTTGTTTGAAAAATACAAACCTGCAAGCCAATATACACCTTCACTTACTACAGATCTAGTGCTTATTTATACCGATCAGAATTTTAAGCCTGCAGGAGCAAAAGTATTTGATAAGGCAAGAACGAAACAACAACATACCGATTATCTCTTCTCCCAAAATATCAATGGGGGTAAAGACATTGTATTCTTCTATCGCGATTATCAAAAAGATGATGAAAACAGACACAAGCATTGGAACTTGTTTATAAACACGTTTATAGACGGAAAGCTGAATCAGGAAATGATACCTATTTCATCCAAAAAAGACTTTTTCATTATCCCATATATTGCTAAAGAGGGCTATATCCTTTTGAGGGAGTACAATAAAAAGGCAAAATACAATCAGATCAGGTTAGAGCGGCTTAATTACTAATTAAGCCTCAGCAGGAGTTTCTGTTGGAGATTTATCATCTTTTCCGGCAACGACTACTACGATTTCGCCTTTCGGTGGTTTGGTTTCGTAGTGCGCTGCCAGTTCTTCTAGCGTACCCGTTTTTGTTTCTTCAAATAATTTGGTAAGCTCTCTGCATACAGCGGCTTTTCGGCAGGTTCCAAAATACTGCTGAAATTCTTTCAGTGATTTGACTAACCTATGTGGGGATTCATAAAGGATGATAGTTCTGGGTTCCTGAGAAAGAGCAGTTAACAAGGTATGTCTTCCTTTTTTAAGCGGTAAGAAACCTTCGAAAACAAAACGATGAGCAGGCAAGCCCGATTGTATGAGGGCAGGAACGAATGCAGTAGCTCCGGGCAGGCATTCTACAGAAATTCCTTTACGCTGACAAGCTCTGGCAAGTAAAAAACCTGGGTCAGAAATTCCAGGTGTTCCTGCATCTGTAAGTAAGGCAAATTTTTCACCTCCTTCCATTCTTGATACCAGCATATCGACTATTTTATGTTCATTATGCTGATGGTAGGCAAGCAGAGGTTTTTGAATTTGGTAATGCTGTAATAAAACTTTACTGGTTCGAGTATCCTCACAGAGTATAGTATCCACCTCCTGTAATACAGCTACAGCGCGAAAAGTAATATCGCCCAAATTGCCTATTGGAGAAGGTATTAGGTACAGCATAGGTAATGCCAGTTTATTATATACTGCCCCTGCTAGGCATATTATTAATGAGCAGGAGTTAGGGTATAGCTATAGGATTCCATAACCGGGTTAGCCAACAGTTTTTTGCAGGCCTCTTCTGTTACCTGTTCTGCTTCCTGTTGAGTATTGGCTTCTACAGTAAGCGTAATGTGCTTACCGATACGAACATCCTGAACCTGATGAATGCCCAGATTGTGCAAGCCTCCATTAACAGCTTTACCTTGTGGATCCAGTAATTCACTTAATGGCATTACATTGATATGTGCAGTGTATTTCATACAAATGATAATTAAAGATCTGATTATTTATGCCTCTTCTGCATAAGAGTCTTCCCCTTTTGCCAGAAGCTGAGAAACGATGATATAGAGTATAAATGAAAACAGAATACTTGCGTAACCGATATAGAAAATAGATACAACAGATAATACTATCCATGCAGCTCTGATACCTACTTGAGTAGGTGTATGTTTTGTGGGAATGAATTTTACAAATTTGATCCTAGAAATCATAAGCCATGCCATGATAGCGATGAAAGTGTAAAGAACCCAAGGTTTGTATAAATAGGCCGCCATGCCGAGTGGGTTTTGCCAAACAAGCAAAGGTATAGAGGCAATTACCATACCCGCGGCAGGGGTTGGCAGGCCTGTAAAATAACCTGGATTCGGTTTAGTTTGCTGATTAAACCTTGCCAGTCTTATAGCAGCTACACAAGCAATGATAAAAGCAGGCGTAGTAGCAACCAGAGAAACATCCATTGCTTCAGGCTGAATAATATGTGCTGCCCAAAGCTGTTTGAAAAGCATCATAGAAGGCGCCACACCAAAGGATACAATATCTGCAAGGCTATCCAAGTCTTTACCAATAGGAGAGTATATTTTTAAAGCTCTCGCAGCCCAACCATCAAGCAGGTCGAAAACGGCAGCCAGAAAAATAAACAGGGTACCCCAATATGGTTGCTCCACAGCAGGCACTTCTACATATTCAAACAGGTTGAATTCTGTGTGAAAATTTTGTGCTGCCAGTGTAAAGCTGATGGCAATACAACCACAAAACAGGTTGGCCAAAGTCAGTAAATTGGGTAGATGCCTCATATGGTATCAAATGTAGGAAAATAGCCCGATTGACCGTGCAGTAAGAGCAATATTTTCCTACGGTTGTAGTTACTAATTTATGATTTACATATTCCTTCTGTATTGACCTCCTACCTCAAACAGGGCTTTGGTAATTTGACCTAAAGAACAATATTTAACAGTCTCCATAAGTTCTTCAAAAATATTACCATTACGAATGGCAACTTCCTGAAGCCTTTTCAACATAATTTTACCTTGCTGCTCATTGCGTTTCCATAAATGCTGAACTGATTGTATCTGATATTCTTTCTCTTCTTTGGTAGAGCGAATTACTTCTTCAGGAATAATAGTAGGAGATCCTTTTGAACTAAGGAATGTATTTACACCAATTATAGGTAGTTCGCCTGTATGTTTTAATGTTTCGTAGTAAAGGCTTTCTTCCTGAATTTTACTACGTTGATACATGGTTTCCATAGCACCCAGCACACCGCCTCTTTCTGTTATTCTGTCGAATTCAGCATATACAGCTTCTTCTACCAGATCAGTTAACTCTTCGATAATATAAGATCCTTGCAGTGGGTTTTCATTTTTAGCTAGCCCCAATTCTTTATTAATGATAAGCTGAATAGCCATGGCTCTTCTTACACTTTCCTCAGTAGGTGTAGTGATAGCTTCATCGTAGGCGTTGGTATGGAGCGAATTACAATTGTCGTAAATGGCATACAATGCCTGGAGGGTAGTTCGGATATCATTAAAATCAATTTCCTGTGCATGGAGTGAACGACCGGAAGTTTGAATGTGATATTTCAGCATTTGCGAACGCTCGTTACCTCCATATTTATGTTTCATGGCTTTTGCCCAAATTCTTCTTGCCACGCGACCAATCACGCTATATTCAGGATCAATACCATTGCTGAAGAAGAAAGAAAGGTTCGGAGCAAAATCATCAATATGCATTCCCCTGCTTAGGTAGTATTCCACAAAGGTAAATCCGTTGGATAGGGTAAATGCTAGTTGAGAGATAGGGTTAGCTCCAGCTTCTGCAATATGATATCCTGAGATAGACACAGAATAGAAGTTTCTAACGCCATTTTTGATAAAATATTCTTGCACATCTCCCATTACTCTTAGTGAAAATTCAGTGGAGAAGATGCAAGTATTTTGCGCCTGATCTTCTTTTAAAATATCAGCCTGTACAGTTCCGCGAACTTGTTTAAGTGTATGAGCTTTGATTTTTTCATACACTTCTTTATCCAGCACTTGATCTCCCGTAACTCCGAGCAACATAAGCCCTAATCCATCATTACCCTCTGGGAGCTTGCCTGCTCCTTCTGCTGCAGGTTTACCCATACCTACAGAGGAGCTGTATTGTGGACGAGGTACGCCCGCTTCTTCATATATTTTTTGGATCTTTTTTTCTACTTCTTCTGTTAAACCCTGTTCACGGATATATCGTTCACACTGCTGGTCGATGGCTGCATTCATGAAGAAAGCTGTAAGAGTAGGTGCGGGACCATTGATAGTCATGGATACAGAAGTTCGTGGATCTGCCAGATCAAACCCACTATATAGTTTTTTGGCATCATCTAGTGTAGGAACACTTACACCGGAGTTTCCGATTTTTCCGTAGATATCCGGGCGATAGTCTGGATCCTGACCATAGAGTGTTACCGAGTCAAAAGCAGTAGAAAGTCTTTTAGCCGGCATCCCCATAGAAACATAGTGGAAACGTTTGTTGGTTCTTTCTGGACCACCTTCTCCCGCAAACATACGAGTAGGGTCTTCTCCTTCTCTTTTGAAAGGATAGATACCTGCTGCATAAGGGAAGTATCCTGGGAAATTTTCCGTTAATACCCATTTTAAGATATCACCCCATGCCTCAAATTTAGGTACCGCAACTTTGGGCACCTGAGTGTGTGACAGAGACTCTGTATGAGTTTTGATTTTAATTTCCTTGTCGCGAACTTTGAAAGTGTAGTATTCGTCCTGGAACTGCCTTTTGGTTTGTTCCCAGTTGGTAAGTACATCCAGATTCTTGGGATCTAAGTCCTTTACTACTTTGCCATATACTTCCTGCAATTCTTTACAGAGGCGGTCTTTGTCCTCAATATCGCTTTGCTGCAGGGTTTCTATAGTTTTTTGAATTCCATATAGTTTTTGGGCGATAGCTGCCTGATCTTTAGCCCAGGAGCCGTAGCGTCTATTGTTTTCAGTGATTTCGCTGAGGTAGCGAGTACGTGAAGGTGGAATGATATATACTTTTTCGCTCATTTCGCCAGTTATCTCCAGTTTAGATGCTAAGGGCGCATTGGTTTTACGTACGATGATATCCATTAAGTTGCGGTACATGGTATTGGTACCTGGGTCATTAAACTGTGAGGCAATAGTACCGTGGACAGGCATTTCATCGGGCGACTGATCAAATAGCTTATGGTTGCGCTGATATTGTTTACGTACATCTCTAAGGGCATCCATTGCCCCTCTTTTGTCGAATTTGTTGATAACTACTATATCAGCAAAGTCGAGCATGTCGATTTTTTCCAGTTGTGTGGCTGCTCCATATTCTGGGGTCATCACATACATGCTGAGATCACAGTAGTCAAGAATTTGCGTATCGCTTTGTCCGATTCCAGAAGTTTCTAGAATGATCAGATCAAAATTGGCAGCTTTAAGAATATCGACTGCGTCTGCAATATATTTAGAAACAGCAAGATTGCTTTGGCGTGTAGCCATAGAGCGCATATATACTCTATTGTTTCGGATGGCATTCATGCGGATTCTGTCACCCAGCAAAGCACCTCCGGTTTTTTTCTTAGAGGGGTCCACAGAGATGATACCAATATGTTTATCCTGGAAGTCGATAAGGAACCTTCTTACAATTTCATCTACCAGAGAACTTTTTCCCGAGCCGCCTGTACCTGTAATACCAAGTACGGGGATTTTTGCTTTTTCAGCTTCTTCTTTTATAGTTCCCAGGATTTTTTGTGTTTCCGCGAGTTCACTAAAGTTTTCAGCGGCAGAAATCAGTCGAGCAATGGTACCAGCATCTTTTTCACGAAGTTTTTCCAAATTGAGGGAGACCGAATCTCCTACTGGGAAGTCGCTTTGTTGCATCAAATCATCGATCATACCCTGGAGGCCCATTGCGCGCCCATCGTCGGGAGAGTAGATGCGAGAGATACCATATTGGTGTAATTCTTCTATTTCATTGGGGAGGATTACACCACCGCCACCACCAAAGATTTTAATATGGGGTGCTCCTTTTTCTTGAAGCAGATCTTTCATGTATTTAAAATACTCCACATGCCCTCCCTGATAAGAAGTAATGGCTACAGCATTAGCATCTTCCTGAATGGCACAGTCCACCACTTCCTGTACGCTGCGGTCGTGTCCCAGATGTATAACTTCGGCACCGCTAGATTGCATGACTCTGCGCATGATATTAATAGCGGCATCATGGCCATCAAATAGCGAAGCGGCGGTTACAATTCTTATTTTGTGTGTTGGTGTATAAGACATGTGTTATGTATTATAAAAGTTCTTTTTGTCAACCTGTACAGGCTGATTTTAGGATGGGCAAAGGTACAAAAAGGAGGTGGTAAATAGTAGGTAAAGTGTGCCAGATACGCTGGGGATAAGAAAAGAAAATTCGGTAGTAAAATGTATGGAGAACTTTTGTGGCTACAGGTAAGTTAAAAGAAGGAATGGCTGTGGTGATTTTGTGTACCTACATAACATGGTTAAAAAACACAATAAGAAGGGAGGAATGAAAAGTGTACGAAGACTGGTTTTATGAGTTTATCTATAGTAACGATATTGGTATTCTTTAAACATTTTCGTACAATTGTTCCAATCAATTGACAGAGGCATGCCGCTTCCCGGAATCATTAAAGATATTATTCGACCATTCTATTATGCCTATCTAAAGTTTAACTGGAGTTGGGGCTATCTGAGGAATTCAAAGAAAATTATTGACGAGAAGAAGATCCCCATTATAATCAATAACAGAAATAGGGTAACTACGCTCAAACAATTAATTGAAGCTCTTGAGACAAGAGGCTATACCAATATATATATCATCGATAATGCCTCCACCTATCCTCCCTTATTGGAATATTACGACACCTGTAAGTATGAAGTTTTTCGCCTACAGCAAAATGTAGGGCATTTGGCATTATGGCAAACGCATGTGTTTAAAAGATTTAAAAATGATTATTTTGTATATACCGATTCAGATGTAGTGCCCATTGAAGAATGTCCGGATAATATTGTAGGTTTTTTATGGGAAGAGTTAAAAAAGAATAAAGACATTTATAAGATAGGCTTGTCATTGAAAATAGATGACCTCCCGGATGCATACAATAAAAAACAGGAAGTAATTGCATGGGAAAGTAATTTTTATAAACAGAAACACGGTGATGGTTTTTATGTAGCTCAGGTGGATACCACCTTTGCCTTATATAAACCCGGGGTGTGTTACGGTGCCAATGAGCGTTTACGCATGTTACGCTCTGCTTATCCCTATATGGCAAGACATATACCTTGGTACACAGATACAAATAATTTATCCGAAGAGGAGCAGTATTATATTCAATCCAGCAGAACAGACATAACTCACTGGACTACCTATCGGGAAGGAAAATTTGATGAAATCAATAAGAGGTAAAGCTCTTTTTCTGAAGTAACCTAAAAGGGAGGAAAAAATGTATATGATTTTTAGAAAAAATATCCAAACTTATTACCTAGCTATAGAGATAGTAAGAAAGAGCTTCCATCAGAGCGTTCCTTTGTTTCCTAATTTAATCTTGCTACTACGTTGGAGCAAGACATAGAGCTGTATGTATTTGATGGAATACTATGCCTATTAATACTTGACGCAATTGAAATCGTGCAAAAAACTCAAAATCATCTAACATTTAGCATTGCTCACCATAGTTATTGGTAACTGTAAAGAATNATAAATAATAGAGTGTAGTGGTACAAGTTCCAATATTGTAAATTTGGGGTTTTACGGAAGATCACGAGTACTTTTCTAATTGTACACAAAGCAGAAACGCATACATTATGCCCCGATATAGAGACGATATATTAGCCATAGTGGTATTATACAAGCAGTCGCTTGCATCGTCTCTTAGCTTTACTACGCTGGAGCAATCTTTGTCTCTTTCGGGAATTAAAATAACCCTGTTTGTGTATGATAATAGTCCTGAAGCGCAGACAATCATTCCAGATACACCCTATTTTGACATAGTATATCGCCATGATAAAACCAATCCTGGGGTCAGTAAAGCGTATAATGAAGGAGCAAAATATGCTTCCGATCATCAAAAAAAATGGATGTTGTTACTAGATCAGGATACCCATTTCCCTGAAAACGCTGTTGCTTCCTATATAAAGGCTATAGAGCAGCATAGCCATATCTCTTTATTTGTACCCATTTTACAAACGTCTAATGGGATTTATTCACCAGCAAAATCTTATTGGAAGAGAGGAGTAATTTGGAAAAATGTGACACCCGGTATTCACAAGTTGAAACATAAAATGGCATTAAATAGTGGTATATTCGTCAGCACAGCCTTATTTTGGGAGGCCGGAGGATATAAAGAATCTATCAGGCTGCATTATAGCGATTTCTATTTTATAGATAAGGTAAAGAAGAAAATTGATGAGTTTTGTGTGATTGATATTGTATGTCAGCATGATATTTCTACTTTATCAGCTACAGATCGGGAAAAAGCATTAGCAGTGTTTGCCAGTCATTGTGAAGGAGCATTTCGAAGTATTGAAAATGTGTACGAAGCCATACAATTTTATACTGTTGTAGGAATTAGAGCGATAAAACTGAGTATGCAATTCAGAACATTAGATTATCTTAAAATTTTTATTGCCGAGGCAAAAAAGAATTCATAAAGGTGTTTACATACATAGTTACGTATATATTTTCGGGGTCACTAGCCTTCCTTACCACCTTTTCCAGGAAGTACAACAGGCTTATTCTTTTTGCCTTGTTTTGCTTCCTATTTGTTTTTGCCGGTTTTAGAGATATTTATGTAGATCGCGACTATTCCACCTATGTGCGGAATGTGCAAAAGTTATTAGGGGAAAATATAGAATATACCAAAATTGAAAATATTCTGTTTGTGGAACCCGCCTATTTCTTTATCCCCTATTTTTCATCGATTTTTTGGGGTAGTAATTACTATTTAGGCATGTTTGCCATATTTGCATTTCTTGGAGTATGGGCAAAACTGAAATCATTTTATCTGTCTAATTCTACCTTCCTTTCCGTGTTATTGTATGTAAGCGGGTATTTTTTCCTTCACGAAATGACGCAAATCCGTACAGGGGTAGCAGCAGGAATTGTTTTGCTTGGATTTAGGTATATTTATGAACGAAGGTTTTTTCTGTATTTATTGCATATCGTAGCTGCGTGTACTTTTCATTATTCAAGCATTTTATTTATACCCATATATTTTCTTAATACAAAAACACTGAATAAAACTATATGGTATAGCATTATTGCCATTACCATGATGCTGGTTATTACAAGAGTAGATGCGGTGCATATTCTGGAAAACTACTTTGGATTTATTGATAAGGTAAAAGTATATTTGATTGCTACGAAAGAAAAAGCCTCTGCTGCACCTAAGTATATTATTAGTAAAGAGTGGCTTATCAGCTTGATGCTCACAATAGCATTTTTATATAAATCAGAGATTCTTAAAGAAAAAAATAAATATTTTATTTTATTGCTAAAAGTCAATATAATATCTATTCTTTCATTAGTTCTTTTTTCTTCGATTCCTGTTTTTGCCAATAGGATTTATGAACTTTTCGGGATTGTACAAATTGTGTTATATCCATGTGCCATATTCTTATTTAGAGAAAAACATATTGGGTATTTGATAGTCGCTTTAATATCTATGCGTAACTTTTACAATATGATATATGATGAGGCCATTTTAAATCCTTACAAATCATGGTGGTTTTAACAGCAGAACAATTTATACGACCTCCAGTTTCCGTGTGCATTGCTACGTACAACGGTGAAAAATTTATTTTGCAGCAGCTTCAATCTATTCTGGCACAATTGTCGGAGTATGACGAGGTAATTATTTCTGATGATTCTTCTACTGATCAGACATTGGCCATTATCTATTCACTGAATGATTCCAGAATTAAAGTTTTTCCCGGACAAACATTTAGAAGTCCTATAAAAAATTTTGAATTTGCCTTGCAACAAGCAAGTCATGATTATATATTTCTTTCAGATCAGGATGATATTTGGGTGGAAGGAAGAGTGGATGCGATGATGAAGGTTTTGGAAACTGCTGATATGGTTGTTTGCGACCATAGTGTAATAGATGAACAGGGAAATATTTTGATGCCTTCCTATTTTGAGCTCGTACCTTCTCGTCCAGGATTATTGCATAATCTTAAGAAAAACACCTATTATGGTTGTTGTATGGCTTTCCGAAGAAGAGTACTCGAAAAAGCTTTCCCATTTCCCAAAGATGTACCCTTGCATGATATATGGCTGGGTTTTGTCAGTGAAATTTATTTTAAAACCATATTTTTAGATTATCCTTATACGCTGTATCGTAAGCACGCCAATAATGCTACCACGGGTACTGAAATAAAAAGTAGTAATAGCTTGCTTAAAAAACTACAAATACGATATAATACTGTAAAATACTTGCCCACATTGCTTTTCCGAAATCTGAAGAAATAAAGTGTGTGCTTCAGTTATAGATCTGTACTAAGTAGAAAAAAGTAATACCTCTAAACCCAATCAGGAAAATATACATTCCACCTTTTCGGGAGAAGGCCTATTATAACCAGCGTAAAAATCGGATTTCAGTGCGGTAATTAGCTAATTCAGTCTCATTATTCATTTATGAGTTTCTGGAGATAGATTTTAGTGCTAAAATAAAGTAGTGATAATAGTAGCCCTATCAAACCGCCAAAAAAGATTCCTTTCAGGATGCCAAATTTCTTTCTTTCTAGGGGCAATACAGGTTCGTCAATAATTTGAACCAGTGGCATTTCTTTTCTTAGATTGATCCGGGCAATTCCTAGGCTTTTAGATAATTCCTCTAATGCGGCTTTGTACATTTCAATTTCTACAAGCCTTTTTTGAGCATTTACTTTGAGTCTTTGATAGGCGGGGTTGAGATTGGGGTTGGCATCGGTTGACATGGCCATTTCCGCCAGTGCAGTATTTAACAGCTGTTGTACTGAGTCTATCTGAGATTCTAAAATAAGTACGTTTTCAGTCTGGCGTTGGGTTTGAATTTTTATGTAGTAGTCTGTGACATTCTCCAGCAAAGCTTTATTGAACTTATAAGCAAACTGCTCATCGGTAGATTTAGTAGTAATTACAATAATAGATTCTTCTTTATCAGGCTTATTCACACTCAACGTACCTTTAAGCAGTATTTTATTTAAAACCCCAATGAGGCTATCCTGTAAAATAGTTCGCTTGACGGAGTCTACTTGAAAGTTTAAAGCATTTAAAATTCTTTCGTTTTTGCCCCATTTTTCTTTTAGTTCTAAAGTTTGGACGAATCGGTTAATCAGCAGATCTTTTCCTTCCTCAAATTCTTCTTCCGTTAAAAAAGTTTTACTGATCATTTTTCTGGACTGAAGGAGGGCAATGATATTTTCATCCTGATTAAATAAGCCTCCGGATCCACCTGTAGAAACACCAAATTTGGCGGCAATACTTGAATAATCACCTAGTCCTGATTTTTTTGTGGTTTCTAGTATAAAAGATGTTTGCGCTGTATAAGTTGGTGGCGAAAAAATGGAAATTATTACTCCTAGTACAACCCCAATACACGAAGTGATGATAATTTTCCTTTTCTTGCTAAGCAAGTAAGTATATAGCTTTCTGACAGATTTTATCAGTTCTTTTATCGAAAGCTGATCCTGAACAACTCCTTCTTGCTGCGGGGTTTTGGGCATAATGGTAACTGTCTATTATTTAAATATGGTATAGATTAAGGTGGCAAAGGTTGCCAGACCTGTACTAATCGAAATGATTTCTGTAGTAGAAAGTTTATTTTTCTTTTCCTCTTTACGTGGAACAAAAATTTCTGAACCGGGTTTTACAGTGGGGTAAACGTTGAAAAATAAGAACTTTTTGGTAGCCGCTGCAGAGCCATTGGCATATACAATATAGGCGTGTTTTTTTAACGCTTTGGGAGAAAATCCACCACTCCGATTAATATAGGATTTTAATCCTCCTGACTGATATACCATGGAAGAGGGTGATAATACCTCTCCGCTCACCTTAACTGTTTGTAATTGTTTAGGAACATGAATAATATCGCCATCTTCGAGCAGTAAATCCTCTTTTTTACCAGGATTAGCTAAAATTTTAGGAAGGTTTATTCCCACAAAATCATTACGAATCGCTAAACGAGATAAATCTATATCCGCAGAGGAATCTGCACTTGCTAGTTGAATTTCTTTTAATTGCTGAAGTCTGTATTCTTCTTTTTCCTGCTCAAGCTGTGAAGTCTTTACATACACTCTTTTCAATGCAGCACCTTCGGTATATGCTGATGAGGTTAATCCACCAGCGCGTTTGATAATATCAGAAATGCGTTCGTTTTTGTGAGAAATAGCATATGTGCCAGGGAAAAGAACCTCTCCTTCAATGCGCACCATTTTTTGTATTTCATAACCCGGAGAAGGTCTTACAGAAATGATATCATAGGGCATTAGCACAAAGTTTTTATCATTTTCTGACAGGTCTTTGTTTATATCCATTACAATTACCTGAGAAATAGTAGATGTATCTGAAAGGGGATTGCCATTTCTTATTCTTCTCGAAATTTCAATTCTTTTGGCTATCGCACTTTCTCTGAATCCACCTGCAATCAAAATTAAGTCTTCTAAAGATGTACCATCCGCATAAGGATATACACCCGGATTTTGAACTTCACCATTAATGGTCAAGTTATACTCTTCTCTTAAATCGAAGATAGAAGGAACAGTAACTACATCTTCACGTTGTAGGATAATATCTTCGTTTCCACTAATAATTGCCTGTGGAGAAAAGGATACAATTTCTCTCGATAAATCTGGTTTCAAACGTGTGATATAACCCCTATGCATGAAAGCATCTTCCTGCAACCCTTCTGCTTTTTGTATCAGTTCAGATAGCTTCATACCAGGTTTTAATTCAAAATAACCAGTTCTGAAAAATGCACCTTTCACTTCTACACGATTGGCGTACCTGTTCAATACTTCTTCTACAAAAAATTGATCACCATTTACAGGAATTTCCTTCTCCAGGTTTTCAAAAGTAATATCGCGTACTTCTTTTTCTTTATCGTTTGATCTGATTAATTTGATTCTTGATTTATACGAACCCTCTTTAAAATCGCCTGCAAAACGTATCAAATCAGCAACTGATTCTCCCGGCTTCATTTCATAGATACCTGGACGTTTTACCATGCCAGAAATTTCTACTTTGGTTTTATAGACAGGCACTCTTATTACATCCTGATCTTGGAGTCGGATATTATTATGCATGCTACCCTCCAATAAAAAATCGTACACATCCAGTGTGGCGATCACTTTATTGGCACGAACCACCTGAATTTGTCTGAAGGATCCATTCTCATCAGGGCCGCCAGATGCGTAGAGTGCATTAAACACCGTAGCTACAGAGGGAAGTGTATAAGTACCCGGTTTGGTGATTTCACCGGTAAGAATAACTTTGATACTTCTGATATTTCCTAAAGAAACCCGAACAGAGGTAGCCCCAGTTTCAATTCCAGAATAGATGGCTGATAGCTTATTTCTAATTCTGAGGTTGGCCTGTTCGATAGTAGTGCCTCCCACTAGCACAACACCTGCCATAGGAATATTAATAGTGCCTTCTGGGCTTACTACTAATTGATAGCTGGCTTCAGAATAACCATAAATGTCTATGAGTAATTCATCATCCGGACCTATTTCATAATCTACAGGTGTGGCCAAACGGAGGTTAGGTTCAAAGGTTAGGTTCTTTTTGTTAAATAAGTCGGCTCCAAAAATCTTACTACGTTTTTCCTGAGTTTTTTTTCCTGAAGAGGTAAACTCCACGTCCTTATTTTCATCTTTATCGAGGTCAAAATCTTGCTGTGGATCTTTATATTCTCTGCTTTTACTTCCATTTACACTACGTTTGTCACGTGATTGAGTAGGAGAAGCAGGTTCTTTTCCCGGCTTTTTGATATTAATAATTCTGGTTTTCAGCTTAACAGCCATAGCGGGCGACATGCCCCTTGATACAGCAATTTGATCAATCTCAAAATCTTGAATGCCAGCAGCTTCAAAACGAACGGCTATTTGCTGAATTTGCTGATCAGACAATTCATCTACATTCACTGTACTTAGATCTTGCAAATTTGGTATTTGTGCATGTATGGGTAATGCTATGCAAAGAATCATGCATGCAGCTAAAAAGGCTCTAATAAGTTTTGACATTCAGAAATAATATTGTTCAAATAAATGTGAAAGAATGACCCTTTCCGTAATGGTCAAATTTACATGTTTACAATCACATTTTAGCTATTTATGCAGCTACAAATATTGGATTTGTCGTAAAAGAAATAAGATAGAAATACAATAAAAGTGGGGCTATATCATTGCTCGTTGGGAGTGGGTTTATTAGATTTCCACCAGATATAACCTATGGTGCCAAGAAGGGCTAAGGGGAAGGCAGCAAGGTAGAGAATACCTGTGTTGAGGCCTTTAGCACTTTTACCATCCAGATCGCCTGCAGTTTTGGTACAAATAGAACATCCCTGACCCTGTGCAAAAAACACTACAGAAAGCAAAACAGCAGTTAGAAAGAAACGTTTCATAGCAGGTATCCATTATGATATCTCTGCAAAGCTACGGAAATATTACACACCATTCGTTAAGCTGAGTAAGGCCGGTATGAGGGTGTATTAGGGTGTATGAATAGTTAAAAATTTGGGAGGTATAGGTGCCTGTCCGATAAAAAATGCATGTAATAGAAGCACTTGTGGTAATACCGGATGGATATCATCATTTTGAATTACGAAATCGCTACGTGTAATTTTTTCTTTTTCTGGTAGTTGCTTGGCTATACGTTTTTGCACCTCTTCCACAGAAATGTTATCTCTATCTATTACTCTTTGGATGCGCAAGGCTTCAGGGGCTGCAACGGTGATCATATAATCCATTTCCGCATAGCTTCCGCTTTCAAAAAAAAGGGCAGCTTCTTTGATGGCGTAAGGACTTTTTTGTTGCTGCATCCATTGATGTCCATAGCGTATTACAGCAGGGTGTACAAGGCTGTTTACAGTTTCCAGGTGCGTAGGGTTGGAGAAGAGAAGTTGTGCTAGGTAGGAGCGTTTCAATATACCGTTTTCATATATGTTTTCCCCGAGGGCATGTTGAAGTGCTTTTTTTAACTCAGGGTCGTGTTGCATTAAATGCTTTGCAGCTAGATCAGCATAAAAAACCGGTATGCCCAATGTTTCAAACACCCGGCATACCGTTGTTTTTCCGGAACCAATTCCGCCCGTAATACCAATCTTTAGCACAGTTTTATGCTTGTTTGGCAGGAGCAGCTGCTCCTTCAGTTTTTTTACGGTGTGCTACAGTTAACTCCATAGAAATAGCACTTCTTTCGACAGTGATAAAAGTATTGCGGCCAATTTCTAATTGTAGCGTGCCATCTTCGTTTATTCTGGAAATGGTACCATGAATTCCTGAAGAAGTAATGATTTTCTCACCAGCACCGATACTTTCAGTAAATTTCTTTTGCTCTTTAGCGCGTTTAGCTTGAGGGCGAATCATAAAGAAATACATCACGATAATCATACCTACCATGATAAATAAAGTAGGCATGGGGCTAGGTTGAGCAGGAGCTTGTAAGAATACGGTTTGAATTTGTGCAGACATTAATGGTTATTGTTTTAGATGAATAAATATGTATGTATTATCTCTTTTTTACCATGCCTTTTATATGGAGTACATGGGTTGCTTTAGCGGTATTAGAGCTGATATATACTGCTTTTTCTTGATGCCCTTCTCTTCCGGCTGAGTTAAACATTACCTCAATATATCCTTTTTCGCCTGGAGGGATTGGTTCTCTTGGGAAATTAGGGGCTGTACAGCCGCAGGAGCCTCGGGCATTGCTAATGATTAAGGGGTTTTTGCCATTGTTGGTAAAGCTAAACTTATGACTTACCACCTCTCCTTCTCGAATATCTCCAAAGTCGTGAATGGTATCCCGAAAATCCATAGTAGGCATAGCAGCCAATTCTTCCGGACTAATGCCATTTGCCGTGCGTGGATTTTTTACCAGGTCTGTAGACAATAAGTCTGTTGCTTGTTTTTCCGACTTGCTGGAGTCTTCTTTACAAGCTGCAGCTAAAATCAAGACAGCTAAAAAGCAAATGTGAATCTTTTTCATAATGCAAGTATGGATTTAGGAAAAAACATGACAGATATGTCATAAATTTTCTAAAGCTCGTTTGCAAATTTAAGGTTTACTGCGATGATCTTGCTTATGGATTTTTCCTTCCTGGGCTAACTCCTTATATAGGTTATCAAGAACTCCATTGACAAACTGCCCGCTTTGGGGTGTACTATATCGCTTAGCTACTTCAATGTATTCGTTAATAGTTACTTTGGTAGGGATTGTAGAGAAATATAACAATTCACATAATCCTAATCTTAACAGGATAAGGTCAATATGAGCAACACGTTCCATATCCCAGTTCACTAATTTGGGTTGGATAAGTTGCATGCAATAGTCTTTTTTCTCCAGAGCTGCTTGGAGTAATTTGGCAGCAAAATCTCTTTTTTCTTCTGTAATAAGCTGGTGAATATGAAGTTGGTCAGGTTGTTTGAATAATAAATTCATGGAAAGCTGAGTCAAATCCATATCATCTTCCCAGTTGGGAAGTTCTTCGGAAAGAAGTTCTACCAGAAAATCATTTTTTTGAATGTGTTGTTCCCACAATTGTCGCAAAATTTTCAAATCAGATGCGGGTGTGTGTGCAGGAGTTTCCGTATAGGCTTTATAAGCAGGGTCAGCGATAAGGGAAAGATAAATCTTTCGTACCCATTCCTCATTTACCATGCGATCAACCACAGGGATTTTGAGGTGTTCCAGTAACGGTTTGTTTTCCTGAATACGTTTAATAAGGGTATTATCAGCGATCTTAGTACTTACTTCGCGGTCTTCTTGTGTTACAAGAAGCTTAGATGCTCTCATTTGGGCATCTTTGACCGCATATTGTGTGGTTTTAATTAAAAAGGATAGGGATACCCAAAATGGTTCTAATGCTTGGTTTAGTTTTTCATCTAAAACACGAGTTGTTTTGCCTGGAGTATCCTTCATTCCGGGATCTGTTTCAACGGCATAAAGTGTTTGCATCACCTTTACCCGGATATTTCTTCGGCTGATCATAAGTTAAGAGCGCTTTATTGCGGCGCAAAGATAACCATTACCCCTGCAATTAGAAAAAACCAGTTTCTTAAAGTTGTATTTCCATATGTGTTATGCTTTATGAGCTACTGTATAAGGGTGCAAAAAGCCAATCAAACTATTAATAAAATGAAGTTAGATAAGGATAACGCTCTTCATAACATCGCTTGATCATGTTATATAACATATCTCTTAATTCTGCAATATTGTGTCGCTGGGTAGCAGAAATAAATACGCAATTCCCTCCCGTATCGTTTTCCCATCTTTTTTTGATTTGTGCCAGAATTTCTTTTTTCACAGAGTCTTCTAGCCATGGGTCAAAAGTTTTTTCTTCAAATAAATCCATTTTGTTGAACACTGTCAGTATGGGTTTGTCGGAAGCTCCTATTTCCTGCAGGGTTTTATTTACCGTATTCATTTGATCTTCATAGGCTGGATGTGAAATATCAGCCACGTGTATCAGTATATCAGATTCCCGAACTTCATCCAGAGTACTCTTAAAGCTTTCCACGAGATGATGCGGTAATTTTCGGATAAAACCTACTGTATCGCTAAGCAAAAAGGGAGTTGTTTCATACACTACTTTTCGAGTAGTAGTATCTAGAGTGGCAAATAACTTGTTTTCTGCAAATACTTCTGATTTACTCAGCAAAGTCATTAGCGTACTTTTTCCCACATTGGTATAGCCTACTAGGGCTACACGTACATAGGTTCCTCTTTCTTTACGTTGGGTAAATGCCTGTTTGTCTATTTCTGCCAGACGTTTCCGGAGCAGAGAAATCTTGTCTTTAACGAGTCGGCGGTCGGTTTCAATTTCTGTTTCCCCCGGACCTCTCGAACCGATACCTCCTCCCTGTCTTTCCAAGTGTTTCCACATACCTCTAAGGCGAGGCAGGATATACTGATATTGAGCAAGCTCGACCTGAACTTTCGCCTGTGCTGTTTTGGCCCGGCGGGCAAAAATATCAAGTATCAGGTCACTTCTATCGATAGTTTTGATACCCAGCACATCGGAAATATTGCCGATTTGGGCACCAGTTAATTCATCGTCAAAAATGGCTATGTTGATATCATGGGTTTTGACATAATCTCTGATTTCTTCCAGCTTACCTTTGCCCACAAAAGTTCGACTATCCGGATGAGGTAATTTTTGGATAAATGTTTTTACAGCATAAGCACCGGCAGTTTCGGTTAAAAAAGCTAATTCTGAAAGGTATTCTTCCAGTTTTTCCTCGGTTTGATCCTTATATACAAGACCCACTAAAACGGCCCGCTCTTCACGGGTAATAATATCTTTTTGTTCAATCACGGTAATGAAGCTACTTATAGTCTTTGCAACGAAGTTACTAAGAAACTTGTTGTGAGAAATAATCTCCATACGATTTAGACATTTCTCTAGTGGATACTTTTTCAAAAAATTCCGTGCCCAAAATGCACACATTAAAAATGAAATATCAGGGTGCTTGGTATGCTTAATTTCGGTTTGTAAACCTGCCACACTCGATAGTTATTTGCTGGACGATAACTTATATTTATTTTCAGCTACATTACGCATTAAATAATTACGTCAGTTGTTTTCCTGTTTTTCCTTCTTTTCCCTTGCTACATGATTATTATTCCTTATTTTTATGTGGCTTCCAACTTTCTGTGATTTTAGTTGGTCTGTGTAAAAAGAAGGTAATAGAAGATTATCCTAGAAGTGGTAGCAAGTACAAGGAATAAAAAGGGCATTATCAACGTATTAAAATCTAGAGATCTTAGCTAAATGAGTAAAAAAATAAATTAGGTGATGCAGGGAGAGTACATCAGTTTTTTTGGATGATTATAGGAACAACTGGCTCTTCAGCATAAGAATGTCCTATGTAGGCTTTGGCATACATAGGACTTAGTTATTACAGGTATATGCTGTTAAGCTGGCATATCAAAAATTATTTTGGGAAAAAACTGCAGGCTCATTTCCCTGATTCTGAGGTAAGCAAAGCCTGATTAAAGAACACTATGAAAAAAATATTCTTATACACCGTACTTAGTCTGCTTGCCATGTGGGTGGCACAGGCAGCCTGTCTGGCGCATGGTTTTACAGAATCATTACCGCTAGAATTTGTACCCAACCATGGTCAGTGGGATGAACGGATAGTATATAAAGTGCAATCTCCTGAAGGAGAAATATATCTTGAAAAAGATGGAATAACCTATGTGACAGGCGCACCAGATAATAGTGCTAAAATACACGCGTTTAAACATAATGAAATACAAGAGCGTCCTATCCTTAGCTTTCATGCATATAAAGTAAGTTTTGTAGGAGCGCAAATTCCTCAAAGCATCTCAGGATCTAAGCCACAACCTCATTATTATAATTATTATTATGGCCAGAATCCAGATCAATGGGTATCGAAGATATACCCATACAGAAATGTAAGTTATACGCAACTGTATCCGGGAATAGATTTACATTTCAGTTCTCAAAGTAGAAACCTTAAGTATGATTTTATTGTGCAGCCAGGTGCAGACCCTGAATTAATTAAAATGCAATTCTCAGGGCAAAATAAATTGCGCATACATAAAAAAAACCTGGAAATTATCACTACTACGGGAACAGTAACCGAATTAAAGCCGTATGCCTATCAGTTTATAGATCAGGAAAAAGTAGAAGTTCCCTGCTATTATCATTTGAAAAACGATGTAGTGAGTTATGTTTTTCCAGAAGGATACAATACGTCTGTTCCCTTAATTATTGATCCTACTGTGATTTTTGCCAGATATACGGGCTCTAGTTTTGACAACTGGGGCTTTACTGCTACGTACGATGATATGGGCAATTTTTACGCCGGTGGTATTGTGAGCAATATGCAGGGAGGAAGTGGATACATTGTAACTCCTGGAGCCTTTCAGCTAACTTTTGCAGGTGGTGATACCTGCGGATCGAATATTAATCCTGGCACAGGGGCTCCTTTAATGCCATGTGATATAGCAATTAGTAAATACGACGCTACAGGTAATACGCTCTTATACGCTACTTATATTGGAGGATCTAGTAATGAACAGCCGCATAGTATGGTGGTAGATCATGCAGGAAACTGGATTATTTCAGGAAGAACATGTTCTGCTGATTTTCCTGTAACGCCAGGTGCCTATAGTACATCTAATAGTGGTCGTTCTGATATTATTATTACCAAATTTGATCCCACTGGATTATTGGTAGCTTCGACCTATGTGGGTGGTTCTGCTGATGATGGCGTAAATATTAGTTCACGATATTCTGATATATTCTCCCTGAAACATAATTATGGAGATGATGCTAGGAGTGAGGTTATTGTGGATAATGCCAATAACATCTATCTGGCTTCCTGTACTAGATCAATGGATTTTCCGGTGACACCCAATGCAGCCCAAAGCACCTTACAAGGAGGTCAGGATGGTGTGGTAATGAAATTTAACAATAACCTTTCCACCTTAATCTGGAGTACCTATTTAGGGGGAATGGCTGACGATGCAGCGTATGTTTTGGCTCTGAATACAACGCAGTCACATCTCTATGTAGGAGGCGGTACGGCTAGCCCGAATTTCCTTTCTATCGTATCAGGAGGGTTGAATCCTGGATATTTAGGCGGTACTGCCGATGGGTATATTGTAAAATTTCAGAACAGTGGAACGTATGCGCCTATTGTAAAAACATTTTTAGGTAACAACGATTATGATCAATGTTACGGCGTACAAGTTGATCGAAACAATAATGTCTATGCCATGGGCCAGACTGTGGGAGGAGGTTTCCCTGTAACTCCAGGAGTGTATTCCAATCCTGGTTCCAGTCAGTTTGTCATAAAACTCGATAGTAGCATAAGCACGAATGTATATTCCACTGTTTTTGGTTCTGGAATGTCTACAAACTGTAACATCTCGCCTGTAGCATTTCTAGTGGATACCTGTGAGCAGGTGTATATTTCGGGATGGGGAGGGCCACTTTCAGGAAACGGAGGGAATACCAATGGTATGCCTATTACTTCCGATGCAGCACAGCCTACTACAGACGGTAGTGATTTTTACTTTATCGTATTATCCAAAGATGCAGCAGGGTTGTTATATGCTACCTATATGGGCTCTCCTGTTTTAGGAGAGCATGTAGATGGGGGCACAAGTCGCTTTGATGCGAATGGAATTGTATATCAGGCAATTTGTGGCGGCTGCGGTGGGTCTTCTACATTCCCAATTACTACAGGGCCGCCCAATGGCAGTACAAACTGTAACCTTGTAGCTTTGAAAATAGCATTTGAGTTAGCACCAGTAGTGGCACAGGCTTCTGCTAGTCCTAACACGAGAGGGTGCGCACCGTTTGAGGTCAATTTCTTAAATAGCTCCACAAGTGCAAGTGATTATCTCTGGGATTTTGGAGATGGTAATACGAGTACTGTCATGAACCCAACCTATACTTATACAGACCCGGGGGTTTATACAGTTAAACTGATTGCAAATAATAACAATAGCTGCTTAGTAACTAGTGATACCACGATACTTACGATAGTAGTAGATACTGGAAGGATTAAAAGCGATTTTGAGTATAACATAATCAGTTCTTGTGATCCCTTTACTGTGTCTTTTACCAATACTTCTGAATTAAATACATTTCCTCCAGCAGCAGCGAATACAGTATTTATATGGGATTTTGGAGATGGCACATCCTTTGTAGGAAGTGATCCGCCTGTACATCAGTATCCGGATACAGGTACCTATGTGGTTACCTTGGTGATGATCGACACTTTTGCATGTAATAACCCAGATACCATGCAGAAAACTGTACAGTTAAGTATGTTTCTAGTCATTGCAGGGTTTGATTTACCGGATACCATATGCATAGGTGATGCGGTAAGCTTTATTAATCTTTCAGAAAATGCGCTGACTTATCTCTGGGGATTAGACAATGGCTCCATTAGTCATGATGTAATTCCTGCACATGCTTTTTCCACGCCTGGAACATTTGAAATTAGTCTAGTAGCAGGAAATGTGAATTCCTGTAACAAATTTGATTCTGCAACGCGGTGGATTACCGTACTGCCCCAACCTGAAGCTTCATTTTATTATGATCCTACTATCCCGGTTACGAATGAACCCATAACCTACACTAACACTTCTAAAAATGCTACTTCCTATTTGTGGTCGTTTGGAGATGGAAACACCAGCACAGAAATCCACCCGGTATATATGCATAAGAAATCCGGAAAATACACCGTGTGCTTGATTGCATGGAATGAATTGGGATGTTCGGATACAGCTTGCCGAAGAATAGATGCTGATATTGTGCCTGCTATAGGCGTGCCCAATGCATTTAGTCCGAACGGGGATGGAAATAATGATATCCTGTATGTGCGAGGAGCCGCTATTGTTTCCTTGCAGTTCCGTGTATATAACCGTTGGGGAGAACTGGTTTTTGAGACAACAGATTTAAACGTAGGCTGGGATGGAACTTATAAAGGTAAGCCTCAGGAGATGGACTCTTATGCTTATACTTTACAGGCTACATTCGAAGACGGAACATCAACCAGTAAACAGGGTAATGTTACTTTGTTACGATAACGTTTAACCCAAAATGGAATAACAGGCATTATTCCATACCTGACAGTAGCAGGTTGATTTTTTGCCATTAAGGACATGAGAAATTTCAGCACATACCTGTTTTTACTACTATTCATATCAGTATCAGGTGGAAAAATATCCGGCCAGGGGCTGCATTTTTCGCAATACTATAATGCGCCATTGTTATTAAATCCTGCCAATACAGCATTGATGCCCGAAACAGATTATCGAGCAGGTATTAATTACCGAAGACAATGGGCTTCGGTACCTGTGCCATATACTACACGATCTGTGTTTGCAGATTTTCAGGCCATGCGCAATGCCAATGAAACTAACTGGCTAGGTTTAGGAATGGCCATCTGGAATGACAAAGCTGGAGATGGCAATCTTTCCCTGTCACGTATGGAAGGATTTGTTGCTTATCACGTACAAGTTGGTTTCTTTGCTATGATTTCTGCAGGAGTATCTGCAGCATTTGTACAGCGGAGTGTGGACTTCGGACGCTTTACATTTGACAGGCAGTGGAATGGGTTCAATTTTGATCGATCTCAAATATCTGGAGAATCAGGACATACTAGCAAAACTAGCTTTAGCGATCTCTCTGCTGGGGTCAATTTTGCCTATTTTCCTAACGAAAATGTGTATCTAAAATTAGGTGCGGGACTTGCCCATCTTACTCAACCCAAGGAAAGTTTCTATGGCATGGAAAACACCCTCGGGCTTCGTCCGACAGCTAACATAGACATGTTATTAAAGCTCAACAATACCGTGATTATGAATCCTTCCGTGTATTATACTACCCAGAAGAATGCATCTGAACTTATATACGGGACACTATTTTTAATTAATGTAAGTAATTCTGAAGATAGTAAAGTGCAGCTTATTTTCGGTGGTTATCATCGTTGGACTGAAGCCTTAATTGCTAGCTTTGGACTTCGATATGACCAATGGAAAATTACATCAAGCTATGATTTTACCATGTCTTCGCTCAGTCCTTATAATAAGTCTCGTGGCGCACTGGAACTATCATTGATATATGAAGGGGTTTATGGAGAAGTTTCTAGGACAAGGAGAACCTATAATTGTCCTCGTTTTTAACAAATATTTTCTCTGATTAATCCTTTTTAGAGCGTAGATTTGTTGATATACAATTTAAAATTCGCTTATGGAAAAAGAAAAATCCAAAGTGCTGCTGGTAGAAGATGATACTAATTTCGGGCAGGTGTTAAAAAATTATCTTGAGTTAAATGATTTTGTAGTGGAACTGGCCAGAGATGGTATTCTGGGATTAGCTGCTTTTCGCAGGGAGAAATTTGATATTTGTCTGCTGGATGTGATGATGCCTAATATGGATGGGTTTACGTTGGCAGAAGAAATACGCAATGTAGATCCTGAAATACCACTTTTTTTCCTCTCTGCTAAAAGCATGAAAGAGGATATTTTGAATGGTTATAAGCTTGGCGCAGATGACTATATCACCAAACCGTTTGATAGTGAGATCCTGTTACAAAAAATAAAGGCTATTCTTAAACGTAACCAGGAGTTGCAGGAGAAACAACATGCACAAGTTGAATGGAAAATTGGAGGCTACCAGTTCAATAGTAAACTTCGTTCACTTGCATATGAAGGGGGTGCTACCTATACGCTTTCTCCGAAAGAAAATGAATTACTAACTATGCTTTGTGAGTACAAAAATGATCTTTTACCTCGTGATGTAGCTTTGAAGCGTATTTGGGGAAGTGATACTTATTTTAACGGACGTAGCATGGATGTGTATATTGCCAAATTGCGCAAATATTTAAAAGAAGACAGTTCGGTAGAGATAGTGAATATTCATGGAAATGGATTTAGATTAGTAGCTCCGGAATAAGTATCTACAAATACTGTAGCGTTCGTTTATACTGAATCATACAATAATTAAAAAGAGCAAAGCGTTGAACATGCTTTGCTCTTTTTATTATGTGTAAGTAGATACTTGTTGGCCGTATAGCCTTAAGATAAAGCAGCATCAGCATAGGCGCTTGTAGGCTCACAAGTACATACCAAATTTCTGTCACCATAGGTATTGTTTACTCTGGCTACAGAAGGCCAGAATTTATTCAGGGATACATAGGGCAGTGGGAAGGCTGCTTCTTCTCTGCTGTATGCATGGTTCCAGTTGCTTTGAATCACTTCTTTCTGGGTATGAGGAGCATTTTTTAAAGGATTATCCTTTTTATCTGCTTTGCCTTCTTCAATAGCACGTATTTCTGCTCTGATAGCCAGTAATGCATCACAGAATCTGTCTAATTCAGCTTTATCTTCACTTTCTGTGGGCTCCACCATAATAGTGCCAGGAACAGGGAAGCTCATGGTGGGAGCATGGAAACCATAGTCCATCAAACGTTTTGCCACATCTTCTGCTTCAATTTCTGCCGTTCTTTTAAACGGACGGAGGTCAATAATGAATTCATGTGCGCAGGTCCCCTTACTTCCAGTATAGAGTATGTCAAATTCATTTTTCAATCTTGCCCTCATATAGTTGGCATTTAAGATTGCATATTCAGTTGCTTTACGCAGCCCTTCGAAGCCGAGCATTCGGATATAAGCATAGGAAATCAACAAGATACTGGCAGAGCCATAAGGAGCGGCTGATACAGCACCGGTACCGGTAGTTTGTTCGTTATGGAAAAATGTATGTCCTGGTAAGAAAGGAGCTAGATGTTCTTTTACGCAGATGGGGCCCATACCAGGACCGCCTCCACCGTGTGGAATAGCAAAAGTTTTATGTAGGTTGAGGTGACAAACATCGGCACCAATTAAACCGGGTGCGGTAAGTCCTACCTGTGCATTCATGTTAGCGCCATCCATGTAAACTTGTCCGCCATGTTCATGAATAATGCTGGTAATTTCTGTTACAGATTCTTCGAAGATACCATAAGTAGAAGGATAGGTAATCATAATACCAGCGAGGTTTGCAGCATGTTGTGCAGCTTTTTCTTTTAAGTCGGCAACATCTATATAGCCATTTTCTAGAGCTTTTACCACTACTACTTTATAACCAGCCATCACTGCAGAAGCAGGGTTTGTGCCATGTGCAGAAATGGGGATAAGCATAATATTGCGATGTCCTTCTCCAATGCTTTGGTGATATCTTCTGATGGTCAGTAAGCCAGCGTATTCACCCTGTGCTCCGCTGTTGGGTTGCAGACTACATGCATCAAACGCAGTGATTTCAGCTAAAAAGCGAGATAATTCTCTGGTTAGCTGGGCATATCCTTGAGTTTGGCTAGCCGGCGCGAAGGGGTGTATTTTACTCCAGTGTGACCAGCTCAGTGGGATCATTTCTGTAGCTGCATTCAGCTTCATGGTACAAGAGCCCAGAGAGATCATGCTGGTATTTAATGAAAGATCTTTGTTTTCCAGCATTTTGATATAGCGCATCATTTGAGTTTCGCTATGATAGCTGTTAAACACTGCATGCGTTAAAAACTCAGAAGTTCGTGTCAGCGCAGCTGGTATATGGTCTAATGCATAGTCGTGGTTGATTTCGAGAGCTTGTGGTTCTTCATCTCCGGTAAATACTGCCAGGATATCCAATGTATCTGAAAAAGTGGTGGTTTCATCCAGTGAGATACCGATATATTGTGAACCTTCATAACGGAAATTAAGAGAGGCAGCTTCGGCTCTAGCCTGTATAGCCTCTTTTTTATCCGTTTTAATGAATATAGTATCAAAATAATGGCTGGTAACCAGCTCAAAGCCATTTTGTTTGAGCCCTTCAGCCAATGCACGTGTAAGGATGGTTATTCTTTTTGCAATGTTTTTTAAACCATCCGGTCCGTGATATACGGCATACATAGCAGCCATATTAGCCAATAAGGCCTGTGCTGTACAAATATTTGATGTGGCTTTTTCTCTTTTAATATGTTGTTCACGAGTTTGCAAGGCCATGCGTAAGGCGCGATTGCCGTGAGCATCTACACTGATACCAATGATACGTCCGGGTAAGCTACGCTTAAAATCATCTTTTGTAGCAAAGAAAGCAGCGTGTGGTCCTCCAAATCCTAGAGGTACACCCAGGCGTTGTGCAGAACCTAATGCTACGTCTGCACCCAGCTCTCCCGGAGGAGTTAACAAGGTAAGAGCTAAAAGATCAGTAGCCATCGCTACATAGGCACCATGACTGTGTGCAGTAGCAATAAACTCACGATAATCTTCAATAGATCCTATGTTGTTGGGATATTGTACCAAAGCACCAAAATAAGTACTGTCGAGTGTGGCTGACTGATACTTTCCCATTACTACTTCAATACCTAAAGGCTGAGCACGAGTAAGAATCAGGTCTTTAGTCTGTGGGAAAATTTCATTATCTACAAAGAACTTTGGTTTTTCAATGCTGTCATGGTTTTTGTTATGGGCATTGAAAAACATGGTCATAGCTTCCGCTGCAGCAGTAGCTTCATCTAGCAGGGACGCATTGGCGATAGGTAAACCAGTAAGATCACTCACCATAGTTTGGAAGTTCAATAAACTTTCCAGCCTTCCCTGAGAAATTTCAGCCTGGTACGGAGTATATTGAGTATACCATCCTGGATTTTCAAAAATGTTTCTAAGGATCACACTCGGTGTATGAGTGTCGTAATAACCCAGTCCGATATAACTTTTGCAAACCTTATTCTTTAAAGAGATTTCTTTTAACTCCCGCAAATAGTCAGCTTCGTTGATAGCAGGGGGAATAGCCAAAGGTTTACGCATCCGGATGCTGTCCGGAACAGTTTGCTGTATCAACGCCTCCATATCCGAAACGCCAATTGTCTGCAACATTGCTTGTGTTTCTTTTTCTCCGGGGCCTATATGACGACGGATGAATTCTTGATTTTGATGGGAGAACATATTCATAAGAAATAAAAAATATATTGAGGTATGAAATGGATGTGCAAAGTTAGCGTATTAGCGCTAATTGTCAATCATGATGTTTTTGTCTTAATTATTAATTGACTTTCCCAAAGTGGTTTAAGAATGCGAATCTGATGAATGTATGGTGATAAGAGGTAAGAGAGAATATCAGAGCCACCAGATGCCTATAATGCCAATGAATTTCATCCCTAAAATCGAGAAAACTTCCTCGCAGATATAGGAAATTTAGAAACTGAAATAGTATATTTAAGTAACCAAAACTTACAGTAATATGAGTTTTTTAAAGGAATTTCGGGAGTTTGCCATGAGAGGCAACGTAATGGACCTAGCTGTTGGGGTTATCATTGGCGGTGCGTTTGGTAAAATTATCGATAGTGTGGTGAATGATCTAATTATGCCTTTGGTAGCATCCATTATTGGTCAACCTGATTTTAGCAATTTATATTTTGTATTAAAAGGAGATGTTCCGGCAGGTACATCCCTCGGAGATGCCAGAAAGATTGCTGATACTACCATTTTTGCTTATGGTAATTTTATAACAGTAGCAATCAACTTCTTATTGCTGGCATTTGTCATTTTTCTGATGGTGCGTATTATGAATAAGATGCGGAAAAAAGAAGAGGCAGCGCCCCCTCCACCACCAGGGCCTACACCACAGGAAAAGCTGTTGATGGAAATTCGCGATGAGCTAAAAAAGAAAAATATCTAATCATTTTCTGACCCACACAATCTGTATCCGGAGAAACAGTAGTATATATATTGCTGTTTCTCCGCTTTTTTGTGTACCCACTATTTCTTCAATATATTTAACACACAAAACATACCTTTGTTTAGCGCAAAAACCATATGCACCGTAGTAGCATTCATATCATAGACTATTATGGTGTGCAATTTGCCAAAGGTTGAAATTGAATTTCTAATTTGAGCTTTGCTCGTTATATAAGCCAGGAAATGAGGTCAGGAATAATATACCAACAACTATTTAAGCTTAAGCAGGAAGGGAAGTCAGCATTTGCCGTCTTACTGGATCCTGATAAAATTACTCGTAGTGATATGCCTAGGCTGGCACATGTTTGCAACGAAGCCGGTGTAGATTATGTACTCATGGGAGGTAGCCTTATTATAGATCAGGAAACTGACGCCTGTATCCGCTTATTCAAAGACGAATCGAGTATTCCGGTAATACTTTTCCCGGGAAGCCCCGCACAAGTATCTCCCTTTGCAGATGCGCTACTTTATTTATCCTTAATCTCAGGTAGAAATCCTGATTTGCTTATTGGGCAGCACGTAGTTTCTGCACCCGTAGTGAAAGCAAGTGGTCTGGAAATCATTCCTACAGGGTATATGATAATAGATGGTGGTGTGCCCACCACAGTTTCTTATATGAGCCATTCTGCTCCAATTCCTGCAAACAAACCTGACATTGCACTGTGCACTGCTTGGGCTGGTGAAATGCAGGGAAAGAAGGTTATTTATATGGATGCTGGCAGTGGAGCAGAAAATCCTATTTCAGAAGAAATGATTCAGCGAGTAAGTAGTCAGATAGAAGTTCCGCTTTTTATAGGAGGAGGAATTCGTACTCCGGAAAAAGTATATGCTAATTGTAAGGCTGGAGCCAATGTAGTAGTAGTTGGAAATGCGGTGGAAAATAACCTTACTTACATTAAAGAACTTGCAGCTGCTATCAAGGAAGCTTGTAGAGTGGCTACGTAATAGTGGTACATGATAGAATTATAGTGAGTTTTATTACCTACATCACAGGCAAAGTGCTTGCTGCATACAAAGGAAAACATCATTAGTTTTTACCGATTACAAATACAAAAGGTAGTTTGACACGTTCCCTTAGTGCTGCATACAGTCTTTTCTTTTCTCGGATGTATTTATATCGCTGCAGATCAATAATCTCAAGCTGGTGCAAATAGCCACGGGTTAAATTAGTATGGTGCAAAAATTCTGAAAGAAATAAAGCAGCATTCACATCAGCAGCTATGATGTTATCTTCTATGAAATGGAGCCATATTTTATTTTTATTTCCCCACATGGTACTATAACTTAATAATGGCGAGGTGGCTTGTAACTCCTATTGATATCAGAACCACAACCACAATCTTTCGTACTAGCGCAACTCGATGCTAAAAAAACAAAACTAAAAGCAATTGCCAAATAAATTAAAAATAACGAGCTTCGCTTCCGTAAAATAATTCTGTTATTTTTGAGTAACATAAGTGAGTAAAATTACGTATTCCTGAGCAGTAAAAAACATTTGAAACTGTTAATTGCCCCACTCGACTGGGGGTTAGGGCATACTACAAGATGTATTCCAATCATACAGTATTTATTACAAAATAAAAAAAAGGTAGTTTTTGCTGGAAACGAATTTCAAAAAAAATATATAACAACCTATTTTCCGCAAATTGATACGCTTACGCTAGAGGGCTACAATGTACATTATAGTCGCAGCAGAGCAGGATTTATATGGTCTTTATTTCGCCAGCTTCCTAAACTATATAAGACTGTACAATATGAACATAGTTGGTTGCTGAAAATGGCTGCATTATATAATTTCGATGGGATCATCTCTGATAATCGCTATGGTTTGTATCACCCAAATATCCCTTCGGTATTCATTACTCATCAGCTACAACTCCATACAGGATTAGGAAAATTTGCCGATCAGCTTGCTTGCCAATTACATGAGCGTTTTATATCCCGATTTCATACCTGCTGGATTCCTGATGTAGCGGGACATGACAACTTAGGCGGAAAGTTATCTCACCCTGAAAAGCTACCTCAAAATACGAATTATCTAGGATGGCTTTCTGCATTGCAAACTCCTGAATTACCCGCAAACACACATAAGCACATACTTATCTTATTGTCGGGCCCTGAGCCCCAACGAAGCATCTTATCTGATATCTTATGGCATGCCTGTAAAGACTATACAGGAAATATCATTTTCGTAGAAGGAAGGCAACAAGTACAGTCACGGGCTGATATCCCCAAGAATATTCATTGGAAACCCTATGTTACTCCGAAACAATTACAACCAATTATGCAGGAAGCAAGTTTGGTAATTTGCAGAAGCGGATATTCTACGCTAATGGATTTGGTAACCTTACAGAAAAAAGCAGTGTTAATACCCACTCCAGGACAAACAGAACAAGAGTATTTAGGAAAAGCATTACATCAGAAAGGTGTTTTTTATTCTATAGACCAATCTCTGTTTCAGTTAGCGAAGGTTTTACAAGATATCCAAACATTCCCCTTCAGATTGCCGGTGATAAAACCTTCCATGAAAAAAGAAAGAGAAGAAATATTGGATCAATGGTTGGCATCGTTGTAAAGTGATTGTTTCCTATGTGGGAAATTATAACCAGATGAGCAAAGCCATGTCTTATAAACTTCTTCTAAATAGAGAGGTATGGTTGTATCATTTTTCATAAATGGGCATTACATTCGCATGTTATGAAAGACCTTCAGGATTTTTTAAGTAATGATTTGCTGCCTTTAGCGCAGCAGTACCAAGATTTACAATTAGGAAGTGCCNTACAAACCGATATATCAGATATATCCGATGCAGAAATAGTGATTGTAGGCTGTGATGTTACAGGAGAAGAGGCATTTCAGGGNTCTGCAAATGCTATTAGAGAAAAGCTATATGCCATGTATTACTGGCATTCTCAGGTGAAAATTGCTGATTTAGGAAATATCAAACAGGGGAGTACGGTAAGAGATACCATTGCTGCCTTGCGGGTGGTATTAGAAGCACTAAAGGAAGCAGGAAAAACAGTTGTACTGTTAGGAGCTGGGCATGAACTTACACTTGAACAATACAAACCTTTCAAGAAAAATAAGGAGATCATTGATGTGTCGGTTACAGATATGCTGATTGATTTAGAAGAATCAGAGTCTGTTTCTGAAGAGAGCTTTTTAATGGAGCTACTGACTGGTCAGCCCAACTATATTCGGCATTATAACCATATTGGCTTTCAGAGTTATTATGTACAGCCCAAAATGCTTGAGTCGCTGGATAAATTAAGGTTCGATTTTTACCGTTTAGGTAAGGTAAGAGCAAATATGGAGGATATGGAACCTGTACTTCGAAATACACATTTGTATAGTTTTGATATCAATGCAGTGAAATATAGTGATGCTCCGGCCAATAAAGGGGGATCTCCAAATGGTTTTACAGGAGATGAGGCTTGTTTACTAACTCGCTATGCGGGTATGAGCAGTGTGCTTTCGTCTCTGGGTATTTATGGCTATAAGCCTGCTCAGGATTTACATGGATTGACTGCTACACTTATTGCACAGATGATCTGGTATTTTATAGATGGTTATTTGGTGCGTAAGCAAGAGGCTCCGCTCACGGAAGAAAGCGCTTTTTTGAAGTTTTATTTGCAGATAGAAGAACAGGAAACTATTTTTCTGAAAAGTAAAAAAACCAATCGTTGGTGGATGCAACTTCCTGATCAGCAATATATTCCATGCTCTTATCTGGATTATAAATTCGCTACCGAAAATCAGATCCCTGAACGTTGGTTAAGAGAACAAGAGCGGCTGGTTTAGAGAAGTAGTGACTACCTATAAGGTCTGAAGGTTGAGAGATTAAATACACAAGAATTTGATATAATTTTGTTTTTCGGAAATTGTTATTATCTTTCGCTATTGTCTTAACAATAAAAAGCAAAGCTTTGAAACATATATTATTCGCTCTGGGATTATTATTACCCTTTTGTATGCAGGCACAAAAGCATCACGAAATTGGTGTATTTGCCGGGGTAAGTAACTATTATGGAGATTTACAGGATAAAATTTTCCCTAACGAAGGCTATTGTCCCAATGCGGGAATCATCTACAAATATTTCATGAACCCACGTGTGGGGCTGCGCTTTGGAGCTAATTATACTAAGCTTACAGCAGCGGATAGTCTTTCAGATATCCTAATCAAAAAAAGAAGAAATCTCCGTTTCGAAACTCAACTGGTTGAATTACATGCAGCCATTGAACTTAATTTGTTTGCTGTAGAAATAGATCGTGTTAAAGTAAGCCCATTTATTTATGGTGGATTGGGGGTGTTTTATTATAACCCCTATACCGATGGCTTAAGTGGTGAAAAAGTATATCTACGCCCTTTAAGTACAGAAGGACAGGGACTATCTATGTATCCCGATAGAAAATACTATAGCCTTGTAAATATGGCTTTCCCATTTGGTGGTGGTGTAAAGTTCTTTGTGGGTAAAGCTTTGATGATTACAACTGAAATTGGTTTCCGCTACACAGCTACCGATTATCTGGATGATGTTAGTAAGTCGTATGTAAATATGAACGACCTGTTTAATGAAAGAAGTCAACAATCAGTAGACCTCTCTTTCCGTGGAGATGAAGTATATGGCTGGGATGGGAACTATCCCGATTATAAATACCAGCGGGGCGATAGTAAATCCAATGATTGGTATTGGTTTGGAGGTATCTCTGTAGCCGTGTATCTCCGTGCATTTGGAAACGTTCCAGAATACTGGCAATCTAAATGCCCTGGTTTGTTCCGTAAAAAGTTTAAATAAGCAAATTTCACGTTTTTGAAGTTATAGGGCAGGGCTCAGTTACAGAGCCCTGCATTTTTTATGCTTCATGTGTACAGAAACCCACTCATTATAGGAGCCAAGGGACAATATAATGCACATTCTTAACTATAGCGGTTAGCAAACAAAAAAGAAACAAGAAATATACAGAAGTAAAATAAATGCTGATCTTTAAACAAGATTAGTCTGCTCTTTTAAAAATATCTGATACACAAAAAATTATTTTCACTCGTGTCTATTACTAGGGAATCTGAACTCATAGGAATGCAAAAGGTAAGCTTTGCAGTAGCTTACACGCTTAAAGCTATGATGCAATTTGCACAACCGGGCATGACAACAAAAATGTTGGATGATTATGGTGCTAAAATACTTACTGATTTTGGGGCTAGGTCTGCTCCAAAATTAACTTATGGATTTCCAGGATGTTGTTGTATTAGTGTGAACCAGGAATTTTGTCATGGAATTCCACATAATAAGCGCATCTTACAAGAAGGAGATTTAATCAATATTGATGTATCTGCAGAGCTGGAGGGATTCTGGGCTGATAATGGAGCTTCGTTTGTATTAGGTAAAGATATACATGAGCATGCTTCCTTGGTGGAGGCATCCAAAACAATATTAGAAAAGGCTATCAGAGAAATAAAGACCGGAGTGAAAATTGCAGATATCGGTGCTATCATAGAAACGGAAGCAAAGAAAAGAGGATACTCTGTCGTGAAAAACCTTGGTGGTCATGGCGTAGGACGTAGCCTGCATGAGCCGCCGCATGAAATCATGAACTTTAGAAACCGTTTGGATAGAAGGAAATTTTCAACAAATTTAGTGGTAGCCGTGGAAACGTTTATTTCCACAAGTTCTCATTATGCTGTCACCCAAAAAGACGGCTGGACTATGATTGGTAATAAAGGAGGGTTTATGGCTCAACACGAACATACGATAGTAGTTACAGAGGAAGCCCCCATGATACTTACTATGGCTAATGATATATTTATTTAACTCACTTTCCTAAAATTTTTAGCCACTATTCAGTTGTAAATAAAAAAATAGCTGCTACACTAAAAGAGTAAAGTGATGTTTTGTAGTTAACTTGATGGCCGATTGCCCACAAAAAAAAGCCCTCTTTTTATACAAGAGAGCTTTTTCTAAGTATGTAGTTTATCAGATTAGCGTAATACCTGCAATTTGGTAATACCAGAATTACCCATTTTGTCCGTAATTCTCAGGAAGTAAATACCGTCAGAAAGGCCGTGTAGGGAAATACTATGCTTTTGTGTATGGGTGACTTCCTGTTGGATAAGAGCCTGTCCTAAGGTGTTGTAAATAACGATAGAAACAGAGGCTGGTGCAAATCCCCAGTCGAGTGTAACTGTTTCCTGAGCAGGATTAGGATATATTTTGAGTAGGTTCATGTCGTACTCGCCTACTGGCAACAAGGATACATTTAAAACATTCGAAGGTTCTGAAGGACAGGGAAGTGCAGTCAATACAGCATGGTAGTAACCAAATTCGGTAGGATGATAAGTAGAATTATTGGCACCTGGGATTAAAGTATCGTTATGATACCATTGTACGGGAGTAATATTGGAAATCAGTAAATTCCCGATCAGAGATATCACAGGAGTAGGCATTGCGGGAGGTAATTGGTCAATTACAATTCTATTGGAATGAATGCTATCCGGAGTGCCACAAACGGTATTCATAACAGTTGTAACTGCCTGAAGTATATCGCCAGGAGCAAATTTATCATAAGCAAAAGTAGTACCCTGAGCGACGGGAATTCCATTTATAAACCATGTAATTGCAGAGTCGGGTGGTACGCTAATAGTAGAGGCGCTAAATACAATCACAGAATCTTTACAGTAAGGATAGGTAGAAACGGGTTGAATAGTAACCTCAGCTCCTGTATGTGGTTTTACTATTACCACATAATCTTCGCCTTGCCCATGTTGTAATATACCACAGGGAGTGGGAACATTAATGCCTGTAACATCAGTAACCACACGCATACGCAAAGGCTGACAAATAACTACATCTGTAGCAGGTATAGTAATATCCCCAGTATGTACCTGGTTGGTTATATTTCCATTGCTAGCATAAACCTCTTCAGTCATTGGGTCAAACACACCATCATTATTATAGTCAATATATACTCTTACATATTCAGGTTCCTGACCTGTAGTAATGCTGATGGGATAGGTTTCTCCTAAAAATACTTCTGTGCGTTGTGAACAGAAATAATCTGTATAGGCTATATTTCCGGAAGAAGTAAATCCGCCCGATTCATTATTGATATTGCCAAATATAACGTGACGTGGTCCGGCATCAAAAGGACTGGTTGGGTTTGCAGCAGAGGGTGTACACACCGTAGAAATGGGAGCTTCGGGAGGTTCAACTCCTCCCAAAGAATGAATTAGCTGCGAGCGGTAAGTTTTGATATTAAACAGCATCTTATCGCGCTGTCCGGCAGTAAACCTATCTCTGCATCCGTGTGAATAACTCATGTAGCTATGTTGGGTAAAGTTCATAGGACCTCCAGTACAAGGATTAGTTGTTGTACCACAACTAATAGTTCGTATATGAGGTTCTGTATCACAAATACCATCTCCATCTATGGTACAATCATTATTGGGAGGGCAGGTAGTGCCACCTGCATCTCCTTCAAATGTATGGGGAAGTCCCATTCCATGACCGATTTCATGGGCAAGGGTTGTAGTGCCTTCAACAGCATAAGTAGATAGAATTACTGTACCATCCACAGTGGGGTCTGCACCAGGGTAATAAGCGTATCCTGCTGTGCCACCTCCGGGCCCGTCAATATAATTAACTACCCACACATTGTAATATTGGTCATTAGGCCAAACGCTATAAGATTTGAGATCAGGGTCATCCAAACCTCCTACACCTACCCCATTGGCCACATAAGTAGCGTTAGCGCTCATATCTACTCGCACAATACCTGTAGTAGGCATACAGTTGGGGTCTCTTTTGGCAAGCACAAATTTGAAGGGAACACGCACACCGCCATTACCCGGTCCCGGAAATCCAGGGATTTGCGCAGCATAGGCAGCGTTTGTGTAATCAATACATTTAATAAGATCAATATCTTCCGGATTAAATGCTCCACCTATGGGATTTCCCGTATGCATCACATGAAAAACAACTGGGATTTCATATACGGTATCTAAACCGTTAATGATTAACCTTTGGAGGTTTTGTAATTTGGCGTGTTGAGACCACTGAATAGCGTTTTCTGCAATTTGCTTACGATAAGCTTCGTCCTGATCTATAAGCTTTTGATGCATTTTTTCAAAGCCACACGTTTCCTGAGCATAGCTGAAGTGTACATTGAATACAAATGCAACACACGCAGTTAATGATAAAATATTACGCATAATAATAAATGTAAAGAAAGATTACAAAGTAGAAATTATTCCTTAAAAGACAAATAGACAGGCTATATTCGTTTGAAGAAAAGAGAATTAATTTTGGCATATTGCCATAATTCACGCAAACTCGATATACATGAATTGGCTTATCCTAATCATAGCCGGCTTTTTTGAAGTGGGATTTACAACTTGTCTGGCAAAAGCAAAAGAAGCACAGGGTATTATCGCCATTTATTGGCTGGGAGGTTTTTTAATTTGTCTTACCGCTAGTATGTTTTTACTATATAAAGCCACACAAACCATCCCTCTGGGTACTGCTTACGCGGTGTGGACAGGCATAGGAGCCGTGGGTACTGTAATTATGGGATTATTGTTTTTTAAAGAACCTTTAAGCTTTTGGAGAATATTCTTTATTGCTACGCTGATCATTTCAGTAATAGGTTTAAAAGCATCTAGTTCCTGAAATTGTTTGAGCAATAGAAAATAACACTCAATTATTTTTTCTTTCAAAACATACTGCCATGGAAAATGCTGTTGAGTTTCAAAAAGCCATCCGGGAAGGTTATACTATGAAAGGTAACACAATACTGCTGGGTAAAGCTATCTGGCAAGGAGAGGTATTTGCCGATCTTGATATTTGTGCTCCCTTACGGATGATGAACAGGCATGGATTAATTTCAGGGGCTACGGGTACAGGTAAAACGAAAACCTTACAGATGTTGGCGGAAAATTTAAGTGCATCTGGTGTACCAGTGTTATTAATGGATTTAAAAGGAGACTTAAGCGGGCTTGCCATGCCAGCTAATCCCAATGATAAAATTCACGAGCGTATCAACCTGATGCAATTAAATGACTGGCTGGCTACGGGCTTTCCAGTGGAATTGCTCAGCATCAGCGAAGAACCCGGTACGCGCGTAAGAGCTACGGTTACAGAGTTTGGGTCTGTGTTGCTTGCAAAAATTCTGGATTTGAATGATACACAACAAAGTGTTTTGGCTATGTTGTTTCAATACTGTGATGAGCAACATCTGCCCCTCTTAGATTTGAAAGATTTGAGAAAACTCCTGCAATGGGCATCTAATGAAGGCAGAAAAGAATTGAGTGAAGCATATGGCAATATTTCTCCTGCCACTGTGGGTGCTATGATGCGGAAGGTGATGGAACTGGAACAACAGGGCGCCAGCTTGTTTTTCGGAGAACGCTCTTTTGATATTTACGATCTCATGCGATACGATGACGGAGGGAAAGGCATTATTTCTATTTTACGTGTGACAGATTTACAGGAGCGACCTAAGATGTTTTCCACCTGCATGCTACAGCTCTTGTCAGAACTCTATGCAAGTCTGCCTGAAAAAGGAGATATGGAACAGCCAGAGTTAGTCATGTTTATTGATGAGGCTCATCTTATTTTTAAAGATGCCTCCAAAGTTTTGATAGATCAGTTGGAAACCACTATTAAGTTGATTCGATCCAAAGGTGTAGGTATATTTTTCTGTACCCAAAATCCTACTGACATTCCAGCTTCTATATTGAGTCAGTTGGGCATGAAAATACAACATGCCCTAAGAGCTTTTACAGCCAACGATCGTAAAGCCATCAGACTGGCTGCTGCAAACTATCCAGAATCTAATTTCTATAAGACTGAAGAGCTGATTACCAGTTTGGGAATTGGTGAGGCTTTGGTTACGTTATTAAATGAAAAAGGGATTCCAACCCCTTTGGTATATACCATGATATGTCCACCTAGATCGAGAATGGATATTTTAACTCCTGCTGAGATTACGCAATTAGTTGCTCAGTCACGCATCGCATCTCGTTATGAAGAGGTGATGGATAGAGAGAGTGCGTACGAGATTTTACATAAAAAAATTGCTGCTGCTACACCGGAGGTATCCACAGGCACTTCTAAGCCAGCAGCAGAAAAAACAATTTTTGATAATACAATTGTAAAAAGTATGATGCGTACTGCAGGAAATCAAATTGTCAGAAGTTTGTTAGGTTCCTTAGGCTTTACGGGTAGCTCAAAATCCCGGAAAAAAACATGGTTTTAGTGAAATTTTACTAGTCAGAATCTTTTTCAGCCAGCTCAGCTTCCGTATAATCAGATGCCCAATTCAGGGGTAATTCCGTTCTATTTTTCCATAAGGCTATAAAAGAGGGAATAAAGATGATCATACCCGTAATAACGGTCCATAAAGGAACTTCATTGTCCACAATTTGCGTGGATACATCCGTATCAGAAAAATAGATCAACAACACCTGAAAGCCATTATAAAAAATATGGGCAACAATACTACACCATAAAGAGCCAGTAAATAAATAGAAGATACCTAAAAGAATTCCTGCAAGAAAAATGGGAAACATGCCATAGATATTGCCATGCATTGATGCAAATATGATAGCAGAGAATATCACTGGTAAATAGCGGCTGAAGCTACTTCTCGCAGAAAACCGCATGATGAGCCCACGAAAAAACAATTCTTCTGAAATGCCGGGCATGATGGCCATTACAAAAAAAGTAAAAAACAGCTGCACTGGCGTATCCATCCGCAAGAATGCTTTTACATTATTATCATAGGCTTCTTGAGTCTCCTTCATAGTACCGCCTAACTCCAGCTGACTCATGAGTGAAGCAATATACAGCAACACTGGGGTAGCACTTAGTATCAATAGAATGCAAAGAAACCAGTGAATTCGTCTGCCTGGTTTTTGCAAACCAAGATATTGAGTGGGTTTGGGGTGAGTAAAATAGGCAAACAAAAGTGCAGGGAGCAGAAAAATGCCCAGTGAGGAAAAAAACTGAATCCACATGGCAGCATTAATCACGTTTCTTGAACTATCTGCATGAATCGAGGTGATTTCCTCCACAGATACCTTCATGGCCTTTAGTACCACTGGTGTGAGACCCATTACAAAAAAAGATACCAGCACCAGCAAGAGAGCTATAAATTGTACAAGTTGGATATACCAGGGATAACTCCTCCAATAACGATTAAACATTTCTATAATTTCCTTGCAAAGGTATTGAATCCTATTTCTGAAAAAATATCCCTAATCTATGGTTCCCTGAAAGATTATCCCTACTTTAGCTGTATATTATTTGTATCGGCTAAGTAAATTCCCTCACGAAATAAATTTCCCTCATGTGTAGGAATGACCAAGGCTCAATATTGTTAATGTATGAAAAAAAGATTTTTAATTGCAGGCGTGGCACTATGTACTTTTTTTGCAGCCTGTCAGGAAGAAAATGAAACTAATCAGGATACACCTGCTACTACCTCTGTAGAATCATCTGATGAACCTACTAGCCTTACGGAGAGTCCATCGATTTTAGATAGTGGAATAACATTGCAAGCAGTACCACCTCAAGAGCAAGTACCACAAGCTCAAATACAGCAAGCCACTGCTCCGGCACAAGCAGGTAATGCTTCTGCCGCGGGGTTAAATCCTCCCCATGGTGAGCCTGGTCACCGTTGTGATATTCCCGTTGGAGCACCTTTAAATACACCTCCAGCTACAGGAGCAGGAACATCCCCTATGCAAACTCAAATTGAAAGGGCAGTACCTGTGCCTGCACCATCATCTCAGTCTCCGGCTCAATTACCACAACAATCCCCAGCACCTACTAATGCTTCTGGCTCAGGAAATGTAAATCCTGCCCATGGTCAGCCGGGACATCGTTGCGATATTCCCGTTGGAGCACCATTGCCATAATCAATTAAAAAAATTACAAGGATACATTCGTTGGAATCTGATAGGTTTCATACGAGCGTATCCTTTTTATATATAAATGCGCCAGAGTAAGCCTTATTCTTCAATCCTTATTTCTATAAAGAAATACTTCTCATCTTTTAATTTAAGCGCATAGTAAAGGCGAAATTGTCCTTTGGAAGTGGATAGTATGCCTATGACAAATCTTGTATGTGCTTCTTCACCACTATGACTCATCTGAAAATGAGTTGGCATGTTTTTTTCAAAAAATTCTCGTAGAATCATTTCTGCCTGAGAACGACTGTATATGGATTGATGATTATGAAGCGTAAGTGATATAGCGTTATCAAAATATTTGGATATTCCTGAGACGTTAGCTTTTTCAATAGCATGATTAACTTCCTCTATAGGGGATGATTGTCCCAAAACACCTAGATAGTTAATGAGGCAGAGTACAATGCTCAAACATGTTTTTATGAAAAGGTGTTTCATTGTTAGGTTGGAAAACAGCGGAAAAGAAAAAAAACATCCAAAAACATGCCAATTTTGAAAAAACTCCCTCCAATAGGGTGAAGATAGTCAGATTTAGTTAAAACAGCTATTATAATTCTATCTTTTTCAGATATTCTTAGAGGTTTATGAGACCAATAGCACTCCTTTTACATTCTTATGAACAAAGACATTGTTTTGCACCTTAATTTTGCCGCATAATATATACTCATGAAACAATTAAGGAGTTTTTTCATTCTATGGGTACTCTTACTGTTTACCCAGACCCTTTATGCCCAGAAAAATACAAAAGCAATAATCCTTCAGTTGAAGAAAGACATTGGTTACCTTGCTTCTGATGAACTCGAGGGAAGACGTACTGGCTCCGAAGGAGAAAAAAAGGCAGCAGATTATATCGAAGCATGGTATAAACAAGAAAATATACAACCCTATAAAGATCAATATCAGCACGTTTTCCCATTTGTGTATGGTAAAGAACAGGCGAAAGAAATTCAATTTACCATAAATGGGAATACATTAAAACTTAATGAAGACTTTTTCGTACTTCCTTTTAGTCGTAATACAGAGATTCCAATGGTAAGTGACCTGCTTCCAGAAGTATTTGAAGAAGGCCAAATATGGATGATCTCACTGTATGCTACTGAAGAAGAGTCTCAAGACGCCCATTTTGACTTTGAAGAAGTTATGTATAACAAAGCTAAAGAGGCTGCAAAACAAGGAGCAAAAGCTGTATTGTTCTATGATAATTATGGAGCAAAATATCCGCCCGCGTTTCATAAACATTCTTCTTTCGAAACCCTGGATATCCCGGTAGCATTTTTACATGCAGGTGCCTATGAGAAATATGTAAAAAATCATCCTGAAGGAATTCAGTTAAGTATGCATACCGTGATTCATAAGTCAGAATATAAAGGTATCAATGTAGCTGCTTATATCGATAATAAGGCACCTTATACAGTGATTATTGGTGCCCATTACGATCACCTTGGTTATGGTGAGGACGGAAGCAGCCTGCATGCTGGAAAAGAAAAATTAGTACATAATGGTGCAGATGATAATGCTAGTGGAACAGCAGCTTTAATGCAATTGGCTACTTGGATAAAAAAGAATAAACTAAAAGGGTACAATTATCTGTTTGTCCATTTTTCCGGAGAAGAACTGGGTCTATTTGGATCTAAAGCCTTTGTGAAAAATATGAATATTGACAGTGCTTCTGTTGCGTATATGATTAATATGGACATGATTGGCCGACTCAATGACTCTACCCATGCACTTACCATTGGCGGAGTAGGTACATCTCCTGCATGGGGTCAGTTCATTTCTAAGAAACATAAAGATTTTAAAATCGCCATCGATAGTTCTGGAGTAGGACCTTCTGATCATACTTCTTTTTATCATGAAGGGATTCCTGTACTGTTCTTTTTTACAGGCGTGCATACCGACTATCATAAACCTACCGATGATGTAGAAAAAATAAACTTTGAAGGAGAAGCGCTCATTATGCAGTATATCTATAATATTGTTATGCAGATGGATAAGCTTCCTAAGCCTAAGTTTACACCTACAAAACAAAATACTGCGGGTAAGGTAAGATTTAAAGTTACTTTAGGGATTATGCCAGATTATGCTTATCAGGAAGAAAATGGCATTCGAGTAGATGGCGTGACCGATGGAAAACCCGCATCAAAAGCAGGAATCAAAGCAGGAGATATTATTACTGGTATTGGAGAGCATAAAGTTAAAGGAATGCAAAGTTATATGGAAGCGTTGAGTAAATTTAAATCCGGCGATACTGCTACCTGCGATATATTGAGAGAAGGAAAACAACTACAGGTAATAGTAACATTCTAAACACTCTCTTTCTGGATTTTTGGATATAAGAAATACTAAAACAACAACACTTCTTTTCTCATTGTGGGTTGTACTGCAATTATGAAAAGAAGTGTTGTTGTTTTATATACCCCAATATTTTTCTAGATGCTGGGGTAAAGATATCACTAGCCAAACTAGTGAGTCTGCTCACAGTTTTGTTGCTCTAAGCGTTCTCTCCATGCAGGTTGAAGTATTGACAGAATATCTTCAAAAGGCACAAATACACGGATCTGACCTACAGCATATGGAGCTACTTCATATGGGTTGTATAAAAATTGAATGCCCGTAGAAGTCGCAAACCAGTTTTCACTATAGGGTAGATTGTTCTCAAAAAGAATTTCATTCAATGGTTTTTTCCCGAGGTGATACTGTTTTCTAAAGTTTTTTTCAACTGCATGTTGTAATGCAATAGAGTCTAGCTGAAGGATATCGTGTAATTTCAGTTTTTTCATCTCTCTAAGGTCATAACAATACTGGGTACTGAAGTAATTCCCATGAGCACCGCCTTCATAAGTGTATTGAAATGCCTCCAGGGCAAGAATGCCACAATCATTGTATAAAATGGATACTTGATCATAACTGGAAAAATTATAAAAGCTGGCAGGTATATCTGAAGAATCAGATGCATCAGGCAATACAGAGCGCCAACCCTCAAAAAACTGTTGATGTAATGTTTGCACGCCTGTAAAGACATCTGGCTGATTGGAAAGGGTATCTAATGTTAGTACACTGTGCAACCAGTCTTGTATAGATTGGTTAGGAGAAACAGGCAAAGGGAAAGAGTGTTCTGCAGTGGCATTTATACAGGTAGTATCATGGAAACATTGTTGTTGAGAATCTTTAAGAGAGTAATAGGCAAATTGTATAGTACCAACCGGATAGCTTTCCTGAAGCTGGAGGGCAACACTATCTTTTCCTGAGATATACCAGGCTTTCCAGTCAAGAGTATGTAATATGAAAATATCATTACCAGAAGTGCCTATCTCAAAAGTTAATGTAGTAGGGTGGTTTTCCTCTGTATAGGGTTGCAAAAGTTGCCATATATTTTTTACCGGGATAAAAAGGTTAGAGCCTCGATAAGAATTTCCGTCAAAAGATAGATTTACAACCACCTTTTTGCCGTCCCATGTGCCTTCAAGACGTTTGTAAAATCCCGTATCTGGTAGGACTGTTACCACATTGTCCTGTGTCTGTTGTGTAGCTGTATCTGTACAAGCCATACCGATTACACACAGTAGCCAAAAGGATAAGAAGATTCGGGTCATGGGAAAACAATTTGGGAGATTCTAAGTTACGGTGAGGATGCAAGAAAATATAACTCTTTTGCAAGCAAATTTTGGGTAAATATTCTTCACAAAAAAGGGATGGTATATATCCATCCCCCTGATTTAAAAAAATTTGAAAGAATTATTCACCGTTATCGATATTAAAACTTTCAGACTCTTCTATAATAGATTTGAGATCCTTGTCTTTTTTCGTGGGGAAAGTAAAACTAAAAGTAAACCCAAGATCAAGTTGTTTACTTAGACGCTGATTAAAGAGAGCAAACAGTCCGTTGGTGGCAACTCCAAAGTCAAAATTTCGTGCACGAACACCAAAGTTGGCACCAATATCATGGATGTTTCTAAAGTTATTATAATTACCACCTACTGAGAGCCAGTTAAAAATATTGTACTGATAGTACAGTGCAATAATGGGAGAGCTGTTGGCATTATACTTATTGGCAAATCCCTGAATATAACTTATACCCACATTGTGTTTGAAATAATTATAGCCATTGTTATCTGTTCTTTGTAGTAAGCCATAGTTTGCATTCAGCGTGAGTTTGCTCCCGATACTAGTGGAAAAAGACTGGTTTTTTGAGCGTATATCCATTTCTTTTATAGGGTCGGCAAACTGACTCTCTGGCGGATCCTGACTGTTAATGGTTACATCATATCCTTCGCTTCTTATAGATGTCTGGGTAGAACGAAATATCCATCCGGAGTGTTCTTTAAAACGAATAAAGCCATTATCAATGCTGGCGATACTAACAGTAATGTTTTTATATTCAGCAGTTACACCTAAGTCAAATGCAAATCCACGTCCCATAGCTTTCATAAAATCATCGCTGGTTTGTACTTCGCCACCATTAATTACCTCACTAAAGTTTGCTACGCCACCAGAATAACCTTCAATTACACCTTCCGCTTCAATGTATTCACCCATTTCTTCAGTATAAAAAGAGAGAGAAGTGTTTTTGGTGTACACAGCGGCATTTCCTAACAAATAGCGAAGTCGTACAGCAGGGGTGATTTTAAATTCATTGACCATAAATGATTTACTGGCAGCCACTCCAAAATCTGTATAACTAATAGCACTGACATCGGGCATTAATTCGATCGACTGGCCTGCAAATTGTTTATTACCTCCATAGATGAGTTTGAAAAGCTGATCATTAAAGGTGATATTAGTACTAAAGTGCTGGCGAAGAGAAATGCCTATATGAATATTGTCCTTAGGTTTACCTACACGAAAACTGGCATTTAGGAGTGTTAAATCAAAATTTGCAAGGATAGAATTATTTTTCTTCAGGTTCCCCATCATTTCATGAATGGGTCGAAAATCCATATCATCTTTCGAGCGTTCCTTTGCATAACTAAGAATTGTATGTGCGGATACGAAATTGTTTGCCACTTTGAAATTGCCCGATAAAAAATTTACCTGAAGGCCCTGCACATTTCTTAAATAAGAGGGGTTTAAGAAAACAGCATTCGCATTCAGCATGGCATTAGGGGCTAAACTATGAATATTGGCTTGTGCAAACGTAAGTTGTGACGCAGCACAAAGCAATAACGTAAGAGTATATGTTTTTGGGGTAAAGAGCCTCATGGTTATTTGATTTTTAAATACGTTGTATAAAGAGGGGTTATCAGTAAGGAATTAGAAAAGAGACGGATTCACCGGAAATTTCACATCACTGATTACTTTGTAAAACAACTTTTGTTCATTAGTAATGGTCACATTTTGTGATGCCGTAGAATAAGAATCAAACTGAAGCATGTTAACCATTTTAGTTGCTTTTTTAATGTTTTCCAGCCTGTATTTAGGTATAAAAGTTTCGAAGCTACTTTTTTGAGGAGTATAGCTACCAGGTCCATTATAAGTAGCAGCTACAATGCTGGCATGTGGGGTAAATACAGAGTCAAGAACTTGAAATGCATCGTCTATGAAGTAAATCTGAGAAGTCAGGTTTATGGGAAGCTCATTTTCCCCTTTAAAATAGATAGTAGCACGTACCATGCTATCATCGATACGTTCGTCGTATTCATTATAGCTAATGCTTTGTCCGTCAAAATCAGAAGTGTCAGCTACCACATATACCTGATTAGCAGCTACAGTTACGGAGCGAACAGATAATTGTTCAATCAGACAATTAAATTCTAAACTTCCTGCTAATACCTGATTCTCATATGCTCCGATGGTAATATTTTCGAAAAAGAAAACCAGATCTTTTCCGATTTCACGGCCAGTTAGATCTAAATGAAATTCTTCACTAGAGCCATTACCGATGTCATTGGAAAAAGTCATGGTAAAAAATGGGTCTGGAGACACATTGCTTTTAATATAAAAAGAAGTACCTGCCTTAATGGTTATAGGAAAATTATTAGTTATTCTAAATCGTATAATACAAGTATCCAATTCAATAGAATGAATCAGGTCGTTGGTTTCAATAGGGAATGGACCTATATTAGTGAATGTTAAAGGGATAGGACTTGAGGAGGGTTCTGTAGAACTTAATCCTAGATCCTCTGCAGTAACTCCAAAACCAAATTCTTTGTCTTTTAAGGTTGTGAGAGTGAGGGTAGAAATATTGCTTTTTACTAATGGGAGCAACCATTCACTAGATAGGGGTGTGTTTTCATACTTTTTCTTAGAACATGATGTATTCAGGTTTACTAAGATAAGTAAAAATGACAATACAATAAAGTGCTTTCTCATGTTTGGGATAATTTGCGATAAAGGTATAATATAGGATAGAGTTTACAAATGTTTTCAATTAATTTTTGTTGTATAAATGCATTTTCAGTGAGAGTCTATACAGCAACAAACTAGATTCTTTATTTTTTAATCAGTTATTTGCTTAGTGTAATTTTTTTAGATAATATTTACAATAAATGTTTTTTTAATAAATAACATCTTTTGAATGAGCATGAATATCTACCATTTAATAACTAATTTTTCTTTGTGAAAATGGATGAAGATGTGTAAATCAATTTCTTCTGAAAATTTAGAGATGCTAAAAAACTTGCCTGGAAAATATTGTTTAATTAAATAAGGACATCTAGCCCCAAAACCAGTACAGTAGCGAAATATACCAGAAATCTAAATCGGATAGGCAGATTATTTTTCGTGTTTCTCCATCAGGAATCGGCTAACTTTTGTATTTTGAGGGATTCAAAGAGATTATCTTTGCATTTTACAAATATTCTATAGTATAAACTTATGATGACGCAGGAAAATCTGACTTTGTCTGGAAATCGTCTTTCCTTTGAAGAATTTCGTAAAGAGGTACTAGATGATTATCGGTTAGCAATTGCCAGTAGGGAAGCAAGCCTAATTGGTCGCAGAGAAGTATTAACAGGCAAGGCTAAATTTGGAATTTTTGGTGATGGAAAAGAGCTAGCTCAGCTTGCCGTAGCTAAATGTATGCAACCCGGTGATATCCGTTCGGGATACTATCGTGACCAGACACTGATGTTTGCTACAGGAATGAGTGATATCGAAAAGTTTTTTGCCCAATTATATGCCAATCCTGATCTGTCTTGTGAACCAGCTACTGGTGGACGCATGATGAACGGTCACTATGGTACTCGTTGGCTAGATGAGGATGGATCATGGAAAGATTTGACTTTAGCTCCACAATCTTCTAGTGATATATCACCAACTGCCGGACAAATGGTAAGGGCATTAGGTCTCGCGTTTGCTTCTCGCTGTTATAGACAAGTACCTGCTCTGGCAAAAGGTTTTGAAAAGTTCTCTAAAAAAGGAAATGAAGTAGTTTTTTGTACTATAGGAGATGCTTCTACCTCAGAAGGTCTGTTTTGGGAAACCATCAACGCAGCGGGAGTGCTTCAAGTGCCATTGGCTGTATTTATTTGGGATGATGGCTATGGGATCTCCGTTCCTAGAAAATATCAGACAACCAAAAACTCTATTTCTGAGGCATTGGCAGGCATGCAGTATGATAGTGCCAAAGGTGGGTTGCATATATATACCGCAAAGGGATGGGATTACCCCGGACTTATGCAAACTATTCAGCAGGGAGTTGCGAAAGTGAGAGATACCCACATCCCTGCAATATTCCATATCCAGGAAGTTACCCAACCACAAGGACACTCTACTTCTGGTTCCCATGAACGTTATAAAAGCAAAGAAAGATTGCAATGGGAAGCTGAGTATGATTGTATTGTGAAAATGAGAGAATTTCTTCTTACCAACGAAATTGCTACAGAAGATGAGCTAAAGCAAATTGAGGAAGAAGCTAAACAGGAAGCACGGGAAGCCAGAAAAACTGCTTGGGAAAAATTTATACAACCTATTCAGCAACAAGTGCAAACTACCGTACAGCTTTGCAACCAGGTAGTAATGGAAGGTGGTGAGAATGCAACGCAAATAGCAAGTATCGTACAACAATTAGCGAGTATACGCGAACCCATCCGGAAAGATGTGATGCAAACCCTGCATCAGGTACTTTTCCTTGCTGGAAAAAATAGTGAAGCTGCTAAAGCAGTAAAAAATTATTACGAAAACTTAAAAAGTGAAAACCAAGACAAATTCAATTCCCACCTATACTCTGAATCTAAACAAGCGGTACTGAATGTAAAAGAAGTATCCCCGATCATGGGTAATGAGGTATTGAATGGTTACGAAATATTAAATCGTTACTTCGACCAATTATTTGCTAAAAATCCGGCTGTTTTTGCTTTTGGAGAAGATTTGGGCAAAATCGGCGATGTAAACCAAGGCTTTGCGGGACTACAGGAAAAATATGGCGAAGGCCGAATCTTTGATACAGGAATTCGTGAAGCAACTATCATCGGTCAGGGTATCGGAATGGCTATGAGAGGATTAAGGCCTATCGCTGAAATCCAATATCTAGACTATCTGCTGTATGGATTACAACCTCTGAGCGATGATGTAGCAACTATGCTCTATCGCACTAAGGGAGGACAAAAATGTCCGCTTATCGTACGTACAAGAGGTCATAGACTGGAAGGTATATGGCATAGCGGATCTCCTATCGGAATGATCCTCAATAGCATCCGTGGTATGCATCTTTGTGTACCTAGAAATATGACTCAGGCAGCTGGTATGTATAATACCCTATTACAAAGCGATGAACCCGGTATAGTTATTGAATGTCTCAACGGTTATCGCTTGAAAGAACAGGTTCCAGTTAATCTCGATACTTATACAGTGCCTTTTGGTGTACCTGAAGTGATTAGGGAAGGAACAGATATCACTCTGGTCTCTTATGGTTCCACATTAAGAGTTATTGAAGAGTCAATAAGAAAATATTTGGAACCATCTGGTATTTCTTGTGAAGTGATAGATGTAAGAACCTTACTACCTTTTGATATTAACCATATTATTCTGGAATCGCTGAAAAAAACCAATCGCATACTATTTATAGATGAAGACGTGCCCGGTGGCGCTTCAGCATATATGTTCCAGCAGGTTATGGAAAAACAGGGTGGTTACAGATGGCTTGATGTGGCACCAAGAACGCTTACTGCAAAACCTCATAGGCCTGCCTATGCAACAGATGGTGATTATTTCTCAAAACCTAATGCAGAAGATATAGCTGAAGTCATAGAAGCTATGATGGCTGAATAAGCAAAACCCATGTTATGATGAAACATTTTGCATTTACGTTAGGATTAATGCTCCTTATTACTACTAGTGTGTTTGCACAAGCACCTTCTGGAAATAGAATAGATTATAAACAAAAAGGAGCACCCATACCTCCCTTTAAGATCGATAAATCTTATGGCGGAACTTTCACTAATTATAATCTGGTCAAAGGAAAACCAGTGATGATTATGATCTTTAGTCCGCAATGTGAGCATTGTGCATATGTGATTGATTCATTAAAAAAATATGCAGACCAGTTTAAGGTTACGCAGTTTGTTGCTTTGGCTGAGGAACGACATAAGGAACATATGATCCCCTTTATGCAGCGGACTAAAATGCCTGCTTATCCTTTGTTCAAGAATACTGGTACCAATAAAGGAGAATTTATTGCAGCGGTGTACACACAAAAAATTTTACCACAAATCATTGTTTATGATGCCGACCATAAAATGGTTCAAATCTTTGACGATAATTTCTCCTTTGATTCTTTAAAACCATACATCAAATAACTCCATACACATTATAACCAGCTTCGTAATATGATCCTTTCAGATAAGCGCATCTTAGAAGAAATGCAAAAAGGCACTATCGTTATAGAGCCTTTTCAGCGAGAAGCCTTAGGGAGTAACAGCTATGATGTGCATTTGGGTAANATTCTAGCTACCTATAAAGAACACATCTTGGATGCTAGAAAACACAATACCATTGAGTATTTTGAAATCCCTGATGAAGGTTTTGTGTTATACCCACATATTTTCTATTTAGGAGTGACAAAAGAATACACGGAAACGCATGCACATGTACCTTTTCTGGAAGGAAAATCAAGTACAGGAAGACTGGGTATTGATATTCACGCAACTGCTGGGAAGGGAGATGTGGGTTTTTGTGGAAACTGGACTTTAGAGATTTCTGTGAAACAGCCCGTTAAAATTTATAAGAATATGCCTATCGGGCAGTTAATCTATTTCCCTGTGGAAGGAGATATTCTGACTCCCTATAATCAGAAGGCAAATGCCAAATACAGCGACCAACCCAATCGTCCTGTTGAGAGTATGATGTGGAAGAATAGATTTTAAGTCTTGCGTACGTTATAAATTCTTTTTTATGGCTTTGGTTGTATGTGTGTATGCATACTAATCAAAGCTTATTCTTTTTAATAATTATTAACCTGATCTGGATCGCTCGGTGAACCTTTTTTGTAGGAGGCCAACAGTAAAAAGCATTGTTCGCTCCGCTCACTGTTTTTTTTTCCCTTCTCCTCGCTCAAGTAAGTTTGGTATGTGATTACCTCGCTTCGCTCGGTGAACCTTTTTTGTAGGAGGCCAACAGTAAAAAGCATTGTTCGCTCCGCTCACTGTTTTTTTTCCTTCTCCTCGCTCAAACAAGTTTGGCTCGGATAGGGAAAAAAATAACTCTTGCTACGCAAGAGCTTTTTATTGTTGTCGGGATGACTGGATTCGAACCAGCGGCCTCTTCGTCCCGAACGAAGCGCGCTACCGGGCTGCGCTACATCCCGAATACGATGTAAGCAACTATGAGTTAATCCAATAGTTAGACTTTATGAGTAAAAAAATCTTCTGCAAAAGTAAAATTTGTCGAGAACATTCTATCTAGTCTACCATATATATACGCTATAGGAATTCAACTTAGAGAAATACTCTATGCAGGCCATACTCGCTCAAACAAGTTTGTTATGTGATTACCTCGCTTCGCTCGGTGAACCTTTTTGGAGGAGGTCAACAGTAAAAAGCATTGTTCGCTCCGCTCACTGTTTTTTTATGTCCCTTCTCCTCGCTCAAACAAGTTTGGCTCGGGTAGGGACATAAAAAAACTCTTGCTTTCGCAAGAGCTTTTTTACTGTTGTCGGGACGACTGGATTCGAACCAGCGACCCCTTGCACCCCATGCAAGTGCGCTACCGGGCTGCGCTACGTCCCGAACCGATATTGTACTGAATAACTAGTGTTTTCAGGGCAGCAAAGATATTACTTAATTGGTTTGTGGCAAGCAGAATTTTTAAGAAATGTCTGAAGTAATGAGCTTTAAAAATTCAGAACGTGTTTCATTGGCCTGAAATTGTCCACTGAAAGCAGATGTGGTAGTTACACTGTTTTGCTTCGATACACCACGCATCATCATACAAAGATGTTTGGCTTCAATTACAACCGCTACGCCAAGAGGGTTCAGCGTTTCCTGAATCACATTTAAAATCTGGTGAGTCATTCTTTCCTGTACCTGCAAACGACGAGCAAAGCAATCTACAACTCTGGCAATTTTGCTTAAGCCGGTAATCCATCCATTGGGAATATAAGCAATATGTGCTTTCCCAAAAAAAGGTAACATATGATGCTCACACATGGAGTATAGCTCAATGTCTTTTACAATCACCATCTCACTGTATGATTCTTTAAAACGTGCTTCATTCAATATTTCACGCGCATCAATAGTATATCCATGAGTTAAAAATTGCATGGCTTCAGCTACACGCTCAGGAGTTTTCAACAAACCTTCACGTTGGGTATCTTCATCTAAAAGCGTAATAATCTCTTCATAACATTTTGCTAATGCTATGGTCTTTTCGGGAGTGAATATTTCTTCTTTAGTGTATGACAAAATATAAGTGTTTATTGTACTTAACCATAATATTCTACATAGATTCTAGGGGTTTCATAAAGCTTGATAGCATGTAACTGGGCGCCATTCTGAATTATATGCGGTTCTAACTCATTCCAGATACCAATTGCAAAATTTTCTGCACTTGTAAATTTTCCCTTCATAAAGGGTACATCTAAATTTAAGTTTTTATGATCAACCTGTTCTACAATTATATCCCGGATTAATTGCCCTAAGGTTTTAGCATTAAAAATAAAACCAGTCTCATCACTCGGAATTCCTTTAATAGTTACATGTAATTCATAATTATGCCCGTGCCAGTTTAAATTGGCACATTTCCCAAATACTTCCTGGTTTTTTTCTTCAGACCAATTTGGGTTGAACAGGCTATGCGCAGCATTAAAATGCTCAATCCGCGTCAAATATACCATAGCATTGCTTTACTTTGCAAAAGTACCGTTGTGAAACCGTTTTGCAAAAAGCTAATTTATCTTGCCTATGAATATCCTCTTAATTGCGGCTACTCCTGCAGAGTTGGAGGACTTTTTACCACTATCTCCCCCAGCCTATTTGCAAACAGCTAATTGCCTGCTTCATGGGCATCAGTGGACGATGGCCTGCACTGGAGTAGGAGTTGCGGCTACAACGTATGCATTGACATGTTTATTGCAAAAAAACTCATATGACTTTGTTTTGCAACTAGGTATATGTGGTAGTTTTGATAAATCTATAGCCATAGGAGAGGTTGTACATATTACTCACGAACAATTTGGAGATTTGGGAGCAGAAGATAATTATCAATTTCTGGATCTTTTTGAGCTGGGTTTAGCATCGGGTGATGATTTTCCATTTACCAGAGGAAAATTAGTAACTCCTCATTCTCCTTTGCATGATAAATTACTATTACCCTCTGTCTCTGGCATAACTGTACATGCGGGATCAGGTAATGAATACACTATTGAGCTTCGCGCAGAAAAATATAAGTGTCAGGTAGAAAGCATGGAAGGTGCAGCTATGCATTTTGTGGCTTTACAGGAAAAAATTCCGTTTGCACAGGTACGTGCGATCTCCAATTATATTGAAAAAAGGAATAGGGATAATTGGGATATTCCAGCGGCTATGAAAGCACTCCGAAATTGGTTTCTGGGATTTCAGGAAAGAATAAAAATTTAACTTAACTACATCCAAAATAACGGATTGCTGCTGCTCCTACCGTTAACCATAGGATACCCTTGATCAGGAAAAATAAAAATCCAGCCACCCCAAAACGCTTCACCCATTTCATAATACCCTTTTTCTTGCTATCGTCATGCTTAGGGGTATTGGTAAGATCGTTACGATTTATATCTTCACAACAAGGCTTCATTTCTCAGAATTTTCTACAGATTTCTTTTCTATAAACCTGCAAAATACACCTTATCTCTTGCAATAATCAGCAGAGCACCATAAGTAGACAATTCTATGACAATTCCATCATGAATATCCGACCATATCTCTACGCATTGTAAGCTGTATCTTTGAGATGCTATTATGAATAAAACTTCTGTTTTTCTTTCGATAGCCAGTGTCGTAGCCTGGCTCTCCTGTGCTCCTGTGTTGATGTTTGCTCAGGATTCGGAATCCAGCACTGTATCCATCTATCCTCAGGATTACTTTAGAAATCCCCTGAATATACCCATAACATTAGCTGGTAATTTCGGAGAATGTCGCCCAAATCATTATCATAGTGGACTAGATATTAAAACAGAGGGACGCGAAAATTTGCCGGTATTTGCAGCAGCATCAGGTTATGTATCTCGGATAAGAATCAGTGCTTCAGGTTTTGGAAATGCATTATACATTACTCATCCTGATGGGTTTACAACTTTATATGCGCATTTAAACAATTTCGCTCCGGCTATTCAGAAATACACAAAAGACAAACAGTACGAACTAGAAACATGGGCAGTAGATCTGATATTATATGAAAATCAATTTCCTGTAGAAAAAGGAGATCAAATTGCTTGGTCTGGAAATACAGGTTCTTCAGCAGGCCCCCATCTACATTTTGAAATTCGAGAAACAAGTACTGAACACCCACTAAATCCACAATTGTTTGGATTTAAGATTCAGGATACGAAAGCTCCGGTTCCTTTACACCTTGCGCTATATAATGCTGAAAAAAGCCTGTATGAGCATACTCCGATGATTATTCCCTTGAAAGGAAAACAACAAACATATAGATTACAGGATACATTGATGTTGCCCTATAATAAACTGGGCATGTCTGTTCATGTCAACGACTTCATGGACGGCAGTCAGAATACGCTGAATTTTTATACAGCATCCTGGTATATAGATGGAATACTACAGGGTAAGATTACTCTTGATGATATTGGTTATGAAGAAACGAGATATTTACATGCCTACGTTGACTATGCGCTACGGCAAAAAAGAAAGGAATGGTTTCAATGTATGTTTCAACTCCCAGGAAACCAATTAAATAGTATATACAGCCATTTGAATGCAGATAGAGGTTATTTATCAGTAAGTATAGGAGAACCGGCCAATGCTACCATTGTTTTAAAAGATGCAGCGGGCAATGCTACTGAAATCAACTTTACATTTATCCTAACCGGAGATACCAGTACTACTGCAGCTTGTTCGGTTCCTTTTGCTTATAATAAACCAAATACATTCGAACATCCTAATGTAAGATTTCGGCTTTCTGAAAATGATCTGTACGATAATATTTGTTTTCAATTTGCAGAGAAGCCCCGAAAGGATGCTTTTTCTATGGAATATCAACTCCATACCGCTCATGTGCCAATACATGGTTATTTTGAGTTGCAAATTAAACCAGATAAGCCTGTACCCTTTGCACTTAGAGACAAAATAGTCTTAGTGTATCAAGAAGATGAAAAAAATATTAAGAAATCTGCTCAGGCAGCCAGGTTTCAAGATGGATGGTATCAGGCTCGTGTGAGAAATTTTGGAAGATACTATCTGCTTGCAGATACAATAGCACCTGTAATTACTCCAGCCTTTACCCAAAATGCACAGCTAGCTCAGGTGGGTAAACTACAATTAACGGTAAAAGATAACTTGACTAGTGTAGCTTCTTTTCGTGCTGAATTAAATGGTAAGTGGGTATGCTTTGTGCAACGTGGAAATACCTACATTTATACTTTTGATGAACATTGCCCGAAAGGAAAAAATACTTTAAAAATAACAGTCGCCGACGAAAACAATAATACGAATATAAAAACCTATACATTTTACCGATGAAACTAAAAGAAAACATGCCAGCACCTGATTTTAGCTTAAGCGATCAGGATGGCAATCTGGTATCCCTAGCTGATTTTAAAGGGAAAAAACTGGCTTTATATTTTTACCCAAAAGATGATACTCCTGGTTGTACCGAGCAGGCGTGTAATCTTAGAGATAATATTGCCTTATTGCGTAAGAAGGGAATTACGGTGATTGGCGTCAGTGCAGATTCTGCCAGAAAGCATAAGAACTTTGAAAAAAAATATGCACTCCCTTTCCCTTTACTTGCTGATACAGATAAGAAAATGGTTGTTGATTACGAAGTGTGGGGAGAGAAAAAAATGTTTGGACGAGCCTATATGGGTATTCACAGAACAACTTTTTTGATAAACGAAAATGGGATAATCGATCATATTCTTACAGAGGTAGATACGGCAGATCATGCGCAACAGATTCTGGATACCTGGGGAGTCTAAAACCTGAATATGCCAAAAGTTATTTCGCTAATCCGGGAGTATTTCCGTACGCAGTTTCATAAAGGGTATTTTCTTTCCATTTTTGTATTTACAGCTATTCTGGTATTCATTGAATACAATTGGAATATTGAAGAAACCTATATTGATCTCGAACCCAAAAGCCATCTCCGGCTTATCCGGTATATCTCCATGTACTTACTGGCATTTGGGGGAGCATATTTTTTATTAATACTTGATCCCAGACACAGAAAGTTACTTAAAAAACCTGCCTTGTGGGGAATGATATTGTTGAGTGTGGTATTGTTTTCTGTCCGTACATGGTATCATCATTACGAAGAAATATATAAACAACTGTTGAGCCCATCGTATTGGGTTTATGCAAGAAAGTGTATAACGAATTTACAAGGGCTATTATTTTTATTTTTCCCATTGCTGGTCTATTGGTATTGGGCAGATAGAAAACAACAAGCAATTTATGGATTCTATCATAAGGGAGTTTCATTGAAACCTTATTTCCTGATGTTGCTTATTATGCTTCCGGCAATTGTTGCTGCGAGCACCCAGTCAGATTTTTTAGAAACATATCCTCGTTTGTTTCATTTGCATCTGCCAAAAAATGGTGATTATAATTTGGGGTTGAAATTATTCTATGAGATCTGTTATGCCATAGATTTTGTTACTACTGAATTCTTTTTTAGAGGCTTTCTCATACTGGCCATAGCCAGAGTGGCAGGACCACAGGTTATTCTTCCTATGTGTGTTTTTTATGTAGTCATACATTTTGGAAAGCCATTGGGAGAAACCATTAGCTCTTTTTTCGGAGGGTGGTTGCTGGGTATTTTAGCCTACCAAACTAAATCAATCTATGGTGGTGTAATTGTGCATTTAGGCATTGCATTGATGATGGAGGTTGTGGCCTACGTGGCGCATGTTTTAAAATAGTCTTAAAAATCTTGCTAAACTGTGGGATATTCATGCAATTATCTAATTTGGCAAAAAAAATCGTAAGCCCTATGAAGAAAACTTTCAGTGTACTCTTTCTTGTTTTATTACTTCCCAAGGTATATGCACAACAATGGGATACCCTGAAAAGAAAAGATTCAGATAACAGGGAATTTGTCCAAATTCGTAAGAATGCAAATGTGTTTAAGGAAGGCTATTATCAAAATGGAAAAGAAGACGGCGTTTGGATTCAGTATTGGGACAATGGGTATCCGCAGGTAATCACTACCCTAAAAAATGGAATACAAGAAGGAACTAAAGTTTATTTTAATGCGAATGGGACAGTCGAAGTAGTGGAACATTATCTCAACGGACTTTTAGAAGGCCCCAAAAGAACGTATAGAACGGGTACTAATTTTTTAACTGAAGAAATTTATTTTTCAGAAGGGAAAAAACATGGTAGTTACAATCTAAGATATCCATCAGGTAAACCCCAAGAAACAAGTAACTATAACATGGATCTGCGAGATGGTAAAACGATTTGGTATTATGAAGATGGCGAAAAGGCAGTAGAATATACTTATAAAGCAGGCATTATTGATGGAGAAGCTGTCATTTATCATAAAAATGGAAAGGCAAGTCAGGTAGGAAAATATGTAAATAATGAGCAAGAAGGCCTATGGCGAGAATACCATGAAAATGGCAACCTGAAGGCAGAAGGAAAATATGTAAAAGGAAAAAAAGACGGTAACTGGAAAGAATATGATGAGCAGGGAAAACTAATCCATACCGTACGATATAAAAACGGTGAAAAACAATAAATCATGACGCAAACGGTTTTGGTGATTGATGATGAACAGGCCATTCGTAAATCATTACGAGAGATATTAAGTTTCGAGGGTATTCAAGTAGAAGAAGCTGCCGATGGCATGGAAGGCATCAAAAAAATTGAATCACAAAATTTCGACTGTATTCTTTGTGATATCAAAATGCCTAAAATGGATGGCTTGGAGGTACTGGAAAAAGCTAAACAAATAAAGCCGGATATTCCCTTTATTGTGATTAGCGGACATGGTACTATCGAAACAGCAGTGGATGCGGTAAAGAAAGGTGCCTATGACTATATTTCCAAACCTCCAGATCTTAATCGACTTTTGATCACCCTGCGAAATGCTATGGATAAGAAAAATCTGGTGGTAGAAACGCAAAGATTAAGAAAGCAAGTAAGTAAGAGCAACCAGATGATAGGGAACTCTAAAGAGTTAGATGCCATCCGGGATACAATTCGTAAAGTAGCTCCTACAGACGCAAGGGTGCTGATTACAGGGGAAAATGGAGCAGGGAAAGAACTCGTAGCACGTAGTATTCATGAGCAAAGTCATCGCAGCCATTTGCCCATGATCGAAGTGAACTGTGCTGCCATACCTTCTGAACTTATTGAAAGTGAACTTTTCGGCCATGAAAAAGGATCTTTTACCTCTGCTATCAAACAAAGAATAGGAAAGTTTGAACAGGCCAACGGAGGCACTATTTTCCTTGATGAAATAGGTGATATGAGCTTAGATGCTCAGGCAAAAGTATTACGTGTACTTCAGGAAGGGAAGATAACTCGTGTAGGGGGTGATAAAGAAATAAAAGTTGATGTGCGCGTACTGGCCGCAACGAATAAAAATCTGTTAGAAGAGGTGGAGGCTAAACGTTTCCGGTTGGATTTGTATCATCGACTAGGTGTGGTACTGATTCATGTACCGTCTTTAAACCAGAGAACAGATGATATACCCGAATTAGTTGCGTATTTTCTGAAACAAATCAGTGAGGAATACAAGCAACCCGAAAAGGAAATCGAAAAAGATGCTGTAAAGCTATTACAGCAATATAAATGGACAGGTAATATTCGGGAGCTTAGAAATGTAGTAGAAAGACTTATTATACTCTCTGATAGTAAAATAACCAAGAAAGATGTAGAGAAATATATTCTCTAAATATGCAGTCTCATGCTCTTTTGCCATGATTTACAATGAGGACTGCCATCATCATAATGGGTGCTGCAAATACAAAGCAGCACCCATTGCGCATAGTCCATCACAAATAAGTTATTTTCCTAGGCTAAATCTCTTAATGGGAAAGTGGAAGCAACCACAATTCTGCCATTTTGTTCAGTTACGGTTACACATTCCTTGTCTTTATCGTGTTCCATAAATAGTACCCAGTTTTCTTTTGCGGCTTCAGGGAGGATCCTTCTTTTTTCATTTAAGGTATCCAATGGTCGCATATCATATGCCATTACCCAAGGCATGGATACATGCGCTGCGCTTGGTATTAAATCAGCACAATAAAGCACCGTGCGTCCGTGATAATTAATTTGCGGCAACATCATAGAGTCTGTATGACCCTGAGTAATGCGTATTTTGATGTCGGGTATCCACTCTTCTCCATCTTTTAGTGTGAGGAGTTTTAGTTTGCCTGAACTTTCCATAGGCAAAATATTCTCTTTTAAAAAAGAAGCCTTTTCTCTTTCATTGGGCGTTATAGCAGCTTCCCAATGATGGGCGTGAGACCAAAATGTTGCATTGGGAAATGCAGGTATCAGCGCATCTCCGTCTCTAACAATAGCACCACCGCAATGATCAAAATGCAGATGCGTTAGGAATACATCCGTGATATCTGCTTCAGAAAGGCTTAATGCAGCTAATCCGCGGGAAATAGAATCTTCCCCATGCGGATAGTAATGGCCAAAGAATTTGGCATCCTGCTTATCTCCCATTCCGGTATCAATCAGTATTTTTCGGTCTCCATGAATAACTAACATACATCGCATAGCCCAACTGCACATATTATGTTCATCAGCAGGATTGGCTTTCTGCCACATAGATTTTGGCACTACACCGTGCATCGCTCCTCCATCCAATTTAAAATATCCGGCATTAATACTATAAAGTTTCATATGCTATTGAATAGTTAAGGGTATTTCTTCCTTTTTTGCTTTTTGCATAGCAAGATACAAAACCAAAGCGCCTCCCACAAAAAAAGCAATAAGGATTACAATACTGTTTCGCATAGATCCCGTAAACTCTTCGATAAATCCAAAAGAAAACATACCAATCACTATCGCGATTTTCTCAGTGACATCGTAAAAACTAAAAAATGAGGTAGTGTCCTTTGTCTCGGGCATTAATCGAGCATAGGTAGCACGACTTAAAGACTGTATGCCACCCATCACTAAACCCACTAAGGCTGCCAATATATAAAACTCTATATCTGTAGTGGTAAAATAAGCTGCAATGCAAACAGCTATCCAGATAAACACCACAAAAAACAGAACCTTTAAATTTCCATACCTGGATGCTGCTCTTGCCATGATATATGCACCTAATATGGCTACTAATTGGATGATCAGAATGGTAGTTATAAGCTCTGACATACCCAGTGGGCTTCCATCTGCTTTATATATCTCACTACTTCCAAATATAGCTGCAGCAAGCATTACTGTTTGTACTCCCATACTATACAGAAAAAATGCAGCCAGATACCATCTTAAAGTTTTCATCCCTTGTATCTGGTGCCAAACTTTCTTGAGCTCTATAAAACCATTTGTCAGCAAGCTGTAGGCTGGACGCTCTGCGGCAGGTGTGCTTTTAGGTAAGCGAGAAAAAGAAAACTGCCCGAAGGCAAACCACCATATACCTACTGCTAAAAAGGATAAGCGCACAGGTAGACTCTTGTCTTCAAAAAAAGAATCGTTTAATATGGCAATAAGGCATATGATCTGCAATAATACACTGCCAATGTAGCCATAAGCAAAACCTTTAGCACTCACCTTGTTTTGTTCTTCATCAGTAGCAATTTCAGGTAGATAAGCATTATAAAATACAATACTTCCGCAATAGCCTATGGCAGCAAGAATGGAACACAATAAACCCCATCCGATGGATGCTGATGTAAAAAAGAATAACCCACAACAAGCTATGGAGCCTAGGATACAAAAAAACTGCATAAATCGTTTCTTATTGCCTGTATAGTCGGCTATAGATGAAAGTATTGGTGCTGTAAGTACAATTAACAGGTATGCCAAAGCCATTGCATAATCAAATAATGCCCCATTTTTGAATGAATAACCCAAAAGCTCTACCGTATTATTAGTTACTTCTCCGGCTTCATTGCGAGTGGTAGTCACGGCCATATAATAGGCCGGAAAAATGGTTGAAGTAATTACTAGGTTATATGCGCTGTTTGCCCAATCATAAAATGCCCAACCGGTTTGCATTTTCTTTCGGGCCTGTGGAGAATATATCATAGCGACTAAAGTATATTTTTAACAACAAAAAGTAAAATATGTAAGTAGGGAAGTAAATCGTTTGAGTGATAAGGAATGGGTTTTTTATGTTTTATCTTTTGAATTTGGTGAAAGAATGTTATAACCGAAACCTATGTTTATCAGAGGATTGTTTTTGTTCTGGGATTGAATTTTTTGAGCTTTCACACACAAATTTCTAAGAAGGATAAACTTGATAAATCACACAATTTCGGGAGATGAAATTCAGGAGTACAGTGAGTAACAGGATTCTGCTAATTCTCTCAGAAATAACAAAAATCTTTGCGACCTTCGTAAAACAGTGCAAAATCCGATATAAGACACAATGAAGCAATTAGACCGAACTCAGGCACCAGAGATTCATGATGCGATTAGTTTTACTTATCAGCTTCCTCCGATTCAAAAACACATTTGTGATAATAATATTCCCATCTATTGGTTAGATGCTGGTGTGCAGGAGGTAGTAGAAATAAACTGGGTGTTTCCCGCCGGCGTATGGTATGAAACAAAGCCTATGTTGTCGCAAGCGGTTGCTGCATTACTCAAGTCAGGAACCATTCAGCATACGGCAAATGAAATTAATGAAGCACTAGAGTTTTATGGTGCGTCTTTACATGTTAATCCGGGTAACGACTTTGCAGTGGTGAGTTTGTATACACTAACCAAACATTTACCTGTATTACTCCCCACGGTGTATGAGGTACTTGCGGAAGCTGTATTCCCGCAGGAAGAACTGGAAATTTTTCAAAGAAATAGTATCCAAAAGCTAAGTGTAAACTTGCGAAAATGTGAGTTTGTAGCAAATCAAAAATTTGACGCATTGTTGTTTGGTGAAGATCATCCCTACGGCAGATATACAAGAAAAGAAAGTATAGAAGCATTAACAAGAGAAGATCTACAGGCATTCCATAAAGAATACTACCATCTCGGATTAGTGCAAATTTTTATGGCAGGCAGATTAACTCAGACTGATGTCAATCTCGTAGCTTCTGTATTTGGTAAAGGACATATTGTGCAAAAGCCCTTAGCGCAGAAAATATCTGCAAGCCCGCCGCCATCACAACAAAAACTACATATAAACCATGATCCCAATGGTGTGCAGGGAGCTATTAGAATTGGCAGAATCTTTCCCAATAGAGTACACCCAGACTATCCGGGTATGGTAGTATTAAATACTATTCTGGGAGGTTATTTTGGTTCCAGACTCATGCGCAACATCAGAGAAGAAAAAGGCTATACCTACGGCATATATAGCATGCTGTCATCCTGGTTGCATGCAGGTGTTTTCGTAATCGCTACAGAAACAGGCCGACAAGTAACTATGAATGCTGTTGAAGAAGTGTATAAGGAAATGGACATACTATGTAAAGAACAGGTTTCAGAAGAAGAGCTATTACTCGTTAAAAATTATTTGTTAGGCAATCTTTTAGGAGATCTGGATGGTCCCTTTCAAATTTTACAGCGTTGGCGATCGCTCATTTTGTACGGACTGGATGAAAATTATTTTTATAACAGTGTGGAGATGTACAAAACAATAAACTCAGAAAAATTGCTACAACTAGCACATACATATTTTAAACCTGAGCTGCTATATGAAGTTGTAGTTATCTGATCTCCACGGCAACAAACAGTAAAGACTATATTAAACGAAAATAAAATCATAACTAATTCCAGTAGATGGATCTGCTGTAGCAAATTCGTTAGTTGTTTTTTCTTAGCATTCTTTGATAACAAGTTATGAATCTCCGTCAGCTATTTTTACAACATGTAGCCCAAACCTCTCCGGAACCGATAGCTTTTCACATAGTATCAGCAGAGGGAAATTATTTAGAAGATGCTACAGGAAAGCGCTATCTAGACTTAATAGGGGGTATTAGTGTGGCCAATACCGGACACCGACATCCAGACGTTGTAAAGGCTATTCAGAAGCAAGTAGAAAAGTATTTGCATGTGATGGTGTATGGAGAGCTGATTCAATCTCCTCAGGTTGAATATGCACAACTGCTTTCAGCAAATCTGCCCTCGTCACTTGATTGTGTTTATTTTACTAATTCAGGAGCAGAAGCGGTGGAAGGTGCCATGAAGCTGGCAAAACGTGTAACCGGAAAAACAGATATTGTTGCCGCACATTATAGCTATCACGGTTCCACAATGGGAGCCTTAAGCGTAATGGGGGATGAGTATTGGAGAAACGCCTTTCGCCCGTTGTTGCCCGGAGTGTGGCATGGAGCCTATAACACCTCCGAATTTTTAGAATTGATCAATGAACAAACTGCCTGTGTACTAATAGAGATTGTTCAGGCAGAAGCAGGCGTGTATAAACCTAAAAAAGAATGGTTGCAGGCAGTAAGAAAAAAATGTGATGAGACAGAGACTTTGCTCATTATAGATGAAATTCAATGTGGGTTTGGAAGAACTGGCACTTTATGGGGGTTTGAACAGTATGAAGTTGTGCCAGATGTATTATTGTTAGGAAAGGCATTAGGCGGAGGAATGCCATTGGGTGCATTTATCGCTTCTCAAAAACATATGCAGACACTCACTCATGATCCTGTATTAGGGCATATTACTACATTCGGTGGACACCCCGTCTCCTGTGCAGCAGGTATGGCTTCCTTTCAAGTCTTGTTACAAGAAAAATATTTTCAGCAGGTCGCAGAAAAAGAAAAAATCTTTTTGCAGTTATTGAAACACCCAGCCATTAAAAATGTACGTAGTGCAGGTTTAATTATAGCTATTGAATTAGATAAAGCAATTGTGGCTACAGAGGTAATTGAAGCATATTTAAAAAGAGGCTTTTTTGCTGACTGGTTTTTATTTGCTCCTCAGTGTATCAGATTTGCCCCGCCCTTAACCATTACTGCTAGCGAAATAGAATTAGCGTGTACTAATTTATTGGAAGTGCTTTCTGAGTACCCATACAAAAAATAATCAGATTATTTTATCCGTGTCAGACGGTATTTTAATTTACCTCTCTCAGGGTATCGTTTTAGCATGAGTAAGGACTGACATTTGCAATAACAAAAACTTGCAAATATGAAAAAGAGCTTACTTTTTATGCTATTGCTTTGTACGTTGGGGTTAAGCGTACGAGCAAATAACTTAAGTATTACCAACGTAAATATGGTGGGCAATACTGTAAACTTTGTTCTTTCCTGGGATAATAGCTGGAACTCCACAAACAACGTAGATACACTATATCCCAATAACTGGGATGCGGTATGGGTGTTTGTCAAAGTGCAAAGTGATGCCACTAATCTATGGAGTCATCTGCCCTTAGCATCTTCCGGACACTCTGTATCAGGAGGTAGTACTCCCTTGACTATAGAAGGACAGCCTGATACAGTTGGGGTATTTATCCGTCGTACCAATCCTGGTCATGGTAATATTAGCAATGCCAATGTTACACTAAACCTTGGTACATTTCCTTCTGGAACCAATTTTAATATCAGAGTATTTGGTATCGAAATGGTATATGTTCCATCAGGAAACTATTACATAGGAGATGGAAATGCCTCTACAGGCGGCACTTATTTTAATCAAACATTGATTACACCCACTACTACATTAAGTGCCAGCGCACTGTTTACCGGAAGCCCTGCTATACCCGCTACATTCCCTATGGCACAGAATAGTTTCTATGCTATGAAATATGAAATTACTCAGGAACAATTTGCTGATTTTCTAAACACACTTACATATGACCAGCAAGCCAACTTCTTTGTTGTGGCACCTAACTCTCCAAGAGAAACTTATGTATTTGGATCCGCTACAGGGGGTGCAGGTAACTCAAGTAGAGCTTTTATTCGTATAGATACTTCAGGTATTAACAATACAAAACCTGCTGTAGTAGGTGTTAACTATGATAATATTGACCCCTTTAACGATTTAACTGATGGGCTGAATGTTGCACAAAGTAATTTGTCCACAGAACGCTTTTTGGCCTATCTCGATTGGGCTGGTTTACGACCTATGACGGAAATAGAATATGAAAAAATCTGTCGTGGTACACGTTTAAATGGTAATCCAGTAGCTTCTGTATTAAACGAATATGCCTGGGGAACTACAGATATCCAAACATATACTTTCAATACCTTTTCTGATAAGAATAAACCTAATGAACGTTATGTAGGAACCGTAGTGAATGGAAGAACCATAGCACATCATACTACTCTAGCCACTTTTGTAGGCATGGTGCCTTCACGTGTAGGTGTATTTGCTGAAGGTTCTACAGGTCGTGCTGCTTCTGGTGCAGGATTTTACGGAAATATGGATCTCACAGGAAATGTATATGAAATTGTAGTAGGCGCTAATCCCAATGGTGTTACTTTTACAAGTCAATTAGGAGATGGAAACTTAGACATCAATGGTTGGGCTAATCAGCCAACCTGGCCTGATCCTAGCAGTGCTGGTGCGTATGGTTTACGTGGAGGTGGATATAATAATCCCAATACAACAGGTGCATCAGCATGGAATATAGTAACGAGAGTGTCTAACAGAGCCAATATAGGAACTACAGGTGTATATACTGGAAACCCGGTTAATACTGGTGGACGTGGGGTGCGCTAATTTTTAAAAATCGGAACAAGATCATCATTTCGGGTGCAGGAGACTTTACATCTCCTTGCCTCTTTCTTATCCTTTTAAAAATATAGCCATGAACCTTACAAATAACATATTTAAGACAGTGTTGGCTGGTGTTGTATGCTGTGTCGGAAGTGCTGCCTATGCTCAGGATACTATGATGTATCGAGGAGGTTTTGCAGACGGATATGCATCGGTGCATAACCAAACATTCTATCCTCAAACTGCGGCACTTCCTGCACATACTGCCTATTGTGGAGGGATTGGAGATGGCTTTGCACAAGGCTTTTATCAGGAATTCTCTACGCAACAGCTTACACAGCAGGCGGTATATGCAGGGGGTATTGGTGACGGATATGCGCATCAATTATTGCAACAGTTTTATCCTTCTATATTGTCACATGCAGTGATGTACCATGGAGGTGAAGGAGATGGATATAGTGCAGTTATCGACCAAAAATTTTATCCAGGTTTTCTAACACAATTTGCCGCATATACCTCAGATACCAATTCGTATGGTGACGGTTACGCCTCTAATGCTGAAATAGCCTTCCAACCGGAAAACCTTAGCCATTTTGTGATCTATCAGGGAGGTGAAGGAGATGGTTATGCTGGGCATATGGCCATCAGTTATCAACCCTTAGCAGTAGGTCTGATGTCTTTCTCAGGAGAAATGATACAACAAAAGTATAGTTTATTAACATGGACTATTGCTAATGAAAAAGATGCTATGTACTATGAGTTGCAAAGAGCACCAAATGGAACTCGTTATAACAGCATTTATCATCAGGATGTGAAAAGCCCTTCATTGGAAGCCATCACACATGCTTATGAAGACCATAGTCCTATGAGAGGCGCGAATTATTATCGCCTGCTCATTCATGAGAAAGATGGTAGCATTAGTTACAGTAATACGGTATTACTATTTTATGATGGAGCTAAAGAATCTCTGGTAATATTTCCCAATCCAGCTACACATAGTCTGAATATCCAGTACCAGTCTGCATCAGCCATACAGATACGTGTAACAGATATTCGAGGAACTACACAATATTCTGGAGAATTGCCCGCAGGTAGTCAAACTTCTTCTGTTTCAGTAGAGAAACTAGTGCCAGGAACGTATCTTTTACATATTCTCTATAAGGATAGCCAGGAGACCCAAACCATTCGGTTTGTAAAACACTAGTAAAAAAAATTAAGGAGGCTTATGGAGCCTCCTTAATTTTTTGTTGATAATACATTGCTTCGGAAACAATCTTTTTTTCGTCTAAGGTTAATAACCTTTTATCTTTCATCACTGTTTTACCGTGTATGATTACTGTCCTTACATCAGAAGCCTTCGTTGTGTAAACTAATTCAGAATACACATTATATGAGGGAATGCGATGAAAATCTCTGGGTTGAAGAATAACAATATCCGCATATTTCCCTGCTTCCAAAGATCCTATTTTATCCTCTAAATGTAAAGCTTTGGCTCCTAGAATGGTGGCCATTTTAAATGCTTCTTTTGCCGAAACGAGTTCAGGGTTGGCTGCTACTACTTTATGAATTTTGGCTGCAGCATTCATTTCTTCCCATAAATTCAGGTCGTTATTAGAAGCCGCTCCGTCTGTTCCTAGTCCTACAGGAATCTCTAACTGTAACATAGAAACAAGGGGGGCTACACCAGATGCTAGTTTCATATTAGATTCTGGACAGTGAGCAATGCCACATCCTCTTTCCTTAATAATTTCTAATTCTCCTGCCTGCGGATGAACCATGTGTGCAAGTATCCATTGGTTGTTGAGTAGATTTTCCTTGTCTAAATATTTTACTGGGCTCAGGCCATATTGCTTTTCAATATCTGCTACTTCTTTCTTGGTTTCGCTGACATGCATTACTACTGGAGCTTTTGTTTCTAATGATAGGGTATGTATTTTTTTAAGGTTATTCGTATGAATGGTATATGGAGCATGAGGCCCTAAAGCAGGCACAATAAGTGGATGTCCCTGCCAGCGACGAATAAATTGCTCTGCTTGCGCAATTCCAATCTCAGGATTGGGAGCGTCGGGAACTTTAAAATCAAGAATAGTTTGTGCCAGCACACCTCGCATACCCGCTTCAGCAGTTACTTCGGCAATAGCATCTTCAAAATAGTACATGTCACAGTAGGTAGTAGTACCACCTTTAATCATTTCCGCAATCCCCAATTTGGTACCTACACGTACAAATGAATCTGTCACAAAATTTGCTTCGGCAGGAAATATGTATTGTTCCAACCAGGTTTGCAGCGACAAATCATCTGCTAAGCCGCGAAACAGTGTCATTGGCACATGGGTATGTGTATTGATTAACCCGGGAATAATCAACCCCTGCTGTGCATCGATGTTTTCCTGAGCATGAAACTGTTTTCGTAAAGAGTCAGAAGTACCTATGGCAATTATTTTCCCTTCGTGAACGGCAATAGCTCCATTTTCCACCAGGTCTTCCGTTTCGTTCATGGTCACAATAGTTCCTCCATAAATTAAGAGGTCAATTTTCTCTGTTGTTTCCTGATTTTCGGAACCACAACTAAGCACGAAAGCCATAAAAAAAACAGAAAAAGTACATATAACAACATTACGGAAACCTAAGTATAGCATAATCTTATGTGTATGTGAGGGGAGTAAAAGTAATATAATTATTGTTAAAAATAACATTTTTCTTAAATAGAATCAGCTATTTGAGTGCCAATTGTCGTAATTTTGATAGTTAGACCTCGGTTATATTTTTGTTTTATTTATGCAATAAAAAACGTACATAACTAGGTTATCCACATATGTTGGGATAAATATTCAGGAGCACACATTGCAGAATTAATATTTTCGTTAGGGGCATTCCCAATTATCCTTCAAAATTTCTGACCTATGCAGCAAAAACAAACAAAACAGAAAGGACTTTCATTCCAGCGCTATTATACTAAGGATGGCGTACATCCTTTCGATATGTTTACTTATGAATACAGATCTTCTGTGATTCGCAATCCAAATGGGGAGAAGGTTTTTGAAATGCTGGATGTTGAAGTACCCTCACACTGGTCGCAAATTGCTACAGATATTTTAGCGCAGAAATATTTTAGAAAGGCAGGTGTTCCTCAGCCTGATGGAACTACTGGAGCTGAAAAATCCGTTAAGCAGGTAGCACATAGGATGGCACATTGCTGGAGAAGCTGGGGAGAACAATATGGTTATTTTGCTTCGGAAAAAGATGCTCAGATTTTTTATGATGAACTTGTGTACAGCATCTTAAATCAAAGTTGTGCGCCAAATTCTCCTCAATGGTTTAATACTGGTTTGTATAGCAGTTATGGAATAGAAGGAAAGCCGCAAGGTCACTATTATGTAGATCCGAAAACAGGCAAACTGGAAAAATCTAAAAATGCATATGAACGTCCTCAACCCCATGCATGCTTTATTTTAAGTGTAGATGATGATTTGGTAAATGAGGGTGGAATCATGGATTTATGGGTGCGTGAAGCCAGAATATTTAAATATGGCTCTGGTGTGGGTACCAACTACTCTAATATTCGTGCAGAAGGTGAAAAATTGAGTGGAGGTGGCACATCGAGTGGCTTAATGAGCTTTTTGAAAATTGGAGATCGTGCTGCAGGAGCCATTAAAAGTGGAGGTACAACCCGAAGAGCTGCTAAAATGGTTTGTCTGGATATTGATCATCCTGAAGTAGTGGACTTTATTGACTGGAAAGTTGAAGAGGAGAAAAAAGTAGCTGCTTTAATTGCTGCTGGATACTCTTCTGATTATGAAGGGGAAGCTTATAGAACCGTCTCAGGACAGAATTCCAATAATTCCATCCGAATTCCTAATGAGTTTTTCAGAAGGCTTATCAATGGAGAAGACTGGGAACTAACAGCAAGATGTGATGGACGGGTAATGAAAAAAATTCCATCACGAGAAATATGGGATAAAATTGCTTATGCTGCCTGGCGTTGTGCAGACCCGGGTACGCAATACGATACAACCATCAATGAATGGCACACTTGTCCGGAAGGCGGAAAAATAAGAGCATCTAACCCATGTAGTGAATACATGTTCCTTGATAATACCGCCTGCAACCTGGCTTCTTTCAATTTACGTAAGTTCTATAACGAAGAATCCAACACTTTTGATATTGAAGGATTCGAATACATGACCAGACTGTGGACTGTAGTACTGGAAATTTCCGTACTCATGGCACAATTCCCTTCTCCGGAAGTGGCTCAGTTGAGCTACGACTACCGCACCCTTGGGTTAGGTTACGCCAATTTAGGTTCTCTGCTGATGGTGCAGGGCATTCCTTACGACAGTGAGGAAGCAAGGGCAATAGCAGGTGCTATAACAGCTATTATGACGGGAACTGCTTATAAAACTTCGGCTGAAATGGCCAGAGAACTTGGGGCATTCCCAAAATTTGAAGCAAACAGAGAAGCTATGCTTCGGGTAATGCGTAATCATAGAGCAGCAGCTTATGATGCAGTAGAAGCATATGAAGGAATTGAAACCCTCCCTATGGGTATTCAAGCTAAATATTGTCCGGACTACCTACTTACAGCGGCTACCAAAGCCTGGGATGATGCTGTACAATTAGGCACCCAGTATGGATACAGAAATGCACAAACTACAGTAATTGCTCCTACAGGAACTATCGGACTGGTAATGGACTGCGATACCACTGGTATTGAGCCTGATTTTGCCCTAGTGAAATTCAAAAAACTCTCAGGGGGAGGATATTTCAAAATCATCAATCAATCTATTCCAGCAGCGCTTAAAAGATTAGGATATCAACTACATGAAATTGATGCTATTGTGAAGTATGCTAAAGGACATGGTACTTTTGCTGGTGCACCCTTTATCAATACTCAAACTCTGAGTGAAAAAGGATTTATTGCCGAAGAACTGAAAAAGTTAGATGCTGCGGTTGAAAGTGCCTTTGAAATTGGCTTTGTTTTTAACGTATATACATTAGGAGAAGATTGCCTTAAAAGATTAGGTTTTGAACCTGAGCAATATTTTGCAGCAGACTTTAACCTACTGGAAGCTTTAGGTTTTACAGAGTCTGAAATTGAAGCTGCAAACGATTATGTATGTGGTACCATGACCGTAGAAGGGGCTCCCTATTTGAAAGAGGAGCATTTAGCTGTATTTGATTGTGCCAACAGATGTGGTAAGAAAGGAATGAGATATATCCACCCTCATGGCCATATTCGCATGATGGGAGCAACTCAGCCTTTTATCAGTGGAGCCATTTCTAAAACCATTAATCTCCCTCATGAAGCTACAGTAGATGATATTAAAGACTGTTATTTACTAAGTTGGAAACTTGGTGTTAAAGCCTGTGCTCTATACAGGGATGGTTCAAAACTCAGTCAACCGTTAAGCAATAAAACAGATAAAAAGAAAAAGATAGAAACAGAAGCTGAAGTGCCTAATGAAAGTCAAATGCTTGACTTAGGCAAGCTTACCATAGCAGAGTTGTTAGAGGAAGTAAATAAAAGAGTGCAGGAAAGTCCGGACACGCAACTTAAAAGAGAGCTTAGTCGGATTGTAGAAAGAAAACAGTTACCAGCCAAAAGGCGCGGGTACACATTTAAAGCAAAAGTCGGTGGACAGCCCTTGTTTGTACGTACAGGAGAATATGATGATGGTACGCTGGGTGAAATCTTCCTTGATATGGCTAAGGAAGGCGCCACCATGCGAAGCTTAATGAATAGTTTTGCCATAGCGGTGTCTGTAGGATTGCAATATGGAGTTCCTCTCGAAGAATTTGTGGACAAGTTTACTTTTACAAGGTTTGAACCTTCAGGTGTTGTAGAGCACCCGAATATTAAAACTGCAACTTCTGTACTCGACTTTATCTTCAGACTCCTGGCCTATGAATATCTTGACAGGTCAGACTTGGTGCATGTGCATGAGGATAAGAAACCGGATAATGTAACTCAGCAAAAATCAGTGAATCCTGAGCTTTCAAAAGTCAGAGTTACACCTCCGTCTAATAAACAAAGTGTGATGACGCCAAAGGCAGTAATGCATTCTTCCTCTCAGGAAACTGATGTTAAAAAAATGATGGGGACGAGTGCTGATGCTCCTGCTTGCCGCAATTGCGGAAACATAACCCTAAGAAACGGTACCTGTTATGTTTGCCCTAATTGTGGTACTACAACGGGCTGTAGCTAGATAAGGTTTTATTCAATCTACAAAGAGTTCCGCAGCAATGGCATCGGCAAATAATTTGCCGGAACGGGTAAGCACGATTTTTTCCTGCTCCTTTCGCAGCCATTGCTGCTTCATATAACTGGATGCAGCATTCATGATTTTATGAACATAGACCTCTCCCCATTGCGTGTGAATATATTGTAAGTCACAACCCCAGATAGTACGAAGGGATGTCATAATGTATTCGTTTATCTGCTGGGTTACTGTAAGCTGCTCCTCTTCATAAGGAATGCGATCTAATTGTAAAATGGTATGTATGTATTGCATGTTGTTAGCCACATTCCATCTCCTGCTATGTCCATTATAAGAATGAGCAGATGGCCCGATACCCAGATAAGGTACTCCTTTCCAATAATTGGTATTGTGCACTGCCTCATGTCCAGGTAAAGCAAGATTTGAAATTTCATAAGGTAAATATCCGTAAGATGCTGTCAGATCTAGCAAAATATTAAAATGAGCAGCCGCATCGGCATCATTTATGTTAGATTGTTTCCCCTTCCGGATAGCATAAGATAAAGCGGTACCTTCTTCTACTGTTAAAGCATAGGCAGAAACATGTGGAACCTGTAATTGTAAAACTCTTTCCAGGTTTTCCCTCCATGCCTCATTGCTAAGTCCCGGAATACCATAAATTAAATCCACAGTAAGATTGTCAAACCCTGATTCACGAGCGAGCTGAATACATTTTATGGCCTGTTCCGCATTGTGGGCCCTGTTCATGTATTGCAAATCTTCATCACGAAAAGATTGTATGCCTATACTGAGTCTGTTAACGGGGGTCAGCTCACGCAGTAATGCCAAATATTCGCTGTTAAGATCATCAGGATTGGTTTCCATGGTAAATTCTAGTAGTTGTGTGACAGGAAAGTTTTCTGTGATGGCATGCCATATGCTTTGAATTTCCTGAGGACTTAATAACGAAGGAGTGCCTCCGCCGAGATATACGGTTTCAATGGATGCTCCATGGAGATAGTCCTTAGCAAGCACTAATTCCCTCTGTATTGCAAGCAACATGTCATTTTTGCTTTTCAATGAGGTGGAAAAATGAAAATTGCAATAATGACATTTTTGCCTACAGTAAGGAATATGAATATAGATGCCTGCCATGTACCAGCTTTATGTAAAAAAACAGAACTTTAGCACAAAGAAAAATCTTTCCCTTGATCGGTAGAAATAAATATACTGGTGGGGCGTTGTACTAATATGCATTCACTGAGGCAATTCTGTAGTATAATATTACTATTTATGGTTACTGCCATGAATGCCAAAGTGTATGCGCAAAACTATAAACTTATACTCCTGCATGCTGAAACGGGAGTAGCAATACAGGGTTTATCGCTTCCTCAAAAAAATCTGAATTCCATAGAAGCTTATAATTATCTGCGTGAACTGGTGCCAGAATTACAAAAAAAAGGATTCCTTGCGGCTTCTATTGATAGCTTGTATATCACCGAAGATACTTATTATGCCTTTGTACATCAGGGGAAAAAATATACATGGGCAAATATTTCATGGGAAGGAGTACCAGAACGTGTACTATGGCAAACGGCACTACATAAACAGCAGTGGGCTGGTAAGCCGGTTCATCCCAATCAGCTGGCAAGCATTTCAGAAAAATTGCTTCAATGGGCTGATGAAAATGGTTATCCCTTTGCAAGAGTATGGCTAGATGCAGTACAGGTATCTGATGAAGGTAATGTAAATGGCATCCTAACAATGGAAACCGGAGAGCTACAAAACATAGATACCATAGTAATTCATGGAGATGTGGCGGTGTCCAGAGCTTATCTTTTACGACATTTAGATTTAAAACAGGGAATGCCTTATGCTGAAAAAAAACTCAGACAAATATCTGCTCGTCTATCTGAATTGCGCTTTTTAGAAGAGTCGTACCCCTGGAATCTTGAATTTAATATTGGTGGCAATGAATTACATATTTATATCAAGGAGAAAAAAGCCAACCAAGCAGATGCTTTGATCGGGCTTTTACCTAATCATTCTGAAACAGGGAAGTTTTTGGTAACTGCCGATGTGCAAATGGTTTTTCGCAATGTTATGTCTATGGGAGAAACTGTACAGGTCGTATATCAGAACCTGCAATACCGCTCTCCTCGCTTTCGACTGGAAACAGTGGTTCCGTATATTTCAGGATTACCAATAGGGGCAGATGCACAGTTTGATCTTTTTAAAAAAGACACCAGCTTCCGAAGAACCACGTTTCAACTTGGAATAAGATACCAAATCTCAGGCTCTGATTATGTAAGAATATTTTATCAACAACAATCTAATCGCTTAATCACTATTGATACATCCTGGATTCGTATGAATAAACGATTGCCTGAAAATGCAGATGTATCAGCAAATGGCGGCGGATTGGAATGGGTGTCCCACAACACAGATTATAAGCTCAATCCAAGAAAAGGCTGGGAATTTTCCATAAGAGCTACAGGACTGATTCGGTCTATTAGGAAAAATGACATTATCACCGGCATGAAAGATCCTGCTAATCATTTTGATTATGCCAGTCTATACGATACCCTAATGCAACGAAAATACCAATTCCAGTGTATGGGTTCTGTACAGCGTTATTTTCCACTAGGGAAGGCATGGGTTTTTAAACTAGGTTATCATGGAGGATGGGTAAGTGGAAAATATCTATTCCGAAACGAGCTCTTTCAGATAGGTGGTTTTCGTTTGCTGCGCGGGTTTGATGAGCAAAGTATTTTTAGTAGTCAATATCATATCGGTAGTGCTGAGCTCAGGCTGTTGTTGGATCAGAATGCTTATTTCTATGTTTTTAGTGATAATGCATACGTAGAAACTGGATTCCAGAATTTTTTTAATGCCGATATGTACAATGGATTTGGTATGGGTGCCACCATGGAAACGAAATCGGGGATATTTACCATAGGATATGCCTTAGGCCGTAATAGCACTAACCCCGTACAATTTAGACAATCGAAAGTGCATTTTGGATATTTGGCTTATTTTTAAACATTCACCTATCAGTTTGGGGATATTTTAGTCATCCTTTGCTCTTATCCGCAATATTATTAATTGTAATTTGCACGCTAAAACAGTTAAGTGCAGCCTTATTATTCCTCAGAAGGTATGTATCGTACCTGCTTGCCAGCCATCAAGCAGGGTTCTGATTCCAGAAGGGGTTTCAGAACGGTATGGTATGCACTGATGTGGGTATGTCTTCTATGTATAAGCGGTGTTTCTGAATCTCATGCTAATGCATTTTCAATACAAACCTATGGAGTAGAAGTGGCTTTAGAAAAAGATGAGATAATACATAAGACAAATCAATACATCGACAGCCTTTGTCAGTACAATTGGGATGGGAAGCCATTGCCAGTATATAAGCAGGTTTCACAAGTTGTTCCATTTAAAAATGACGCATTGGATTTTTACTTATTGTTATTGTTGATAGCAGTACCAGGAATTATCCGACTGGCATTTCCAAGATATTTTTCCGGACTTTGGCAAATGCTGAAAAACCCACTTATGTGGCATCGTCAGCAGAAAGAGCGGATACAGGCTGCCAAGTTGCCCAATATCCTGATGAATATATTTTTCGCATTTTCATTAGCTGCATATGGCTATTATGCAGTACAATATGTAAATCCTTCTCTGAGATACACCCTACACCCCTATTGGCAGTTTATATTGATCCTAGCGGGAGTATGGGCCATATTCTGGTTAAAATGTGGGGTGGTAATATTTAGTGGTTGGGCATTTAAGGTAGAACAGGCCACAGGTAACTATCTTTTCAATGTACATTTTACAGCTAAAATATTATCCTTAGTGATTTTGCCTTGTACAATGATGCTTGCCTTTGGGAGTCCTTTATGGCAACTTGTATCATTGATTGCTTCATGTGTAATAATGTTTATTCTTATACTAAGTACGTATTTTAAATCGTGGGAAGTGTTTGGTGTTTTTTTTCAATACAGCAAATTTCATTTTTTTATGTACCTTTGCGCCTCAGAATTATTGCCATTGGCTGTGTTAGTCAAGGTTTTGGTGCGCAGTTTGTTTCAGGAGAACTAACTTCATATGGCAATAGCGTACCGGTATTTTTAACCCTTAAAACACCCGTTGATCCTTGTAGTTATGGCAAAAGCTGTTAGTTCAAAAAAGGGCATCAAACAAAAAGGAACAAAAGTTAATTCAATACTGATTACGCTACCTCGTCCTGAATCTGATAAGTCGCCCTATTTTGACCTTGCTAAAAAATACGATATAGACTTGGATTTTCACCCCTTTATCCGGGTGGAAGGACTTACAGGTAAAGAGTTCCGAAAGCAAAGAATTGATATTTCTGAATACACTGCTATTGTATTCTATAGCCGTAATGCTGTAGAACACTTTTTCCGTATCTGTGAAGAGCTGAAAGTGAAAGTATCTCAGGATATGAAGTATTTCTGTATTACAGAAGCAGTAGCGCTGTATCTGCAGAAATTTATTTTATACAGAAAAAGGAAGGTGTTCTTTTCCGCAGATGGATCTATGCAGGGGCTTATCGATGTAATCAATAAGCATAAACTCAACGAAAAATTTATTCTGCCTACTGCTGATAATGGACGGAATGATGTGCAGCAGTTCCTTACCAAACACAATGCTGTTTTTGTAGAGGCTACCCTGTATCGCACTGTCTCCAATGACATCTCCGATGTGATAAAAAAGAAGTACGATGTAATTGTATTCTTTAGCCCCTACAGCGTACAAACACTTCTGGAACAACACCCTGAATTTAAACAAAACGGAACCCTAATGGGCGCTTTTGGTCCTGTAACTTCAAAAGCTGTAGAAGATTCTGGATTAAGGCTGGATATCAAAGCTCCCGCCCCAAATGCTCCTTCTATGGTTGCCGCTTTGGATAATTATATTCAGGAGCAACTGTCGTTATCTTAATTAGTCCCCACACAGGCAACAAGTAAAACCCACTTACAGACTGACTCTGTGTGTCGGAAAAGCATTTGCTAAATAAATGCCTAATTTCATCTTATCCGGAGCCCTATGAAGCCGGATTCCTCTAGACTATGTCTAATAAATTATCTCAGGAAAAAAGCCTGTATCTGCGACAGCATGCAAAGAACCCTGTACACTGGTACCCATGGGGAGAAGAACCTTTTGTGCGTGCCATTCAGGAAGATAAGCCCGTCATTGTAAGTATAGGCTATGCAGCATGCCACTGGTGTCATGTTATGGAAAAAGAAAGCTTTGAAAATAAAGAGATCGCTGAATACATGAACCAGTATTTTATCTGCATTAAAGTGGATAGAGAGGAACATCCAGAGATTGATCACCTTTATATGAATGCGGTGCAGGCTATGACAGGTCATGGCGGATGGCCATTAAACGTATTTGTAACACCCGAAAAAATCCCCTTTTACGGAGGTACCTATTTTCCTCCCCGGCCTATGCCAGGAAGAGTTTCATGGATACAACTCTTAGAACGTATCCAGCAGCTCTGGGAGCAAAACAGAACTCAAATCCATCAGCAAGTGCAGCAAATTACCGGTTACCTGACAGAAATAGAAAAAACAGAGGTTACAAAAGAGAAGGTCATACAGCCAGACAGAGCAACATGTCAGGAAATAGCACAGAAAATGTTACGACAAGCTGATACTGAATATGGCGGATTTGGCGATGCTCCCAAATTTCCTGAAACCATGGCTTTACGTTATTTGTTGGAACACGCCCAGTTGTATGAAAACACTTCTGCAAAACAACATGCACTTCATAGCCTGAAAGCTATGATGTACGGAGGAATAAATGATCAGATAGGAGGTGGGTTTGCACGTTATGCAACTGATAGAGCTTGGTTAGTGCCTCATTTTGAGAAAATGCTGTATGATAATGCTTTGCTGGTAATAGCATTGACAGACGCATGGAAACAAACAGAAGATCCTGAGTTTGCAGAGACCGTGATAAATATCCTCCAGTTTTTAGATAAGGAGATGAAGGCAGCTAATGGTTTGTACTATAGTGCTATAGATGCAGATAGTGAAGGCGTAGAGGGTAAATATTATACCTGGCAGCATTCAGAATGGGCAGAAATAATGCGACACGAACCAGAGTGGGTGACTCGATATTTTGGAGTAAGAAGAGAAGGAAATTGGGAGCATACAAATATTTTACACAGAGCCTTATCCACAAAAAAAATACAAGAAGAAACAGGTTTGACGGCAAATGCAATCCATGTTCAGTTAGCATCCATCCGGCAACGGTTATTTACTGTGAGAAGCAAGAGAGAAAGACCTCTTACCGATGATAAATGCTTGCTTTCATGGAATGCATTAATGAATACAGCGCTTGTACATGCAGCTCAGTTGCCGGGAGGAGAAAATTTAACTAAACAGGCAGAAAAGCATATGGATATTATACTTTCGGTATTTGAAAAAAATAACACCTTGCTTAGGGTGTGGAATGAGGATGTAGTCAGGATTACAGCAGGCTTAGAAGACTATGCATGGCTGATACAAGCTCTTTTGCAGTTAGGAGCCGTTACTGCTGATGAAAAGAGGATAATGAAAGCGGTTGAGTTGTGTGAATTTGTATTACAACAGTTTCTTAAAGAAGATAAAATCGGTTTTTATTTAACAGCTCGGGAGCGAAAAGATATACCTTTTCGGCAGTCAGATGTACACGACGGAGCTATGCCCTCAGCCAATGCCTTAATGACTCACAATCTGTTTTTACTGGGGAATTTGATGGCCAGACAGAGCTGGATAGAAATGGGCAAAAAAATTTTACAGACAAAACAAGAGAGTATAATGCGATATCCACTGGCTTATAGTTATTGGGCCATGCTGACACAACGTTGGGTACAGGGGTATAAAATCGCGGTGGTAGTTGGTTCGGATGCTGAAATTAAAGCGATGGATTTAAGGAAAAAGGCTGGTCCCCATGCCTGGGTGGTTACTTCCAAAAAAGAAATATTTGAAATTCCGCTTTTAAAAGGTAAAAAAATTTCCAATGAAACAATTATATTTGTTTGTACAGAGGATAGTTGTATGCCCGCCGTATCAGAGGTTCAGGCTGCATTGTCTCTGCTCTAAATACCTCTTTGCCCAATGACATATTATCAATTTACCCATTTTCAAGAATATATATTACCACCATAATTTTTTACCGAAACTTGCATTTTTAAAAAAAACTTTAAATATTGTGAGCCGGTTTTAGAATTAAAAGGATAGAAAACCAGAATTTTTACTTTATTTGCCTAATCGCAAAAAACAATGAACAATAGTAGTATGAAACAACTTTCCCTGAAGATCTCGGCTGTTGCGTTGATAGCATTAGCGACCGGTTGCGGAAAATCAGGTACCGGGGGCCAGCTTGTAGGTAGTCCTACTTCTTTGAATTATAAGGCTCCTGCACCGCTGGGCATGGTCTATATACCATCAGGTGTATTGAAGATGGGCGCCAGCGATGAAGATGTTCGTGGAAGAAATGACGCGAGGATCCGCACAGTGCAGATGACCGGTTACCATATGGATGCCACCGAAATCTCTAATGCAGAATATCGTCAGTTTACAAACTGGGTACGTGACTCTATTGCTCACGTAATGCTTGGAGACTTCATTGATGACGCGGATGGAAACCAGCGCATAGACTTCAGGAAAAAAATTAACTACAACAATCAGGAAGTTCAGGATCAGTTAATGGGTTTGTTTATTGATGCTTCTGCGTCAGGATGGGGAAAGCGTGAGTTTGACAATAGCAAGCTTGTTTACTATTACGAAACTTTTGATTACGATGAAGCAGTAAAGAACCCCGGTTCTCCCCGCACAGATTTCATCCGTAAGCATGAAGTGGCTGTATATCCAGATACTACTGTTTGGATGAGAATGTTTACTTATTCCTATAATGAGCCTATTGCACAGCAATATAACTGGTTCCCTGCATTTAACAACTACCCTGTTGTAGGTGTTAACTACTTCCAAGCTGAAGCATTTTGCGATTGGCGTACTAAACTATGGCGCTCTGAAAGAGAAAGAAGTCGCTTATTCTTTGAAGGCGAATTCCGCCTTCCCAACGAAATGCAATGGGAATGGGCAGCTCGCGGCGGTCGTAATCAGTCGCCTTATCCTTGGGGTGGTCCTTATTTAGTAAACAAAAAAGGTTGTTATCTGGCCAACTTTAAACCACAGCGTGGTAACTATGCGGCAGACGGTGGTCTGTATACCGTACCTGTAGATCGTTACTGGCCAAATGATTACGGTTTATATAACATGTCTGGTAACGTAAGTGAGTGGACTTCTTCTTCTTATTTTGGAACAGCTTATGCAAGTGTTGCTGACATCAATCCTGAAATCCGTCATAAGTTAAATGAAACAGATCCCCAATGGATGCGTAGAAAAGTAGTACGCGGTGGTAGCTGGAGAGATGTACAATACTATCTTCAGGTAGGAGTAAGAGATTGGGAATACGCAGACACTTCGAAGTCCTACATTGGTTTCCGTTGTATATATCAACAAATTGCCCCTGCATTAACTAATAAACCTGCTCGATAAGAATTAAAATAAGAAGAGACTTTTTACGTTATTAAACTAAAAAAATAAAGAAAAAAAATAAAAATATGAACTCAATAACGCTGTTTTTCGAAACCAAACAAGGTAGGTATTTCAAAAACCTAATCATAGGCCTGGGTGCTTCTGTTGTATTATTGGGCGCCTTATTTAAAATTCAGCACTGGCCATTTGCTGGACCCATGCTTACAGCAGGTATGTTAACGGAAGCTTTCATTTTCGCATTATTGGGTCTGCTTCCTCCTCATAAAGAATACTACTGGGAACGTTATTACCCAAATCTGGATGAAAATCCACATGTAGAAGCTTACCGTAAAGGCGGTAAAGCAGATAACGCCCTCAAAAAATCTGCTTCTCGTTCTTTAGATCAAATGCTTGAAGAAGCTCAAATTACTCCTGCAAATCTTAGCAAACTGAGCCAAAACTTCCAACGTTTTGGGCAGGTGGTAGAACAAGTAAAAGATATCGCAGACGTTACGGCTGCTACTAACGAATACTCACAAAGCGCAAGAGAAGCTGCTGGTGCACTTAGCGAAATGAGAGGTACTTTTATGGGTGCAGCTCAAACTATGAGTTCTTTCAACTCTGCTGCGGATGATACAGCTCGCTTCCACCAACAAGTACAAGTACTTTCTAAGAACTTGGGTTCTCTGAACCAAATTTATGAAGTAGAACTTCAGGATGCTAACAACCACCTGAAAGCTATGAATAAATTCTACAGCAACCTGGTGAGTGCTTCTGATGCAATGGCTTCTAGTGCTTCTGATGCTCAAGCCGCTAAAGAACAAATTGCTCTGTTGTCTAAAAACTTGACAACGCTTAACCAGATTTACGGAAATATGCTTTCCGCAATGCAAGGTCGCTAATAAGACATATTGAGGATATTGTTGTAAATAATATCTTAAGCTATAGGAATTGTAGTGAATAATAATCATAAGTAATAACCCAAGTAAACTAATTATAGGATGTCTCTACCTAAAGAGCCCCGGCAGCTAATGATCAACCTGATGTATCTGGTGTTGACAGCCATGCTTGCCCTAAATGTATCATCCGAAATATTGCATGCGTTTAAGACGATCAATAAGAGTATCATTTCTTCAAACCAATCTATTGAAGAAAAGAACCAGCTGATATATCAAAGTTTTCAGGAACAAGAAGAACAACAAGCAACTCGGGATCGTATTAAGCCATATAACGATAAGGCTAAGCAAGTAAAAGCTGCCTCTGATGAACTTGTTAATTACCTTGAAGAGTGGAAAAAACGCATTATCATCCACTCTGGTGGATATGTAGATGACGCTCAAACAGAAATTAAAAACGAAAGCAATATCGACGCATCTACTTTCTTACTAGTTGAGAAAAAAGGTGGTGATACTATCAAAAGTCGTATTGAACAACTTCGCAACCTTATGCTGAGCATAGTAAAACCTGCTGACCCTAAAGGTTTTGCCAACCAACTTCCTTTAAATATTGTAGAACCTGAAAAGTCTGACAATAATCCCAAAGCTGACTGGAAAGTAGGCTACTTCCAAAGTATGCCTGTAATGGCCGCAGTTACTTTGTTCTCTAAATTCCAGAACGACGTAAGAAACAGTGAGGCAATGGTTCTTAACCAACTGACTCAGGAAGCAGGAAGCGAAGTAATTAAATTTGACGAAATGGCGGCAATAGCTGTTCCTAAAAATAGCTATGCACTCGCTGGCCAAAAAGTAGAAGCTAACATTATGTTGGCTGCCTACAATAAAGCAGTTAACCCTCAAGTAAGTATCTCTAGCGGCCGTGTAACTAAAGTTGAAAACGGTGTGGCTAGCTGGGAAACAACTGCTTCTGGTGTTGGCTTACAAACTGTAAGAGGTACAGTATCATTGGATATGGGTGGTCGTATTGAAAAACGTGATTTTAGCTTCCAATATATGGTAGGTTCAACAGGTGCTTCTATTCAGCTCGACAAAATGAACGTATTCTATATTGGTGTGCCTAACCCCATTACTATCACCGCTGCTGGTTACTCTATCGAAGATGTTTCTGTGTCTATCGATGATGCAGAAGTTACCAAAACTGCTAACGGTAAATATGATGTAATGGTTAAAAAACCAGGTAAGGTGATTGCTAATATTATGGCAAAATCTCAAACTGGTATGACTAAAGTAGGTAGCATGGAAATCCGTGTAAAACATATTCCTGACCCCGTAGCTCGCGTGGCTGGTAAATCAGGTGGTATGCTCCGTGCTGCCGTGTTCCGTGCACAAGCAGGTATCCCCGCCGCACTCGATAACTTCGATTTCGATGCAAGATTTAGGGTAATTAGCTACGACTTCAGCTATATGCCTAAGAGAGGAGAATATCAAGGTCCGTTCACTGTGAATAGTGCACGTTTTGACGCTAACCAACAAGTGTCTTCATATCAAAAAACACAGGCTCGCCCCGGCGACAAGATATTTATCGAAAATATCAAAGCAAAGGGTCCGGACGGCAGAACCCGTATTTTGAATAACATTGTACTAACGCTTAATTAATTAACCTGGCAAATAGTCTGAGTATCATGAATACAAGAGGATCATATAAATTGTTCGCTGTTGCAACTCTTTTCTTTTTTAGCAACACGAATTATGCCCAAAATGCTCCAGCTACTAACGATAACCCACAACCCGTATTTGTGGAAGCCGTAAATGAACACTGGAAACCATCTTTAGTGCCAGATGGAGCTTATGATCGCGTGCCTCACGTAAATAAGGTGCTGGAATGGCAACCCCTTAGAGAAGCTGACGTCATGTGGAGCAAAAGAGTTTGGCGTGAAATAGATACCCGCCAAAAACAAAATATGGCATTTCGCTACCCCGGTGATGATTATACCGGTGGAGGTATGTTTATCGAAATTTTAATTGATGCGGTGAAAAAAGGTAAAGTAAAAGCTTACTCTACTTTCGATGACCGCTTTACCATCGCTCAAACTAAAGAGCAAATCATGGAAATGATCGCAGGTTCTGTGGATTCTGTTTCTGTAGAAGATCCTATCGATGGTACTATCTCATGGCAGGTTGTTAAAAACGATTTCAACCCCGACCTGATTACTAAATTCCGCATTAAGGAAGATCACATGTTTGATCGTAACCTCGGAAGAATGGTAGTACGCATCATTGGCCTTGCTCCTTTAATGGATAAATACAATGATGACGGTTCTTTCCGTGCATCTTCTCCTATGTTCTGGCTATATTATCCTGAACTTCGAAACATCTTGGTGCAATACGAAGTGTATAATCCAGAAAATGATGTGGCTCGTATGACTTGGGATGAATTCTTCGAAAATAGGTACTTCTCCAGCTACGTAGTGAAAACAAGCAATCCATTTGACGCTACATTCTCAGTTATGGGACTGGAAGGTACTGACCTGCTCTATGAAGGTCAAAGAGTTAACGAACAATTGTTTAATAAAGAGCATGATATGTGGGTTTATTAATCATCCACTAAATGATTATTCCACTTTACAAATAGCGCTGCGGAAAATTTCCACAGCGCTATTTTCTTTACAGCAATCCTTTATTTTTGCTCCCACTTTTAATCGTTTTTAGAAAATTATTATTTATTCCCCCACACGGAATGTCCTTCTATGTCTGATATTACTATCCGTCCCAAACTGGAAGTTTGCCTTTCGCCAGCATTATTACATCTTTATGATGTTAGCCACACTATTGTGGTGATTATTGATATTTTCCGTGCTACTTCTACTATCGCCGCAGCATTAGACAATGGCGCTAAAGCTATCATGCCCGTTGCTACTGTAGAAGAATGCCTCCAAAAAGGAAAAGAAATCTATAATAGTATTACAGCAGGGGAAAGAGATGGACATATTGCCCCAGGTTTACAACATGGTAATTCTCCTTTAGAATATACAAAAGACTTTATCCAGGGTAAAACCCTGATCCTTACCACTACTAATGGCACNCGGCTACTCCATATGGTTAACAGGCCTCATGTTACCATTATTACAGGTTCGTTCTTAAACTTATCTGCAGTCTGCTCCTTTTTACTTGCCCAGAACCAAAATGTATTATTGGCATGTGCTAGTTGGAAAGATCGCTTTAATTTAGAGGATAGCCTTTTCGCCGGAGCTGTAGCTGAAAAAATTGCGCATGCTTTTTCTATTTCCTGTGATAGTACCCNCGCCGTGATGCACTTGCATAAAGCTTCTGAAGGTAAATACCTTGAATTTCTGAAAAATAGTACACACTATGCACGACTTTCAGCTTACGGCTTGTGGGAAGATATGAACTATTGCACTACCCCTGATACCCACCCAGTAGTGCCCATCTTGAAAGGGGAATATTTGGTGATATAAGTACCACCACAACTCTGCTAAGAAATAAATTAAGTGTACACCACTAAATCTAAAAGGGATAGAGCTAATATTATGCTTCCCTATTTAAAAATGGATTATGCGCAGCTTCCTCTCCAATAGTGGTAGCGGGTCCATGTCCTGGATAGACTTTTGTACCGGATGGCAGACTGAGTAGCTGGGTTTGAATACTGTGCATAAGGGTATCATAATTTCCACCCGGAAGATCTGTCCTGCCAATGCTACCATAAAATAGCACATCTCCTGAGATTACCCAATGGTCCTGAGCATTATAAAATACAATGCTTCCTGGTGAATGACCCGGAGCAAACCTTACTTCTAAAAATTCATTACCCAAGCGTAAAGGTTCATTTTCTTTAATCCATCCATCCTGTACAGGTACAGATTGCAATGGAATACCAAATAGCATAGCAGAATTACCCGCTGATTGTAATATGGAAAGCTCTAATTCATGTAGAAAAAACGGAATCCCGTATTTTTCCTTTACAGCATTTACTCCTAAAACATGGTCGATATGCGCATGCGTGTTGATAATAGCCTGCGGAGTCAATTCATTTTGAGCTATATAATTAAACAATAATTGCGACTCTTTATCGTTATGCATCCCGGGATCTACAATCCAACAATGTTTAGTTTCGTTAATAATGAGATAGGTATTTTCCTGAAATGGATTAAAACAGAAACTTTGAACAGTTAACATCTATATGGTATATTTTAAGTAATTTACAAAACTTCCACGATGGAACGAAAATAGCCAAAACTTCTATCGGAAAGGATAAGATTTTATTTTGTTACAAATGAGGATGATGGTTAGTTTAAGGTATATACTTGCAATCCTAAACTGTGTTGCCTGTTTGTTGCTGTCGTACGATATCTACGGGCAAACTTATCTTGAGACTTATGGTCAGAACAGAGTGCAAACCCGAAAATATGATTGGAAATACTTTGATACAGAACATTTAAGAATATTCCATTATGACTTGTCTGGAAGACATTTAGCAAGATATGTAGCAGAGCAGGCTGAAAAAGACATTGCCATTATTGAACAAAAATTAGGTGGCAAATTCCCACGTAAATTCCATATCGTACTATATAACAACTATGATGAATACCGACAAACTAATATCGGTCGTAAGTATGATTCCCAAATTCAAGACATACCCGCAGGAACAGTTGATTTAGTAGGAGATAAACTCATAGTCTATTTCGATGGAGAACATCAGCATCTGAAAAGGCAGCTAAGAGCTGGTATGAGCCGAGTGGTTATGGAGCGAATCATCTTTGGTGATAATTTCCGGGAAATGTTACGAAATGCCGTTTTATTGAATCTTTCCCCCTGGGTTACTATGGGTTTTGTAGCATATTTGGTTGACGGATGGAATACAGAAAATGAAAATGAATGGAAGAATATTTTGCAGGCAAATCCTCAAAAAGATTTTTATGAATTGGCCGATCTCTATCCGGAAATAGCGGGAAATGCATTCTGGAAATATATTGCCCATAACTATGGAGAAAATACCATGCGAAATTTGCTGTTTACCATGCAAATGAAAAGCAGCCTGAATCAGGGTATCAAAATGACGTTGAATAAAGATGTGAAAGAAATCTATAAAGAGGTAATCAAGTTTTATCAGGAAATATATGTGGCAGATGGTCAAAAACAAGAATTCCCCGACCAGTTAGATACTGCGATACTTGAGATCCCTGTGCCAAAAGGAAATGCGCAAATGCGAAATATCCTGGTTTCTCCTCGCGGGCATGATGTGGCTTATGTAGTATGGGAAAATGGTGAATATAAAGTTTTTCTCCAACAGACCAGAGCGTTAAAAGAGAAATCTTTGATCATAGCAGGAGGCATGAAGGATTATAATGAACCTCCAGATCCAAATTATCCTTTACTGGCCTGGTCTAATAATGGGTATAAACTCGCAATCTTATATAAAAAAGGAAATCAAACCAGACTAAGAATTTATCATGCACTTAAAGCAAAACTCGAAGATTATATTCTTCCCGCAAACCGCTTCGACAGGGTACTGGGCATGAGCTTCATGGAAGAAGATGAGTTTATGGTATTCTCTGTAATCAGAAAAAGCCAGACGGATTTATACAAATTCAAAATCAAAGGAGCACGACTGGAGCCAATTACACAGGATCCCTGGGATGATATTGCTCCGTGGTTTGTAAGCGGTGGATCAAGAAGAGGTATCGTATTTTTATCAAACAGACCTAAGCCAGAATTACATGTAAAGCCAGAAGTAAATGAACTTCCCGGTGGGATAATGAATGTATATTTCTACGATACTCGAACGCAAAGTCCTACTTTATTACAGCTATCAGATATTTCGGGGAATACAATTTCACAACCCATTCAATACGGGAATGACCATTTCGCTTTTTTGTATGATAAGAATGGGATCAACAATCGCTATGTAGTGCTGTTTGATCGGGACAGTGCCAATAGAGACGTAGCTTATGCTGTGCCTGCTACAAACTATACACACAGTATTATCAGTCATCAGTATAATCCTATGAGCCAGAAAGTTGCAGAAGTTATACAGGTGGGTGATAAGTATAAGGTGTATATAAAACCTGTGCAGATTCCGGGAGTGGATATGGATCCTAAAGTGCTGAGTAAAATAGGGCTATCAGATGACTATGACAGACTTGCCCCTCCAGAAATGCCTGATGTAATTCCTTCTTTGCCTGAAAATAAAATCCGCAAACCTGCCATATTCAGAAAAGAAAATACACGCAAAGAATCTATTCTAAAATCGGGAGATGATTTCCTATCAGAGTTTGAGATAGAAGAACCTGTCGTCACTCCCGAAGAGAAAAAAGAGGATAATCATATAACGGCAGAAACATCCAAAGAAGTCACTAACATTCCCGTGCCTGAACTGGCCAAAGAAGAAGAAGAGAATATGATGTCTCCACTAGATGTACAGGTAGATAGTACTTATGTAAAGCTAAAACCTCAAAAATATCGTACAGCATTTACTCCCGATTTCTTCTCTGTACGTATTGATAACAGTATTTTGTTTAATCGTTATCAACCCTTGAATACAGACCTTAATCAAAATTTTGGTGGGATGCTGACAGCAAGTATAAATGATGTAATGGAAAACCATCGATTTACAGGGGGAATTAGATTGCCCGTAAACTTTACAGGTATGGCTTATTTCCTCCAATATGAAAACTTTACTCGACGAGTTGACTGGAGTTTATTATTTGTACGCTCTCAATCTTCCTATAAATATGATGTAATCTATACAGACTCTATAGGTACACCGCTATTCCGAAATTCAGAGCAAATAGGGAAAGTAGCTACCAATATCTTACAGGGGTCTGCTTCTTATCCTCTCGATAGATTGAGAAGTATTCGCATGTCACTAGCATTCAGGCAAGATGTTACAGACTATAAAGCTCAAGATTATCCCGGACTTACTTTTCTGGAAAGAGAACAAGCTTATTGGGTACAAAGCAGACTTGAATATGTGTATGATAATACAACCAATCCAGCATTGAATATTAGATTTGGGTTGAGGTATAAACTGTACACCGAATATATGTATCGAATGAGTAAACCTAATGGGGGCTTTTATAATGTAGGGATGGATATTCGATATTATAAAAGGCTGTACAAAAATATAATTGGGGCTGCCCGAGCAGCTTATGCATACTCTGCTGGCAATGAGCGAGTAAGTTATGTGATGGGTGGTGTAGATAATTGGTTGTTTCCACGCCAGACAGGGTTCCCGCCAGCCAATAGTAATGATTATGCGTTTCAGGCATTAACTACGAATCTACGTGGATATGAACAGAACTCAAGAAGGGGAGGAACTTATGGGCTTATCAATTTGGAGGTTCGTGCTCCGATACTCACTACAATCTTGCGTAAGCCCATCCAAAGTGGGTTCCTCAAAAATTTACAGGCTATAGCCTTTACAGATGCAGGAGCTACTTGGAATGGCATACTGCCTACCAGTAGTAACATGAGTGAAACCTATATTTTCGGCACATTGGTGCCACCAGCCCAACCCGTTTATGTAATAATGGATGGCGGAAATAATGGTTTAGCTCTAGGGTATGGATTGGGAATAAGGACTATGTTGTTTGGGTATTTTATGCGTTTGGATGCAGCTTGGAATATTGATGGCAGAAAAATACCGCTCTGGCATTTTTCTATCGGGACAGATTTTTAATACCAGAAGGCTATGTATCTCTACCTAAGAGAAGAGAGTAAGTCCATAATGAGGGTCTCCCTCATTGGCTGAAACAAATAAAATTATTTCCCTACCTTTGTCGGGCCTCGGCAATACTACCTGCCCTCCTTTATCTCCTTTCAGGTACCACTTGCCATGTTTTATTTCCCCTAATTTATTCTCTTACTGCCAGGGGATGCTTTTCACTTATTAACCAAAAGAACAAAACAATACATGGAATATAATACCATCAGAAGCAAACTGTTGATGCCGGAATATGGCCGGAATGTGCAGAAAATGATTGAATTTCTGCTCACTATTGAAGACAGAAATCTTCGATTAAGAAATGCGGAAGCTATTGTAGAGCTAATGGCTACATTAAACCCACATTTAAAATCGGTAGAAGACTATAAACATAAACTCTGGGATCATCTGTATCAGATGTCAGATTTTACGCTGGATGTAGATGGCCCTTATCCTCCACCCACACGTGAACAATTCCATAAAAAACCAGACCCACTACCTTATCCTCAGGGACAGATTAGTAACAGACATTTCGGTCGTAACCTCACTGCGCTGCTTGAGAAAGCAATGAAAGAGGAAGATCCGGAAAAACGCCAGGGCTTTACCCAGGCTATTGGCTATTACATGAAACTAGCTTATACCAACTGGCATAAAGAACCTGTACACGATGATATGATTCGCAATGAGCTAGCCGAACTTACAGGAGGTCTATTGCAATATGAAACCGGTGGATATCGTGTGCATTTTGATAATAGAAACCATAAACAAAATCGCAATAACGGTAATCGCTCAGGTTATAAAAATCAGGGTGGTGGTTCTAATAAAAACTACGGTGGAAACGCCTACGGTAAAAACAGAAATAAATTCAAAAACAAGAATAAATAACCAGCCCATGAGTGCTTTTGAAATCCACGGTGGACACAAGCTTCAGGGAACAATTGTGCCACAGGGTGCTAAAAATGAAGCTTTACAGGTTCTTTGTGCTGCTTTACTCACTAAAGAAGCTGTAACATATACCAATGTGCCGGATATTCTGGATGTGAATACACTGTTGGAACTCATGGCTGATATGGGGGTTAAGGTTTCTAAACCCAAACCGCATACTATCATTTTACAGGCCGATGATGTAAATCCTAATTACTTCATAGACGGTACATTCAGACAAAAGTCTGGAAAGCTGAGAGGAGCCGTAATGCTTGCGGGACCCATGCTTGCAAGATTTGGAGTAGCCCATATTCCTCAGCCTGGTGGAGATAAGATCGGAAGAAGAAGACTGGATACACATATTAGGGGATTTGAACAGCTGGGTGTAAACTTCGAATATGATGTCGCTGAGCAATTATTTAGGCTTGATGGAACTCGCCGCAAAGGTTCTTATGTATTGCTTGCAGAACCCTCTGTAACAGGTACCGCTAATCTGATTATGGCAGCAGTGGGCACACCAGGGACAACTACAATTTATAATGCAGCTTGTGAGCCATATGTACAGCAACTGTGCCGAATGCTATTAAAAATGGGTGCAAAAATTCAGGGTATCGGTTCAAATTTACTTACTATAGATGGTGTGGGTACTCTTTCGGGGTGTAACCATACCATCCTGTCTGATATGATTGAGGTAGGGTCTTTTATTGGTATGGCTGCGGTGACCCAAAGTGAGATAACCATTAAAAACGCTGCTGTAGCACAATTAGGCATTATCCCTGATGTGTTTTCCCAGCTAGGCATTCAATTGAATATTCAAGGTGATGATATCTATATTCCTGCGCAGGAATGCTATGCCATTCAAAAGTTTATTGATGGCTCTGTAATGACCATCTACGATCATCCCTGGCCAGGGTTTACTCCTGATTTATTAAGTATTGTGCTGGTTACTGCTACACAGGCAAAAGGTACGGTACTTATCCACCAAAAGATGTTTGAAAGCAGACTTTTCTTTGTAGATAAACTTATAGAAATGGGCGCACAAATTGTTTTGTGTGATCCCCATAGGGCAGTAGTTATCGGATTAAACAGACAGGTTTCTCTACGAGGTATTCATATGGTTTCTCCTGATATTCGCGCAGGTGTAGCATTGTTGATTGCAGCTCTGTCTGCTGATGGCACAAGCATCATTCACAATATAGATCAAATAGATCGTGGATACGAAATGATTGATGAACGTTTAAATTGTTTAGGTGCCCATATTCGTCGGATAACAACCTGATCCTATGACTCTAGCTTCACTACATACAACACCTGAAGACATCAGGTATATGAAAGAAGCCCTCCGATTGGCTCAACAAGCTTATGATGCGGGAGAGGTGCCGGTAGGAGCTATTGTGGTTTCGGGAAATAGAATTATAGCTAGAGGATATAATCAAACCGAACAATTACAGGATTGTACCGCCCATGCTGAGATGATTGCTTTAACTGCAGCATTTCATAATATAGGTGCAAAATATCTTCCAGAAGCAGTTTTGTATATTACTTTGGAACCATGCCTGATGTGCAGTGGTGCTATAGCCTGGAGCCAAATTGGGCGTATTGTTTATGGCGCTTCAGACGAGAAATATGGCTATGCATCTTTAGCACAGGCAGCGGGAAAACCTCATTTATTTCACCCTAAGGCTATAGTTGCAGGAGGAGTGATGAAAGATGAATGTGCACAATTATTAAAATCATTTTTTGCTCAGAAAAGAAAATAACTAATCCTGCTTTCCCTTCATCCATATAAATGGTATCTTATAAACATATTATCTTCGGGATAGCACATGTTCAGGCGTATTCCATATAGAGGTTGGTTAATCGGGGCTCTGATTTTCTGGATACTAACTTTAGCTTATTATGCTGTACAAAATCAAAAGCTGCAGCCAGAGGCTATGGTTGCTACTATGGAGCATGACCTTGCCATGCGTGAAGCTGCATTGGACAAACTACTCCTAGATAAGAACTTACTGGAACGTACCCTCCGAGGGTCCATAAATCAAAAAGAGCTTCAGCAGCTCTCCCGTTTACCTTTTTATCTATATGCATTTGATGGAGAAAATAACTTGACTTTCTGGAATCATAACCACATAATAGCCGGTTGCGACCCCGAAAATATAGATCTAGAAAATGGTTTGCTGATTCAGGAAAATGGAGTTTATCTGAAAAAATGCATTCAGCTTCCTTGGATGAGGAACCAACAAAGACTGGTAGCCCTATTCCCGATACATATTGCTTATCCTATTCGAAATCCATACTTGGTATCTCATTTTCCAGCATCCAAAAATATTCCTGAAAAAACAGTTATTACAGATATCAAACAGGAAGGTAGCTATGCAGTCAAGGATATTTCAGGAGTTGTCCAGTTTTATGTGACTTTCCCGGAAGGAAGCCAGCATATATATGCTCCTAATGGCTGGCTAATTTTCCTAATTATAATGTCACTGAGTTTTTCAGTGGCTTGGATCAATCTTACCGCCGATTTTTTATGTAAAAAGAAGAAGCCTATTTGGGGTATATCACTCATTTTATCAGTTTCGCTTTTTTTTCTTCTTTGTCTATATACCCAAGGACTACCTTTTAACCTGCAATCCCTCCCGGTTTTTTCTTCGTTGCTGTATGCCTCAAGCCATGTATTCCCTTCTTTAGGTTTATTGCTTGTATTTCTCTTGTTGTTACTGTGGAATGTATTGTTTACAGCCTATCATCTCCCCTTACCTGTAAGAGATCATTCGTCAAAACCCAATCGGTTAGCACAGCTCGGCTGTAGCGTGTTGTTAGTTTGTTCGTCACTCTTAGCTGCACAACTAATACGAAGCCTAGTACTGGATTCTAAGATATCCTTTGATGTAAGCAATTTTAACGCTGTAGATCCATATACCTTTGCCGGATTTTTGGCTATTGCCCTATTACTTTGTATTGTAGTGATTGCAGGCTATGTGTTAAATAAGCTATTATACATACTCAGTGGTGTCTATTGGAAAAAATATTTCCAGCAGATTCTAATAGCGCTTGTGATTGTACTCGTGAATAAAGGCCTACATCATTGGCAATATGCAGCTATTGCCTGGATATTTGTACTCCAATTGTTACTTGACCTGCAAATTCTCAGAAAGCCAGTTTCCATTCCCGGTATTTCAGTGATTGCATGGGTAATATTCTTTTCCTGTTCTTCTAGTGCTGCAATCGCATCGTTTAACGCTGAAAAGAAAGCACAACAACAAAAAGTATTTGCGGAAACAATAGCCAGACAAAAGGATATTATGCTGGAATATCTGTTCGATGATATTGGCACTGAGATTTCCCAAAGTCGATTTTTGTATAATTATCTTAAATCACCCAACGAAGAGAGAAGAGTAATAGTAAATGAACGATTTAATACCCGACACTTGAAAGGGCAGATTATTAAGTATCAGGTGGATGTTTATTACTACGACAGTTCAGAAAAACCTATTTATAATAAGGACACTACATCCCTTCGTTATTTTAAAGAAATTATCAAATCTTCACAACCCACCTACAATCCCTATTTGTTTTTCAGGGAGCGAACAGCTGATGGTCATTACTACATAGCATCTGTTCCTGTTTATGGTAATGATACCATTGCCTCAGGAACCATTGTGTTAGATTTAAAACTCAAAACAGCTGTAAGCGAAAGCGTCTATCCAGAATTATTATTCCCCGGTAATATCATTGAATATTGGCAGCAGAGTAAATATTCTTATGCTGTATATACACAAGGGAAGTTAGTTACACAAACAGATGATTATCCCTTCCCCATGTATCTAAATGTAGATACCCTTGGTGCCGGAGAAGTTACAGTACAATATGGAGGAGATTACCCTATTGTGCATTATAAAATCGATCAGCAAACAGTAGTTTCTGTGCTGGATGAGTCTGCATATGCCCTGGAAATTACTTCTCTGTTTTCATATATGTTACTGACGTTTATCGTCTTTATTCTTATTGTTTCTGGTATACAACTTTTATTCAGATTCCTGTATAAGCGGAGAACATTAAAGGATATTTCAGGGATGTCGTTACGAACCCAGATTATGCTGGCAATCCCAGGTATTGTATTGGTTTCATTTATAGTTATATCCGCTACCACTTTGTGGATATTAATCAGACGATATGAAGACGATGGAAAAGAAAAGCTGAGGTCTAAAATACAAACAGCAGAAAGAGCCATACAGCAATATTTACGTGAGCAAAACATAACACATAATGCCGAAGGTTTTTATTTAGAATCATCTAGTCCGCGTTTCCGACATTTTATTGTTACCCTCGCCAATACACAAAGAGTAGATATTAACGTGTATGATATTTACGGTACACTAATGACCAGTTCGCAAGAAGATATTTACAATAAAAATATCCTGGCCAGGATTATGATGCCACAAGCTTATTTTCATCTTATGGCTCAGGGTGATCCTATGCTATCGCTCAAAGAGCAAATTGGGGAATTAACTTATGTTTCAGCCTATGTGCCTTTGAAAAACGAGACGGGTCAGGTTATGGGTTATATCAACGTCCCTTATTTTTCTTCCCAGCAAGTATTAAAAAGTCAGATTTCTGGTGTGTTAGTAACTTTGATTAATCTGTATGCTGTGATTTTCTTTTTATCAGGGCTAGCTGCAATATGGATTAGCAATGTACTGACACGTGGCTTACAGTTAGTAACAAACCGTTTCCGCCAGTTTCGCCTTACAGGTAACGAACCTGTGGCATGGCCTTATAATGATGAAGTGGGTTTACTGGTAGCCGAATATAATTCAATGGTGAAAAAAGTATCAGATTACGCCACCGCTTTAGCCAAAACGGAAAGAGAAACAGCATGGCGAGAAATGGCCCGACAAGTAGCGCATGAGATCAAAAATCCGCTTACCCCGATGAAGCTAAAAGTGCAATATCTGCTACGTGCTATTCAGGAAGGAAGAGCTGACTTACCCAAGCTTACGGCAGATACTTCCGCATCACTTTTAGAACAAATTGATAACCTTGCTCATATTGCTTCTGCATTTTCTGATTTTGCAAAAATGCCAGAGGCAAGACCAGAACCCATACATCTTTACGAATTATTAGAGCCACTTATTTCATTATATAAAAGTCAGGAGCAATTAGAAGTGAGGTTCATTGCACACATTCCAGAGGCTTTGATTTATGCAGATAAGAGTCAAATACTAAGAGTATTTACAAACCTTTTGCAAAATGCAGCAGAAGCCATTCCAGAGAAAAGAAAGGGGAAAATTGAAGTTTTGTTATATCAGGAAGATAAAATGGCTTGTGTACAAATAAGAGATAATGGATCTGGTATTCCCGAAGATACTATTCCTCAAATTTTCAGTCCTTATTTTACTACCAAAAGTTCTGGAACAGGACTAGGGCTGGCTATGTCAAAAAAGATAATTGAATTCTGGAATGGATATATAGGCTTTGAAACAAAGAAAGATGAAGGCACGATTTTTACGGTAAAAATTCCGATGATGGATACATAATATGGGTATTGGTAATGTGAATTATCTTTTGTCAGAGTGCTTACATATCCTTAATTTTGCATCTTCATTTCTAGTTTATTTTTCAACCCCAAACAACAGAAGTATGAAAAAAATTGTATGGTCAATTGCTGCAGCAACGTTATTTTTTGCATCATGTGAAAATGCCCCGGAAGCGGATCGCGCAGAGGCATCAGAAGCACAACAAGTTTCAGATGCTACTGGAACATCCTTTGTAATTTCTCATGATGATTCTAAGGTAGAATGGATCGGTACCAAACCTACCGGAAAACATCATGGTACTATTAAAGTTAAAGAAGGAACTATTGCGGTAGAAAATGGAGCTATCACTGGCGGTCGTTTCGTAATGGATATTACTACTATCCAGCCAGATGATCAGGATGCAGAATATAACGAGAAATTACGCCAACACTTATTAAGTGGTGATTTCTTCGAGGCTGAAAAATATCCGGATGCTGTATTTGAAATCACAGGAGTACAACCTGTGGCTGCTGCATCTGAAGAACTTATTATGAAAGAGGCTACACACACAATTACCGGAAACCTTACTTTGAAAGATGTTACTAAAAGCATTAGCTTCCCGGCTAAAATTTCTATAGACGATCACAACTTAACTGCTGATGCTAACTTCAATATCGATCGCACACAGTGGGGAATGAACTATAAGAGTGATAAAAGCCTGGGAGATAAAATCATCCACAGCGATGTAAACCTTACCGTTCATTTGGTTGCTACTAAGTAAGTAATTAATTACGATCTATACAATTCTTGCCTTAAAAAGGTAAGCAGCGAGTCTTCCTGCTTACCTTTTTTTATGATATTAAGAGTTGGATATCAGATTTTTTTTGATGCCTTGAAATGTAATTTTTATAAAAAATAACTAGAAATCTTTTTTTATATAAATAGTGTTTTGTTCTTTAGTGCTATGAAACGTCAAATATTTCTTTTATCTGTAATCATTATCGCTGCCATAGCGGCCATAAGATGTAATAAGTCGGTAGAAGTTGTCCGCGAAGAAGCTCATTGGGAATACGAAAACCCTGACTGGCAACAAATTGGATATTTGGAATGTGGTACTAAATCACAATCTCCGGTGGATATTCCCACAAGCCAAACAATACTCGCTCAGGATTTACCAGCTATTTCAGTAAACTACAGTCCATTTGCTATGAATATTGTAGATAATAGTCATACTATTCAGGTAAATGCCACAGACACCTTAAACACGACAGTTTTTAATGGGATAAAATACACGTTTGCTCAGCTTCATTTACATCGAAAAAGTGAACATACGATAGACAAAAAAGCTAGTGATATGGAATTGCATGTGGTGCATGTAGATGCTGAGGGAAATATTTTGGTATTTGCACGAATGATTCGTGCTGGAGTAGAAAATGCTTTCCTGAAAACTGTTTTTGACAATATTCCTTCGGAAAAGAAAAAAGAAGTAGAAACGGGTGTTATGCTTGATTTAAGAGACATGATGCCTTCTGATGAAAGCTATTATACCTATTCTGGAACGCTTACCACTCCTCCGTGTACGCATGCGGTACAGTTTGTAATATTTAAAGAGCCTATGGAGGCGTCGGCAGCACAAATCAGCTATTTTGAAAGTTATTATGCTGACAATGCTCGTCCGGTACAACCGTTACACAATAGGCTTATTCTCGAAAAACCAACTGAAAGTTTATGATAAAGTTTGTGAGATTAATGCTTTTAGGGGTCTCAATGCTCTCAGCTCAAACTGTGCTGGCTCAAATTCAGGAGGTAAAATCTGAAAAATCAAAGCTGACTATTGCTGTGAGTGGTGGTTTGGCTAATTCCTCGGGAAGTTTTTTGAAAGATAATTTACCTCCCTATGGATTTATCAAACCTCAAGGGGGATATTTTTCAGCTTCCGCTCGCTATGCACTTCGTCCATCTCTGAGTTTAGCAGGGGAAATTTCATACCGAATACATGCTTATGATGTAGAGAAAGCTGGGAAAGAAATTCTTCATCAGGANATGTATGCGCTATCGGCAAATGTAGAGGCAAAAAGCTATAACGTACTGACAGTAGCTGNAGGTCCATGCTATGAATGGAAACCCAGTACTCAGGTAGGTATTATTGCTTCAGCCATGGTGGGTATGGCTATACATACGATGCCGGAAATTAAACAGTTTATTAAAACCGCTCCCCATACAGACGTTACCTATTTGAGCACACATCTGGGTGCTTTCTATGGCGATATTGCCTTACGTCCTACTTGGTATATACATTCCAACTGGGGAGTAGGTCTTGTGTTATCTATGGGATATAGCCAACCTAAACTAGATGTGGAAGGACAATCACAGAGTTTGCAGCAAATGATGTGGAGAGGCGGTATTGAATTATCATTTCGACTTTAATAGATAATTATCTGAGATGGTAACGGAAACATACTATATGTTTCTGAAAATCAGTTTGTTTTCTGAGGGCTGAAGTTTAATTTGTTTCCTTGCATCATTATTCTCTTGGTCATAGTACCTTTGCCGGGACTAAAAAAGTGCAGATATGAAACGCTGCATCATACAAGAAAATTGTAAATAGGAGAAAATTATGCACGCTAAAAGACCACAGGATACACACAACATCATGAGTGAACTAGTATTACCTAATGATACCAATACGTTAGGTAATTTAATGGGGGGGCGTCTAATGCATATGATGGATATTGCCGGGGCAATTTCTGCCATGAAACATTGTAACTGCCCGGTAGTAACTGCTTCTGTGGATAATGTTTCGTTTAAAAACGCGATTAAACTGGGCAATTTACTGGTAATTGAATCTAAAGTGACCCGAGCATTTAATACTTCCATGGAAATTTATCTGCGGGTATGGGGAGAAGATTTACATGCCCAATACAGGTATTTTACCAATGAAGCTTATTTCACTTTTGTGGCCTTAGATCCGAATGGCAAGCCTAGAAAGGTTCCGGAAATAATCCCAGAGACGGAAGAGGAAAAGAAAATGTATAACAGTGCTCTGCAGCGTCGTCAGTTAAGATTATTACTGGCCGGAAAAATAAAACCGGAAGATGCTGGAGAATTGAAAGCGTATTTTGTGAAATAGTATAAAGTTTTTGCAGTAGAAAGCTCTATAAGTTTTATTCCTCTTGTAGGGCTTTCCACAGACAATCTTTAAGCTCCTGAATTCCCATTCCTGTAACGGAAGAAATAAATACATGTGGGATGCTTTTGGGAAGAGAGTACCTAATTTCTTCCATTAATTCTTCATCGAGCATATCGCTTTTAGAGATTGCTAAAATAATTTTTTTGTGCAATAGCTCTGGATTGTAACGTTCCAGTTCGTGAAGTAGTATCTGGAATTCTTTTTCATGATTAGGGCTATCGGCAGGTATTAAAAATAAAAGCACGGCATTTCGTTCTATATGCCTTAAAAAACGATGTCCTAAGCCTTTTCCTTCTGCTGCCCCTTCTATAATCCCGGGCAGGTCTGCCATACAAAATGAGGTATCCCCTCGGTAGGAAACCATTCCCAATTGAGGTACCAGTGTGGTAAAAGGATAATTGGCGATTTTGGGTTTTGCAGCACTTACTGAGGCTAACAAGGTAGATTTTCCAGCATTCGGGAATCCTACAAGGCCTACATCTGCTAGAATTTTCAATTCTAGCAATTTCCATCCTTCCTTTCCTTCTTCACCAGGTTGTGCATATTCGGGTGCTTGATTTGTAGCTGTTTTGAAATGCGCATTTCCTTTACCCCCACGTCCACCCGGAATCCAAATGGTTTCTTGCTTGTCCTCCAGAATTTCTGCTTCTATTTCGCCGGTTTCTTCATCTCTAGCTACAGTACCAATGGGTACTTCTATAATGATATCGGCTCCGTCACGACCGGTAGAATTATTCCGACTCCCATTTTCGCCATTTTCTGCGAGAATATTTTTATGGTAGCGTAAATGCAAGAGTGTCCAAAGCTGGGCATTTCCTTTTAGAATAATATGCCCACCTCTTCCTCCATCGCCACCGTCTGGTCCGGCTTTAGGGTTGAATTTAGTTCTGGCAAAATGAACACTTCCCGCACCACCTTTTCCTGAGCGGCAAAACACTCTGATATAATCGACAAAATTTCCCTTTTCCAATTATTCCGGAAGTATGTATTTATTAATTTCTTGACACAACAACTCGAAAGTTTCTTCGATAGTTCCATCGCCACGTAAGCGTACTAGTTTTCCTAGGGCATCATAGTGACTGGCTACAGTTTCGGTTTTTGCATAGTATTCTTTGATGCGTTTGACGATGATTTCTTCTGTGTCGTCGGAGCGACCAGAAGTAGCTCCCCGACCCAATAGTCTGCGAGTCAACTCATCTTCTGGAACTTCCATGGCTAAAACCAAACTGATTGCAGTTTTTTTAAACTCAAGAAGTTTATCTAAGGCCTCAGCTTGTGCTTTTGTACGGGGAAATCCGTCAAAAATAAACCCTCTAGACGATGGCGACTCATCAATACGACTACTAATCATACCAATTACCACTTCATCAGGAACTAAAAGACCTTGATCCATATACTTAGCTGCTTCTACTCCCAGTGGAGTGCGACGGCTTACTTCGTCTCTTAATAAATCTCCTGTGGAAATATGTTGCAGATTATAAGCTTCAATCAGCTTGGCTGACTGTGTACCCTTACCACTACCCGGAGGACCAAAAAGAATAAGATTAAACATAAAAATAAAGTTAAACACCACAAAAATAAACTTCCACGCGGTATTATACCGAGTTTCTGTCAAATAATCCTAAATATACGTGCAGATTTCCCTGAATCATTATTACTTTTTATACTTTAACATAGATTTGGTAATAGTTATCACACCAAATCTTTAATGCATGAGGGATATGTTCTTATGTGAAAATGGTTTATTCATTTTGTAAGATGGCTTTGTTTGATGTGCTTATATAGATAGGAAAATATCCGCTTAATTACTGAGGCAGATATATGCATGCGTTCCTTAGAAGTACCTGGAGTGTTTGTGTATTCTCAAACGAATAGCTGCCTGTCTAAGGTTACCTTTGTATTCCTAAAGCTTTGCTGAATATGTTACAACTACGATATCAGCCATTGTCGGTAGAAAATGAGTTTCCTTTGGAGATATCGGGAAAGGCTATAACCTCCAGATCCAGTTTGCTCATTTCTTTAAGTATTGGACGGATCTCTGGATATGGAGAAGCTATTGTTCAATACGGCCAGAATGTGGTTATGGAGACTTTGATAGCTAGTTTACAGGCAAAACGTCCCTTGTTGGAACGTTATGCACTTACTGAGCCAGAACGGTTTTGGCATTTTCTAGAACATTTACTTCCTCATGAGGAAATCTTAGTGGCCGCACTTGATGCCGCGGGTTGGGATTTATTTGCCCGCATGCGGCAATGGCCTTTGTATCATGCAATGGGATTTAAGACTGCTCCTAGTCCTTCTAAAGCCTCTATTTTGGCAACTTCGGATAATAATTATGCCTATAAGATTTTGCACAATCATTCTCGGGAAGAAACCTGTATGGTTTGGGCGGGTACGTTAGAAGAAGCTCTTTTACGTACAGAGTATGTATCGTCTCAGGGAGGTATCGCTATGGTATTATGCTTGCGTGAAGGTTTAGGCTGGGAAGATTGTGTGCAGCTAGCTACCCATTTACCAGCCTCTGGGATACAATTGGTGGAAATCCCCTGGGATGCTCATGCAGAGATGGATATATCCATTTTAGATAGAAAAAACATCCCCTGGATAGCTACTGTAACTAAGGAGTCAGATATTCCACTGTGTAAAAAAGCTGGTTTTGATGGAGTAAGCATTTATCCATCTTTGTGGGGACCTACAGTAGCACTAAGAATGGTAGAAGATGCTCGCAGGCATGATTTGAAAGTCTTTATCGGGAATTATACGCTGGGTAGCATAGATGTATTATTGGCAACCCATATGTCAAAGGGGGCCGATTGGGCATATATTTATGCTTAAGGAGCAATAGTAAAGAGGGTAAAAGTATGGCTAGTTGTTAAGCCATTCTTGTAGTTTCGATCCGCACATTTTCGGTGACAGTAAGACCTTCCTGCATAAAAGAAAGAGCTTCTTCATTACCTGTAAGCATAGCCAGTCTTACAATAACCCTTTCCACCAGTGCATCTGGGCAAGAGGCGCCAGAAGTAATCATTACTTTATACGTTTCTTTTTCTGGAAAGTAATGGTGAGATATTTTTTCTTTTCGTTCATGTAAATCAAAATGCCGGATGGAGTCTATAGACTCAAGACAATTTTCGTGTTGTATGAAGTAAGTAGGCAGTTTGAGTTCACACAATTCCACAAGGTGGGAAGTATTTGAGCTATTATATCCTCCAATTACCAGTGCAAAGTCTGCCGATTCTTTCAATAATCCATGCACGGCACTTTGGTTGTCATTGGTGGCATAACATAGTGTATCTCTTGTGTCTGCGAAGTGGTCTGCAATTGGGTCAGAAGGGTAGCAGGCAGCCATTACATTTTTTAGATAATCAGCTATGCCCTGGGTCTCGCTTGCCAGCATAGTTGTCTGATTCACCACACCAATTTTTTGCAGATCTTTTTTTACATCAAATCCATCAGAGTGTTGCCCCTTAAAACGTTTATAAAACTCTGCGGGTGTCAAATGTCCGGTAATAAATTCAGCAAGCAACTCTGCTTCTTTCATGTCTTTTACCACTACAGTAGGAGTAGAGGCTTTGCTATGTGAAAAAGTAGCTCGCGTCTCTTCATGGCCGGGTTTTCCATGTACTACAATGGTATAGCCTTCTCTTCCTATTTTTTCAGCTCTGTTCCATACCTTTTCCACAAAGGGGCAGGTGGTTTCATAGCGTGAGGGTTCTATGTTTTTTTCTCTGAGTTTGGCTTCCATTTCGAGTGTAGTACCGAATGCAGGAATAATAACTATATCCTCTTCGGTGAGTTCGTCCCAGTCCATGAGTAAATGACCGGAAGTATCCATGATAAAACGAACGCCTCTTTGCTGTAAATCAGCATTTACACCTGGATTGTGAATCATTTCACTGAGTAAAAAGACTCTTTTATCTGGATTTTCATCAACAGCACGAAAGGCTATTTCTATAGCATTTTCTACGCCATAGCAAAAGCCAAAGTGTCGAGCGAGAATAACTTCTAACGTACCAATTTGAATATGGGTAGGGCGAAAATCTTTTTTCATTTTGTCCAAAGCTTTTCTTTGCTGCTTAATAGCAGAGATAAAAGAGCTTCGATATTGTACGGGTACGTTAAAAGTTTTCATAGCTTGTTTCCAGGCAAAGTTAAGATTACTCGGATTAACTGGTAATTTTTGTGATTCTTACTGGCATTTCAGCTCTTATTTGCATTAATCCCGTGGTAATTAAAGTATCACCAGTCCCAATGCCTTGTATAATTTCTACTTTATCATTGGTGCGCATGCCCAGTTTCACTACTACAAAAGTGGCTTTGCCATTGCGTAGCAGTGCAACCTTTTTATCACGAGTGGTAGGAATTACACAGCGAGAGGGGATTAATAAAGCATTATTATTGGATTTTAAAGGTACCAATACCGAAGCATAAGAACCAGGTACCATGCGGTGTCCAGGGTTGGGGACAAGCGCTCTTACGCGGAAAGATCGTGTATTTGTTCCGGCTCCAGGATCTACAGCAGCTACTACTGCCGCATATCGATTGGTATCACCAGTCATAGTAAAATACACAGTATCAGATGGCTTCACTTTGCCGTGGTATTGTTCGGGCAGCATGAAATCCATTTTTAGAGGATCTAACTGTTGTAAGGTGGATATTTCGACCCCTTGAGTAACTACAGCTCCTTCACTCACATTTCTAATACCCATGACGCCATCAAAGGGTGCAATGATTTTGGTTTTTCTTAATTGTGCTTCCTGCGCAGCAATATCAGCTTCTATAGCAGCAATTTGTGTTTCGGTAGTTTCAAAGTCCTGATGACTGATTCCACCAATACGCAGTAATTCTTGTTGTCGCTCCAGAGTTTTGTCGAGTAATTTTTTCTGAGCCTTCAATTTGTTGATTTGAGCTACAATATCATCGTGATATAAGGTTACTAAGGTTTCACCTTTTTTTACGCGAGAACCCTCTTTGAAAAAAATACCCGTTATCCTTCCAGATATTTCAGGGATAATACTAATAGCTTCATTGGGAAGGATATTGCCACTGGCAATAAAATCTTCTTCAAAGGAAGAAGGAGTAACTATATATCCTTCAACACCTAAGGAGGGTCTTGAGGCAGATGAAGTTGCAGCAGCAGGCTCTTCTTTGCAGGAAGTTAATGAAAACAGCATACCCACAGCTACAAAAACAAGAGGTCTTATGTTCATAATATTTATTTTCGACCTTGCAAAGATACCTATAAACACAAACTGACTTGTTAAAAATGATATAGCCCTTACACATGCGGTTACGTTACCATGTTTGGATATTTCTTGGACTATCAGTTCTCTGCCTCTGCTGTGTTTGGCTAGCTGCCCAATATACTGAGAGGTTTAATAGGCTTATTTTTATCCCCTTCCAAAATTTTCGCATCATAAGTACAGATTTCATTCCTTGGAGCTTAGGGGATATACTATATATATGTGCTATTGTGTATGTTTTATGGCTGGTGATATATATGCTGCAATGGCTGGTTAAGAAAAAATGGAAACAGGGTAAAAGAAAATTCATAGTTATATGCATTGTTACGCTTAATCTGTTTATGTTTTTTAATCTTATGTATATAGCTGGCTGGTCTGGAAATTATTATAAAGAACCCTTGCACATAGCCTGGGATTTGAAACAGGATATTCCAGATGAACGAGATTTTTTAGTGTCTTTTGATTCTTTTTTACTTCAGCGATTGAATGATTACGTGCCCGGTTATCATCCGTCATCTTACTCAGAAATGGAGGCCGAAGCTTGCAGGTTGTATCATACTTTAACAGATGGGAGATTGACTCCTGAGCGAGTTAAACCCTCAATTTTTGGAAACTGGCTGCAATTTGCTGGTATCCAAGGTTATTATAATCCCTTTACAGGCGAAGCGCAGGTAAATAATCATTTACCAAGTTATGTGCTCCCCTTTGTAATATGTCATGAAATTGCCCATCAATATGGGATCGCTTCTGAAGAGAGTGCCAATCTACTGGCTTATGCTGTTTGTACTGCCTCAGACGATAGCAGCTTTAGATATAGTGCATATTTTCAACTTTGGCTATATGCACACAGTAATTTATATCGTATGGATAGTATAAAGGCCAAATCGCTGAAAGTAATGTTGCCAGAGCTAAGTCAGCGTCATTTAGATACCCTAAGAGCATTGCGTAAAAAATATCATAGTCCTTGGGACGATATCAGTAGTATGTTTTATGACCGATATTTAAAAATGTATGGACAACCTGATGGTATCAAAAACTACGGAAGGGTGAGTCTTACAGCGTGGTTATATGAACAGAAAAAGGACGCTGAACAACGTCCTTTACCTATAAAAATTCCTTGAATTAGGTGGGTGTATTTTTTCGATCATTTTCCCAGGACAACTCCTCTCGCTCTCGTTTGTTTCTAAGTCTTAGCGCATAGTTTGACATGGGGCTTAATCCTGGATTTTCATCGCCAAGTAGCAGTCCCCATTTCCGGAAGGCCGGAGATTTATCAAAGATGATTTTTAGGACGGCCATAATGGGTAAAGAAAGGAACATACCTGATACACCTGCTAATGAACCGCCAATTAAAACGCCTACGATACTGGCAAATGCATTTAGCTGTACTTTAGAACCCACAATGCGGGGCATTAAAATATTATTGTCCAAAAATTGTACCACAGCAATGGTTACTAAAACTGCTACAACATGCCACAGCTCTTGAGAGGCAGTTAAAGTTAGTAACACACCAATAATATTACCAATTAAAGCGCCCACATAAGGTATCAGGTTGAGAATGCCGAAAATAATACCAATAAGTAAAGCATGTTTGATACCCATTATCCATAACGCCCCCCCAAGTAGTATGGTGATATAAGAGATCTGAATCATTAATCCTATGAGGTAACTTTTGACAATGCTTTCAGTTTCTCTTAGTGCTTCTTCTACGCTTTCATGATGGGCTTCTTCAAACCAGAGGAAAGTAAAGCGTAGAAGCAGATTTTTATAGAACATAAACAGGAAAATATAAATAGGTAGCAAACCCACAAAGACAAATATGCCTGTTAATGAAACCGCAGCACCGCTTAAATAGATACCTGCATTACTCAATAATTTATCAGATTGCTTACGGAGTAAATCTAGTTGTTCCTGAGAGGAAAAAGCGGTTTTAGCATTAATCCATCCACTCAGGTTTTGCCAATGACTGTTAAGATTATTTTGGATTTCTGGTATGTCTTTGACGAGCTTGCTTATCTGCATACCAAAAAACCAAATCACAAAACCCACTATGAGTGCTGCTAGCAGTATGGAGAAAAAAATAGCTAGGGTTTGTGGAAATCTCCACTTACATAGCACTCGATACACAGGTAAGAGCAATATGCTTAAGAAAAATGCAGTTAATAACGGCATTAAAATATCTTTTGCATAGTAAATGATTATTGCTAAAGCACATAACCCGAGTAATTCAATAGACCTCTTAACAGTAGTAGATAATGGCGTCATAATGTGCTGATTTGTATATGGTGAATATCGTGTTTTTTATGCGGATTGGCATATAAAATTTTTATTTACCTGAGTAAAAAAATCGCTGAATCCTGTAAAAACTATGCCATCAGATACGTATAATACATTTTAATGCTAAAATGATTGTTTTTTAAGGTAATTTGCGGCGTTTTTCTTTTATTATGCGTACTCTTATTGGACTGTTCAGTATCATGCTTTTTTCTAGTGTGGCTGAAGCACAATTATTCAAATCTCTTTCTATCTCAGGAGTATATGCACAGTGGGGGTATAACCGAGAGTGGTATTCAAAAAGTAATATTCATCTGAAAGGGGCAGACTGTGATTTTACAATACATCATGCTACTGCTGTAGATAAACCAGATTTTCAGGCTATCTGGAAAGTGCCGCACCATGTCACTATCCCACAAACAAATTTCAGGATAGGAGTGTACCTTACTCAGGATCAGCGCCATGCTATTGAAATCAATTTTGACCATACCAAGTATATCATGGAGGATAATAAAACTCGTCGCATTTCTGGGCATATACATGGTCGCGCGGTAGATATGGATACGTTGATTACTCCCGATTTTGTGCATTTTGAACACTCAGATGGAGCTAATTTTTTACAAATAAATTATGTAGGGCAAAGAGAGTTGTACACATATAAAAACCGTAAACTTTTTTCTTGGATGCATAAACTGGGAGCAGGCATTGTAATACCCAAATCCAATGTTACCATTATGGGTAAACAACTGGATAATCGCTTTCATATTTCTGGCTATGTAATGAGTGCCGAGACGGGCATTAGATACTATGTATTCCGCAACTTTTTCCTAGAATTTACGGGTAAGGCTGGATTTGCAAACTATACCAATGCACTTACGGTGGAAAGCGGAAAGGCAAATCATAAATTCACCTACGTAGAGGTCATTGGACTTATTGGTTACGATCTCCATTTTCGGAGAAAACCTCGTTCACAAACATCACAAGTAGAGTAAGCGGGTTCACAAGGTTGTATTTTCTCAACCACAAGTCAGTTAAGTAATTTTTCGCCGCTTAAAAGGTTATGGCTGAAACTCATAGCAGCCTATATCTATCTGACCTTGTTTTCTAGGCTTGTCGTCTAGATCATTGGATAGTCCAGGGATGTCTATACCTGCATCAATTAAGATAGACCCTGCAGTAAGTCGGAAATTTTGTTTCAATACATCTACAAACAGCGGGTTGTTTTGTTGTGCGGAAATATTGTTGTTTTGCTGTACAAACTCTGGTAATGGATTCTTGTGTTGTATAAAACAATGTTCAAAGGATACATCATATGCAACGGCATCTTCTTTTCTGCAAAAGAGCTCTTCTTCTAAAGAACCATAGATCACACAATTTCTAAAGCGGGCATATAAGTCGCCAGCAATTCTTTGTTCGCTACTAATGTCAAAATAGTTTAAAACCGCCACGGTGGGTTCGTTAATATGGGAAAGACGAGGCGGAGCATAAATTATAAAATCACAATTGTCAAACTCATATCGCCCTCCCTGTAAAATAGCTAGGGCTTGTGCTCCACAGGAATGCACCAAGCTGTTTTGGGCTTTTATGTTTCCCTGAAAGCTCAGTATGCCGTATCCAATGGAGTTTTCGATAATGGTATTCTGCATGGTTAATTGCAGGGGTATGCCAGGGCGTCCATAAACTTCTATTGCAAAAGGTAGTCCGCCACCTGCATTGTTTCCACAGTTTTTGAGTACCACCCAGCGCATTTCGTTTCCATAGCTGGAGCTGTCAAAATAGATACCACCCCATTCGCCAGGGTAGCCAACATTGCCAAAGTAATCCCGGTCTAAACGGTTGCCCTGAAAAATAATACTGTCTTCTTTAGTTCCATTAGCAAGAAGGCGACCTAGTACATACAATCTGGAATCTGCATGCATATATATTTTGCAACCAGGCTCAATGGTTAGTGTCTTACCTGCATCTATCAAGGCACTATGTAGAATGACATAGGGTTTATCAGCACCCCAAATAGCATCCTGCGTAATTACACTGTCAACAATATAATGTGCATTTTGCCCATAAGCATACACAGGTATGGAAAAGTCTTTGCTGTTAAGCGTAGCAATAATCCTGTCTTCCACAATAAAAGGATTATTTTCATCAGTAGGGTCAATATTTACTGTGGTAAATACATAGATACTATCCTCAGCAGCTATTTCTATGTCAAAAACTTCATTACCGGGAATGCCATTTACATTTAAATGAAACATAGAATGAGTGCCTTTTTCTAGACGGACGGAGCTAAGGTTAATTTTCTGTTTTTGTGGATTCAATATTTTTATGCCCAGCGTAAAACTGGCATACTGTGTAAATACAGTATCAAAATGAAGAGTATCCACGGAAAAGCGTACCTCTCCGCCAGAAGTAAGCAAGGTTTCTTTCTTACAGGAATACATGCCTGCTATCAGTAGCAGTAATATCAGCGATACAAACCAACGCATAGGTATAGACATACAGCTTGTGTTAATTAGCTTTATAGGTATTTAAGCGTTCCATCGAATTCATTATTACGCCAAATATCAGGGTAAATAATCAGTTCTTTGAACGGTAAAAAATATAAAAGTTTTACGGAAATTATATATTCGGTTTGTATAATACATCTCGGATGGATTCAATTTTTTCGAAAACACTTTTCGCAAATGGGCATAGAGGTAGTATTTCCTGACGGTTGTCCCGGGCATAAGCTACGGCACTCATTACTAATTTCTTGCCCACACCTTTTCCCTCAAAGCCAGGATTTACCTCAGTATGATCTATAATTATCTTGTGTTCATTTACACGAGAATAGGTCATGATGCCCGCCAGCTTATCTTCTTCGATGGCAGAAAACTGACCTTTATTATTTGTTTCACTGTGTTCGATTGTCATGATGGAGTATGTTTTGAATGCTTATGATTTGTATCTAGGATAAGGAACTCTTTCGCTTTCTCCGGGAACTTTAGGGAATCTGTCTGCTTCCCAATCGGCCTTAGCTTTTTCAATTAAGGCTTTGTCGGAAGCTACAAAGTTCCAGTGTATGAATCTTTCTTCGGGAAAAGGTTCTCCGCCAAAAATATATACCACTGTGCCCTCTTCTATTTCAAAATTACATAACGTGCTATCTAGAGAAATTAGTATTTGCTTTTGCCCAAACCTATTTCCTTCACTATACACAGCGCCATTCAGGATATACAGACCGCTTTCCCCGAAGAGATAGTTGCCTAATTTTACGGTTGTACGTTTTTTCGCTTCAATTTCCAAAAGATAGAGAGGACTATATACCGGAACGGGCGATTTTTTATCCATGATTTCTCCGGCTATCAATCTGCAATGGAGGCCATCTTGCTCCCAAAACGGGATTTGTTCTTTTTCAATATGGGTAAAAGAAGGCTCGGCTTGTTCCATCGATGTAGGTAATGCCACCCATATTTGTAGCCCATGTAAAGATTTGTGCACACCACGTAGATGTGAAGGAGTACGCTCTGAATGCGTAATTCCTTTTCCTGCAGTCATCCAGTTTACTGCACCGGGTTGAATTTCTATAGCAGTACCCAAACTATCGCGATGCATCACACTTCCTTCAAATAAATAGGTCAAAGTAGATAGTCCAATATGTGGATGGGGTGGAACTTCCAGACTCTCATTCGGCCCCATATGAGCAGGTCCCATATGATCAATAAACACAAAAGGCCCTACCGACCGTTTTTCTCTAAACGGCAATAGCCTTCCTACAAGAAAACTGCCTAATGTTGCAGCTCTCTCTTCAATGATCATTCCAATATGAGACATGTCTGAATAATTAAATAAATTTCAAGTTACGAAAAAACAGGGGTTTATGGCCCCAACAAACCAGTAGCGTAGATTTTTTACTGCTTTTTGTAAAAATATACTTGCGAGAATGTTGTTATAGGTTTTGTTTGGGGGCAATAAGGTGAGATAAGGCTCAAATGAGAAGGGTGGAAGATAAAATTGATGTATACCCGGTGATAAATATATAGATACGTGAACAAAATAGCTCTATTTTTGCAGGCAAACTGGTGTTTATCATGCAATATAACAGAGTCGGAATCTCCGATGCCAAATTAGTGGAGCTATATACAGAAATGGTTCGCCCAAGAATGATTGAAGAGAAAATGTTGATATTACTGAGACAGGGTAAAATCAGTAAATGGTTTAGTGGAATTGGGCAGGAAGCTATTGCAGTGGGTGCTACACTGGCCTTGGATCCAGACGAATATATCATGCCACTCCATCGTAATTTGGGTGTATTTACAGCTCGTAAAATGCCATTTAGCAAGCTCTTTTTACAATGGCAGGGAAAAAAAGAGGGATTCTCTAAAGGAAGAGAACGTTCTTTTCACTTTGGAGCTAATGAATATCATATCTGTGGTATGATTTCACATCTTGGCCCTCAATTGGCCATTGCAGATGGAATTGCCCTAGCTCATAAGTTAAAGGCGGAAGATAAAATAGCACTTGCTTTTTCAGGCGATGGAGGTACCAGTGAAGGAGATTTCCATGAAGCATTAAATGTGGCTGCTGTGTGGGGATTGCCTGTAATCTTTTTAATTGAAAATAACGGCTATGGTTTAAGTACACCTGTACGGGAGCAATTTGTGTGTAAACAATTAGCAGACAGAGCGGTGGGGTATGGCATGAAGGGTATTACCATAGATGGAAATAATATTCTGGAAGTATATAAGACGATATCAGATGCTAGGAGATATTGTCTGACAGAGAAAAAACCTATTCTGATAGAATGTATGACTTTCCGCATGCGCGGACATGAAGAAGCTAGCGGGGTAAAATATGTGCCCAAAGAACTTTTTGAGATATGGCAGAAAAAAGATCCTGTACAATGCTTTGAGCAATATTTACTGGATCTGCAAATTCTGACAACTGATCGGATTCAGGAAATCCGTGATGAGATACAACGAGATATAGAAGCAGGATTGAGTATAGGTTTTGAAGCACCTAATATTGTTCCTAATACAAAGGAAGAGTTACAGGATATATATCGTGAAGCTCCCCAGCCCACACCTCCTTCTGCACCCGCAGTGGCCTCAGAAAAGAAATTTATTCAGGCAATTAGTGATGGGTTAAGACAAAGCATGGAAAAATATCCCAACCTCGTACTTATGGGACAGGATATTGCAGAGTACGGTGGTGCATTTAAGGTAACCGAAGGTTTTGTTCAACAATTTGGAAAAGAAAGAGTGCGCAATACTCCTTTATGTGAAAGTGCTATTGTTGGTGCCGCTCTGGGACTTTCCATTAAAGGTTATAAAGCCATGATGGAAATGCAATTTGCAGATTTTGTGACGGTAGGCTTTAACCAGATCATTAATAATCTGGCAAAAATCCATTACCGCTGGGGACAAAATGCAGATGTGGTAATCCGTATGCCCACAGGTGCCGGAGTAGGTGCTGGACCTTTCCACTCTCAAAGTAATGAAGCTTGGTTTGTACATACGCCAGGCCTTAAAGTTGTATATCCTTCTACACCTGAAGACGCAAAAGGATTGCTTACTGCTGCTTTGGCAGATCCTAATCCCGTAATCTTCTTCGAGCATAAAGCCTTATACAGAAGTATCAGCGGAATGGTTCCAGATGAATATTATACTCTCCCCATTGGCAAGGCAAGATGGGCAAGAGAAGGCTCCGACCTAAGCATTATCACTTATGGAAGTGGAGTGCATTGGGCATTAGCTTATTGCGAGAAACATCCTGAAATAGATGCGGATATTCTCGACTTGCGTAGCTTACTTCCTCTGGATTATGAAGCTATACAAACTTCAGTACAACGTACCGGAAAGGTATTGCTGCTGCATGAAGACACACTCATTGGAGGTATAGGAGGAGAAATTTCTGCTTGGATTGCAGAACACTGTTTCGAGCTACTAGATGCACCCATAGTACGCTGCGCAAGCTTGGATACTCCTGTGCCTTTTGCTATAGAGTTAGAGCAAAATTTCCTGGCAAAAGCAAGGTTAGATGCCTGTGTACAGCAGCTAATGAAATATTAACCTTCCAAATGAATGGAAATAACGATGGTGCGAGTGTTGATCATATCAATCGCATTGGTAAGGGGTACGGAACCATCTTTAAATAGCTGGTTGTTTAGGCCCTGACTCAACTTGATTTCTGGGGAAAAAATAAAGTTGGGATAATAAAACTCAAAGCCCACGCCTATTTCATATCCTACATCAAAAGGTTTTACTTTGAGCCATTCGTCAGTTCTTCGAGAACGAGCATTGGCGGCAAGGTCAAAATCTATTTTAGCACCTATCATACCATAAAATCGGAAATTATTGATCCGATCACTTTTAAACTTAAGCTGCAGAGGCAGGTGCATATATACAGATTCCAGAGAGCGCTGGGTAGTAGAATCTCCATTTTTAAACCCATAAGGGTAAACCGTCATTGTCATTTTCTTCTCTGCAAAAAATAAAGACGGTACAAAACGGAGATCAATAAAATTGGATAATTTAAGATTGGCCATGAGTCCCAAATTAAAACCAGGACCAGAACGAGGCTGTATTACAGAAAACGAATCTGTTCTGGCAAAAGACTCATCATATTTAATCCGATACTGAGAGATATTAACCCCAAAAGTAATCCCAAAGTAATAGGGCTTTTGATCATGTTCCGGCATATTGAGTATCCGCCTCTGTGCAGATGCCGGGGACAGGAATAAAGCCAAAACAATACATAAACCAAAAAACCTAAATAACATAAATGATTTTATGACAATGTACGAAGATAAGGTTTGTTGCTTGTAAAATAATACTTTTCAGTGAAGAGTATTTTATTTAATGATCTTCAGTACAGCGACAGAAGTAATCAGGTAGATATAAAGCAAAATATTTTTCCAGTTGTTTTGGCTTAGGAGTTTTAGTGAAGCATTTTTAGATACCTGCGCCTCCACTATAACGAGAACTCCATTTTTACTGTAATGGTAGCAGTCTTATGTAAGCTAGTGGTATTAAAAGTCCCTCCGTATGAATAATCCTCATTTTCATTCTGTCCGATTATCTGAAAAATTCCCATCGTAGCTTTTTTCAGCTGACCCAAACGTATGCCAGCATTTTTAGCAATAGTTTCCGCCCTTTCTTTCCCGTCTGCAGAAGCTTGTTTTAATAAATCTATTTTCAACTCTCCCAGCTTAGTATAATAATAGGATGGAGGAGAAGAGTTCATTTCAACGCCTTGGCGAATCAGACTGGTAATTTCTCTAGAAACCTTATCTACCAAGGGTATATTCTGAGAGGTGATTTTAATAGTTTGCGTGAGCTGATAACCATCAAAGCGAGTTCCTGTCATATGGCCATTATGGTCATACTGAGTAGTGTACAATTTATCTGTTTGCACAGAAGAAAAAACAACTTCTTCTTCATTGATCTTCATTTCCCGTAGGTATTGGCGTACCTTTTGTTCGTCTGACTGTAGTAAAGTGTAGGCATCCTGCAGGTTGGAGGCAGACCGGGAAAAACTTGCATTCCATACAATGAGATCAGAAACGAAATTCATTTCTGCTGCTCCGGTAACCGTGATGCTTTCCTGTTGCTGATATTTGTATTTATAGGCACCAGAAAGCATGAAAATACAGATGATAGCAGTCAGGGAAATTAAAATAATACCCCAAAAATTCTTTTTAGGCTCCATATAAATTGGGTTTCGTATAGTATTCCAAAAATAAGGAATAATTAAGGGATTCTTTTTTGCGTAGCAAACAAATTATCATATGCATTTTTAACATTTTATAGCACCGCCTGTTTACAATATCATGACAATTATCAGCGCTTATTTGAGAATGTGGGTGTAGCTTTGCTGCGCTATGACACAGAAATATATCTTGACCGCATCCTTCATGTTGATGCTTACTGCAGGAGGTAAATTATATGCACAGCCTCAGTCTAAAATGAAACCTGAACAGGTTAATTCATTGGTGTACCCTGATGAAAAGCATTTTGCCAATATTCGCCAACTTACCTTCGGGGGAGATAATGCAGAAGCTTATTTCAGTTTTGACGGAAAACACATTGTTTTTCAACGTACACATCCTGCTAAAGGCATACCCTGTGATCAGATTTTTTATGGAAAACTTCCAGAAGGAGAGGAAGAATTTACCTACCATAGGGTAAGCACTGGTAAAGGCCGCACTACATGTGCTTATATGATGCCCGACAACAAACATGTTATCTATGCATCTACCCATCTTGGCGGAGAGGATTGTCCTCCAGTGCCAGATCGTCAGAAGCTGAAAAAATATGTGTGGCCTATCTACGACAGCTATGATATTTTCATTGCTGACTTGGAAGGTAATATTGTAAAGCAGCTTACCAATGAACCTGGTTATGATGCAGAAGCGGTGGTTTCTCCTAAGGGTGATAAGATTGTTTTCTCATCTATGCGCAATGGAGATCTTGATTTGTATATCATGGATATTGATGGTAGCAATGTAAAACAAATTACACATGAACTGGGATATGATGGTGGTGCATGGTTTTCTCCGGATGGTAGTAAAATAGTTTGGCGCGCCTCTCGTCCTAAAACTGAGGAAGAAATTAAAGAATACAAAGACTTGCTTGCACAAGGATTGGTAATGCCTACCAATATGGAAGTATTTGTAGCCAATGCAGACGGATCAGATGTGCGTCAGGTTACTAATTTAGGTAGAGCAAACTGGGCGCCTAACTTTATGCCCGACGGTAAACGTATCATCTTTGCATCTAATCATGAATATGAAAGAGGTTTTCCTTTTAACATGTATATCATCAATATTGATGGTACAGGTTTGAAGAAAATTTCTCACGATGGCGGATTTGATGCTTTCCCTATGTTTTCACCTGATGGTAAAAAATTAATATTTAGCTCCAATAGACACAACGGAGGAGGTCACGATACGAATGTATTTATTTGCGATTGGGTTGAATAACGGATGGGATATAGAAGAGTAAAAAAAAGCAACGAAATTGTTCTCGTTGCTTTTTTTTATGAGTGGATATTGAGTAGGATGAATATGCTGGTTTATTTTTTAAATACCCAACGGAGCATTTGCATCCAGTTTGGTTTTTTACCGTATAGCAGAATTCCAGTCCGGTAAATTCTTGCAGAAAGCCAGGTCGTAAAAAGGAATCCCAAAACCATACAACCTATAGACAGGCCAAATTCCCAGTATTGTACTGTACCCGGAACTCCAAAGGGAAGTCGAGCCATCATGATTATGGGCGATGTAAAAGGAATAATACTTGTCCATACGGCTAACGGACCTGTTGGATTTGCAACTGCAGAGGTCATGATGATAATGGAAAAAATGATAGGAATAGTAATGGGCATCATCATTGCTTGTGCATCCTGTGGGTCCTCATTAACGGCACTGCCCACGGCGGCAAACAATGCAGCGTAAAACAAGTATCCGGTAATGAAATAAAACACAAACATGCCCACCAGTAGGGGAATGTTAAGTTGCTGTTTTATCGTATTGATTTCTGCAAGTACAGCACTGGTATTAGCACCTTTCATTACATCAGCATTGGCTGCCATGGCTGTTTCTGTAATCTTAGAAACATCATCAGGGTTTACTGCGAATGATGACAGAGCCACAGATCCAATAAGCAACAACACGACCCAGATCAAAAACTGTGTAAGTCCTACAGCACCAATACCAATAATTTTACCCATCATTAATTGAATTGGTTTCACAGAAGATACCATTACTTCCGCAATTCTATTGACTTTTTCTTCCATAACACCACGCATTACCATACTACCGTAGATAAACATCAACAGGTAAATCATAAGCCCAGAAAAATACCCTACCAGATAAGATACACCAGAGCTGGCTTCCCGGCTGGCAGCAGTATCGTCGCTTCCTTTTTCACTAATTACTTGTTGCGCTACTTTGATTTTGTGGCTATAAATAGCTTTCAGCTTAACGGTGTCTATATTCGCAAGTATCATTCTTTCATTGATAAGTACATCGTTAAGGTCATTTTCTACCTGTGCATCCGAAAAGATGCTCAATTGCTTTTTGGAGATGTATTGAATCCCTTGTGGCTTTTCAATGTCAATGGCCGGAATATGGAGTACTCCACTGTACACCTCTGTGTTTTTCCCTTCCAAATAATCATTGTAGTCACTTTTTTCAATGGGTTCATATACTAGTTGCTCATTGCCTTTTAGTTTAGAAGCAAATATGCCAGTTTCGTCATAAACACCTATATGCAGTTCTTCTGAATTGCTTATTGAAAGATAGGTGCCCAGGGCAATTACTCCTACAAACAGCAGCGGGGTGAGAATAGTAGAAAGAATAAAAGTTTTTTTAGTAATTCTACTTAGGTATTCCCTGCGGATAATTAATAATGTCTTATTCATAGAGTAAGTTAAATGTAGAAATCATATAGAATCAGGAAATGCTACGGGTTTATCACCACTAACGATGCGAATAAAAATCTCATTTAGCGTGGGAAGGATTTCATGAAATGAAAGAATAGGAACCTGTTGATTGATAAAGTGCATAAGTACTTCATTCTGTTCATGACCTTCTCTGATTTTTACCCGGTAGGTATGATCTTCTTTAGAAATTATATCAAAAGCCTCAGAACTAAGTAACACATCAGCGGTATCCACAGTTATCTGGAAAATGTGTTCTTTAAACTGTTGTTTTACATCCTTTACAGTACCATCTAATAATTTCTTTCCTTTATTGATAAGCGCAATATGGTCACATATCTCTTCTACCTGCTCCATTCTGTGCGTACTAAAGATAATGGTACTTCCGTTTTTTGCTAGGTTGAAGATTTCTTCTTTAATCAAATCTGCATTCACAGGATCTAGTCCACTGAAAGGCTCATCCAGAATAATTAGTTTAGGATTGTGCAGTACCGTTACTACAAATTGTAGTTTTTGACCCATCCCCTTACTGAGATCTTCCACTTTTTTATTCCACCAACCATTCATACCCAATTTCTCAAACCAGTATTTTACCCTTTCAGCAGCTTCATGATAAGACAAACCTTTTAATTGTCCGAGATATAAGGCTTGTTCTCCCACTTTCATTTTTTTATATAAGCCTCTTTCTTCAGGCATATAGCCTATCATGGCAGAGTCAGTGACAGGATCAAATGAATGCCCATCAAAAAATATATCTCCATCATCAGCCATAAAAATTCCGGTGATGATTCTGAGTATAGTGGTTTTGCCGGCTCCGTTTGGACCCAGTAAGCCGAAAATACTACCTTCTTGTATGTTAAGGTTGATCCCGCTTACAGCTTTATATCCAGAAAAATTCTTGTGAATATTTCTTAGTTGCAGTACAGACATGCGAATAGATTAATGATGCAATAATACTAAAATGAATGAGAATTAGAAAATTATAAGGAAACTTTAAGAGTTAAAAAACTGTTGAATTTCAATCTATTAGAAGCATAAATAACATCTAATAAAATAAATTGCCCATAATAAACGGGCAATTTAATAGACTAACGGATGGCTTTACATTTTTTCCGCAGCAATTTTTTATCAATGAGCTCATTGAGTTGCTCCTCCACATTTTTAAATGCGGATTTATTTCCACAGTCGCATAATTCAAGTAAAGGATCTTTCACCAGTATATGTTGATATAACTCATATATAGAGGGTGCTTCAGGCAACTGGGCATAGGCTTCGTAGGTATAGGATAGAAAAGCCACATGCTGATTGATGCCTCGATTATCAAGAAGATAACCATTGTGCAGCTCTGTGGGTAAAGTCAATTTACCTCCTCGCTTTATGTCTGTAGGCGCAGGATACGAAACTATTTTTTTTCCATCTGTCGAAAGAATAACAGGAACTAAATTCCGATAGTCATCTTTGGTTTTATAAACCAAAATAGGTGACATAGCAGCCGTTTCATAGTTAGGCGTAAAGTCTGTAACCGATTTATTTTGCTGTGTGAGCTGCATGTTTTGTGAAAGTTTACAGCCTTGTCCGCAGAGTAAAAAAAGGAGTGATACAACACAAAATGCTCTCATCGTAAGAATGATATTTTTTCAGTAAATAACCCTTTATTGGTCAAAACTTGAATTATATAGTTACCTGCTGGCAGATGATCGAGTGGTAAAGTGGTTTTTTGCAGTTGGTTGCCACTAAAATCTACGGTATATACTATTTGTCCTAAGTGATTCATTAGAGATGCACGCTGTAAGCTTTGACTAGATTCTATGAGATCAATGGTAACTACATCTTTAGCAGGGTTGGGGTAAATTCTGAGTGCTTGTGAAGATAAGGTATGTGCTATGTGCATGTTGTGGTCCTTAGTGAGGGTGAGATCTAATAAATAGGTTCCTGTATATCCGGAGAAATAGGGTACCACATGGAAAATCACAGTACCACCCATAGGTAAGTAGATATCGTTGCTCATTACATCATCATAAGCATCAGACCATGTAATGCCACCATCAGTAGAATAGGAGAAAACAGCATCTATCGAATAAGTGTTTCCATCTCCGCTATCATATGAATCATGTAATCTTGCTTTAATAATACAAGGATCACTTCCCAGATTTATTTTGTAGTAGTCCACATCTACTTCATCATGGAAATTTGAACCTGTAGTAGCTACCTGTGTAAAAGTATCAGTTCCAAAATTCACAGGCAGCAAGTATGCATCATTTACCATGTTATTAACCTCATAAGCATCAGGAGCATATCCTGGTCCAATAATGGTGATAAAGATGGGATTGGAATAATTGGTAGAGCCTAACAGATGCCAATTGCTACTGTTATCTTCCTGATAAGTAGCAGCAAGTAAATAAGTTCCTGGAGACAAAGTAACTGCTGGTGAAGCGAAAGTTAAATCGTTAGTATATGCAGATCCAGCCGTTAGACCGCTGCCATCATATATAGTAGCCACGGTAGCTGCAAAAGTTCCGTCAGGATAATAAATGCTTACATCATAATATCCGGTGAAAGTAGTGCTACCGGTATTGGTAACATTCAGCTCAACAGATATTCCCTGACCCTGAGTAATGGTATTTCCACCAGCTACCGTAATGGGGCTAAATAATTCTAAGTCATTTGACAGAATAATATTCAGCGTTTCCAAGTTTACCATCCCGCCATTATCATCTACTTCCTGCCAGTTGCCATTAGAAGTTTGATAAAAGATAGCGACATAGTATGTGCCCGGTAAAAGGTTTGCCATGCCGGAAGTGTTGAACGTAAGTGGGGTAATGGAGTTAGCTGCGATGTTAACACTGCTGCTAATAGCCACAAAATCTACAAATATGCCATTGATATCAAAAATTGCTGCTCCAAAATCACCTTGGAAAGCATTGGGGGAGTTGTTCATTACCGAGGCAGAAACCGAAAATCCCTGAGTATATTGCAAGGGAGACGCAGGATTTATACTCAGATTGGAGGCCAATATAATACCAGGGTTAATTACAGCTTGGTCTGGTTCTATACCTAAAAGAGCTTGTTGTCCAAAATTAAACTCCATTATTCCGGGTGCCGGATTTAAAGCATCAATGGTGAAATATCCATCATTTACACCTCCCCATCCCCAATTGAAGTGAAAAAAATCATTGTTGTCGTAGCCATCACAGATAAAAGCATGTCCACCTCCATTTCCAAACCCTGCATATAGAATAGGTCTGTTGGCGTCTAATTCATTCTTGAGCATAACAATCCATTGTGGGTCTGTGTAGTTTTCTCTTTCCAGCCCCTGTATGCTCGATTTATAACCAAAATAAGTTTTAAAAGCATATTCAGCGCAATTCGTAGTGGGACTTTGAGCAGAAATTACAAAAGCTCCGCTGACTTGAGGGCTATAGTACATATCTACACTCACCCCACAGTGGTACATGATGGTAGCTACTTCTGCATTGGGTGCTGTAACATTGAGCGGCATAGACGACCATTGGTAGGTGGTAGCAGCAAAGTTTGCTGATAATGTACCATAGGTTGGGTGATTATAGGAATAGAACCCCGTACCGTTTGTGGGATGTTCCCAATATTTCATGATTTGCGCCATTGCAGTAGCAACACATCCGGTTACGGATCCCCCAGGACATAGGTCATTATAGTAAGGTGCTTGATTCCAGGTGGTCTGTATCAATGGATTTACTGCTGTAGTTTTGGAAGCGAGATTGCCCAGTTCTGAAGATCGTGTGTATATGTACCAAGCATCTGTAATATCGGTAGTAGGTTGTATGTTGTGGGTAATGGCATAATGGATTTGTTGTTTATACCCCTCCAGCCACTTCATTGTTTGGGGTGCTAAGTTTTCCGTATAAAAGCTACCTTGGGTAGAATATCCTAAGATGGGCCTCACCACATCATCTGCGGAAACAATTACGAAATACCTGCTGTGCACATTGAAAATATAAAAATAGTTTTTACCATTAGGATCAGTTAGTGTCTGATTGCCAATTCCCTGAGCATTACTCGCAAATACTAATTCCAAAGCTTCCAGGTCAATTAATTCATTTGTTTTGGTTTCTAAGTAATTTTTGGCTACCTGCCTAGCTTCCTGAATGCTTACTTGTTTTCCATATGAAAACACAGTAAGCATTAGTAAAAATAAAATAGAAGTGATTCGAGTCATGAGGTGATTTTTTTTTGTAAAGATAAATAGGATATTATATCTTCAAAATAAATTTAATGAAAAATCATTTAGCTATTGAAATTGTTTAATGTTCATATAGACCAATAAAATTAAAAATAAAAGAGATGATTTTTTGAGGAAATGAAATTACCATTGCAGTGGATAGGATGCTAAATGAAAACCTGACATATGTTTATGGATGCTTCTGAAATCAAACTTTCCTTAAAAACGGTAGGAAATCGTACTATGGTGTGGGATCCGGTAAGAAAAAAATGGTGTCTTTTTACGCCAGAAGAACATGTACGGCAGTCGTTGATATACTATCTGTCTACAAAACTAGCCTATCCTTTATCTTATATGGCTGTGGAGAAAAGGGTGTCGGGGTTAACACCTGCTATTCGTTTTGATTTGCTTATTTATAACCCACAGCATCAACCTTGGATGTTGGTAGAATGCAAAAAACCTGAAGTTACCCTAACAGAAGATACGCTTTTTCAACTTCTTCGCTACCAGAAAAGTCTTCAATGTCCCTATTGGGTATTGAGTAACGGACACGAACTTATGTGTGCGCAGGCATTTCTCGATGGGAAAATACATTGGTTAGATGATTTACCTCCGTATGGCCGATAAAGAATTTTCTGTTTTCAAAGCTTCTATAGCTTTTTGGATATCTTGATCTTTTTCGGCAAGAATANAGTAATAACCATCATTTCGGAAGAGCATTCGTGCTAACCGTGCTTTCAACTGCTTGGTAACATATGATCTTGCCTTGGTTTGGTGTAANAAAGGTTGAACTTGTTTACTGGTAGAGTCTGATAAAAGCTTGGAAATATGTTTCAAAAGCGAATCTGTATGAAATTGTTGCTGGAAGGAGGTAACGTCTTTATATACGCTTAATTCACTTTTATGGAGCGCAAAATAAGTCCATAATGCTTTATCCAATTCCCTGCTAGTCAAGAAGGCATAGAGAGAAAGTGGTTTGCCCGTAGTATCATAAGGGACAAATATATCTGGCATGATACCCCCGCCACCATATACCACTCGTTTTTTACTAGTGTAATATTTTACAGTATCCTCGGGTATATAGCTTGTATCTGAATGATAAGAGGTAAGTTCACCAGATTCGTATCTTCGGTTAAATTCATCCCGATAGGCTTCTTTTCCGGCAGCATATGATCTTTGAATGCTTCGTCCGGAAGGAGTGAAGTACCTAGCAATAGTAAGCCTTAATGCAGATCCATCCCCTAATTCATATTGCTCCTGTACTAGTCCTTTCCCATAGGTTCTTCTTCCTACTATGACGCCACGATCCCAATCTTGTATGGCACCTGCAATAATTTCACTGGCTGAAGCAGAGTTTTCATCTACCAGTATGGCGAGTTTTCCTTTTTCAAATTTCCCGGTCTCTCCAGAGGTATAAGTTTTCTTAGCAGATTTACGTCCTTCGGTATAAGTTATCACTTTATCTCCATCTAAGAAGTCATCTGCAATTTTAGTAGCAGCATCTAAATATCCTCCAGGATTTTGACGGAGATCTAATACCAGTTGTTTGGCTCCGTCATCTTTGAGTTTTTGTATAGCTTTTGAAAACTCTTCGTAGGTAGTAGCACTAAAACGGTTGATACGGATATAACCTGTGGTATTGTCGAGCATAAAAGCCGCATCAATACTTACAATAGGTATTTCACCACGTTTGATTTCTGCATGTTGTAATTCGCTGGTAGCCTGATCCATTAGGGTAACCTTTACGGTACTGTTGAGGGGGCCTCGGAGCAAGTTTACAATGCTTTCTGAAGTAATTCCATTCCCGGCAATTAAACTGTCATTCACATATATGATAGATGTACCATTATGTACACCAGCCTGATATGCAGGGCCACCGGGAAGCACTGAGGTTATACGCACGGTATCATCCAGAATGGAAAATTCTACGCCAATGCCATAAAAACGCCCTTCCATATCTTCATTTACAGCCTGTAATTCATCAGGTGTGATATACACAGTATGAGGGTCTAAATGACTTAAAATGCCATTTACAGCATCTCTATAAAGAACATTAGTAGTAATGGTATCCACATACCGCTCATTGATGAGGTCAATGAGTTGCTCCAATCGGTCATTTCGTTCAATTATGGTAAATATATCCCGCTTATTCCGAAGAGAATCCCTAAGGTTAAAACCTAACACCATACCCAGGATCATTACTAAGGCAAAGAGCAATGGGAGCCAAACTTTCAAACGCATCTTCCGGGCTTATTTAAAATTTTAATGAGTGATACTTGATGTGTACTGGTAAAAAATGGCGTCAAAATTAGTTTATTCACATGGAAAATATGGGCAAAGTTATGGGGTATTTATGGATAAACCTGTGAAATTTTATAAATCAAGATTTAGGTAAAATCCTAAAAGCACACTGATAGAAATTATTCACGCTACCAATCACTTCATTGGGTATGTAATAACTTCTCACAAAGTCATTCCATGCTGCATATTCATGGTTAGGAACATTAAATTCATCAAAGAATATAATATCTCCAGGTTTGAGATAAGGCGCTAGTGTAGTCAGGGAAAATAAGGTGGAAGAATATAGATCAGCATCCATATGGATCACCATTTTACCTACTCCCCTTGGGTGGCTTTTTAAAAAATCGAGTAAGGTATCCTGAAATAAACCCTTTACAAATTTAGCTCGATTGTCGTCTACTTCTGGTAACTCGGCACGCATATCACCTTTTTTAAAAAAATGCCAGTCTTCAGGAAGACCTTCAAATGTGTCAAAACCATAAAACCGAGAATCTGGATGTGCATTGTGCTGTAACCACCAATTAAAAGACAGCCCCGATGCTACGCCAAATTCTAAATAATCTATAGGCTCGTTTTTGAGTTCATCTGCAATCGAGACATGCTCATACAACTTAAATCGTGCTACATAATTTCGTTTGGGGCTATAAAAATCTGTGTAAATACCCTTTTTATGGGTATGTATCCAGGAACTAAGTGCGGCAAACCGGGAAAGAAAAAGAAAGAAATTGCTGAATGGCTTTATCAGGAGCCCAACTCTGGAAAACAGCAGAAAATCCTTAATAAACGAATTCGCAAGTACACTAAATTTCATAGTGCATAAAGGTAAGAGAGAAATTTAAAAAAACAGTTTACCCTTGGTTTTAGCATTTGCAGAGCTAAAGGCAAAAAAAACTAGTCGGAGACAAGAGGGATCATTAAGAAATGCTCTAGTTCTGGGAATCGGTTACCATGACCAATTTGGCAAGTGGAGCCATTCTCGCTTTATTGAGCTGAAGTGTATCGCCATGAATATAGTAATTGTCGGTTGTTTCCAGCACATTCAAAAAATCTGCTTCAATATGCATATACTGTTCACAAAACATTTGCGTAGCGCCTAAATGAGAAAACTGAAGTCTATTGGCTTTATATAGGTTATAGCTTCCAAAAAATCTGTTACAACCTGCGAATCCTGCTATTTTCCCAATCGCTTCTTCTGCAATAAGGTAAGGCGTTTCTTTCATCCCATTTACCTCTATGGGTCGTCCGCGCAACTCAATGAGTTCCCATTTTTTTCCGTAAAAAGGGTCACTTATCTTTTCCAGTACATATTGTGCGGCAAGGTTGCCTGTAATCATATTGCCCTCCATATCTAATTGAGTCAATTTATTTTCCCCCACCTGATAGGAATAACCCTCTTTTTCTCCGCCCAATATGATTTTCCCTTCGTCTTCAGACCAGAGAAAAATTCCGTTTGTCATAATGGCTTCTTCCTGTTTTCCCAGATAGCGTTCATGCATCACATAGGTTTCATTGTTACCCAGTTGGATACGGATTTCTATTCCTTCGCAATCTGCACATGGAAGCACACCTACATAGGTGCCCGCCCAGTCGATTGAATTTTTGCTGGTATGTGCAGCATCCGCCATTGTTTCAGTATTAGACTCCTGATTGGTGTTGTCGCAGGCGCTAAAATTGATAAGGAGAACCATTCCCAGCCCTATAAAACAATGTTTTGTGTACATAATGGAGGAATTAATTGATGAGAAACTTGAGTAAGATTAATACAATCAAATTGAAAGGATGTGGGTCTATATAATTAAAGATAAAAAAATAATGCCAACTGAGGGCATTTTTTTTGATAATTCACTACGAGGTTTTATGAAAAAATATAATTGAGCCTTATCACTTAGCGACTAATAACTTATCTATTCTAGGTACTGCTTGTAATGATAAATCTATGTTTGGAAGTCTTGGGCTAAAACAAATGAGGTCGTCTCAATGAATGTGGACGACCTCAGATGAGTATGTGGAGGATAACGGAGTCGAACCGATGACCTCTTGCATGCCATGCAAGCGCTCTAGCCAGCTGAGCTAATCCCCCGCAGAGGGCAACAAAGATACATGTCATCTAATCATTTTTCCAAACCCTTCACCTAATTTTCTGTAAAATTCAAGTACCTTTAACTGGTAATATTTGGCTTATGTGGAATCAAATACTTCGTTATTTATATATTAGAAAGCGAAAACCCAATGATCCCAAAAGCATTGATTTGAGTTTGATGCATGGTATGAACAGGATTTCAATTATGATATTCCTGATTGCGGTGGTGGTTATGCTGATTCGTTTACTTTCCTAATGCTGTATCAAATATAGCTTTGGCTGCAGTTTGAGAGGCCGGAGTGTCGCCTAGGAGATGCCATAATTTATGATAATCAGCTAAAATCTGGTCTCTTTGTGGGTGGTTTAGCAGTTTTTCTAATTCTTCTTTAAGTCTTTTTTCGTTGAGATCATGCTGTATGAGCTCTGTAACTACAGGTTTATCCATAATTAGATTGACCAAGGAGATATATTTTACCTTAATCAATTTTTTAGCCAGCCAATACGACAAAACATTTCCTTTGTAGCACACGACCTGTGGCACAGAAAATAGTGCTGTTTCGAGTGTAGCTGTACCGCTGGTCACTAAAGCAGCTTTAGCCTGTTTAAGCAGATCATAAGTTTGCCCATATACAATGCTCACATGAGTGTCTGAGGGAATCAGGGGAGTATATATCGATTCAGGAATAGAGGGGGCCCCAGCAATGATAAATTGATAGTCAGGAAAATACTTTTGCACGCTAAGCATTATAGGGAGCTTCAGCTGTATTTCCTGTTTTCGGCTGCCTGGAAGTAAGGCAATGATGGGTTTTTCGGAAAATTTCTGCTTTGGTGGAATAGATTTTTCTAGTCCTATGACTTCCACCAAGGGGTGGCCGGTATAGGTTACTGGGAAATTCCAGCGTTTATAGAAATCCACTTCAAAAGGGAGGATGACCAGCATTTTGTCGATATCCCTTTGTAGGGCATGTACCCTGTTTTCTTTCCATGCCCATATTTGTGGCGAAATGTAGTACACAGTTTTTATTCCCTGTTGTTTTGCCCATTGAGCAATGCGCATATTAAAACCGGGGTAATCAATTAATACAAGTACATCAGGTTTAAAATTCAGTATATCTTTTTTACAAAAAGCTATATTTCTCAAAATAGTGCCTAAGTGCTTTACTACTTCGATAAACCCCATAAAAGCAAGGTCTTTATAGTGCTTTACTACTTCGCCTCCGGCAGAAGACATATGTTCTCCTCCCCAGCATCTGACGATGGATTGGACATCGAGTTTACGTATCTCTCGGATGAGATTGCCCCCGTGCATATCTCCACTGGCTTCGCCAGCAATAATATAATACCGCATAAGACCAGTTTGTCTTACCAGACAAAGCGTAGCAGTACAATCAACACTGCATAAAGCATAGTTGCTACCAGAATACCTCTGGCAGTGTAATCAAGACGCTTATTGGTATAGTAAATAAATGGGATAGCATTGGCCATTAAACTTAAACTAAGCACCATTGATGCCAGTTTATGGTTGTTGACCATCGTTTGTATAAAACCTGTGAAGGGGGTATCATTGAATTTAATAAAGTACATGACCAACATGCCAAGCATGGGAAAAATCAACCCAACAAAAAAGCCAATAATGGGGATGTTACGGTTCATACCAAAAACTATTAAGGGCTAATATACAAGGAATATTTTGTTTTCAACAAAATATCTCCCCATAACCTGTTAATTTTTAGGGGAAAGCAATAAGAGTAAATCAGAAGGTTACCTTTACCAATGTATAGAAATTGTTATGCACTTTTGTTTGAATGAGTTTTTGCATGTTTGTCATGCAAATATTTTTTCAAGCACTGAATGGAAATTAATTCCATGTCATTATTCCATTTTTTTGAAAAAAGCTTATCAGGTTTTGTTACTCATTGAGTATGAATATTGAATAGCTTTTTACAGAAATCAATTTGAATATGACAGCATCTAAATTATGCTTATGAACCCAAAAGTTATTAGTAATCATGTTTTCCCATCCATAGAGGTTTCTGAAAAGAAAAGTAGATATCTATTAATTTTGGGAACTCAAAACTTGTTTCTACCAAACGGGTTACTTTTTCCATTTAAAAGAATAAATATTGTATCAACCACAGCATACAGATCAGCAATTACTGGATGCAATTGCTTTGGGAGACAGGCATGCGACGCAACTGGTTTTTGAACAACATGGCAGCATATTTGTGAGATGGTTATATAAGCAGGGTTGTGGAGAAGATGAGGCAACAGAAATCTTGCAGGATGCCATGATTGTTTTGTTCCAAAAGGCTCAGAATCCTTCGTTTCGACTTAGCTGTGCTATAGGTACCTATCTGTTTGCAGTTGGCCGGAGATTATGGTTAAAAAAGCTTCAGCTGGGTAGGAAAGTTACCCATGTAGAGCCAGAAGTTTTGCAAGAAGAGGGAGATATAGCCTGGAAATACGAAGAAGATATTTTGGAGGCTAAAGAAAAGGAAATACAATTTGAACGATTAGGTGCAGCTATGAATCTTTTAGGTGAGCCGTGCCGTTCTTTGCTTACTGCATTTTATATGGAGCGTAAATCTATGATGGATATTGCCACAGAATTTGGTTATACGAACCCAGACAATGCAAAAACGCAGAAATATAAATGCCTGAATAGGTTGAAGAAAATTTTTTTTAAAGGGAAGTAGTTATAAAACTCAGCATGATATGCAGCAGGAGATAAATCAGCAAATATGGACCTGGGCTGAAATGCAGGTAGATGGCACATTGCCACAGGAAATGCAACAAGAGCTGGATCAAAGGTTAAAAGCCGATCCCATTTTTGCTATAGAATTTCGTGAAGCAGTGGGTATAATCCAAGCCTTACGTGATAAAGCGCAGCATGATGATTTCAGAAAAATGGTGAAAGGAATGGCCGTTCCTAAGCCATCTCGTCATTACACTTTCCGTTCATTTTTTAATAACAACTATTTCCGTACTGCTGCGGTGGCTGCCGGTGTAGCTTTGCTTACCTCACTCACCACTATGTGGGTTACTTCTCATCAGGAACAAAAAAATACCACGCAATATCATCTTTTAAAAAGAGAACTTGAAACCATCAGAAGGTCTCAGAATGCTTTGATTCTGGACATGAAAAATGAGAAAAGCAAAACGCCTGCTGCACCTGCAAATTATTCAGGTACAGGCTTTGCGCTTACCAATAACGGGGTTTTTCTCACTAACTATCATGTAACCTCTGGAGCAGATTCTGTATTTATACAAACTAAAGACGGCTCTTACTATAAAGCCCACCTGCTTACCTATGATGAAAATGCCGACATTGCAATATTACAGGTAGATGATAAAAAATTCCGTTTTGCAAGAGCCGAAGTACCTTATACTTTTGCTTCTTCTCGTCGGAAAATTGGTTCCAGAGTCTATACCTTAGGCTTCCCTGGGGATGAACTTGTGTACAGCCAAGGATATATCAGCTCTCGGTATGGATTCAGAGGAGATTCCCTACAATATCGATTAGAATTACCTGCCAACCCCGGACAAAGTGGTGCGCCGGTATTAGATGCGAAAGGATATGTGATTGGTATGGTTACGGGTCTAGAAAGTGGTGTACAAGGAACTACCACTTATGCTGTGGGTACAGAAGCCATTGCGGAATTACTGAAAACATTACCCAAGGAAATACGTATTCCACGTAATAACAAGTTAAGTAGCTATCCAAGAGAACGTCAGATTGAAGTGTTGGAACAATACACCTGCGCTGTAAAAGTGTATAAACAACGATAGCTTCAAACCCAATTAAGATATAGCAGGGGAAAAATATCCTGAAAGGCATAAGCCGGGTAAATGCCCGGCTTATTTATTTTTAGAAGAGTTGTTAGATTTTTGTGTATCAAGCTTTTCGAAAGTGGAGTTTTTGCTGATGTACTCCGGTACAATTTCTTTCATGAGCGAAACTGTTTCATAGGTATAATGTTTTGCAGCACATTCCAGCAGCAGGTCAACTTTTTCATTTACCATGGTAAAATCATACTCTCTTACCTTAGCGATCATAATTTTCTCATGGTAAGTTGGAATAGTATTTTCTGCATCGCTCAGCACTTCTTCATACAACTTTTCGCCCGGACGAAGACCGGTATATACAATCTTAATATCCACATCAGGTTGTTTGCCAGAGAGACGAATCATTTTATTGGCGAGATCAACAATCTTTACTGGCTTACCCATATCAAACACAAAGATTTCACCGCCTTGTCCCATAGTGCCGGCCTCAATAACCAGTTGACAGGCTTCGGGAATTGTCATAAAGTAGCGGGTGATTTCTGGATGGGTTATGGTGAGTGGCCCACCTTTTTCCAATTGCTGGCGGAAGCGAGGTATTACAGAGCCATTAGATCCCAGTACATTACCAAAACGAGTCGTAATAAAACGAGTATATTGTAGTTCGTTAGAACTGGAAGATTTGTGTGTCTGCTGTAAGTATTTAAAAAAGCTTTGGATATATATTTCAGCAATGCGTTTAGAAGCCCCCATCACATTAGTGGGGTTCACGGCTTTGTCTGTTGAGATCATCACAAATTTCTCCACACCATTATTAACTGCAAGCTCTGCAAGTACTTTTGTACCATATACATTATTGAGAATAGCTACAGAAGGGTTTTCCTCCATAAGGGGTACGTGTTTGTAAGCAGCAGCATGGAATACGATATCTGGGCGGAAAACTTCAAATAAATGTTCCATGCGCTGGCGGTCACAAATATCTCCGATATAGTTACGGATGGGAGCATCGGGAGCTTTTTCCTTCATTTCAAGTACTAGCTCATGCATCGGAGTTTCCGCAATGTCGCATAAGAGTAATAAGGAAGGATTGCAACGCACCAGTTGTCTTACCAATTCACTTCCAATAGAACCAGCAGCACCAGTAACTAATATTTTTTTGTCTTTAAGGCTTTGGTACACTTTTTCATTTTCGATACGGATGACATCGCGTTCCAAAAGCTCTTCAATATTAATATCTTTTAATTTTCCAGTATCCAATTTTCCATCCACCCATTGTTGTACATCCGGAACCTGCTGTACTCTAATATTATATTTCAGTGCTGTATCTACAAGCCTGTTTAGGCGGCCACGTGTTGTTTTTTTATTAGCAACAATCAGTAGCTCTACCTTCTCTTGTTGTAGTTTGTGGAATCCATTGTCATCAATACCATAGATCGGTAAACCTTCCATTAATTTTCCACGCTTGTTGTTAGCATCATCAATAAAGGCTACTACTTGAATATGACTTCTTGGGTAATCGCTGATAATTCTCTTGGTCATGAGTCCTTGTTCACTGGTGTCATATATTGCAGCTCTTGTGCTATATTTATGTACCTGCGTGGTGAAAAAGGTTTTGAAAATAGAACGAACAAAAACCCGATAACCGATAAGGGAAGAAGTAGCAACAAACAAATTGATAAGAATAGTGGCTCTGGATATGACTAAGATACCTTTATTATAACAGTAGAGACCAACAATAGTATATATAATGGCAGCGATCATGTTGACTACAATGATCCTGAGCGCATCCTGAAAATTTGTATATCGAACTATACCGGCGTATGTTCTGAAAATAATAAATAAAGATGCATTAACTGTGAGCACTAAGAGGAAGAGGAGGCCGAAGTTTTCTAAAGTTTGCTCAATATTAAAATTGTGTCTTAATATTTTTGCAATTAAGATAGCGATCACAACTATCGCGATATCAATTAGAAATATGGTCCACCTGGGTAATATTCGTAGTCTTTCTTTCATATTACTGTTGAAAAAGTATTATGTGCTTCGTATAGGGGATTAAAATAAACATCACAAAGATATGGCATTATATCTTGCATTTTTAGTCACCAATTTAAAAATGCAAAAATTTTTAAGTTTTTGCGATATAACTTAAAAAAAATCATGCCATCAGGTTGTATAGATCAGGAAGTAAGGTGTAGTTGATTTTGTGTATTTGTTACACATTAGTTTATTCATCTTGTTTAATGGTTTATATACTATGACAATTTTAATTTAGTTTTATTTTTTCTGCTTCTTGTTGCAAAGCTACCTCCCAATCCCATGCTGTTTTCATCATAGTATCCAAATCATATTTTGCTTCCCAGTTTAAAAACTCTTTGGCTTTATTATTATTAGCATATACCGCTACTACATCTCCAGGTCTTCTGGCTCCCACACGGTAATTCAACGTTTTGCCAGATACTTTTTCAAATGCTTTAATCAATTCTAAAACCGTTACTCCATTGCCGCTCCCTAGGTTAAAAACTTCACATGGAGCCTGATTTTTACCAGAGAGCATATATTGCAATGCTTTTGTATGTGCATTAGCTATATCCATAACATGGATATAATCTCGGATGCAAGAACCATCTCGTGTGGGATAATCAGTACCAAAAACTTGCATTTCTACACGTTTACCAATAGCTGTTTGTGTAATTACAGGAACGAGATTTTCTGGTTTTTCCTGTAATTCACCAATAATAGCTGAAGGGTGTGCTCCCACAGGATTAAAGTAACGTAATAAAGTAATATTCAAATCTTTATATGCAAGCGTAGCATCTCGACAGATTGCTTCCCCAATTTGTTTGGTACGTGCATATGGAGACTCTGCTTCTTTTAAAGGAGCCTGCTCATCTACCGGTAACGAATCAGGATTCCCATATACAGAACACGAAGAGGAGAATACAAAATGATTAACCCCAAACTCTACCGCACATTGTAATATATTAACTAATGACTGTAGATTGTTTTGATAATATTTTAAAGGAGATAAAACTGATTCAGGAACAGATTTATGAGCTGCAAAATGGATGACCCCTGTTATATCCGGATTTTCTGTAAAAATGGCTCGCGTATCGTCTATATCACACAGATTGACTTTATAATTTTTTATCTGTCTTTTGGTGATTTTTTCTACCCCTAGCAACATACGTAAAGATCCATTAGATAAATCATCTACGGAAATTACTTCATATCCATTATCTATTAAATCTACTATGGTATGACCACCTATATAACCACAACCCCCAGAAACTAAAATCTTTTTCATTTTTTATATAGAAAATTTAATTGTTGCCAATTTGACTATTGCAAAGATACATGGATTTGTCTTTGCATGCGTGTAAGGGGATAAAATCAACATCATCTAACGCATATATACTATGTTTGCATATGCCTGGAGAAAAAGATATTTGTATGGATGAATGGACATATTTTGAAAAGAACTTACAAGAAGGGTATGCAGGAGACCCTGAGCACAGTATAGGTGTACTCGAAACTATGCTCGCCTGTAATACACTTCCCACTTTAATTGATTATCATTGGGAAAGATTAGACAATAGCATTCAACAATTATCATTGCCAAAGCCCAATAATTTTCATAAACACTCTTTTTATCAAATGATAGAAGATTGTTTGCAACAACTCCCTGTTTACCCCATGTATAAACTCAGGCTATTGTATTATCTCGACCAAAACATTCCTAAAATAATCATTCGTTGTCAACAGTGGATAGATAACTCTGAGTCTAGGCTGGTGTGTGGTATAATTCCGGGTATAAAAAAGGAAATTCATACATGGTCACATATTAAAAGCAGTAAAAGAGCTTTATACTCGCAAGCTACTGCTATAGCAAAAGCAAAGGGGTGGCAGGATGGAATTTTATTAAATCAGTTTAACCGACCCATAGAAAGCACTATTGCTAATCTCGTCATCGAAAAACAAGGAAAATTATATACTCCCCCTTTGAGTGAAGGTTGTATTGGTGGAGTTATGAGACAATACTTATGCAGACAGGGCAAACTGTTTGAAAAACCTATCACAATGGAAGCCTTACAATCTGCAGATGCTGTTTATTTGATTAATGCTGTTAGAGGAATGAGAAAGATAGATGCGCTTTTGTGGGCATAGCTGCAAAAACCATTATTTTTGCCTTCACTGATGCTTTCGTACGCCTAATTACTTAAAAATATCATATGTCAACATATAGGCCGGGTAGGTTCCAAATCTTACCCACCGTCGTAAAAAATCTCATTATCATTAATACCTTAATGGCATTACTGCAATTTGTAGTTGCAAATTTTGGTATTAATCTCGCTGATTATCTTGGTTTACATTATTGGCGCTCTCCACTCTATAAGCCCTGGCAACTGATTACGCATATGTTTATGCATGGCAGTGCGCTCAGTGTGAATGTTACGATTACGCACCTGTTTTTTAACATGTTTGCTCTCTGGATGTTTGGTAGTGTACTGGAAAATATCTGGGGTTCAAAAAAGTTTCTGATATTTTATCTGGCATGTGGATTTGGAGCAGCCCTGCTGCATCTTGGCGTATTAGGATACCAATATCATTTGTTTCAGAGTGCTTTTGTGCAGTATCAGCAGAATCCTACCTTAGACCAATATCTGTTATTTATACAACAAAACGATATTGATCATATTGGTGCCTTTAAAAACCTATTGACATTCTGGGAAAAAAATCCGACATGTTCTAACTGCTCTTTTGAATCCATAGCATTAATACAACAATATTATGGTATGATGATTGATGAAGCTACGGTTGGTGCATCTGGTGCTGTATTTGGTGTGTTATTTGCATTCGGATATTTATTCCCAAATACTTTGCTTTATATCTATTTTTTGGTTCCCGTAAAGGCAAAATATGTAATTGGAGTGTATATTCTTATCGAGTTATGGGCAGGGATCAGAAATTCTGCTGGAGATAATGTAGCTCATTTTGCCCACCTGGGAGGAATGCTGGTAGCGTTTGTTTTACTCCGTATTTGGAAGAGAAGAGAGCAAAGAAATAGGTTATTCTAAGTAAGGCAGAGTACTCATGAAAACAACTAAAAAGTATAATTCAAATCCACAGGCCAGTATCCCGGCATATGCTGAAAATGCAGCGTTACAATTATGGGTGATTTTAGGGGTCACCTATATTGCTTTCCATGCAGCAAGAGTAGTGATGCTGGTGGCAGGTGTACATAAGGACAGAGTTTTTCACCTTATGTATGCCAACTTCGGAATGTCTGATTATCATTTATATTCATCCAAATGGTGGACATTTCTTACTTATGGCTGGATTCACGCAGATTTTTTTACCTGGTTGTCGAATATGATTTGGATATTCTGCTTTGGGTCTATACTTCAGCAAATGATAAGCTTTAAAAATGTCATTCCGCTATTTGTCATGTCTATCATTATGGGAGGAATATTTTTTGGTGCCGCACAGTTTCTATTTCCCAACTGGTTTAGACCAGACGTGACTGAGTTTTTTACGGGTTCTTATGCAGGTGTTATGGCTATTGCCTGGGCAGGGGTAGTGATAGCACCTGGTTATAGAGCTAGCTTCCTTAAAATATCATTGCCTATTGTTTTATTGGTGATAATTTATTGTGGAATAACCATTCTTAGCTTTTTGCCTAATCGACCTGAAGCGCTGATATTATGTGCTGGTGGGGCTCTTACAGGGGCTCTATATGGCAGGTGTATTAAACGAGGATATCAACCGGGCCTGTGGGTATATAATGCTTACTATCGTATGGAAAACTGGTTTACACCGAAAGAAAAATAGGTTATCTGCTCTGAAGTTGGCATCATGACACATAGTAAACAAAACTGGCTGGTCAGAATTATAGAAAAATTCCTGCTGTTGGCCAACTTGATGGCCTTGGGATGGCTATTACTATGTGTGGCTGCTGCATGGATCAGTCCCGAAAATGTAAAGTATCTTCCTGCTCTAAGCCTTACTACACCTTTTGCATTATTAGTCAATATGGCGATGGTTTTTCTCTGGCTATTTACCCGAAGAAAATACCTGACGCTGATATCCCTAATTCCTTTGATTCTTTGCTGGAAGATGATTCCTGCAATATTTGGTCTTCATTTTTTTAAAAAGAACGACTGGCAACCCACAGCACATTCTTTCAAGATTATGTCATGGAATGTACATGCTATGGGACTTTTTAATCCGCCTCATGAGAAAAAGTTTGCCAGAGAAGTAATGAATTTTATCAAAAAGGAGAGTCCAGATATTCTGTGTCTGCCTGAGTTTGCCACAGCGCTAGATACACCTATGTCAACCTATGCTGATGTTATCAAAAAAGAAAATAATTACCATGTTTATCAATTTGATATTGATAATGGTTATGGTCCATATATTTGGATAGGTTCAGCAGTTTTTTCTCGATTTCCCTTAGTGGGTTATGAGGTCTTTGTATTGAATGAGTATATTTCTTTATTGCAATGCGATTTTACACTTCCCAATGATCAAATTGTAAGAGTATTTGTATTACATCTGCAATCATTTGGTCTTTCGGATACTGATAAAGCAATTATTGAAAGCCTGAAAAAAAATAATCCAGGAAAGATTAAAGACTCACGAACTTTCGCATGGAAATTTAATGAAGCCTATAGGCAAAGAGCCAGAGAAGCTGAAAAAGCAATGAAAGTGATAAAGAAGAGTCCTTATCCGGTTATTGTGTGCGGGGATTTTAATGACTTGCCCTATTCTTATACCTATACAGTATTTAGTAGGACATTAACAGATGCCTTTTCAAAGATGGGAAAAGGGTTGGGGAGAACATATAACCAGATTGTCCCTACCTTAAGAATTGACCATATTTTTTATACACCCGAACATCTTAACATAAAAGCCTTCAAAACGGTATATTCACCCTATTCGGATCACAGTCCTATAATTGCCAATTTTGAATATATTGCGGAGGCTCAGGACTAAAGCGTATTTTTACAACCATTTATTTTATACCTGTGCTACACATATATAACTCATATACTCGCAAAAAAGAAGTATTCGAACCGCTGACTCCGGGATACGTTGGACTATATGTATGTGGGCCAACTGTGTCGGGAGAGTCTCATCTAGGGCATGCCAGACCCTATGTAACTTTCGATGTGGTGTATCGTTATCTCCGTTATCTGGGATATCGTGTTCGGTATGTACGTAATATTACCGATGCTGGCCATTTTGAAGAGGAAGGCAGAGAAGCCGAAGATAAGGTAAGTCAGAGAGCTCAAATTGAAAGACTTGAGCCCATGGAACTGGTTCATAAATATACCAGTCTTTTTCATTGGGGTATGAGGCTGTTCAATAATCTAGAACCAGATATTGAACCCACTGCTACGGGCCATATCATCGAGCAAATCAGCATGATTGAAGAAATCATGAAGAAAGGATATGCCTATGAAGTAAACGGTTCTGTTTACTTTGATGTACAGAAATATGCGGCTAGTTATCCTTACGGAAAACTGTCGGGCAGAATACCAGAAGACTTATTGGAAACAACCCGTGATTTAGAAGGACAAGACGAAAAACGAAATCGTGCTGATTTTGCTCTATGGAAAAAAGCGCCTCCAAAACATATCATGCGCTGGAAGAGTCCATGGGGAGAAGGGTTTCCTGGATGGCATATTGAGTGTTCTGCTATGAGCAGCAAATACCTAGGAACACAATTTGATATTCATGGGGGGGGGATGGATTTACAATTTCCGCATCATGAATCTGAAATTGCCCAATCTACCATAGCCCATGGCTGTGCTCCCGTTCGTTATTGGATGCACAATAACATGATTACTATTAATGGTAAAAAAATGGGTAAGAGCTACAATAATGTGATAAAACTCACAGAATTGTTCTCAGGAACACACCCTCTGCTGGAGCAGGCATATCATCCTATGGTGGTGCGCTTCTATATTCTCCAAACCCACTATCGAAGCACACTTGACTTTTCTAACGAAGCCCTTCAGGCATCAGAGAGAGCATTGAAAAGACTATGGGAAGCATACGAAAACTTACAGGCATCGTCACATGCACATCCGGAATCAGGAACACAACCAGATTTAGATCAAAAGATAGAAAGGCTATGTAAGGAATGTGGTGAGTTTATGGACGATGATATCAATACTGCAAAGGTGCTAGCTAATCTTTTCGAATTGGTTCCGGTAATCAATAGCCTGAAAGGGGGACAAATACTTCCTGAAAATATCTCCAGGAAAACTATGCAGCTCCTGAAGGAGACCTTTAAAATATATCTGGAAGATATTCTTGGATTAACAGCTATGCAGGTTACTCAGGATGATAAGCTAGGAAAAGTGCTGGCAATATTAATGGATATCAGGAAAGATGCTCGACTCAGAAAAGATTGGGCGGTTTCTGACCAAATACGTAATCGTCTTGCAGAAGCAGGTATTATTTTAAAAGATGAAAAGGACGGCTCTGTCTCCTATTCCATAGCTTGATATCTATGAAAAAATTCTCCAGGCTATTACATTATCTATCAGATTACAAGGGTCAGTTGGCTTTGTATGTTGTCAGCACGTTGCTACAAGTACTTTTTTCCATCTTTTCATTTGCCATGCTCGCCCCGGTACTGGAGGTTTTATTTACAGGCAAAGAGCAACCTAAACTTGGAGATAATCCAGACTTGGTAGAACGAATTTCGGCTATAGTTTATGAACTGGTACTTAGAGAAACCCCTACCAGAGCACTACTAATTATTATTGCCATTGTAGTGGTCTTTACCATTCTCAAAAACCTCTTCCTGTATATCTCCCTCTACATCATGAATCCACTGCGAAATGCTATACTTCGCAGACTTCGTAACGACCTTTTTATTAAAACTATTTCGTTACCAGTAAGCTTCTTTAATGAAGAAAGGAAAGGAGATATCATATCTAGAATGACCAATGATATCAATGAGGTTGAGTTATCTATTATGGCAACGCTGGAAGTGTTTATTCGTGATCCATTTACCATAGTGTTTTCCATTACGGCTATGATTATCATCAGCCCACAAATGACACTGTTTTTGTTACTGGTGTTACCGGTAACAGGCTTTATTATTGGTAAGATTGGGAAATCGTTACGTAAACATTCTAATATAGCGCAGGAGCAATTAGGGAAAATGATGGGGGTAATTGATGAAACATTATCTGGTATTCGCGTAGTAAAAGCATTTAATGCGGAGAAAAGCCAGCATCTCCGTTTCATGCAGATTAACAACTTAATATTTCGTACTCGTAACTCCATTGCATCTCGTCGGGAATTAGGTTCTCCTTTGTCAGAAACCATGGCTATTATTGTTGTGGGAATAATTTTATGGTATGGTGGGAATTTGATTTTTGAAGGAAAAACCACAGCAAGCTGGCTATTTGCCTTTATTGCTATGTTTTATCAGGTAATTAACCCCTTTAAAAACTTGTCTAATTCTTTCCTCAATATTCAAAAAGGAACTGCAGCTATTTCCAGAATAGAAGCCATACTGGAAATGGAAAACACCGTTAAAGAAATTCCTAATCCAAAACCCATAAAAAGTTTTACCGACGCAATCGTCCTTAAAGATGTGCATTTCAATTATGGAGATCGTAAAATCCTAAAAGGTATCAACTTAATCATACCCAAGGGGAAAATGATTGCTTTAGTAGGATCTTCTGGTGCAGGAAAATCTACGCTGGTAGATCTAATCCCACGGTTTCACGATGTCACTTCTGGTGCTTTATGGATAGATGGTATAGACGTGAAAGAATATAAACTGGAAGATCTGCGAAGATTAATAGGGGTAGTGAGTCAGGACCCCATTTTATTTAATGATACAATTTATCACAACATTACCCTGGGAACAGGTGGAGCTACAAAAGAACAGGTAGAAGAAGCTGCAAAAATTGCCAATGCTCACCATTTTATTACTAAAAAACCAGAGGGTTATGAGACATATGTAGGTGATAGAGGTACCCGATTGTCAGGTGGAGAACGTCAGCGCATAACGATAGCCCGAGCAGTATTGAAAAATCCCCCCATACTAATTTTAGATGAGGCTACTTCTGCATTGGATACGGAAAGCGAACGTTATGTACAAGATGCTATCAATACGTTGATGAAAAACAGAACTTGTATTGTTATTGCGCATAGACTATCTACAGTGCAGCACGCCGATGAAATTGTGGTGCTGGATCAGGGCGAAATTGTAGAACGAGGTACTCATGCTACCCTCATGGCACAAAACGGACAGTATCGTAAACTTGTAGAAATGCAACAATTACAATAATGCATCCAGTTTATAGGAAATCGCATTTAGGATATTATAGTTTGCACATAACACCAAATAATTACTTGGAAAATGAAACTCAAAGCGCCAGTATCTGTACAATGGGTTGCCGAATTTATCGGTGCCAAACTATTAGGAAATACTACTCAAGAAGTGGCAGGGCTGAATGAAATCCACAAAGTAGAACCAGGCGATCTCAGTTTTGTAGATCATGAAAAATATTACAATAAATGTCTGCAATCAGCTGCAACCGTTATTCTAATTAACAAAGAAGTAGATTTTCCCGAAGGAAAAACCTTGTTGGTACACGAAGATCCATTTAGTGCATATGTAAAACTGGTGAAGCATTTTCATCCATTTATACCTTCCTCATCTATGATAAGCGATACGGCTAACATAGGTGAGGATACAATCATACAACCCGGAGTGTTCATCGGAAATAATGTACAAATTGGTAAACACTGCCTAATTCATCCCAATGTGACTATTTATGATAACACTGTGATAGGCGATCATGTTATCATTCATGCAGGTTCCGTCATTGGGGCGGATGCATTCTATTTTAAAAGGAGAAAAGAAAGAGAAGTGCAGTACGATAAACTAGAAAGCTGTGGAAGGGTAATCATTGAAGATTATGTGGAAATAGGTGCTTGCTGTACCATTGATAAAGGTGTGAGTGGCGAAACTATTATTGGACAGGGTACTAAACTTGACAACCATATTCATATAGGGCATGGTGCTGTTATTGGACGAAATTGTTTATTTGCCGCTCAAGTAGGCATCGGAGGAAAAGCAATTATTGAAGATGAAGTAATTCTCTGGGGACAGGTAGGAATAAGCAAAGACCTCAGGATTGGTAAGGGTGCTGTAGTATTAGCCCAAAGTGGTGTGCCTTCTAGTTTGGATGGAAATAAAGTGTATTTCGGAACCCCTACCGCAGAAGCCAAGCAGAAAATGAGAGAATTAGGGTGGGTAAAGAGAATTCCTGAAATATGGGAAAAAATAAGCAGACAAGGGGCGGCAGATTAATAATTTACCTATTTAATAGGCCTTTGTCATTTTCATAGAAGGGAATTATCTTTGTCGCAAATATTTGCTGGGATATGCCAAAGAAATTGAAACCTACAGCCGGACAAAAACGTAATTTTTTTCTTCACCTTCTGGTGTTTTTAATAGCCACCATTATCATGGTATTGGTACACAAAAGCCAGGGCGCTTCAGGTGAATGGGTTTATCCCTGGCATGCATGGATAATTGCTGCATGGGGATTGTCGCTTATTGGACACTGGTGTGCCGTGTATTTTAGTTATGAAGATAAAGGCGAAGAAGAATATAAGCGTCAGGCCAAAAATGGCTAATTCCTACAAAACTTCTTTGTACATGAAGCCTCTCTTTGGGTAAATTTTACAGAGAATATATTGTATGGTAAAGTAGTTCAGGTAGTTTCCTGAGATAAAAATAAAGACTAGTAACCAGAGGTTAAGATGCTGTTCTTAGCGGCCTCTAGTTACTAGTCGTTCTTTTTAGGGTACTTCTACCACATTCAGGATTTCATTGAGAATCTGCTCGCTATTGATGTTTTCAGCCTCAGCTTCATAAGTTACACCAATGCGGTGACGCATTACATCGTGGCATACAGCTCTCACATCTTCAGGGATTACGTAGCCTCTGCGTTTGATAAATGCATATGCCTTGGCAGCAAGAGCTAAACTAATGCTGGCACGCGGAGAACCGCCATAGCTTATTAAGGGCTTAAGCTTAGCTAGTTTATATTCTTCCGGATAACGTGTAGCAAAAACAATATCCAATATGTAATGCTCAATCTTTTCATCCATATACACCTCGCGAACTAATTGTCTAGCACGTAAAATGTCATCGGGCTTAACCACAGGATTTACTTTAGGTTGTCCCTGGGGATTGAGATTGTATCGGATGATATGCTTTTCTTCTTCTTTTTTGGGATAAGAAATTACCACCTTGAGCATAAACCTGTCAACCTGTGCTTCCGGAAGTTCATAAGTTCCTTCCTGCTCAATGGGGTTTTGGGTTGCTAGTACTAAAAATGGTTCTTCCAAAGGATAAGTGTGATCTCCTATGGTGACTTGTCTTTCCTGCATGGCCTCTAATAAAGCACTTTGTACCTTAGCTGGGGCACGGTTAATTTCATCCGCAAGAATAAAATTGGCAAATATGGGTCCCTTACGAACGGCAAATTCATGCGACTGCGGGTTATATACCATAGTGCCCAGCACATCAGCAGGCAACAGATCAGGCGTAAATTGAATTCTTGCAAAACGAGCATGAATGGCTGATGCCAGAGATTTAATTGCCAACGTTTTGGCCAGTCCTGGCACACCCTCAAGCAACACATGTCCATTGGCAAGCATACCAATCAATAGCCGCTCCGTCATGTACTTCTGACCAACCAGCACTTTATTCAGCTCTAACTGCAACAATTCAATAAAAGCACTTTGCTGATGAATTTTTTCGTTTAATTCTCGAATATCAACAGGAGAGGAAATAGTTGGCTCCATGAGCTTATTAGTTTTATGGTCAAAAATAAACAACCCTTATAGAAAATAGTACCTAATAGGTTGTGTTTTAACTTTTTTTAAAATTATAACATATATCCTCTTTGGTTTTGGTAGGTGAAATACGGATTTTTGTACAGAAATAACAGTATTGACAATCTTTAAAGCGCTATAATTTTATTCATGGAACAATTTCAGGAAAATTGGAAAAAAGTGGAAGGTCTTTTGCAGGAGCGTTTCGGAAAGGTTCCGGATCTGGAAGGGATTTTATTTTTAATCGGCATAAATGAATTAGGCATGCTGCCTCGTTCTTATAAATTTTCAAAAGAACAAAAGCAGGACTTAATGCATATCGCAGTTTGTACCTTATTAAGTCAGGAAGGATATTTTTCCTTTTCGGGAAAAGATGACGATGGATGGCCACATTTTATAGTACAAAAACCTATAGACATATCCGGAATTATGGATCAGGAATTGCTTCTGAAACGATGTATCATTAGATATTTTCTCTCTGACCAAACAAATGCTTAGTTTCGTTGAATGGCTTGATTAACAGTCGCTTGATCTGTAAAGCAGGTTGCTAAATAACAACTTGGCCAAAAGCGAAAAATTCATGAAAATACTTGCTATTCGCATCCGAAATCTGGCTTCACTGGAAGGAAATACAGAAATTGATTTCACCAGTGAACCGCTTTTGTCTGCAGGTATTTTCGCAATTACAGGCCCTACAGGTGCGGGTAAATCTACTATTCTTGATGCTGTGTGCTTGGCTTTATATGCACGCACCCCTCGCTATGCGCAGGCGCAGGAAATGGGTATAGCCCTGAAGGATATTTCCGGACAAACAATTGCCCAAAACGATATTAAAAGTATTCTCAGAGATGGTACCGCAGAAGGATATGCAGAAGTAGATTTTGTAGGTGCAGATGGAAAGAAATATAGATCTCGATGGCAAGTGAGACGTGCTAGAAACAGACCGGATGGAGCCTTACAACAAGATACGATTACCCTCATTAATCTTACAGACGAACAGCCCATTCCCGGTAAAAAACAAGAAATACTTAAGCAATTACAGCAGATAACGGGACTGAGCTTTGATCAGTTTACTAGATCAGTATTGCTTGCCCAAGGGGAGTTTACAGCATTCCTAAAAGCAGGAAAAGATGAAAAGGCTTCTTTGTTAGAAAAACTAACTGGAACGGAAATTTATTCTGCAATTTCTCAAACGGTATATGAAAATGCTGCTCGCGAAACTCAAGCATTACGAGAATTAGAAATTCAACTTAAACAAATTGAGTTGCTCTCAGAAGAAGAAAGAGAGCAACTCAATACACAAAAAGTAGAAAAAGATCATGCTTATCATGAATTACAACAAAAACATACTTCACTTACCAACGAAATCCAATGGTATCAAACGATGCATAAGCTTCAAAACGAGGTAAATAAAGCATTACTCCACTGGAATGAGAAAAAAGATATTCAGCAACAAATTGCTCCTGATAGAGCATTGCTCCAAAAAATACAATCCATCCAGCCCCTTAGAAACTATATAGATGCACTTGATAGAGTAGCCCTTCAGTTGAGGCTGACGAAAGAAAAACATACACAACTTGACCAGCAATTAAAAAGTTATTCACAACAGGAACAAGAGCTTCAGCTACAATATCAGCAGGCAGAAAACGAAGCTAAAGCCGCTGAAAATGAATGGAATGAAGCTATACCCCTACTAAGAGAAGCATCGGTGCTAGATTCGATTATCGCAGAAAAAAAACAGGCGCTGGAAGGACTCTCTAAAGAAACGGAAGCATTACAAAACAGTCTTTCACAACATCAAATAGCCATTCAGTCGCATCAAAGCGACTGGGAACGGTGTCAGCAAAAAATAACTTCCTGTAAACAGTGGCTACAAATTCATGAAAATAAAAAACAAATACTCGCACATGAATCAGAGGTGCTAGCGGGTTTGTCTGAAGCCAATCATAGAATGCAAACCCTGCAAAAGCTTGAGCTCGCACAGAAAGAAACAGAAAAACAGCTTCATGATACCCGCTCTGAATGGAATCAGATAAAGGATGAACTGGATAAAAAACAACAAACATTACAAGAGCTTACCCGTGTATGTGCGGAGCAGGCTTCCATCCTTCAAACATGGGATGTAGATGTAATGGAGAAAGATAAAAATAAGCTGGATCAAACTCTGCTGGATATATACCAAGCAAAATCCTTTTGGAATCAATACCTGCATCTGATTACAGAAATTCGAAACCATACAGATGAATTAACTGAGCAACAAGATGAACTACAACAGATAAGTGTACAGCTACAACAGGCAAACGAAAAGTTGTATGATTTGAAGATTAAAAAGGAAACAAGTAGCCAGATGGTAGATAGATTAAGAATGGAGCATGCAAAAGATATCAAGTTGCTTCGTGAAAATCTCTTGCCAGGAGAACCTTGTCCTGTATGTGGTAGTACACACCATCCTTACCAAAGCCAACACTCCTCCGCTGAGTCGATGCTAGATACTTTAGAACAAGCGCACAAGGAAGTTGAAGATCAATATTCTTTCCAGCTATCCTTAGTAGCTACACAGACGGAAAGATCAGAAAATCTACAACAGAGAATTCAAGTATTAACACAAAAATTGAATGCGCAGCATGCGGAGATGCTGACTCATCAAGAACAGGAGCCTCAAACAGCAGTTTGGAAAGAAATGATGATTCAGGATGAGGATTCCAGAACGGAGTGGTTATCGCAAAAAGTGCAGCAATTAAAAGATGCACAGGAAAACTTGAAGAAAAAGCTTGAAGTTTATGAGCAGCAAAAAGTAGATTGGGAAGAGAAAATAAAACTTCGAGATCAGGCAGAGAAAGAATGCATGATTTTTTTAGAAAAGAAAAAAGATATTGAGCGCATTCTTACTTCAAGGGAAGAGGCATGGCAAAAACTATGTGAAGAGCAAAAGGAGTTACAGTATGAGGTAGATGCAAAGCTTATGACTGTAGCCAAATGGTTTGTGGGAGAAGATTGGAAACTAAAATGGAAAGAAAACCCTACCGATTTTATCAGCAAATTGCAGCAATTCATTTTACAATGGAAAGAAGCTGAAAAGCAAATAACACTTGCGGAGCAAAAGGCAATGATTTTGCAGGAAAAAATAACAGCATTACGAGATCAGTCGAAACAGCTTACAGACAGCATCCAGAAGAAAAAAGCTCAAATACAGCATTCAAAAGAAGATATACAGAAACAACAACAACAAAGGAAAGAGCTTTTTCAAGGTGCATCTACCCTACTTGTACAACATACGCTTCAGGAAAAACTACAACAAACAAAAGAACAGAAAGAAAAGAAATATCAACATTGGGAATCGTTAAAGCAACAAATTTTACAAACTCAAACTCAAGCGCGGCAATATATACAGGATATTACAACTTTTAGCTCAGAGAAAGAAAAACTCTTAGATACAATCCAAGTATGGTTAGAAAAGTATGGTGAAAGCACCCACATTAAGTTGACTCTTGACGAAGCCAGAAACTTACTACAATACGATTATTCATGGATACAACAAGAGACAGCTAGGATACAATCAATTGATGAACAAGCTACCATTGCCTATGCTGCTTATCATGATAGACTGCAACGCTTATCCGAACATCAGCAAAAGCCACATACAGAAAGTTCTTTGGAAGCCTTACAGCTTGAGGAAAAAACTATACAGCAGGCTATACAAAGGGCACTAGAAAGCATTTCCAACATACGTTATAAACTACAGACAGATAGTGCCAATAGAGAGAAGGCACAAGCACTTTTGAAGACTATAGAGCAGAAGTCGATACATGCTATAGCATGGCAAAAATTAAATGAGGTTATTGGTTCAGCAGATGGTAAAAAATTCAGACAGGCAGTACAGGAGTATACATTGGATATCTTATTAGACTATGCCAATGCCCATTTGGAATCCTTGTCGGGTAGATATGTATTAGAACGAGTTCCAGATTCTTTAGGGTTGCAGGTTGTAGATCAGTATATGGGTAATGAGATTAGAACAGTGTATTCTCTTTCTGGAGGTGAATCCTTTCTGGTATCACTGTCTTTAGCGTTGGCATTGGCGTCCCTTTCATCAGAAAAAATGAACGTAGAATCCTTATTTATAGATGAAGGTTTTGGTGTGTTAGACCCTAATACTTTGCATATAGCTATGGATGTGTTAGAACGACTGCATTATCAGGGTAGAAAAGTAGGTGTTATTTCCCACGTGGAGGAAATGACAGAAAGGATTCCTGTACGTATTCAGGTGAATCGATTAGCCAGTGGTAGAAGTGAGGTAAAGGTGGCTAGCTTTTTATAATCGATGAAATATTACCCATTATTAGTGAAATAGATTCTCCGGATACGTAGTTAAATCTACATAAACTACAGCATGTTATTTCCACACCAAACGTAGTTTGAAATTGATGCATATAGCACGTAAGAGCAAAATGCGATTTCAGCTAGTGGCAGAAAAAGAGGTGGGAAAAATCAGGATTGACAAGTGTAAATGCTACTACATATCAGTAGTTATGAGAGGGTACAGATTACCTCGCATTTCTGAGACTAGTGGTATGCATGGTGTAGAAGATGTAAAAAATCAGGAGTCCTAATGCGCAACCTACAATATCAGCTAGGATGTCTTTAACATCCATATTTCGATGTAGAAGGGCCAGGGTTCCTTGCAGAAATTCAGTAAACCAGCCAAGTAAAACACCTCCGATAAATACCACTATGAAATTTCTAATGCGAAACTCTGTGAAATAGGTCATCCATAAAAACGACCAGATGGCAAATAAGACAATATGGACGATTTTGTCCAGAAAAGGAATTTCCATTTCAGGGATTTCATTGCCCGGAAACAGACATAAAAAGAAAATGAGCAGGGCCCATAGGATTGCTAGCAACCCTGCTCGTTTTTTCCATATAATATCATGAAAAAGAAATGACAACATATTATGCTCCTACCATTTCTTTATATGCCTGTGCGTCTAAAAGCGAATTTAGATCATCAGGGTTGTTCATTTTGAGTTTGATCATCCAACCATTCCCATAAGGGTCCTGATTTACGTATTCCGGATTGCCTTCAAGAGAGCTGTTTACTTCCAATACAGTTCCATCTATAGGCAAATAAAGGTCAGATACAGTTTTTACAGCTTCAACTGTTCCAAAGATATCGTTGGCTTTAAGCTCACTACCCACTGTGTTAATATCTACAAACACAATGTCTCCAAGTTCTCGTTGGGCAAAGTCAGTAATACCAACTAAGGCGATACCATCGCCTTCCATCTTAATCCATTCGTGGTCTTTTGTGTACCTAAGGTTGTCAGGAATGTTCATTGATTTATCATTTTCCGGTAAAAGTAGAAGATTTTTTTAAAAAACAACCTGTACACATGCATTCTAATTAATTATGAGAATATATAATTTATTTTGTCCTGAAAGGCAATATGACTATAGGGAAAAGTTCTGTTTTTTTTAGCATATTGGAGCGTAAATAAAAAAATATTACCTGCATACCAAAAACTTCATTATCTTAATGCCTCAAAATAAATGTTAGTTCACAAACTTTATGCAGTGAATTGCTGTCTTAATTATATAATGCGCAGCATGTTAACGCTAATAAGTTTGAACTTCTATAAATGTAAAATAAGTATCCTAATGAACAACAGTGCTACCAATCTAAAGAAATTAGTAATTGCCAGCATTTTGCTGATAGCCGGGATTCCTGCTTGGTCGCAGGTGAATCTGGCTTCTGCTTCCCTGGGTACAGTTGTGTCACAAAGTGGAGGTGGTAGTGGAGCATATGGCCCTGGAAAGTATAATAATGATACCTTGTTGGCTATTGGAGTTACATCTCCTTTTCCAGATCAGGGTTATGTGTCCAATGGTGGTTGGATTGAGTTTATGTTTACCGCTCCAGCAAGCGTCAACAAAGTAGTTTTTCTAAAAGAACTCCGTCCTGTTACTAAGGCTACTATTGAAGCGTATGACGCTACTACATCGAGCTATTATACGGTAGCAACTTATGAAAATTATGTAAACAATACAGAAGATTCTATCACTTTTGCTCCTGTTACCACAGATAGAATCAGAATTAATAATATTGTGGGGCATTCTAATAACCCCAATTTCCGCGAGATAAAGATTATGAGTGCACCTACAGGAGCATGTACAGGTGCTCCTACGGTATCTGCAGCTCAGGCAAGATATGTAGCAGGTTCTGTAACCTATTTAACAAACAACTTTGCCACTACGGTTTCAACTTGTCCTGGAGCAATGGTGTATTTAAGTGCTTATAACTTACCCAATGTTTCCGGCCTTACTTTCCAGTGGAATAAAGGAGGTACTCCTATTGCAGGTGCAACAAATAGTACTTATGTATTTGAAGCTTTTTCATCAGGCTCATATACAGTCACAGTATCATGTGGCACTAGCTCTACCACCTCTAATGCAGTAAATGTTACCGTTTCACCCATTGCTTGGCAGACTGTACCTTATATCCAAAATTTTGATGATCCCTGGATTAGCAGTTCGTGTGTGTCCGCTCCTTCTACCGCAGATCTTCCTGGAGCTGGTTGGGCTAATAACCCACCATCAGGTAATAGTTCTTGGAGAAGAAGTACACAGGGTACTGGTTCGCCAGCGATTAATGAAGGCGGATGGACTAGTATAACCACAGGTACATATAATACCCCATTAACTCCTGCTTCTGGTTTAGGACCTGGATGGCCTACCACAGGATATAGTGCGCGTTTCCATTCATCTACTTCTTTATTATTTAATGATGGTAATCTTGATTTATTCCTAAACTGTAATACAAGCCCGGCAGGTGATAAAGCGCTTTATTTCTATCATATGAATAAAGCTAGTGCAATGAATGACTCGTTGCTTATATATTTATCAACTGATGGAGGAAATACCTTTACCAGATTAGCGGGCTGGGATACTGCAATCAGCTGGAGAAAACGGTGGGTGCCTATACCCTCTAATTCTGCAAATACTATTGTGCGCTTTAAGGCAACTAAAAAAGGTAATGAAAATACTGATATTGGTATTGATAGTGTGTACATAGCAGCCCCCTGTGCATCAGGAGGCACTTTGAATGCAGGCACTATTGCTTTTGCTGCCGTGACCAATGCATGCGCCGGTGCTACTTATACGCTTACCACTAACGGAACTACTCCCGCAGGTAATTTAGTGTATCAATGGGAATTTTCACGTGACGGCGGTACTACTTGGAATGCCGTAGGAAGTAATTGCGGTAGCGGTGGTGATGGACTCATTTTCAATACACCACCATTATACGATACTACGTTATTTAGAATGGGTGTTAAATGTGGCACAACAGGAACCTTTGTATATACCAACCCTGTGACTTTTAACATAACACCGCCTGAATACGCACCCATTCCTTTCTCAGAAAACTTTAATAGCACATGGGTGGCATTAAGTAGTAATTGCGGTACTAGATCTGTACCTTCTGTTCATTACGCAAACACCCCTGCTACCAATGGTAATAACAATAGCTGGAGAAGAAGTGATGATCCTACCGGTGGTGGATGGACCAATCCTACAAATGGTGCCTATACCCCAACTGGAATTACCGGCCAAACAGGTGATTTCTCTGCTCGCTTCCACTCCGCTGCAACTCCCATTACAATGAATGGTAAGTTGGATTTGTTCCTCGATTTAAGTTCATATAATGGAGATAAAGAACTACATTTCGGCTATATTAATAATAATGGTAACGACTCACTTCAGTTGTTCTTTTCAGAAGATGCTGGATGTAACTTTAGTCATCTTGGAACCTACTATACAACTACAGGCTGGGAAATTAAGACCGCTGTAATCCCCACCAATAGTGATCAAACTATTATCCGTTTCCAAGCACATGGCGATAACGGAACCTCTGATATCGGCTTAGATAGTCTTAAAGTAATCCCTCCGTGTGACAACGCCCCTAACGCTGGAGAAATTATTGCTGGCCCTGCACCTTGTGCAGGTGTGAATTTCACCATGAACTTATCCGGGTTCTCTCAGGCTGCAGGACTTACTTACCAATGGTATAAAGCAATAGGTACAAACCCTTATGCTCCAATTTCAGGTGCTACGAATACCTGGTACACAGATAATATTCTTGCTCCGACTTACTACTATGTTGTAGTAACCTGTAACAATTCTTCCCAAACAGATACTACACCTGTATTTCTTATGAATGTGGCAGACTTCTACTACTGTTTTTGTGCGTCACATGCTACAACCACTACAGGTGCAGACGTAGGTAATGTTAAAATTGTAAGCTTACCAGGTAATGTACCTAAACTAGATAATGGTAACGCAAGCCCACTTAATAATAACCCGAACGCGAATAAGACTTATTCAGATTTCAGAAATACTATTCCTCCAGTTATAATGTACCACGATAGTACATACGCCATCTTTGTAACACAAATTAATAGTGGAGCATTTACTCAATCTACTGTTTCCGTGTGGATAGATACAAACAGAAATGGTTACTTTGATCCAAATGAGAAATTCTTACATGAGTATACATCTAACACTTCATACCCTGAACAACGAGTACAGGACACCTTTATGATGCTGCCTTCAGCTTTTGTAGGTGTAACAGGTATGCGTGTAGTTTTGGAACATGACTATAACTCAAACCCCGTACCTTGTAGTACATATCCCAATGGCGAAACTGAAGACTACCTTGTAGAAATTCGATACCCGCCATGTAACGGACCTGCTAACCCTGGTATTGCTTATATTAGTGATACTTCTGGTTGCGTAGGTTATAATATTATGGTGTTTGATACAACTCATGAAAAACAAACTTCTGACGTGGTTTGGGTATGGCAGTACTCTCCTGATGGAAATAGCTGGGGTGATGTACCAGGGTCTTTAGGTAGAGATACTATCAACCATATTGTGACGGGTCCTGTGCATTTCCGTCTTCGTGTAATATGTTATCAATCATTAGATACTACTTATTCCAATACCGTAAGCTTGACAGTGAATCCAGCTGTATCCTGTTACTGCTTTAGCCAGGCTACAGGTGGTCTGACTGGAGACAGCTCAGATATAGGTGGAGTTATTATTAAAGGTACACATCCGATTCCATTGCTGGATATCAATGTAGGAGGTCCACATATCATGAATCCTGAAGCTTACCGTGCACGAACAGATTATACAAGAGTTCAGACAACTGAATTATGGATTGATAGTACCTACAAATTTGAGGTATTCCATATTTTGAAATCAAACGTACACGTAGATGCCAAATTAACCCTCTTTATAGACTATAATGCGGATCTACAATATAACATACCTCATGAACGTGTCTGGACAGATTATACCACATCAAGCTATTTTACCGCATCAACGTACATCCAAATACCATCTAATGTTATTGCGAATGTACCTACCGGCATGAGGCTGATTATTAATAATGATACAGGTCCAAACGCTGCTTCTGATGAGGGGTGCGGTACTTATGCATCAGGGGAAACTGAGGATTATGTGGTGATTTTCCGTAGTCCCATTACTCATGTACCTCATGATAAAAATGTAACCTGGCTAAATATTTATCCTAACCCTTCAGAAGGTAGGTTTACCGTAAACTTCTTAGCTCAGCGTCCTGTAGATGAAGTTACTATCTCCATTACGAATGTAACAGGACAAAAAGTATGGGAACAACGTTATGACCATAAGGATAAAGAATTTGCGAAGGAATTAGATTTGTCGAATATGGCCAAAGGCGTTTATATCGTAGAAATTAAAGCAGATAACGATCGCCAGATTAGAAAGCTGATTCTTAAATAACATAATATTGGTTTTTGTTTTTGCAAAGCCGCACTTGTTGCGGCTTTTGCTTTTGTATGAACAAAAAAATCTCCTCGAAACAGCTTACTTTTGATATGCCTGGCGATGGGAAATAAAACGTTTACTAAGCATATCCAACAATTAAAAGATAGTCTTCAACAAAGGCTTCTCCTGCCTTTACCCGGAATATCCGGACAAAAACTTATGTTACCTATGGGGCGGGTTATAGATGATTATGAGAGTCAAAGTGTATATGCCCGACCTAGTGCTGTATTATTAATGTTATACCCTTCTTCCAGGGGAGCCTCCATACTTTTAATTAAAAGAACAGAGGATGGTAAAGCACATAGTGGTCAGATTAGTTTCCCTGGCGGAAAATTTGAAGAAGCTGATCAGGAATTGATATATACGGCGCTACGAGAAACGCATGAAGAAATAGGTATACAAGTTGCTTCTTCGGAAGTAATGGGAAGGCTTTCTCCTTTATTTATTCCGGTAAGCCAATTTAAGGTACACCCTTTTGTGGCTGTTCTGGATGACTTACCCAAGCTGCATCCTAACCCCAGAGAGGTAGAAAATGTATTAGCACTTCCTTTGCGAGATCTACTTAGCACAGATACAAAAACAATAGCTAGGATCACCTCACCTACGCAACCAGGCTTTGTCAGAAAAGTACCTGCATATCAACTCGAAAACGGAGATGTAGTCTGGGGAGCCACGGCCATGATTCTTGCTGAGTTGGAAACTATTTTAACAGAAATCAACTTGTCTCATATCATTTAATCGTTATCCTCATAATGCCTAAAGCAAATATTTATGCTCACAGTTTCTTTACATAAAATCTGTATCCACAATACAATAGGATTATATCCGGAAGAGAAGATAATAGGAAATGATTTTGAAATCGATGTAGATATCAGTGTTGACGAGGACCCCCAGTCTCATTTGCCTATTCTAGACTATACTATTATTAATCAGGTTGTAAGAGAAAAATTTATACCTCCGGGAGATTATCTGGAAACTTTTGCAGAGGATATATATACAACGCTTAAAAATAAATTCCCTCAGGCGGCTAGCATAAAAATTGCTATTAGAAAGCTAGCACCCCCTATGGAAGGAAAGGTAGCTTATGCACAGGTTTGTTTAGAACGATAGTGTACAGATGCTGATGAACACTGATTAAATGTCAATCCTTAATTGCTTAACAAATGTTTTTCCATCTGATGTTTCACCTTCTATTTTCCACATAACACTTCTCAGTACTACAGAAAGTGGTGCGTGTTTTACTGATTTTGCCTTTTTAGCCTCAGTTTCCCAGGCTCTTTTAGCACGAGTACTGAGCCTTTTTTTACGAGCTGCCTGATCTACTGCTTTTAGAATAGCAGCAGAAGATGCTTTAGTGTATAATAATTTTTCTGACTCCAAATTTTCAATAGGGTATATCCCCTGATCGCCGTTTATTTCTTTCCAGGAAGTAAGAAAATTTAAGTTTTCAAGCAATAATTGTTCTCTGGAGCTATTGGTAAGTATCACAGAAGTCATATACCGTAGTGAAACTTTTTTTATTGTAGCACCGGTAATATGCAGATTATTACCCTGAAGTGCACCTTCGGTAAGCTGATAACTTACACCAGATGATTTCTTAGGGTCCTGTTTTGTATAAGTTTTGGTTTGAATGCCAGGAATAAAAAGAGTCACTTCATTAAAAGCTACCTGAAGTCCTTCATTAGGAGAGCCTTTTAAGGCAATGGTGGGAGTAGATGGAGTAGCATCCACAGGAGCTGATCCTGCAGTAATCGTATCATCAGCAATACTCTGAATTTGAATATCTGTAACAGTAGTAGTAAGATATTGCGGATCTGTTTCGGTAACAATAGTAGAGGGGTCCCCAATTACAATAGGTCCCCGACTCCCAGAGGTGCCTTGTGTATCACAGGATACAGTTACTGCAACACAAATGAACAATATAGCAGACTGATACAGCTTAAGCATGATATACGATTATACTACGAAAATAGGAAAAAGCTAAGAACATACTGTCCCAAAGCCATATTAAAACTAGTGGCAAAAAAAATCAGGCACATGGCCTGATTATAATATCATGATACAGAATATTCGAAAGTGAATATAAATCAGAATTAAAGGTACTAATAAGATTAATGAGAATAAGCGCCTGTAAAGAAATACAGATAAAGACTAAGAATAATAAACAGCACAATCACAATACTCATTATGGTAATGGTTCGTTTGTAACCTGTATTAATAGTCTTCATTTTATACAATTCTCCTAGATTGTTAAATATGTTTTCGATTCTAGAGAATGCTGTTTCTCCCTTTACTACATAATCGTATGCACCGTATTTCATGCTATCTATGGCAACATCAATTTTATCCTGACCGGATAACATTATCACATGTGCATCAGGAGAAGCATCCTTTACCGCTTTTAGTATTTCTACGCCATTTTTTGCATCTGGTTTAGAACTGTTTAAATGATAATCAAGTACAATAATTTCAGGATTCAAATGTAAATCCTGCAACATCTTTTCCCCGCTTTCATATGTTTTAATTTCATGAAGAAAACGCTCACTCAGAAAATCCTTTAACATTTCATTCTGAATGGGTTCATCATCTACTAAAAAAATGTAGCGCTTATCAGTTGCCATAGGATCAGTTTTCAGTTTGGTAGAAAAATAGTAAAAAAAATGAAAATAGCATAGTCTTGTCTTTTTTTATTCCCAAAAACCTAATAAATACACAGTTTTAGCAAATAGTTGCTTTAGACAATCGCATGTTTTACGGAAGAACTCCTATCTTCCTGAAATTATCCCATTATATTTGCTACAGCTCGCTCTATTATGTTAGTTACGATTGTTACCATTTGTTTTAATAATCTGGATGAACTGATTGATACTTGTAGTAGTATTGATACTCAATCGGTAACACCTTACGAGCATTGGATTATTGATGGCTCTACTAATAAGGATATTTACCATTATCTGGAAACTAACCCACAGCCCGAATATAGAAAATGGCTTTGTGAACTTGATGAGGGAATTGCAGATGCATTTAATAAAGGTATCCAACGCGCTACAGGGGATGTAATTCTATTGCTTAATAGTGGGGATACACTATATGACAAAACTGTGCTACAGGATGTAACAATAGCCTTTAAGACACAGCCTGATGCAAAATGGCTTCATGGAAAGCTATATACGCTTCGAGGGGATCTATGGGTTACGGTAGGAAAACCATTTGACTTTGCCAAACTGTACAGAGGAATGAGAGGAGTTTTTCATCCTACTATGTTTGTGAAAACTGAACTATATAAAAAGCATGGTCTATACAATAAGCAATTGAAAATGGCTATGGACTATGATTTTTTGTGTCGGATAGGAAAGGAGCCTTTTATTTTCCTCGATCGTACCATTTCCCGATTTGATTCAAAAGGTATTAGCAGCACTCGCTATCTTGATGCCATGAAAGAAGCAAATAGGGTATATAGAAGTCATTATGGATATACCCTAATGCAAACAATTTGGACATGGAGGCTTACCCTATTACATGTATTATTGCAAAGCCCTGTAGGAAAGTTTTTGTATCGAATTAAAGTAGCTCTGGGACTTGCTAATGCTTAATGGCTAAGACATCTTTGTTAGTTGCTCCAAAGGTAAATATGTAGCCTGTACCGTGGAGCCAAAAAAATGAGACGCGTGCAAATTAAAATCTTCCGCATCATCAGTAGAAAAAAATTGCACATTCCCGTTTGTGCTTAGGCGAGATTGCATAGCAGGGTGCCTGGTTAGGTAATCCTGTAAAGCTTGGGCTACAATTTCTCCCTGTGATAATAAAGTTATATGATTGGGTAAATACTTACGTATGCTTTGTATTAAAAGGGGGTAATGGGTGCAGGCAAGGAGGATAACATCTATATCTGGCGCCTGTTCGAGCAGAAGATTAATATATTTTTGTACGAAAAAATCAGTACCCGCATTATCATACTCGAAATGTTCTACTAAAGGGACCCAGATGGGGCAAGCTAATTGATGCACGGTAAGATCTGGGAAGAATTTTTGAATTTCTATAGGATAGGTTTTGGAAGAAACTGTTCCCTTTGTGCCTAAGATACCTACATGCCTAGTGTGAGAATATTTACCAATGATTTCAGTTGTTGGTCTAATCACACCTAATACTCGATTATTGGGGTTTATCTGGGGAAGATCTTTTTGCTGAATCATCCTCAGTGCACGTGCGGATGCCGTATTGCAGGCAAGTATGACTAATGGACACCCCTGATCAAATAGCCATGCCACACTTTGTCTGGTATATTGATGTATGGTTTCAAAAGATCGATTACCATAGGGGGCTCGAGCATTATCTCCTAAATATAAATAATCGTATTCAGGCATCAGCGCATAAATAGAACGAAATACGGTAAGTCCTCCGTATCCTGAATCAAATATGCCAATAGGATGCCTGGGATTCATGAATCAAGCTTTATAAGGGCGAGTTAGCAGTTATTTACTAGCTTCAAAACCCAGTGTTTCTTCTATGAGATAGAGATTTCTATCTACTGCAGTTCGGGATACCAACTCAGCGATAAAGCCAGTTGCAAAAAATATTGTACCTACTATCATCGTAGTGAGTGCCAGGTAAAAGGAGGGTTTATTCGTAATGCCGAAATTTTCAGCATACAAAATCTTACCCACTATTAAATACAGCACAATTATAAATCCTAAAAAAAACGTGAGCGTACCAAGGGTGCCAAAGAAGTGCATAGGTTTTTTCCCAAACCTGCTAATAAACTGTACCGAGAGCAAGTCCAGGAAACCATTGATAAACCTTTCCCAGCCAAATTTTGAAACGCCATATTTACGTGGCCTGTGCTGCACCACCTTTTCTCCTATTTTTTTAAATCCTGCCCAGTTGGCCAATACGGGAATAAAGCGATGCATCTCTCCATATACCTCTATGCTTTTCACTACTTTGTTTTTATAAGCTTTGAGGCCACAGTTCATATCATGTAAACGGATACCAGAAATATATCTGTTTACAGCATTGTAGAGTTTTGAAGGGATATTTTTAGTCAAGGCATTATCGTAACGCACTTTCTTCCAACCGCTCACAAGGTCATAATTATCTACCATGATCATTCTGTATAGCTCTGGAATTTCATCAGGACTATCCTGCAGATCTGCATCCATGGTAATGACTACATTACCTTTAGCGGCTTTAAATCCTTCATTTAAAGCCGCACTTTTTCCATAATTACGTTGAAATTTAATGCCTTTAAGCTGGGTAAATTGCCGGGAAAGTGTTTCAATTGTATGCCAGCTATCATCTGTACTGCCATCATCTACCATAATGATCTCAAATTTGAAATCATGTTCATTACATACACGGTAAATCCACTCCGTTAATTCTTTAAGGGAGTCTTCTTCATTATATAAAGGGACAACAACAGAAATATCCAACATGGTACATTAGTTATAGGAATCTACTATGGGCTTTCTTTTCTTAAGTATGGCAGCCATAATGAAACCGATAATGCTATACCACACGATCATGCTGAATAAGGAAAGAGATAAAGTGCCTATATCTGTGCTTTTACGTTGTTGTTCATCAAATTGCTCAGCCATTTCATCCAGTTTTTCCTGAGGAGCTCCCATTTTTTCAGCAAAAGAAATAGTGGATGTTTTTATTCTTTCTGTTAAAGTGGGGTCAATAACGTGCTGATAGAGCAGGTCATATAAAAATCCTACTATTACAAAGATGAGAATGGCTACAAACATGGCTTGAAATGCCTGTTTGATTTCAATAAAACCACCCATAGCTTTTCTTTGTTTGGACCCGGTGACGTACAACAGGATTACACCTAATACAAATGAAAGAAAAGACACTACTAGGTTAGTGGTCATTTGCTCAGCAAAAAACTGATACTGAATAGTGGATAAAATTATCTTTACAAGCGCAATCAGCACGCCCATTTTCAAGGGTATTGCGAATGGACTAAATTTTTCTGTTTGTGACATACAATGACTGATTTAAGTATTTAGATGTATTTGTCCCTTATTTATGATGCCAATCACACGACCTTTTAATGTGTGTTGCAAGAAAGGATTGTTTGTAGAGGCTGAAAATATATTTTTTTCTTCTAAAACATAAGTGTCCTCTTTTGTAAAAATAGTTAATCCTCCTTTATATTTTTCTTCGATTTTTGGGGAATCTCCCCCCTTAAAGATTTTTGCTGGTGTTATGCTAAGGGCATCTATAATTCGTTCAAAGGGTACTTTTCCGGAAGTAGCACTGTTTGCCACAGCATAGGTGATTTCCTGAAGATTCATTCCATCGGCAGCATAGGCAAATTCTTTGTCCTTGGCATCTTTATCCTGTGGTCTGTGGTGAGAGGTAATACAATCTATAGTGCCGTCTGCTAATCCGGCCATAAGAGCTTCACGATCTTTTTCTGACCTTAATACAGGAGCAACCTTAAATAGGCTGTCGTATGTCTGTAATGCTTCATCCGTAAAATAAAGATGGTAGGGTGTTACAGAGCAGGTAATATGTAATCCTTCTTTTTTAGCTTCCCGAATCATCTGCACTCCTTCGGCTGTAGAAACACCAGTGATATGTAATCTTGAACCCGTATATCGTAAAAGTTCAATATCTCTGTGTATCATGAGCGTTTCTGCCAATATGGGTACGCCAGGCATGCCTAATTGTGTGGAGCGAATACCTTCATGCATAAGTCCTCCCGATGCCAGAGCCTGGTCTATTGGCATTTGAATTAATATACCATTAAAGGCTTTTATGTATTCTAAGGCTTTCAGCATGAGTCCTGGATGCTGAAGTGGTTTCCATCCATCTGAAAATGCAATCGCACCATAGGCATACATATCATGCATTTCTGCTAAAGATTTCCCCTCAATTTCCTGTGAAATAGCCCCTAAAGGATGTAAGGAAACTACATGTGCCTTTGATTTTTGTAGTAGATATTGTACGGCAGATTTATTGCTTACTGTTGGAAAGGTGTTAGGGACGGTAAAGACTTCTGTAAAGCCCCCTGCTGCTGCTGCTTGTAGTCCGGTGGCTATGGTTTCTTTTTGTTCGTAGCCAGGCTCACAGTAATCAGCAAAAATGTCTATCCAGCCAGCACTTATATAAGCCCCTTGAAATTCAATTATTTGCTGAGCATCTACTTGAATTTCTGGAGCAATTTTTTGGATTTCGCCATCTCCCCATAAAACATCAACTGTTTTATTATGAAAGTCTGAGCGGGGATCCAGGAGCGTAACTTTACGGATCAGAAGGGACATATACTAACTTGAGGCGATAGTTTTTTTATGTGTATAACCCAATATAAGCAACAGTGTTTCTGCCGCCAGCCATACAAGTGCTAAAGTAATACAAAGTTTCCAAAGTGGGAAGTTTGAACCTTGCATCCATAAGGCTGGACTGGTATCCAGAGGCTTATATTGCCAAATTATATGTTCACCATTCCACTGTTTGTGGAGTTGTGTTAAGTCGGAAAATGAAGGATGAGAAACAGCACGGCTGCTATTTATGGCAATAATAGTTGTATCTGTAGTAGACTCAGACGCTAGCTTATAATACCCTGGATATTGTAACACCTGGGCAACAAAAATTTCTGTGCCATTTCCAGAGGGGCGTTGGGGGGGAATGATATCCATACCCTCAGCATAGACATGTAACATATCTAGTCCTTCTGAGGTTTTATGACTTACAAAAATTGGCCTTGGATTGCCGGAGGTAAGGGCGTATATATCACTTCCTCTAGACTGTACAGCCATTTTATATAAGAAGGGTACAAAGAAATAACTGGATTGGAAATTGCCCGAGCTTCCGTCGATAGGTGTGGCACAGATGTAGAGGTTTCCTTCTGCCGGAGTGTATTGCGCAAATAAGGGGTCTCCGTTATGGAAACTAAATATAGATTGCTGATTTGCGTGAATAGGAGCAGAGATTTGATAATGCCAGCGTGCCTGAGGTAGTTGTACGTTTTCCGGGATTTGCTCAAAAAGATCCTGCACGAGTGGATTGTGTGCATGTAATGTACCGGCTGTTAGGGAAGTGGTATCCGTACCACTAATATGAATACCCCAGAGTTCGTTTAAACCTTCATTGATACGGCTGATTGTAGCAGTTTTCCCCGGGAAGATACAGATGCTTTTTCCTGCATGAAGCGCATCGGCGATGCTAGCAGCAAGCGGTTTAGAAATAGTAGTGATATTTTGTAACACAATCAGACTATACTTTTCCCAAGAAATGCGATACTGGTCAATGGGTAGCTGTGTAGTTTGAAATCCACTGAAAGACTGAAAGGCTGCTTGTAAATAAGGATTAGGACTCCCTTCATTTAACACCAGTACAGACAAATCAGGACTGTGTCTGGCTGAAATACGGAAAGTATCATCATACGGGATTGAGCCATCTGCAATGCTTAGTAAAATTTCCTGCCAACCGTTTTCAGAGATTGAAAAAGGGATAGTATCCATACTCACCCCAGAGACAGAAAATTGGGGCGTGCCTACATTTTTAATCTGCCCATTGACAGACAGTTGTAAGGAGGGAAGTGTGGCTTCTGTATTTCCTGCGGCAATAGTTTTAACGACAAGTCGGTTGGGTTTATCAGTATATAATACAGGATCTGTCAGGAACGCTGTATCTATATACAGATTATGGAAGGGTTCCTGGGTGCGAAAGGGTATGCCGAAGAATCTATTTTGCTTGAGAAAGTTTGTATCAGGAAATGTGGGAAGCGCACCTTCTCTAAAGTCTGAATAAAAATATACATCTGCCCCCGAATATGCATAAGATTCCACAAAAGATTCAGCAGTAGTAAAAACTCTACTAGGCGGCTCAGTATAGGGAGCTACTGTTATATGCTGAAGTTTTTGCATTGCTTTTTCTGGAGAAAGTATTTCGGGTCTATTCAGTTGATCATGGCATAACAAGATTACTGGTGTTTCCGGATGCATTTGTTTGAGCTGCTCAGATGCGGTAGATTTCATCAAATCCAGCAGTGTGCGTGCTCCTGATTTTAAGGAGCTGGTAGGAGCGTTGTCAATGAATATGATCTGCAGAGGGTTTACGTTTTCTATAACGTTGTTTTGTCTCAGAAATGGTTGTGCGAAAGCAAGCACTAATGAGAGCAGGAAAAGAATTCTCATAGCCAGCAGCCAGCGATATCGAAGTTTCGATTGTTTTTGGGAAATCAGCTGAAGGTTTTGGAGAAATTTGACATTAGGGAAATGTATCACCTTATACCTGCGCAGGTTAAACAGGTGGATAAGCACCGGTATAGCAATAGTTAGCCCGGCCAATAAAAATAAAGGATACAAAAAACTCACCCCGCAAATGTATGGAATAAGATATTTTTAGACGCCAATAGTTAAAATTCAGTTCGGATATTATTTACATGCATCCAAACTTTTAGTATTGGGTATATGCGAAAAATAATTTAGGAGGATGGGGGAAGATGAATCGGGAAAAAGAAGAGAGAAGGAGGGTTAGAACTGCCACTCTTGAATGGTGTTAAGGAGTATATCTTTATTTAAAGGTTTATTGAGGAAACGAAAGATAGAATGGTAGCTTTGGGCGCGTATCATATCCGATTCGTTGATCGAAGAAGATAACAGGTTGATACAAATTTGTTTTTTTAGTTTTTCCGGAATAGTGAGTTCGAAGGCTTCTACAAATTCAAAACCATTCATGACGGGCATTTGAATATCGAGGAGGATAATTATTTTTTGCTGGAGCTCTGGAATGGCTAATGACTGTAGGTATGCCAAGGCGTCACTACCAGCCATAAAAGTTTTAATCGAAGCACTTTTACCTGTGTTTTGGATGATCTTTTCAGCTATAAAACAATCGAGCTTACTATCATCAATTACAATAAAGTCATATTTTTCTGCAATCTCCATTATTTATTTACCTGGTATAGTTACCGTAAAAATTGTTCCAGATCCAGGAGTAGATGATACTTTGATTTCGCCATTTAATTTTTTAAGTGTACCGCTTACGTTATAAAGACCGAAACCGCTGCCTTCTCTTTCGCTGGATGCCCTATAAAACATTTTAAAAATATTGTCTGTTTGCGTAGGATCAATACCAATGCCATTATCTTCTATCTGAATCACAGCACTGCCACGATTTATATCTACGTGCAAAGAAACAAATTTAGAAGGGTTATCGATTTTCTGGAATTTAAAGGCGTTCGATAACAAATTATTAAGGATCATTTCTACCAGATTACGATCTGTTCTAAATGATTCCTGCTGATTAATTGTGATATCAAAACGGATATTTTCTTTTTGGATGTAATCCGCATATTGTTCGCGAAGACTCTCTGCTATTGAATTAAAGTCAACAGTTTCGATGGTTAATTCTCCTTGTTTAATAGTAAAGTATCCATGGATATTTTTGATGAAATCATCCATTGCATTGAGGGAGTTTTTCATCATCCTCAGGATATCTTTTATTTCATCGATGTTGTTAGACTGCACAGCCAGTTCAAGAGCGCCCTGTACGCTTACCAAGGGGCTGCGAAGGTAGTGAGTAACATTGTATGTGAATTTATCAAGCTCTTCGTATGCCTGTTCCAGTTCGTGGTTACGGGTATTCAGCATCGAAGTTGTTACATAGTATTTGTAACCCTCTTCGATAGCCGAGTGAATATCAGTTTCCAGCCAAGGTTTGGTGATATATCGAAAGATATGTCCCCGGTTAATGGCGTTGATTACAGATTCAATATCTGTATATCCTGTAAGTAGCATTCTGACAGGAGTAGGGTGGCTGATAGATATTTCTTCAAAAAATTGTACACCCGTTTTTCCTGGCATTTTCTGGTCACAGATTACTACAACAATATCGTTGTGTTGTTCCAGTATAGCCCGGCCTTCATCAGCAGAATTTGCTGTTAGCACTTGATAACGAAGCCTGAAACTAGCTTTAAAGCCAATTAGGTTGTTAGGTTCATCATCGATGTATAGTACCTTTATTTTCCCTATTGTTTTCAAAACGATAACAGTTATGAGTGAGGAGATGCTGTTTGTTTTTTAAAACATTGACAAGTTGGTTTAAGCTGTAGTTTCAGCATTTACTTCTTTAGAAATAACATGTACCAGGGGGATAACAAGGGTAAAAGTGGTTCCCACGCCTGGTGTAGATTCTAGTTCGATGTAACCATTATGTTTTTTAATAGTGTTATATGCGATTGACATGCCCAGTCCCGTACCCTCACCTACTTCTTTAGTGGTAAAGAAAGGTTCAAAGATCTTTTTCTGGGTAGCCTCATCCATACCAATACCGTTGTCCTGAATACTAATATAAGCATTATTATCGTCGCTTCTAGTAGCCACAGTAAGTTCACCACCTATTTGTTTATTCCAACGAAGATTAATAGCATGAATAGCATTGGTCATGATATTTAAGAACACCTGATTCAGCTTGCCTGGATAACATTCTACAAGAGGTAATTCCGAGTATTTTTTATTGATTTTAATATAATTGCCCAGCTGATGGTTAAGAATAACAAGTGTGGAATCCAATCCATCATGGATGTTGGCCTGTTTAAGATCATCTTCATCCAATCTGGAGAAGATACGGAGTCCTTTTACGATTTCAGCAGTACGTGTGGCACCTTCGCCAATACCGTTGAGTAAGTATTCAATTTCAGTGCATAAATAATCGTAGTCTTCTTCTTGCTTCAGTTGTTCTATTTTCTGTTTTTTTTCATCGACTGGAATATCCATCAAACAAATTGCTTCAATTTGGTTGATAAGTTGAGTAAGAATGCCTACGTTTCTTTTTAATGGGTTTACATTAGAGGTTACGAAATTAATGGGGTTATTAATTTCATGGGCAATACCAGCGGTTAGCTGACCTAAGGAGGCCATTTT
>JGI12383J13903_1000014_pt1 | contig 151580 bp, 145 predicted proteins | sample Passage237B_FD_13903 | JGI IMG/M metagenome (IMG submission 13903)
GGCAGGCTCGCGTGCAAGGCCAGCTGCAGCAGGTTCAAGCCACTGTCGCTGGCGGCGGCTTCCGCCACCTTGTCCGGCAAACCGGGAATCGCGGCATCGGGCAGGGTTTCCGCCACGGCGGGAGCGGCGGCCTGCGACAGCGCAAGGATAGTCGGCGCAAGGGAAATCATCGTCGGGGAACCTCTGTTGTCATTTGTCGGCCGCCGGATGCAGCACCGGCAGCAGGAAATCGGGAATCGCGCGCGGCCGGAAAGTTCCCGCCGCCAGACAGGCCAGCTTCACCTGCGCCTTCAGCAGCAACTTGCCATCCGCAGGCCGTTCGATGCGCTGGTCGATGACCAGGCTCGCCCGGCCCACGTCGGCCACTTCGACCTTGGCTTCCAGCGCATCGTCCAGCCGGGCGGGCGCGAGGAAATCCAGTTGCATCGAACGCACCGCGAACACGACGTCGTGCGCGTCGGCCAAGGCGCGCTGGCCGATGCCGCGCGAACGCAACCATTCGGTCCGCGCCCGTTCGAGGAAGGCCACGTACTGCGCGTGGTAAACCACGCCGCCCGCATCGGTATCTTCCCAATACACGCGTAGCGGCCAACTGAACGGAACGCTCAAAACAATTCCCCCGAATCGCCCGTCTGCGCCTTCGGCGTCAAGCCGAGGTGCCGGTACGCCTTCGCGCTTGCCATGCGGCCACGCGCGGTGCGGATCAGGAAGCCCTGCTGGATCAGGTACGGCTCGATCACGTCTTCCAGCGTACCGCGCTCCTCGGAGAGTGCCGCCGCGAGCGATTCGACGCCGACCGGGCCGCCGTCGAAGCTGTCGATGATCGTGGCCAGCATGCGCCGATCGAGCGCGTCGAAGCCTTCCGGATCGACCTTCAGCATCGCCATCGCCGCATCCGCGATCTGACGCGTGATCACGCCGTCGCCACGGACCTGTGCGAAATCGCGCGCGCGGCGCAGCAGGCGGTTCGCGATGCGCGGCGTGCCACGCGAGCGGCGCGCGATCTCGGCCGCGCCGTCCGGTTCGCAGGCGATGCCCAGGATGCCTGCCGAACGGCGCACGATGCGCGTGAGTTCTTCCGGCGTGTAGAACTCCAGGCGCTGCACGATGCCGAAGCGGTCGCGCAGCGGCGCGGTCAGCAAACCGGCGCGCGTGGTCGCGCCGATCAGCGTGAACGGCGGCAGATCGAGCTTGATCGAACGCGCCGCCGGGCCCTCGCCGATCATGATGTCGATCTGGAAATCCTCCATCGCCGGATACAGCACTTCCTCGACCACCGGCGACATGCGGTGGATTTCGTCGATGAACAGCACGTCGTGCGGCTGCAGGTTCGTCAGCAAGGCCGCCAGGTCGCCGGCGCGCTCGATCACCGGCCCCGAAGTCTGGCGCAGGTTCACGCCGAGCTCGTTCGCGATCACGTGCGACAGCGTGGTCTTGCCCAGGCCTGGCGGCCCGAAGATCAGCACGTGGTCAAGCGCTTCCTTGCGATGCTTCGCGGCCTCGATGTAGATCGAAAGCTGCTCGCGCACCGCCTGCTGTCCAAGGTAATCGGCGAGCAGTTTCGGCCGGATCGACGCCTCGGCGGCTTCGTCCTCGCGCGTGGCGGCGGCGGCGATGATGCGGTCTTCTGTCATCCCGTTAGCTTAACGGTATTGGTGGCACGTTACGCCCGCATGGAACGTCAAAATCCGCCCTGCCCGGCGAAATCCGGGCCGACTGATAGAATCGCGGCACTTTCGCGTTGCCTATGGGGATCCACCGATGTCTCTGCGCGTCTTCCTGCGCCTGGCCGCGATCTGCGGCTTGGCCGCCTCACTGTCCGTCTCCGCCGCTTCCTCCGACCCCGACGGCCTCACGCCGCTGATGCGAAAACAGCTCGCCGCGCGTCCCGCGCCGGGCTCGCTCGCGCCGATGGAGCCGCGGCATGCGACGCCCTGCGTCGATGGCATGGCCGGCGAGTATCCCTGCGACAACGTCGACCTGCTCGCCTTCGTGCCGGTATCGTCGTTCTCGTCCAGTTCGACCAACAGCCTGTGGGGCTGGGTCGATCCCGACAACAACGACGAATACGCGCTGATCGGCGCCGACGACGGCGTCGCGTTCTATCGGATCACGCCGGATCCGACGCATCCGGTCTACCTCGGCAAGCTGCCCACGCACGCCAGCAATTCGCTCTGGCGCGACGTGCGGGTGTACCAGCACTATGCCTATGTCGGCAGCGACAACAACAACGGCCACGGCCTGCAGATCTTCGACCTGCACCGCCTGCGCGGCGTGAGCACGCCGCAGACCTACACCGAGGACGGCCATTACAGCGGCTTCGGCAGCAGCCATACGCTCGGCATCAACGAAGACACCGGCATCCTCGGCGTTTCCGGCGGCAACTACATGGCCGGCGGCCTGCAACTGCTCGACATCCACACCAATCCGCTCGCGCCGGTGCGCCTGGGTTATGTCAGCGATGCCGGCTACACGCACGAATCGCAGTGCTTCACCTACCACGGCCCGGATACCGAGCACACCGGCAAGGACATCTGCATCAACTCGAACGGCTCCAGCGGCATCGTCGCGCTGGTCGATGTCACGAACCCGGCCGCTCCGGTCACGCTGTCGCACACCTCGTACCCGAACAGCTCCTACACGCACCAGGCGTGGTTCGACGAGGATCACCGCTACATCCTGATGAACGACGAGCTCGACGAAGGCGACTTCGGCCATGCGGCGCGCACCTTCGTGTTCGATGCGGCCGATCTCGACCATCCGGTGCTGGTCGGCTACCACGACAGCCCGCTCAACGTCATCGACCACAACCTGTACGTGCACGGCCAGTACGTGTACCAGTCGAACTACGAGGCCGGCCTGCGCATCCTCAAGATCGACAACCTCTCCGCCGCCGCGTTCACTGAAGTCGCCTATTTCGACCTCTATCCGAACAGCAACGCGCGCGCCTTCAACGGCAGCTGGAACAACTTCCTGTTCCCGAGCGGCGTGGTGGTGGTGACCAGCATCGACGAAGGCTTCTTCGTGTTGCAGCCGACGCTGTGCGAAGCGCCGGCCGCGCCGCTGGGCCTTTCCATCGCGGGCACGGACGACAACCTGATCGAACTGTCCTGGGATGCGGGCGCGACGGGCACGCAATACCGCGTCGAACGCGCGCAGGGCGGTTGCGGCGGAACCTTCGCCACGATCGCAGATGGTCTCGTCGAACCGACGTATTCGGACGCCGGCGTCTCGGGCCAAGTCACGTTCGGCTATCGCGTCTCGGCGGTCGATGGATCCGGACTTTGCGCTTCCGTGGCCTCGCAATGCGCCGAAACCATCACCACCGGCGCCTGCACCGCCGCGCCGCTGTTCGGTGGCATCGCGAGCGCAACCAGCGCGGGCACGACGCAGTGCCGGATCGACCTCGGCTGGCAACCGGCCAACGCGGCCTGCGGCCCTGACGCGAGCTATTCGATCTACCGCTCCGGCAACGCCGACTTCGTGCCGGACGCCAGCCACCTGATCCATTCGGGCTGGCTCGACACGCAGTTCTCCGACCTCACCGCGCCCAGCCTCGAGCGCCAGTACTACATCGTGCGCTCGGTCGATGCCGCCAGCGGCAGCGAAGACGGCAATCTCGTGCGGCTGTCGGCGGTGGCCACCGGACCGATCACCGACGGTTCGTTCACGACCGGCGCCGAACCACTCGATCCGCCGCTCGACACCGACGGCGCCGCCGACTTCGCGCCGCAGGAACCGCACCACGCCGGCTGGCACATCATCGATACCGAGCACCACAGCGGCACGCAGAGCTTCTGGTCGATCGACGCCAACAACGTCTGCATCACGCTGGAAATGCCGCCGCTGCAGCTCACCGCCGGCGAGACCTCCATCCTGTCGTTCTGGACCATGTGGGACATCGAGCCGAACTACGACGGCGGCGTGATCCAGATTTCCACCGACGGCGGCGCCACGTGGTCGATCCTCACGCCGGACGGCGGTTATCCGGACGTGCTCAACAACGGTCCGCGCTGCCACAGCGGCGGCAACGGCATTCCCGACAATGCACCGGCCTTCTCCAGCTACAACCACATGAACTGGACCAAGTACCAGGTGAACCTGGCGGCCTATGCCGGCCAGACCGTGCAACTGCGCTGGCTGTTCGGGACCGACGCCGGCGTGGTCGGCGAAGGCTGGTTCATCGACGACATCGAACTCACCCACACGCAGGTGCCGGGCCAGTGTGAAGTCACGCTGGAACCGGAAATCTTCGCGGATGGTTTCGAGGTGCTGGACTGAAGCCTCCAACGCCGCTGCGCTGGCGCGCCTTGCGTCAGCGCAGCGCGGCCTTCAGCGCCTTGCGGATGATGGCCTCGGCGCTGTCGCCATCGTCCGCCGCATCGCGCGCCATCTTCGAGGCTTCGGCCGGCTTGTAGCCGAGTTGTTGGAGCGCGATGACGGCTTCGGACATCGGATCGAAAGCCATCGCGCCGGCGGCGCTTTTCGCCGTCACAGCGCCGGCGCCCAGCGGGAATTCCGCCGCCTTGTCGCGCAGTTCCAGCACGATGCGCTCCGCCGTTTTCTTGCCGATGCCGGGAATGCGCGAGAGCGCGGCGGTATCGCCGGCCTGCACCTGCCGCAGGAAATCGGCGACGGAACTGCCGGAAAGGATGGCGAGCGCGATCTTGGCGCCGATGCCGGTCACCTTCTGCACTTCGCGGAACAGCCGCCGTTCGTTCTCGCGCAGGAAGCCGTACAGCGACACGCTGTCTTCCTTCTGCGCGTAGTGCGTGAACAGGATCACTTCCTGGCCGAGCTCGGGCAGGTCGTAGATCGTGCTCATCGGCGCTTCGAGTTCATAGCCGACGCCGTGCACATCAACGATCAACCACGGCGGCTGTTTGTGGACCAGGGTGCCTTTCAAGCGACCGATCATTTCGGGTTTCCCGTTATTTGCGCCATGCGCGGCGCACGTCCACGCCGATGCGGCTCGCGGTCGCGCGCACGTGCGCGTGCGTGACCGCGACCGCCAACGCGTCGGCCGCATCGGCCTGCAACTTGCCGCGCAGGTTGAGCATTATCCCGATCATGTGCTGGATCTGCGCCTTGTCCGCACCGCCGGTTCCCACCACCGCGAGCTTGATTTCCTTCGCGGCATATTCATGCACCGGAAGATCGCGCATCACGGCGGCGCACATCGCGGCGCCGCGCGCCTGACCGAGCTTCAGCGCGGAATCGGGATTGCGCGCCATGAAGACCTTTTCCAGCGCGACTTCGTCCGGCTTGAAGGTTTCCAGCACCTCGCCCAGGCCATCCAGCAGCAGCTTCAACCGCCGCGGGAAATCCTCCGCGAGCAGCAGGTTCAGCATTGTGTGGTGGACGTGGACGATGCGGCCCGCGTCGTCCACGTCGATAACACCGACGCCGGTCCGCTGCGAGCCCGGGTCGATGCCGAGGATACGGATCGTGCTCAAGCTCCTCCCGCCTCGCGCGAGGGGAGCCGCCGGCGCGCGCCGTGATCAGCCATATGCATCCGCCGGCAGATCGGCGTTGGAATAGACGTTCTGCACGTCGTCCATGTCTTCCAGCCAGCGCAGCAGCTTCAGGACCTGCTGCGCGTTTTCGCCGCTCACCGCGACGTCGTTGTCGGCGCGGAAGGTGACTTCGGCCAGGTCGGGCTTGAAGCCGGCCTTCTCGATCGCGGCCTTCACTTCCGCGAAGGATTCGGGCGCCGTGATCACTTCGATCGAACCATCGTCCGGATACACGACCACATCGTCCGCGCCGGCCTCGATCGCGGCTTCGGTGAGCTTGTCCTCGTCCACGCCGGCGGCGAACGAAAGCACACCGAGCTTCTTGAACATGAAGGACACCGAGCCTTCGGTGCCGAGGTTGCCGCCGTGCTTGCCGAAGGCATGGCGCACGTCGGCGACGGTGCGCACGCGGTTATCGGTGAGGCAGTCCACGATCACCGCGACGCCGCCGGGCGCATAACCTTCGTAGCGGACTTCCTCGTATTCCACGCCCTCAAGCTCGCCCGAGGCTTTCTTGAGGGCGCGCTCGATGGTGTCCTTGGTCATGTTGGCCGACAGCCCCTTGTCGATGGCGCTGCGCAAGGCCGGATTGTTGTTCGGATCGGCGCCGCCGCGCCGTGCCGCGACGGAAATCTCGCGGATGATCTTGGTGAAAATCTTGCCGCGCTGCGCGTCGGACGCGTTCTTGCGCGCTTCAATGGAAGGACCACGACCCATAGGTTTCGTCCAGAATTCGGTGATTGCGGGACGGACGATTTTAGCCGAACCGCACGCCATGGTTCGGCCCAGGGCGCTTATCCCGCAAGAAATCCTTTGTACGCCATCCGGTTCAGCACCGCGTTCGCGGCGGCTTCCGCCTGCTCCTTCGGGCCTCCGGCCATGCCGGCGCGCAGGCCGATCTTGCCGGTGGCGATCAGTTCGCCGACGAAGGCCACGATGGCGGCGCGATCCATGCTGCCATCGAGCTTCAGGATCAGCTCGCGCTCCAGCGGCGTCATTTCGACCGTGTCGTTCCACGCATTGGACATGAGGCAAGGCGTTTCGGGCGTCACCGCGACGAGTTTGCGCACGACCGGATCGACGACGGGTCGATCGGAATCGCCCCGGCCCGCATCCACCCGAACCTGCCAGGCACGGCCCATGCCGCGCACCACGAGCTGTTCGAGCAGTTCGTCGATGGCCTGCTCCAACACTTCGCGGGCCACGGCATCCTTCGCGCCGGACTGCGCCTGCAAGGCGAAATCGATCAGTTCCTCGCGCGACTGCGTTCCCGGGAAAACCTGCGCCAGACGCAGCATCGCGTGCTTGAGCGCGGAAAGCGCCACGCCCATGCGCTGGTTCGCGGGCGTTTCGAACTGCTGCACCGAGCCATCCATGCGCAACGCGCCATCCACACAGCGCAACCGCGCGCCGACATGCAGTCCCGCGAGCGCCTTGCGATCCGGCTTCCACGTCAGGCCGCGGGCGCGATCGGAATGCACCAGCAGCGTCTGCCGGAAAGTGCGGTTCACGACGAAGTCCATGTACTGGCCGAGCAGGACCGGATCGTTGCCCGCCACCCCGCGCATCCAGCTCGCGACGTCCTCGCCGTAGTTCATCGGGAACATCATCGACACCTGCGCCTCGGCCAGGTACGACAAGCCGTGCTGGCCGGCCCGTTCCACGAACTCGCGGAAGTAGCACGGCAGGTTGTACGGCTCCAGGTATTCGTGCGCGACGTATTCGAAACTCGCGGCGTGCGCCTTCTCCAGGTGCTCGCGCAGTGGCGCCAGCGGATGGTTGGGATTGCCGCTACCGGCGCGCAGCAGGAATTCGACCATCGAACGCGCGCCGGCGACCTGTCTGGGCACGTCGGACTCGTGGCCCGCGTACAACAACATCGCGTCACGCAGGACTTCCCTCGCCTTCCAGCCCGGGTAGACGTTGTAGCTCACGTAGGCCACGCCTTCGGGCGCAAGGCAGCGGGCGATGATGTCGAACATCGCCTGCTGCACGGCAGGCGGCACCCACGAATACAGGCCATGGGCGACGATGTAGTCGAACTGGCCGAGCGTTTCCGGATCGACTTCCAGCAGGTCCGCTTCGCGCAGCGTCACGTTCGTCAGGCCGAGCTTTTCCACGACGGCCTGTCCCGTGGCGATCTGCACGCCGGAAAGATCGAGGCCGACGCAATGCGCGCCCGGTTGGCGCAAGGCGAACGGGATCAGGTTGAAGCCCGCCGCGCAGCCCAGTTCCAGCACCCGCGCACCGGTCATGCCCGCGCCTGGAACCCCGAACAGCGCCGCCACCGCGGCCGTGTTTTCCGGCGCGCTGAAGGTATGCGCCAAGTTGCCGTACGGCATGCTGTCGTAGCGCTGGCGGGTTTCCTGGTTGATCGAACTGGAAGAGGAGCCCATGGCGTTTCCCTTGAAGCGATGGCGAGGCGATAACCGCTCAGACCGGCACGGACGGCAACCAGTGATCGATCAACAGAAATCCGAATAGAACCATCAGATAGACGATGGAGTAATGGAACACCTCCATCGCGAAGCGCTCCGACGGCGGCTTGAGCAGGCGCACGGCGTAGTAGAGGAAAACACCGTCCAGAACCAGCGCGCCCCCCAGATAGAACAGGCCGGAAAGATGCGTGAGCCACGGCAGCATCGTGATCGCGACCAGCAGCGCGGTGTAGAACAGCACGTGCCAGCGCGTATAGACGACGCCATGTGTGACCGGCAGCATCGGGATCATCGCGCGGGCGTAGTCGTCGCGGCGGTAGATGGCGAGCGCCCAGAAATGCGGCGGCGTCCAGATGTAGATGATCAGGAACAGCAACAGCGCGTGCGGATGCACTTCGCCGGTCACCGAAGTCCAGCCGAGCACCGGCGGCGCGGCCCCGGCCACGCCGCCGATCACGATGTTCTGCGGCGTGGCGCGCTTCAACCATGCGGTATAGATGACGGCGTAGCCGATCAGCGAAGCGAAGGTCAGCGCCGCCGTCAGCCCGTTGACGAACACGACCAGGATCAGCATCGACACAAGGCCGAGCGCGATGGCGAACAGCAGCACCTGCCATGGCTTGAGCGCACCGGTCGGCAAGGGCCGGTTGGCGGTGCGCGCCATCACTGCATCGATGCGCTGGTCGATCAGGTGGTTGATCGCCGCGGCCGAGGCCGAGGCGAGCCAGATGCCGATCGCGCCGAAGATCGCCTTGTCCAGCGGAGGAACGCCGGGCACCGCGAGCAACATGCCGATGATCGCGGTGAACACGAGCAGCGCGACCACGCGCGGCTTGGTCAAGGCCCAGTACTGGCGGGCAAGCGCGAGACTCATCGCATCAGGCCTTGCGCAACCGCGCCAGCAACAACACCAGCGTGAACAGCAGCAGCGCCGCGACCGCGTTGTGCGCGACCGCGATCTTCAGCGGCAAGCCAGTCATCACGTTCAGCACGCCGAGCAGTACTTGCAGCCCGAGCAGCGTCAGCAGCGTCGTGCCCCAGCCGGAAATCTCCGGCACGCGGCGGATCTTCAGCGCCAGCCAGATCACGCCGACGGCCGCGACGATGGCAAACAGGCGATGGCTGATCTGGATCGCCGCGCGCGCCGGACCATCGAGCACGCCGCCCTCGTAATCCGCCCCGATGCCGCGCCACAACACGAACGCTTCGGAGAAATCGGTGTCGGGCCACCACTTCCCGAGGCAGGTCGGGAAATCCGTGCCACAGGCCAGCGCCGCGTAATTCGCCGAAACCCAGCCACCGAGCGCGATCTGGATCGAGACCAGCACGAGCACGACGATCATCGCGCCGCGCAGTTTCCACGCGCCCGCCGAATGCAGCGCCGCCAGCGGTGAGGCGCGGCAGGCGAGCCAGGTCAGGAACGACAGCGTGGTCAATCCGCCGAGCAGATGGCCCATCACGACCACCGGCTTGAGCAGCCAGGTCACCGTCCACATGCCGAGCAACGCCTGGAAGACGATGATCGCGAGCAAGGCGGCGGAAAGCCGCGAGAAATCCCCGCGCGGCGACAACCAGCCATCCGGACGCAAGGCCCAGCCGAGCAACAAGGCTTCGCCCGCCACCGCCAGCGCGGAAGAAATGCCGTACTGGCCTTTCATGTAGAGCGGGATCGCGATCGCGACCAGCGCGCTGGCACCGATCACCACGGCCTTCCCACCTTTCACCTTGCGCGAACCGAGATACGCCAGCGCGAACACCAGCAAGCCCAGGGTCCCGGCCAGATGCCGGTGCACCTGCTCACGCCAGGCTTTGTGCGATTCGACCGGACGATCGAAAGCGTCGTTGGCCGTTGCGATTTCGTGGTCATGCACCGGCCAGGTCACCTTGCCGTAGCAGGTCGGCCAATCCGGGCAGGAAAGGCCGGCGTTCGACAATCGCACGAAGGCGCCGAAGACGATCACGACGAGCGCGAACAGCACCGCGATCCAGGCGATGCGGTGGTAGAAGTGGTGCGGCGTGGAAGAAGTAGCGTTCATGTCCGTCATTTCAGCATCTGCGCCACGTCCTTGCGCAGCCCGGCGAGATCGAAGCCCGGGGCATAGCGCAACGCGACGAATCCGGCCGGGTCGATGAGATACACGGCGGGCTGGCCTTCCCGCGGCAGATCCGGCAGGCGCTCGGCCAGCTGCGCATCGGGCTGCATCGGCACGAAGGCGCGGAAGGTTTCGATGCCTTCCGGCACGTCGCCGAACCACAGCACCCAGAAACGATCCGCCTTGCGCCCCTGCAGGCGCCAGACCTTGTCCAGCCCTGCGACCAGCTCCGTGCAGGCCGCGCCGCAATCGGGCGTGGCGACCACGGCTGCCTGCCAGCGACGATCCGCACGATTCCATTCGAAGGCAGCGCCATCGGCGCGCCGCAGGTCCAGATCGGCCAATGCGATCGGCTGCGGCAGCAATTCGCCGGCATTGCGCGTGTGCGCCGGACGCCAGCCGCTGGCGTGCAGCAGCGCGGCCGCGATCGGCGGAACCAGGAAGATCGCGAACAGCGCAAGCAACATGATGCGGTTGCGATTGCGGCGTTTCGGATCGATGGTTGGATTCGGTTCGTTCATCGTTTGCTCCGGCGCAAGGCCAGCACGAGATAGACCACGATCACCGTGGCCGACAATCCCCACCACTGCACGGCGTAGCCGTAATGCCGTTCCGGCGGCAGCGTGTTGGGCAGGAGCACCGCATCGCGAGCGTAACCGATGGGAAGCTCCGGATCGGGGCGCAACACGCCATGCAGCAGTTTTTCCCCGACGGCGGCCTCGATTTCCGCGGCGGAGAGGAAGTTCAACAGGATCGGCGCGCCATCGTCGCCGCGGCCCGGCCACGGATTTTCCGCCAGTTTCAGCGCTTGTCCGGGCAAAGGCGTCAACACGCCGGCGATCGGCTGCGCATCTTCCGGAATCTCGACCAGTGGCAGCGCACGATCCGCGGGCATCGGCAGCCAACCCAGTTCCACCAGCAACGGCTGCGCCAAGCCTTCCGCATCGGCCAACGCATAGGCACGTACGCCGACGCGGCCGTCGCGCTGTTGGTTGTCCAGCAACAGGCGCGGTCGTTCGCGGAATCGCAACTCACCGGAAACCCGCAGCGGCGGCGCGTCGTCCGAACGATCGGCGGCCTGCGCGAACGGAGCCGGCTCGGCGACCAAAGCGCTTTCCCACGCTTCCAGCCATTGCTGCTTCTGGTCGCCGCGTCCCTGTTGCCAGAAACCAAGGGTCGCAAAGCCACTGGCCAAGGCCAAAGCCGGAACGGCCCATAACCATCGCATCTTGTTCACTGGCGCGTTCCCTGCGCACTGCGATAATTCACGTCCCGGCCACCTGCGCCGATTCCAAGAAGAACACCACCATGTGGCCGAAAGTCCTCATCGTCCTGATGCTGCTGTTGATCCTGTACAACCTCGGCGCGGGGCTGTTTTACATGATTGCCGACAAGGGCAAGACCAAACGAACCGTCAATGCGCTGACCTGGCGCATTGGGCTGTCGGTGGCGCTGATCCTTCTGGTGATCCTGGGAATCTGGAGCGGCGTGCTCCAGCCTCACGGCGTCAACCGCTGAGGAAACGGCGCCGCGCGATCGCGCGGCGCCGGAATCGCAGTAGCGATGGAACCGGGACATGCGTCCGGCTCCATCGTTCGGATCCATGCTTACAGCACGTAGACGAACAGGAACAGGCCGAGCCAGACCACGTCGACGAAGTGCCAGTACCACGCCACCGCTTCGAACGCGAAGTGGTTGTCGGCCGTGAAGTGGCCCTTCAGCACGCGGAACCAGATCACCGTCAGCATGATCGCTCCGAGCGTGACGTGCATGCCGTGGAAGCCGGTCAGCATGTAGAAGGTCGAACCGTAGATGCCCGAACCGAGGGTCAGGTTCAGCTCGTGATAGGCGTGGATGTACTCCATCGCCTGGCAGTACAGGAAGATCGCGCCGAGCACGATGGTGAGGCCGAGCCAAAGCAGGATCTTGCCGCGTTCGCCGGCCTTCAGCGCATGGTGCGCGATCGTCAGGGTGACGCCGGAAGCGAGCAGCAGCAGCGTGTTGATCAGCGGCAAGCCCCAAGCGGACACCAGTTCGAACGCACCGCCGACGTTCTCCGGACCGTTGGTCGGCCACACCGCGTCGTAGCCGCTCCACAACAGGCTGTTCGTCATCACACCATGGCCTTCACCGCCGAGCCACGGCACCGACAGGCTGCGGGCATAGAACAGCGCGCCGAAGAAGGCCGCGAAGAACATCACTTCCGAGAAGATGAACCAGATCATCCCCATGCGGAAGCTGGTATCGACCTGCTTGTTGTAGTTGCCGGCGACCGATTCGCGGATCACGCTGCCGAACCAGCCGAACAGCATGAACAACATGACCGCGAGGCCGGCGAAGAACACCGGCTTGCCCCAGAGGTGTCCGTTGAACCAGTTGGCGACGCCGATCGCCGTGATGAACAGGCCTACCGAGCCGACGATCGGCCAGGGGCTGTGGTGCGGGACGAAATAGACATCGGCGTCGTGATGGGTGCTGTGGGCCATGGCGTCGGCTTCCTGGGCGGTTCGTCGAGTATTCGATCAGTGGGCTGCGGCGAGCTGGCCCGAAACCAGTCGCTGCGTCGCCAGATCATTCTTGTAAAAAGTATAGGAGAGCGTCAGGCGCGTCACCTCGGCCGGCAAATCCGGATCGACGACGAAGCGCACCGGCATCGGGCGTTCCTCGCCCGCCTCCAGCGTTTGTTCGGTGAAGCAGAAACATTCGGTCTTGTTGAAGTACTGCGAGGCATCGTTCGGCGCCACCGAAGGCACGGCCTGTCCGACGATGGCGAGATCGCCGTCGTTGCGGGCAAAGTACAGCGCATCGACGACTTCGCCCGGATGCACGGCCACTTGTGCCTTCTCCGGACGGAAACTCCACGGCAATCCGGAATGGACGCCGGCGTCGAACTCGACGATCACCGTACGCGAAGTGTCCATCGCCGCAGCCCGCACTTCCGTCGCTGCGCCGCCCAGCTTGATGCCGAACAGCTGTTCGCACGCGATGCGGTACAGCGGCACCAGCGAGAAGCAGAACAGGAAGGCCCCGCCGGCAACGATCAGCGCCAGGCGCACGATGCTCCGGCTGGATTCGCCCGCGGCCTCTTTGCCGACGGTCTCGCTGCTGGCGGAATGTTCGCTCACTGTCCCGCCACCGTGATCAGGAAGAAGCCCACGTAGACCAACACCGCCAACAGCGTGACGACCACCACCGTGCGCCGCACGGCACGGCGGCGTGCGTCGTCGGCCGGGGTCGCAGAGTGCGCGGATTGATTCAAGGGCAGGCTCACGTCGTACTCCGGAGCGTCGAGCGGGAAGCCCGCCCGACGCATGACATCAATGCGACACGTCTTCGTGCGCCAGATCGCCCGGCTTGATCACCGGCGGACGCGTGAAGGTGTGGTGTGGCGCAGGCGACGGCACCGTCCATTCCAGTCCCTTGGCGGCTTCCCATGCGCGCGCCTCGGCCTTCGGGCCGTGCTTGAGCGAATTCCACAGCACGAACAGCATGATGAAGGGCGACAGCAGCATGCCGAAGGCGCCGATCGAGCTGATCAAGTTCCAGTCGGCGAACGCCACGTTGTAGTCCGGAATGCGGCGCGGCATGCCGGCCAGGCCAAGGAAGTGCTGCGGGAAGAACAGCAGGTTGACGAACACCACGCTCCACCAGAAATGGAACTTGCCGTAGGTCTCGTTGATCATCTTGCCGGTCCACTTCGGCCACCAGTAATACGTGGCCGCGATGATCGAGAACACCGCGCCGGTCACCAGCACGTAGTGGAAGTGCGCGACCACGAAGTAGGTGTCGTGGTACTGGAAGTCGGCCGGCACGATGGCGAGCATCAGACCGGAGAAGCCACCGATCGTGAACAGGATCACGAAGGCCACGGCCCACAGCATCGGCGTTTCGAAGGTGATCGACCCCTTCCACATCGTCGACACCCAGTTGAACACCTTCACGCCGGTCGGAATGGCGATCAGCATCGTGGCGTACATGAAGAACAGTTCGCCGCCGATCGGAAGTCCCACGGTGAACATGTGGTGCGCCCAGACGATGAACGACAGGAACGCGATCGAGGCCGTCGCATAGACCATCGCCTGGTAGCCGAACAGCGGCTTGCGGCTGAAGGTCGGAATGATTTCGCTGACCACGCCGAAGGCCGGCAGGATCATGATGTAGACCTCGGGGTGGCCGAAGAACCAGAAGATGTGCTGGAACATCACCGGATCGCCGCCGCCCGTGGCCGAGAAGAAGGTGGTGCCGAAGTACTTGTCGGTGAGCAGCATCGTCACCGCGCCGGCCAGCACCGGCATCACCGCGATCAGCAGGAACGCCGTGATCAGCCAGGTCCAGCAGAACACCGGCATCTTGAGCAGGTCCATGCCCGGCGCGCGCATGTTCAGTACGGTCGCGATGATGTTGATCGCGCCCATGATCGAGCTGATGCCCATCAGGTGGATCGCGAAGATCGCGAACGCGACGTTGCTACCACCCTGCAGCGACAGCGGCGGATACAGCGTCCAGCCACCGGCCGGAGCGCCGCCCGGCAGGAACAGCGTCAGCAGCAGGACGGTGAACGCGAACGGCATGATCCAGAAGGACCAGTTGTTCATGCGCGGCAGCGCCATGTCCGGCGCGCCGACCTGCAGCGGGATCATCCAGTTCGCCAAACCGACGAACGCCGGCATCACGCCGCCGAAGATCATCACCAGCGCGTGCATCGACGTCATCTGGTTGAAGAAAGCCGGATCGACGAATTGCAAGCCCGGCACGGCCAGCTCGGCGCGGATCACGCCGGACATGTAGCCGCCGATCAGGAACATCACGAACGAGAACACCAAGTACAGCGTTCCGATGTCCTTGTGGTTGGTCGACAGGAACCAACGTTGGAAGAACGACTGCTGGTGCGCGTGGTCGTCGTGATGCGTGTCGTGCGCAGGCTGGTGCGCGGTGTCGTGGACGGCGTGGGTACTTGCCATGGTGTGGCTCCTGAAAGACGTGCGTGCCTGCGGGCTCAGCCCTGATCCTGGCCGTGGGCGGGGGCTTCTTCTTGCGGCAGCGCGGCCGGTTCGCTCGAAGCGGCAACCGGCGCCGCAGCCTGCTGGCCAAAGGTCGAACCGGGCTGGGCCGCGAGCCAAGCTTCGAATTCGTCGCGCGGCAGCGCCTTCACGACGATCGGCATGAAGCCGTGGTCCTTGCCGCAGAGCTCCGCGCACTGACCGCGATAGACGCCGGCCTTGTCGGCGGGAATCTTGGTCCAGGCGGAATTGACGATGCCCGGGATCGCGTCCTGCTTCCAGCCGAGCGCCGGAACCCACCACGAGTGGATCACGTCGTCGGCGGTGATGACGAAGCGGATCTTGGTGTCGGTCGGGATCACCAGCGGGTTGTCGACGTTCAACAGGTAGCTGTTGAAGTCGCCATCCTTGACGCTTTTCGGATCAATGCCCGAACCGGGGCGGCGCGCGGCGTTGCTCTGCGGATCCAGACGGCTGGTGAAGCCGACGCCGGTGGTTTCGCCGCGGTAGTTCAACACCTCGTACTTCCACATCCACTGGTACGCGGTGACCTTGACCGTCATCTCCGATTCGGAGGTGTCGTAGATCTTGAGCAGCGTGCCGGTCGCGGGAACCGCCATGGCGACGAGTATCAGGATCGGGATCACCGTCCAGATGATTTCCGCCTTGGTGTTGTGCGAGAACTGGGCCGCCACCGCGCCCTTGGACTTGCGGAACGCGAACATCGCGTAGCCCATCGCGCCGAACACGAGGACGCCGATGGTGACGCAGATGCCAAGGATCAGGTTGTGCAACCACCAGACCTCTCGCGAGACCTCGGTGACGCCTGGCGCCATGTTGAGCTGCCAGGGCTCGGGATTGGCCACGGCCGTGGCGGCGAAAGTCAGCGCGAGAAGGCCGATTCCGATGCGTAGCGTGCGAACTGCTGCGTGGGTCATGTTGTCCTCAGGGGAGTTCATCCCCGGATGCTCTTCCTGTTGCGAATTTCACCGGGGCGCACGCGATCCCCGCGCCCATGCGCTTCCCTTTAACGCTCCGGCGGACAGCGGCACGAGGCCACCATGCGCCGAAGCAGGGCTATCTTGGAAATGATAACGATTCAGCCACTGTAGGGGCAAGGCGAAGCGCCGCGACGAACCTTCGCGGCGCCCGCGCAAGCCGCCGTTGCGCGATCAGCGCTTGGCTGCGGCTTCCCGATAAAGTTGTTCGGCGCGGCGATACAGCGCTTCCAACGTGGCGTCCTCGGCCTTGCCGGAATCGGTTTCATTGAGGATGACCACGCCTTCCTCGTTCCAGCCGGCCAGCACCTTCTTGCCGCCCTGCACGCGCTCGACGATCCACGGCTTGCCGCCGCGATACGCGTAACGGAACGCGGCCGAGCCGGCATCGACGAAATCGACCTGTTCACGCGCCATGCGGATCTGGCCGTTGCTTTCGACGAAAGCGTCCCAGCCCACTGCGATGTCGTCTTCCAGGCGCTCGCCCTGGATGCGGCGGAACGCGCCGATCTGGGATTCCAGCGCGGCGAAATCCTTCTTCGCCAGCTCATCCGGCGGGATGTTGGCGGACGGCTGGCCGCCGCGCACCAGCGCCAACTTCAGGCCCGAAGACGGCTCGCCATTGGTCAGCACCGGCACCGGGGCGGAGGTGCCGTACAGCACCAGGGTTTCGGCCTGCAGCGTGACGGCCAGCGCGTAGCTGCGCGCGGCATCGATCTTGGCCGCGTCGTACGGCAGCGCGAAATTGAACGGCAGCGCATTCGGCGACGGCGAGGCCGTTTCGGCCACCACCGTCGGCAGCGACGCGGCGTCCGTGGTGTCCAGCAGCTTCAGCACCAGCGTGATGCCGGCCGGCAACGTCGGCAGCTGATCCACGTCGATCGAGCCGGTGATCGCCGGGCCGTCGACGGTCGCGGCCGACTGGGCCGCCTGCGCAGCGGAAGACTGTTCGCCGGAAGCGGAGCCGGACTTGTCGCCGCCACAAGCGGAAAGCGCCAGAGCAGCAGCCACGGACAGGAAAAGGAGTTTGCGCATCGTAGGATTTCTCTTGAAGCCAAAGGGCAACGGGATACCGGATCATTCACGGCACGCCGCGGTTTCGACGCGACGGCTGCGACTCCCGGCCACAAAGCCCGTTTCGGCGTGACGGGAGTATCCAGTTCTCGACTGGGGAAACGGCGCACGGCCAACATCTTGGCCAGCGGCGTAACTGCCAAGCATAGACCATCGCCATAGCGCCGGCGTGTCCATCACTGGGCAGAAGCGTCAAAAAATGTACACGTACGGGCGCCGTTCATGCACCGTTACGGGCGCTGCTGTCCAAAGGATTTTCGACATCAAACGTAATCGGAAACGATCGCCGCCTTCGCCATCCCATGCACACTCAGCGCTCGATCCGGTAATTCAATGCCGCGCGGTTCTCGCTGCCCGAGTCGATCTGCACGTTCCACATCCGGTTCAGCAGGTACTTGAACGTCACCACCTGCCCGGTTCCGAACAGCGCCACGCCATAGGCCACGTACATGCGCGGCGAGATGTGCTTGCCCACGGTGAGCGCCGCGCCGCCGAGCGCGCGGTTGTCGGCGACTTCAACGTCGTCCAAGCCCATGCGCGCGCCGAGTTTCTTCGCCAGCAGGTTTCCGCCGAACGCGGCCGCGGCTTGCGTGAGCTGGCCGCCGTCGGCCTGCGAAGCCGAGCGCAGCGGCTTGCCGAGCACGAGATAGGAAAGCTGCTCGGCCTGCTCCATCGCCGGTTGCGACCAGAGTTCCAAGCTCGGCGACAAGGCCGTGCCGCGCACCTGGATCCCGACGGTGACGTCGTCGATCTTGCGTTGTGCGCGGATGTCCAGCGCCGGGTTGTCCAGGGGCGACGAAGCAAAGGAAACATTGCCGCGCACGATCGACAGATCCTGTCCGTAAGCCTTGTACGAACCGCCCACGTCGATGCCGCCGCGCGCGGTCATGACCTTGCCCGGCGTCTGCCGCAGCTGCAGCTGTCCGCCGAGCCGGCCATTCAGGCCATAGCCGCGCATCCGCACCCGCGAACCGAGTTTCACGCCGACATCAAGATCGAGCAGGATCGATTCGGAAGCCGTCTCGGCATCGACGATCACCACATCGCTCGACGGCGCGACCGCGCTTTGCAACTGCTCGAGGTCGATGCGCGCGGACGGCACTTCGACATTGCCGCGCACCTTGAGCCGGCCTTTCACCAGTTCAAGGCGCAGGTCGGGCGATGCGACCAGATGGATGTCCGGCGTGCCCATCACGGCAAGATCGGTTCCCACGATCCCGAGCTGCGCATGCATGCCGTCCTGCGCCATCGGATCGAACGTGCCGGAAAGCCGTGCAATGCCTTCACCAAGCTTGACCGTGCCTTCCAGGTCGAAGGTTCCGCCCGATCGCCCGGACAACGCGATTTCGCCCTGCTCCAGCGCAATGCCCAGTTCCGGCACGTCGGCAGAGAAGTCATGGAGCTTCGCACCGCCTTCGAAACCTGGCGTATCGCGCGTGCCGGACAACACAATGCGGCCTTCGATGCGGCCCTTGGGATCGGCGAGCTGATCGGTGAACAGCACCAGCGCGCCCAGGTTCGGCAGATCCAGATCCAGGGTTCCGGACAGCGCGCCATCGGCCTCCATGGGAGTGGCAAGCGCCACATCCGCTTCGATGCGGCCGTCGCCATCGACGATCGAATGCAGATCCAGATGGGCGCGTTGCGGATCGAGCGTGGCGGCGAGCTTCAGGTCCGACAAGGCCAGCAAACGGCGCGGCGATTTCGCATGCCGGCGCAGATCGACCTCGGATGATGTGGCATTGAAACGCGCCTGGATGCGGCCATCGGCACGGTGCGTGAATTCGCCCTCCGCATCAAGCAAGCCACGGATCGCAACGGTCTGACCGAGCGCCTCCGCGATCCATGGGCCGAACGGCGCGAGATCGAGTTTTTCCAACGCGAACCGGCCATCGGTTTCCGAACCTTGGCCCTTGGCGTCGACGCAGAGCGCGGCTTCGCCCGAGGCGATGCATGCCGATGCCAGCACATAGGCGCCGCGGGATGGCGCATACGACACCGCCGCAGGTTCGCGCAATTTCCATGCACGCTCCTGCGGACTGCCGATATCGAACGCCGACAGGAGACCACGCCAATCACCGTTCGCGGCCTGCCCGCCGGAAAGCTCCAATCCCAGCTCGCCCGGCTCGCCGCGCAGCGTCAGGATCGCGCGATGCTTGGCGCGACTGCCATCGGCGGAAACGGAAACGATATCGACGCGTCCACCGCCGACGATCAAACCTTTGGCTTCGACCTCGGCGCGACCGCGATCCAGCGCGCTGATGTCGGCATCGATGCGCAGCGACGTGAGCTTCGTATCCCCCTGCGCGATGCCGCGACCGGCCATGCGCACGCGCAAATCCGGCTTGTCCGGCTTGCCTTTCGCGACGACCGAGCCGCGCAAACGACCTTCGACGCCAGGCAACACGTCGGCCAGGTCCAGCGGCGAGAATCCGGCGCGAAGATCGAGCGCATCGCCGAAGGTGCCCTGCGCGTCGATTTTCGACCCGCCGATCTGCATGGCCACATGGCCGCGACCCTTGCCCGTGCGGTCCATCGCGGCATCGACGCGGCCATCGAGCGCGCGTCCGCGCAATTGGCCGGAAAGATCGCGCAACGCCAGCGTGCCGAACGGCCCCTTGTCGCCGATGCCGCCTTCGCTGGCGAACGCGGCATCGACCGCGCCGGGATAGTCCGGCGCGAACCACGACGGATCGAATTCGCGCAGCGTGGCGTCGAGCTTCCATGTCAGTGCCGGCGACCAGACGAAGCGACCGCTCGCATCGAGGCGACCGCGCGGCAGTTCCGATTCCAGCCTCGCGACCGTCAGCGCTTCCGTGGAACCGCGCCCCTGCAACGCCAGCGTCGCGCGGTCTCCGCCACGCACAAGCTGGCCCTGCAGCGTCAACGCGTAATCGGACAACGGCCCCTCGATGCGCGCACGCCCTTGGCTTGCAACCGTCATTTCCGGCGTCTGCGCCGGCAAGGTCACGTCGTTCCACGAAAGATCGAGCGCCAGCCGCGGTTCCGCGCCGTCGAGCGCGATTCGACCGGAGGCTTGCATCGCGCCGCGATCAAGCTTCAGCGCCAACGGCGCCAGTTCCAGCGTGGCGTCGTCGTAGCGCAGACTCGAAGGCGCGAGCTCGAACCGCGACTTGCCCTGCTCCACCACACCGCTCAGGTTCGCGCTGAGCCGATCGCCGCTGCCCTGCAGTTGCAGCGCGAGCGCTTCGCCCGACGCGCCGAAGCGTTCGGGCAGGAGCTTGGGCGCGGCCAGATCCAGTGTCCAGCGCGGATCCGGCAAACCGCCGACCAGCTGCAGCGACAGCGATGCCGGCTCGCCGGTGTCGGTATCGAGTTGCAGCCGGAGATCGGAAAGATCGCCACGCACTTGCAGCTGCATCGGCAAGGAATCGAGGTCTTCGCCGAGCGCAAGCTTGGCTTCGGCATCGAGCGTCGTTTTCCAGTTCGCCGCACTGTCGATCCGTGCCTTGGCATCGAGCGCGAGCCTGTCGCTGTCGAGCACAAGCTTTGTCACGGCGAGGCGGCCATCGCGCAAGGACGCGATGGCATCGAGCGAGCGCAGCTCGATCAACGACTCCAGCGGCTCGTCGTCGGCGCGACCGGTGATTTCGCGCAGCACCTGCACATCGTGCAGTTGCAGCGAATCCAGTTGCACCGCCAGCGGCAATTCCAGCGTCGGCAGCGCCGCAGGCAATTCGATCCGCACCAGCGGTCCGGAAGGCGCCGGCGGCGGCAACACGACTTTTCCGTTCGCCAGCATCAACTGCCAGACGTGCAACTCGCGCGTCCACAGCGCCCGGGGTTCGATCCGGACTTCGGCGCGCTGCAGCTGCGCGTCCACGCCATCGGCGGCGTAGCGCAAGCCATCGAACGCCAGGCCGGCGCCGAACGTGCCTTCGGCCCGTTCCCAGCTCAATGCGCCCGGAGGCAACACCGCCTTCACGCGCTCCAGCGCGAAATCGCGGCCCGAAGGCGTGCGCAGCAGCCAGAAGCCGGCGAGCGCGATCAACAACGACAACACCGCAAAAGCGACCGCGGCGCGCGCGAGCCACGGGCGCAGCTTCGACGGATTCGCGTTGGCGGATGCTTCGCTCAAAGGTCGGGCCCGATGTTGATGTGGATCTGGAAACGGTTGTCGGCGTCCTTGAAGCCATGCGCCACGTCGAAGCGCACCATGCCGACCGGCGAGCGCCAGCGGAAGCCCGCGCCCGCGCCGACGTAGGCGCCTTCGTTGGTGTCGTTGAAGGCATTGCCCGCATCGACGAAGGCCGCCGCACCGAGCGTCGGGGTGAACATGCGTTCGTATTCGGCGCTGGCGGTGATGAGGTTCTTGCCGCCGGTCGGCACGCCCGCGCGGCGTGGGCCGACTTCCTGGTAGCCGTAGCCACGGATCGAACGGTCGCCACCGGCGAAGAAGCGCAGCGAAGGCGGCAACTGCTCGAACTGGTCGGTGACGGTGCGGCCGATCTGGCCGCGGAACAGGAAGCGGTTGCTTTCGCCGACGCTGCAAATGTACTTGCCGTCGACCAGGATCTGCCCGAAGTTCACGTCGGACAACAGCACCTCCGCGCCGAACTTCAGCTCGGCGCGCAGCGAATGGCCGCGCGTCGGATACATCGGATGGTTCGACGACACGTGCGCCGCCGAGAGCGCCGGATACAGCAGGAAGGAATCGCCTTCGCTGCCGCCGCGGATCACGCCGCCGCCGATGCGGAATTCTTCCTGACGCGTGTGCACCGCGGCCGACAGCTGCCAGTCGCGCCACGCGCCGGTGCGCGAGGCGACCAGTTCGGTGATCCTCGTCTCGACCGAATCGCTGTCTTCCTCGCGCCGGTTCGCGCCGAATCCCCACCAGCCTTCGGCCAGCGCGAACGCGGGGATCTTGTATTCCAGGCCCAGGCTGCGACGGCGCTGCGCCCAATCCAGGTTGGCGGCCAACTTGTGGCCGCGGTCGTTGACCCAACGCCGCTCCAGCCCCAACTGCACGCCCGGTCCGGAATCGGTGCCGTAGGAAAAGCCCGCGGTATAGACGCTGCGCTTGCCGGGAATCAGCGAAATCTCGATCGGCGCTTCGCCGTTCTCCGCGTTTTCCGCATCGGGCTTCACGTCGATGTAGCCGAAGTAATCCAGCTGCGTCAGGCGCTGGTGCAGCGCGAGCAGATCCTTCTGTTCGTACAGATCGCCCTGTTGGTACGGGACGGTCTTTTCCAGCAGCGTGTCGCGGATGTGGGAACCGGAAAACCGCGTCGGCCCGAAGCGGTAGCGCACGCCGCTTTTCCAGCCGAGATCGATGATCGCCTGTCGCGTGGCACGTTTGACTTCGATCCGATGGCGCTCCATTTCCGCGTCGAAATAGCCGCGATCCAGCAGCACGCGCTGGATTTCGAGCTTGCCGGCTTCGTAGCGGCGATGGTCGAGCACTTCGTTTTCGCGCGGCCCGAAGGCAGCGACGACCCGTTCCACGTCGGCATCTCCCTTGGCCTCGCCTTCGATCGCGATCCTGGTCTGGACCACGCGTACCGGCTCGCCCGGATCGATGGTCAAGGTCACGTTCGCGCCATTGATCTGGCTTTCGACCTTGGCGTCGTAGTAGCCGAACGGCTGCAGCGCGCGATCCACTTCGGCCGGCGCGATCCGCAACAGGTAGTCCAGGCGCGGCTGCCGCATGCCCGCGCGCTCCTCTTCCGGCACGCGCAGCAGCGACAAGGTCTTCTCGACGTTGTCGCGCAATTCGCCGTCGACGCCCTTCACCGTGACCTTTCCCAGCCCCTGCGCCGACAGGCCCGAACTGGCGAGCATCAGCAGGAGCGGGACGAGGGCGCGGGATGGCTGCACTAGGGTTTCCGGGCGGGATCGGCGGGATCGAAAGCATAACCGCAGCCCAACGCGATCCCAGCGGCTCAGGTCGCACAACCCCGTTTCCAGTCATGCAACGTTGAAACCGACGCACATGAACAACGTGCCTTCATCCAAGAGGAGACGCGACATGAAACGTTCCATCGCCGCAGCGCTGTTGTCCTTCGCCACCCTGGCCTGCGCCAGCGCCAAGTCGCCGGCATACGAGCCACTGGTCCAGCTTTCGATCATCGACCGCGATACCGGCCGCACGCTGGACAAGTTGCCGTTCCACGGCGAACGCTGGGTCGAAGGCGTACCCGGCCATCGCTATTCGATCCGCCTGACCAACACCAGCAACCGCCGCGTGCTGGCCGTGCTGAGCGTGGACGGCGTGAACGCGGTGACCGGTGAAACCGCCGCGCCCGACCAGGCCGGCTACGTGCTCGGGCCGTACCAGAGCACCGAAGTGAACGGCTGGCGCAAGAGCCTGAGCGAAGTGGCCGCGTTCGAGTTCGCCTCGCTGCAGAACAGTTACGCCGCGCGCACCGACCGGCCGGACAACGTCGGCGTGATCGGCGTGGCCGTGTTCACCGAGAAAGTCGTCCCGCAGCCGCGGCAGGAAATCTCGCCCCCGCATCGGTCGAGCAGCGGGGAAAAACTGGCCAAGACGCCGCCGCGTGCCGCCAGTGGCGCCGAGGCGATGCGCGACAGCATGCCGCCGCCCGCACCGGCAGCGCCTTCGCTCGGCACGGCGCACGGCGAACGCGAAACCTCGCACGCGACCCGCACCACGTTCGAGCGCGCCTCGCGCACGCCGGCGCAGGTGACCGAACTGCGCTACGACCGGCGCGAGAACCTGATCGCGCTCGGCGTGTTGCCGCCGCCGCACCAGCCTTACCGCAACCGCCGTCCGGAAGCGTTCCCGATGGGTTTCGTGCCCGATCCGTGAATCCGGCCCGGCTAAATACGCGAATGGCGGAGCACGATGCTCCGCCATCCGTTTCGACGCCACGGAATTTTCAGCGCATCAAGGTGGATTTGCCGAACAGGCTTTCGACCAGATCCACCGCCAGCAGCGCGGTCTTGTTCTTCTCGTCGAAGGCCGGATTGAGTTCGACGATGTCGAGCGAACCGAGCCGACCGGTGTCGGCGATCATTTCCATCACCAGCTGCGCCTCGCGGTAGTTCGGCCCCCCCTGCACCGTGGTGCCGACGCCCGGCGCGATCGAAGGATCGAGGAAATCCACGTCGAAGCTGACGTGCAGGTGCGTGTCCTCGTCCAAGCCGAGCAGGGACTGCATCATCACCTGCCGGATGCCGTGCTCGTCGATGCTGCGCATGTCGTAGACCTCAAGGCCGATTTCACGCACCAGCCGGCGCTCGCCTTCGTCCACGGAACGGATGCCGATCTGGCGGATCTCGCCCGGGTCGATCGCGGGCATGTGGCCGGAGAGATGCGTCAATTCGGCCGGCCCGATGCCGCACAGGCACGCAACCGGCATGCCGTGTACGTTGCCGCTGGGTGTGATCGCGCTGGTATTGAAGTCGGCGTGCGCGTCGAGCCAGAGCACGCGCAGGCGTTTTCCGGAATCGCGGCAATGCTTGGCGACCGCGCCGATGGAGCCGATCGCCAGGCAATGGTCGCCGCCGAGCAGGATCGGCAAGCGGCCCTCGACAAGTTCCGCGCCGACGGCATCGAACACGGCACGGTTCCACGCCACGACTTCGGGAAGGTGCCGGTAGCCTTCCTGCGGCGGCTGCCACGGGTTGAAGGGGCCGGCAAGGTTGCCGCGGTCGACCACTTCGATGCCACGGTTTTCCAGCGCGGCCTGGAGGCCGGCGACGCGCAGGGCCTCCGGCCCCATCGACGCCCCGCGATGGCCCGCACCGATATCGGTCGGCGCTCCGATGAGGGATACGCGATTGGATAAAGCGGCATTCATGGACTAAGGCTCGCGTCGAAATGGTCTTTCAGCATAACGAGCGCCCATCGCGCAGGTCATGCTGCCACGCCGCAGCGCGGGATGCGCGCGACGGTTCCGCACGGATCGGCGGTTTCAGGCGCTCGCCGCCCAAGACATCAATTCGTCGAACAGGGCCGCCATCTCGCCGGCCTGTTCCGCGCATACCGCATAGGCCGGCGGTCGCAGGATCGGATCGGCGTCGAGGAAGCGGCTCCAGTCCCGTTCCAGCCGGCGGGCCCGCTCGGACAGGCTGTCGAAACCATAGGCACCGGCGGAACCGGCCAGACGATGCAGCTGGAGATGGATTTCCCGCGCCAGATTCTCCCCGGCTTCTTCGCTGCAAAGCGAGTCCCAGACGCTCCGCAACTGCTCGTGTTTGGCAAAAAAGGAACTGACGTACTGGCGATGGAGTTCTTCGATGCGGCGCGCCATTGCGGGACTTTCAAACAACCGGAAGCGGTCGCGTCACAGTTTGTCACATCGCAATCATTCGCGACAGTGACGCCCTCGGGTGCTACCGTCGCGCATTCATCCTCGCCTCGATCCCCCGCATTTCCCCGGAGAAACCGCCATGTCCGACCTCGCGCAATCCCTGCTTTCGTCGTTCGACGCCCGCTCGATCACCACCATTGCGCAACAGCTCGGCGTTTCGCCGCGCCAAGCCGGCAGCGCGATCGAGGCCGCCCTGCCGATCCTGCTCGGCCAGCTCTCCCAGAACGCGTCCACGCCGCAAGGCGCGCAGGCGCTGCTCGGCGCGGTGCAACGCGACCATGCGCCTTCGCAAGGACTGGATCTGGGCGGCCTGCTCGGCAGCGTGCTCGGCGGTCTCGGCGGTGCACAGCCGGCGCAGCCGCAGAACCGCGCGCTGGACGGCATGGCGATCCTCGGCCACATCTTCGGCGGCGGCAGCCCACAAGCCGCACAGAAGCAGGCACCGCAGGTTCCGGGACTGGATGGCGCCACGTCCGCCAAGCTGCTCGCGATCCTCGCGCCGCTGGTGCTGAGCGCGCTCGGCAAGCTGACGCAGGGCGGCTCCTCCGCGAATGCGGGCGGCGGCCTCGATCTGGGTTCCCTCGCCGGCATCCTCGGCGGCGCCAGCCGCGCCTTGGGCGGCGGCCAGCAGCAGTCCTCGACCGGTGGCGGCATCCTCAACGCCGTGCTGGACAAGGACGGCGACGGCCAAATCGGCATCGGGGAAATTTTCGGCGCGGCGCAGTCGCTGGGGCTGTTCGGCAAGCGCTGAGGCCCAACCTGGTGCCGCTTCACGGACTCGAACCGTGGACCTACTGATTACAAATCAGTTGCTCTACCAACTGAGCTAAAGCGGCAATCCGGACGCCCCGCCATGGCGCGGGGCGTTGCATTCTAGCCGGACGGAAGCCCGACTGGTCCTTCCCGACCCGTCACTGGCACGCGACCTGCCGCGCCGAGACGCCGGTGTAACCGCGCAGACGTTCGTCGACATCGAAGCCGGCAGCGATGGACAGATCGATCCACCAGTTGGGGATCTCGTCCTCGCGCGGCTGCATCACCGGCGTGAAACCGGCCGCGCGCACTTCGGCATGGCGCTGTTCGGCATTGGCCTTGTCGCGGAACAAGCCGAGCGAGACGGTGTTCTCGCGTTCTCCCGCCGTGACGACGTAGTAGTCGCGCAGGCCTTTGGCGGAAAGTTCGCGCGCGATCGCCAGCGCCTTGTCGCGGCTGCCTTGCGCCGGCAGGAACACCCACCAGCCGCGCGCGGCGATCGCGCGGGTTTCGCGGAACTGGATGCGCTCGGCGCTCGGCGTGAACGCGGTCATCGCGCGGCGCAGGTCGCTCTGGGTCAAGAACGGGCCGATTTCCAGGCACGCGAGCTGTTCCGCCTCGGGCGTGGGCGCCGGCATTTCCGAAATTTCGGCCTCGGCGGGCGGCTGCGCCGGATCGTCCTGCGCGGCTTGTCCCGACTCGATTTCGGACAGCAACCGCAAACCCGACGCACCGCCGCTTTCCCGCGGCGGCGGCACGGGTTCGGCGGCCTGCGGATTCATCCACCACCACGCGGCGACGCCGAGATTCATCACCAACAAAACGGCAATCAGAGCTCTGGAGAACATGTTGCTTACACCTTCGCCACGGCGGCTTGCGTCGCCGTGCCGCTCTCGACCGCATCGGCCCAACGCGCCAAGCCTTCCAGCACCAGATGCGGCCGCCATTCGTGCGCCGGCAACCACGGCCGCAACGGCACGCTGCCGCCGCCGGACACGAGCAGTTTCGGCAAGGCGCCGACGCGATCGGCCAGTTCGTGGTAGCTGCGCTCGATCAGCGCCGCGCCCGCGAGCAGGCATCCACTTTCCACCGCATCGCCGGTATCGGTCGCGAATCGCGCCACCTCGCCCGTCGCACCGCGCAACTGCGGCACGCGCATGAACAGGGCTTCGCGCATGGCTTCCGGCGTCGGGCCGATCAGTCCGCCCAGATGTTTTCCGGCCACGTCGATGGCATCGATCACCAGCGCCGAACCGACGCTCGCCAGCATCAGCGCGTCCTCGCTCGAGGCGCGCGCGCCGAGCATCGCGAGCCATCGGTCCACGCCGAGGCGTTCAGCCTGCGCGTAGGCGATCTTCAAGCCGAACACGCCATCCTGCACCTGCGCGATGTTGACCTTGTGCCCGGCGCGCTCGAACACGTCCAGCACGGTGCGCGTGACGGAAGGCTCGGCCACGGACGCGAGCCAGATGCTGTCCGGGATCGCGCTGATCTCGACCCATTCGGCCAGTTGTTCGACGAAATCCACCGCCGCATGCGGGAAGGCGCGCAGATAGCGCACGTGGCCTTCTTCGGCCAGCGCGAACTTCAGGCGCGTGTTTCCCAGATCGATGAGCAGCTTCATGCGGGGCGCAGACTCGTTTCGGCGCTGACAAATGCGCGCAGTGTGCCACCGGTTTGCAGCAGAAGTCGGCCTTCGTCGTCCACGCCCAGCGCGGTGCCTTCGAAGACTTCACCGCCACTTCTCACGCGCACCGGCTGTTGCGCGAACGCGTCCAGCGCCTGCCAGCGCGACCGGAATGCCGTCCAGCCGTGGAGGGCGAATTCGTCCGCCGCCGGGTTCCAGGCATCGATCAGCGCCGCCGCGAGATCGTCGCGCGCCGGCGGTTCGCCGAAATCGGCGAGGCTGGCAACCGGCTGACCGATGCTTTCCACCAGCTCCGGCGGCAAGCGCAGGTTGATGCCGATGCCGGCCACCACGCCGCCCAAGCCACTGACGCTTTCGATCAGGATTCCGCCGAGCTTGCGGCCGGCGGCGAGCAAATCGTTCGGCCATTTCAGCCCGGCCTGTTCGAAGCCCGCGCCGCGCACGGCTTCGCACGCGGCCACGCCGAGCGCCAAGGCCAAGCCCGGCGCAAACGGCCTGCCTTCCGGGTGGCGCAGGAACATCGATAGATAAAGATTCGCGCCCGGTGGCGACAGCCACGCTCGCCCGAGCCGCCCGCGCCCGGCGCTTTGCGCATCGGCGATCAGGACGGCGCGATCAGGCTGGCCCGCGACGCGCCGCAGCAGTTCGGCATTGGTCGAATCCAATCGCGGCCAGACTTCCACCGGCCCACGCGGCGCACGCGTCAGCGCGGCGAGCACGCGCGCGACGGCGGCGCGATCGGGTTCCAGATTGTCGGTCGCGGAGACGGCCATTCATCCGATCCGGCCAAAGGGCCGTGAATCATAGGGGAAACCCGGCGGACGGCGAATCCGATCCGGGCGCCGGAAACGACAAAGCCCGCCGATGGCGGGCTTTGCGTTGGATTGCATTGCCAAGTGGGCTGCCCATCGCCGGAAGCGACCGGCAAGCAGGATCACTTGATCTTGCCTTCCTTGTAGATCACGTGCTTGCGAACGACCGGATCGTACTTCTTGATCTCGATCTTGTTCGGCGTGTTCTTCTTGTTCTTGTCCGTGGTGTAGAAGTGGCCGGTGCCCTCGGACGAGATCAGGCGGATTTTGTCGCGCTTGGAAGCCATTGCTTACTCTCCTCAGATCTTTTCGCCACGGGCGCGCAGCTCGGCGAGCACGGCGTCGATGCCATTCTTGTCGATGGTGCGCAGGGCATGGCTGGAAACGCGCAGCTTGACCCAACGGTTCTCGCTCGCCACCCAGAAGCGGCGCTCATGAAGGTTCGGAAGCCAGCGACGGCGGGTTTTGTTGTTGGCGTGCGAAACGTTGTTACCGGTCTGCACGGCCTTCTTGCTTACTTGACACACTCGTGCCATGACGCACCTCGAAGGAATGTTGTATTTCCCATAGCCCGGGAAACGGCGGCTCCGCCGGACGGCGGAAAGACGCTTCCAACGGAAGAAAATCGGAAGCGAGCCGCGCATTCTCGCATGACGGCGCCATTTCCGCAATCAACGCCCCTTGCGCAGGTTCAGCCGGCGGAATTCACGCCGCGCGATCGCGCTTCCAGCCGTGGTGCTTGATGTCGAGGTAAAGGCTGTACGCCGCCGTGAAGCTCGGGAAGATGTTCTGCAGCACGCCGACCGAATCCTGCTTCGACGAAAACAGGAAGTAGGACAGCGTCATCGCGCTGCCGAGCAGCGACATGTACCAGAACAGCCGCGGGATCACGGGCTTTCCGGCCTTGCGGCTGGCGAGGAACTGTACCAGCCAGCGTCCGCCGAACATCAGCGCGCCGATGTAGCCGATCAGTTTCCACGGCGTCACGTGCAGGCCGGTGAAAGCCAGGAACGCGAGCTCTTCGTTCATGCCTCGTCCCTCCTCGCGATTTCCTCGATCCGCGGCAACCGACTGCGGCGGATCAGCCAGGCCACGCCCCGCAGGTCGGAGATGCCGACCAGCGCGCGCCGCAGGTTGTTGTACTTGGATACGCCGGAGCGGCGCTCGCGATGGTTCACCGGCACACTGACGGTTTTCCATCCGGCGCGCTGCATCAGCGCCGGAAGGTAGCGATGCATGTGGTCGAAGTACGGCAGGTCGAGGAAGGCCTCGCGCTCGAACAGCTTGATGCCGCAGCCGGTGTCGGGCGTGGAGTCGCGCAACAGGCGCGAGCGGATCGCGTTGGCCAGCTTTGAAGCCCAGCGCTTGCTGGCGCTGTCGCGGCGATTGACGCGCCAGCCCGCATAGAGCTTGGTTTCGCGCTCGCCCGCGTCGCGCGCCGCGAGCAACTTCGGAATGTCGGCCGGATCGTTCTGGCCATCGCCGTCGAGCGTGGCGATCCATTCCCCGTGCGCCGCCTTCACGCCGTTGCGGACCGCGGTGCTCTGGCCGGCCTGGGACAGATGCCGGACCACGCGCAGTTCCGGAAACCGTGCCATCGCTTCCTGCAGGCGCTGCACGCTCGCGTCGGTGCTGGCGTCGTCCACCATCACGATCTCGAACGAGACCACCTCGCGCAGCGCGACCTCGATCTCGGCCAGCAGCGGCACGATGTTGTCCTGCTCGTTGTACACCGGCACGACGACGGAAAGCTGGGTACGCGCGAAGCCGCGTCCGCGCGGCGACGGGTTGGAGGAAGCGGTGGTCATGGGAGAGGCGATTCCTTCGTTTCGGGCCATTCTTCGATTTCGCGATCCGCCGATGCCGCCGCCCAGGCCTGGCGATGCACGCGGAACATGGCGCGGCCCTGGTACGGCGCGCCGAGCGTTTCGACGCGCCAGCCCAGCCGCGCGGCGGTTTCGTCTATTTCCGGCATCTGTTCCGCGCGCGCGATCCACAGCGTCGCGGCGTGGTCGTGTTCGTCCAGTTCCTCGGCCAGATCGCCATCGACGCCCGGCATGAAACCCACGCGCCCGCCCGGCGCGAGCGACACTTTTTCGATCTGCGCGCCCAGGTACAGGTGCAGCCCGTAGCGCGCCATGTCCTCGACGAACACCACTTCATCCACCGGCGCATCGGTGCGTTCGCGGATCGCGTCGGCCCACGCGGACGCATCCTTGTGCGTCGGGAAAACCGACATGCCGAAGCGCAGCGCGACCAGCAGCGCCAGCCACGCCACCAGCAACCCCGCTTTCGGCCAGCCGCGGCCTTCGGCGCGGCGCTGGCCCGCGACGATCAAGGCCAGCGGCGCGAACAGCGGCAGCACGTACAGCGGCAGGCGCGAACGCGCGAGGCAGAACACGGCGAGCGGCAATGCGACCCACAACGCCAGCAGCAGCATCGATGCATCGGCTTGGCGCCGTTCCGCATCGCGCCAGCGCCGCAGCCGTTCGCGCAATCCCGCGCACCAGCGCAGCAGCGCGGGCGTCCACGGCAGCGCGCCGAGCAGCAGCGTCGGCGCGTACACCGCCAGCCAGCCGTACCACTGGCCGTTGCGATCCATGTCGCCGGCGACGCGCGCCACCACTTCGGTGCCGAGGAAATACGCCAGCAGGCCATCGTGGCGCCCGATGACGAACCAGAACCACGGCGAGGCGAGCAGCGCGAACACGGCGACGCCCGCCAGCCACGACGGCCAGCGCAACGGTTTTTCCATCGGCGCCAGCCATTGCATCGCGATCACCGCCAGCAGCGGCAGCAATGCGGGCGGCCCCTTGGCCATGAAGGCCAGCGCGAAAAGCGCCCACATCGCCAGCAGCGCGCCCTGCGCGTGGCGGCGCGGGCCGAAGCGGGCTTCGACGAAGGCGCACATCGCGGCCACCTGGAACGCCGCCAGCACGAAATCCGTGGTCAGCACCTGCGCCGCCAGCACCGGCAGCGCCATCGTGGCGTAGACCAGGCCGCCCAGCGCGCCCGCGCCCGGCCACAGCCGCCGCGCCGCGAGCGCCACGCACAGCACGCAGGCCAGGTACGCCAGCGCCACCGGCAGCCGCGCGGCCCACGGCGAGACGCCGAAGGCCTTCATGCTGGAAGCGGCCAGCCAGTACGTCAGCGGCGGCTTGGTCCAGTGCCCGGTTTCGTAGTGGCGCGCCAAGTCGAGCCAGTTGCCGGTATCGAGCATCATCAGCGCGACGTTGGAATAGCGGCCCTCGTCCGGATCCCAGATCGGGCGGCTGCCGAGGAAGGCGAAGGCGCACAAGAGCGCGATCAGCGCCAGCGCCCAGCCTTTCCCGCGCACGGCGGCGTTCATGCGGCGTCCCCGAAGTAATCGCGGCACCATTCCACGACGCGCGGCAGGCCGTCGCGCAGGTTGGTGCGCGGTTCGAAATCCAGTTCCGTGCGGGCGCGTTCGATGTCGGCCATGGTTTCGAACATGTCGCCCGGTTGCATCGGCCGGTCGATGCGCCTGGCCTTGCGGCCCACGGCCTGTTCGATGATCGCGATGAAGTCTTCCAGCGCCTCGGGGCGATGGTTGCCGAGGTTGTAGACCCGATGCGGCGCCTCGCCCTGCGGCACGCGATCGAGCGCGGCCAGCACGCCCGCCACGATGTCGTCGATGAAAGTGAAATCGCGTCGCAGCTTGCCGTGGTTGAACACCTCGATCTCGCGACCGGCGAGCACCGCGCGGGAGAACAGCAGCGGCGCCATGTCCGGCCGGCCCCACGGGCCGTAGACGGTGAAGAAGCGCAGTCCGGTCGCGGCGAGCCGGTACTGGCGCGCATAGCTTTCCGCCATCGCTTCGTTGGCGATTTTGGTCGCGGCATAGAACGACATGGGCGAAGCCAGCGGTGCGTCCTCGCGGAACGGCGGCGTCGCCGCGGCGCCGTACACCGACGACGACGAGGCATAGACCAGATGCTGCGCGCCATAACGGCGGCAGGCTTCCAGCACCGCGAAAAAACCGTCGAGATTGCTGTGCTTGTACGCGGCTGGATTCTTGAACGAATAGCGCACGCCGGCCTGCGCCGCCAGATGCACGACGCGCGAAAACGCATGCGCCCCGAACAACCGCGCCAACGCATCCGCGTCGGCCACGTCCGCGGTTTCGATGTGGATATCCGGACACAGCGCGGCCACGCGATCGCGCTTGATCCGCGGATCGTAGTAATCGTTGAAGTTGTCGAGTCCGATCACGCGCTCGCCGCGCCTCACAAGCGCACGACAGACATGGGCACCGATGAATCCAGCCGCGCCGGTGACGAGAATGGTCATGTGGAATCACCCTTCAGACGTTGGCCCGACTTGGCGACATCCGGAGCCGGTGCCTTGCCGCAATCGCCGGTGACCGCCTGCGCCGGAACCAGCAGCCATGCGCGCCGGTTGGAGCGTCCGGCGTCGATGACCTGCGTGCGATCCACGCACGCCGCCAATGACTGCGCCTCGACCAGCAACCAACGATCACCAGGCTGTTCCCGCTGCCACGCCGAGGCTTCGCGCCATTGGTTTTCGAGCGCGTTCCTGAAGCCGAATTCGCGCACCGGGCGATCCGCCTGCAGCAGCATCTGCTCCGGCCACGCGACGAGGCCAAGCTCGGCGTCCGGCCCGATGTGTTCGCCCACGTCACGCATGATCGCGCTCGCGGAACTGTCGTCGCTCAAGGCCGGCGCGAATCCCAGACCGGTCGCGAACCACAGCAGCGCCGTCGCCAGCACCACGGCGCGACCGATGCGCTTGCGCATGAACACCGCAACCAGCGCGATGGCGACCGCCACTGCGGCAAACCACGCCGCCAATTCGGCGAACACGGCAGGATCCAGCCCGCGCTTGGCGGCCAATGCCGTGGCACGCGCCTGCGGATCGAGTCCGAAAAACACCGCGCCCAACGCCGCTGCGAACACGAGCAGCCACAGCCATCCGGAGAACAGGCGCCGTACGCCGACACGCTTCAACAGCGCCGGCAACAGCGGCGCAGCCGCCAGGCAGAACGCCGGCAAGGCCGGGAAGATGTAAACCTCGCGCTTGCCGGGACTGGCGCTGAAGAACAGCAGCACCGCGACGCCCCAGGCCAGCGGCAGCAGGATGCGGACATCGCCGCGCCGGATCCGCCGCCACCAGGCCGGCACCAGCCACGGCAGCAACAGCGCCCCCGGCAGCCACAAGGTGAAGATCACTTCCGCGAAGTACCAGAACGGCTGCTGGTGATGCCACGGATTGGCATAGCGCTGGCCGGTCTGGCGGAACAACAGGTCGTTCGCGTAGCCGCGCAAGACCGGATCGTCGGTATGCGTCACCGACCACAGCATCGGCGCGAGCCAGACCAGCGCGCCGAGCACGAATCCCGACACCGCCAGCCACGCCATGGGCGCGATGCGCGGCAACGTCGAACCGTTCTTCGCAAGGACCTTCCGGATCACTGCGGCGATCGGCAACAGCAACATCGGCAGGAAACCGACGCCCTTGGTCACGGCTCCCAATCCCGCCATGAAACCGCCGGTCAAAGCGAAGCGAACTCGTCCCGGATCGCTCGACACCGCCCTCAGCAAGGCCCACAACGAGGCCGTGGTCATCGCCACCAGCACCATATCGATCTGCGCGCGCTTGGCCTGCAGCCCGAACTGGATGCATGCGAACAGCGCGAACAGCGCGACCCAGCCGATGCGACGGTTCCACAGACGCCGAGCCAGGTCATGCACGAACCACAGCGTCGCGAACGCGGCCAGCAGCGACGGCAGCAGGAAGGCGACCCGCCAATGCCGCACCAGTTCGAATGCGGCGGCCTGCATCCACATGAACATCGGCGGCTTTTCCGCGTACAACTCGCGGCCACGATGCGGGAACAGCCAATCTCCGCTTTCCACCATCGCGCGCGCCGCCAGGACGAAACGCGGCTCGTCCGGCGGCATCGGCTCGCGCATTCCGATGCCGGCCACGAGCGACAAGGCCACGATCATTAGCAGCACCATGGCACTGCGATGCAACCCCGGATTCAAGAAGACGCTCCCTGCGCAACCTGAGAGGAAATCATTGTCGCAAGCGATCCGTGGGAATTAAGTTACGGGCCTTCCGACGTTTTTCCGACGGATATCCCGAAGCATTTCCGCGACAATCCCGACCATGCATATCCTGCTGATCGAAGACAACAAAAGTCTGGTCGCGAACCTGTTCGATTATTTCGAGGCGCGCGGCCATACCGTCGATGCAGCGCCCGATGGCCTGACCGGCGCGTATCTGGCCGGAAGCCATGCCTTCGATGCGATCGTGCTGGACTGGATGCTGCCGCGCATGGACGGCCCGGCCGTGCTGCAGCGCCTCCGACAGGAATACCAGTCCGACGTGCCGGTGATCATGCTGACCGCGCGCGACGAATTGCAGGACAAGATCGCCGGTTTCCGCGCCGGCGCGGACGATTATCTTTCCAAGCCGTTCGCGATGCAGGAACTGGAAGTGCGGCTCGAATCGCTGGTCGCGCGGGTGCAACGGCAGCGGCAGGGCCGCCGCCGCGTACTGGAAGTGCTCGACCTGAAACTCGACCTCGCCACGCGGCAGGCCACGCGCGCGGGGCGCCCACTGCACCTGTTCCCGGCCGGCTGGAAACTGCTCGAGATCCTGATGCAGGAAAGCCCGGCGGCGGTGTCGCGCCGCAAGCTCGAACAGGCGATCTGGGGCGATGCGCCGCCCGACGGCGACATGCTGCGCTCCCACATCTACGAACTGCGCCGCGCCGTCGACGCACCATTCGAGGTGAAGCTGATCCACACCGTTCCGCGCCTCGGCTACCGGCTCGCGGCACAGGACCACGACGATGCCAACGCGTCCTAGAAGCCTGGCTCGCCGCATCTTCGTCCGGCTGGCCGGCTACGCGCTGCTGCTCACCGGCGCGGTGTTCGCACACGGCTACCTGATCAACGAATACGCCGAAAGCCTGCTGTGGGATGCACTGGTGCGGGCCGAGTTCGACTATTACCTGCATCGCCGCGCCGAAGATCCGGACTACCACTGGAGCGATACCGACACCCGCCACCTCTACGTCGAATCCGCCTCGCAACCGCTGCCGGCGCCGTTCGCGTCGTTGCCCGAAGGCATCCACGACGAAATCACGATGCCCGATGGCCGCATCGTGCTGGCGATGCTGCGCCGGGTCGACGGCGAGCGACACGCAATGACGATCGACATCTCCGACCTGGAACGGCGCGAGGACCAGATCATCGCGCTCCTGATCGGCTCCACCATGCTGCTGGTCGCCACGCTCGGCGCGCTGCTGGTGCTCGGCGTCACGCGCGCGCTGCGGCCGCTGGCGGACATGGCGAACGCGATCACCGCGCTGGTTCCCGAACGCGGCGGCCAGCGCATCGTCACCGGCGAGGACGCCAGCTCCGAAATGATCGTGATCGCCAATGCCCTGAACGATTACCTGGAGCGCAACGAACGCTTCGTCGAACGCGAACGCGGTTTCATCAACAGCGCCAGCCACGAACTGCGCACGCCGATCGCGGTGATCGAAGGCGCGGCCGAACTCGCCCTGCAGCCCAATGTTTCGTCGGAAAACCAACGCCAGCAGCTGCAGCGCATCCTGCGCACCACGGAAGACATGAAGCAATTGGTCGCGCTGCTGCTGGCGCTGGCGAAGGAGCCGTCGAAACTGACGCAAGCCAACGCGAGGATCGCGCTGCATGCGCTGTTGCCGGATATCGTCGAACAGCACCGCCACCTGACCCGCGACAAGTCGCTGGAGCTTTCCCTGTCCCGGCTGTCGCCGTGCGAGATCGACGCGCCGCCCGGCATCGTGCGCGCCGCAATCGGCAATCTGCTGCGCAATGCGATCGAACACAGCGACAACGGCACGATCACGATCCATCTGGAGTCGCCGGCCACCGTCGTGATCGAAGATCCCGGCCACGGCATGACGCCCGAACAGATCAGCGCGATCTACCGGCGAACTGCGCTCGGCGCGGCACGCTGCGACTCCAACGACGGCGGCGGCATCGGCCTCGACCTGATCATGCGGTTGTGCGAGCACCTGGGCTGGAAGCTGGAGCTGGACTCCGACCCGCAGCGCGGCACGACGGCAGTGTTGCGACTGCGCTGAACTCAGCCGCGCCGCATGCGCTCGAGGATGCCTTCCAGTTCGTCCAGCGAGTGGTAGTGGACGACCAGCTTGCCCTTGCCTCCGCGTCCGCTTTCGACCTGCACTTTCGCGCTCAGCAGCTCGGAAAGCTCGCGTTCGAGCGACGCCACGTCGGCATCGGGCTTGGCTTTCGCGGAAGGCTTCGAAGGCGCGGCCACGCCTTTCTGCAAGGCCTGCACGCGGCGCTCGATCTCGCGCACGCTCCACTGGTTCGCGACGGCTTCCTGCGCCAGCGCGAGCGCCTGCGCATGCGGCAACGTCAGCAGCGCGCGCGCATGCCCCATCTCGAGTTCGCGACGTTCCACGAAGCCACGGATCGCTTCCGGCAGTTCCAACAGGCGCAACAGGTTGCTCACCGCGGCGCGCGAACGGCCGACCGCTTCGGCCGCCTGCTGGTGGGTGAGTTCGAATTCGTCGATCAGGCGCTGCAGTGCGAGCGCTTCCTCCAGCGGATTCAGGTCCTCGCGCTGGATGTTCTCGATCAGGGCCATCGCCAGCGCGGTGGAATCCTCGATCTCGCGCACCACGACCGGAACGTCGCGCAACGCGGCCAGTTGCGCGGCGCGCCAGCGGCGTTCGCCGGCGATGATCTCGTAGCGGTCGGCGCCGACCGCGCGCACCACGATCGGCTGGATCAGGCCCTGTGCCTTGATCGACTCGGCCAACTCGGCGAGCTTGTCCGAATCCATGTGGCTGCGCGGCTGGTACTTGCCCGGTTGCAGCTTCTCGATCGGCAGCGTACGCAGGCGATCGCCGGCCTGGGCCTCGTCGCTCGCGGCGACCTGCGCCACGGTTTCACGGATCAGGCTGGAAAGGCCGCGGCCCAACGCGGGTTTCTTGGCGGCCATCAGTGCGTCGCTCCGGCGCGCTGCGGCGCGCCCGCGTGCTGGCGCTCGCGCCCGATGATTTCACCCGCCAGGCCGAGATACGCGACGCCACCACGGCTGCCGCGGTCGTATTCGATGATGCTCTGCCCATGGCTCGGCGCTTCGGCCAGGCGCACGTTGCGCGGGATCACGGTGCGATAGACCTTGTCGCCGAAATGCCGCGTCAGCTCGGCGCTGACCGCATTGGCGAGGTTGTTGCGCAAGTCGTACATGGTGCGGACGATGCCTTCGATTTCCAGGTTCGGGTTGAGCCGGCGCTTGACCGCGTCCATCGTGTCGGTGAGCGCGGCGATGCCCTCCAGCGCGAAGTATTCGCACTGCATCGGCACCAGTACGCTGTCGGCGGCGGCCAGCGCGTTCAGAGTGAGCAGCGACAGCGACGGCGGGCAGTCGATGATGATGTACTGGTACTCGCGCTTGATCGGCTCAAGCGCGCTTTTCAGCCGCCTCTCGCGTTCGGGCAGGTCCATCAGCTGCATTTCCGCGGCGATCAGGTCGGTATTGCTCGGCAACAGGTCGAACTTGCCCGGCGTCGCCTTGATCGCGGCTTTCGCTTCCACCTCGCCAAGCAGCACTTCGCAACCGGAAGGCTGCGCCTCGCGCTTGTCGACGCCCGACGCCATCGTGGCGTTGCCCTGCGGATCCATGTCGATCAGCAGCACGCGACGGCCGGTTTCCGACAGGGCGGCGGCGAGGTTGACGGCGGTCGTGGTCTTGCCGACTCCGCCTTTCTGATTGACCACGGCGATGGTGCGCGTCATGGGATTTGCTTTTCCGAAACTGTGGATGGTTCGAGCGCTAGCATTTTTCGACGACGACGAGGCAGCGCTCCGCGTTCAAACCGGGAACGGTCAACGGATGCGTTGCCAAGTGGCGCCACCCCTCGGGCAGGACCGCGATCTCGTCGTCCGGCACGCGACCCTTCATCGCCAGCAGCTTGCCGCCCGTCTTCAGCAGATGCCCGCCAAGTGACAGGATACCGTCTAGCGGCGCCAGTGCGCGCGCGGTCAGTCCGTCATGCTGGCCCGATTCGGGCACATCCTCGGCGCGACAAGCGTGTACGCGGACTTTTTCCAGCCCCAGCGCGCGCACCGCTTCGCGCAGGAAGCGCGCCTTCTTGCCGGCCGTTTCGACCAGCGAGACGGAAAGCCGCGGGTTCGCCAGCGCCAGCGGAATGCCGGGGAAACCCGCGCCGGTGCCGATGTCGGCGATGCTGCCGTCGCCCACGTACTGCGCGACCAGGGCCTTGGCCGAGAGCGAATCGAGCAAGTGCTTGACCACCATTTCCTGCGGATCGCGGATCGCGGTGAGGTTGTAGGCGCGGTTCCACTGCAGCAGCAGCGCGAGGTAGTCGAGCAGTCGATCGCGCAGCCCCGGCGTCGCCAAGCCGAGTTCGGCCAGGCCGGCATCAAGCGTTGCGGCGATGGAGGAAGGAAACGTCACGCGCCAAGTCGTCCGGTGAAATGCTGCCAGTGTATCGGCAGCAGCGCGACGAGTGGCTTATGCAGCGGTGAGCTGCAAGTGGCAACGCGTGACCAGCAGCCCCAATCCGGACAGATGCCGGTTCAATTCGGCCTTCAGCTCGCCCGCCAGCGCATCGTTCGCGGCCACGCGCTGCGCCAAGGCAGCCAAGCACGCGGCGGCCTGGGATTCCACCAGCGCATCGACGCTGTCCAGCGCCACGCCGGTGCGCGACGGCTCGAGGATCTGGAAGAACACCGCCGCCTGCGCCTGGCGACCTTCGTCCAAGGGCTGCACGGGCAAACGCACCTGATGGCCGATCATCGGCACCTTGTGCGCGATCTGGTCGAGGAACGGAAACGTCCAGCGCAGGCCGGGCTCGAGCATGCGCACGAATCGACCGAAGCGGTGGACCGTGCAGACCGTGCCTTCCGGAACCCAACGAAGGCCGGTAGCGAGGAACAGCAGGACGACGGCGAGGACCAACAACAGGGCAGGCATGGGAATCGGGTTAATTTAATTATTTCACCGGCTTATGCCGATATTGTGAAACAGAATCTACGCTGCATTCAGCCAATTTGGAACCATGAAAATCGCGGGCGTTGCAACTCGTTCAACTTTTGCCGTCCCGAACGGTCCTGGCCGGCGTGCGTCCGGCCCGGTTTTTTCGCCGCCCATCCATGGGCAAACGCGCATTCGGCTTTAAGCTCTCGCTTCCCCAGATGCCATCCAGTGCCCCCGATCGGAGCCACCGCCCCATGAGTCACCAGCAAGACGCGATCATCCTTGGCGGTGGTCACAACGGATTAGTTTGCGCGGCTTATCTGGCCGCTTCCGGGCTCAAGGTCACGGTCCTGGAACGACGCCCGATCCTCGGCGGCGCCTGCGTGACGGAAGAGTTCTTTCCGGGCTTCCGCAATTCATCCGCCAGTTACACGGTGAGCCTGCTGAATCCGCGCGTGATCGCCGATCTGCGTCTGGCGTCGCACGGCCTGCGCGTGGTGGAACGGCCCTATGCGAACTTCCTGCCGCTGCCGGACGGCAGTTTCCTGCGGCTCGGCGGCGAGGTCGGCCTCAGCGATCTGGCCAAGCGTTGGCCGAAGGACGCGGCGCGGTTGCCGGACTACTACGCGATGCTGGATCGCATCGTCGCGGTGCTGCGCGAGCTGATGACGATGACGCCGCCGAACGTCTCGGACCGCTTCGTGCTGGCCGACTGGCTGTCGGCCGCGAGCGTCGCGAAGAAGCTCAGGTCGCTCGACATGCGCGGCCGCCGCGACTTGCTCGACCTCTTCGCCAAATCCGCCGGCGAACTGCTCGACGACTGGTTCGAGAGCGAGCCGCTGAAGGCCGCGCTCGGCTGGGATTCCATCGTCGGCAATTTCGCCAGCCCATACACGCCCGGCTCGGCCTATGTGCTGCTGCACCACGTGTTCGGCGAAGTGAACGGCAAATCCGGCACCTGGGGACATGCGATCGGCGGCATGGGCGCGATCACGCAGGCGATCGCGGCCGAATGCCGCGCGCGCGGCGTCGAACTCGTCACCGACGCGGCGGTTTCCCGGGTCCTGACCAAGGACGGCCGCGCGACCGGCGTGGAACTGGAAGACGGCCGTCAATTCCATGCGCGCTGCGTGGTTTCCAACGTCAATCCGAAACTGCTGTACACCAAGCTGGTGGACCGCAACGATCTGGATGACGACACCGCGCAGCGGATCCAGCGCTATCGCAACGGCTCGGGCACGCTGCGCATGAACGTGGCGCTGTCGGAGCTGCCGGACTTTACCGCCGCGCCGGGCACGTCGCTGCAGCCGCACCATCAAAGCGGCATCCTGGTCGGCCCGTCGCTGGATTATTTCGAACGCGCCTATTTCGATGCGAAAAGCCGCGAACACAATCCGGGCTGGTCGCGCGAGCCGGTCGTGGAGCTGGTCATTTCCTCCACGCTCGACGACACGCTCGCGCCGAAGGGCCGGCACGTTGCCAGCCTGTTCTGCCAGCACGTCAATCCGGTGATGCCCGGCGGCTGGGCGCAGCACCGCGACACCGTGGCGAAGCTGATGATCGAAACGGTCAACCGCATCGCGCCGAACTTTTCCGCCAGCGTGCTCGGCTACAAGGCCCTGACGCCGGAAGACCTCGAAAACGAATACGGCCTCGTCGGCGGCGACATCTTCCACGGCTCGCTCGGCCCGGACCAGCTGTTCAGCGCCCGGCCGCTGCTCGGACAAGGCAATTACCGCGGCGCGATCAAGGGCTTGTACCTGTGCGGCTCCGGCACGCATCCGGGTGGCGGCGTCAGCGGCAATCCGGGCCGCAACGCGGCGCGGGAAATCGTCAAGGACCTGCGCTGACGGCGGTTCGATCCGATGCGCCTCAGCGCGAAACCCGCCAGGCGCCGAGCAGGCCGATCGTCGCGCAAAGCGCGTCCAGCCATCCGGCATTGAACTTCAGCCACAGGAACGCAAATCCCGGCGAGGTGAGCGGAAACGCCTCGTGCGGCAGCATGCCCATGGCGCGGCCGATGTTGGTGATGGCGGCCAAGTAGAAGCCCAGCGGAATCGTCAGCACCACGACGAGGAAGCCCGTCACCGCCCGCAACCGGCCCGCAGGAAGCCCGCAGAACCGCAGCAGGACCGCCACGTCGACGAGCGCCAGCAGCGCCATGAAGCCGCAGGCACGATGGGTGAACAAGGCGAATCCGGCCCAGGCGCCCAGCAATCCGGCCATCGCCGAAGCGCCCACGACGCACGCCAGCAAGACCATGCCCGGGTTCGACGCGTGCGGTTTGGATGCCTTAACCAAAATTCAAGGGCCAGCAAAACGGGGCGGGCTAGAATAGCGGCCTTTCGCCCACATCTTTCGACCATCCGACTCGAGAGCGTTCCGAGAACCACCACAACATGTACAGCCGCACCTCCGAACCCGTGAAATTCGAACGCGATTGCGAAGCCGTGCGCGTACCGCAAGGCGAAACCGTCACGCTGCCGGCCGGCAGCGTCGGCTACATCACGCAGGCGCTGGGCGGCAGTTTCACCGTGTTCGTCGAAGGCAACCTGTTCCGCATCGCGGGCAAGGATGCGGACGCCATCGGCAAGGAACCGCCCGAACCGATCCAGCTGCCCGAAAACGCCAGCGATCAGGACGTCGAAGTGCTGGCCTGGAACCAGATGCGCACCTGCTTCGACCCGGAAATCCCGTTCAACATCGTCGATCTGGGCTTGGTCTATTCCTGCGACGTGACGCACACCGAATCCGGCCAGCGCCGCATCGACGTGAAGATGACGCTCACCGCGCCCGGCTGCGGCATGGGCGAAATCCTGGTCGCCGACGTGCGCGACAAGCTCGAACTCATCCCGACCGTGGCCGAAGCGGACGTGGAACTGGTTTTCGACCCGCCGTGGAACCAGGGCATGATGACGGAAGCGGCCCGTCTGGAAACCGGCATGCTCTGACACCGGTTGCGGCGCACAAGGCGGATAGAATCGCGACTTTCCATCCGCCGGAACGAAACCGCATGTCCGCCCTCGCCCGCTACGCCCAGACGCTTTCCGAAATCCAGGCGCAAGGCCTGTTCAAGTCCGAACGCATCATCGCCTCGCCGCAATCGGCGGAAATCACGCTGGCCGACGGCCGCCGCGTGCTGAACTTCTGTGCCAACAACTACCTCGGTCTGGCCGACCATCCCAGCCTGATCGAAGCCGCGAAGGCCGCGCTCGACACGCACGGCTTCGGCATGGCGTCGGTCCGCTTCATCTGCGGCACGCAGGACATCCACAAGCAGCTCGAAGCGGCGATCGCGCGCTTCTTCGGAACCGAGGACACGATCCTCTACGCCGCCTGCTTCGACGCCAACGGCGGCCTGTTCGAGCCACTGCTCGGCGAGAACGACGCGGTGGTGTCCGACGCGCTGAACCACGCCTCGATCATCGACGGCATCCGCCTGTGCAAGGCCAAGCGCTACCGCTACGCGAACGCGGACCTGGTCGACCTGGAAAAGCAGCTGCAGCAGGCCCGCGCCGACGGCGCCCAGACCATCCTGATCAGCACCGACGGCGTGTTCTCGATGGACGGCGTGGTCGCGCCGCTCAAGGGCATCACCGAACTGGCGAAGAAATACGACGCGCTCGTCCACATCGACGAATGCCACGCCACCGGCTTCTTCGGCGCCACCGGCCGCGGCTCGGCCGAGGTGGAAGGCGTGATGGACCGCATCGACATCTTCACCGGCACGCTCGGCAAGGCGATGGGCGGCGCGCTCGGCGGCTTCACGACCGCGAAGAAGGAAGTCGTCGAACTGCTGCGGCAACGCTCGCGCCCGTACCTGTTCTCGAACTCGCTGCCGCCGCCGGTGGTCGCCGCCGGCCTGCGCGCGTTCCAGATGCTCGAAAGCGCGGGCGACCTGCGCGAGCGCCTGATCGAGAACACGCGCTATTTCCGCGAAAAGATGACGGCGGCCGGCTTCGACCTGAAACCCGGCAGCCATCCGATCTGCCCGGTCATGCTGTACGACGCGCCGCTGGCGCAGCAATTCGCCGCCAAGCTGCTGGACGAAGGCGTCTATGCGATCGGCTTCTTCTATCCGGTCGTCGCCCAGGGACAGGCCCGCATCCGCACCCAGATGAGCGCGGCGCACACCCGCGAGCATCTGGACCGCGCCATCGCCGCCTTCACCAAGGTCGGACGGGAACTGGACGTGCTGCGGTGACCTGCCGCAACTGCAAACCTTCGTGCACCGCCGCCGGCCCGCATCTCCGGACCGGCGAGCTGGCGTAAACTAATCGTTCGACGCGGCCCGGGCGCCCTGATGCAAGATTCCGAAACCACGCAGCGAACGCAACTGAGTCCTGGTCCGAGCACCCCGGAACCAATGACGGCTTGCGTCGTGGTGATCCACGGCGAAGGGCTCGGGAAGCGCATGGATATCGGAGAACGGCCGCTGGTCGTCGGCCGCTCGCACGACGCCGACCTGCGCATCCTGCACCCGTCGGTGTCGCGCCAGCATTGCGAAGTCTGGTTCGAGAACGGCACCTACTGGGTGCGCGACCTGCGCTCCACCAATCGCACCCGCGTCAACGAAGTCGCGGTCACCGTCGCCGAGCTCAACGACGGCGACCACCTCACCATCGGCGAAAGCATCCTCAAGTTCGTCAGCCATGTCAGCGTGGAAGCGCGTTACCACGAGGAAGTGCACCAGCTCGCCACGCACGACGCGCTGACCGGCTTCTACAGCCGCCGCCATTATCTGGAAATCGTCGAGCGCGAGATCCTGCGTTCGGCTCGCGGTAGCCTGCCACTGTCGTTCGCGATCATGGACGTGGACTGGTTCAAGCGCATCAACGACAGCCATGGCCACATGGCGGGCGATGCCGTATTGCGGCAGGTCGCGGCGGAAGTGCATGGCGCGCTGCGCGAAGGCTTCATCGCCGGCCGCATCGGCGGCGAGGAATTCGCCATCCTGATGCCGGGCATCACGCAGGACGAGGCGCGGAACGAATGCGAGAAGCTGCGCCAAGCCGTGGCACGCAGCGTGTTCATCGTGCGCGGGCAGCGCGAGGCCGTGACCATCAGCATCGGCCTCGCCTCACTCGGCGTCGCGCACCAGGATCGTTCCGCGCTGATGCGCGCCGCCGACGGCGCGCTGTACCAGGCCAAGGAAGAAGGCCGCAACCGCGTCGTGGTGGCCGACTGGACCGGACCGATCACGGATACGGATTCGATCTGAGCCTCACCGGCTCATCCGGCGGGAAGCGGATCACCCGCGCGGGCTTCAGAGATGGAAATCCCCGGCGGCTTCCGGCTGGTACGAAATGGCGGCCACGCGCAGGCGCAACGGACGGCCATCGGGACCCGACCAGTCGATGGTCTGGCCAATGGACAACCCCAGCAGCGCCGCGCCGGCCGGCGCGAGCACGCTGACGCGGTGCTGCGCGGCATCGGCTTCGTGCGGATACGCCAGCGTGAAGGTGTGTTCGCGCCCACTGCTTTCGTCGACGCAGGTGACGGTGGAATTCATCGTCACCAGATCCGGCGTGACCTGTTCCGGCTCCAGCACGCGCGCGCGCTCCAGCTCCCGCATCAGCGCCTCGGCGCCCGGATGCTTTTGCCAGCGCGGCGAATCCAGCAGGGCTTCGAGCCGGTCGAAATCGCGTCGGCTGACGGAGATGGGTGGCGGAATGGTTTTGGAAGGATTGGTCATCTCGAGTGCTCCACAAGAAAAAGGCGACGCGTTCGCGCCGCCTCGGAATGGGTTGTACGGACAACGTAGCGGCGTCACTGCGCGGATTCAAGCCACCGCGCGCAACACCGTATGGCAAGGTTCAACTGCCCGGCAGGGCCAGCAACTGCGGATCGAGCCGGACATCGAACCAGTTCAGTCCCCAATGCAGGTGCGGCCCGGTGGCGCGGCCGGTCGCGCCGACCTTGCCGATGACTTCGCCTTGCTCGACCCGCTGGCCGGGTTTCACGTCGAGCTTCGACAGATGCAGGAAGCTGGACGACACGCCATGGCCGTGATCGATCAGCACGGTTCCGCCGGTGAGGTACAGGTCCGGCTGAGCGAAGCTCACGATGCCCGCCGCCGGCGCCTTGATCGGCGTACCGGTGGGCGCCGCGATGTCCATGCCCGAATGCGGCGCGTCGGGCTTGCCGTTGTAGATGCGCTGGCGGCCGAACCGTCCGCTGATGCGGCCCTGCACCGGCCAGACGAATGAGGCGAAAACGTCCGCGCGCGCGTCGTCACGCTTGCGCTGCTCGGCCACGGCGGCCTGTTCGCGGGCAATCCTCGCCGCGACTTCCGGCGGCGGCGTGACCGTCGCCTGCGGCACGCCGTTCACGCGCTCGGTCGGCCAGTCGCGCTTCTTCACCGCGATGTCGATGCGCTCGCGCCGGCCATCCGGAAGCGTCACATCGAGGCGCGCATCGCGGGTTTCGTCGCGACCGATGCCGAACACGAAACGCCCGTCGGGCGAGACGCGCAACGGCTTTCCGTGCAGCGCGACGAGGCTGCCGGCCTGCGTCGAGCCGAACACGAGCTGCCCTTGCGATGCCGTCTCGGGCACTTGCGTGACGTTCGCCGCGGCGGCCACCGCAGGCAGTGCGAAAGCCAGCAGCGCCGCGATCCTGCGCATGAAATTCATCGGGCGAAAGCCAGGCGCTGGCCGTGTGGAACGCCAACCAGGCGTGCGCCGTCCCAAGCCAGCTCGCCATTCACGAACGTGGCCTTCACGCTCGAGGAGAACGTCGTGCCCTCGAACGGCGACCAGCCGCAGCGGCTCAGCACCTTGGCGCGCTCCACCACATGCGGCGCATTCGGATCGACCAGCACCAGATCCGCGAAATAGCCTTCGCGCAGGAAGCCGCGCTCGCCCACGTCGAACAACTGCGCCGGCGCGTGCGCGAATTTCCGCACGACCTGCGCAACGCCCAAGCGGCCTTCGCGCACCAGCTCCAGCGCCGCGACCAGCGCGTCCTGCACCAGCGGCAGGCCGGACGGCGCATTGGCATAAGGCTGGTTCTTCTCCTCCAGCGTGTGCGGCGCATGGTCGGTGGCGAGCACGTCGAGGACGTCGTTCGCGAGCGCGTCGATCAACGCCGTGCGATCGCTGGCCTCCTTGATCGCCGGATTGCACTTGATGAAATTGCCGCGCTGCCCGTAATCCTCGCGGGCGAAACGCAGGAAGTGGATGCAGGTTTCGGCGGTGATGTGCTTGCGCAGTTTGCCGTCCGCATCCAGCAACGGACCGCGTTCGAACAGGGCGAGCTCGTCCGCGGTGGAAACGTGCAGCACGTGCAAGCGCGTGCCGAACCGCTTCGCCAGCGACACCGCCAGTTCCGAAGACTTCAGACAGGCCTGACGCGAACGGATGTCCGGATGCATCGAAGCGGTCAGCGCGTCGCCGTATTTCTCGCGGAACGCGGCCATGTTCGCGTCGATCGTCGGCGTGTCCTCGCAATGCGTGATGATCGGCGTCGGCGCGTCGCGGAAGATGCCTTCGAGCGTGGCCGGATCATCGACCAGCATGTTGCCGGTCGAGGCGCCCATGAACACCTTCACGCCCGGCGCGGTTTTCGGATCGAGCGCACGGATCGCTTCCAGGTTGTCGTTGCTCGCACCGAGGTAGAACCCGTAATTCGCGCGGCTGCGGCCGGCGGCGCGGACGTACTTGTCCTCGAGCGCGGCCGCATCCAGTGTCGGCGGCCTGGTGTTCGGCATATCCATGAAACTGGTGATCCCGCCCGCCACGGCCGCGGCCGATTCGCTCGCGATGTCGCCCTTGTGCGGGAACCCCGGTTCGCGGAAGTGGACCTGGTCGTCGATCATGCCAGGCAGCAGCCAGCGCCCCGCGGCATCGAGCACCTGCTCGCCGGAACGCGCCGGGATCGAATTGCCGATGGCATCGATGCGATCGCCGACGATGCGCAGATCGCCCTCCCATTCGCAGTCTTCGTTGACGAGGCGGGCGTTCTTGATCAGCCAGTTCGACATGGATTTCTTCCGTGCATGCAATGCCGCGCATGATACGCGCGGCCGGCTGAAGCCACGCGGAGGGAACCCGGAACGGAATCCTCAGGGCTTCCGCGGCGGCACCGGATCGTGCCCGCCCTCGCACAGCGGATGGCACCGGCACAGGCGCTTGGCCGCCAGCCAGACGCCGCGCGCATGGCCGTGGACCTCGATGGCTTCCATCGCGTAGGCCGAACAGCTCGGATAAAAGCGGCAATGCTGGCCAAGCAGCGGGCTGATGAAGCGTTTGTAACCCTTCAACAGAAGGATCAGCGGTGACATGGCCTTGGCCCGTGGATTGCTTGCGGCGGCGAGGTTGCCGCAGTCGTGGGAGTAGTCTATAAAGCCAGGTCGCTAACGCTCAAGCGCAACCGAAGGGACGGTTTTCAGTGGCCAGCAAAGCAAAGACTCCCGCCAAAGCGCCCACCAAAGCGCAGGCCAAAACCAAGGCGAAAGCTGCTCCGCAACCCAAGGCGGCCGTGAAGAAAGCGCTGGCCAAGTCCGCCAAGCCAGCGCCGAAAACCGCGCCCAAGGCAGCAAGCAAGAAACCTGTCGCCAAACCCGCTGCCAAACCAGCCACCAAGGCCGCCGTGAAGAAAGCGCCGGCCAAGTCCGCAAAACCCGCGCTGAAACCCGCGCCGAAGCCGGCAGCCAAGGCGGCGACCAAGAAGCCCGCCGCCAAGACCGTGCAACCCTCGAAGGCAGCAAAACCGGCCGCGAAGCCCGTCGCCAAGCCCACTGCGAAACCTTCCCCCGTTGCAAAATCCACGCCGAAAACGAAGGCCAAGCCGCCTTCGCCCGCTCCAGAGAAATCCATGAGTCCTTCCGTTGCCCGCAATACCCCGTCGTCTTCCGACAAAACGTCCACGAAGGCGAGCACTCCGCCGCCGCCCAAGACCAACAAGCCCACCGTACCGGCCAAGCCGGCGGCGCAGGAGCATCGTCCGCACCTCTCGACCGGCTACCAGCCCGAGCCCGGCGAGGAATACATGGGTCCGAAGCAGCTCGAATATTTCCGCCAGAAGCTGCTGAACTGGCGCGCGGAACTGGTCGAGGAATCCAAGCAGACCATCGACAACCTGCGCGAAGAAGTGCGTGACGTCGGCGACGATGCCGAGCGCGCCACGCGCGAGACCGAAAACTCGCTGGAGCTGCGCACCCGCGACCGCTACCGCAAGTTGATCTCCAAGATCGACAAGGCGCTCAAGCGCATCGACGACGGCTCCTACGGCTATTGCGAGGAAACCGGCGAAGAAATCGGGCTGGAACGGCTCGAAGCGCGCCCGATCGCGACGATGACGCTGGATGCGCAGGAACGCTGGGAACACCGCCAGAAGATGATGGGCGACTGATCGCCGCCTCCCTTCTCCTCGCCCGCGAGGGGAAGGGGCAGCCCATGCGCACCGATCTTCCATTGCCAGACGACGCCGCGCGCGAACACAGCGCACGGCTTTCAGAACGAATCCGCGCCGCCATCCGCGAAGAAGGCGGCGCGATTTCGTTTGCGCGCTACATGGAATTGGCGCTCTACGCGCCGGGCCTCGGCTACTACAGCGCCGGTGCGCAGAAATTCGGCCGCGCCGGCGATTTCGTCACCGCACCGGAACTGGGATCGCTGTTCGCGCAATGCGTGGCGCATGCACTCGCGCCGGTGTTGCAGCAGGTTCCGAACGGCACTTTCCTCGAGCTCGGCGGCGGCAGCGGCGCCTTCGCGCAGGACGTGCTGATCCATCTGGCCGTGCTCGATGCGCTGCCTGCGTGTTACCGCATCCTCGAGCCCTCCGCCGACCTGCGCGAGCGCCAGCGCGAACGCCTTGCGGCGAATCTGCCGCCCGACCTGTTCGAACGCATCGCCTGGCTGGATGCGCCTCCCGACGAACCGTGGAATGGTGTTCTGTTCGCGAACGAAGTGCTCGATGCCCTGCCGGCTTCGCGCTTCGCGATCCGCAATGGCGAGATCGTCGCGGAAATGGTGGCGCTTGATGCGGACGGCGCCTTCGTCCGCGAAGATCGTGAGGCCGACGAAGCGCTGCGCGCCGCCGTTCGCCACATCGAAGACTACCTCGGGGAATCCTTCGCCGAAGGTTTCCGCGCCGAAGTCCAGCCGCAATTGCCGGCGTGGATTTCCTCCATCGCCGCGACGCTGCAACGCGGCGCCATGCTGTTCATCGACTACGGCCATCCGCGCCGCGACTACTACGCGTCGACGCGCAACGGCGGTACCTTGCGCGGTTTCTATCGGCATCGCCTGGTCGATGATCCCTTCCTCTGGCCGGGACTGACCGATCTCACCGCGTCCGTGGATTTCACCGCGCTGGCCGAAGCCGGAACGCAGGCGGGATTCGACTTCGACGGCTACTGCACGCAAGCCGGCTTCCTGTTCGGCAACCAGTTCGCCCAATGCTTCGACACCCTGCTCGAACTCGCGGCGGACGACGCCGCGCGCTATGCGCTGTCGCAGCAGGCCAAACACCTCACGCTGCCGGGCTCGATGGGCGATTCCTTCCAGGCGATGGGCTTCTCGCGCGGCGTGGATTTTTCCCTCGCCTTCCTGCTCGGCGACCAGCGATGGAAGCTGTGAGGCCACCCGCCGCGATGCGCGCATTGCGCTGGCCGCGCTTCTGGCTTGGCCTATGGTTCCTCGCGATCGCCCTTGTCGTCGTGCTGTCGCTGACGCCGCCGCCCGAACTTGATGCGCCATTGCCGCCGCATTTCGACAAGCTCGAGCATTTCGCCGCCTACTCCGCGCTCGCCTTCGGCGCGGTGCAGCTGTTCGCGCGGCGCAGTGTGCTGGCGTTGGTCGCGGTGCTGCTGGTCGCGCTCGGCATCGCGCTGGAATACGCGCAAGGCGCGCTGACCCACGGCCTGCGCGAAAGGGACGGTTTCGATGCGCTGGCCAACAGCCTCGGCGTCGCCGCCGGCATGGCCTGCGCAGCCACGCCGCTGAAGCATTGCGCGCAACGCCTCGAATCGTGGTGGTCAAAGCGCTGAACTTCCCGCGCTTCGAACCGAACCGGCCCGCTCCGAAATCAAGCTCGCATAGAATCGCGCCATGCCCGCCTTTTCCTACCAAGCGCTTGATGCCTCCGGCAAAACACACAAAGGCGTGCTGCAGGCCGACACGCCGCGCGCCGCGCGTGCCAACCTGCGCGAGCGCGGCCTCAATCCGCTGCGCGTGGAAGCGCTGGTCGAAGGCGCGAAATCCGGCGGCCTCGGCGCCAGCCTGAGCGATGCGCAACTGGTGCTGGCCACGCGCCAGTTGTCGGCGCTGATCGGTTCCGGCCTGCCGATCGATGAAGCGCTCGCGGCGCTGGCCGACAGCACAGAGGGCAAGCTGCGCGCGCGGCTGGTGAGCCTGCGTTCGCGCGTGATGGAAGGCGCATCGCTGGCGCAGGCGATGGCGGAAACGCCGAATACGTTCCCGCCGCTGTACCGCGCTTCCGTCGCGGCCGGCGAATCGGCCGGGAAACTGCCCGAGGTGATGAAGCGGCTCGCCGACTACGCCGAAAGCCGCGATGCACTGCGCCGGCGCGTGCAGATGGCGCTGGCCTATCCGGCGCTGCTGTCCGTCGTCGCGTTGCTCGTGGTGTGCGGCCTGATGATCTGGGTCGTGCCGCAGGTCGTCGGCGTGTTCTCGCATTTCGGCGGCGCGCTGCCCTGGCCGACGCGCGTGCTGATCGCGCTCTCCGATGCGATCCGCGCGCATGGTGGCGTGCTGCTCGGCGCGCTCGTCGTCGTCATCGCCTTGTTGGCGATGAGCCGCAACGCGAAATTCCGCGCCTGGCGGCAGGCCGCGATGCTGCGCATTCCGGCGCTGGGATCGCTGCTGCGCGCCGCCGATACCGCGCGCTTCGCGCGTACGCTGGCCCTGCTGGTCGGCAGCGCCGTACCCTTGCTCGAAGCCTTGTCGATCGCCGGGCAAGTCGTGGTCAACGAGCTCTTGCGCCAGGCGTTGTCGCGCGCCGCCGTGCGGGTGCGCGAAGGCGGCGGCCTGGCGAAGGCGCTCGCCGACACCGGCCAGTTCCCGCCGATCGCGGTGCGGCTGATTTCCTCGGGCGAAAAGAGCGGCCGGCTCGATGAAATGCTGTTCGAGGCCGCCGCGCACCAGGAACGCGAACTGGACACCGCGCTCGGTATCGTCACCGCCGTGCTTGGTCCGGGCGTGATCCTGCTGGTCGGCGGCCTGGTGCTGTTCATCGTGCTGGCGATCCTGCTTCCGATCTTCGAGCTGAACACCCTGATCCGCTGATCGCGATCGGCCACAAACCGTTTGATTTCGCACAAGCGGCAATCCGGCGCAGGCGTAGAATCGCGGGTTCGATTCACGCCAAGCGAGGCATCCCATGACTTACCCGAACGTCCGCCTGCGCCGCATGCGCCGCGACGATTTCTCCCGTCGGATGATGCGCGAGAACACGCTCACCGCCGACGACTTCATCTATCCCGTGTTCGTGCACGAACTCGAAGGCCGCGCGCCGATCGCCTCGATGCCGGGCGTGGAACGGCTTTCCATCGACGAGCTGCTGAAGGTCGGCGAACAGGCGCTGGAACTGGGCGTGCCGTGCCTCGACATCTTCCCTGTCATCGATCCGGCGAAGAAATCGCTGGATGCGCGCGAAGCGTGGAATCCCGACGGCCTTGCCCAACGCGCGGTGCGGGCGCTGAAGGAACGCTTCCCGGAACTGGGCGTGATGACCGACGTGGCACTGGATCCCTACACCACGCACGGACAGGACGGCATCATCGACGACGAGGGCTACGTTCTGAACGACGTGACCGTCGATGCACTGGTGAAGCAATCGCTGTCGCATGCCGCCGCGGGCGCCGACATCGTTTCGCCGAGCGACATGATGGACGGCCGCATCGGCGCGATCCGCGACGCGCTCGAGGCCAATGGGCACGTGAACGTGCGCATCCTTTCGTATTCGGCCAAGTACGCCAGCGCCTTCTACGGCCCGTTCCGCGATGCAGTCGGCAGCGCGGGCAACCTGGGCAAGGCCGACAAGAAGAACTACCAGATGGATCCGGCCAACTCCAACGAAGCGCTGCGCGAAGTCGAACTGGACATCGCCGAAGGCGCGGACATGGTGATGGTGAAACCGGGCCTGCCGTATCTCGACGTGCTGCGCCGCGTGAAGGACGCGTTCGGCATGCCGACCTTCGCGTACCAGGTCAGCGGCGAATACGCGATGCTGAAGGCCGCCGCGCAGAACGGCTGGCTCGACGAGAAGAAGTGCGCGCTGGAATCGCTGCTGGCGTTCAAGCGTGCCGGTGCGGACGGCATCCTCACCTATTTCGCGCTGGATGCGGCGCGCTGGTTGCGCGAAGACAAGAAGTAATTCGCGCGCATCGGGCTGCCGGCGGGCATCGCCCGCCGGCAACCCGGGCCATCAATTCGCGGCCTTCTTCAAGCCGCGGCGTTCCAGCAGGTGCGCCGGATCGGGCTGCTTGCCGCGCCATTCCACGTACATCTGCATCGGATCGCGACTGCCACCGCGCGACAGGATTTCATTGCGGATGCGCGCGCCGACTTCGCTGCTCAGACCGCCCTGTTCCTGCACGTACGCGAACGCATCGGCCGCCAGCACTTCGGCCCACAGGTAAGCGTAGTAGCCGGACGAGTAGCCGCCCGGGAACACGTGCGAGAAGAAGGCGCTGCGGTAGCGCGGCGGCACCGGCGCGTAGTCCACGCCGTACTTGGCGAGCGCGGCCTTCTCGAAGGCCTCCACGTCGTCCACCTTGGCGCCTTGCGGCAGCAGGTGCCATTCCAAGTCGATCAGCGCGGCCGCGAGGTATTCCAGCGTGTCGTAGCCCTGATTGAACTCGGTCGCCTTCAGCGCCTTCGCGAGCAGTTCCTGCGGAATCGGCTCGCCGGTCTTGTAGTGCTTGGCATAGCGCGCGATCACTTCCGGATTCTTCGCCCAGTCCTCGTTGAACTGCGAGGGGAACTCGACGAAGTCGCGCGGCACCGCGGTGCCGGCCTGGCTCGGATAGCGCACCTTCGAATACATGCCGTGCACGCCATGGCCGATCTCGTGGAACGCGGTCACGACCTGATCGAAGCTCATCAGCGCGGGCTCGCCTTCGACCGGCTTGGGGATGTTCATCACGTTCACGATGACCGGCTTCTGGTTCAGCAGCTCGCTCTGGTCGACGAACGAGGTCATCCACGCGCCGCCGCGCTTGCCGGTGCGCGCGAACGGATCGAAGTAGAAAAGGCCGATCGAGCTGTCATCGCCGTCGAGCACTTCGAACACGCGGACGTCCGGGTGATAGACCGGCAGATCCTTGCGCTCCTTGAAGCTCACGCCATAGAAGCGGTTGAGCGAGTAGAACAGGCCGTCCTTCAGCACGCGGTCCACTTCGAAATACGGCTTCACCGCTTCCGGATCGAAGTCGTAGCGCGCGGCGCGAACCTGCTCGGCGTAGAACTCCCAGTCCCACGGCTGCACGGTGAAATCGCCGCCCTGCTGCTTGATCAGCGCGTCGATGTCGGCCGCTTCGCGCTTGGCATTCGCGAGAACGGTGGGAATCAGGTCCTTCAGCATCGCCAGCACGGCATCGGGCGAACCGGCCATCTGGTCTTCGAGCTGGTAGGTCGCGTGGTTCGGCTTGCCGAGCAGCGCGGCGCGTTCGGCGCGCAATTCGGCCAGACGCAGCACCATCGGGCGCGTATCGCCTTCGCCATCGAGCAGTCCGCGCGCGGCCGAGGCTTCCCACACGCGCTGGCGCAGCGCACGGTTCTTCAGCGACGCCAGCACCGGCTGGCGCGTGGTGTTGGTGATCGAGAGCAGCCACTTGCCTTCGTGGCCCGCGTCCTTGGCGGCCTTCGCGGCGGCGGCGATCTCGCCCGCGGACAGGCCGTCGAGTTCGGCCTCGCTGTCCACGATCACGGCGGCACGCTCGGTCTGCTTCAGCAGCGCCTGCGAGAACGCGGTCATCAGGCTCGCCTGTTCTTCGTTCAAGGCGCGGACCTTGGCCTTCTGCTCTTCGGAAAGTTCCGCGCCCGCGCGCACGAAGCGGCGGTAATGCTGCTCGATCAGACGCACGGTTTCGGCATCGAGGTTGGCGCCCTCGCGCGATTCGTACAGCGCCTTCACGCGCGCGAACAGCTTGTCGTTGAGCAGGATCGCATCCTGGTGCGCGGCCAGCTTCGGGGCGATCTGCGACTGGATCGCACGCTTGGCCTCGTTGCTGTCGCTACCGGCGAGGTTCGAGAACACCTTGGCCGCGCGACGCAGCAGCGCGCCGGACTTTTCCAGCGCTTCAAGCGTGTTGGCGACGGTCGGCGACGCCGGATCGTTCGCGATCGCGTCGATCTCGGCCAGCTGTTGCGTCATGCCTTCGAGGATCGCAGGCAGGAAATGCTCGTCGGTGATCGCGGCAAAATCCGGCGTCTCGAACGGCAGCTTGCTCGGCGCGAAAAGCGGATTGGTGGCAGCGGCCTGTCCGGCGTCGGAGGTGCTCGCGGATTGTTCGGCCTGCACGGTGGGCGCCGCGGCATCGGGGCGGTCGGAACATGCGGGCAGGCCCGCGATCAAGGTCATCGCGCCGGCGATCGCGCCTGTCAACATCGGTTTACGCATGGGATGGTCTTGCAGTGTGGATAAGCCCACGAGTATGGCACCGGCGGCCGCACCGACAAAACCCGGCCGGCGCGAATCCGTCTGCCAATTCACCGAAAACCAAGACCGGACTTTACCGTGGGGTCGCTTGCCGCTATGCTTTCCAGCTCTTCGTGCCGCCAGCGGCGCGAGGATTGAAGCAAAGGAAACCGGGTTGGGATGTTCGCATCACGATCCGGGCGAGGTTCCGGAGTTTTAAGGAGACTGGAGTGATGCCCGAGAGGCCGAAGGGGCTCCCCTGCTAAGGGAGTATAGGGTCAAAAGCTCTATCGAGGGTTCGAATCCCTCTCACTCCGCCATCATTTTTCAAGCGGAACGCTTGACGGAACGATGGGAAACACCGCATAATTCCGCTTCTGCGCGCCCGTAGCTCAGTTGGATAGAGCACCAGGCTACGAACTTGGGGGTCGGGAGTTCGAATCTCTCCGGGCGCGCCATTTATTAAAACGAAGACGCCAGCGATGCAAATCGCTGGCGTTTTTTTGTGCGCCTTGCGCCTCGCATCCGGGAACGACTGGAACCGGAGGAAGGATCCCGCCCTCGCCGGATGACGGGCAAAACAAAACCCGGCGCATGGCCGGGTTTCGTGGAAGCTCGCATTCGATTGCCGAATGGTGGAATGGTCGGGGTAGCCGGATTTGAACCGACGACCACTTGTCCCCCAGACAAGTGCGCTACCAGGCTGCGCTATACCCCGAGCTGGAAATTCCACACTCGCCAGCCTGACAGCCGGCGAGCTGCACATCATACCAGAAAGCGCGCCGTCGAAGGCTGCGGCGCGAGTGGTCATCCAAACGCGCCGACTCCGGCGCTTTCTCAGCGCCGCAGAAGCTGCAGCACCTCTTCGAGCTCCATCCGGACCTGGCGGACGATCTGCGCGGAAATCGTAGCCTCGGCCTTGCCCTGCTCGCCGCCGATGCGCTGGCGGGCACCGGTGATCGTGAAACCCTGGTCGTAGAGCAGCGAACGGATCTGGCGGATCGTCAGGACGTCGTGGCGCTGGTAATAACGGCGGTTGCCGCGACGCTTCACCGGCTTCAGGTCCGGGAACTCCGTCTCCCAATAGCGCAGCACGTGCGGCTTCACGTCGCACAGCTCGCTGACTTCACCGATGGTGAAGTAGCGCTTGGCCGGGATCGGCGGAAGCTCGCTGTTACTGCCCTGGTCCAGCATATGCCTCGACCCGCTCCTTGAGCTTCTGTCCCGGACGGAAAGTCACGACGGTTCGCGCGGAAATGGGGATTTCCTCGCCGGTCTTGGGGTTGCGGCCCGGGCGCTGGTTCTTCTGGCGCAGATCGAAATTGCCGAAACCGGACAGCTTGACCTGATGCCCGCCCTCCAGCGCTTCGCGCAAGGCATTGAAGAACGTATCGACGAAATCCTTGGCCTCGCGTTTGTTGAGGCCAACGTCCTCGAACAAGCGTTCCGCCATGTCTGCTTTGGTCAATGCCATCGTTATCCCCTCAGCGTCGCCCCGCAATCCTGCTGCAATGCGGCGATGGCCGAGGCCACGCAACGCTCTACATCGGATTCGGCAAGGGTGCGCGAATCATCCTGCAAAATCAAGCCTATAGCGACACTTCTGAAACCATCGGCGACGCCTTTGCCGCGGTACACGTCGAACGCGAAAACCTCGCGCAGCAGCCCGCCCAAAGCCTTGCGCAGACTGGATTCGATGCTCGCCCACGACACTTCGTCGGCGACCAGGATGGCCAGGTCGCGCCGCACCGACGGCTGTCTGGACAGCTCTCCGGCCGTCGGGAGATTCCTGCCGCTCAGCGTCTCGAAGTCCACTTCGAACGCAATAACATCCTGATCGATATCGAGTTTCCTCAGCAATGCCGGGTGCAGGCAGCCGATGTGGCCAACCACGGTTTCGCCGCGCAACACGCGCGCCGAGCGCCCCGGATGCAGGTACGGAATGTCCGTCGCGGGAGCGAACTGGAAGGCTCCCGGCTGGCCGGTCAGCGCCATCAGGGAATCCAGATCGCCGCGCAGATCGTGGAAATCGACCTCGCGCTTGGCTTCGCCCCATTGCTCGGCACGCGCCGGACCTGCGGCGACGGCGGCGATGCGGACGGTTTCGTCCGGGCCCTCAGCGCCCGACTGGAACACGCGGCCGGTCTCGAACAGCCGCACGCGATCAATCTGGCGCGCGGTATTGCGCTTCAGCGCCTCGACCAGGCCCGGCAACAGCGCCGTGCGCATCACCGCCAGTTCGGCGGAAAGCGGATTGGCGAGCGGGATCGCGCCCTCGTCGAGCGTCCACGCCGACAACACCTTCGCATCCAGGAAGGCGTAATTGATCGCCTCGTAATAGCCACGCGCCGCCAGTTGCGAAGCGAAGGCGGACAACGGCACGCGATCCTCCGGCAAGGCGCCGAGCCTGATCTGGCCGGTCGGCGCATGCAGCGGCACGTTGTCGTAGCCGTGGATGCGGGCGACCTCCTCGATCAGGTCTTCCTCGATCGCGATGTCGAAGCGGCGCGACGGTGCAATCACGCTCCAGCCATCGGCCCCGCTCGTCACGTTCATGCCGAGCGCCACGAGGATGCGTTCGACTTCCGCGTCGGCGACACTCATGCCGAGCACGCGGGCGAGACGGGCGCGGCGCAGCTTCACGGCGGAAGGCTTGGGCAACTGTTCGGCAAGCTGCGCTTCGACCACCGGACCGGCACTGCCGCCGGCGACCTCGACGATCAAGCGCGTCGCGCGCTCGATGGCCAGGCGCGGCAATTCCGGATCGACGCCGCGCTCGAAGCGGTGCGAAGCGTCCGTGTGCATGCCGAGCTTGCGGGCGCGACCGATGATCGCCGCGGGAACGAAATGCGCGGCCTCGAGGAACACGTTCCTGGTCGCATCGGTGACGCGCGTATCGAAACCGCCCATCACGCCAGCCAGCGCGACCGGCGCGTCGGCGTCGGTGATGACGAGGAAATCGTTGTCCAGCGTCACGTCGCGACCATCGAGCAACTTCAGCGTTTCGCCGGCGCGCGACTTGCGTACGCCGACCGGGCCTTTCAGCGTGTCGCGGTCGAACGCATGCATCGGCTGGCCAAGCTCCAGCATCACGTACTGGGTGACGTCGACCAGGAACGAAACCGGACGGATGCCGGCGCGCTTGAGTCGTTCCATCATCCACACCGGCGTCACGGCCGTCGCGTCCACGCCTTCGATCACGCGGCCGATGTAGCGCGGTGCGTCGGCGCCGGCGTTGAGCTCGATCGCGAGCGTCTGTTCGTGCGCGGCCGCGACCGGTTCGATTTCGAACGGCGCAACGTTGCTTCCCAGCGCCGCGGCCACGTCGTAGGCCACGCCGCGCACGGAAAAGCAGTCGGCGCGGTTCGGCGTCAGCTTCAGCTCGAAGCTCGCGTCGGGCAGCGACAGGTATTCGGACAGTTTCGCGCCAACCGGCGCATCGGCCGGCAGCTCGAGCAGGCCGCTCGCATCCGGATCGATGCCCAGCTCCTTGGCCGAGCACAACATGCCGAAGGATTCCACGCCACGCAGTTTCGCGGCCTTGATTTCAAGCCCGCCGGGCAGCTTGGCGCCGATCGTGGCGAGTGGGGCCTTCAGGCCTTCGCGGGCATTCGGTGCGCCACAGACGATCTGCACGGTTTCCGTGCCGATCGAAACCTTGCAGAGCTTCAGGCGATCGGCTTCGGGATGCTTTTCGGCGGAAACGATCTGCGCCACGACGACGCCCGGCAGTTCGGAGCCGATCTCGTTGACGGCTTCCACTTCCAGACCGATGGCCGTGAGCGTGGTCGCGAGCGTGTCGCGGCTCGCTTCGACGGCGACGTGTTCGCGCAGCCAGGATTCGGGGAATTTCATGGGTGTCTTCCGAAGGATTTTCGTTCAGGCGAACTGCTGCAGGAACTTCAGATCGTTGTCGAAGAAGCTGCGCAGGTCGGAGACGCCGTAACGCAGCATCGCGAAGCGCTCCACGCCCAGGCCGAAGGCGAAGCCGGTATAGCGCTCCGGATCGATGCCGCAGTTCTTCAGCACGTTCGGATGCACCATGCCGCAGCCCAGCACTTCGAGCCAGCCGGTCGTTCCGTCGCTGCGCTCCCACGCGATGTCCACTTCCGCGGACGGCTCGGTGAACGGGAAGTAGCTCGGGCGGAAGCGCATCGCGAAGTCGCGCTCGAAGAAGGCATCGACGAACTGCTTCAGCGTGCCCTTGAGGTCGGCGAAGCTCGAGGTTTCATCGACCAGCAGGCCTTCGACCTGGTGGAACATCGGCGTGTGGGTCTGGTCGCTGTCGCTGCGATAGACCTTGCCCGGCGCGATGATGCGGATCGGCGGCACCCGGCCGGTCATGGTGCGGATCTGCACCGGCGAAGTGTGGGTGCGCAGCAGGCGGCCATCGCCGAACCAGAAGGTGTCGTGCATGGTGCGCGCCGGATGGTGCGGCGGGAAGTTCAAGGCCTCGAAGTTGTGCCAGTCGTCCTCGATTTCCGGGCCATCGGCCACCTGGTAGCCGAGGCGCTCGAAGATCGCGGTGATGCGGTTCAGGGCGCGCGTCACCGGATGCACCGCGCCGCGTTCGCCGTTGCGGCCGGGCAGCGTCACGTCGATGCGCTCGCTCGCGAGACGCGCGTCCAGCGCGACCTGCTCGAGTGTTTCCTTGCGCGCCGCGATTGCGACGGAAAGTTCGTCGCGGGCGCGGTTGATGCGTTCGCCCTGCGCCTTGCGTTCTTCCGGCGGCAACTTGCCGAGCGCCTTCAGTTGCTCGGTGACGACGCCCGACTTGCCGAGCAGGCGCACGCGCACCGCATCGAGCGCTTCGAGCGTGGCGCTTTGCGCGATGTCCGCCAACGCGCTTTGAGTCAATTCTTCGATCCCGCTCATCTCACGAAATCCTGTGTTCGCCTGCGGAATTCGCAGGCCGGAAACGAACATGGGGAAGGACTCGCGCCCTTCCCCATGCGTTTGCGGTTCTTTTGGAAACCGCGATGGAAGCCGGTCGAACCGGCTCCACCATTACGCCGCGAGCGCCTGCTTGGCCTTTTCGGCAAGCGCGCCAAAAGCGGCGATGTCGTGCACCGCGATGTCGGCCAGCACCTTGCGATCCAGCGTGATGCCGGCCTTCTTCAGGCCATTCATCATGCGGCTGTAGGACAGGCCGAACTGGCGGGCGCCGGCGTTGATACGGACGATCCACAGTGCGCGGAACTGGCGCTTCTTCTGCTTGCGGCCGATGTAGGCGTACTGACCGGCCTTGATGACGGCCTGGTTAGCAACGCGCCAGACCTTGCGGCGAGCGTTGTAGTAACCCTTGGCGCGCGACAGCACCTTGTTGTGACGGCGGCGCGCGATAACACCACGTTTGACTCGTGCCATGGCTCAGTGCTCCTTAGAGGTACGGCAGCATGCGCTGGACGCGACCGGCGTCCTCGGCACGAACGTGATTGGGGCCGCGCAGGTTGCGCTTACGCTTGGTGGCCTTCTTCGTGAGAATGTGGCTCTTGAAGGCGTGGCCGGCCTTGAACTTGCCGGAAGCGGTCTTGCGGAACCGCTTGGCCGCCGCCCGGTTGGTCTTGATCTTGGGCATTGTGATGTCCTTTCGGTGTTTTCGTACTGATCCAAGCGACGGTTTCCCGTTCTTTCCTTCCTGCTCGAATCGGCTTATGGCCTCGGCCTTGCGGCCGGGCGGGTCCAAACCCGGCGAACCGGGCCGCCTAGTGTAACAGCATTGCGAAGCGCGCGCACTTGGCCGTCGGCGGGCATTCAGGGCGCCGTTTCCGGCGCGACATGGGCAACCGCCGCGTTACGCCTGCACCTGGTTGCGGCCAGCCTGCTTGGCGCGATAGAGCGCAGCATCGGCGCGCCGGAACAGCTCCACGCCGTCATGGTCGCCCGCTTCGCGCACTGCCACGCCGAGCGAAACCGTCACCGGCAAGCGCCGGCCCTCGTATTCGAAGGCATGGCCCGCGACGATGGCGCGGATGCGCTCGGCCACGCCCAGCGCCGCTTCCCGCCCGAGATTCGGCAGCAACAGCACGAATTCCTCGCCGCCGTAACGCGCGAACACGTCCTGGCGGCGCAATCCCGTGTCGCGTACCAGCGCCGCAAGGCGCTTGAGCACAAAATCGCCGGCGTCGTGGCCGAAGCCATCGTTGAGCTTCTTGAAATGATCGAGATCGAGCACGACCAGCGACAAATCGCTTCCCGAGGCCGCGCTCGCCCTGGCTTCCAGCGCCAGTTGCTCGTTGAAATAGCTCTTGTTGTAGCAACCCGTGAAGCGATCCAGATCGACGCGGCGGCTCAGCGCCTCGAAGGCGACGCGTTCCGGATCGCCCTTGGGCAGGTATTTGAATGTCGCCGGGCCGATCCGCACCACGTCGCCGCGCTTCAGCAGCACCGCGCCCTCGATGCGCACGTCGTTGACGAAGCTGCCGTTCTTGGAATCCAGATCGACCAGCTCGTAATCCTCGCCGACCGCGCGGAACAGCGCGTGGCGGCGTGACACACCGGGAAAGAGCAGCAGGATGTCCGCGTCGCCACCCCGGCCGGCCAGATGCTCGGCACGATCCAGATCGAACATGGCGCGACCGACTTCGCCGGCGATCGTCACCAGCGCGGCCGGCCAGTCGCCAGCCGCGCCCATTTCGAACCCCGGCGAAGGATTGCCCGTCAAAATGGTCGCGTCGTCGCTCATCGAACCCCTCTACCGCCGCATCCGGCAATGGAATGGTAGCCGCTTCGGGTTTCCGCGCGGCGGGTGGAGCGCCGACGGGACCGATCAGATCGTGCCGGCGCGCTTCCTGAACCAGATCGCCGCCGCGATCATCGCCGCTCCCGCCGCCATGCCGATCCAGATGTCGGCACTGCCGAACACGTGCCAGGCATGGGTGAAATCGATGGCGCGGGCAAGGTCGGACGGACTGTCGATATTGCCCGCGCTGACCGCCAGCTGCCCGACCACCCGGCCATCGACGTACCACGTGCCGGGGAACACGCTGAGCAGGCCGCGATACACCAGTGCGTACCAGATCTTCCCGTGCGGCATCGAAACACCGGGCAGCAGCGCGCTCCAGCTCAACAGGGTCGCGCTGACGATCGGCACCAACACCGCCCACAGGAACGGCTTGCTGCGCGCGAACGCCGAGCACAGCATCAACCAGCCCACCGCAGGCATGGCCCAGCAGGCGTACACCGGAACCGTCGCCAGCGCGCTGCCGAGCATCCGCAGCGGATGCGAGTTCGCCAGCGCGGCCCAGCCACCGCCGATGCCGTTCACGGCCACCGTCAGCGCCGAAATGCCCATCAGCACCGCGCCGACGACGAGGCCAAGCAACACCGCCAGCGCCGGCGCCAACAGCAAGGCCCAAGCCAGCTTCGACAGCACCGTGGAAACATCCGAAACCGGCAGGGACTTCCAGAACAGGATGCTGCGATCGCGACGGTCGTCGAACAGCGCACCGATGCAGTAGAAGAACACCACGAAGCCGAGCACCAGGCCGACGATGCCGACGCCCGACAACAGGCTGCCATCGCCGACGAAGCCCATCTGTTCCGACAGGTCGAGCACCTGCCCGTCCAGCTTGACCGACACGTCTTCCCTGATCCGGTACACGTGCAGCGTGCCTGCGAGCGCGCCGAGCAGCGCGAGCGAACACACCACCGAGCCGGCGATCAACGGAGCCCAGAAAAAGCCACCGCGGTTCTCCCAGAATTCTCGCCGCAGCAACCACGCGAAGCTGCGCAACGGGCGCGGCAGTGCGTTGATTTTCGATGCGATGGCGTTCATGCGTAGGTTCCTTTCATCGTGGCGACGAACAGATCGGCAACACTCGGGTTGCGCACTTCTCCCAGTTCCAGCAGCTTGGCACGCGGCGCGCCGTCGAACAGGAAGACGCTCTTGCCGAACACCGCGCGCTCGTTGAGCGGATTCAGGGCGCGCGCCGCTTCGGCGTGCTCCGGGCCTACCATCACTTCGGCGAAACGTTCTGCCACCTCGTCCATCGTCGCCGACAGCGCGATCCTGCCATTCCGGATGAAGATGAGGTCGGACAGGATGTGCTCGATCTCCTCCACCTGGTGCGTGGTGACGAGGATGGTCTTGTTCTCGTCGAAGTAGTCGTTCAGGAGGCTCTGGTAGAACTCCTTGCGGTACAGGATGTCGAGGCCGAGCGTGGGCTCGTCGAGCACCAGGATGCGCGCGTCGATCGCCATGATCAGCGCCAGGTGCAACTGCACGATCATGCCCTTCGACAACTCCCGCACCCGCTGCTTCGGCTGCAACTTGGTGCGGGCCAGGAAGGCCTCGCACTTGGCGCGCGAAAAGCGTGGATGCACGCCTTCGAGGTAATCGATGGCCTGTCCGACGCGCAGCCAACGCGGCAGGATCGCGACATCGGAAATGAAGCAGACCTTGTCCATCAGGCGGTCGCGCTGCTTGCTCGGATCCAGCCCCAGCACCGAAAGCTCGCCATCGAAGGGAATCAGTCCGAGGATCGCGTTCAGCGCCGTGGTCTTGCCCGCGCCGTTCGGGCCGATCAGGCCCACGATGCGGCCGGCACCGATGGAGAAGCTCACGTCGTCGAGCGCGGTCTTGGTGCCGTATTTCTTCGACAGATGACGCGCGACGATCACGGGTTCGCCGTCTGCAGTAGGGCTTGCGGTGTTGCTCATGATTGCGCTCCGACAGGAAGGGATGCGCGCAGCTCGGACCACGAAAGGCCGAGGCGCTGGATGCGTTCGACGATCGCCGGCCATTCCTCGGTCAGGAAACGGCGGCGCTCGCTGGCAAGAAGTTGCTCCGGCGCGCCGGGCGTGACATACATCCCGAGACCGCGGCGCTTTTCGACGAGCTGCTCGTCGGCCAGCTCTTGGTAGGCCCGCGATACGGTGATCGGGTTGAGCTGGTAATCCGCCGCGATCTGCCGCACCGAAGGCAATGCATCTCCGGGCTTCAACAGGCCATCGAGGATCATCGCAACGATGCGCTCCTTCAGTTGAAGGTAGATCGGCGTGGTGTCGCTCCAGGTGGTACCCATTTCACGATCCCAGGTCGATGCTCAGGATGCTTGCACGCGGCAGCATCCGGCCAAAGGAGAAGTACGGCATGCGCATCGCGCTGCGCACGGCGGCGCGCGCATCCGTGGCCTGTTCGACGGCAGCGCCCACGCTCGCGGCGTCCGGCGCGCAGACTTCGACATTCGCCGGCACCACATTCGTCGTGGACAGCAATTCGACCGGCCCGCCCATGGCCATGCCCGCCAGCAGGAAGATGCCGGCAAGCCCCATACCGCTCGCGACCTGCTTCAATTTTTGCCTGATCGTTTTCATCGGAATCGCCCTGTGGTTCGCCAAGGTCATTAGTTCTCTGGTGAACTGAACTAGTGGTGTTGTAGTTAACTATAACACTCAATTTCGTCCTGTCAATCTGCGATGGGATGGAAAGGCGTAGGATTCAGCTTTCCTTTATCCGGGGACGCCGCCATGCGCCGCTTCACGATCGCCATCTCCCTTGCCCTGGGCCTGACCAGCAGCTGGGTACAAGCCGCCTGCAGCGACCTTCTCGACCGCAGCTTCCGCCCATTGGCGGGCAAGGAAGAGGTCAACCTGTGCCAATACGCGGGCAAGGTGTTGTTGGTGGTGAACACTGCAAGCAAATGTGGCAACACGCCGCAGTACGAGGGACTTGAAGCCCTGCACGAAAAACTCCAGGGGCGCGGCTTCGCGGTGCTGGGCTTCCCGTCCAACGATTTCCTCGGACAGGAACCGGGCAGCGAGGAGGAAATCCGCGAGTTCTGCACGCTGACCTACGGCGTGCAGTTCCCGATGTTCCAGAAGGTCGCGGTGAAGGGAAAAGACGCCGATCCGTTCTACAAACTGTTGGCCGAACGCACCGGCGACGCGCCGGGATGGAATTTCCACAAGTACCTGATCGACCGCGAAGGCCGTGTGGTGGACAGCATCGGCAGCCGCACCAAGCCGGACGACGCTGGCCTGTTGGAAAAGATCGAAGCTCTGCTGGCGCAGCCGGCCCCTTCCAACGATGAGGCGCCATCGCCCTGAGCCCGGCGTGCCGCTCCCGGAACGCGATCCAGCCGTTGAGCGGAAATTTCTGAACACGAATGCAGGATCGCCGGGAACTTCCGCCGCTCTGCGCGATCTCCCGACCCACCGCATTGCGCGGTGCATGGCGCGGCTTCACAATAGCCGGCCTTTCCGCCAGCCCCCCTATGGCTGGCGTTTTCACATGAACAACTCCGCCGGAGACCTCGATGAACTTCATGCGTCATACCCTGCTCGCCGCCGCCATCGCCGCCGTTGGCTTCTCTGGCGTTGCTTCCGCCGCCAAGGACAAGCTCGTTACCGACAAGGACAAGCGCAGCTATCTCGTCGGCATGCAGATCGGCGGCTCGCTGGGCCAGATCAAGGATGAAATCGACCTTCCCACCGTGATCCAGGCCATCGAAACCTCGATCGCCGGCGGCCAGCTGCTTTTGACCGATGAAGAAGCCCAGTCCGTGCAGAAGGCTTTCGCCGAACACCTGCAGGCGAAGCGCCAGGCCGAACAGGCCGCCGCCGCGAAGAAGAACAAGGAAGACGGCGAAGCCTTCCTTGCCAAGAACCGCAGCGCCGCGGGCGTGAAGACCACGGCCTCGGGCCTGCAGTACAAGGTCGTGACCGCCGGCAAGGGTCCGAAGCCGATCGCCACCGACACGGTCAAGGTGCACTACACCGGCACGCTGCTCGACGGCACCAAGTTCGACAGCTCGGTGGATCGCGGCACGCCCGCCACCTTCGCGCTGAACCAGGTGATCCCGGGCTGGACCGAAGGCCTGCAGCTGATGCCGGTCGGCTCCAAGTACACCTTCTGGATCCCGTCCGACCTCGCCTACGGCGATCGCGGCACGCCGGGCCCGATCGGTCCGAACTCGACCCTGAAGTTCGACGTCGAGCTGCTCGAAATCGTCAAGCCGGCCGCTGCCGCGCAGTAAACCGTACGCCAATGACCACGGGACGCCCGCAAGGCGTCCCGGCGCACGGACCACGAAGCCGACGGGAAACCGTCGGCTTCGTTCGTTATGGGCACGACGCATAACGCCGCCGCCGGCTTGCGCTATCGTGCCGCACCGTTTCCTTTCGTCGGATCGCCGCGCGTGAACGCCATCGTCCATCTCCTGTTCCGAACCGCACTGTGGAAGCGCGTGCTGGCCGGTTTCGCGCTCGGCGCACTGGTCGGCTGGCTGGTCGGGGAACCCGCCGCGCGCTGGTTCCAGCCACTCGGCACGCTCTACATCACGCTGATCAAGATGATCGCCGTGCCACTGGTGTTTTTCGCGGTCGTGGATGCGGTCTCGAAATTGCACGGCCAGCGCCGTATCGCCGCGCTGGGCGGGCGCACCTTCCTGTGGTTCGCGCTCACCGCGGTCGGCGCGGTGGCGGTCGGCCTCGGCGTGGCGCTGCTGCTGCAACCCGGACTCGGGCTTTCCGGCCTCGCGGTGGCCGCGGATTACACGCCCAAGGTCGTGCCCGGCCCGGTGGAAGTGCTGCTCGACGTTGTGCCGTCCAATCCATTCGCGGCGCTGGCGAACGGCAAGATCCTGCAGGTGCTGTTCTTCGCCACGCTGGTAGGCGCGGCGCTGGTCGCCCTGGGCGAACGCGCCCCGAAACTGCGCGAACTCACCGGCGAAGCCAGCGCGCTGATGATGCAGGTCACGCGCTGGGTGCTGCAGATCACGCCGATCGGCACCTTCGGCCTGATCGCCGCGCTGGTCGGCGGTTACGGCTTCGGCAAACTGTTGCCGCTCGGCCAGTTCGTGATCGCGCTTTACCTGGCCTGCGCGCTGCACATCGCCATCGTCTATACCGGCCTGCTGCTCGCGCACGGCCTGAATCCGCTGCGCTTCTTCCGCGGCGTCGCGGCCGGCATGCAGGTCGCCTTCGTCAGTTCCTCGAGCTTCGCCTCGATGCCGGTCGCCTTGCGCTGCATCACCGCGAACCTCGGCGTGAACCGCGACTACGCCGCGTTCGCCGTGCCGCTGGGCGCGAGCATCAAGATGGACGGCTGCGGCGCGATCTACCCGGCGCTGGTCTGTGTCTTCACCGCGCAGTATTTCGGCATCGAACTGTCCGGCGCCCAGTATTTCGCGATCCTCCTCGCCAGCGTGCTCGGCAGCTTCGGCACCGCCGGCGTGCCGGGCACCGCGATGGTGATGGCGACCGTCGTCCTCGGCGCAGCCGGCTTGCCGCTCGAAGGCCTGGGCTATCTGGTCGCGATCGACCGCATCCTCGACATGATGCGCACGATGACCAACGTCACCGGTCAGATGCTGGTGCCGGTGCTGGTGGCGCGCGAGGAAGGGCTGCTCGACAAGTCGGTTTACGATTCGCCCGTCAACGACGCCGAAAACGACGACCCCGACGCATCGAGAACCGCATGAATCCGCCTCGTCCGACATCGCATCGTCCAAGCCGGCATCCTGTCATCGCCGCAACCGGCTTCGTCCTGCTCGCCGCATGCGCGACGACGCCGGCACCCGAACCGGAAGCCTCGCGCGTTGGCGCCGTCGGTTTTTCCGAGGTGTCCACGGCCGCGCCGACCATCGTGCGGCTGACGCTTCCCGACAACGAAACCTTCGAGCCGCCGGTGCCGTGGTCGGACAACGCGCCGCCCGAATACCCGGCGCACCTGCTCGAACGCCGCCTGCCGCGGCAGGTTCTGTGCATGCGCGTGGGCATCGACGAAGACGGTCGCGTGATCGACACCGAACCGGTCAGCGAAGGCCCGGATTGTCCCGGCGATCTGATCGAGGAATCGGCCTTCTTCGCCGCCGCGAGTGATGCAGTGCGGAACTGGCGTTTCGATCCTTCCTTCCGCTGCGTGCATGAAAGCGCACAGTCCGCGCAGAAAAGCCAAGGCGGCTGCGGCTTTTCCGGTACGCAGGAAATCCCGCAGGCGGTCAGCCTCGTCTACCGCTTCGTGTTCCGCCAGATCGACGGCAAAGGCAGCGTCGAAGTGGATTGACGGGCCGGAAACGCAATCCACGCTGCAATGCAGCATCGCGTTGTATATGATGCCAAGCTCCGCCTCAGAACGATGGTTGCAAGGCCATGTCCGAACCGCTTCCGACCGCCAACACCCTCCTCACCGGAGCCGAAATCGTCGTTCGCGCCCTGCAGGATCAAGGCGTCCGGCACGTGTTCGGCTATCCCGGCGGCGCGGTACTCCCGATCTATGACGTGCTGTTCCAGCAGGAAACGGTCGAGCACATCCTCGTGCGCCACGAACAGGGCGCCTCGCACGCGGCGGAAGGCTATGCGCGCTCCACCGGCAAGCCCGGCGTGCTGCTGGTCACCTCCGGCCCCGGCGCGACCAACGCGATCACCGGGCTCGCCGATGCGCTGATGGATTCGATCCCGCTGGTCTGCATCACCGGACAGGTGCCGACGCACCTGATCGGCACCGATGCCTTCCAGGAATGCGACACCGTCGGCATCACGCGCGCCTGCACCAAGCACAACTTCCTCGTGAAGGATGTCGCCGACCTGCCGCGCATCCTGCACGACGCCTTCCATATCGCGACCAGTGGCCGCCCCGGCCCGGTGGTCGTGGACATTCCCAAGGACGTGCAGTTCAAGCGCGCCGCGTACAGCGGCCCGGAAACGCGGATGCACCCGAGCTACCAGCCGCGTACCGAAGGCGATCCGGCGCGCATCGCGCAGGCGGTGGAGCTGATCCTTTCCGCCAAGAAGCCCGTGTTCTACACTGGCGGCGGCATCATCAATTCCGGCCCGCGCGCGGTCGCGGCGCTGCGTGAACTGGCCAAGGTCACGGGCTTCCCGGTGACTTCGACCCTGATGGGCCTGGGCGCCTTCCCCGCCAGCGACCAGCAATGGCTCGGCATGCTCGGCATGCACGGCACCTACGAAGCCAATCTCGCGATGCACCAATGCGACGTGTTGATCGCGCTCGGCGCGCGCTTCGACGATCGCGTCACCGGCCGGCTCGATGCCTTCTCGCCGAACTCGCGCAAGATCCATGTGGACATCGATCCGTCCTCGATCAACAAGATCGTGCGCGTCGACGTGCCGATCGTCGGCGATTGCGGCCACGTGATCGAAGCCATCCTCGCCGCCGTGAAGCCGCGCGCCAACAGCATCGACCAGGATGCGCTGGCGGCGTGGAACGGACAGATCGACGGCTGGCGCGCGCGCCGCTCGCTCGCGTACAAGCCGTCGGAGACGACGATCAAGCCGCAGTACGCGATCGAACGCCTGTACCAGCTGAGCCGCAGCAGGAAGACCTACATCACGACCGAAGTCGGCCAGCACCAGATGTGGGCCGCGCAGCATTTCCACTTCGACGAGCCGAACCGCTGGATGACCTCGGGAGGCCTGGGGACGATGGGCTACGGCATTCCCGCCGCGGTCGGCGTGCAGACCGCGCACCGCGATGCGCTGGTCATCGACATCGCCGGCGAAGCCAGCGTGCAGATGACGATGCAGGAACTCTCGACCGCGGTGCAGTACCGGCTGCCGATCAAGATCTTCATCCTCAACAACGAATACCTCGGCATGGTGCGCCAGTGGCAGCAGTTGCTGCACGGCGGCCGCTACGCGCATTCGTATTCGGAAGCCCTGCCCGATTTCGTCAAGCTGGCCGAAGCCTACGGCGCGAAAGGCATCCGCGCGACGACGCCGGCCGAACTGGACGACGCGATCCGCGCGATGATCGACCACGACGGCCCGGTCGTGTTCGATTGCGTCGTGGACAAGCTGGAAAACTGCCTGCCGATGATCCCGTCGGGCGCGGCGCACTACGAAATGATCCTGCCCGATGCGGCGCAGGCGGAAGTCACCGAATCCGGCCGGATGATGGTCTGAGGCAATCAGGAACGAGACAGCACATGAGCAGCCAACCCGCTTCCGCCTATTTCCTGGTCGACGAAAAGCCGCGCATCGTCCGCGCCACGCTTTCCGTGCTGGTCGACAACGAAGTCGGCGCCCTGGCCCGCGTCGTCGGCCTGTTCGCCGGTCGCGGCTACAACATCGAATCGCTCACCGTGGGCGAAACCGACCACCAGAAGCACACCTCGCGCATCACCATCGTCACGTCCGGCACGCCGCAGATCATCGAGCAGATCAAGGCGCAGCTCGGCCGTCTCGTGCCGGTCCATCGCGTCGTGGATTTCACCGACCAGACCGGTGTGGAACGCGAACTGGGACTGGTGAAGGTCGCCGGCGACGGCGAGAAACGCGCCGAGGCGCTGCGCATTTCCGAGGTGTTCCGGGCGCGCGTGATCGACATCACCCACACCAGCTTCACCTTCGAGATCAGCGGCTCGCCGGGCAAGATCGACGCGTTCGTGGAGCTGATGGTGCCGCTCGGCCTCGTGGAAATGAGCCGCACCGGCGTCGTGGCGATCAGCCGGGGCGGCGAGGCGACCTGAAGCCTTACGGCATCGAAGAGTAGGAATAGCGTCGCGGCGCAGGCGGCACGGGCGGCGCAGGCGGAGCGATTTCAGCCGCGTCGCTCGGCACGGGTTCGATGTCACCATCGCCCCACAGGCGCTCCAGCAGGTACGTGTCGCGGACGCGCGGCAGCATCACGTGGACCACCACGTCGCCGAGATCGACCAGCACCCATTCGGCCTCGCGCTCGCCTTCCACGCCGAGCGGCGGATTGCCGATGATTTTGGCTTGTTTGATGACCTCGTCCGCGATGGCCTTGACGTGTCGGGTCGAAGTGCCCGACGCGATCACCATCCAGTCGGTGACGCCGGTCTTGCCTCGCACGTCGATTTCGCGGATGTCTTTGGCTTTGAGTTGTTCCAGCGCCTCGTGAACCTGCAAGCGCAGGTCGGGCTTGGAAGGCGTGGTCTTGCGGCGTACGGCGCGGGCTGGCGTGGACAAAACTGAGCGGACCTTTGGACGGGGGACAATTCGGCGGCGGCAGTATTGGCCCAAGCCGGCGGGTTTGCAAATCCGTCCGGCGCGCCGCCACTGCCGGCATTCACGGACGACGGGCCTCAGCCGACGTAGAGCCGATGCGCGTGGATGTAGTCCGCCACCGCGGGCGGCACTTCGCCGTCGAGCGATTCTCCCGCCGCGATGCGGGCGCGGATCCCGCTCGAGGATTGCGGATACACCGGTATCGGCAGCACGAAGATCCGCCCCGCGGGCATGTGTTTCAGGTCCGAGGCGTGCTCGCTGCGCCGTTCCGCGAGCAATTGCCCAAGCTCCCGAGGCAGATCGTCCAGCGACGCGCCGGATCGCAATGCGACGACGATGTGCGCAAGCCCGATCAACTCGCGCCAGCGGCGCCAGGTCGGCAGGCCACGGAACGAATCCGAACCGATGGTGAGCAGCAGCGGCACCGCTTCGCCCTGCTCGCTGCGCAATTCGCTCAGCGTGTCGATGGTGTAGCTCGCGCCGCTGCGCTCGATCTCGCGCGTATCGACGGCCATGCCCGGCTCGTCCGCGATCGCCAGCCGCAGCATCGCCACGCGATGTTGCGCGGAAGCCTTGGCCGGATCCCGATGGCGCGGGTCGCCGGTCGGGACCAGATGCACCTCGGCATCGAAAACGTCGCGCACGCCGCGCGCCAGGGCCAGATGCCCGAGATGGATCGGATCGAACGCGCCGCCGTAGACCGCGAGCGGCGCCGGACCGGCCACTGGCGACTCGATGTTCATGCCGCCGGCACGATTCCGTCCGATGCAAGCGCCGCCAGGGTTTTCGGCGCGCACCACGCCGCGATCAAGCGCTCCATTTCCCGCCATGCGTCGCCCGCGGCGCGGCCCTTGGAGATCTTGTCGATCTGCGCACACATGCCGACGAGCCGTTCGAAATCGCCCGGCTTGCCGCGCGACAAGGCACGCTTGTACAGGTCCTGCTGCGATTGCCACAGACCGGCTCTCTGCATCGCCGCGCCCAGGTTTCCGCCATTGGCCTGCACGGCCGCGAGCCGAGCGAGGATCAGCAGGCGCTGGCCGATCCAACCGAGCATCGCCGGGACTTGCGCGCCTTCGGCCCGCAGTCCCACCAACATCCGCAGCGCGTGCGGCGCATCGCCCGCGAGCGCCGCATCGACGAGGCCGAACACGTCGTAGCGCGCGCTGTCGGCCACCAGCGACTGCATCGTTTCCGCATCCAGCCTCGCCCCCGGATGCAACAGGGCGAGCTTGTCCACTTCCTGCGCCGCGGCGAGCAGGTTGCCCTCGATGCGCTCGGCGAGGATCGCGACGGCATCGGAATCCGCGCGCAAGCCGCGCGCCGCCAGCCGGTTGCCGATCCATTTCGGCAACTCGGTCGGCTTCATCGGCCAATGGATCAACGCCGCGCCGTGTTTCTCCACGGCCTTGAACCATGCGGTTTCGTGCGAACGGCTCCAGTCCTCGGCCTGGATCAACAACAGCGTGTCGTCCGATCCGCGCTCGCAGGCCGCGACGATGGCCTCGATGCCTTCCTTGCCCGGCTTTCCGGTCGGCAAGCGCAGCTCGACCAGCTTGCGCGTGGCGAACAGCGAAAGGCTCGCGTAGGCCATGTGCAATTCGTTCCAGTCGAACTTGCTGTCGACGTCGAACACGGTGCGCTCAGAATAGCCGAGTGCACGGGCGCGCTGCCGGACCGCGTCGGCGGATTCGAGCAGCAGCAAGGGTTCGGAGCCGGCGACCAGGATCACCGGCGGCAAGCGCTCCCGAGCCAGCATCTGCGAGAACTGGGCAGGATTCATCGCCATGGCAGGTGGGCTCCGGAAGCCTAGCGGAGCGCGGCGTCGATGCGGCGCAGGATCGCCTGCACCATCTCGCGCTCGAGCTCGTCGCGCACGACCTCTTCCTCGCCCGGCGTGCCTTGCGCCTGGGCGGTGTCGAAGCGGTAGGCGCGCTCGAGTTCGATGCGCTGCTTCGGCAGCACGTCGCGCTTGTCCGCGTCGCGCAGGCTGAACTCGACGACGTAGCGCAGGCTGTATTCCTGCACGCGACCGGTGTTGCCGATGGACAGGGGCTCGCGCAGCATCGTATTGGCGGAGACATGGAGCAGCGCGCTGCTTTCCTTGTCCAGCGGCGCACGCGCACCGGAACGGCGCAAGGCCTGTTCGAGATTGCGTTGCAGCGGGCTGTAGGCATCGGCCACGGAGATGCGCAACACCTTCAGCGAATCCGGCAGCGCGATGTCCTGGCGCAGATGGAAACCGCAGCCGACCAGCATCAGCGCGAACATCAGCGCGCCTGCGAAACGCCGCATCACGCGCCGTTCTCCACGTCCGCGAACGCCTGCTGCGGTGTGACGAAGCCGGGGAGCGATTCGATCCGCTTCCACCACGCGCCCACCGCCTCGAAGAGGTCCACGTCCACGCCCGAGTCGCGCGCGAACGGGAACCATGCGGCGCACGCGATATCGGCGATGGTCGGGTTTTCGCCGACGAGGAAGCTCTGCTTCCGCAGCGTTTCATCGAGCTTGCGCAGATCCTCGACGAGGCGATGGCCGTACCACGTCACCACGGATTCGGGATATCCGCCGAAGCGCCGCGCGCTGACGCAATGCGCGAGGTCGAGGCCGATGCGCTCGGCCTCCCAATACAGCCACTCGCGCACCTGCATGCGCTGGCTGGCGTCGCCTTCGCGCAGTTTGCTCTCGCGGCGCGCAACGTACTCGAGGATCAGGTTGGACTGGCAGATCACGATGCCGTCGATCTTCAGCACCGGCACTTCGTCGAAGCGCGCCAGGGCGCGGAATTCGGGCGATCGCGCCACGCGCGGACGGGAGATGTCCACGGCGCGGCAGACGAACGGCAGGCCCATCAGGTGCATCGCGAGCGCCGGCTTGTAGCAATAGCCGGAAAGCGGCGCGACGAAGAGCTTGGGTGCTTCGTCCTTGCGTGGCGGCATCGCGGGCATCGGTCGTCCTCCGGTCGAGTTGCGGGCAATCTTACGCGACGACGATGTTGACGATCTTGCCCGGCACGACGATCAGCTTCTTGATCTCCTTGCCCGCGACGAAGTTGGCGACGTTCGGCTCGGCCAGCGCGAGTTTCTCGACGTCTTCCTTCGATGCGTTGGCCGCGACCTCGATCGTGCCGCGCAGCTTGCCGTTGACCTGCACCGCGAGCGTCAGCGCATCGCGCACCAGCGCGGCCGGATCCGCCTCGGGGAAGCGCAGGTCTTCGATCAGGCTTTCGTCGTGTCCGAGCGCCTGCCACAACGCATGCGACACGTGCGGCGTGATCGGGTTGAGCAGCTTGACGACGGTTTCCAGCGCTTCCTGCCGCAGCGCGCGGCCGTTCGGCGTGGCATCGTCGAACTTCGCGAGGTTGTTCATGAACTCCATCACCGCAGCGATCGCGGTGTTGAAGCTCAGGCGCCGGCCGTAGTCGTCGGAAACCTTCTGGATGGTTTCGTGCAGCTGGCGGCGCAAGGTTTTCTGCGCGGCGGTGAGCGAGGCCACGTCGAGCGCGCCGGCCTTGCCTTCGGCCACGTGCTTGGCGACCTGCGCCCACACGCGGCGCAGGAAGCGCGCCATGCCTTCAACGCCGGCTTCGTTCCATTCCAACGACTGTTCCGGCGGCGCGGCGAACATCGAGAACAGGCGAACCGTGTCGGCGCCGTAGGCCTCGACCATCGCGCGCGGATCGACGCCGTTGTTCTTCGACTTCGACATCTTTTCGGTGCCGCCGATCAGGACCGGCTTGCCGTCGGCCTTCAGCGTCGCGCCGGTGACGCGGCCCTTTTCGTCGCGGACGATTTCGACGTCGGCCGGGTTGAACCATTCCTTCCCGCCGTCGGGCATCTCGCGGTAGAAGGTTTCGGCGATCACCATGCCCTGGCACAGCAGGTTCGTCGCCGGCTCGTCGGACTTGACGAAGCCGGTATCGCGCAACAGCTTGTGATAGAAGCGGAAATACAGCAGGTGCAGGATCGCATGCTCGATGCCGCCGATGTACTGGTCGACCGCGAGCCAGTAATTCGCGCGGCCATCGACCACGTCGGCCGCGCCGGGCGAGGTGTAGCGCGCGTAGTACCAGCTCGACTCCATGAAGGTGTCGAAGGTGTCGGTTTCGCGTTCGGCCGCGCCGCCGCATTGCGGGCAGGTGGTCTTGCGCCATTCCGGATCGGATTTGATCGGCGAGACGACGCCCGAGAACGCCACGTTCTCCGGCAGCACGACCGGCAGCTGTTCTTCCGGCACCGGCACGTCGCCGCATTTCGGGCACAGGATCATCGGAATCGGGCAGCCCCAATAGCGCTGGCGGCTCACGCCCCAGTCGCGCAGGCGGAAGTTCACCTTGCGCGCGCCCTTGCCTTCCTTCTCGAAGCGTTCGGCCAGCGCGTTGAAGGCCTCGGTGAAATTCATGCCGTCGTATTCGCCGGAGTTCACCAGGATGCCGTGTTCGGTATACGCGCCTTCCTCGGCGATGCGGCGTTCGAATTCCTGCACGGTACGCACCGCTTCGGAGATTTCGACCACGTCCACCTGCGCATGCTCGCCGAGCGCGGTCGCCATCGGATTGACGTGTCCGGCGATGTCGTGCTGCACCTCGCGCAGCGCCTCGGCGACTTCGTCGCTGACGATCACCATCTTGATCGGCAAGTCGTATTTCTGCGCGAATTCCCAATCGCGCTCGTCGTGCGCCGGCACCGCCATCACCGCGCCGGTGCCGTAGCCCATCAGCACGAAATTCGCGGCCCAGATCGGCACGCGCTCGCCGCTGACCGGATGGATCGCGTAGCGGCCGGTGAACACGCCGCGCTTTTCCTGCGTTTCCAGATCGGCTTCCGCGACGCCGCCGCGACGGCAGTCGGCGATGAAGTCGGCCAGCTCCTGGTAGCCTTCCGCGGCCTTGAGCGCGATCGGATGTTCCGCCGCGACCGAGATGAAGCTCACGCCCATCAGCGTGTCCGGACGCGTGGTGTAAACCCGCAATTCCTCGTCGGAATCTTCCAGCTTGAACGCGATTTCCAGGCCTTCGGATCGGCCGATCCAGTTGCGCTGCATGGCCTTGACCGCATCCGGCCAGCCGGGAAGCTTGTCCAGACCGTCGAGCAGCTCCTGCGCGTAGTCGGTGATCTTCAGGAACCACTGCGGGATCTCGCGCTTCTCGACCAGCGCGCCCGAGCGCCAGCCGCGCCCGTCGATGACCTGCTCGTTGGCGAGCACGGTCTGGTCGACCGGATCCCAGTTCACCACCGAGTTCTTGCGGTAGACCAAGCCCTTCTTGAACAGCCGCACGAACATGCGCTGCTCGTGCTGGTAATACTCCGGCGTGCAGGTCGCGAACTCGCGGCTCCAGTCGATGGCGTAACCCATCTGCTGCAGCTGCGCCTTCATGTTCTCGATGTTGGCGCAGGTCCACTTCGCCGGCGCGGTGTTGTGCTTGATCGCGGCGTTCTCGGCCGGCAGGCCGAAGGCGTCCCAGCCCATCGGCTGCAGCACGTTGAAGCCGGTCATGCGCTTGTAGCGGCTGATCACGTCGCCGATCGTGTAGTTGCGCACATGGCCCATGTGCAGCGCGCCGGACGGATACGGCAGCATCGAAAGGCAGTAATACTTCGGGCGGCTGTCGTCTTCGACGACTTCAAAGGCGCGGCGGGCGTTCCAGAATTGCTGTGCGGCGGCTTCGACGGCCTTGGGATCGTATTGGTCTTGCATGGTTTCGGCGGCGAAAAGGCAGTGCGCCAGACTAGCGCAGGGGGCTTTTCCGCTCAATCCGAACGAGGCCGGATTCACCCGTTCGCAGCCTTGTTGCCGGAAATGGGACCGCGTTCGCGATCTACCGGCGCGAACGGATTTCCTCGATCAGCATGCGCGTGACCGGATCCTGCACACGGGCGTCGGCATCCGATCCATCCAGCGCCGGCTGCAAGCTCGCCGCGACGCGCTTTCCAAGCTCCACGCCCCATTGGTCGAAGGGATTGATGCCCCAGAGCGTCGCCTGCACGTAAACGCTGTGTTCGTACAGCGCGATCAAGCTGCCGAAGGCCTCGGGCGTCAGCTCGTCGAGCAGCAGCAGCGTGGATGGCCGGTTGCCGGGATAGACCTTGTGCGGATCCGCATCGTCCGCGCCATTCGCGAAGGCTTCGGCCTGCGCCAGCAGGTTCGAAAGCAGGTGCGTGCGCTGCTCGGCGATCGCGTTCGGCGCGCGCACGACGCCGATCAAATCCATCGAAACCGTGTCGGTTCCCTGGTGCAGCGATTGGAAGAACGAGTGCTGCACATCGGTGCCCGCGCCGCCCCAGATCACTGCGCCGGTGCCGGCATCGACGCGCGAACCATCCTGCCGCACGGACTTTCCGAGGCTTTCCATCATCAGCTGCTGCAGGTAGGCCGGCAGCCGCGCCAGGCGATCGTCGTAGGCCAGCACGGCATGACTGTCCAGACCGAGCGCGTTGCGGTTCCACACCGCGGCCAGACCGTGGCGGACTGCGAGGTTGTCGCGCAACGATGCGTGGCGCACGTGCTCGTCCATCAGCGCCGCGCCCTTCAGCATCTTCTCGAAGTTGTCGATGCCGATCGCCGCCGCGATCACGAAGCCGACCGCCGACCACAGCGAATAGCGTCCGCCGACCCAATCCCAGATTGGCAGCACGCGTTCTTCCGCGATGCCGAAATGCGCGGCGGCCGCGTCCGGCCTTGCGCTGACCGCGTAAAGCCGCTCGCTGGAGCCGAGGAATTCGCGCAGCACCTTGCCGTTCAACAGGGTTTCCTGCGTGCCGAAGCTCTTGGACACCAGCACGGCGGCGGTGCGCCTCGGATCGAGGTCGCGCAGCAAATGCATCGCGGCATTGCCATCGACGTTGCTGAGGAAATGGATGCGGAAGCGGCCGGTGTCATGGTCGCGCAGCGCATCGCGCGCCAAGCGCGGACCGAGATCGGAGCCGCCGATGCCGACATTGACGATGTCGGTGATGTCGGACGACTCGAGTTCCGCGATCAGGGCCGCCATGCGCTCGCGCGTCGCCGTCGCCAATCGGTGCGCCCGCCTCACGGTCTCGGTTTCGGAAAAACAACCGCGCAACGCGGTATGCAGCGCCGGACGACCTTCGGAACGGTTCACCGGCGCACCGTCGAACAAGTCGGCGATCGCGCCTTCCACGCCGCGCTCCTGCGCCAGATCCAGCAAGGCCGCGACCGCCTCGGCGTCGAGTCGCTGGCGCGCGAAGTTGGCGTAGAGCGGACCGACCCGCAACGAAGAAACCGCCAAACGGCGCGGATCGCGCACCAGTTCGGAAACGCGCAGATCGGCGAGTCGAACCGCATGCGGAATCAGGCGATCAAGCAATGGCGCACCTTTCATCGCGCGCGACACCCGTGCGTGGTTGGAAGTGCGATCACATTGACCCCAGGTTCTGGCTGCTTCACCGGCTTGGATTGATGCAAAAAAACAACAACCCCGGAAATCCGCGGGAAGCGTCTTCGATCATCCTAGCAGCTGCCCCGGCGCGCGTAGGCGAAGACGCCCAGCAAGAATCCACAATCAATTGATTAATAAGAAAATTTTGCAGACCTTCGGACAAAAAAAACCCCGCCGAAAATCTCGACGGGGAGTTAACGGAGTGACGATTACCCAAAAATGCGCCCTGCATTACCTTCCGAAGGGTGCGCGAAACGCTGCAGAGTTCGGAAGGCGTAGCCAATTTACCACAAGGTTTGCGAAAAAGCCACACCTTCCACCAACAACCGTCCGGACGCCGAAAAACGCAATACGGATCAAGCCTCTACAAAACCGGCCGCCGAACATTCGTACAGGATTTGTTCAGGCTCAAGCTTCCAGTTCCAGGTTGTCGAGCAGTCGCGTGCGCCCAAGCCGCGCCGTGGCGAGGATCACGAGATCGTCGCGCTCGTCCGGCCCGGGCCGTTTCAGATCGAAACGCCGGCGGAACTCGACGTAATCCACGACGAAGCCGGCAGCCGCAAGCCGTTGATGGGCTTCGGACTCGATCCGGTCCAGCGCGATGCCCGCCGCCCATTGCCCGCGCATCGCCTGCAGCGTGCGCTGCAGTTCCGGCGCGACCGCGCGCTCGGCGGCGCTCAGGTACTGATTGCGCGAGCTGAGCGCCAGCCCATCGTGGTCGCGCGCGATCGGCGCGGCGACGATCTCGATGGGCAAGGACAGTTCGCGCACGAAGTACTCGATCACACGCAGCTGCTGGTAATCCTTGCGCCCGAACACGGCCACGTCCGGCTGCGCCATGTTGAACAGGCGCAACACCACGGTCGCGACGCCATCGAAATGGCCGGGACGATGCGCGCCTTCCAGTTCCGCGGTAAGGCCGGGAACCTGCACTTTCACGCATGCGTCCGCGCCGAACGGATACATCTCGTCCACCGTCGGGCGGAACAGCGCATCGCAACCGGCCTGGCGCAGGCCGCGCTCGTCGTCTTCCGGCGTCCTCGGATAACGGCCGAAGTCCTCGTTCGGGCCGAACTGGGTCGGGTTCACGAACGCCGTGGCGATCACGCGATCCGCGTGCCGCTTCGCCAGTTCGATCAACGAATAATGGCCCGCATGCAGGTTGCCCATCGTCGGCACCAGCGCAACGCGCTCGCCTCGGGCGCGGAACGCGGCGACACGGCGACGCAACGCCTCGACGGTTTCGATCACGTCCATGTTTCGCTCCTGATTCGGAAGATCAATCAAAGCCGTGCTCGGGACCGGGGAAGCTTCGGCCCTTCACCGCTTCCACGTAGGCCGCGAACGCGGCTTCGATGCCGTCACGGCCGGCCAGGAAATCCTTCACGAAGCGCGGCGTGCGATGGCGGCCACGCAGGCCGAGCATGTCGTGCAGCACCAGCACCTGCCCGTCGCACTCCGCGCCGGCGCCGATGCCGATCGTCGGAATGTGCAACTGTTCCGTGATCCGCGCCGCCAATGTCCGCGGCACGCATTCGAGCACCAGCAGCTCCGCGCCCGCTTCCTGCACCGCGAGCGCATCGAGTTCGAGCTTGCGCGCGGCCGCTTCCTCGCGTCCCTGCACCTTGAAGCCACCGAGTTTCATCACCGATTGCGGCGTCAATCCAAGATGCGCGCATACCGGCACGTCGCGCGAGGCGAGCGCATGGATCACTTCCAGCATCGGACCTGCGCCTTCGAGCTTCACCATCGCGGCATTGCCTTCGGCCATCAGTCGGCGCGCATTGGGCAGCGCCATTTCCGGCATGGCGTAACTCAGGAACGGCAAGTCGGCGACGATCATCGCGCGCTTCTTACCGCGCGCCACGCTCGCGGAGTGGTAGACGATGTGGTCGACCGTCACCGGCAAGGTCGAATCGTGGCCCTGCACGACCATGCCAAGCGAATCGCCGATCAGGATCAGATCGACGCCGGCGCGGTCCATCGCGAAGGCGAAGCTGGCGTCGTAACACGTCAGCATCGCGATGCGCTCGCCACGCGCTTTCATCTGGTGCAGCAGCGGCACCGTGACCTTGGGCGAAACGGCGGTCTGGTTCATGGCGGCGTTTCCCTCAAGCTCAAAGGATGTTGGTGCGGAGCGATTCCTGCGACGGGAATCCGAGCGCCTCGACACCGTCGCGTCCGGTTTTCTCGAGCAGCTCGCGCACCGTGCCGTGCTCGCCGACTTCCAGGCCATCGTCGATGTCGGCCAGCGGCGCGAGCACGAAGGCCCGCTCATGCATGCGCGGATGCGGCAATTGCAGACGCGGCGAATCCATCGCCACGGAATCGTACAGCAGCAAGTCGAGGTCGAGCGTGCGCGGCCCCCAATGCGACTCGCGCTTGCGGCCTTGCAGGTTCTCGATCGCGAACAGCACGTCGAGCAGCGTGCGCGGTTCCAGCGTGGTGGAGATTTCCGCCACGGCGTTGACGAAATCCGGTTGATCGACGATCCCGACCGGACGGGTGCGATAGAAACGCGACACGCGCAGCAAGCGCGTATCGCGGATGCGCTTCAACTTCTCCAGTGCGCCTTCAAGCTGGCGCACCGGTGCTTCCAGATTGCTGCCGAGGCCGATATAGGCCAGCACCGGCGCATGCCTGGGCATCGCGCTCATTCGCCGGATTTCGTGGTTGCGCGCCGACGGCGGCGGCGGCGCTTGGGCTTGTCCTCGCGTTCAGTCGGCTGGCCCGACAGCAGATTCACCAGCGCCTCCGGCGAAGCTTCCTGCGCGGCCTTCCAGAAATCGCGCTCGGCACGCAGTTCGGGAACCACGGACGCACGCAGTTCGAGGAAATCGTAGGCGGCGCGGAAGCGCGGGTGCGCAAGGAAACGGAACACGCGCTTCTTCTGCCGCGTCGTGAAACGCGATTGCAGCCACCAGATTTCCTGCATCGGCAAGCTGAAACGGCGCGGAATCGCGATCAGTTTCTGCTGGTGCATCAGGACGCGGTCCGCGGCGCGCTGCTCGGCCACGGCCAGATCGTGGTCGGCCGCGAGCAATCCCTGCAATTCCTGCGCATATGCCGGCCAGAGCAACGCCGCGAACAGGAACGACGGCGTCACACTGCGGTCTTCGACCACGCGCGCATCGGTGCTGCGCAGGGCTTCGACGATCAGCGCACGGCACAGACCCGTACCGTCGGCGGCCAGCGCCTTCGCGGTATCGGGCATCAGCACTGGCATGAGCTGGTTCTGCTCGAGCAACTCGAAACTGCGCACCGCATGGCCGGCGAGGAACATCTTCAGCGACTCGTCGAACAGGCGCGCGTTCGAGGTTTCGGCGAGCAGGTGGGCAAGGCGCGGAATCGGTTCGGCGCTGGCCGGCTCGATCGTGAAGCCGAGCTTCGCCGCAAGCCGCACCGCGCGCAGCATGCGCACCGGATCTTCGCGGTAGCGCGCTTCCGGATCGCCGATCAGGCGCAGCTTGCGCGCCATCACGTCGTCGTAGCCGCCGACATAGTCGCGCACCGAGAAATCGGCAATGGCGTAATACAGCGCATTCGCGGTGAAATCGCGTCGCACCGCGTCTTCCTCGATGCTGCCGTAGATGTTGTCGCGGACGAGGCGACCGTTGTCGAGCTCGCGGTCGCCGGTGCCGTCGTCGCCATTGGCGCGGAAGGTCGCGACCTCGATGATTTCCGGCCCGAACACCACGTGCGCCAAGCGGAAACGGCGGCCGATCAGGCGGCAATTGCGGAACAGCGACTTCACCTGCTCCGGCGTCGCGTCGGTGGCGACGTCGAAATCCTTGGGCGACATCCCGAGCAACAGGTCGCGTACTGCGCCGCCGACCAGATACGCGGCGAACCCGGCCTCGTTGAGGCGATACAGGACGCGCAAGGCGTTCTGGCTGATCTGCTTGCGCGAAATCGGATGCTGCTCGCGGGGAATGACGCGAAGCGACGGGATGGATGGATGCACTGGGTCTCTAGCAAGAACGGCCAAGCCGAGGAGGCGGCTTCCGGGAATTGTCACCTCGGAGCCGGGCTCCTATACTACTCGTTCAATGTCGCGCGGCTCAAATGCGCGGCCCTTCCGCTCCCTTCGTCTAGTGGCCCAGGACATCGCCCTCTCACGGCGAGAACACGAGTTCGAACCTCGTAGGGAGCGCCAAATCCCTTACGCATTTCGCTTATGCCTTTCGTCGTTACTGAGAACTGCATCCGTTGCAAATACACGGATTGCGTCGAGGTCTGCCCGGTGGATTGCTTCCACGCTGGCCCCAATTTCCTCGTGATCGATCCGGACGAGTGCATCGACTGCACCCTGTGCGAACCCGAGTGCCCCGCCAAGGCGATCTATCCGGAGGACGATGTTCCCGCCGGCCAGGAAGGCATGATCGCGTTGAATGCGGAATTGGCGAAAGTCTGGCCGGTGCTCAGCACGCGGCTGGAGCCGCTGCCCGACGCCAAGGAATGGGACGGCGTCCCGGACAAGCTGAAATATCTCGAGCGGTAACCTGGTCTGCGCGGATCGCAATCCGCGCAGAACCGCGACACGCCGGCGGCCGAGCCGCCGGCTTGCGCGAAACTCAAAGCTTCGTCTTCAGGATTCCCAGCAACTTCGCGCCGGCGCCCGCGCCGGCTTCGCGACCGTCCTGCGTGACCGCGGAAACGCGCGAGCCCTCGCCTTCCGGCGAGACGCGCACCAACAGGACTTCGCCTTCGAAGGTCACGTTGTAGGCCTTCAGCACGCGCGCCGCTTCGTTGACGCGGAGGCCCGGAATCTGCGTGAGCACGTCGTTGAGCATCTCGTAGACACGTTCCGGATTGGTGCCCAGCGTGAAGGCCGCGCTCGCGGCCTGCGAGGAACGTGCCGAAGCCAACGGCGGCACGCGCACCGCCGGATCGACCGAAGGCGTATCCAGATCGGGCGGGATTTCCAGCGGCCGGTTCTCCGGGCTCAATTCGTAGCCGGTCTTGCCGCGCATCCAGCCGCAACCGCCACCCGCGGCCATCGCAACCAGGGCCAGCATCAACGCTGCGTTCTTCGTTCCCACCGACAGGACTTTCATCGACAACTCCTCAAGGATTCTTTTACGCACGCTTTGCCGGAATGCCCGCTGCTTCAGGCTTTAACAAACCGCGCTTCGACCGATTTCGCCACGCTCGCGGCCGCGGAAAGCGCCGCACGATTCGGCGAGGATAGCGGCACAAGCGGCAGCCGCAACACATCCGCGCCAATACCGAATTCAGCCAGCATCGCTTTCAGCGGCACCGGATTGGGTTCCAGCGACAACGCCGACCACATGCTGGAGAGCTCCGCATCAAGCGCGCGACCGGTCTTTTCGTCGCGCGCCAAGCCCGCATCGCACAGCGCCCGGAACGCGGCCGGAACGACATTGGAGGCCACCGAAATCACCGCATCGGCGCCATCCAGCAGCACCTGCAATGCGGTCGGATCGTCGCCCCAGCACAGCGCGAAGTCCGCGCTGCGCAGCTTCACCAGCGCGTCGATGCGCGCGCGATCGAACACCGTTTCCTTCAGGCCGATGATGTTCGGGTGCGGCGCGAGCGCGGCGACGGTTTCCGGCTTCATGTCGCAGCTGGTCCGCGACGGCACGTTGTAGAGCACCACGGGAACCGGCGAAGCATCGGCCACGGCTTCGTAATGGCGTCGTAGGCCTTCCTGCGTCGGACGCACGTATGGCGGCACGACCACGAGCACGGCGTCGACTCCGGCTTCGGCGGCGAGCTTGCACTGGCGGATGGTCTTGTCGGTGGCGGACAGTCCGGCGCCAGCGAGCACCGGGATTTTCCCGCCGATGTGCTGCACCGCCGCCCGGATCAGCGCGACGAACTCCTCGTCGGAGAGCATCTGCGCCTCGCCCGTGGAACCTGCGACGACGACACCTTGCACGCCGCCGCGCAGTTGCGCATCCAGCAGCATCCGCCATGCGGAAAAATCCAGCGCATGGCCATCCGTGAACGGCGTCGCCAGAGCGGTGATGCATCCTTGCAATTGCACGCGACAAAGCCTTGGTGGAAGTGGCCGGCGATGTTACTTGCGGCTGCAAACGAGGGGCAAGTATGCTGCCTTCGTAATGCCACGAACGTGGCCGGAGTTTGTCCTTTCCACCTTTCGCGCAACCCGCGAAACCCACGTCGGAACGCCGCTTTGACCGACCCGCAACCGCGCCCCGCCGCGAACGAAAACTACCTCCTGATCAACGCCTTCGCGACCCATCCGGACTCGCCGCTGCTGGCCGTGTCGCGCCGCATCGCCGATTCCGGCTGCAACCTGATCGACGCGCGCCTCGCCACGGTCGGGCGCGACGTCTCGGTGCTCGCCCTGGCGCAAGGCTCCTGGGATTCCGTCGCCAAGCTCGAATCCGGCCTCGCCAGGCTGGAACGCGAGGAAGGTTTCCGTCTGGTGTGGTATCGCACCGGACCGAAGCCCTCGCAGAGCAACCTGCTGCCCTACATCGTCGAAGTGATCGCCGCGGACAAGCCCGGCATCCTGTTCCAGCTCGCGGATTTCTTCGACCGTCAGGGGATCACGATCGAAGGCATGCAGAGCTCGCGCTACCGGGCGATGCAGACCGGCGCCGACATGTTCTCGGCGCAGCTCACCATCGGCATTCCGGCGACGATGCACATCGCTGCCTTGCGCGACGATTTCCTCGAGTTCTGCGACCACCTGAACCTGGACGCGATCCTCGACCCGATGAAGTTCTGAGGAAGGCCAAGCCGCCATGCCCAAAGCCGCCGCCACGCCTGCTGTCGAAACCGTCAAAAGGCTGCCCGATCTGTCCTTCGTCCTGCAGGACGGCCGCAAGGCGAAGTTCTCCGACTACAAGGGCCGTTGGCTGGTGCTGTACTTCTATCCGAAGGATTCCACGCCCGGCTGCACCATCGAGGCGGGCGACTTCCGCGATCTTTCCGCCGCGTTCGCCAAGGCCGGCGCGGCGATCCTCGGCGTTTCACGCGATTCGCAGAAATCGCACTGCAACTTCATCGCGAAGCAATCGCTGAACTTCGACCTGATCTCCGACGCCGACGAAGCCGTCTGCAACGCCTTCGGCGTCATCAAGGAAAAGAACATGTACGGCCGCAAGGTGCTCGGCATCGAACGCAGCACCTTCCTGGCCGATCCGAAAGGCAACATCGTGCGTAGCTGGCGCGGCGTGAAAGTGCCCGGCCATGCGCAGGCGGTCCTCGACGCGCTCAACGAGAGCCGCGCCGATACCTGAACCGACGAACCGCTCCACAACCAGCAGAAGGACGCCTCAATGACCCGCCGCCGTCGCATCTACGTCCTGGACACCAACGTGCTGATGCACGACCCGACGGCGCTGTTCAAATTCGAGGAACACGATGTCTTCCTGCCGATGACGGTGCTGGAAGAACTCGACAACAACAAGAAGGGCATGTCCGAAGCCAGCCGCAACGCGCGGCAGGTGAGCCGCTTCATCAACGAACTGATCGAAGCCAACGGCTCGGATCAAATCGAAAAAGGCCTGAAGCTGGTGCGTCCGCAAGGACTGCAGTTGCGCGCCAGCGGGAACATCGGGCACCTGCTGTTCCAGACCAAGCCGGCGGAACCGAAAACCTTCGGCAAGGTGCTGCCGGACAACCAGATCCTCGCCGCGATCCTCGCGCTGCGCGAAACCCACAAGAATCGCGAAGCGGTGCTGGTGTCCAAGGACATCAACCTGCGCATCAAGGCGCACATCGCCGGCGTCGCGGCCGAGGACTACGAGAACGACCGCGCGCTGGACGATTTCAGCCTGCTCTATACCGGCGCCTCCGAGCTGCCGGAAGACTTCTGGGACCGGCACGAAGCCGACCTGCGCTCCTGGACCGAACGCGGCCACAGCTTCTACGAGGTCAAATGCAAGGGCGACGGGGAAGTCTGGCACCCGAACCAGTACCTGTACCTGCCGGGCGAGGAGGAGCTGGAGCTCCGCGTCGCCGACGTCACCGGCACGCATGCGGTGCTGCAGGTCGTGGACGATTATTCCGGCAGTGCGCACCAGGTTTGGGGCATTTCCGCGCGCAACCGCGAGCAGAACTTCGCGCTCAACGCGCTGATGGATCCCGAAATCGACTTCGTCACCCTGCTCGGCACCGCCGGCACCGGCAAGACACTGCTCGCGCTCGCGGCGGGTCTGGCGCAGACGATGGACCAGCAGCGCTACCGCGAAATCATCATGACCCGCGCCACGGTCAACGTCGGCGAGGACATCGGCTTCCTGCCGGGCACCGAGGAAGAAAAGATGACGCCGTGGATGGGCGCGCTGACCGACAACCTCGAAGTGCTGACCCACACCTCCGAAGGCGGCGCCTGGGGCCGCGCGGCGACCAACGACCTGCTCGCCTCGCGGATCAAGATCCGCTCGATGAACTTCATGCGCGGCCGCACCTTCCTGAGCCGCTACGTGATCATCGACGAAGCGCAGAACCTCTCGCCCAAGCAGATGAAGACGCTGATCACGCGCGCCGGCCCGGGCACCAAGATCGTCTGCCTGGGCAACGTCGAACAGATCGACACGCCTTACCTCACCGAAACCACGTCCGGCCTGACCTATGCCGTGGACCGCTTCAAGCAGTGGCCGCACAGCGCCCACGTCACCCTGAAGCGCGGCGAGCGTTCGCGGCTGGCGGATTTCGCCTCGGAAGCGCTGTAAGTTCCACGCCCGCACAAAACGAAAACGCCGCAGGCTTGCGCGTGCGGCGTTTCGTTGGCAATGCCGAAGCTGGTTATTCCGACGCAGCCTTCGCGGACGGCGCGGGATTCTCGTAGATCAGGTACGGCTCGGCCTGATTGTTGATCACGGACTCGTCCACGACGACCTTGCTGACGTTTTCCAGCGACGGCAGTTCGTACATCGTGTCGAGCAGCACCGCCTCGAGGATCGTGCGCAGGCCGCGAGCGCCGGTCTTGCGGGCCAACGCCTTGCGTGCGACGGCGGCAAGCGCGTCCGGACGGAATTCCAGCTCCACACCTTCCATCTCGAACAGTTTCTTGAACTGCTTGGTGATGGCGTTCTTGGGCTCGGTAAGGATCTTTACCAGCGCCGCTTCGTCGAGCTCTTCCAGCGTCGCGACCACCGGCAAGCGGCCGATGAATTCGGGGATCAGGCCGAACTTGATCAGGTCTTCCGGCTCCACCTCGGCGAGCAGCTTGCCGACATTCACCTTCTGCGACTTGCTGCGCACCTCCGCGCCGAAGCCGATGCCACCGGCATCGAGCGTGCGCTGCTGGATGATCTTTTCCAGGCCCGCGAACGCGCCGCCGCAGATGAACAGCACGTTCTTGGTATCGACCTGCAGGAATTCCTGCTGCGGATGCTTGCGACCGCCCTGCGGCGGAACCGAAGCAACCGTGCCTTCGATCAGCTTCAGCAGCGCCTGCTGCACGCCTTCACCGGACACGTCGCGGGTGATCGACGGGTTCTCGCTCTTGCGCGAGATCTTGTCGATCTCGTCGATGTAGACGATGCCCTGCTGCGCCTTCTCGACGTCGTAATCGCACTTCTGCAGCAGCTTCTGGATGATGTTCTCGACGTCTTCGCCGACGTAGCCGGCTTCGGTCAGCGTCGTCGCATCGGCGATCGTGAACGGCACGTTGAGCAGGCGCGCCAGCGTCTCCGCCAGCAGCGTCTTGCCCGAACCGGTCGGACCGATCAGCAGGATGTTGGACTTCGCCAGCTCCACGTCATCGCTCTTGCCGCGCTGTTCGATGCGCTTGTAGTGGTTGTAGACCGCCACCGAGAGCGCCTTCTTGGCGCGCTTCTGGCCGACCACGTACTGATCGAGCACTTCGAGGATCTCACGCGGCTTGGGAAGATGGCTGCGCGAGGTGGCGGCCTTTTCCTCAAGCTCTTCGCGGATGATGTCGTTGCACAGCTCGACGCATTCGTCGCAGATGAACACCGAAGGGCCGGCGATCAGCTTGCGCACTTCGTGCTGGCTCTTGCCGCAGAAGGAGCAGTACAGGATTTTCCCGTTGTCTCCACTGCGTCCTTGCCGTTCGTCGCTCATGCACGTGTCCTGCTTGAAACCCTAATCGGGATTGAGAATAGCTCACACCCGCCCGGACGCATAGCGTGGGCGAGAGTAGCTGAATGGGATTTCCGTGACCGGATTCAACGTCCCCATGCCACGCGCGGGGACGTTCGTTCAGGCAAACGGGAGGCCTGTTTAGCCCGGACGCACCGTTTCTTCGAGACGGCGCTCCAGCACCTCGTCGACCAGACCGTAGGTCTTGGCGTCCTTGGCGTTGAAGAACAGGTCGCGCTCCACGTCGCGCTCGATGCGTTCCAGCGGCTGCCCGGTGTTCGCGGCGAGCTCCTCGTTCAGGCGCTGGCGCAGATAGAGGATCTCGCGGGCCTGGATTTCGATGTCGGTGGCCTGCCCCTGCGCGCCGCCGGAAGGCTGGTGGATCATCACGCGCGAGTTCGGCAGCGCGAAACGCTTGCCCTTCGCGCCGGCCGCCAGCAGGAACGCGCCCATGCTCGCGGCCTGGCCGATCACCATCGTGGATACGTCGGGCTTCAGGAAGCGCATCGTGTCGTAGATCGCCAAGCCCGCCGTGACCGAACCGCCGGGGCTGTTGATGTACAGATGGATGTCCTTGTCCGGGTTTTCCGATTCCAGGAACAGCAACTGCGCGACCACGACGTTGGCCATGTAGTCGTCGATCGGCCCAACCAGGAACACCACGCGCTCCTTCAGCAGGCGCGAGTAGATGTCGTAGGCGCGTTCGCCGCGGCTGGTCTGTTCGACCACCATCGGCACGAGGTTCAAGCCCGTTGCGTTCATGGTTTGCGTACTCCTTGACGGTGGTAACCCGCCGCTCAGGCGACGGGTGCGGGACGCAACACTTCCTCGAAGCTCAGCATGGTGCTGGAAGCGTCGGCGTGGTCGGCGATCCAGTCGATGACCTGATCTTCGATCACGCGGTTGCGCAAGCCTTCCAGCAATTGGGGATCCTTCGCATAGAGTTCAACCACCTGCTCGGGCTGCTCGTACGTGGAAGCGATGAGCTGGATGGTTTCCTGCAGGCGCTTCTGGTCCAGACGGATGCCGTTCTGGCGAGCCAGTTCGCCGATCAGCAGCGCCGCGGCGACGCGCGCCTTGGCCTGCGGGAAGAACGGCTCGAGCACCGGCTTTTCCGGCACCGGACGGCCCTGCGCACGCGCCTGCTGCGCGGCCTGCTGGGCCAGGCCGAAGGCTTCGGCTTCGACCAGGCGCTGCGGCACTTCCAGGTCCGGGAACGCTGCGAGCAGCTTGTTCACGACATCGTTCTTCAGGCGGACCATCAGCGCGCCCTTCAGTTCGCGCTCGAGGTTGGCGCGCACTTCGCTGCGGAAGCGCTCGAGGCCACCTTCGGAAATGCCGAAGGCGCTGAAGAATTCTTCTTCCAGTTCCGGCAGCTTCGATTCGGAGATCTTGATGATCTTGACCGACAGTTTCACGTCCTGACCAGCGAGCGCCGGGTTGCGGAAGTCGGCCGGGAAGCTCACATCCAGTTCGCGCTCGTCGCCGACGGAAAGACCGACGAGCTTGTCTTCCAGATCGGCCAGGATGCCACCGGAGCCGAGCACGGTGCCGGAGCGATCCGAACCTTCGGCCGGATGACGGCCCGTGGCCGTGGTCGCGACCGATTCGAACAGCACCAGGTCACCCTTGGCGGCCGGGCGCGAGACTTCCGCCCAAGTGCGGCGCTGCTGGCGCAGGGTGTCGATCATGCGGTCGATGTCGGCATCGACGACTTCGGCCACCGGACGGGTGATCTTGAGGCTGGAAACGTCGATGTTGCCGATTTCCGGCATCACGTCGAAGGTGGCGACGTACTTGAACTCGCCGCCTTCCGGCACGCCGCTGGTCTCGATCTGGGGCTGCACCGCCGGACGCAGGTTTTCCTGGCGCACGGCCTGCTGGAACGAGGATTGGATCAACTGGCCAACGGCCTCCGAACGCACCTGCGCACCGAAGCGCTGCTCGATCACCTTCGGCGGCACTTTGCCAGGGCGGAAGCCCTTCAGGCGCACGGTGCGATTCAGCTCGGACAGGCGGTTCTTGATCGTGGTTTCGAGCTGGTCGGCGGGTACGCTGACGGTGAGCTTGCGGCCCAGCGAGCCGGTGTTTTCAATCGAGACTTGCATGGTGTTGCTCCTGAGAGATCACGTGCTAAAGCGGCCTTTCCGGGCCACTCCGTTGGCGCGCCTGATGCCGCGCCGGAAACCGAATCGCCTATGATGCCTGTCCGCGCGTCATTCCGCCAGCGACGCCGGCCGCGAACATCTGGTGCGAAAGGAGGGACTCGAACCCTCACGGGTTGCCCCGCTGGAACCTAAATCCAGTGCGTCTACCAGTTCCGCCACTCTCGCAATCCATCCGCAAGAACCCGGTCCGCACTCCCGCGGCGCGGCCTTGCGGTAGCGCTTGGGAAAAAAGGGGGGATCCTGTGTCGAAACCGTGCGCCGAAGCCGGCGGGGGAAGATGGTGGGCCGTGTAGGATTCGAACCTACGACCTATTGATTAAGAGTCAACTGCTCTACCAACTGAGCTAACGGCCCATTTTCCCGACTGCCGCCTTGGGCGGCTTCGAACCGACATTATGCCGGAACTTGGGGCTGGGGTGGAAGACGGGATTTGAACCCGCGACCCCCGGAATCACAATCCGGTGCTCTAACCAACTGAGCTACTCCCACCACACCGCGGATTTCCACCGCATGGCCCGCACCGAAGCGTGGGCCTTCCAACATTGCCGCGCCTGGGCGCGGACTTGGTGCAACACTTCCTGCGATCACGCGGATTGGCGCGCCCGACAGGAATCGAACCTGTAACCGCCGGCTTAGAAGGCCGGTGCTCTATCCGGTTGAGCTACGGGCGCTTTCGATCCGGCGGAAAGCTACCGGTCATGATAACGCGCCGTTCCGGAAGAACGTCTTGAAGCAATTTTGGAATGGTCGGGACAGAGGGATTCGAACTCTCGACATCCAGCTCCCAAAGCTGGCGCTCTACCAGACTGAGCTATGCCCCGACGTCCAGCCAGCTCCCGCAGCCTTCCAAACCGCCGCGAAGAACCGGCAATTCTAGACATGAATTTCCGCGAAGTCCAGCTGTGCCGCGCGTAAAACACCGACACGCGCGGCACGGCGTTCAGATCGCGATCAGAAGCCCCACGACGCCGTCAGGCCCACGCGGCCGTCGGCGAACTCCGACGCGCCCAGGCTGTCCGCCAGCACCTCGTTGTAGCCCGAGGTATCGGTGTACCAGAGCGTCAGATCGATCGGCCCCACGCTCTTGCCGAGCGAGATGGTGTAGTCGGTGTAGCCCTCGCCGATGGCATCGTCCAGGTCGTAGTAGCCCACGCCCGCGGCCAGCGTGAAGCCGCTGTCGCCCAGCTCCCATTCGCCGCCGAGCGAGTAGTACAGTGAGGAGCCACCGAGCTTGATCGCATCGTCGGAATACGTGATCGCGGCGGTGTAGTTGCCGCCGAAGCTGAGCGCGGCGGTGAACTCGTTGAAGTCGATGTCGTAACCGTCCTTCGCGCCCGGGTAGAAGTAACGCTGGGCGTTGAGGTCGAGGCTCAGGGTGTCGCTGAACTCATGGGTGTAACCGACGATCAGGTCGACTTCGACGTTGATGCCGTCGTCCTCGTCGCCCGGGCCGGTGAAATCGACCGTGGATCCCCAGGTGCCGATGTAGAAGCCGCTCTCGTGCGAGAACGTCAGTTCGAACTGACCCGCCGGATCTTCCTGGGACTGCGACACACCGCGCCAGACGTAGTCGCTGACGACGGCCAGGCTACCCTCGACGCTCCACGGACCGCCTTCGGCCTGGGCGGACAACGGGACAGCAGCAAGCAGCAAGGGAATCGCGCAAACGCGGGCAAAACGGGGCATGACGAATTTCCTGTGTGGTGTGTGGGTTCTCCGCCCATCCGGCGGCCGTCGAACCTTACAACAATTCACTCTCTGCGGCCCTGTGCCGATTGACACCCCAGCCCTGGCTACCGAACATTCGTGAGCGGCGGTTTGGCCGTTATTTCCGAGAATCACCAAATGTTTGCACGAACGCTCGTCCTGGCCTGTTGCGCCGCCCTTGCCGCCTGTGGCGGCTCCACTTCGGATCCGGCGGCCACCGCGACCGCGCCGGACGCTGCGTCGGCCAAGGCCGAGCCGAAGGTCCTGAACGTCTACAACTGGTCGGATTACGTCGCCGAAGACACCATCGAACAGTTCCAGAAGGCCACCGGCATCAAGGTGGTCTACGACGTGTACGACAACAACGAAATGCTCGAAGCCAAGCTCGTCGCCGGCAATTCCGGTTACGACGTGGTGTTCCCGTCGGCGCGCCCGTTCGCACAGCGCCAGATCAAGCAGGGCGCGTTCGCCAAGCTCGACAAGTCGCTGCTGCCGAACCTCGCCAACATTTCCCCGGTACTGATGAAGGGCCTGACCGACGTCGATCCGGGCAATGCGCATGCGATCCCGTACATGTGGGGCACCACCGGCATCGGCATCAACATCGCGAAGGTGAAGGAAGCGCTCGGCGAAGATGCGCCGCTGGATTCGTGGGAGCTGATCTTCAACCCGGCGAACGCCGCAAAGCTGGCCAAGTGCGGCATCAGCCTGCTCGACGACGAACAGGAAGCCTTCGGCGCGGGACTGCTGTACCTCGGCCGCGATCCGAACGCCTACAACGGCAACGATTTCGAGGACGTGAAGAAACTGCTCGCCTCGGTCCGCCCGTACGTACGCTATTTCAATTCGTCCAAGTACATCGACGACCTGGCCAATGGCGACCTGTGCGTGGCGATGGGCTACTCGGGCGACGTGTTCCAGGCCCGCGACCGTGCCGACGAAGCCGAGAATGGCGTGGAAATCGGCTACATCATCCCGAAGGAAGGCGCGGTGCGCTGGTTCGACCTGATGGCGATTCCGAAGGACGCGCCGCACCCGAAGAATGCGCACGCCTTCATCGACTTCCTCATGAAGCCGGAAGTCATCGCGAGCATCACCAACTACGTCGGCTACGCCAATCCGAACGACAAGGCTTTCGAACTGCTGGACGAGGAGATCTCCGGCAATCCGGGCATCTATCCGCCGGAAGACGTGGTCGCCAAGCTGTCCGATCCGGTTTCGCTGCCGGAATCGCTGCAACGCGAACGCGTGCGGGCCTGGACGGCGATCAAGTCGGGCCAGTAACGCGCGAACGGACTGGTCCACCACTGCATCCCGCCCGGCTCTGCGCCGGGCGGTTTTCATCCCGCGATCCATTCGCACAAGGAAACGCCGATGTCGTCGATTCCGCCCCGCCGCCCCGCACCCGTCGCGCCTTGGCAGGACCCTTCCGCGCAACCGTTCCTGCGCATCCGGAACATCACCAAGACCTACGGCAAGGTTTACGCCTGCGACGACGTGTCGCTCGACATCTACAAGGGCGAACTGTTCGCGCTGCTCGGTGGCTCCGGCTCCGGCAAGAGCACGCTGCTGCGCATCCTTGCCGGCTTCGTGAAGCCCGACAAAGGCCAGGTGCTGATCGATGGCGTGGACATCTCCGACCTGCCGCCGTACGAGCGTCCGGTCAACATGATGTTCCAGAGCTACGCACTGTTCCCGCACATGACGGTGGAACAGAACATCGCCTTCGGTCTCCGCCAGGACCGCCTGCCTGCAGGCGAGATCCGCGATCGTGTCGCGGCGATGCTGGAACTGGTGCAGATGAAGGACCTCGGCAAGCGCAAGCCCGACCAGTTGTCCGGCGGCCAGCGCCAGCGCGTCGCGCTGGCCCGCTCGCTCGCCAAGCAACCCAAACTGCTGCTGCTCGACGAGCCGCTCGGCGCGCTGGACCGCAAGCTGCGCGAGCACACGCAGTTCGAACTGATGGCGATCCAGGAACGCGTCGGCACGACCTTCGTGATGGTCACGCACGACCAGGAAGAAGCGATGACGATGGCCTCGCGCCTGGCCGTGATGAACGCCGGCGCGATCGAGCAGGTCTCGACGCCGGCCGGCATGTACGAATACCCGGCGACGCGCTTCGTCGCCGAATTCATCGGCTCGACCAACCTGTTCGACGGCCGCGTGGCCTCGCAGGACGAAGCCACCGGCCTCACCCGCGTGTTCTGCGATGCGCTCGGCACGGAAATCCTCGCGCGCTATTCCGAGCCGCTGCCCGCCGGCACGCAGGTTTCCGTCTCGGTGCGGCCGGAAAAGATCGACGTGCACGAAACCGCGCCCGAGGCCGACAACGTGGCCTTCGGGCAGGTCGTCGAAATCGCCTACCTGGGCGATGTGTCGATCTACCAGGTGAAGACGCCCAGCGGCGCGATCATCCGCGTGCAGGAAACCCACATCACGCGCAGCTCCGAGCCGCATTACGACTGGGACGACAACCTCTTCCTCACGTGGGAAGCCGGTTCCGCCGTGGTGCTGCCGTCGTGAACGCGCGCCAGGGCGACGTCAACTTCTGGGACCTGTTCGTCAAGAACCTGTTCCGCTGGTTCGGCAGCATCGGCCACGAGTTCAAGACCAATCGCGGCCGACTGATCGTCCTCGCGATCCCGATGCTGTGGCTCGGGCTGTTCTTCCTCGTGCCGTTCCTGATCGTGCTGAAGATCAGCGTCTCCACGGCCGTGTTCGGGCAATCGCCGCCGTACTCGCCGCTGCTCGACCACACCAGCGACGGCAGCATCGCGCTGCACATCAGCTGGAGCAATTACGCGGCGCTGCTGAAGGACAGCCTGTACCTCAACGCCTACCTGAACTCGCTGCTGTTCGCGACGGTGTCGACGGCGATCTCGCTGCTGGTCGGCTATCCGATCGCCTACGGCATCGCGCGTGCCAAGCCGGCGTGGCGGCTGGCCCTGCTGGTCGGCGTGATCCTGCCGTTCTGGACCAGCTCGCTGCTGCGCACCTATGCGATGAGCGGCATCCTGAAAGGCAACGGCCTGCTGAACAACTTCCTGATGTGGCTCGGCGTGATCGACCATCCGCTCGAACTGCTCTACACCAACACCGCGGTCTACATCGGCATCGTCTACAACTACCTGCCCTTCATGATCCTGCCGCTGACCGCGACGCTGATGAAGCTCGACTTCACCCTGCTCGAAGCGGCCGAAGACCTCGGCGCAAGACCGTGGCAGGCATTCCTGAAGATCACGCTGCCACTGTCGATGCCCGGCATCATCGCCGGCGCCCTGCTGGTGTTCATCCCGGCGGTGGGCGAATTCGTGATTCCCGACATCCTCGGCGGCCCGGACGCGATCACCATCGGCCGCGTGCTGTGGACCGAATTCTTCAACAACCGCGACTGGCCGCTGGCCTCCGCGGTGGCCGTGGCGATGCTGCTGCTGATCGTCATCCCGACACTGGTCTTCGAGTACATCGAGAACAAGAACGAAGAAAAGGCGGGCCGGAAATGAACAGAAAGCCGTGGTTCCTCTACACCGCGATGGCGTTCGGCTACGCCTTCCTCTACATCCCGATCGTTTCGGTGATCGTGTTCTCGTTCAACAAGTCGCGCCTCGTCACCGTGTGGGGCGGCTTCTCGACCGAGTGGTACGGCAAGCTGTTCCAGAACGAACAGGTGCTCTCGGCGGCGTGGCGCAGCTTCCTGATCGCCAGCACCTCGGCCACCTTCGCGGTCGTGATCGGCACGGCCTCGGGCCTGGCGCTGGCGCGTTTCGGCCGCTTTCCCGGACGCGGCCTGCTGTCGCTGATGAACTCCGCGCCGCTGGTGATGCCCGAAGTGATGCTCGGCCTTTCCGCGCTGCTGCTGTTCGTCAGCCTGCAACAGCTGACCGGCTGGCCGCAGCGCGGCATGACCACGATCGCGATGGCGCACATCACCTTCACCGCCTGCTACGTCACCGTCGTGGTGCGTTCCCGCCTGACACAGATGGATCTGAACCTCGAAGAGGCCGCGATGGATCTCGGCGCGCGGCCATGGAAAGTGTTCTTCCTGATCACCCTGCCGCTGATCGCGCCGGCGCTTGCGGCCGGCTGGCTGCTGGCGTTCACGCTGTCGCTCGACGACCTGGTGATCGCCAGCTTCGCGTCCGGCCCGGGCGCGAGCACCTTGCCGATGCTGGTGTATTCGAAGGTGAAGCTCGGCGTCACGCCGGAGATCAACGCGCTCGCGACCCTGATCGTCGTGCTGGTGATGATCGCGGTGACCGTGGCGGGCATGCTGCTGCACAAGCAGCAGAAATCCGAAGGGCGGTGACGGACGCGATCGCGTCCGTCCCGCGATCGGCGCGGATTACTTCACGACGCGCCGCGGCGTGACCGGCTTCGAGCGCGAACGCGAATAGACGAACACCGTCGCCGGCGGCACGTTGCGCAGCACGGTCTCGCCGCGCACCGCGTGCAGGCCGAGCGCTTCCAGCACTTCGGGCCGCAACGGCGAACGCGGGCCGTAGGTGAACTGGATGAAGCAGCCGTCCGGCTTCAGGCAATCGAACGCGGCCGCCACGATGTCCTGCTGCAGCGCGCGCGGCATCGACAACAGCCCAAGGCTCGACACCACCGCATCGACCGGCGTTTCGAAACCTTCCTTTTCCGTGATCGCCTTGAGATCGCGTGCGTCGGCGCAGAGCACGTGGGTTTTCGGGAACTCTCTCGACAGGTGCGCCGCCAGATCCTCGTTCAACTCGATCACGAGCAGGTCTTCCGGCGCCACACCGCGCTCCAGGAGCGCCCGCGTCATCACGCCGGTGCCGCCGCCGAGCTCGATCACGCGGCGCGCATCGGCCGGCAATTCCTCCATCATGCTGCGCACCAGATGCGGGCCGGACGGCGAAATCGCCGCCGTCGTCAGCGGATGGCGCAACCATTGCTTGAAGAATCGCAGGTGATCCGACGGTGCGCGCCAGAAGCGGCGCAAGCGGGTATGCGTGTGGGCGCTGTCCATGAAGATTTCAGCAGGTGGAATGGCTTCACCGCAGCATGATCGTGGCATGACGAGCGGTCAATACGCGCCACGGCAAAGCGCCAAGCGCGGCTAGCGGCGGCGCAATTCCCACGCGCCATGGATGCGCGGATCGCGGGAAAAATCCGGGCCGATGGTCCGTTCGCGGATGTCGCGCACGTCGAATTCCTCGATCAGCTCGGGATCGAGCCGGAAGCGGCGCGCGTTGTTCGAGAACAGGATCAGTCCGCCCGGTGCCAAGTGCGCGAAGCAGGCGCGCAGCAGGCGGACGTGCTCGCGCTGCACGTCGAAATCCTCGGCCCGCGCGGAATTGGAGAAGGTCGGCGGATCGCAGAAGATCAGGTCGAAGCGCGCGCGTTCTTCCTCCAGCCACTCCATCACGTCCGCCTGCACGAAGCGATGCGACGGACCGCCCAATCCGTTCAAGGCGAAATTGCGCGCCGCCCAGTCCAGATAAGTCGCGGAAAGATCGACACTGGTGGTCGAAGCCGCGCCGCCGAGCGCCGCATGCACGCTGGCCGCGCCGGTGTAGCAGAACAGGTTCAGGAAACGCTTGCCGCGCGCTTCGGATGCGATCCGCAGGCGCAGCGGACGATGGTCGAGGAACAGGCCGGTGTCGAGGTAATCGAACAGGTTCACGCGCAGGCTCGCCTCGCCTTCGCGCACGTGCAAGTACTGCCCGCGCCGGTCGAAGCGGCCGTACTTGGAACCGCCCTTGCCGCGCTGGCGGGTTTTGATCGCGATCGCATCGCGCGGCGTTTCGAACACGTCGGCGGCGGCAGCGACCAATTCGCGCAAGCGGCTTTTCGCCACATCTTCGGGAATCGTCGCCGGCGCCTGGTATTCCTGCACGTGCAGGAAGACGCGCGGCGCGGCGTCCGGCTCGTCCTCGGGCACGCCTTCGTAGACGTCGATCGCGGCGGCGTATTCGGGCAGGTCCGCGTCGTAGGCGCGGAAGCAGGTCACGCCCTCCTTCTTCAGCCATGCCTTCAACACGCGCAGGTTGCGGCGCAAACGGTTCGCGACCATCTGCGCGCCTTCGCTGAGCGGCGTCTTTTCCACCGGCCTGGCTGCGCTCTTGTCGAGCGGCGGGAGGATGCTGTCGATGCGCAGCAATTCGCAGGCCAATGCGCCGTTGTAGAGCGCGTAGCGCTTGTCCGGACGCAAGCCGAGGGCGCGACCGAGATCGGCATCGGCTGCGGTCAACACCACCGCGCGCCAGCCCGCGAAACCACGCTTCAACACCGTGCCGAAGCGGCGGTACAGCGCCGTATCCGCGGCCAACCGCTCGTCGTAAGGCGGATTGCAGACCACCAGACCCGGTTGCAATCCGGACGGCGGCACCAGTTCGGCGATGTCGCGCTGCGCGATCACGATGGCATCGGGCAAGCCGGCCTGCTGCACGTTGATGCGCGCGGCGCGGACAGCCTTGGCATCGAGGTCGAAACCGTAGAAGCGCGGCACTTTGGCTTCGGCAAGTTTCGCGAGGCCGCGCTTCGCGCGTTCGCGCGCTTCGGCCCGCAGCGAACCCCACAAGTCCGCGTCGTGCCCGCGCCAATCGGAAAACCCGAATCGCTCGCGCTCCAGCGCCGGCGCGATGTCCGCCGCCATGCGCGCCGCTTCGATCAGCAGCGTGCCGGAACCGCACATCGGGTCGATCAATGCTCCGCCCTGCGCCTCCGTTTCCGGCCAGCCGCCGCGCAGCAGCACCGCGCAGGCCAACGTTTCCTTCAACGGCGCATCGCCCTGCTGCACGCGCCAACCACGGCGATGCAACGCTTCGCCGGCGAGATCGATGGACAGCGTCGCGCGGTTCTTGCGGATCGACAGGTTGATCCGCACGTCGGGCGCGATCGGATCGACCGAAGGCCGTTCGCCGGTCTTGTCGCGGAACTGGTCGACGACAGCGTCCTTGGCCTTCTGCGCAGCGTAATTCGCATGCGTGAGACGCGAGGAATGCACGTTGGCATCGACCGCGAGCGTACCGCGCTCGGAAAGATGCGCCGACCAGTCGATCCGACCCACGCCGGCATACAGCTCGGCATCGTCGTTCGCGTCGAACTCGGCCAGCTTCAGCAGGATGCGGCTGGCCAGGCGCGACCACAGGCAGGCGCGATAGCCGACGCCAAGGTCGCCCTCGAAATGCACGCCCGCGAGCGCTTCGCGCACGTTCGCCGCGCCAAGCTGGCGCAACTCGTCGACGAGGAGATATTCCAGGCCCTTGGCGCACGGCGCGAAGAACGACAGCGATGTGCTCACGACAAGGACCTCAGGAAAAGGCCGAATTCCTCGGCGACGAAATCCACGTGCGACTCGAGCCGATGCGTGTCGTCCACGAGGATCAGTTTCGCCGAACGCTCGCGGCACCAGCCGACCACGTCCAGCGCCGGAATCAATTCATCGTGCCAGGCCTGCACCACGGTCGTCGGGACAGACGCCGCATCCAGGCGCGGCAGGTCGTGCGGCAGCGTCACCGGCGGCACCATCAGGAACAGCGCGACGCATTCGACCTGCAGCGAAGCGAGGCCGCTGGTCCACGCGCCCATGCTGGAACCGGCGAGCACCAGCGGCTGGCGGGCCTTCCGCGCCGCATCGACGAGGCGCTGCACGCGGCGATGCGCGTCGTCCGGCGTGCCCGAGGCGTCGAGGTCGCGGTAATCGGGACGCTCGCTGCTCCAGCCGAGCGATTCGGCGACCTTCGCCATCGCCGTCACTTTCGATGCATCGGGACTGCTGTGCAGGCCGTGCGACAGGATGCAGTGGCCGCTCATGGCGCGGCTCCGAGGTCATGCACCGTATCGCCGCACTTGATCTCGCCGCCTTCGACGATGCGCGCGCACAGGCCGCCATGGCCGCGCATCGCATTGAAGCCGCCGGCGCCGAGCGCGGTTTCCATGTTGGCGCAGGGATCGCATTCTTCGGTGCCTTCCAGCACCACGTCGCCGATGGCGAATCGCCGGCCGACCAAGGCGATCAGCGGCAATCCGGACACGATGTTTCGCCGCAGGAGCGCCGGCCGCACTTCCGCCAAGCCCGCCAGCGACGCAATCGCCGGCAGATGCTCGGCCTGGATCAAGGTCACCCCACGCTTGCCGCTGCCCTTGTAGCGGTCACCTTCCAGGCCGCCGCCAGCATGCGCAAACACCGCCTGGACCACGCGCATCGGTTCCTTGCGCGCGGGCCGCAGCCCGATCCATTCCACCCGTCCGGCGCGCGGAAACTGCGACATCAACCGGACCAGACTGGACGTCGACGCAGGCGGGGAATCAGGTGGCGGGGAAGTCGTGGCCTGGCTCATGGGAATCGCACCGCGCAAGGCAAATGCGCGGCAAACAAGGGGGAAGGAATGGCGGCGATGCTAGCATGGCCGCCATGCGCGACTGGCCGCTGCCCTATGCCGACAAACTCGATTCCCGCTCTCTGGAACGGGTCGATCTCATCGTCGTGCATTGCACCGAACTGCCGGATCTGGCGACCGCCCGCGAGTATGGCGAACGCGTGCTGTACGAGAGCGGCACGGGCAATTCCGGCCATTGCTATATCGACCGCGACGGCAGCACTTTCCGCTTCGTGCCGTTCGAACGCATCGCGCATCACGTGCGCGGCTTCAACCCGCGCTCGGTCGGCATCGAGCTGGTGAATACCGGGCGCTATCCGGATTGGCTGTCGTCGCAACACCAGGCCATGGACGAGCCGTATCCCGAGGCGCAGATCGACGCCCTGATCGAACTGCTGCACGCGCTGGGAAGCGCGTTGCCGAACCTGCGCTTCATCGCCGGCCACGAAGACCTGGATCGCGAACTGGTCCCGGCCAGCGACGACGCTGCGCGGAAGGTGCCGCGCAAGCGCGATCCCGGCCCGCTGTTTCCGTGGGAGCACGTGTTGATGCATGTGCCCTTGCAGCGTCTCGGCGCAACCGGAACGGAGGCTCCGTGACAGCCGTCCAGCCGCCGCGGAATCGCCACGCGCGACGCGTGCGATAATTCCAAACCCCGCGCCCAAGCGCGCACCGTCGCGAGAACGCACCTTGCATCCCAAAGTCGCCGAAGTACTCGAACTGCTCCAGCTGGAACGTATCGAGGACACCTTGTTCCGCGGCCAGAGCCGCGACATCGGGACGCGCTCCGTGTTCGGCGGGCAAGTGCTCGGACAGGCGCTTTCCGCCGCGCAGCGCACCGTGGAACCGAGCCGCCGCGCGCATTCGCTGCACGCGTACTTCCTGCGCGCCGGCGATATCGAGCACCCGATCGTGTATTCGGTCGAAAACACCCGCGACGGCGGCAGCTTCTCGGTGCGGCGCATCACCGCGATCCAGCACGGCAAGCCGATCTTCGTGGCCTCGGCCAGTTTCAACGCGCCTTCGCCCGGCCCGGAACACCAGACGCCGGCGCCGTCGACGCCCATGCCGGAAGCGCTCGCCCCGTACATGACGCTGACGCCGGAAGAACTGGCCAAGCTGGAACCCAAGACCCAGCGCTGGCTCACCGGCCGCGGCGCCTTCGAGTTCCGGCCGGTGCATCCGCGCAACGAGCTGGCGCCGGAAAAGCGCCCGCCGCACCAGGCGATCTGGTTCAAGCTCGCCGACCGCATCGACGACGACGCGCAGATGCACAACGCCCTGCTCGCCTACGCCTCGGATTTCTTCCTGATCGGCACCGCGCTGCTGCCCCATGCGCTGTCCTACATCCAGCCGAACGTGCGCATGGCCAGCCTCGACCATGCGATGTGGTTCCACCGCCCGTTCCGCGTGGACGAATGGTTCCTGTACGTCTGCGAGAGCCCGACGATGCAGGACAGCCGTGCCTTGGCGCGTGGCAGCGTCTACACCCGCGACGGCGTGCTGGTGGCGAGCACGGCGCAGGAAGGCATGATCCGCGTCACCGATTTCCAGGGCTGAGCGCATGCGGCAGATCTTCACTTCGCCGCGGCTTGAAACGGTCGAAGGCGTCGCGCGGCTGTTGAACGAACACGGCATCGAGACCTGGATCAGCGAGGCGCGCTCGTACCAGGGCAACCGCCGCCGCGAGTTTTCCTTCCGCGACAGCGAGCGCGCGGCGCAGGGCCAGCGCGATCCCGCGTTGTGGGTCGTGCACTCGGACGATCTCGCCAAGGCGCGCACGCTGCTGCGCGAAGCCGGCCTGCTGGACTCGACGCGCGGCGATTCCTACCTGCCGCAGGGCAGCAGCATTACCGAGCCCGCGAATCCGAACCGCCTGGCCTCGAAGCTGCGCCTGTTCCTGCTCGCGGCGGTGGCGATCCTGACCATCCTGACGATCTCGCGCAGCTGCACATCGACCAGGACCGCGCCGCCAGCGCCGGAGCAGGAACCGGAAAGTCACATCATCGTGATCGACACGTCTTCGGGCTGATCCACTGCTGGAAACGCCGTCATGCCGAATACCGAAGCCCTGGCCCTGCTGATCGACGAACACCTCCCCGCCGCCGCCAACGGCGACCGCGCCGCCTTCGGAAAAATCGTCGGCGGCTGCCAGAACGGCATCACGGCCATCGCGCTGGCGATCACGCGCGACGTCTCGGCCAGCGAGGACATCGCGCAAGACGCCTTCCTCTCGGCATGGAAGCACCTGCCGCGGCTGCGCAACCGTTCCAGCTTCCTGCCGTGGTTGCGCCAGATCACCCGCAACCTCGCGCACGACCACTTGCGCCGGAAGCGCACCGAGAAGCGCATCGACGGCGACATCGACGACATCCTCGCGGTCGTCGCCGATCCGACGCCGGACCATCCGGAACGGCTTTCCCGCCAGCAGGAAGAAGCGGTCGCGGCCGAGCTGATCGACGAATTGCCGGAAGAAACCCGCGAGATCCTGTTGATCTACTACCGTGAAGGACAATCCTCGAAGCAGGTCGCGGAACTGCTCGGCATGCAGGACGCGGCGGTGCGCAAGCGCCTGTCGCGCGCCCGCCAGAGCCTGCATCGGAACCTGCTGGAACGGCTCGGCGACTTCGCGCGCGAAACCGCTCCGACGCTGGCCTTCACCGCGCTCGTGGTCGGCGGATTGTCGATGAGCCAGAACGCGGCGGCGGCAGCCGGCGTCGCTGGCAGCAGTTCGCTGGCAGGCCACCTGTTCGGACGCAGTTCCAAGATGATCGGCAGCGCCGGTCGCGGCGCGGCCGCGCGGCTCGAGGTCGTCGGCAGCAAGGGCGGCATGCTCGCGGGCAAATTCGGCGGCAAGTTCGGACTGGTCGCCGGCGGCATGGTGTTCGCGGCGCTGGCCGGCATCGCCATCGTGTTCTTCGGCGTGCGCCGCCACTGGATCACTTCGACCGATGAACAGGAGCGCCGCGAACTGTTCTGGTTTGCCATCGCCGGCGTCACCGTGGTGCTGGCCTTCAGCGCCCTGATGGGCGCGGCGGCGTGGCATCCGTCCGAATGGCTGCCCGCGATCAGCTTCGCCGGGATGATGGCCTCGCTGGGCGCGATGAACCTGACATGGCTGCCGCGCATCCTCGCGCGACGCCACGAGCGCGAAGCCGAACACGATCCGATCGCTGCCGGCGACGCACGCCGCGCCGAACGCCGCATGGCGTGGGCCGGCATGTTCGTCGGCGTCGCGATGGGTTTGGCGGGACTGCTGTTCGGCTGGCACGGACCGGTCTGAGCCGGCCGCGCCACGACATCAGCGCGCGAAGGCCAGGAAATCCGGGCTGACGATCAGGCGCAGCGCATCCAGGCGCGGTCGCGCCTTCGGGATCGCGATCGCGAGCGCCGCCGCTTCCGCGCGCAGCGCTTCGACTTCTTCCGGATGCACCGCCGGATTCACTTTCGCCAAGGCCTCAAGGCGCGCGGTTTCCTCGCCGAGCAGCGTGGCGGCTTCGTTCGCGGCCTGGTCGATGACGGCCTGCGCAGCGGTCGAAACCAGCGACGCGGCGCGCTCCAGCATCGGCGGCAGCAGCGTTTCGAGGATCTTGCGATAACGCGACAGTTCGACCGGACGTTCGCTGGCGCGGCTGAGCGCACGCGCGCTCGGACGGAAATCGGAACGATCCGCGAGCCGGGTATCGACGATGGCGGTCAACGGCTGCGGCGGCAGGTAGCGGCTCACGTGCAGGCGCCGATCCGCGACGCATTCGAGCAGGTAAACCGCTTCCAGCAGCACGCTGCGCGCCGGCAGCGAATCGTCGATCAGCACCGTGGCATTGCCGGTTTCGGCCGACAGCAACAGATCGGTCGCGGACAACAGCAACGGATGGTCGTCGCGCAGGTACAGCACGTCGTCGCGGCTCAGCGCCGTGGCGCGATCCAGCGTGGCGCGGCGCGGGCCGGACTTGAATTCCTCGAAGGCGTCGAGCGTCAGGTATTCCGGATCGAGCAGATAGACGTGGCCGTCGAGCACTTCGTGGTGGATGCCGAAACGTTCCAGCAGGCGCAGCGCGAAGTCGTCCAACGATGCCTGGCGATCGTCGCGCGCGAGCGCATCGCGCAGCAGGCTTTGCTCGGCGCCGCGGCGGCTGGCCAATTCCAGCAGGCGATCGCGGCCCTTGGCGATCTTTTCCAGCAGCTCGCCGTGCAGCGTGCGCGTCTGCGCCAGCACTTGGGCGAACGCGGCTTCGCGCGCCTCGCCGGGACCGTAGTCCTGCACCAGGCGCAGCAGATCGTCGCTGAAACGACGCATCAGCTCGCGACCGGCCGCGCTGACCTGCGAGAACGCATCGAGTCCTTCGTCGTACCAGCGCAACAGCACGTCCTGCGGCGAGTCGGAAAGGGCCACGGCATGGATGTGCACGTCGCCACGCTGGCCGATGCGATCCAGGCGTCCGATGCGCTGTTCCAGCATGTCCGGATCGGCGGGCAGATCCCAGAGGATCAGATGCTGCGCGAACTGGAAGTTGCGGCCTTCGGCGCCGACTTCCGAGGCGATCAGCAGGCGCGCACCATCGGTTTCGGCGAAATACGCGGCGTTGCGGTCGCGCTGCAACAGCGACATGTCCTCGTGGAAGCGCGCGACGGCGATTCCGGATCGCGTGCGCAGCGCTTCTTCCAGCGCCTGCACTTTCGCGCGCGAACGGCACAGCAGCAGCACCTTCTGCGGCGCCAGTTCGTCGAGTTTCTTCAGCAGCCACTCGAAGCGCGGATCGTGCGCGTAGTCGTGCTCCGGCTCGTGATGGCCGGGCACGCCGATGTCGCTGAGGAACTCGGCCAGCAAACGGGCTTCGAGCAGCGGATCGGTTTCCTCGCTGTCCAGGCGCTCGATGTGCCGCACGCGGCTCGGGAAACCGCCGACCGCGGCACGCCGATTGCGGACCATCGCCCGTCCGGTGCCGTGGCGATCGATCAGCACGTCGACCAGCTTGTCCACCGCGCCGCGCTTGTTCGCCTCGATGTTGGCAAGCGCTTCGGGCAGCAGGCTGGCATCGTCGCCAAGCAGCTCCGCGAGCGCCTGCTTGTCGGCTTCGTCGAGCGCGGAGGCTTCGAGCAGCTTTTCCACGGTCGCGGACAAGCCCACGAAGCGCGCGGTTTCCTTCTCGAATTCGGCCAGGCTGGAATAACGCGCCGGATCGAGCAGCCGCAGCCGCGCGAAATGTCCGCCCAAGCCGAGCTGCTCGGGCGTCGCGGTAAGCAGGAACACTGCGGGAATGACCTGCGACAGCGCTTCGACCAGCAAATAGCCGGGGCTGGCGGAGGTTTCCGACCACGCCAAGTGATGCGCCTCGTCGACGACCAGCAGATCCCATCCGGCCGCCTTGGCCTGACTCGCGCGCTTGGGCGAATCGGCCAGCCAGTTCACCGACGCGACGACGAACTGTTCGTCCTCGAACGGGTTCTTGCGCGGGTTCGTGACTTCGATGGATTCACAACGCTCCTCGTCGAAGATCGCGAAGTTCAGGTTGAAGCGCCGCAGCAACTCGACGAACCACTGGTTCACGAGGCTTTCCGGCGCCAGCACCAGCACGCGGCTGGCGCGTCCGGCAGCGACCAGTTGCGCGATCGCCAGGCCGGCTTCGATGGTCTTGCCCAGGCCCACTTCATCGGCGAACAGCAAGCGCGGCGGACGGCGCTCGGCAACGATTTCCGCGACGCGCAACTGGTGCGGGATGAGATCGATGCGGGCGGCCAGCACGCCCCAGCCCGGATGCTTCAGCGCGTTGGCGCGCCGGTTCAGCAGTTCGACGCGGAATTCGAAGGCATCGTTCGGATCGACGCGACCGGTGCGCAGACGAGCGTCGGCGCGCGACACGGGCTGCTCGGCGTCGAGCATGCCTTCGTGGATCGCCTTGCCCGCGACCGTGTATTGGATCAGGCCATCGACAACCGTCACCATCTCGACGACCAGATCATGGCCATCGACGCGCACCGTGTCGCCGGCGCGGAATTCAGCGCGCGCCAAGGGCGCGGAGTCGCCTGCGTACTGGCGCACCACGCCGGAACCGGTGAACACGATCTGCACGGCGCGTCCGTTGACGCGCATCACCGTGCCCAGTCCAAGTTCCGGTTCGGCCGTGGAAAACCAGCGTTGACCGGGAATGAACATCGACATGCTTTAAATATTCCTGATTATCAAATTGTGCGACGTCGCGCGGCGGCGTGCACGCCGCCTGTGTCGCAGATTCACATACTCACGCCCGCCACCAGGCCCGGAGCGCGGCCAGCGGGAAATGCGCGGCGATGCCGAGCGGGACCGCAAGCCGCAACCACCACGGGCTTTGCGCGGCGTCGAACTTGCGGAAGTAACGCAACATGCCGCGATGCTTCTGCCATTCCACCCAGACCGGACGCCGGCGGCTGGAGGTGCCTTTCAGGTGCGTGATGCGCACCGTCGGCGCCAACGCGACGGAATAACCGAGCGCCAGCGTGCGGCGACACAGGTCGAGGTCTTCGCAGTGCAGCACGTAGCCGACATCGAATCCCTGCAATCGATCGAACACGGCGCGCGGCGTCATCATCAACGCACCGGAAATCGCATCGACGGTTTCGATACCGCCTTCGACACGCGTGGGCGATGCCGCGTTGCCCGAGGCAAACAGCAACGCGCGGATCGCCTGCATCGGCCTGGGCGTGGAGCGGCGCGAAGCGGCCTGCTCGCTGCCATCGGCATTCAACAATTGCGCGCCGAGCAGACCGACGTTCGACACGGACTGCAGGGTTTCCCGCAAGCGCCGCACGGCATCGCGCGGCAAGCGGCAATCGGGATTCACGAACAGCAGGAACGGCGCGGTGCTGGCCTGCGCGCCTTGGTTGCAGGCCGACCCGAAGCCGGGATTTCCGGCGTTGAGGATCGTCTTCACGCGCGGATTCGACGCCAACTTCTGCGGCGCGCCATCGCGCGAGCCGTTGTCCACGACGACGACTTCGACCGCTTCGTCCTGCGCCAGCAGGTCCGCAACACAATCGAGCAGGCACTGCCCGCTGTCGTGGCTGACCACGATGGCGGCGACGTTCGCCGCACTGTCCGCTGTCGCGGCGTCGCCCAGGCTGCCGACTTCGGGAAGACTCACGCGCGCGCTTCCAGTTCGGCGATGCGCGCCCGCAGGCGCTCGATCTCCGCATCGCGATCGCGCAGCATCAGGCCGGCGGCGATGTGGCGGCGCACTTCCTCGTTGTAGTGCGAATAGACGCTTTCGGCCTTGTCGCCGAAGAAATGATGCGCGGGCAAGGCGTCGAGCAGTTCGGCGCGGCGCGCGCAGGCGGCGATGTAGTACAGCGGCGGGTAGTCGAGCTTTTCCACGAGCCCGCCGTCGTCGCGTTGCGTGGAGGCGGCGAAATCGTTGCGCGCCGCACCCTGCCCGACTTCCCACAACGCGGACTGGAACAGCAGCTTCTGCGCGAACAGGCGCACCGCGGGAAACCGCGGCGCCAGCAGCGCCTCGAACTCGGGCCGATAGAGTTCGCGCACGTGGAACTCGTTCACCTGGCCGGTGGCATCGGTGTAGTTGTGCTTGTCCGGCGTGGAAACGAGCAGCACGCCGTCCTCGCTCAGCAGGCGCGCGAAACCGTCGAGCATGCGCTCCTGCGCTTCGACATGCTCCAGCGTCTCGAAGCTGACGATCAGGTCGAAGCTGGCCGAAGGCAATTCGTCGAGCGCGGTGCAATCGGCTTCGACGAAGGAAAGATTCGGAATCGCGCCGTAGCGCGAACGCGCATGGCCGACCGCCTCGTGCGAAATGTCCGCGCCGACGATGCGATCGGCAGCGCCGGCGAGCAAGGCGCTGCCGTAGCCTTCGCCGCAAGCCGCATCGAGCACGCGCTTGCCGCGCGCGAGCGGCAGCGCGAAGGCGTAGCGGTGCATGTGCTCGTACCAGATCTCGCGCACGCACTCGGGCGTGAAGCGTTCACCGGTGAATGCCAGGATGGGAGCGTCGCTCATGCGGTGGGCGGGAAGAGTTCGGTCTGGGCGGCGGCGATTGCGGACGACTGCAAGCCGTCCTGGATGCGCTGGCGGAGCCGCGCCAGCGGGTCGCGCAGGATGAAATCCGCGACCTGCGTATTGTAGCCCGGGTAGCGCGCCAACAGCCTGCGCAGATTTTCCCCGCCGGGCGCATGTCCGGTCGCGGAAAACGACGCGCCGCCCAAATGCGCCACGTAAGCATCGTCGCAGAGCACGTTCTTCCAGCCATGGCCGATGGCGCGCTGGCAGAAGTCGTTTTCCTCTCCGTAGCCTTTGCCGAACGTCGCCTCGTCGAAGTCGCCGATGGCCTCCAGCGCAGCGCGACGCACGAACATGCAGAAGCCGACGCCGGTGGGAAGCTCCGGATATTCGGGCTTTCCCGCCGCCCGCGCAGCCTGTGCGATGGCGTCGGCCTCGGCCGTGGAAGGCACAGGCGCAGCGTCGCACAGACGCGGGAACGAACAGATCTCCGCATTGTTCGACCACGGCGTGATCGTCGCGATGCGCGGATCGGAAGCTGCGCACGCCAGCATCCGTTGCCACCAGCCTTGCGCCGGCACGGCATCGGAATTCAGCAGCATCACGTCGTCCGGTGCCGTCTCCTGGAAAGCACGGTTCACGTTGCCGACGAAGCCGAGATTCTTTTCGCGGCGGACATAGTCGAGTTGCAGCCTGCCGCCGCCCTGCCATTGCCGTACGACCTCGCCGACTTCCGGCGACGGCGAGGCGTCGTCGGCCACCAGCACGCGCACGCCTTGCGGCAAGGTCCGCGCCAGCGCGGCGAGGCATTGGTTCAATTCGGCGGCGGCCCGATAGGCGGGTATGACGACACTGCAGTTCACGTCAGCTCCAACGGTGCGGCAGGCGCACCAGGCCCCAGTCGCGCGCCTGGCCACGGATCGTGAAACCGCGCTCGACGGCATCGAACAAGCGCACGCATTCCGGATCGAGCGCATGCAGGCGGAAGAAATAGCCGCCGGGCAGGAGGTCCAGTTCGTCGAACCGGACCGTGAAGCGGAAATGATGCGCGTCCAGCGCGACCGGCTTGCCGCCGTCGATTTCGCTGGTGCTGCCGAACACCGCCGCGCCGTCCTCACGCAGCACGCCCAAGCCAAGGCTCGGCGCGCGGCCATCGGGCGAATACACGTCGACTTCCAAGCCGAGACCGCCGCCCTGCGGCACCGATTTCGGCACCGTGCTGTCGTCGCCGTCCAAGCGCACCGCGACGATGCGGTAGTGATCGCCGGCATAGTGCGGATCAACGTCGCCGCCGCTTTCCGAACGCGACTTTCGCTCGTGGAAATTCAGGTAGTCCTGCGTCACGTCGAACACGTCGCCATAGGCCTGCACGCGCCCGTCGCGCAGCCACAGCGCCTGCTTGCAGAGCTTCTGCACGTGGTACATCGAATGGCTGACCAGGAGCAGCGTGCCGCCGCCTTCGAGGTAATCCTCGATCCAGCGGATGCACTTCTTCTGGAAGGATTCGTCGCCGACCGCCAGCACTTCGTCGGTGATCAGCAGGTCGGGCTTCACCGCCGCGATGATCGCGAAGCCGAGCCTGACAACCATGCCGGACGAGTAATGCTTCACCGGCTCGTCGAGGTAGCGACCGATGTCGGCGAAGGCCGCGATATCGTCGAAGCGTTCTGTCACCTGCGCCGCGCTCCAGCCTTGCAGGCTCGCGGAAATCGCGATGTTCTCGCGGCCCGTGCGTTCCGGATCGAAGCCCGCGCCGAGTTCCAGCAAGGCGCCGATGCGACCGCGCCGCTCGACGCTTCCGCTGGAAGGCTCGAGCACACCGCAAACCAGTTTCAGCAGCGTCGATTTGCCCGCCCCGTTCTCGCCGATGATGCCGAGCGACTGCCCCGGCGCGACGGTGAAGGAGATGTCTTTCAGCACTTCCCATTGCGGGTACGGCGCACCGACGAGGATGCGCGCGAATGCCGCCAGCCGCGCGCGCGCATCGGCGCTGCGCGGGTAGCGCTTGCCCAATTGCTTCGCAACCAGCAGCGGCTCGTTCACAGGAACTCCCGCACATGGCCGCGGAAGCGCCGCGCCATCCAGGCCGAAAGACCCAGCGCCGCCAAGGCAACGAGCAGCGAAGTCCACGGCAATGCGGCAGCAGCGTTTTTCCAAAGCAGCGGATCGCGAACACCCGCGATCAGTCCGGCCATCGGATTGAAGCCCATCGCGCTGCCCAACCATTCCGGCAGGATGCGTGGGTCGTAAAGAATCGGCGTCAGGAACATCCAGGCCGTCAGCAGGTACGCGATGATGGGTTGGGTATCGCGCGCGAACACGTGGCAGATCGCGACGATCTGGGCGATCGCGAGCGACAGCGCCAGGAGACCTGCCCAGGACAGCAGCGTCAGCGGCCAATGCGCGAGCGACAGCGTTCCCTGCCAGAACCACAGCACCGGAACCACGACGAGGAAGCCGATGCCCTGCACGATGAAGGCGGCGAACACGCGCGCGGCGACCACGTCCCATGCGCTCACCGCGACCTTGTTCAACAGGCCGGCGTGATCGGTCAGCGCGGTCATTCCGCGCGAAATCCCTTCGGCGAACGCGCTCCATGGCCACATGCCGAGCGCGAGGAACATCACGTAGCCGCGCTCATCGAGGCCGGGCACGCGGGCCTTGAAGATCTGCGCGAACACCAGGGCGAACACCGCCAGTTGCAGCAACGGCGCGAGCACTGCCCACGCCGTGCCGAGCACATTGCCGGAGAAACGCTGGCGCAAGTCCTGGCGGATCAGGAAGCCGAGCATGGATGCTCCAATGAAATCGCCGATCGCATCATGCCTTCGGATCGAATCCGTTCAACCGCGGCTTGCACTGCGCATGCCTCCTCGTCCAGTGCTTCGGGCGGCTTTCCGTGCCGTACGGCATACGGCACGGAGGATGGGAATAGTGGAAGTCCCCGGATCAGGGCTCTTCGATGTTGTGCAGCTTCTGGACGACTTCTTCGTTGACCGTCAGCGGCTTGACCGAGAAGCTGGCCAGATAGGCGTCGCGCGCGGCCATGCGGAACTCTTGGCGCGCCTGATCGATGAGCGCCACCTTCATTTCGTCGAAAGTCCGCTGACGCGCGGGCGTGCGCTTTTCCAGACGGATGATGTGGTAGCCGAACTGCGACTTCACCGGCTCGGAAATGTCGCCGATGTTCTGCAGCTTCTCGGTCGCATCGACGAAGGCCATGTCGAAGCCTTCCCGGCTGACCTTGCGGACCCAGCCATTCGCGGCCCGGTTCGGGTCTTCGCTGTACTCCATCCAGATGGCATCGAAGTTGACGCCATCCTTCAGCTGGGCATACGCCTTGTCGGCCTTGGCCTTGGCTTCCTCTTCGGTCTTGTCCGAGGTCAGGATCAGGATGTGGCGGACGTCGGCCGTCTCTTCCTGGATGTATTCGGCCTTCTTCGCGATGTAGCGTTCACGCGCAAGCTCTTCGAAGTTCGGTTCCTGCAACGACTCCATGTGGCGCTCGATCTGGCGGCGCGAGAGCAGCTCGGCGATCTCGGCTTCGATCTCGCGCTGGATTTGCGGATCCTTGTCCAGTCCGTTGGCGCGCGCTTCGGCCGCGATCTGGTGCGTCAGCAACTGGCCATCGATCAGGGTCGCGGTCTTGTTGCCATCAGCGAAATAGCCTTTGCGCGCCTGCTTCGGTCCACCGATGCGCAGCTTCGCCAGCAGCTGGCCCACCGTCACCGGCACGCCTCCGCGCTCGGCGACCACGTCGTCATCCTTGGGGATGTCCAGCTCTTGCGCACCGGCAAATCCGCACACCGCCAACGCGGTCATCGCGACCAACAGCTTCTTGATCATTATTTTTCCAAACCCCTTGAACTGCTTTTTCATCGCAAATCTTTCGGATTCCCATGCGAAGCCAAGGCGAATCTCCGTTGCAGGGAACGGAGATTCGCCCGGCGGCTCACGCTGGAGCTGCGTATCCGTCAGTTGCTGACGGTGATGTTGAGCCCGCACTTGGCGGTCGAACCGCATTCGTCGTCCGGAATCGTGGAAGACGTCAGCGGGAAGGCCACGCCCGAAGTGAACAGGTTGCGGAGCGAGACGTTGAGATACATCTTCTGGTTCGCCGGCGTCGAGCAACGGCCCGGATCGCTGACGCTTCCGTACAACGCTGCGCTGATGCCGTAGTTGCCGCGACAGATCGCGCGCAGGTACGGATCGGCACCCGGAGCCGTATCCCTCGGACGGAAGTCGCCTTCGCACGGGCTGATCGTGGCCGCAATCGGTTTCGTCAGGCCGGAGGTCAGGAATTCGCCCAGTTCGAACTTGAACTTGCCGGTTCCGGTGCCAGCACCCGTGCCTTCGGGCAGCATGGTGAACTCCAGCGCGATGTACTTGTCGGCCGCCAGATTGCCCGGGAGACCCAGGTTATTGGCGGTCGCGCCGGTTCCACCCGTGTGCGCGCCCGGCGTGATGCCGAGGAAGCTGGCGAAGGTCGCCCTGTTGTAAATGCCGGTGGAGCTCGTGTCGCGCGTCATTCCGCGATTGCTGGCGCGGTACGCTTCGAAATTCGCGCGTTCGTCCGGGCTCAAGCTGTCCAGATAGGCCGCGCAGCTGTCGGAAATGACGGGCGGAGCCGTCACGGTCACGGTAGCCGTCTGGGTTCCGACTGCGCCGTCTTCCGCGTAGCACTTGATACCGAAGGTATGGACGCCCTGCGACAGGCTCGCGAGCGACATGCCACCGGCTTGCGTCGTGGTATTGCCGTTGCTGTTCGGCCAACCCTTGTTCCAGATCGCCAAGCCGCTCGGTGTCGCGCCATAGCAGGCCACCGCCGTACTCGCATTCCACGTCAGGGTCTTGGCAGTGGTGCTTTGCTGCAATTCCACGTTGGGGAAGGTGATCTCAGGACCGTTACCGCTTTGCGTGCCGATATTGGGGCACTTGCCGTCGGTCAGCTTGCACGTGGCTTCCAGATTGCCGTCCGTGCGAATCCGCACGGAAGTGTTGGTTGCCAGAGGGATTTCCTTGGACTCCTGATCCACCAACAGGTACAACTTCTTGTCTTGCGCCGTTGCGGCCGCGGAAGCCAAAGTGATCGAAAGCGCCAAGGCGCCCAGACCGAAAATACGCGCGCCTTGCGAAAAAGTGCGCGGCGTTTCGCATGACATCATGTCGCATTCCTCCGTATGTCCAATCCACGCCGCAACCCGTTGTCTGCCGGGTCGGCTTCCCCCATGTTAGCCATTGTAACCAAGCCGGACATTAGCGCCCGCTTTACGGGTGATCTTCCGACTTCGCGAAGTGCAGCCCGAATGGTAATCCCAGACCACCGTCGAACGGAAAGGTTCTGCGTTTGACGAGACGACTCGATGGCGTCTTTTCTCATACGACGACGGGCCCCACTTCTTCGTCCAATGCCGTAAAGAAGAAATATCGGACCTTCGGATTCCGGTTTGCCAAGGACCAGAATCTTCCAATCCCCTTAAAAAACATCGGGGCCCGAAGGCCCCGATGCTTGTACTTCATGTTTTCTCCGGAACTGGTTCCGGATTCAACATTTGGCTTAGTTGCCGGCGGCCGAACCGATTTCACGAGCCACGCGGTGCGGGTGCGTGAAGGTGTAGTTCGCCAGCGCGCCACCAACGTTGCCGTTGATGAACTTGGCAGCCCAGAAGCCGATCACCGGCAGACCGACGATCGTGTTGTTGCCGTCGCTCAGCTGGTTGCCGAAGCCGATGCGGGCCCAACCGGCCTGGAAGCCGTCTTCCAGCTCAAGAACCGTACCACCGACGTTGAGCGGGGTGCCCAGAACCGGGGTGGCCGTGCCAGCAGCAACGCCGTGCGGGGCGAAGCTGAACACGTTGGCTTCCTGACGGAAGGCCAGAACGGTCGGCTCGGTCGGCGGCGGCAGCGGCGAGACGTCGCCCGGGGTGACCGGAGCGATCGGCGTGCCTTCTTCCTGATCCCAGTACTGGACTTCGATCACTTCCGGCCAGGAACCTTCGAACACGTTGGTACCAGCGGAACCGTTGCTGCCCACGCCCTGAGCGTTGGTGAACGGAGCCACTTCCGGCGAACCGATCGGACGGTAGGTGTGGAGACGCTTGGTCGGGAAGGTCACGACCCAGTCGCTGGACGCGAAGCCCGGGATGGCGACGTAGTCGTTGGCGATGTAGCGCGCGCTCAGCACGGCCGAGACGGCCGCCGGGGCGGACGACACCGAGCCGCTTTCGAACGTGAAGTTGTACGCCGTACCAGCCGCGTCGAACACGGTGGCGGTAGCTTCGCCCAAGGCGGTTTCAGCCTGACCCAGGTTCGGGCTGATCGAGCCCGGAGCATAGTGCAGGTTTTCGTCGAGGGTGTAGAAGCCGTTGATGGCGTAGGCGTTGTAGCCGTAGCTGGTGCCTTCGGCCACGTTCACGATGACGCCGGAGCCGTAGATACCGCCCGGGCCGCCGTTTTCGTTGAAGGCCACCTGACCGTTGTCGATGTAGCCCGAGCCCGGCGGATAAACGTCGGTCAGGCCCTTACCGCCAGCGCCGGCTTCGAGCGTCCAGGTGCCGCCTTCGGCCCAGTAGTTGCGCACGAGGGCGCAGTTACGCGGCGTGCCGTTGATGTGGGTCACGGCCGAGGCAACGTCGCCGCCCAGGTCGCCCATTTCGATGATTTCGATGTGACCCTGGAACTGACGAGCCAAGTTCAGCGGGGAGACGCTGCGACCCAGGAGGTCAGGACGCCAGTAGGTGAATTCGTAATCACGGAACGGTTCGAACACGTTCGTCAGGTTACGCGGCGAGATGCAGGACTTGTCCGTGGTGAGCATGCCCGGGACGCCATTGTCCAGGTACACCTCGCCCGTCCACACGTCATGCGCGGAGAGGTACAGGTTGAAGTCGAGGACTTCCGCCGAGTTCAAGGACTCGAGGAAGCGCACCTTCACGGCCTTGGCCACGTCGGCGGTGTTCACAACCGTGACGAGCGTGGACTGGTCGGCATTGACGGTGTAGTAGGGGTACAGCAGGACCTGACCGACGCCATCCGGGTTCAGATTGACGGCGTTGGCCACGCCCGCCAGGCCCGCAACGCCGGCGACGCCAGCGATGATGGCCGAGGTAAGCGAGTTCTTCTTCATACAACACTCCAAAGTGTCAAAAGTACAGGGCTTTTTTCTGCTTACACCCTGCTTCGACCAGGCTCGCAAGGCTCGCCGGACAAATTGCCGAGGTGTAGCAAGTGGGAGTATAGGCACACTGGATCAAGCTATGCAACGTCCGTCATGCCCCCACCTGACGGATTTTCACTCCATTTCACGCTTCAGGACGCAGGTTCAGCGCCCGGTCGTCTTGGGCAGGAAGTACCACTGGCCATCGCTGCCGCGCAGCCAGTCCTCCAGGACAGGACGGTTGGAGGTCAGCATGCCGACGCCGGTACCGCCGGCGGAAGGCGAGCGGATCTTGCTCTCGATGCGCACCCGGGCGACGCACACGTCCGCCTCCTCGCACGTAACCTGCTCGACCTCGGCGTTCTTCCATTGCACCGCGGACATGGCGAGGCGATTGGCGTAGTTGTCGAACGGCGTGGTGGCGCGGGCACCGGCCGTCATGAACGAATAAGCCTTCTCGTACTCCTTGGCGATGATCGCGTCCCAGCGCGCCTTGGCACGCTGCGCGATGGCTTCTTCCGGAGCCAGGCCGGCTTTCTTGCTCGGAGCTGTGGCGCCGCATGCGGTGAGGACGGAGGCCACGACGGCCAGCGCGAGAGTCTTTCGGATCATGGGAATCGCTCCTGCGATGTCATGGGTCTGTGGTTTGTGGATCATCAGTCCTTCTCCACCCGCAGCGGCTCCAGCGCACGGAACTGGCGGGTGTATTCGTCGGTGAGGCGGCGCGCTTCGTCGCTGTTGCGGATGACGACGGGCGTCAGCATGACGAGCAGCTCCTGCCGGACGCTCTGCTCGGTCTTGCCACCGAACAGCGATCCCACGATCGGAATCCGGTGCAGGCCGGGAACGCCGCCACTGCCCTTGGTATCGGTCTGCTTGATCAGGCCACCGAGCAGCACGGTCTGACCGGACTGCACGGCCACTTCGGTCTTGATCTTGGCCTGGTCCACCGGCACGTTGCCGCCGACCGCGTCACCGGCATCGCCGGGCGTGCTGTCCTGCTGGTCGATCTCCATGAACACGAGGCCACCCGGATTGACGCGCGGCGTGACGGTCAGCGTGATACCGGTATCGCGGAACTGCACGTAGGTCTGGGTATTGGTGTTGCCGATACCGGTATTGATGAAGCTGCTGTTCACCGGGATCTGCTTACCGACGTTGATGGTCGCGGCCTTGTTGTTGAGCACGACCACGGACGGACTGGACAGCACCTTCACGTTCGACACGCGATCCAGCGCACTGATGACGGCGGCCACGTTGGGACCGACGAAAGTCCAGTTGATGCTGTTGTTGACGATATTGCCCGCCACGTCGCCCCAGATCGAGCGACCGCGAGCCAGTTCGCGGAAGGCATCACCCAGGCCGCCCTCGCCGCCGATGGCGTTCTCGAAGTACCACTGCACGCCGTAGCGCAGCTCGTCGTTGAGGGTCACCTGGATGATCTTGGCCTCGATGTGGACCTGAAGCGGAATCGTGTCCAGGCGCTCGATCACGCGCTGGATCGACGTCCATTGCGACGAAGTCGCCAGCACCAGCAGCGAGTTGCTTTCCTCCACCGCCGAGACCCGCACCTGGTCGCTCGCGCCGAGCGAAATGCCGCCCGCGGCATCGACCACCGGGCCGCCATCGGTGGCCACGAAATTCGCATTGCCCTGCTGGTTGTTGCGGCGGTTCTGGCGGTTCTGCGGATTCGGGCGCGGTGGCGAGGTACTGCCGTCCGCCCCGACCGAGCGCACTTCGACCGATTCCAGGCCCGGCGCGACCGAACCCGTCGAACTGGAGCTGCGAACCGCCGGTGCGCTGGTGCCGAGCACGTCGGCCAGCGTCGTGGCCAAGTCCATGGCCTTGACGTTCTTCACTTCGTAGATGAAAAGCCGCTGTCCGGCCTCGCCGCCACCCAGATCGAAGCGCTCGATCCATTCGGCGATGCGGCTGAGGTATTTCGGCTGCGGGGTGATCACGAGGATCGAGTTGATGCCTTCCAGCGGCATGAAGCGGAACATGCCCGCCATCGGCGTGTTGCTGCCGTCGCCGAAGATCTTTTCCAGCTCGCCAACGGTCTTGGCGGCCTCGGCCTGGCGCAGGCTGAAGACGCCGACGGACATGCCCTCGAGCCAATCCACGTCGAAGATCGAGACGGTGTGCAGATAGTTCTCGATTTCGGCGCGCGAGCCGGCCAACACCAGCATGTTGCGGCTGTTGTCGACGTTGATCACGGCCTCGGGCTTGGCGTACGGCTTCAGCAGCTTTTCCATCTCGGTGGCGGAGATGTAGTGCAGCGGCACCGCGCGCACTTCGTAGCCGCGCATGTTCTGCACCGGACCGGTGCGCGGCGTCAGATTGCCGGGCAATGCCTGGGCGACCGGGAGGATCGTGTAGCGGCCGTCCTGCCACACCATCGTCGCGTTGTTCCAGCGCAGCATCATTTCCAGCACAGAAAGCGCCTGGTCCGGACGCAGCGGCTTGGCGGTGGCAAAGGTCACGTTGCCGGAAACGCCGGGCGCGATCACGTAGTTCTGCTGCAGGAAGTCGCCGAGGATCGCCTTGACCACGGCGTGCAGCGACTCGCCTTCGAAATTGAAGGTGACGTCACCGGTCGCGCCGGGACCGGGCGCCGGCTGGCGCGATGCGGTCTCGTTGAGGAACACGCCGGTGCCAGGCTGGAAATCGTGGTTCGAGTCCAGCGAGTCGCCGGAAGCAGGCGCGGACGGCTGCGCGGCTTCGCCGTACACCGCCGCAGGCGGCGCCTTCTCGGCGCTGTCCACGGGCGCGGCAAGCGCGTCGAGGTAGTTCGCCCTGACCTGCAGCGGCTCGCGGCTCGTTGCGCAACCGGCGAGAAACACCAGCAGTGCGGACAGCATGGACAGCCGCACGAATGCGCCAAGTCGTCGCGCCGCGGTCGTCGTGGAAGTGTTCGGTCGCATCATGTGGAAAATCGTCCTACTTGCTGTTGTTGCGCTCGGCTTCTTCGCGCATCTGCCTGCGCCGCTCCTCGATCCGCTTGCGGATCATTTCGGAGCGCTGTTCCGGGCTCATGTCGGCAGGTATCGGCTGCTGCACGGCAGGTTGCTCCGGGGTGGTTTCCTGCTTCTGTTCGGTTGCCGCCGGCGCATTCGCCGCACCGCGCGGAGAACGTGCCGGCGGCGCGCTGGGCGCTGCGGCAACCGGCGTCGGCGGCTGGCCACCGGAGCCGTCGAACACGCGCAGTTCCACTTCGCTGCGACCTTGCGAACCTTCAAAGACCGCTTTTCGCGGCTCCAGTTCCACCAATTTCCAACCGGACTGGTCACCTTCGAGCGAATTGCCCAGTCGTACCGACTGGCTCCGCCCGCTCTTGTTGTCGGTGACGATGGCGATCTGCACGTCCTTCGTCATCACCACGCTGGTCAGCGCCACTTCGAGCGGAGCGGCAGGCGGCGGGGGCGCGGAATCGGCATCGCTCTTCCCGTTGCTTGGCGGCGGCGCGGGACGGCGGTCGGCATTGAACAGCGGACGCTGGCCGATGGCGGCGTAGGCGTCGAGCGTTTCGAGTGGGCTGTGCGCCTGCGAAAGATCGATGCGCGGCAGCGGCGGCACGAGCGAAGGATCGTCCGGGTGCAGGCGGTAGCGCCCACCGAAACCGGCCATCGCCGCGAACAGGAACAGCAGCGCCCACAGCGCCGCGGTCGCGGCGAGCAGCACCGGCAAACGTTGCGATGGCGTGAAACGGGCCAGCATCAGTTCGCCCTCGCGCGCGGCAGATAGCCGTACATGTCGAAATTCACGTCGAGGCTGGCCTGGTTGTCCTGGTTGCGCGCGCCCGGCGAACGCCGCCCGACGATGGTCAGCTCGGACACGAACAACTGCGGACTGCCGCTTTCCAGGCCATGCAGCAGCGCGCCAAAATATTCCATTTCGCAGCGCATCCGCACTTTCACCGTGACTTTCTCGAACACGGGCGCTTCCTCGCCGCGCGCGCGCGGCGGATTGCGCGACGGCGTGCGGCTCACGAGCTGGCAGGCATCGCCGGCACGCAGACCGTCGATCTGTTCCTGCAAGCGGCCGATCAGCGCGGCGGAGGCGAGATCGAAGTTGGCCTGCGACAGGAACCCGGGATTCTCGGCCTCGAATGCGCGCACCTGCGTCAGCGCCTCACGGATCGCATCGCGCTGTTGCGCCATCGCGCGGAAACGCGCTTCCTCATCGCGCAACTCGACGACCTGCGAACGGTACTCGCGCATCGGCGCGACGAACCACCAATGGAGGCCGAGCAGATAAACCAGCATCAGCACGATCAATGCCAGCACTACCGCCAGCACCTTGCCGTGACGGGGATCGGGAAGCAGTTTCATTGCCGACCTCCCTCTTCTTTGTCGGTATCGACCGGGCCGTAGCGACCGGTGATGTTGAAACGATCCATGCCGCTGCGCGGATCGGGCTGGATCGGGCCGCTCAAGGCCGGCGAGCGCAGCAGCTTGCTGCCGCCGAGGATCTCGACCAGCTTCGCGGCCTGGCGGCTCTGGCCGCTGAGCGACACTTCGCCGCGCACCACGGACAAGCGCTCCAGATAGGTGTCGTCGGGCAGCAGCTGGGTGAGTTCGTCGAGCAGCAGCAGCATCGACGGCTGGCTGGCTTTTTCCACCGCGAGGAAATTCGCGCCGGCCGCCGCGTCATCCAGCTCATTGCGCAGCTTCGTGACCGCACGCGCTTCGTCGCGGGCCTCCTCGACCTGCTGCTCCAGCGCGGCGATCGCGTCGCGGCGGTTTTCGATGATCTTGCCCAGCGCCATCCACGAGAACAGCAGCGCTGCGAACAGCAAGCCCGCCATCGTCCATCCGAACAGATGGCTGCGTCCGGCGCGCTGTTCCTGCGGCAGGAAGTTGAAGCCGGCACGCGCGCCATGCGCATCGACGGCATCGACCGCGCTCAGCGACGACGCCAGGCCGTCGATCCGCGCCAACTCCTTCGCCAGCCGCTCGCGCGTGACCAGCGCGAACTGCACCGGCACCTGCTTGGCCTCGGCCTCATGCGGCAGCACGCGCGAATCGAACCGCACCTGGTCGGGCTTGAACGGCGTCTGCCGATCGAGCTCGAAGCCGAGCACGGTATCGAGATTCTCGAGCGCAGCCGCCGGCAGCGTCAGGGTGCGGCGCAGGATCGCGTCGCCCGGCAACAGCAGGACGCGACGCTGTTCGCGGCCTTCCTCGCCCAGCAGGTCGGCCAGTGCGCCCGGCAAGGCTTCCGGCGGTTGCGCGGGCAAGCGGCCGAGTTCGTCGCGCATCTCGCCGCGTTGGCGCAGCACCTGCACTTCGTCGCCATCGCAACGCAGCAGCACCCAAGCGTCTTCCACCTCGAAGCGCTGCCGCCAGCGCTCCGGCAGCAAGGCGCGCAACTCCCCGCCCCACCAATGCAGGAAGCGTGGCAGCGGACTTTGCGCGTAACGCGCGCGCAAACGGCGCAACGGCTGCGTGAGCTGATCGGATAGGGCCATCAACGGGAATCTTGCGGATCTGATGAATCGAACGAACCATCCGATGACTTGGATGTTTCAGGCTCGCCGTCCTGCCAGCGCAACGCGGTGTAAGCCAAGCCGGAAGCGAGGCCGCCCCCCATCCGAATGGTGGCGTCGAGTTGCGTCCACGCCCCGTTCGGAAGCGTCGCGCGGGACTTGAGAGTATAAGTGCCGGTTCCTCCCCGCGCCATTAGCTCGGTTCCATCCGGCAGCCGCGGCGCGGGAGCGCCGGAATTCGGATCCCACATGCGGCGCATTTCCACGATCTGCTGGGCCAGCTCGGCCGTCATGTTGGGCATTGCCTGGATCACTTCCGGCGGCGCGTAAGCCAGATCCGGCCGCGGCCGGCCGGAGTAGATCGTCACCAGTGGCCGCAACCTCTCGTACAGCGCCGGCGTCATGCCGAGCACCTGCAGCAGCTCGGACACCAGCGAAAACGGCGCGTTGGCCGGACCGTAATCGAGCCCTGCCGCTTCGTATTCGGGCAGCTCCGCGCCTTCGGGCGAAAGCAAATCGTCGGCATCGCGCCAGTCCTGGATCGCCGCCGCCAATGCGGCGGCCTCGTTCATTTCGACGCCAAGCGAGGTGAACAGTTCCGTGAGAAAGCCGATGTCGGCGGCATTGATGTCCACGAGGCCGGACTCGTCGGTGATTTCCACCTGGATCTGCATGTCCTCGAAGTCGAATTGATACGCACGGCCATCGGGAATCCATTTCTGCGTCGGATCGGGCTGCGCAAGGAAATACACCGCCTCGTTGATGCCGGCCGCGGCGGCATGGCGCGCCACGGCGGCATCGTAATGGTGTCGCGCCTGCTTGCCCTCGACCCGCGCCATCAACGCGAACGCGCCGAGCAGGATGGTGAGCAGCGCCATCAGCCAGATCACGATGACGAAGGCGACGCCACGCTGGCGGCGTTGCGGAGACGTTCGGAGCGCGCTCATCGGACGGGCAACTCCGAACCGGAATCGTCGCGTGGATCGCGCTGGCCGCCGCGGCGGGTGTTGAACATCATCGGCAGGCTGCTTCCCGCCATCACCGCGACTTCGAAATTCGGCCAGATGCGGTTCTCGTCACGCTCGTATTCGGCCACCAGCCGCACCATCATCGGCAGGCGCTGCGGGTCTTCCCACGTGGACGACCAATCGGCGAGCTCGCCCTCTTCGTCCATGGCGCGATACTCGAAGCGCGCATCGGCCAGGCCATCGAGCACCAGCACCGGCGGCCGGTCGCTTTCGCCTTTCGGGTTGTCCGGGTCGTAGCCGTTCAACTGATGGTGGTCGAACAGCAACTGCACGCCGTCGCGGCCGCGCGCGATTTCCAGCCACTGCACGTGCGGCCCGCCGCGCGACAGGTGGCCGGGCATCGGCGCGACGAAGCGCATCGAGGTCGCATCGGCTTCGAACACCTTGTTCTCGCCGCCGTCGTCCATCATCTCGAAAGGAATCGTCATCGCATTGGAAAGCTGCCGACGCAGGAATTCCTGCGCGGTGCGGACCTGGTCGGTGTGGGCGATGATCCGCTCGCCGCTGCGCGTGGCCGAGATCGCGCCCTTGATGGTCGAGAACGCCATCGCGATCAGGAGCGCGACGAGCGTCAGCGCGATCAGCACTTCGATCAGGGTGAAACCGTGGTTCGCGCGACGCTGGCTCACAGCTGCTCCGGCGTCATCGCGCGCAAGGTGACAAAGCGCGCTTCATACGTGTTGCGGCCCCGCTCCCACGACACCACCAGTTCCAGTCGCAGCACTTCGATCGTCGGCAAGGATTCCGCGCTGGTCAGGCCGCCATTGGAAAGCCCGCCCGTCACGCCGCCCGTGTTGGTTGCGACCGGCGGCACTTCGTAAGGTTCGATCGACAGGTCCCAGCGATAGCGGTCGTCGAATTCGCCCGAATCCTGTCCCGGCGCAAGCCGTTCCGCGAGACCGAGCGTGTCGAGCAACGATTGGGCATAGAGCGTGGCCTCGGTGAACTCGGCCGCGTTGCGTGTCTGCCGCATCGCGCCGACCGCGATCTGCATCGCGATGCCCAGGCCCACGGCCAGGAGCGAGAACGCCATGACGACTTCGATCAGCGTGAAGCCCTGCTGCTTGCCGGAAAGCACGCGCATCGTCAGGAATCCTCGCGCAGGTCGGCGAGCGAGACTTCACCGGTCAGCCAGTTCACGTCGATGCGCCAGGTGGCTTCGCCGCGGATCAGCTCGATGTTGCCGCCGGTCGATGCGCCATCGGGATAGAAACGGATGCGTCCGATGCTCTCGCCTTCCATTTCCGATCGCGCGGTCAGGATCTTGATGTCCATGTCCTTCGGCAGCTCGATCCACTTCTTGCCGGGCGCCTGGTAGCGCCGCGCATCGACATCCACCTTCAACGCCATCGGCTCGCGCTTCACGATCGCCTGTCCGCGCGTGTAGCGCAGCGCGGCGGCGAGATCGCGGCTGGCGGCCTTCACCTTGGCGTTGGTCAGCCCGTCGCCGACCGTGACCGCGACCAGCATCATGGCGAGCGCGATCAGCGCGACCACGGCGATGATTTCGACCAGCGTGAAGCCGCGAGCGCGACGCGGAGGCGGGGTTCGGATCATCGTCGTGGATTCATCGCTCGACGATTACTCGCTGGTGATGTCCGCATCCACGCCCGTGCCGCCGGCCTTCTTGTCGGCGCCGTAGCTGGTGATGACGAAGCTGCGATCCACGATGCGGTATTCGTACGGGGTGTTCCACGGATCCCGCAGCGCGGTTTCCTTCACGTACGGGCCAAGCCAGCCCTTCACGTTGCCGCCCGGCGCCGTCACGAGGTCTTCCAGGCGCTGCGGCAGGTTGCCGGTATCGGTCTCGTACTGCTCGACCTTGGCCGCGAGCGCCGCCACGCCGCTGACCGCGAGCTTGTGGTTGGCGCGGTCCTTGCCGCCGAACACCTGGTTGGCAACCATGCCCGCGATCACCGCGATCAGCGCGACGACGATCAGGATTTCGATCAGGCTGAAGCCCTGCTGCGCACGGGACGCGATGGAAAGAGTGTTTCGTTTGTTCATTGCATTTCCCTCGGAAAATTATCCAACCGCATTGGTAAGGCTGAAGATCGGCACCAGGATCGCCATCATGATCAGCGCAACGACGCCCGCCATGAAGACCGTGACGGCCGGCACCAACGCGGCAAGCAGGCGTTCGACCGTGTTTTTCACTTCAAGGTCGAAAGTATCCGCGACCTTGGTCAGCATCGTATCCAGTTCGCCCGATTCTTCGCCCACCGCGATCATCTGCAGCGCCAGGCGCGGGAACAGCTTGCTGCGACCCAACGCCAAGGACAGCCCGCCGCCGGTTTTCACTTCGCTGCTCGCAGCTTCCACCGCGTTCGACAACGCCGTGTTGCCCATCACGTTGCGCGCGATCGACAGGGACGTGAGCAATGGAACGCCATTGCGGACCAAAGTTCCCAGCGTGCGCGCCAGCCGCGCGGTTTCCAGCTTCGTGAACAGGCTGCCGAGCAGGCCGCGCTTCAGGATCCAGGTATCGAAGGCGAGCTTCTTTTCCGGATCCGCCAGTTGCTTGCGGAACACCAGGACGCCGCCGACGGCAAGCGCGATCAACAGCCACCAGTAACCGCGCACGAAATTGCCCGCGAGCATCACGGCCTGCGTGAGCAGCGGCATTTCGACTTCCATGTCCTCGAACAGCGGCAGGAACTGCGGCACGACGTAGCCGAGCAGCAAGGCCAGCGCGCCGAACACCATCAGGATCAGGATGCTCGGATAGATGAGCGCGTTGATCACGCTTTCGCGCAGGGCCTTGCTGCGCTCGAGGTAATCGGCCAGGCGCTTCAGCGTGTCGTCGAGCGAACCGCCGACTTCGCCGGCGCGCACCATGTTGATGTAAAGCCGCGAGAACACGCCGCCCTGCTGTTCCAGCGCCTGCGACATCGGCGTGCCGCCGCGCACCGCGTCGCGCACGCGTTCGATCACGCGCCGCGCGTTGGGCGAGTCGGGCATGTCCAGGAGGATCTGCAGGGCGCGGTCGAGCGGCTGGCCGGCGCCGAGCAAGGTCGCCAGCTGCTGGGTGAACTGCATCACCTGCGTGCTGTTCATGTCCGAACGGCGGAACAGCGCGGCAAGGCCTGCCTCGTCCGACGCGTCCGCAGGCTTGGCCTCGATCGGGATGTTGCCCGCGTCCTGCAGGCGCGCGACGACTTCCTCGGCGGACGCCGCGTCCATCACGCCATCGATCGGTTCGCCGCTGGCGCTGAGCGCCTTGTACCGGAATTGCGCCATTGCCGGACCTTAGGTTTCCTGCGTCACGCGCAGGACTTCCTCGATCGTCGTGATGCCCTGCATCGCCTTCACGAGTCCGTCCTCGTACATCGTGCGCATGCCGTGCTTGCGCGCTTCCTCTTCCAGAGCGCCCATGTCGGCGTGCTTCATCACGAGGCGGCGGATCGGTTCGTTGACGACGAGGAACTCCATGATCGTGGTACGGCCGAGATAGCCGGTCGGCGTCAGGGCCGACGGAACCGGGCGATAGAGGTAGATCGGGCCATCGGGCTGGAAACGACGCAGGCCGAATTCCTCGATCACTTCCGGCGAAGGTTCGTAGCGTTCGGCGTGGGTCGGCTCCAGGCGACGCACCAGGCGCTGCGCGAGGATGCCGTTCACGGTGGACGTGAGCAGGTAATCCTCGACGCCCATGTCGAGCAGTCGCGTGACGCCGCCCGCGGCATTGTTGGTATGCAGCGTCGAAAGCACCATGTGGCCGGTCAATGCGGACTGGATCGCGATTTTCGCGGTTTCCAGGTCGCGCATTTCGCCGATCATGATGATGTCCGGGTCCTGGCGGACGATCGAACGCAGCGCATGGGCGAAGTCCAAGCCGATCTGCGGCTTGGCCTGGATCTGGTTGACGCCTTCGAGCTGGTATTCGACCGGATCTTCGACCGTGATGATCTTCACGTCCGGCTTGTTCAACTGCGACAGCGCGGTGTAGAGCGTGGTGGTCTTGCCCGAACCGGTCGGACCGGTCACGAGCAGGATGCCGTGCGGCAGCTCCAGCACCTTCAGGAAGTCGGAAAGGAACTGGTCGGTGAAGCCGAGCTTCTTGAAGTCGAATACGATCGACTCGCGGTCGAGGATACGCATCACCACCGACTCGCCGTGCGACGTCGGCACGGTGGACACGCGAAGGTCCAGCTCCTTGCCCTGCACGCGGATCATGATGCGGCCGTCCTGCGGCAGGCGGCGCTCGGCGATGTTGAGCTTGGCCATGATCTTGATGCGCGAGATCACCGCGGCCGTGAGGTTCGCCGGCGGCGATTCGGCTTCTTCCAGCACGCCGTCGATGCGGTAGCGCACCTTCAGGCGGTTCTCGAACGGCTCGATGTGGATGTCCGAGGTACGCTGTTCCACCGCGCGCTGGATGATCAGGTTCACCAGGCGGATGACCGGCGCTTCGGAGGCCAGGTCGCGCAGGTGCTCGACATCGTCCTCGTCGCGGTTTTCCGCGCCTTCGCCCAGATCCTCGACGATCGTGCCCATCGCACTGCGGCCCGAGCCGTAATAGCGCTCGATCAGATCGTCGATTTCCGAGCGCAGGCCGATCTTCACCGTGACCTCGCGGCCGGTCGCCATCTTCACCGCTTCGACCGGATACGTGTCGGTCGGGTCGGCGACCAGCAGGTCGATGTGCTGCTCGCTCTCGCCGATCGGGCAGATGTGCTGCTGCTTGAGGAAGCGGATCGGCAGCTGCACGTTCGGCGGCGTTTCGGGGAACTCCTTCGCCCATACCAGCGGCAGGCCGAACACCTCGGCGCTGGCTTCGGCCACGTCGCGCTCGGAAACGAGGCCGATGCGCGTCATCAATCCGACGAGACTGCCGCCGGACTCCTCGTGCAGGCGCTTGGCGCGCGCGAAATCGGCGTCCTTCAGGCGGCCGTGTTCGAGCAGCTGGCGGCAGATGGCGTCCTCGCCCGCGTGCGCAGCGCCGATCGGATCTTCGCCCCGTGCGGTTTCGGAAACGGCGATGGCATTCATTCGGAGGGCGCTCCCGGCTCTTGCGTCGACGACGCTTGCGACGTCGCGTGTTCGACTGCCGCGGTCGCGGCAGGCTCCTCATCATTCCAGCCGACGAGGCTTTCGAGGAAGCGGCGGTTGAGGACGATCCAAGTCGCGATCGGCACGACCGGCGGCAGGATCAGGTAAGTGAACTGGTAGAACAGGCCGATGCTGTTCGGTCCCCAGCCGTGTTCGCCCATGCGCAGCGCCACGTCGGCCGAAGCCGCCGCGCCGGCCTGCTGCGCCAGATGGCTGAAGCCCTCGCTGCGCAGCGCCGAGATCACCGCGTTCTCGACCCCGAACATCATCATGAACAGCACGCCCGCGACCGTTCCCAGCGTGATCGAAACGAACATCACCGCCGAGCCTATACCCCACTGCAGGAACGTCCGGCGCCAGCTCAACGGCGTGGCCGCGACCAGTCCGAAGAACAGCGGGATGCAATAGGCATAGATCAGCACGTTGAGCGCCTGGCCATCGACCAACAACCGCGAACCGGGCAGGCCCTGTACGCCCGAGAGGTTCACGACATAGGAAAACCCCAGCCGGAAATAATCCTGCGAGGCCTCGTTCAGCATGCCGGGCGCAAGCCATTCGATCACGGGAATCGCGGCGCGCACCACCGGATAGGCGACCAGCGAATTGAGCGCGAACCAGATCGTGAAGGCGAGTGGCAGGAACAGCATCGCCTTGAGCACGAATTCACGCAACGGCGTCAGCTTCATCGGCCCACCCATGCACGCGCATTGCGGAACATCCGCAGCCACGGACTGGCGTCGCCCGTCCATTCGGCCGGATGCCAGGAGAGCTGCACGTTGCGATGCACGCGTTCGGGATGCGGCATCAGCAGCGTGGCGCGGCCGTCGATGCTCGTGAGCCCGGCGATCGCATCGACCGAACCGTTCGGATTGGCCGGATAGGCTTCCGCCACCGCGCCGTTGCCGTCGACGTAGCGGAACGCGACCTTCGCCGCCGCATGGTCGGCTTCATCGTGGAACGCCACGCGGCCTTCGCCATGCGACACCACGACCGGAATCCGCGACCCTTCCATGCCGCGCAGGAACAACGACGGGCTTTCCAGCACTTCCAGCAGCGACAGGCGCGCCTCGAAGCGGCGCGAGGCATTACACAGGAACGACGGCCAGTGCTGCGCGCCGGGGATGAGGTCGCGCAGATGGCTGAGCATCTGGCAGCCGTTGCAGACGCCGAGCGAGAACGTGTCCCCGCGCTCGAAGAAGTCGCGGAACTGGCCGCGCAGGGCTTCGCGCTCGAGGATCGACGTGGCCCAGCCGCGACCCGCGCCGAGCACGTCGCCGTAGGAGAAACCGCCGCAGGCCGCGAGGCCGACGAACTCGGAAAGCCGCGCGCGGCCTTCGATCAGGTCGCTCATGTGGACATCGACCGCGGTGAAGCCGGCGCGGTCGAACGCCGCGGCCATTTCCACCTGGCCGTTGACGCCCTGCTCGCGCAGGATCGCGACCCGCGGCTTCGCACCGGTACTGATGTAGGGCGCGGCAATGTCCTCGTCCGGATCGAACGTGAGTTCCGCGCTCAGCGGCGGCGCGTTGAAATCGCGCTTGGCGGCGAACTCCGCATCGGCCGCATCGGGCAGGTCGCGCAGCTTCTGCATCGCGTGCGTCACGCTCCACCATGCGTCGAACAGCTCCTGCCAGCCCCATTCGACCAGCAGTTTCGATCCGGCGAACACGCGGAACTTCGGCGCGGCGATCGGCGTACCGATGCGCTGCGTGCAACGCGTCAGACCATGGCGATCGATCAGGTCCGCGAACGCGGCGCGATCTTCGGTCGCAACCTGGATGATCGCGCCAAGCTCTTCCGAGAACAGCGTCGAGAACGGGTTGTCGCCCCACCGCTCCAACTGCAGCTCGATGCCGCAATGGGTCGCGAACGCCATCTCGCACAAGGTCGCGAAGGCGCCGCCGTCGCTGCGGTCGTGGTAGGCCAGCGCAATGCCCTGTTCGTGCGATTCGCGGATCAATTCGAACAGGCCGCGCAGCAGCGCCGGATCGTCCAGATCGGGCGGAGCGCCGCCGAAGGCGCCGTGCGTCTGCGCGAGGATCGAACCGCCGAGGCGGCGCTTCCCGGCGCCGAGGCCAATCAGCCAGAGTTCGGTATCGCCGCTGCGATCGAGCACCGGCGTCAGCTGCCGGCGCACATCCTTGACCCGCGCGAAGGCGGAAACCACGAGCGACACCGGCGAGACGACGGTCGTCTCGTTTTCGCCGCTGCGCCATTTCGCCTGCATCGACAGCGAATCCTTGCCGACCGGAATCGAAATGCCGAGCGCCGGGCACAACTCCATACCGACCGCTTGCACGGCTTCGTAGAGCCTCGCGTCCTCGCCTTCGACGCCGGCCGCGGCCATCCAGTTGGCCGAGAGCTTGATCTCCGACAGCGACGACACCTGCGCCGCGGCCAGGTTCAACACCGCTTCGCCCACCGCCATGCGCGCCGACGCGGCCGCGTCGAGCAACGCCAGCGGCGTGCGTTCGCCGATGCTCATCGCTTGGCCGGTGTAGCCGGCGAAATCGTCCAGCACGATGGCGCAATCGGCCAACGGCAATTGCCACGGCCCGACCATCTGGTCACGCGCCACCAGGCCGCCGACGCTGCGGTCGCCGATGGTGACGAGGTAGTTCTTGCTCGCGACACTCGGATGCGACAGCACGCGCAACCCGGCGGCGTGCAGGTCGAGCGTGGATACGTCCAGCACCGGCCACGGCGCAGGCGCGACGCGACGCACATCGCGATGCGTCTTCGGCGGCTTGCCGAACAGTAGGTCCATCGGAATGTCGATCGGCGCTTCGCCGGCAGCGGCGGCACCCTTTTCCGGCGCGAGCGCGCCTTCGGCAACGGTCAGTTGTTCGTTCGCGGTCGCGATGCCGACGACTGCATACGGACAACGCTCTCGCCGGCAGATCGCCTCGAACCCGGACAAGTGTTCGTTCGCGACGCCGAGCACGTAGCGCTCCTGCGATTCGTTGCACCACAGCTGCATCGGCGACAGCGAAGGATCGTCGCGCGGAATCGCGTCGAGGTCGATCACGCCGCCGACGCCGGAATCGTGCAGCAATTCGGGGATCGCGTTGCTCAAGCCGCCCGCGCCGACGTCGTGCGCGCTGCGGATCGGATTGTCCGCGCCGAGTGCGACGCAGGCGTCGATGACTTCCTGGCAGCGACGCTGCATTTCCGGGTTGTCGCGCTGCACCGAGGCGAAGTCGAGCTGCTCGGAGCTTTCACCGCTGGCGACCGAACTGGCCGCGCCGCCGCCCAGGCCGATCAGCATCGCCGGACCGCCGAGCACGATCACCGCGTCGCCGGCGCGCAGCGGCAGCTTTTTCACCTGCGCAGGATCGATCGCGCCGATGCCGCCGGCCAGCATGATCGGCTTGTCGTAGCCGTAAAAACGGTTGGCCTGCGCCGTCGGCAGTTCGAAATCGCGGAAATAGCCGCACAGCGCCGGACGGCCGAATTCGTCGTTGAACGCGGCCGCGCCGAGCGGGCCTTCGATCATGATGTCGCAGGCTGAAGCCATGCGCGGATTGAAGGCGCGATCCGATTCCCACGGCTGCGGCAGCGTCGGAATGCGCAGGTGCGACACGGAGAAGCCGGTGAGGCCCGCCTTCGGCTTGCCGCCGCGACCGGTCGCGCCCTCGTCGCGGATCTCGCCGCCCGCACCGGTGCTGGCGCCGGGATACGGCGCGATCGCGGTCGGATGGTTGTGGGTTTCGACCTTGATCGCGAAGGCATTGGCCTGCGGCAACGAGGCGCTCCATTCGCGCGTCTGCGGATCGGGACGGAACCGGCACGCGTCGAAGCCTTCGATCACCGCCGCGTTGTCCTTGTACGCGGACAAGGTGAGCTGCGGCGATTTCGCATGCGTGTTGCGGATCATCGGGAACAGTCCGCGCGCCTGCGGCTCGCCGTCGATGGTCCAGCTCGCGTTGAAGATCTTGTGGCGGCAGTGCTCGGAATTGGCCTGCGCGAACATCATCAGTTCGGCATCGGACGGCGCGCGGCCGAGCGCCTCATAGCGTTCCCGCAGGTATTCGATTTCGTCGGCCGACAGTGCCAGGCCAAGCTCCGCGTTCGCGTCGGCGAGCTGCCCGATCGGAATGCGCCGCACCGCGCCCTTCGCCGGCGCGTCGAACAGTTCCGCGATGCGCGCGGCATCGTGCAGCACCGATTGCGTCATCGGGTCGTGCAGCAGACGCTCTGCCGCGCGACGCTGCGCCGGTTCGAGCGCCGAAAGGCCGGAGATCGCCACGAACCGGCCGCGCTCGACGCGCCTCACCGGCAAACCCGCGCCTTTCAGGATTTCCGTGGCCTTGCTCGACCACGGTGAAATCGTGCCGAGGCGCGGCACGATCAGCGCGCCATCGGCCTCGAAAGAACCGGTATCCGCGACCTGCGCGGCGAGGATGCCGGACAGGCGCGCCGTATCGAGATCGGCACCGGCCACGGCTTCGACGAAGAAGACCTCGTACGCATCGCCCAGCGTCAGACCGGAAGCCACGCTTGCCAGTCCAGCCGACAGTCGCGCCCGTTCGTCCGGGGCCATCGTCGGCGTACCCTTGAATGCCAGCATTTGTGCGTTCCGCTTCGTCATCGGGAAAAGGCGGGCATTTTAGCGGAATCGATGCCCACGCCTGCGGCCTGGAAGCCGCAGGCTGGAAAACGGGCGCCGAAGGGCCCGCTTTACTTCGCGGCGAGCTGGTCCAGGCGCTGCTTCATCTGCGCCGGCGGCAGGTAACCGCCGAGCTGGGTGCCGTCCGCCGCGTACACCGCCGGCGTGCCGGTGACGCCGATCTTCTGGCCGAGCATGTAGTCGTCCGCGACCGGGTTGTCGCACTTCTTGGTGTCGAGCGGCTGGCCGGCCTTGGCGTCGGTCATCGCCTTGCGCTGGTCGTCCGCGCACCACACCGAAACGGCCTTGTCGAAGGATTCCGAACCCATGCCGGCGCGCGGGAAGAACAGGTATTCGACCGTGATGCCGAGGTCGTTGTACGCCGCCATGTCGTTGTGGAGCTTGCGGCAGTAGCCGCAATCGATGTCGGTGAACACCGTGACCGAGTACTTCTCGTCCTTGGCCGGGAACACGATGCGCTTCTGCTTGCCGACCTTGGCCAGCTCGGCGCGGCGCAGGCCGGCGCGCGAAGCCTCGGTGAGGTCGGTCTTGTTGGCGATGTCGAACAGCGAGCCTTGGATCAGGTATTTGCCGTCATTGCTGACGTACACCACCTGACCCTGCAGCACGACTTCGTAGAAACCATTGATCTTCGAGTCGGCGATGCTTTCGATCTTGGCGTTGGGCACCAGCGACTTGATGGCGGCCTGCACCTTCTCCTCGTCGGCGTACGCGGAAACGGAAACGATGCCAAGGGTTGCAGCGATGAGGAAACGGAACATGGAAAGCTCTCGAGGACGGGAATGGAAGGTTCGGACAACGCCGAGCGGGGAAAGTTCGCCATTTTAACTACAGCTGACCGCCCGGCGCGGATCGGACATCACGACACCCGCCGAGGACCGGGAAAAGGGCCTCAGCCGCGCGGATGATGGGTCGAATGTAGTCGCTTCAGCTGTTCCCGCGCCACCAGCGTGTAGATCTGGGTGGTCGAAAGGCTGCTGTGGCCGAGCAGCATCTGCAGCGCGCGCAAGTCCGCGCCGTGGTTCAGCAGGTGCGTCGCGAAAGCGTGGCGCAGGCCGTGCGGCGAAATCCGTTCCGGCGCGATGCCGGCCACCACGGCGAGGCGCTTGATCGTGTTCCAGCACTGCTGCCGGCTCAACGGGTTGCCGCGCCGGGAAAGGAACAGCGGCGCGCGGACCTTCCCGCCCGCCAGTTGCGGTCGCGCCTCGGCCAGATACCGTTCCAGCCAATGCCGCGCTTCCTCGCCGATCGGCACCAGACGGTCCTTGCTGCCCTTGCCGGTGATGCGCAGCACGCCCTGGCGCAGGTTCACCTGCCCCAGCTCCAGTGCACACAGTTCGGACACGCGCAGTCCCGCGCCGTACATCAGCTCCAGCATCGTGCGGTCGGCCATGCCGATGGCGGTGGAGGCGTCGGCGGCGGCGAGCAACGCTTCGACCTGGCTTTCGGTCAGCGTCTTCGGCAGTTTCTTCGGCAACTTCGGGCTTTGCAGCAGCGCCGTCGGATCTTCGGCAATGCGCCCCGAACGCAGCAGCTGCGCATAGAAGGCACGCAGGCTGGACAGCAGCCGCGCATTGCTGCGCGCGCCATAGCCTTGCCGGCTGCGGTGTTCCAGATACGCAAACACCCGTGCCCGATCCACATCGAGCAGACCGGCATCCCGGGTCGAAAGCCAGCGCGCGAAGCCGTCCAGATCGCGGCGATAGCTGGCCTGCGTGAGCGGCGACAACCCCAGTTCGGCCCAGGCGCGCTCGACGAAGGCCTCGATCAGTTCACGGTCGGCGGCGCGAGCGGGAGGCAAGGCACGGGCGCGCAGGCGACGCTGGGTGATGGCATCCGAAGCATTCATCCGGGCCATCTTAATGGCGGACTAGAATCGTCGACCGTTTCCTCCACACACTCAGGAATTGCCATGGAACACCGTCAACTCGGCCGCAGCGGCCTCAAGGTTCCCGTTCTTTCGCTTGGCACCGGCACCTTCGGTGGCGCCGGCGCGATGTTCAGCAAGTGGGGCACGACCGACGTGGCCGAAGCCACGAAGCTGGTCGATATCTGCCTCGAGCACGGGCTCAACTTCTTCGACACCGCGGACGTCTATTCCTCCGGCCAGTCCGAGGAAATCCTCGGCAAGGCGATCGGTTCGCGCCGTGACCAGGTGCTGATCTCGACGAAGGGCACGTTCACCACCGGCAAGGGCCCGAACGACAAGGGCAGCTCGCGCTACCACATCATCAAGGCCGCCGAAGCCAGCCTGAAGCGGCTCGGCACCGACCACATCGACGTCTACTTCATGCACGGCTTCGACGCGCTGACGCCGGTGGAAGAAACGCTGCGCGCGCTCGACGACCTGGTCCGCGCCGGCAAGGTGCTCTACATCGGCTGCTCGAACTTCTCCGGCTGGCACGTGATGAAGTCGCTGGCCGCAGCCGAGAAATACGGGCTGGAGCGTTACGTGGCCTACCAGGGCTACTACTCGCTGATCGGCCGCGATTACGAGTGGGAACTGATGCCGCTGGCGCTGGACCAGGGCCTCGGCACGATGGTCTGGAGCCCACTCGGCTGGGGTCGCCTCACCGGCAAGATCCGTCGCGGCCAGAACGAATCCGGCCGCATCGCGCAGGGCGGCGCGGCCGGCGGTCCGATCGTCGAGGACGAATACCTGTTCACGGTCGTCGATGCGCTGGACGAAGTCGCCAAGGAAACCGGCAAGACCATCCCGCAGGTCGCGTTGAACTGGCTGCTCACGCGTCCTTCGGTTTCCAACATCGTGGTCGGCGCGCGCAACGAGGAACAACTGCGCCAGAACCTCGGCGCGCTCGGCTGGACGCTGGCGCCGGAACAGATCGCCAAGCTGGATGCGGCCAGCCAGCGTACGCCGACCTATCCGTACTGGCACCAGCGCGACTTCAACGAGCGCAATCCCAAGCCCACCACCTGGTGATTGATGGCAGCCTTGCCGTGGCGCATCGAACGGCGCCGCGGCAAGGCCGCTGGATTCGATCAGGCGACCTCGGCCCGCCTCAGGAACCGCGCACACGGCTGCGGCGATCGGACGGCCGCAGCCCGCGGATCGCCGCGATGCCCTGCGCGCCATGGGCACGCGCCTGCGCGAGATGCTCGGGCGTCATGCCGCCGAGCGCATAGATCGGCAACACCGTTTCCTCGCGCAGCTTCGCGAAACCGTCGAATCCGAGCGGTTCGACTTGCGGATGCGAAGCCGTCCCGGCCACCGGCCCGAGCACGGCAAAGTCAGCGCCGATGCTTTCGGCGCGGCGCAGTTGTTCAAGATCGTGGCAGGAGGCGGCGACGGGAAGCTTCCCGTCCAGCGGTCGCGCAGACAGTCGCAGCAGATCGGCGGACGTCAGGTGCACACCGATGCGCAATTCGCTGACGATCTTCAACGCCGCATCGATACCGCCATCGCCGCCGCTGTTGAGCAACAGCTCCGCGCCCTGCGCCTTGCAGCGCGCCGCCAGGGCTTGCGCCAACGTCGCCAGCGATTCCACCGGCAAGGCGCGGCTGCGCAGTTGCACGCGCTTGATGCCATCCGCGAGGGCGCGCTCGACCTGGGTCACGAACGCATCCAGATCGTCCGAAGGCTCGGGCGTGACGAGATAACCCGACGGCTGGCGCAAGGCCGCGACCACGGGCTTGTCGGCGGCCGGCATCGAATAGTTCAGCAGCTTGGCCGGATCGACCCAGCTCACCGCCTGACCCTCGACGCCGCGCGGGCGGCCCGAGAATCTGTCGATGCGGTAAACGTCGAGCCGGATGCGCTTGGCGCCGTAGCGATGCGGCACGCAGATCAGCGGCACGGCATCGCCGATGCGGATGCCGATCTCCTCTTCGAGTTCGCGCGCCAGTGCCTCGAAGGGTGTTTCGCCCGCTTCGACCTTGCCGCCGGGAAACTCCCACAACCCCGCGTGTTCACGCACGCCATCGCGCCGCGCCAACAGGATGCGGCCACGCAGATCGAAGATCGCGCCAGCGACGACGTGGATGGAAGGCGCTTCGGGATTGGACAACGCGGAATCGTTCAAGGCCGTGCGGAAGTTCGCGGCGAACATCCAGTGTGCCAAAGCCGCGGCGAGACGTCATCGCCGCGCAGGCACGAAGCGAAGCCGGTCGAACCGGCTCCGCCATAAGGCTCCGTCAGGCCAACTGGCCGTGGCAGTGCTTGTACTTCTTGCCCGAACCACAGGGGCAGAGTTCGTTGCGGCCGACCTTCGGCTGGTCGTTGCGCGCCGTCGCGGCCAGCACTTGCGCAGCTTCCTCATCGGCGCCCAGGCCACCGGCGTTCTCGTGCTGGAACGCCATCTGGCGCGCACGCATTTCCTGGCGGGCGCGCTCGGCCTCTTCCATCGCCTGCACTTCCGCTTCGGTGCGGATGCGGACACGCGCGAGCAACGTCACGACGTCGCGCTTGATCTTGTCGAGCATTTCCGAGAACAGCTCGAAGGCTTCGCGCTTGAATTCCTGCTTGGGCTGCTTCTGCGCGTAGCCGCGCAAGTGGATGCCCTGGCGCAGGTAATCCATGCGGGCGAGGTGTTCCTTCCAGTTGGAATCGAGCACGCTGAGCATCACGTGCTTCTCGAGCGCGCGCATCATCTCGCTGCCGATCTGCGCTTCCTTGTCGGCGAACAGCTTCGCCAAGCCGTCGCGCACGAAGTCGGCGATGTCCTCGGCCGAGACTTCTTCCTTCTCCGCGACGAACTTCTTCAGATCGAGTTCGAGGCCGAAGTCGCTGGCGACTTCCTGCTGCAGGGCGTCGAGGTTCCATTGCGTGTCGACGGATTCGGGCGGCACGTGGCGGAAGATGATCGCGTCAATCACGTCCTCGCGGATGCCGGCCACCGCATCCTGCACCGAGTCGGTTTCCAGCAGCTCGTCGCGCTGCGCGTAGATCACCTTGCGCTGGTCGTTGGCGACGTCGTCGTAATCGAGCAGGTTCTTGCGGATCTCGAAGTTGTGGCCTTCGACCTTGCGCTGCGCGTTCTCGATCTGGCGGCTGACCATGCGGTCTTGGATGCGGTCGTCCTCCTTCATGCCGAGGAACTTCATCGCCTTCTGCACCCAGTCCGAGGCGAAGATGCGCATCAGGCTGTCTTCGAGCGACAGGTAGAAGCGGCTGGAACCCACGTCGCCCTGGCGACCGGAACGTCCGCGCAGCTGGTTGTCGATGCGGCGGCTTTCATGGCGTTCGGTGCCGATGATGTGCAGGCCGCCGGCAGCCAGGACGGCGTCGTGGCGCTTCTGCCATTCCTCGCGCACCTGCTGCTTCTGTTCTTCGGTCGCGTCCTCGCCGAGCGCGGCGAGTTCGGCTTCGAGCGAACCGCCGAGCACGATGTCGGTACCGCGACCGGCCATGTTGGTCGCGATCGTCACCGCGCCCGGACGGCCGGCGTTCGCGACGATCTGCGCTTCGCGCTCGTGCTGCTTGGCGTTGAGCACTTCGTGCGGGACCTTCGCCTCGCGCAGGCGGCGCGAGATCAGCTCGGAGATCTCGATCGACGTGGTGCCGACCAGCACCGGCTGGCCCTTCTTGTGGCACTCGATGATGTCCTCGACCACGGCCTTGTACTTGGCATCGCGCTTCATAAAGACGATGTCCGGCTCGTCCCTGCGCGCCATCGGGCGATGGGTCGGGATCACGACGACTTCCAGGCCGTAGATCTGCTGGAATTCGTAGGCCTCGGTATCGGCCGTGCCGGTCATGCCGGCGAGCTTGCCGTACATGCGGAAGTAGTTCTGGAAGGTGATCGACGCGAGCGTCTGGTTCTCGCGCTGGATCGGCACGCCTTCCTTGGCCTCGATGGCCTGGTGCAAGCCGTCGGACCAGCGGCGGCCTTGCAGCGTGCGGCCGGTGAACTCGTCGACGATGATGACCTCGCCGTCACGCACGAGGTATTCCACGTCGCGGTGGTAGAGCGAGTGGGCGCGCAGCGCGGCGTTGAGGTGGTGCACGACCGCGAGGTTCTGGCCCGAATACAGGCTGTCTTCCTCGGCGATGATGCCGGCGGCGCGCAGCAGCTGTTCGGCGTGCTCCATGCCCGCTTCGGAGAGGTACACTTGCTTGGACTTCTCGTCGGCCCAGTAGTCGCCTTCGGAATTCTCGTCGGCCTGACGCGTCAACTGCGGAACGATGCGGTTTACCTGGATGTAAAGGTCCGGCGATTCGTCGGCCGGACCGGAAATGATCAGCGGCGTGCGCGCCTCGTCGATCAGGATCGAGTCGACTTCGTCCACGATGGCGAAGTTGAGGCCGCGCTGGAAGCGGTCGTCCTTCGACAGCGCCATGTTGTCGCGCAGGTAGTCGAAGCCGAATTCGTTGTTGGTGCCGTAGGTGATGTCGGCCGCGTAGGCACCCTTCTTGTCGGCGTGTGGCATGCCGGGATAGACCACGCCCACCGACAGACCCAGCCAGTTGTAGACCTTGCCCATCCAGGCCGAGTCGCGACGCGCCAGATAGTCGTTGACGGTGACGACGTGCACGCCCTTGCCGGAGATCGCGTTGAGGTAGACCGGCAAGGTGGCGACAAGCGTCTTGCCTTCGCCGGTGCGCATTTCGGCGATCTTGCCCATGTGCAGCACCATGCCGCCGATCAGCTGCACGTCGTAGTGGCGCATGCCGAGCACGCGGCGCGCGGCTTCGCGCATCGTGGCGAAGGCTTCCGGCAGAAGCTGGTCAAGCGTCTCGCCCTTGGCGTGGCGTTCCTTGAACTCGTCCGTCTTGGCGCGCAGGGCGTCGTCGGAAAGCTGCTGGAACTCGGGCTCGAGCGCGTTGATCTTGGCCACTTTCTTGCGAAGCTGGCCGACGAGACGTTCATTGCGGCTGCCGAAGATGGCAGTCAGAAACTTGTTGAGCATTGGAAATCCGGGGAAGTTTTCTGCTTGCCTTCACTGGGCAAAAGATGAACGCGATTCACCTGCGGGCAGGCGAAAGCCGCGCAGAGCGCGGCGTGTGGAATCAGCAAGTCTAACCTGTAGGCGGGTCGCTTGCGAATCAAGCCCATTCGCAATGCGGGCCCCGGTGCCGCCGGAAGCTCAACCGCGGACGGCGTTCAGGTATTGCTTCGGATTGACGACCTGGCCATTCAGCCAGACCTCGAAGTGCACGTGACTGCCGGTGGAACGGCCGGTGGAGCCGACCTTGGCGATCACGTCGCCGGCCTTGACGCGCATGCCTTCGGCCGCGACGTTGGCACTGTTGTGGGCGTAGCGGGTCACGTAGCCGTTGCCGTGGTCGATCTCGACCACGTTGCCGTAACCGCTGCGACGTCCCGAGAAACGCACCACGCCGTCGGCGACCGCCAGGATGTCCGAACCGGTCGGCGCGGAGAAATCCACACCCTTGTGCATGGCGTTGTAGCCGCTGAACGGATCGGAGCGGCGGCCGAAACTGGACGAGGCGTAGCCGACGACAACCGGGCGGCCGGTCGGCAACAGGCTGGCGTCGAGCTCCTGGTTGGCGAGCAGGCTTTCCAGCAAGCCAAGCTGTTCGGTCTGGATCGACAGCTGGTGCGTGAGGATGTCGATCGACGCGCCAAGGTGCGCACCCGTCGGGGCGATCTGCGTCGCATCGGAGTCGTCCGGACCGCCGACGGCCGGATCGGCGCTGAAGTCGAACTCGCCGTCTTCGATACCCGCGATCTGCGTCAGGCGCTCGCCGAGCGCATTGAGGCGCGTGGACTGGGCCTGCAGTTCGGCCAGTTTGACCGCCATCGCATTCAAGTCGCGTTGTGCCGCTTCACGCGCGGCCTCGGCCTGGGCGCGCGAGGCGGAAACTTCCTGCTGCAGGGCTGCCACCTGGCTTTCATCGCCGTTGGAGCGCAAACCGCTCAAACCCACGCCGATGGCGGCTCCGAAGCCCACGAGCGCGATCCCCAACGCGCCAGCCAACAGGAAGAAGCGGGAATCCGGAAGGGAAAACTTCTTCGGCCCCTTGAGGAATCCGGCTACGATGATCAAGTTCATCACACACACCTTGCAACGGTTCGTTGGCCCATGCAGCGCAGGTTTTCCAACCTCGATTTCCAAAACCCGCTGCAAGCGGCGGCTTCGGTCAACGATGTCGTCGAGCGGGCGATGCGACTGTCCGAACTCGACCTGATACTGCGTCAGTCATTGCCGCCCCAGATCGCCTCCCGTGTGAAGTTGGCGAACGTGCGTGACGGCAGGCTTGTCTTTCTTGTGGAATCGCCCGCTTTCGGGACCAAACTGCGTCTTGCTTCCGCTGCCTTGTTGAAAGCAGCCAACGCATTCGGCCTTTCGGCGAACGAAGTCACGGTGAAAGTGGCAACGATGCAGCCCGTCCCCCCGGACGAAGCACCGCCAACACCCCTATCCCCTGCAGCGCGCGAATCCCTGCGTGCCGCAGCTGCCAGCGTCGACGACCCCGAATTGGCGTCGCGTCTTCTGGCTCTGGCCTCCATGGCCGGATAGTCCATTCCCTGGAATCACCTTCTTGAAATCTTGACCTTCCAACCTGCCGCGCCGATCCGGCCCCGCCGGATCGGATGAAACTCCAATCGGTTCAGATCGCCGCGTGCGCCGGATTCGCGTAGGAAATCGGCGCCGCGTCGTTGTCTTCGTATGTGACCTCTTCCCAGGCCGACACGTCCGCGATCAGTGCGCGCAACAGTCGGTTGTTCAGGGCGTGGCCGGACTTGTAGCCATAGAACGCGCCGACGAGGCTGTGACCGAGCAGGTACAGGTCGCCGATCGCGTCGAGGATCTTGTGCTTGACGAACTCGTCTTCGTAGCGAAGGCCGTCTTCGTTGAGGATGCGGTAGTCATCCAGCACCACGGCGTTGTCCATCGAACCGCCGAGCGCGAGGTTGCGTTCACGCAGGTATTCGATGTCGCGCATGAAGCCGAAGGTACGGGCGCGGCTCACTTCCTTCACGAAGGACGTGGTCGAGAAGTCGATCTCGGCCTTGGAAGCGGTCTTGTTGATCGCCGGATGCGCGAAGTCGATGTGGAAACCGACCTTGAAGCCGTCGAACGGCTCGAAGCGCGCCCATTTGTCGCCGTCCTTGACGGTGACGGAACGCTTGATACGGATGAAGCGCTTGGCCTTGGACTGCTGTTCGATGCCCGCCGACTGCAGCAGGAACACGAAAGGACCGGACGAGCCGTCCATGATCGGCACTTCGGCCGCGGAAAGATCGACGAAAGCGTTGTCGATGCCCAATCCGGCCATCGCCGCCAGCAAATGTTCGACCGTGCCGATGCGGACGCCGTTCTCGACCAGATTGGACGACATCATGGTTTCGGCAACGTTGTGCGCAGTGGCGTGGACCAGCGGCGTTCCCGGCAGATCGGTACGACGGAACACGATGCCGGTATCGACCGGCGCCGGGCGCAGCGTCATGTAAACCTTGTCGCCCGAATGCAGACCCACGCCGGTGGCACGGATCGGATTCTTCAGGGTGCGTTGCTTGATCATTGTTGTTTTGCGCTCGCAAAGGGCGTCATGACGCCCAAATTCCGGGAGAGCGTACCACACGCGAGGGGTACGGCAACCAAACGGGTGGCCTGGAACCGACAATCGTGTCGCATTTTTGCGACAAATTCTTTACGAATTGCAACAAAACCGCCGGCACTGGGCGCGCCGACGGCCTCGCATCCCACTTGCATGGGACGCGAGGTCGAGCCGCGGGACATTCCTTCTCCGTCGGACCGATCAATCGGCCTGGCGACGCAGGAAGCTCGGAATGTCGAGATAGTCGATCGGGCTCTCGGCCGTGGTGCGGGCCGCGGGCGTGGTGTTCGCGCCCACCGCCATCGGCGACGCCACCGGCTGCGACGGCTGGGTGAAGTCCGCCCGCCCGGTCGTGCCATTGGCGACCACACGGATCTTCTCGCGCAGCTCCTTCTGGTCCCGCACCGGCTGGCGGATCGCCGCACGGTTCAGGCCGGTCGCGACCAGCGTGACCCGCACTTCGTCCTGCATTTCCTTGTCGATCGCGGTACCGATCACGACGGTCGCGTCTTCTGCCGCCAGGTTCTGGATGGTGCGGCCGACATCGCCGAACTCGCGCATCGTGAAATCCGGGCCGGCCGTGATGTTGACCAGGATGCCGTTGGCGCCGGTGAGGTCGATATCGTCCAGCAGCGGGTTGCTGATCGCCTGCTCGGCCGCCAACACCGCGCGGTCTTCGCCGCGGCCCGAGCCGGAGCCCATCATCGCCATGCCCATTTCGCTCATCACGGTGCGCACGTCGGCGAAGTCCACGTTGATTTCGCCCGGACGCACGATCAGGTCGGCGATGCCCTGCACCGCGCCGCGCAACACGTCGTTCGCCGCACGGAACGCCTGCGTCATCGTCGCCTCGCGGCCGAGCACGGTGAGCAGCTTCTCGTTCGGGATGGTGATCAGCGAGTCGCAGTGGTGCGACAGTTCCTCGATGCCCTTGAGCGCGACCTGGATGCGGCGGCGCCCCTCGAACTCGAACGGACGCGTGACCACGGCGACCGTCAGGATGCCCAGTTCCTTCGCCAGCTGCGCCACGACCGGCGCCGCACCGGTGCCGGTGCCGCCGCCCATGCCGGCGGTGATGAACACCATGTCCGCGCCCTGCAGCGCTTCGACGATGCGCTCGCGATCTTCCAGGGCCGCCTGGCGACCCACTTCCGGGTTCGCGCCCGCGCCCAGGCCCTTCGTCACGTTCGCGCCGAGCTGCAGAACCGACTTCGCGCCGACGCCACGGATCGCCTGCGCATCGGTGTTGGCGCAGATGAATTCCACACCGTCGATACCCGAGTTGACCATGTGCGCGACCGCGTTGCCGCCGCCGCCGCCGACGCCGACCACCTTGATGACCGCGTTCGGCGCTGCCTTCTCAACGAATTCAAATGCCATGTCCGCTTTCTCCTTGACCTAAAAAGAACCACTGCCTTGTCCACAAGGCCCATTGCCCTAAGGCACGTCGGCGTCCTTGCCAATCCGTGCCCAACCCCGATCGCGGCGATCAGAACTGGCCGCGATACCAATTCCTCAACTTCGCCAAAAACCCGCCCGCGCCGCCCGGAATCCGGATCGGCCGCACCGGGCTTTCCACTCGACTTCCCCACAGCAGCAAGCCCACGCCCACGGCGTATTCGGGATTGCCGACGACTTCGCTCAGGCCCGTGACGTGCTGCGGGATGCCGATCCGCACCGGCATGTGCAGCATTTCCTCGGCCAGTTCGGCCACGCCTTCCATCTTTGCGGAGCCGCCGGTCAGCACCAGGCCGGCGCGCACGAGGTCGGAATAGCCGACGCGGTGCAGTTCGGCCTGCACCATCTCGAAGATTTCCTCGTAGCGGCTCTGCACCGCCTCGGCCAGCGATTGCCGCGCGAGGCGGCGCGGCGGACGGTCGCCGACGCTCGGCACCTGGATGCTTTCTTCCGCCGTCGCCAGCTTCGCCAGCGCGCAGGCGTAGCGCACCTTGATTTCCTCGGCGTGCGGCGTCGGCGTGCGCAGCATGTGCGCGATGTCGCCGGTGACCTGATCGCCGGCGATCGGCAGCGACGCGGTATGCCGGATCGCGCCCTGCGCGAACACCGCGATGTCGGTCGTGCCGGCGCCCATGTCGACCAGCACGACGCCGAGCTCCTTTTCGTCCTGGGTCAGCACCGACTCGCTGGCCGCGAGCGAGCCCAGCACCATCTCGTCGACCTGCAGGCCGCAGCGGTTCACGCACTTGCTGATGTTCTGCGCCGCGCTCAGCGCGCCGACCACGATGTGGGCGCGCACTTCCAGGCGCACGCCGGACATGCCGACCGGGTTCTTGATGCCGTCCTGCGAGTTGTCGACCACGTATTCCTGCGGGATCGCGTGCAGCACGCGCTGGTCGGAAGGAATCGCGACCGCCTTGGCCGCTTCCAGCACGCGGTCGAGGTCGGCGTGGCTCACCTCGCCGTCGCGCACCGCGACGATGCCCGGCGAATTGCGGCATTGCGTGTGGCTGCCCGAGATCGACGCGTACACGCTGCGGATCTCGCAGCCCGCGAGCGATTCCGCTTCCTCGATCGCGCGCTGGATCGCGTTCACCGTGGACTCGATGTCCACGACCACGCCGCGCTTCAAGCCATGCGACACATGCGTGCCGATGCCGATCACCTCGACCGGATTGCCGGGCGAGAATTCCCCCACCAGCGCCTTGATGCGGCTGGTGCCAATGTCCAATCCCACGATCAGGGATTTGTCGCCTTTGCGATTCATGCGCCAGATCCTTGTGTTCCTGCGGCAGCCGGCTGCGCCCACTGCACCGCGAATCCATTGGTGTAACGAAGGTCGATGCGATTGGCGGTGCGCGCTTCGCCGGTGAGCAACTGCGGCAACACCGACACGAGCTTCTGCACTTTCGCCAGCGGTTGCGGCACGCGTCCGACCATCACCTGCGCGCCACTGGAAAGCTCCAGCGTCCAGCTGCCGCGCGATGTCAGCCGCGCGCCGACCACGTCCAGTCCGGTTCCCTCGAACGCCCGCTGGCTGTCGCGATAGAACGCGATCACCTCCTCGACGCGGCCTTTCGGACCGGCGAGTTTCGGCAAGCCCTGCAGCTGGCCGGCGTCGGGCGCTTCGAAGATTTCGCCCTGGTACGAGAGCAGCTTGCTGTCACCCCAATGGGCGAAGGCGCGGTGCTCGACGATCACCAGCTCCAGCGTGTCCGGCCAGCGCTTGCGCACTTCCACGCGCTCCACCCACGGCAGCGCCGCGACGGTTTCGCGCACCCGCGCCAGATCGACCGCGAAGTAGCCGCGCCCGATTTGCGGCTGTACCGCGGCGCGCACCTGGTCGCCATCGACGCGCTGGTATTCGGCGGTGACCAACAAGCGCTTGATCGGCCACTGGTCGGCCGCGAGCCAGCCGTTCAACACGGCCACGACCGGCAGCGCGACCACGATCAGCGAGAGCAGCCAGGCGAACAGGCGGATGGCGGCATTCATCGCACGCTGCCCTCCAGGATGCGCCAGCACAGTTCCTCGAAACCGATGCCGGCGGCTTGCGCGGCCTTCGGCACCAACGAATGGCTGGTCATGCCGGGCGCGGTGTTCACTTCGAGCAGGAAGTCGCGTCCCTGACCATCGCGCATCACGTCGATGCGGCCCCAGCCCTTGCAGCCGAGCGCCTCGAACGCGGCCAGCGCGAGCGCGCGGATCCGCGCCTCGTCCTCGCCTTCGAGCCCGGGACACAGATATTGGGTTTCATCGGAAACGTACTTGGCGTGGTAATCGTAGTACTCGCCGGCCGGCACGATGCGGATGCTCGGCAAGGCCACGCCATCGAGGATGCCGACGGTGTATTCGCCCGCGTTGTTGGCCTTGCCGGCGATCAACTGCTCCATCAGCAGCTCACCCGGATAACGCGAAGCGAGCGCGACGGCCTCGTCGAGCTGCGATTCCTCGAACACGCGCGTGACGCCGACGCTGGAACCTTCGCAGCTCGGCTTCACGATCACGGGCAGACCCAATTCCTTCGCGGCGGCATGCACGTCGCCGCCCTTGGGAATCCGCACGTAGCGCGGCGTCGGAAGGCCCAGCGCGATCCACACCTGCTTGCTGCGCACCTTGTCCATCGCCAAGGCCGACGCGGCCACATCGGAACCGGTGTACGGAATGCCGAAGGCTTCGAGCAAACCCTGCACCACGCCGTCTTCGCCGCCGCCCACGCTACCGTGGAGCACATTGAACACGCGATCCACGCGCTTCGCGTTCAAGGCCTCGATCAGTGCCGGAATGCCGTCGATCGCGAACGCCTCCACGCCGCGCGCGCGCAGCGCGTCGAGCACGTTCGCGCCCGAGTTCAGCGAAACCTCCCGTTCGGAGGACGTGCCGCCCATCAGCACCGCGACGCGGCCGAACTGGGCCGGATCGGCAATGCGCAGCGGTTTGAAATTCGCACTCATGCAACCTGCTCCCGTGCGATGCGCGCGGCGAGATCGGCACTGGCCTGCCCGATGTCGCCCGCGCCCGCGAAAATCACCAGATCGCCGTCCTGCGCCACGTTCTCGAGCGCGGCGACAAGCTCCTTCGGATGGCCGACCAGCACCGGATCGATGCGGCCGCGCGCGCGGATCGCACGCGCCAGCGCCCGCGCGTCCGCACCGGGAATCGGCGCCTCACCGGCCGGATAAACTTCGGTCAGCAGCAAGGCATCGGTTTCCGACAGCACGGCGGCGAAGTCGTCGATCAGGTCGCGGGTTCGCGTGTAACGGTGCGGCTGGAACGCGACCACCAGGCGCCGCGAAGGCCAACCGGCGCGCGCCGCCGAGAACACCGCGGCAAGTTCGCGCGGGTGGTGGCCGTAGTCGTCGACGATCTCGACCTTCGCGCCGCTGGCCAGCCGCAGCGTGCCGAGCCGGTTGAATCGACGCCCCACGCCCTGGAATTTTTCCAGCGCGGCGGCGATGTCTTCGGCGCCCACGCCGAGCTGCCAACCGATCGCGGCCGCGGCGAGCGCGTTCTGCACGTTGTGGCGGCCCGGCAGGTTCAGCGTGATGCGATGCGGTTCGGCTTCGGGCAGCACCAGATCGAAGCTGGTGCGGGCCGCATCGTGCACCACGTTTTCGGCGCGCACCTGCGCGTCCGGCGAATGACCGTAGGTGATGACATGGCGCGGCACCTCGTCGGCGAGGGCACGCACGTTGGCATCGTCGATGCACAGCACGGCGAGTCCGTAGAACGGCAGCCGGTGCAGGAATTCGCCGAACGCGGCCTTCACCTTCTCGAAGTCGCCCTCGTAGTTTTCCAGGTGGTCGGCGTCGATGTTGGTCACGACCGCGACCAACGGCGTGAGGCGCAGGAACGAGCCGTCGCTTTCATCGGCTTCGGCCACCAGCCATTGCCCGCCGCCGAGCCGCGCGTTCGCGCCGGCGGAAAGCAGCTGGCCGCCGATCACGAAGGTCGGATCGAGTCCGCCTTCGCTCAAGACGCTCGCGACCAGACTGGTCGTGGTGGTCTTGCCGTGCGTGCCGGCGACCGCGATGCCACGGCGGAAGCGCATCAGCTCGGCCAGCATTTCCGCGCGCGGCACGATGGGAATGCGCAATTCACGCGCGCGCAGCAGTTCCGGATTGTCGCGGCGGATCGCGCTGGAAACCACGACCACGTCCGCGCCTTCGACATGCTCGGCGGCGTGGCCGAAGAACACGGTGGCGCCGGCCGCGACCAAGCGGTCCGTGGCCTTGGACGCGGCCTTGTCCGAACCGGTCACGTTGTAACCCAAGGTGCACAGCACTTCGGCGATGCCGCTCATGCCCGCACCGCCGATACCGACGAAATGGACATGGCGGAAGCTGCCGGCGAAATCGGCGTTGGCGTGCAGGCGCTTCATGCGGCCTCCGCGAGAATGGCGTCGGCGACGTCGCCGGCTGCGTTCGGCTTCGCCAGCGCACGCGCGGCGCGCGCCCACGACAGGCGCAACGCGGCGTCGTTCGACAAGCGTTCCAGTTGTTCGGCGATGCGCGTCGCGAAACCTTCGCCTTCGGCCACCAGCACCGTCGCGCCCGCGCGTTCGAGGTGGCGCGCATTCGTGGTCTGGTGATCGTCGGCCGCGATCGGCAACGGCACCAGCACGCTGCCGACGCCGGCGGCGCAGACCTCGGCGATCGTGAGCGCGCCGGCACGGCAGACGATCACATCGGCCCATGCGTAGGCCGCTGCCATGTCGGCAATGAACGGCTCGACCGAAGCCTCGACGCCGGCCTTCGCGTAGGCTTCGCGCGTGGCACCGACACTGCTTTCGCCGCACTGGTGGCGTACCGTGAAACTTCCTTTCGGCAAGGCCGCCAAGGCTTCCGGCACGCCGCGATTGAGCGCGCGCGCGCCCTGCGAGCCGCCGAGCACGAGCAGGTTCGGCGCGCCTTCGCGGCCGGCGAAGCGTTCTTCCGGAGGCGGCAATGCGGCGATCACCTCGCGCACCGGATTGCCGACGAACTTGGCATCGACCGACAGCGGGAAACTGTCGGGAAATCCTTCCAGCACGCGCCGCGCCATCCGCGCTAACACGCGATTGGTCAAGCCCGGACGGCTGTTCTGCTCGTGCACCAGCAACGGCAGGCCGGACAGCTTCGCGGCCAGGCCGCCGGGGCCGGCCGCATAGCCGCCGAAGCTGATCACCGCGCGCGGCTTTTCGCGCTTCAACACGGCGCGCGCCTGCGACACGGCGCGCAACAAACGGAACGGCGCGGCGACGAGGCGCGCGAAACCCTTGCCGCGGATCGCTTCGACGTCGATCAGCTCAATCGGGATGTCGTGTTGCGGCACCAGCTTGGCCTCCATGCGACCACGCGCGCCAAGCCACAGCACGGGGACGCCACGCCGCTTCAGCGCCGCCGCGACCGCCAGGCCCGGGAAGATGTGACCGCCGGTTCCGCCGGCGAGAATGGCCACGGGCGCGCTCATTCGAGATTCCCCAGGACAGGTTCGATGCGGCCGCGAACCACGACCGGCTCCCGGACACTCGGTTCACGCAACACCGGCTCGCTCGGCTTCACGCCCGCGACCGGCTTCGGCTCGAGCGCCGGCGACACCGTGGCGATGGGCTGTGGGAACACGCGCGGCGGCATCGGAACCACTTGCGACAACGGCACCGGCACGACCGCTTCGGTCACCGGCGGCGGCACCGCGATCTGGCGGATGCGCGCGACCTGCCGCGCGGTGCGATCCACTTCGTAGCTCACGCGCAACAGCAGGCCCAGCGCCACGCAGGTCATCAGCACGCTCGAGCCACCGGAGGAAATCAGCGGCAGTGTCAGCCCCTTGGTCGGCAGCACACCGAGGTTCACGCCGATCGACACCAGCGACTGCATGCCGATCCACAAGGCCACGCCGAAGGCGCAGAAACCGGCGAAGTGACGGTTCATCTCGACCGCGCGCAAACCGAGCTGGAACGAGCGCCCGACCAGCACCGCGTACAGGCCGACGACCAGCAACACACCGAAGAAGCCGAGTTCCTCGGCGATCACCGCGAAGATGAAGTCGGTGTGCGCTTCAGGCAGGTATTGCAGCTTCTGCACGCTCCCGCCCAAGCCGACACCGAACCATTCGCCGCGACCGATCGCGATCAACGCCTGCGTCAGCTGGAAACCGCTGTTGAACGGATCTTCCCAAGGATTCAGGAACGAGGTGATGCGGCGTACGCGGTACGGTTCGGACAAGGCCACCGCGACCATCAACGGCACGACCACGAGCAGCGGCAGCACCAGGTTCCGGATCTGCACGCCGCCGAGGAAGATCATGCCGCCGACGATGGCGCAGAGCAGCGCGGCCGAGCCGAAGTCGGGCTGCCACAACAGCATCAGCACCATCCATGCGGTCACGACGATGGGTTTGATCATGCCCCACCAGCCGTGCCGGACCTGATCGCGGTAGCGAACCAGATAGCTCGCCAGCCACACGATCATGAACACCTTCACCGCCTCGACCGCCTGGAACGAAAGCCCGAGGTTCAACCAGCGCCGCGCGCCGTTCACTTCGCGCCCGATGCCCGGCAGCATCACGGCCGCGAGCAGCAACAGCGACAGGATCGGGAACCAGTGGCTGTAACGCTCGATGCTGCGCAATTCCATCCGGCTCACGACCATCGCCAAGGCCAGGCCGAGCGCGAGGAACATGGCGTGGCGGATGAAGAAATGCATCGGCGGGACGCGCAGGCCTTCGGCCACCGCCATCGAGCTGGACGCGACCATCACCAGGCCCAGCGCGGCCAGAGCCGCGACCACGCCAAGCAGCACCGCGTCGTAGCGGCCTTCGATCTCGCCCAGGCGCGCGGCCTGCACGCTGCGTTCACTGAAAGGATTCGGCGTACCCATCAGCGCACCTTCAACGTCGCGAGACCGACGAGCACGAGCACGACCGAGATGATCCAGAAACGCACGATCACGCGCGGCTCGGGCCAGCCCTTCAGTTCGAAATGGTGGTGGATCGGCGCCATCCGGAAGATGCGCTTACCGGTGAGCTTGAAGCTGCCGACCTGCGCCATCACCGACAACGTTTCGACCACGAAGATGCCGCCCATGACGACCAGCACCAGTTCCTGCCGCACGATCACGGCGATGGCGCCCAACGCCGCCCCGAGCGCGAGCGCGCCGATGTCGCCCATGAACACCATCGCCGGATAGGTGTTGAACCACAGGAACCCGAGGCCCGCACCACCGATCGCCGCGCAGATCACGACCAGCTCGCCCGCGCCGGGCACGGCCGGAATCGCCAGGTAGGCGGCGAACTTCGCATGGCCCGCGACGTAGGCGAACACGGCAAGGCCGCCGGCCACGAGCACGCTCGGCATGATCGCCAGACCATCGAGGCCATCGGTCAGGTTCACCGCATTGGAGAAACCGACGATCCAGAAATAGGCGATGACGATGAAGAACGCGCCCAGCGGGATCGCCACGTCCTTCAGCAGCGGCAGATAGAACGTGGTGTTGGAAGCGTTGTCGGCGGTGAAGTACAGGGCCAGCGCCGCGGCGAGGCCGAACACCGACTGCATCGCGTACTTGGCCTTGGAGCGCAGGCCCTTCGGATCACGCCGCTTGATCTTGATCCAGTCGTCGAGCCAGCCGATCAGGCCGAAGCAGAGCATCGTCGCCAGCACGATCCAGATGTAGCGGTTGCGCAGGTCCGCCCACAGCAAGGTGGACGCGGCGATCGACAGCAGGATCAGCGCGCCGCCCATGGTCGGCGTGCCGGCTTTCGCCAGGTGGCTTTGCGGACCGTCGCTGCGGATCGGCTGGCCGCCGTGCTTCAGCGCCGCGAGCCGGGCGATCATCGACGGCCCGAACCACAGCGACAAGGCGAGCGCGGTCAACGCGGTCAGGATCGCGCGGAAGGTGATGTAACCGAACAGGGCGAAGAAGCCGTCGAGCTCCTGCAGCCAGCGCGCCAGTTCAAGCAGCATGACCGGCCTCCATCCCGCTGGGGTCGCCCATGCGCCGCAACACCGCCGCGACCACGCATTCCATGCGCGAGCCGCGCGAGCCTTTGACCAGACACACCACGTTCGATTCCAGCGCTTCGATGAGGTTTTCGGAAAGTTCGTCCTGCGAGGCGAAATGCGCCCCGCCCGAGCCGAACGCCTGCGCCGCGTGGCGCGAGGATTCGCCGACCGCGAACAGCTTCCCGATGCCGGCTTCGCGCGCGCGCTGGCCGACCTGCGCGTGCAGCGTCGCGGCTTCGGGACCGAGCTCACGCATGTCGCCGAGCACGAGGAAAGCGACGACGTTCTCGCGCCGCGAACGCTGCGCGAGCATGTCGATCGCGGCCGCGACCGAACCGGGATTGGCGTTGTAGCTGTCGTCGATCAGCAGCGCGCCGTTGCGCAGGCGATGCGGTTGCAGGCGACCTGCAACCTGCGGCGCGGTCGCGAGCCCATCGGACACATCGTCGAGGCTCGC